>Ga0182741_1000027_pt1 | contig 247091 bp, 233 predicted proteins | sample eDN5th37CBELigOP_FD_128874 | JGI IMG/M metagenome (GOLD analysis project Ga0182741, IMG submission 128874) | Enriched Organic Plus compost microbial communities from Emeryville, California, USA - eDNA 5th pass 37_C BE-Lig OP (version 2) (version 2) ...
ACCGGTCAGCGCATGAGCCGGATACACCCTTCTCAATCTGCGTCAAAACTCTGCCGCCCAAAACAGCATACTTCCCAGAACAAAACCCGTCGAAAATATCGATGGGTTTGTCAGCGGTCTGAGGCCCGCATAAAGCGGGCCTCCCGTTTATTTGTCTGTGACCGGCTTGCTAGGAAAGGTGACGACATTGCTGGTAGCCGTGACTGGTTGCGCGGCTTTCCGCGCCTTCCTCGCCGACAAGATACGAACTACCGGCAGAGATTGGCCCGCCCTCTGCACGCTTACCGTCCGGTACGATAGCTCCGCCCATGTACGAAGGCGTATTCACGCCGCCAGAACCATCGGAGCCACCAGTAACGGTATAAGGAAGGCTCCTAGGGCCAACGGGTCCAGACAGTGCAGACATAAGCTTGCCTGCCGCTTCCGCTTCAACGCCTGACCGAAGCCAGCCTACAAGCGTGCTGATCTTTTCGAGTATGGTTGAAACGGCACCGCCGACGACGACGCCGACCGTTTCACCCCATGACTTCCATACGGCGTTTGTTGCGCCCAACGGTCCAAGGAGATTGCTAATCGAATTGAAGATATCCGTCGAAAATTTCGCGATAGGTTCAATGATTGGTTTTACCGGCTCAAGTGCTTTGACGAAGCCTTCCCCGACACCAACGAAGAAGGATTTCAGTCCTTCCCAATTGTTGTAGATCAGCGTGCCTGCCGCCGCGATCCCGGCAAGGACTGCGCCGACGCCGGTAAACATCAGAGCGCCACGAAGGACTACTGCTGCACCTCGAAGAATAGAGAAGCCACCGCGCAGAAGATTGAGCGGATTGAGCATTTTAAGAAGGCCGCGACCGGCAACGATACCAGCGTCAGCAAGCCGGGCGAATACGCCCGGCGCCTTGCCAGTTGCAGCCGTAGCAAGCTTCGAACGGACGGCAAGCGTGCCGAAGTGACCGGAAACCTTTGTAATCGCCTTGCCGAGCGTGCCCGACAAGATGCTTCCCGTAAGGCTACTTGCCTTCCCGATACTGCCGATGGCGAAGGATGCCACAGATAGCGCGCCGCCTTTTCCCATCAAGCCAAGAAATTGCAGGCCCGTGAGAGCGAAGCGCATACCGATCAGCGATGACGTCACCATTACAATGGAGCGCGTCAGCTTCGGATTGGCTTCGGCAAAGGCAGCGAGCTTGTTCGCCACTTCGGAAACCTTATCGGCGATATCGTTGAAGGCTGGCAGAAGAGCGACACCAAGCGAAGCATTGAGGTTTTCGATGGTAGCGTGCAAGCGATCCGTAAATCCACGAGAGGTTTTAAGGCGGCGCTGATAATCTTCTTGAACGACGCCTTGCGCCTTCATCGCTTCGGCTCGGATGCGGCCATATCCACCTTTCCAGTCGAGCCGCCGATCTTGACGTCGGAAAACAATCGCCCCCCAGCCCCCACGGTTTTCAATTGCCGTGGGGGCACCTCTTCCTCGAAAGGATTTTCAGCATGGCTATTTTCGACCGCCTGGACTGCGTGACGAGCCGAGTCATCGACAGGACATTCTCCATTCGCTTCGTATTCACGCCTATGCGCGCCAGTCCGAACGGAAGGTCAGGCCGTGACCCTGAACGCCCGAATGGATCGGCAAGGGCATTCTGGAGGAAAACCCAACTGACGTTCCCGTCGAGATCGGTCGGCGCGACAGGGTAGGCAACAGCGTTGAATCGCTCGTCACTGGCCACCGCTACGAATTTTCGGTGGATCTGCACCGCTATCCCGATGCCGTTCATGCGCGGCAGGGTGACGAGATCGAGTTCGACGACTTGCGCCGGTTCCGTGTTACGGAGGTCCGCCGCGATGGAGCCCGCAACACCAGCCGATTTTCGTGACTTGGAGCGCGCCCTGGACCGCATGACCCGCACCCTCACGGTGCGGTTCGCATGGATGATGGTTGGTTTCGTCGTCGCCGCTCATCTGATTATTCGGCTGAATTTGCCCTGATTGGGCAGGCTGCTTAATTATGAATGAAATTATGCAGAGCGGCCCATGTGGTCGCTTTTTGCATTATAAATCAATTACTTAGATGAAAGAAGTGGCTCCCCGGGCCGGATTCGAACCAGCGACCAACCGGTTAACAGCCGGTTGCTCTACCGCTGAGCTACCGGGGAACAGGTGCTCGTTGCGTCAGCGAGGTGGCGTATAGCAAAAGGATTTCGCCTTTGCAAAGGGCTAAATCCATTTTTTTTCATCTTTTTGCATTATGCCCTCGAAACCCTATATTCTCTGGGAGATTTTCTGCCTGTGAATTGTAACCATATCAGTCTGAGAGATGCCCTGTGAGCGATCAGTACGCCGAAATACCCCGTAAAAAGGCCATTGTGATTCTTGGCCGACGAATCCCCATGCCGCAATCGGTCATGATGCGTCGCATGCTTGGCGGTACACTCGTTGTCGGCGGATCTCTGGGCTTTCTTCCGATTCTGGGTTTCTGGATGCTTCCTCTCGGACTTATCGTTCTCTCGCATGATTCTCATCGCGTCCGTCGCTTACGCCGCCGAAGTGAAATTCATATCTGGCGCAAATGGTTGAAGCGGAAGCCGACCGACACGCCAACTGCTCCATGAAACGGCATGGACATGAAACAAACACCAAGAATCGATGCCCGAGGAACCCATTGCGCGTCTATTTGCGCAGTTCGCCTGGAGTGAGCTGCCGGTGTTTGCGTAGTGCTGTGGTTAGGTGGCTCTGGCTGGAAAAACTCAAATGGCGGGCAATATCTCTTATCGATATAGACGTTTTCCTAAGCAGACGCTCGGCTTCATCAAGCCTTAGCCCCATCAAGTACTGATGCGGTGTCTGTCCGAAACTATTGCGAAAGGACGTTGAAAAGTGACCCGCTGAAATTCCGAGCAACTCGGCCATATCCGGGACGGAAAGAGGCCGATGAAAATTTTGAGTGAGGTACGTTTCGATACGATGGCACGCTAATTTGCCGAGTCCAACTTTGCTATCCATGGGAATACGATTGCCTGGTGCATTGCGAGCTATTATATGCATCAGGACCAAACCAAGAGCGCGCAGGTAAGGTTCGTCCTGCTCGCCCCGTAGACGGATTTCATCCCAGATCATATTTGATATTGGCAAGCATTCTTTACATAAGAACTTTTCTGAGTTGCCAAAAATCTCGATATCACGATTACAAATATTCGGAAAAAAAGCATCTCTAAGAAAAAGCCTGTCTGGCTGCCCTATCAATACTTCTGTAGGCTCGGGCCAGACGATTGACAATTTGGCGGAAGCCGGAATGATAAACACGGTACCGGTCGGGCAATTGGAAATCTCGCCATCCTGCGCAGAAAAACACCACCTTAGATTGCGAACCTGTTCTCGCAAGACAAGGAAAGTCGTTCCGGTTGCGCGATAATTGATCCGCCCGATCTGGGTAGTGGCACAGGTCAAGCCCCATTTCGTCCCGCTCATTCGTGGTTTATGCGCACCCATTTCCTTAGCCTGCCCCCCTTCTGTTAATCAACAAGCTCATGATCATCTCGTTCATCCAATCCAAGCATCGAGAATAAACGAGTTTACCGGGTGCACGCCCCTCTTCTGCAATGAAGACACATCTCGACAATACAACCCGTCACATTGTGTGCAATTTATACGTGCAGAAGCATTTTGCAATCAGAATCTTGAACCGGGACCCCTGATGCAAATAGGTCGCAAAAGCACTTGCTATCCAAGCATCAACCATTTATGCAATTGCAAATTATTAGCAACAAGGATGTGGGTATGCGGTGTCGAAATTTACAAATAACTAAGCTCGGCTTTCTGAGTATGGCTCTCGTCTGGTTAAGCACAAACGGTGCGCTGGCGGAGAAATTCAAGGCCGTGACGACTTTTACTGTTATTGCAGATATCGCGCAGAATGTTGCCGGAGACGCGGCAATCGTTGAATCAATTACGAAGCCAGGCGCCGAGATTCACAATTACCAGCCCACACCTGGAGACATGGTCAAAGTACAGGATGCGAAGTTGGTGCTCTGGAACGGGCTGGAACTGGAACTTTGGTTCGAAAAATTCTTTTCGCGCCTCAAGAATGTCCCAAGCGCGATTGTGTCTGATGGGGTACAGCCTATCGATATCTCCGATGGCCCATATAGCGGCAAACCAAACCCACATGCTTGGATGTCCCCGAATGCCGCGTTAATCTATGTCGATAATATTCGCGACGCCTTTGTCAAAAACGATCCAGCCCATGCAGATATCTACAAATCAAACGCCGAAGCCTATAAGGCAAAGATCAAAGCCGCCATCGATCCGATCCGGGCGGAGATGGAGGCGATCCCCCAGGACAAGCGCTGGTTGGTTTCGAGTGAAGGCGCATTTTCCTATCTCGCGCGGGATTTTGGCCTGAAGGAACTCTATCTCTGGCCAATCAATGCGGACCAGCAGGGCACGCCCCAACAAGTACGCAAGGTAATTGATGCGGTGCGTATAAACGGCATTTCTGCCGTGTTTTCAGAGAGCACGGTATCCTCAGCCCCCGCCCAGCAAGTAGCCCGAGAAACGGGCGCAAAATATGCCGGGGTTCTTTATGTCGATTCACTTTCTGAGCCGGATGGCCCTGTGCCGACATATATCGATCTGCTGAAAGTCACCTCGCGCACGATTGCTGATGGACTTAAGCAATGAGTTCGCCCGTAGATATTCGGAAAACCCTTCACTCTGCTCCGGAGAAAGGAATCCACGTAGTAGACGCGACAGTCACTTACCGGAATGGTCATACGGCTTTGCATAATGCAAGCTTTGCAATCCCGACCGGAACCATCACGGCACTCGTCGGCGTTAACGGCTCTGGAAAATCGACCTTGTTCAAGGCGATCATGGGGTTTGTTAAACTCGCCAAGGGCGAAATTTCCATACTTGGCATGCCCGTCGAAGCGGCATTGAAGCATAATCTGGTGGCTTATGTTCCGCAGAGCGAAGATGTCGACTGGAACTTCCCCGTTCTCGTCGAAGATGTTGTCATGATGGGACGCTACGGCCATATGGGCATGCTGCGCATCCCGCGCCGCGCCGACAAGGAAGCCGTGGAGAATGCGCTTGCCCGCGTGAGCATGCTCGAGTTTCGTCATCGGCAGATCGGCGAGCTTTCCGGCGGGCAAAAGAAACGGGTATTTCTCGCGCGAGCGCTCGCACAGGATGGGCGCGTTATTCTTCTGGACGAGCCTTTTACCGGCGTGGACGTCAAGACCGAAGAAGCGATCATCCTTCTTCTTCGCAGCCTCAGGGAGGAAGGACGCGTCATGCTGGTCTCCACGCATAATCTCGGCAGCGTTCCCGAATTCTGTGACCGCACTGTGTTGTTGAAACGAACGGTTCTGGATTACGGGCGGACTGCGGAAGTGTTCACGCAGTCAAATCTCGAAAAGACTTTCGACGGCGTGTTGCGCCATCTCGTAGTTGGCAAGACTGAACGCTCCGGACGAGCACCAGTCAGCGTCATAACAGACGATGAACGACCGTTCGTTGTTTATGAGAAGGGAGACCCGGTGGCCCACAACAGGAGCGGAAACCATGACGCTACTGCTTGAGCCGTTCAGCTATAACTACATGTTGAACGCGATGTGGATTTCCGCACTGGTTGGTGGCGTGTGTGCATTTCTTTCAGCTTTTTTGATGCTGAAAGGCTGGTCGCTGATTGGCGACGCCCTGTCCCATTCAATCGTACCGGGTGTTGCGGGCGCTTACATGCTTGGCCTACCCTTCTCCATTGGTGCGTTCTTCTCGGGCGGTCTTGCAGCGGCAGCGATGCTCTTCCTCAATCAAAGGACAAAGCTGAAGGAAGACGCAATCATAGGCCTGATCTTCTCCTCGTTCTTCGGGCTCGGCCTTTTCATGATCTCGCTCAAGCCGACGGCAGTCAGCGTTCAAACCATTGTATTGGGCAATATTCTCGCCATTACGCCGGAGGATACATTGCAGTTGGCGATTATCGGCTTCGTTTCCCTGTCGCTGCTTCTATTGAAATGGAAAGACCTCATGGTGGTGTTCTTTGATGAGAACCATGCGCGTTCAATAGGCCTCAGTCCCAATCTGTTGAAGGTCATGTTCTTCACATTGCTGTCGGCCTCCACGGTCGCCGCCATGCAAACAGTCGGTGCCTTCCTCGTCATCTGTATGGTCGTGACGCCCGGTGCAACCGCGTATCTACTGACGGACCGCTTTTCGCGGCTGCTCTGGATCGCTGTCGCGATCGGCTCCATCACGAGCTTTGTCGGGACCTATGCGAGCTATTTTCTGGATGGTGCGACGGGAGGCATCATCGTTGTGCTCCAGACGGTGGTTTTCCTCAGCATATTTCTCCTTGCTCCGAAGCACGGACTACTGGCCGCACGTCGCAAGACTTCAAAAGCCCTCAGGGAGTTCCGACAATGAACACATTTGAAATGCTGGCCTCCCCATTTCAGTTCGAGTTCATGCGCTATGCGCTGGCCATTTCAGTGCTCATCGCGATCCCGACCGCGTTGCTGTCGTGCTTTCTGGTTCTCAAGGGATGGTCTTTGATGGGTGACGCGATCAGCCATGCCGTTCTTCCGGGCGTGGTTGTCGCCTATATCATCGGAATACCCTTCGGCATCGGAGCATTTGTAGCGGGCATGTCCTGCGCCCTTGCAACGGGCTACCTCTCCGAGAACAGCCGTATCAAGCAGGACACGGTGATGGGGGTCGTATTCTCCGGTATGTTCGGCCTCGGCCTGGTTCTTTATGTTGCAATCCGCTCGACGGTACATCTCGACCACATTTTATTTGGCGACATGCTCGGCATAACATTGTCTGACCTGGTCGAAACGGCCATGATCGCGGCACTGACCGCTGGCATTCTTCTCGCCAAATGGCGCGACTTCCTGCTCCATGCGTTCGATCCGGCACAAGCCCGAGCGGTCGGCCTCCCGGTCCGTCTGCTACATTATGGGCTGCTTTGCCTGATCTCGTTGACGATTGTCGGCGTCCTGAAAGCGGTGGGCATCATTCTGGCCATCGCCATGTTGATTGCGCCCGGTGCAATTGCATTTCTGCTCACAGGCAAGTTTAGCATCATGATGCTGCTCGCCGTGGGGATTGCGATCGGTGCATCCTTCTTCGGCGTCTATCTCTCCTACTTCATCGACAGTGCCCCCCCCCCTACTATCGTTCTGCTGATGACAGCGATGTTCCTCGCCGCGTTCATCTACGTCTCCCGGAGGACTGCCAAATTCGAAGTGCATGCAAAAGAAAGCTGACCGCGAGCTCGGGGGCACCGCTGCGCCAGCCCCGCTTGCGTGCGACGTGGACAGCTTTGCAAAGCTGTCCACGTCTTCGTCTTTGCGTCATACAGCTGTTATGAAGTCCCGCTAAACAGCCTCTACACGGCGTTCCATGATGGAACCTGAGACACTTTTCCCTCGCAATTTCATTTTTGCGGCTTGTCGAGGTTACTTAAAGATGCTTCAATCCATTTTGCACGGCTGTGCAGAAACAATAAGACCAGCCGGCGATCCTGGGGAGGAGGTGCTTATGCCAGCGTTTTTGGAGGTGGCGGACGCGCGCGTTCGCTATGGCAATAACGAAGTTCTCAAGGGCGTGAATCTATCCGTCAGGAAAGGCGAGTTCGTCGCGCTTCTGGGCTCCTCCGGCTGCGGCAAGACGACTCTGTTGCGAGCTATTGCGGGGTTCAACATGCCATCCGACGGCGCAATCCGCGTAGATGGTAGGGATGTCACTCAGCTGCCTCCAGACAAGCGTGGCATGGCGCTTGTCTTCCAGTCATATGCGCTCTGGCCGCATATGACTGTCGCGCAAAACATGGGTTATGGCCTACGCATTCGCGGCGTCGCGAAACAAACCATCAAGCAGAAGGTCGAGGACGTTGCACGCCTGTTGGGGCTTGATGGATTGCTGGAACGCAAACCTGCCGCCCTTTCCGGTGGGCAGCGCCAGCGCGTCGCCCTTGGGCGCGCACTGGCCGTTCAGCCTGACATCCTCCTTCTTGACGAACCACTTTCCAATCTCGATGCACGGATCAGACTTTCAGTTCGTCACGAAATCAGCGCCTTGCAGCGCCGTCTCGGCATCACCGCAGTTCATGTAACGCACGACCGGGAAGAAGCCATGGTTATGGCCGACCGCATCGTCATTCTCAATAATGGTGAAATTGCTCAGGCCGGCACACCTGAAGAGGTTTATAATCATCCGGCGTCCGATTTCGTCGCAGCGTTCATGGGCGCGGAAAACCTGATCGAAGTACCGGTTAAGATACAGGCCAATCGCATAGAGATCGCAGCGGGCGCCAACAACAAGGCCAGCACTATTTCCGCAGGCCGTCGCAATCTTTCCGACGGCTTGGCATCAGCACGTTTCCGCAGCGAAGCAGCGCGTCTCACCGAGCCAGGGGCCGACCCGAACTCCCGAGCGGCCGAGTTGATCCTCAACGGCACGGTCGAACAAACGAGTTATCCCGGTGGCCTTTGGAGACATATGATCCGTGTTGGGGACAGGCATATCATGGTTGACGCTCAAAAGAGCCACCAGCCCGGAGAAAATGTAGATATCCGCATACCGGAGCAAGCCCTGTTTCTGTTCGACAGATAGTCAGTGGGCTGTAGAGTCGGGCGCCTGTGCCTATCGTTGAGTTAAGGAAATCCGCGATCAATGAACCACGGAATCTTTCGTGAACTTGGTAATGCACGGCTGTGCATTATGGCCGCGATGCCAATACCAGACCGATGCGAGGGAGACTCGTTTCGAGCTCGATTTCATGGGCGAGACCGCTCATGAATCTCACCATTCCCGATCAACAACGTCACCGGATGCGCTGCATCTAGTCCAATCATACGACCGGAATCCCGGTTTCAGACAGGAGCCCTTTCATGAGAACTATCCTGAACGCGGCAATGGCAATCGGCCTCACCGTTGCACCGGCCGCCGCCGACGAACTTACCGTCATCACGGCGGGCGACCAGAACATGGTCGACTATATCAATCAGTATCTCGGACCGTTGTTCGAGAAGGAAAATCCCGGCACAACCGTTCGCGTGGTTGGAACCGGCCCTGGCGATGCGGGTTCACAGAAGATTCTGGAACGCTTCGAAGCCCAGTCGAAAGCTGGCGTGGAAAAGTGGGATACGGACGTCGCCGTCGTCCACGAGAAATTCGTCGGACCGATGGTGACGGCGAAATTTCTCGAAAACTATCGCGGCAAAATTGACAGCGGCAAGCTGGTGACACGCGATAATGCAAAAATGGCGCTCGGCACTGATGTCGATGGCTACGTCATGCCGATGTTCAACAGCCAGACCGCGCTTGCATATAACCCCGCGCTCGTCGCTAATCCGCCGAAGAGCTATGACGAACTTGTGGCATGGGCTAAGGAAAACCCGAAGCAGTTCGGCTATAACGGAATCAAGGGCGGCGCGTCTGGCGTGAGTTTCGTCATGGGCTGGATTTACGCCTATGGCGGCGACGCAGACAAGTTGATGAAGGGTCCTTTCGAAGAAGGCGAAGCAAAGAACTGGGACAAGGCGTTTGCTTCCCTCAAGGACTTTACAAAGAATGCTACTCTCACGCCCGGCAACGCTGGCACGCTGGACATGTTGAGCCGCGGCGAAATCGCGATGGGACCGGTCTGGGTAGATATGTTCTATTCGTGGAAGGCAAATGGACAACTGCCACCGGAAATGAAACTTGTCCTTCCAGCGCCCGGCATGCCCGGACAGCCGATGCACTATGTGATCCCGGAAAAGAGTGCGCACAAGGAACTTGCCGAAAAATTCGTCGCGTTGGCGACAAGCCCAAAGGTGCAGGCCGAAGGCATCGTCAAGCGCTTCAACTGGTATCCGGGTATTGATGCCGACCACGTCAAGGCAGAGCTGGACGGCGACACCTGGAACAAGCTTTTCACCGATATTTCGCCGGACGACCTCGCGAAATACGGAAAGCCTTTCCCGATCGCCCCCTATAACACTGCTATTCTGGAAGCGTATGAACGTCAGGTAGGCAACTAAACCCTACCCTCGATTGGAGCGCTCAGCTGAACAAGATTTTGAGTCTGAGCGCTCCCGCACTCACTTGCATGAGGTTTCGAATGCCGCATCGACTGACGGGTATTCTTCTTGTCGCGCCCGCATTGGCGATCGTCCTGCTCTTGTTCATCGTACCGCTTTTCGGGGCGATTACCGGAGCTTTCCAGGTTTCCGGCGAATGGGGAACCGGCAACTTCACGAAAGCATTCGAACTTTATTCCAGCGACATCATCTTCACTTTTGTCATCGTCACACTCTCGTCTCTGCTGATCGCGTTGTTCTCTGTTGCGATCGGTGGCTATTTGACACTCGGCTCCAATGCGCGCGCCGTTGCTGTTCTGCGCTGGCTTTATCGATGGCCGCTTTTCATTCCCTTCATCGTGGTTGGCCAGGTACTTCGCACCTTCCTTGCCAAGAACGGCTTGATGAACAGCCTGCTCATCGAAACCGGAGTCCTCACGCCACTGCAGGCAATGAGCTTTCTGGACTGGCGCGGCATCGTCATCGCATTCGTCTGGAAACAGACACCATTCGTCACGCTGCTGCTCGCGGGCGCCATGGCATCCCTTGATCGCAGCACAATCGAATCCGCTCGCAATCTTGGCGCCGGACGGCTGCGAATTCTCATCGAAATCGTCCTCCCCCAAGTTCGTCAGACACTGCTCGTCGGGCTTATCCTGAGCTTTGTCACCATGATGTCCGTCTTGTCCGTGCCCTTGATGATCAATGCGCAATCACCAACGATGATCACGGCGAACATGGCATTCCGCATTAATGCTTATGGGGATTACGGCGTCGCGAATGCACTGGGTACGATCTCACTTCTCATGACCAGTCTTGTCGCCTGGATTTACCTCCGTCAGACCATGAAAGAGCACGGCCAATGAGCAACACCTTTGACTGGCGCTGGATACCCCGCGGCATATTGCTTGGCCTGCTCGCTTTCGCGATTTTCGGGCCGCTCGCCAACCTGCTGCTGTGGGCTGTCGCTGAGCGCTGGTATTTCCCGCACACATTGCCGCTTCAATATGGGTTTTCATTCTGGACGAATGTGTTTTCACCTGGCGGGAATGCGCTCTCATCGCTTGGCACCAGCGTCCTTATTGCAGCCCTCACCGTGATCGTATCGCTAGGCCTTGCCATTCCCGCCGGCTATGCTCTCGCACGATTGAAACTGCCATTTCGCGGCCTGATCCTTTTGACGCTGCTCATCCCGCAAGCTTTCCCCAACCTTCCTGTTTACGTGAACATTGCACAAATGTTCTATTCGTTTGGCTTGAATGGCACGATCACCGGTGTCGTTCTGGTGCATGTCACCCATGGTCTGGTCTATGCAGTCTGGATCGCCACGGCAGCGTTTTCCGCAATCGATCGCGAGATAGAAGAAGCGGCTCGTTCAATGGGCGCTTCCGCCCTCAGGACATTCGTCGACATCACCCTGCCGATCGTCGCGCCCGGTCTCCTTGCAAGCGCGATCTTTGTCTTTCTTGAATCGCTCGACGAGTTCACGGGCACGTACTTCGTGGGCGCTCCTGATATTTCCACCCTGCCCCTGCTGCTTTATACAGCAAGTTCCGGAGGCAATTATCAAATCGCATCGATCAGCGCATTGATATTGCTGGTGCCATCAATTGCCTTCATGTTCGTGGTCGAGCGTTTCCTCCGAGCCGATGTCCTTTCAAAAGTAGGGCGATAAGATGCCAGATAAAGAACTGCCTCAAGAGCAGGACATCGTGGATAACCAGCCGCGCTTCATCAGTGCACATGAAGTCGCGCTTGAGGCAGGTGTGTCCCGTTCTGCGGTGTCCCGGACCTTTACGCCCGGCGCCAGCGTTTCGCCCGCAACACGCGAAAAGGTACTGAAAGCGGCTGAAAAACTTGGCTATCAAGTCAATGATCTTGCGCGAGGCCTCCTTGCCAATCGCAGCCGTATCGTTGGCATGATTGCCGCAGACCCAGACAGCCCTTTTCGCTCCCGCCAGATCGCAGCACTTTCCCGACGGCTTGCCGCACGTGGCAGCGTGCCGGTATTGATCCCGACCGGCCAGCACGGCGAAAATCTCTCTGCGGCTCACGAAACGCTGCTTCGTTATCGAGCCGAAGCAACGGTGGTTCTTTCCGGCATGCCCTCCTCATCATTTGTCGAGCTCGCCCAACGAAACGGCCAGACCCTCATTCTGGTCGGGCGAACCGAAGAAGGAGCCGATCACATTCACATCAATAATCGGCTTGCCGCCGAAACGGCGGTCGATATTTTTGCCGCACGTGGCATGAAAAGGCTCGGCCTCATAACGTCAAATGTCGGCAGTCTCAATCTCGTCGAGCGCGAGAACGCTTTCATTGAAAAATCGCGAAGCCTTGGATTAAGCGTCAGCGTGCAGCGTGGCGAACTGACAGATTATGATGGCGGTTACGGCGCGGCATCTCTGCTATTAGGCGAAAAAGAGCGGGCCGAAGGCATTTTCTGCGTCAACGATCTTATGGCTTTTGGCATGATGGACTGCGCACGCGATGTCTTCAATCTCTCCATTCCCGACGATATTTCGGTCATCGGCTTCGACAACGTTACTGAAGCGCGCTGGGGTGCCTATCGCCTGACAACTTTCGATCAAAACGCAGAACGCCTTTCAGCCGAAATCGTCCGGCTGCTGGACGAACGACATGCGGCGCCAAACGCTCCGCCACAAACTGTCGTGCTTGAACTGCCGCTCATTCTCCGCAGCAGCGTCAGGCCCATTAAAAACGAACGTGGCATTCGGGGGATGCCAAATCAATGAGTTTCCATTCCATATGGTTGCGTCCCGCACGTGACGATCTCCTATTTCTCGAATCTATCGTGACGGAACTGGCGAGCCGCTTCGCTTCGCCCATATTCGAGCCACATGCGACGCTCGTGCCCGATATGAAACGTTCGGCAGATGAACTGCTGCCGCTGGTGCTCAGCCTTGCAGTTGGCCGCGAACCGCTGGAAATTACGATTGAGGACGTGGCGGGAACAGACGCTTATTTCCGCTCCTTCTACGCTGCGCTGCAGAAGACATCCCCATTGATGACATTAAAGCAGGATTCCCTCGATATTTCTGGAGAAAAAGATATTTCGGTCTTTCTTCCGCATGTCTCGCTTGCCTATGGCGTCGCAGACCATGCCTTGCGCGAAACAGAGATCAAACGCATGGCACACTTGCTCGTTGGTCGCAGCATTCGCTTCGACCGGATGGTGATTGTCAGTTCTTCGAGTGAAACGCCTATCGATCAATGGATCGTCAAGCACGAGGTTTATCTCGCCGGATAGAAAAGCCCGCCAGTCCGGCGGGCTTTTGGGGCTCAAAGCGGACGCGGATACTGTCTGTAGACTTTTTCGATGTCCTGCAGAACATCATCCGAGAGCTTGACCTGATAAGCCGCGATATCAGTCTTAAGCTGGTCCACGTTCGTCGCACCGATTATTGCCGACGTCATGAACGGACGCGTCAACGTAAAGGCGATAGCCATCTGAGCAATATCGAGGCCGTGCTTCTTGGCAACATCGATATACGCACGCACGGCTGGCTCCGAATGAATATTGTTACGCCAGAGGCCGCCTTCGGAAATGGCTGCGCGTGAACCGGCTGGCACTTTGCCACCGAGATATTTTCCGGTCAGCACGCCGGCGGCCAGCGTCGAATAGGCAAGCAATCCCACGTTTTCGCAGAGCGACAGTTCTGCCAGGTCAAAATCGAACTGGCGCTGCAATAGGCTATATTCATTCTGGATCGAGGCGACGCGCGGCAGGCCGTGCTGTTCGGCCAGACGAAGCCACTGCATTGTTCCCCAGGCTGTCTCATTGGAAAGGCCTATATGCCGGATCTTTCCGTCCCGAACCATGTCTCCAAGTCCGAGCAGAACATCATGCATCTGCTGGGTTTCTGCCGCTCCGTCCGTAGTAGAAGGATCGAAGGTCCAGCTTTGGCCAAAATGATAGTGCGCCCGCATCGGCCAATGGATTTGATAGAGGTCGATATAATCCGTCTGAAGCCGCTTCAAGCTATTTTCAACCGCTTCGCGGACACTGCTGCGGCTTGGCCTGGCACCATCCCGAATCCAGTCCTGCCTGCCACCGCCAGCGATCTTGCTCGCGAGCACAATCTTGTCGCGCTTTCCGGACTTTCTAAGCCAGGTACCGATATAGGTCTCTGTTTTGCCATAGCTTTCCGGGCTCATGGGGATCGCATATCCCTCGGCGGTATCAATGAAATTGATACCGGCATCGAGCGCAATGTCGAGCTGCTCATGAGCATCAGACTCGGTATTCTGTACGCCCCAAGTCATGGTACCGAGGCAAATTTCAGTTACAGTGAGGCCGGTACGGCCCAAGGGCTTCATTTTCACGAGATTTTCCGGATCGATTGTTCGCAACCGTGCGATATGAAAGTGGAGCCAATTGATAGCCCTGCTCGACTACGACTGACAAGCCTGTCACGAAATTTTTAAACCGGCCTACAGAAACCGCTCTGCCGAATAGGGTTTCGGATCAACAAACGGCTCTTCTCCGACAAGCATCTCGGCAAGCAAGCGCCCCGTCGCGGGCCCAAGCGTCAGGCCGTGATGAGCGTGGCCGAAATTGAACCATAGCCCCTTATGCTTCGGCGCTGCCCCGATGACCGGGCGCATGTCCGGCAGGCAAGGACGCAATCCAAGCCAGGGTGTGGTTTCAACAGCCTCGCCCAATTGGGGCACAAGCTTGCGGGCGATCTTCTCGGCTTTCCTCAGTTGAATAAAGTTTGCAGGTGCATTGGGCGAAGCGAACTCAATCCCGGTCGATAGCCGCACGCCCTGCACCATAGGTGCAAGAACATAGCCTGCTTCTTCGTCGACCACCGTGTGGCCGAGCCGTAAACCATCCTTCATGGTAAAGTGAAGATGATGACCGCGCTTTATGCCAAGTGGGATTGGATAGCCAAATTTCCTGAAAACAAGGCCAGACTGCGGACCGAGCGCCACGACCGCATCACGCGCCTGCACAATGCCGTTTTCGGTCGTGACCTGCCAGCCACCTGCTTCCGGTGCCAGGGTTGCAGCATCACCATGAAGGAAGACGCCGCCGTTTCTGACAAACAAATCGGCATAGGCTTTGACCACACCTCCAGGATTAACGACGGTCTTCGGATCGAGCCAATGAATGCCGCCAGCTACATCGCCAAGTGAGGTCTCTCGCGCGCGCAATGCTGTTTCATCCAGAATGTCATAGGACAGTTTGAAGCGTTGCAGATCGGGCAAACGGCGCACGGCTGCGTCGAATGCCGAAGACGTGCGAAACACTTCAATCCATCCTTGCGACCGGATCAATTTTTCACTGCCGGACTGGGCCACCAAGGCATCGTGCTCGCGGACGCTTGCCTCAATCAGGGGCAACATGGCATCCGTCGCGACCTTCAACCGCTCCGGCGAAGATTCTCTCCAATACTGAAACAGCCAACCTGCCATTTTCAGTATGTAAAACGCGTTATAGCGAACATCCGAACGGCGGTTCATGCCGTAGCGGACAAGCGTCCAGAAGCCTTGCGGGAACGAATAAGGTATGACGCTTGAACGCTCGATCAGACCTGCATTGCCGAAACTGGTGCCATTGCCGGGCTCGCTCTTGTCGATCAGGCACACCGAACGACCGCGCGCCTGCAAATGGAGTGCCGTGGACACACCGACAATACCCGCTCCCAGAACGATGACATCTTGTTGCTGAATCGGCATTTCCGGCATCCATAAAACCAAGAATAAACGCGCCGATTTCGGTCGGCGCGTTGTTGCTTACAGCAAAGAGCTGCGTCTATTACAAGCAATCAGTAGATGTCGAAATCGAAATATTTCTTCACAATCGTGGCATAGGTTCCATCGTCGCGAATTTTCTTGATTGCTGCGTTGAATTGTTCGCGCAGGTCGTCGTCGCCCTGACGAAGCGCAATTCCGGTATCGGTCTGCGTACCGGGGATATCACCAATAAGCTTGCAGCAATCCGCGCCGTCCCCCTTGATCCAATCCGAGATCGGGAACTTGTCAGAGACAACCGCATCGAGCCGTCCGTTTTTCAGGTCCGCATTGGCCTCATCGGCTGTTGGATAAAGCTTCACATCGGCTCCAGCCTTGCCATAAACATCTTCTGAATAGGTAGCCTGTGTAGTCGACCCTTGAGCGCCGATCGTCTTTCCCTTGAAGGCCTCCGCATCCAGGGATGTGATCGGGCTATCCTTTGGCACGGCCACGGAAAGCGGCGTCGAGTAATACTTGTCGGTAAAGGCGACTTCCTTCTTGCGCTCTTCCGTGATGCTCATCGACGCGATAACGGCATCGAATTTGTTCGACTTCAGGCCGGGGATCATCCCGTCCCAGTCGTTGGCGACGATGGTGCACTTGGCGTCCATCGCCTTGCACAGTGCGTTGGCAATTTCGACATCCAGCCCCTGAAGCGAACCGTCCGCCGCGACAAAGTTGAAAGGCGGGTAGGCACCTTCCGTTGCGATGCGGATTTCCTTCCATTCCTTGGCCTGCGCAGGCAAAGCAGCGATTAAGGATGCGACGCTCGCAAATAGGATGGCTTTCATCATAAACATTCCCCTTATTTCATTGTTATAATTATATTATTGGAAAATTACCCGTTCAGGGCAATGCTCCACCTCTTTGTGTCTTCCGACTGAAGCACCGGACGCTCCCAACTTCAAGGGAGCGCCCAATGAAATTTTGGCATCAATAGATGTCGAAATCGAAGTACTTCTTGCGGATCGTTTCGTAGGTACCGTCTTCGCGAATCTTCTTGATCGCCGCGTTGAACTGCTCGCGCAGATCATCATCGCCCTTGCGAAGGGCCACCGCGATCTTCGTTTCAGAACCCGGAATGTCGCCGAGGAACTTGCAGCAGTTTGCACCCTGCTTCTTCAACCAGTCGGCGGCGAGGAACTTGTCTGCAGCAATGGCGTCCAGACGGCCGCTTTCAAGGTCGGCGTTGGCTTCGTCTGCAGTTGGGTAGAGCTTCACGTCCGCACCCGCCTTGCTGTAGACATCGTCAGCATAGTTGCCCTGCGTGGTGCCGGCCTGCGCGCCAACCGTCTTTCCATCGAAAGCGGCTGGATCGAGCGAGGTAATATCGGAGTCCTTAGGAACGACAACAGCAAGCGGGGTCGTGTAGTAACGGTCCGTGAAAGCAACCTGTTTTTCACGCTCTTCGGTGATAGCCATCGAAGCAATGACTGCGTCGAACTTGTTGGCCTGCAAACCGGGAATCATACCGTCCCAGTCATTGGCGACGATCGTGCATTTCGCTTCCATCGCTTCGCAAAGTGCATTCGCGATATCAAGATCGAAACCTTCAAGCTTGCCGTCTGGAGACATGTAGTTGAACGGAGGATATGCGCCCTCGCTGGCGATACGGATTTCTTTCCATTCCTTCGCCTGAACAGGCAAAGCGAGAAAGACTGAGGCCAGACCGGCCAGCACAACTGATTTCAACATGACTTTCCTACTTTTTCAAAGCACACCGCGAACTTAGTGAGTTCGGACGCACAGATGGACATAATCAAGCGGACAAACATATTCCATCCACCAGTTTGAATCGGGCATTGCGCCTAAACGCGATCCTATTCAATTGCGACTTTGGTAGGGCAGAGATGGTCGCTACCAAAAACGCAAACGGGGCTTGCTGCGCACAAGCGCAACAAGCCCCTCATTCATGCGGCAGGAGCTATCAAGCAACCATACGTGCGCTATGGTCTTCCTGTGCATAGGCCTTGCCAAAGCGGTTCGCGAGGAATGCTTCGAGCGTAATGTCTTCCTGACGGATGAAGCCCTGCTGCGGAAGATCGCCCTTGGCGAGCATGTCAAGCACGGCGCAGATTGCCGAAGCCGTCGTGATCTGGATGCCCGAACGAATGATCTTGCCAACCGGAGCGGCGTAGACCTTATTTGCATAAGTTTCCTGAACCAGACGGCCATTCTTGGTGCCCGACACGGTCACGAAAATCACCACAACGTCCTGAAGGGTGGTCGGCAGTGCATTTTCGAAGATATCCTTGAGCACTTCACGACGATGACGCAGGCCAAGATCGTTGAGAAGCGCCTTCATCAGAGCGACGTGGCCCGGATAGCGAATGGTGCGGTAGTTCAGCGTGCGCACCTTGCCTTCCAGCGTTTCGCAGAGAGTGCCCAGACCGCCAGAAGTATTGAATGCTTCATAGGTGACGCCATCAAGCGAGAACTCTTCGCGCTCTTCAAGAGCAGGAACCTCGGTCAGTTCGCCGTTTACGATAGCTTCGCACGGCTCGATATATTCGTTGATGACACCGTCGGTGCTCCAGGTCAGGTTATAGTTCAGAGCGTTCGAAGGGTATTGCGGCAGAGCGCCGACGCGCATACGGACGCTGTCGAGCTTGTCGAAACGCTTTGCCAGATCATAGGCAACGATAGAAATGAAGCCCGGGGCAAGGCCGCACTGTGGAATGAAAGCCGTCTTGGCTGTCTTTGCCAGTTCCTTGACGCGGCGCGTGCTGGCCACGTCTTCGGTCAGGTCGAGATAATGCACGCCTGCCTTGGCCGCAGCTTCCGCGATACGGGTCGTCAGATGGAACGGAGCAGCGCTGAGCACGGCGAACTTGCCGGCTAGAGCGGCTTCGAGGGCCTTGGCATCTTCGATATCAAGTGCTTGCGTCTTGACTTCGGCGCCTGATTCCAGTGCATCAAGCTGTGCTTGAGAGCGGTCGACAACGGTGACAGCATACTCGCCCGTGGAAGCGAGAAGATCGGCAATGGTAGCACCGATTTTGCCTGCACCGACAACAACGATCTCTTTCATGTAAATTTCCCCTTGGAATGCAATTCGGATATGCAAGAATCGCATAGTTCCATGCAAAAAGAAGCATGCAAACTGACGATATGACGTTGTTTGTTTGTACATATTGACGTATCTAATACGCATTATGACGACAGAAGCCGATCTTACGCTTATCGCCCTCCTCCGTGAAAATGCCCGAGCCTCGACAGCCGACCTGGCAAGGCGGCTCGGAGTATCCCGAACCACGGTCCAAAGCCGTATCGAGAAGCTCGAAAAGCGAGGCGTTATTGAGGGGTATACGGTGCGAATCGCACCGGAATTCGAACGTGATCTGGTGCGCGCCCACGTGTTGGTTACAGCTCTTCCGAAGCTCGCGCCGAAAGTCGAAACAGCGTTGCGCAGCATGATGGCGGTCCGCTCGCTTCATTCCGTCAGTGGACATTTCGATATGATCGTTGTCGTGGAAGCTCCATCCATACAGGAACTCGATGCTGTTCTGGATCGCATAGGTGCGCTGGAAGGCGTCGAGCGCACAATGTCGTCCATCATCCTCTCCACACGTATTGATCGCTAAGGCGCACCAACAGTACAGTAGCTGACGAAATTTCCGGCGACCTTTAGAGCGCATGCCGAAAGAGCGCCGATCTGATCCAGTCAGATCGAAACGCGCGCTAGGTGGAGACTACCTCGCCCATGCGCTTTCGGCGAAAGAGCATCGCTGCCAGTCCCAGAAGCACGGTGCCTGCAATAAACAGGAAGGCTGCGGCAGCGATAGCCGGGCTGATATTCTCTCGAATTGTCGAAAACATCTGACGCGCCAAGGTACGCTGGTTTGGACCCGCGACGAACAGCGTGAGCACGACCTCGTCGAGGGAGGTGGCAAATGCCAGCACGGCACCCGAGGCGATGCCCGGCATGGCAAGCGGAAGCGTGATTTTTCGAAACACGGTGAGGGGTGACGCGCCAAGGCTTTCGGCTGCCAGTTCGACACGCCTGTCGATACCGCTCAGAGCGCCTGTAACGCTCACCAGAACAAAGGGGATAGAAATCACTGTGTGAGCGACGATCACGCCAAGATATGAATTCGCTATGCCCAGCCGCACGAACAGCAATTGCATGCCCACACCCAACACAACGGCGGGAACGACCATTGGCAACAGGAACAGGATCTTAACGGGACCGGAAAGGAACAATATCCTGCTGCGCAAGCCAAGCGCGGCCATCGTTCCCAGTACGGTTGCCAAAATCATTGTCCCTGAACCGATGATGAGGCTGTTGACAATCGCTCGGCGCCAGACGTCCGCTGTGGCGAGTTCCTCGAACCAGCGTGCTGACCAGCCGGGGACCGGATAGGTCAGAAACACGCTTGATGTGAAGGCTAGCGGAAGGATGGCAAACAAAGGTGCGATCAGAAAGGTTACCGCGGCTACGCCGAAAATGATTTTTGCAAAGCGCCCCATCTTCATGCCCCCCGGGGATCGTCGGCGGTGAGCCGTCCGTAGACCGCGTAAAGTATCAGACAGGCCATGAGCAACACGAGCCCAAGTGCGCCAGCCATGCCCCAATTGGCCGAACCGGTTGCGTAATAAGCGATAATCGAGCTTATCATCTGGTCGCCCGGCCCACCGATCAAGGCGGGGGTGATATAGTAGCCAATCGCGCTCATGAATACGAGTAACATGCCGGACACGATACCGCGCATACTCAATGGAAGCAGCACCCGCAGGAACGCTTTCCACGGCGGCGCGCCAAGAGATGCGGCTGCGGGCATCAGATTGCCGGGGATAGATACAAGCACGCTATAAATCGGAAGCACCATGAATGGCAGAAGCACATGTGTCATGGCTATCACCACACCTGCCCTGTTGAAGATCAAGGGAAAGGGCGTATCGGTAATGCCGAGCCAGATCAGCGTATCGTTGATGAGGCCCTTGTCCTGCAGAAGAATGAACCACGCAGCGGTTCGCACCAGCAGTGATGTCCAGAGCGGCAGCAAAACGGCAGCAAACAGCACGCTTTTGATCCAGCCCGTAGATGATGCCAGCAGGACCGCATAGGGATAACCAATCGCTGCGCATGCCAATGTTACCAGCGCGGCAATCCAGAAAGTACGCAGCATAATCGCCCGATTGGCCGATGTGCCGGGCGCCATGGAAACAATTTCACCGGATGCGGAACGTTCCATATCGACAGCGGCAAGCAGGTTGCGATCAGTTGTCGGAGAAAGCGCATTGGCAATCGCCCGCCAGAACTCAGGCCGGCTCCAACGCTTGTCGATCGTCACGAGATCTGGAACGGGGTCACCCTTTTCGATAGCTGAAAGCGTTTTGCTCATCAACGTGCGAAAGCCGGATTGAGCGCTGTTCAGACGGCGAACCATATCTCCTATCGCCTGTTGATCCGTCGAGGACTTCAGGTCCGCTACAAGGGCCTGTTTCATATCGATTGAGGGTTCCGATTGTCCGTCCCAAAGACTTACAGCGTCGGCTGTTTTGGGAAGAATACGCAATACCGCCGTATCGGATACGGCTTGCTTCATCATCACCCCGAGCGGCCACAGGAAAAACAGGGCTATAAAGACGACCAAAGGCGCGATCAGAAACATCGCACGAACAGTTTTGGCGGAAAAAACCGTCATGTGGCGATAGTCCAGCAGTCAGCCGCATTGAAACCGGCGACGACCTCGGTGCCGGGTGCCCATTCGCGCGCCTTTCTGTCGAGCCGCACGATGAAATCGTGAGCACTGCCATCAAGCTGAATACGAAGATGATCTCCTTGATAGACGCTATCAATCACGCGCGTTCGCAGAATATTATCTGAATCGGTCTCGCGTCCAAGCTCAATACGTTCGGGGCGGATGGACAGGAGCACCTTCTGCCCCGCTGCCAACGCTCCCCTTGATGATGCGGTCAGCGTCCCGCCATCGTTCAAACGTATAAATGCGCTGGTGCCTTCCACTCGCTCAATCGTTCCTTCAGCGAGGTTGGTTTCGCCGATGAACTCGGCGACAAAACGTGTCTGCGGCTCGTCATAGATCGCCCGCGGCGTGCCAATCTGTTCGATTTTTCCTTTGTTGAAAACAGCGATCCGGTCCGACATGGTCAGCGCTTCGCTTTGATCATGGGTGACGAAGACAATCGTCAGTCCCAACCGGCTATGCAGCGCACGGATGTCGAGTTGCATCTGCTCACGCAACTGCTTGTCGAGAGCACCGAGGGGTTCGTCCATCAGGACGACTCCCGGTTCGAAAACCAGCGCGCGAGCAAGCGCCACCCGCTGTTGTTGTCCACCGGACAGTTGTGAGGGCTTGCGTTCGCGCATTGCGGAAAGCTGCACCATATCGAGCACCTTATCCACCAGCTTGCCGATCTCGCCCTTTCCGATACCGCGCATCTGCAGTGGAAAAGCAACGTTCTCGCCAACTGTCATGTGAGGAAAAAGCGCATAGTTCTGAAAAACCACCCCCATGTTACGCTTGTACGAAGGAACCCCATTGATGGGTTTTCCATCGACATAAATCGTCCCGCTGCTCGGGTTTTCAAACCCGGCAAGCATCATCAGAAGCGTGGTCTTGCCTGAACCCGATGGACCGAGCAGGCTCACGAATTCGCCCTTGCTTATATCCAGGTCCAAACCGTCTATAACTTTGAAGTCACCGTAGGATTTACTGATATTCTCGAAGCGGATGCGGCAGTCCGTCAATGAATCACTCCATCTTCCCGAAAACAGGAAAACTCCGCCGGTGTTGCGCCGGCGGGGTCAAAAGTGCGAATTATTGCGCGAGCCAAGCGTTGAAGCGCTTCGTTAATTCTTCGGAATTGTCGATCCAGAAATCGACATCGAGCGGAAGAGCATCTTTCAGATTGGCTTCCGCCGTCGGAAGATCGGATGCGAACTCCGCGGGCACTTTGCTTGCAGCCTCCTTGTTCGGCAGGCCGTAAGCCACATATTTCGGCAATTTCACCTGATTGTCGGGCTGGCTGGCAAAAGCAATGAAATCTAGTCCCGCATCCTTGTTTTCGGCGTCTTTGAGGATCACCCAACTGTCGACAGCATAGATGCTGCCCGGCCAGACCACCTTGAAGTTCTTGCCTTCGCTCCTGTTAATGCCAGTGATGCGCCCGTTATAAGCCGACGCCATCACCACTTCATCCGAGGCAAGCAATTGCAGCGGCTGCGCTCCTGCTTCCCACCAGACGATATTCGGCTTCAGTTCATCGAGCTTCTTGAATGCGCGATCCACGCCTTCCGGTGTCGAGAGAACGTCGTAAACTTCGTCCTTGCTAACCCCGTCCGCAAGAAGTGCGAATTCAAGTGTATATTTGGCGCCTTTGCGCAAGGAACGCTTGCCCGGAAACTTTTTCACATCCCAGAAATCGGCCCAGGATTGCGGGCCATCTTTCAGCTTGTCCGCATTATAAGCGATTGCTGTTGACCACACGATCGCGCCGACACCGCAATCATTGACCGCACTGTCGAGAAACTTGTCCTTGCCACCCAGCTTGTCCCAATCAATCTTTTCGTAAAGACCGTCCGCGCAACCGAGGGCCAGTTCTTCCGCCTCGACCTGCACGACATCCCAATTGGGCTTTCCTGCTTTCACCTTGGCCTGAATGACACCATAACCGCCGTCCCACGACTCATCCAGTAACGGCCTGCCGATCTTTTCTGAGAAGGGCTTGAAGTAAATTTCTCGTTGGGCATCCTGATAGTTGCCGCCCCAGGAAACGACAGTCAGATCGCGGGCGGCCGCAGAGCCTGTATAGAATGCAGTTGCGAGGAGTCCCCCCATGAGGGCAAGGCGAGCAATTTTCATCGAAATGTTCCCATTTTGGATCGACGGGTTGTTCCCGACGTTGTTGTAATGGGTCATGCTAGCTTGATCATTAGCCGCGGGCAATATTGTAGTGGCCCCAGCATGCAAAAGTATTATCCACTTTTCAGGAGATGACAAATCCGGGCGAAACATCCGGATTTGCCATTCATGCACATTCAAACGCGTTCAAGCGCAAGGGCGATCCCCTGCCCCACACCTATACACATCGTTGCAAGGGCAAATTTGCCGCCATTGATCGAGAGTTCGAGCGCCGCCGTCCCTGCGATGCGTGCGCCGGACATGCCGAGTGGATGTCCAAGAGCAATCGCACCACCGTTCGGATTGACACGTTTGTCATCGTCGGCAATTCCGAGATCGCGCAATACTGCCAGCCCTTGCGATGCAAATGCCTCGTTGAGCTCGATCACGTCGAACGCATCGGTCGCAATGCCGGTACGGGCAGAAAGCTTCCGCGTCGCCGGTGCTGGACCAATACCCATAATGCGGGGAGGAACACCAGCCGCAGCGCCGCCAACAATGCGAGCAATCGGCGTGAGGCTATATTGTTTGATAGCCGCCTCTGACGCGACGATCAGCGCCGCCGCTCCATCATTTACACCTGAAGCGTTGCCTGCCGTCACAGTGCCGCCCTCGCGGAACGGTGTGCCGAGCTTTGCCAACGCTTCCAGGCTCGTGGCGCGCGGGTGCTCGTCTCGGTCCACGATGACCGGCTCCCCCTTGCGCTGTGGGATGGTGACGGGCACGATCTCCCTTGCTAGGCGTCCATTTTCTTGCGCGGCTGCCGCCTTTTCCTGACTGCGGAGTGCAAATGCATCCTGATCCTGACGCGAGACGTTGAAATCCTCAGCAACATTCTCACCCGTTTCCGGCATGGAATCCACGCCGTACTGCTTTTTCATCAAAGGATTGATGAACCGCCAGCCAATGGTCGTATCGAAGATTTCCGCCTTGCGCGAAAACGCGCTGTCCGCCTTCGGCATGACTAAAGGTGCGCGGCTCATGCTTTCCACACCTCCAGCGATGATAAGTTCAGCATCGCCTGCCTTGATTGCGCGTGCGGCCGTTATGACAGCGTCCATGCCCGAGCCGCAGAGACGGTTGATTGTCGTTCCTGACACCCCGACCGGCAGACCCGCCAGCAACAGCGACATGCGCGCCACATTGCGGTTGTCTTCCCCGGCCTGATTGGCCGAACCGAAAATGACGTCGTCGACAGCTTCCCAATCAATGGAGCCATTTCGCTCCATAAGCGCTCTCAGTGGGACCGCACCAAGATCGTCGGCACGAATCGATGAAAGCGCGCCACCGTAGCGACCGATTGGCGTGCGTATATAATCGCAGATATAGGCTTCACTCATCGTATGCCCTCACAGTTCCGGAACAACGAGATCGGCAACCGGCCCCTCCACATGGAGTTTCGCGCCGGTCATGCCCTGAAGGTCTTCCAAAGTCATGGAAGCCAGTTTTTCACGCAGCACAAAACGCCCCTTGTCGATATCGATCACGGCGTGGCTGGTATAGACGCGGGTGATACAAGCGACGCCGGTCAGTGGAAAAGTGCACTTTTCGACCAGCTTCGGCTCGCCATTCTTCGTCACATGTTCGGTGATGACGACGACCTGCTTCGCGCCGTGCACAAGATCCATCGCACCGCCGACGGCTGGCACTCCCTTGGCGCCTACTCGCCAGTTGGCGAGATCGCCATTCTGGGCAACTTGATATGCACCAAGGATTGCCACATCCAGATGGCCACCGCGCACCATTGCGAAGCTGTCGGCGTGGTGGAAGAAAGCCGCGCCGGGCTTCAGCGTGACCGCCTTCTTGCCAGCATTGATCAGATCCCAATCTTCCTGCCCCTGCGGCGGCGCTTCGCCGAAATCCAGTATGCCGTTTTCCGTATGGAAAATCGCCTCGCGGCCTTCCGGTTGGTAGCGGGCCACCATCTCAGGAAAACCAATACCGAGATTTACATATGCACCATCCTGAATATCCTGTGCGGCACGCCAGGCGATCTGGGCGTTGGACAGTTTGATTTCGTCATGGATATCGCTCATCATGCGTAGGTTACCCCCGCGCGAATAAGTTCTTCTTCCTGCTTCGGATTTGCAACTTCAACGAGGCTATCAACGAAGATGCCCGGCGTGATGACATTTTCCGGCTCAATGCCGCCGAGCGGAACAATTTGCGATACCTGCACAATGGTTTTTGCCGCAGCCATACACATGAGCGGATTGAAATTACGCGCAGCCATGCGGTAGGTCAGGTTGCCATGCTTGTCGCCTAGATGTGCTTTGATGAGCGCGAAATCGGCCTTCAACCAGCGCTCCTGCACATAAGGCCGCCCGTCAAATTCAGCTATAGCCTTGCCTTCGGCCAACTCCGTGCCGTAGGCCGTCGGGGTATAGAACGCCGGGATACCTGCGCCACCTGCACGAATGCGCTCGGCAAGTGTTCCCTGTGGCACCAGTTCCAGCTCAATGTCACCCGCCATATATTTTTCCGTGAAGGCGCGCGGATCGGACGAACGGGGGAACGAGCAGATCATCTTCCGAACCATGCCCGCCTCGATCATGGCAGCAATGCCAATGCTCCCATTGCCAGCATTGTTATTGATCACGGTCAGGTTTTTCGACCCTTTGTCGATCAGCGCATGAATGAGTTCGATCGGCGCGCCAGAGCCGCCAAATCCTCCTATCATGACGGTCGTGCCATCGTTTATCCCCGCGACTGCATCCGCCAAACTTCCAATTGTTTTGTCCATTTCGCCTCCATACCGGAACGCTCGGTTTCGCACCAAGCGTCTCCAGCCTCAAACGCACTCAAGTTAGTCGCCCCATCAACCGTGGGTCAAAACATTTTGTGCGTTATTTGACATTTGTTCATATATCGCACAAAATGGCTGCGGCATTGAGGAGGCTTCATGCGTGGAACGGATTTCATCGGCGGCTTTGCCAAAGGATTGAAGGTTATCGAAGCGTTCGGCGAAAATCAGCCACGTCTTTCGATCGCTGACGTTTCAAAGATCACTGGTCTCGACCGCGCAACAGCGCGGCGATGTCTGCTCACGCTCGCTGAATTGGGCTATGCCGAATATGACGGCAAGTTTTTCATGCTGCTGCCCAAAATTCTTCGACTCGGCCATGCCTATCTCTCTTCGACGCCGTTGCCGACGATCATTCAGCCGCATCTTGACCGGCTGGCCGACGCAGTGGGCGAGAGTGCGTCAGCATCCGTTCTGGATGGAACGGAAATTGTATACATCGCACGCGCCTCGCAGATGCGTGTCATGTCCATTAACCTGATGGCCGGAAGCAGGCTTCCAGCGTATTGCGCTTCGATGGGGCGTGTACTTCTTGCCTGGCTTCACGAAGCCGAAGCACTGGCAATTCTGGAACGCACCGGACGGAAAGCGCTGACGCCATTTACGAAAGTGACAATAGACCAATTGATGGCGGAACTGTCCGTTATTCGTGGCCAAGGTTATGCAATCAACGACCAGGAGTTGGAGCTCGGACTGCGTTCCATTGCCGTGCCAGTCTTCAATCATAGAGGCTTGGTGGTTGCAGCACTCAATATCGGGGCACCGGTAGCTCACGTCGAAACGGACGATCTGGTCGAACGCTTTTTGCCCGCCATGTTGCAGGTTCAGTCGGACCTGCGAAGCTTGCTGAGATGAACTGCAGAGGATGAATAATCCTATTAACCTTGCAGTGGCGTATCCTGAACGGTGAGCCGCTCACGCTCCCGCAAGCGAAACGCTCGTGGCGTTTCACCAGTCATTTTCAGAAAGAAGCGCGAAAAATAAGCAGGGTCCGAAAAGCCAAGCCCGTAGGCTATATGCTGTACTGAGGATGGCATGGCTATCAAATCGCGCTTGGCCGTATCCACCAACTTGTTTGCGACCAATTCTTGTGTCGTCCCTCCAGTCAGCTGCTTTACCGTCCGGTTGAGATGGGTCGGGGTGACACCCAGCAATTTCGCATAAAATGAAACGGGTTTGTGTTCTCGATAATATCGGTCGATCAATTCCAGCAACCGTTCAATGCGAGCGTGCCGGTATGCAGGTATCTCTTGCGGCTTTGCGGAACTTGAAGACTGCGCGTGTCTTAGAATATAAACAAAAACAACTTGAATAAAGGATTCCAGTATTCTGTTTTTAAATGGCTTTCTTGCCTGGAACTCATCATGCATTAGCCGCAAAAGAGAGGCGAGTAACACAAGATTTTCTTCGTCTGCTCCTGTCATTGTTAGAAGCTGTGGCCGCATCAGCCACTCCGCCAATACTCCCCCCATACCTTCTCCGACAAACGGCATATGAGGACTCAATATCGTCACGATATGGCCGACTATATCTTTCGAAAATGCAAACCCATGATTGAAACCGGGCGGTACCAAGATTGCACATGGCGTCTGAAAGGGACGGATAACGCCATCAAAATTTGCCTGACCCGAACCGCTTTCAATATACAAGAGCTGGAAGAAACTCTCGTGTCGATGCAGTGCAATCTCGAAATTGTGCAAACTCGATCGAGAGAAAAGCGTTTCGCAGTGAAGCCAGAAATCCGGCTTCTGCTCCTTGTCTTCTCCATAAAGCTCGTATGTTGGAACAAAATTGTCCGCCACCTGCCCTCCAATCATGTTTGATTTGTACAATAAATTGCTGGAATTATCCATTGTCACCCTGAAGGTTCGCCTAAGAATAAAAGAAGACTGCATTGGGAGGACTATATGCGAACTCAGGTCGCAATCATCGGATCGGGTCCTTCGGGCCTGCTCCTTGGGCAGCTTCTTACAAAAGCCGGGATAGACAATATCGTGCTGGACCGCGTCAGCGCAGATTATATTCTGGGCCGCGTGCGCGCCGGCGTGCTGGAAGAAGGCACCGTCAAACTTATGGATGAAGCTGGAGCATCGGCCCGCCTCCATGCCGAAGGGCTGCCGCATGATGGCTTCTCGCTCGCTTTTGACGGGCGTGATCATCGCGTCGATTTGCATCGGCTGACCGGCAAGCGCGTCACCGTCTATGGCCAGACCGAAATGACGCACGACCTCATGGAGGCGCGGCAGAACTCAAGCGCCACCAGCATTTACGAAGCGGGCAACGTAATACCGCACGATTTTGATACGGCATCGCCCTACGTCACCTTCGAGAAAGATGGCAAAACCCATCGTATCGATTGCGATTTCATCGCCGGATGTGATGGGTATCACGGCATAAGCCGCAAATCCGTTCCCGAAAACGCAATCGACACTTTTGAAAAGGTCTACCCTTTCGGGTGGCTCGGAATACTGGCCGATATTCCGCCCGTTGCGCATGAACTGATTTATGCGAACCACAAACGCGGCTTTGCACTTTGCTCCATGCGGTCACTCACGCGCAGCCGTTACTATATTCAATGTTCGCTGGACGAAACAATCGAAAGCTGGAGCGACCAGCGTTTTTATGATGAACTGCGCAGACGTCTTCCTGCACATCATGCCGAAGCCATGGTAACTGGACCCTCTTTCGAGAAATCCATTGCGCCGCTACGCTCCTTCGTGACCGAGCCGATGCGCTTTGGACGGCTGTTCCTTGTTGGCGATGCCGCCCATATTGTTCCGCCGACAGGCGCTAAAGGACTGAACCTCGCCGCCAGCGATGTGCACTATCTTTACGAGGGGCTAAGGGAGTTTTACCTCGACAGGTCGGAGGCCGGTATTAATGCCTATTCCGGCAATGCCCTCGCCCGCGTCTGGAAGGCCGAGCGCTTTTCGTGGTCGATGACAAAGCTGTTGCACCGCTTTCCGGACATGGCGCCGTTCGATCAAAAAATACAGGAAGCGGAGCTTGTTTACTTCTGCACTTCCGACGCTGCTTCCACCGCACTTGCTGAAAACTATGTCGGTTTACCGTTCTGAATGCCCACGATTGATATGACAAGTTCCTATCCGAACTTGTCATATCTGGCGCTGTGAACCACCGCACAGGATTGGCTGGCCGCGTTGGTTTCTAAGGCTTCAAGCCAGCCGCTTCACGCAATGTCTGGATCAGTATCTGCATCGCAGCGGTCTGCACCATGTCGGTTCGCATTGTGAGACCTACCGGTCCTGTTGTCTCACTTGTATCGATGGGCAACACAACAAGCTTCCCCTCCGCGACATCCCTGGCCGCGACGCCCTCCGAAATAATCCACACCGCGTCGCTGTCGCGGACAAATGCGCGTCCGAAGGCATCGGATACGGTTTCTATCTGAACCGGGATGGTTCCGATTCCATTGGCAATCAGCAGCCGGTCGACAAAGGGACGAATGATCGAATGGCGTGTCGGCATCAAAACCGGATAGTCCGCCAGCTTTTCGAAGACCGCGTGTTCAGTTGCCAAGGGGTGCCCTGCCCTTACCAGGAAGCGGACTTGCTCGGAGTAAAGATGTTCAAAGGAAAAGCCGGTCATCTTTTCCGGCGCAGCAAGCCGCCCAACGACCAGATCGAGATCGCCAACCCGCAACTGCTCCAGCAGCACAGCATTCTCACCCGTCACGATTTTGACCCGGCTGGACGTTCTCTCCGCAAGAAACAAGCTCATTGCTTTCGGCATGATACGCGTCGACACCGTTGGCAATGCGCCTATACGGATGGGCGGCCCGGAGCCATCCAGCTCCTGCGAGACAGAATCCAGCCCTTGCCGCAAGGCCGCCAGCGCTGTCCCGGCGTGACGAAGGAACACTTCACCGAACCGCGTCACCCTTATTCCGCGACCGTCGCGCTCCACGACCGGAACGCCCAGAATTTCCTCCAGTTCGCGCATCGTCTTGGTCACGGCGGGTTGGCTGATATTCAAGACCTCGGAAGCCTTGACCACGCTTTTCTGTCGCGCAACCTCAACGAACGTATGTAAATGGCGAAATTTTATACGGTTCCCAATCACCTATCTATAACCTTATAGTTATGCTTTTAGCCAAGAATATCATTTTACTTAACCAGTTGAAAGAATGACAGTACGACGCAAGAGGAGAAAGCCGTGCAATTCGCATCCGTAAACGACGTGGTCATCCACTACGACTTTCAGCGGGCGGCAGCCGAAAAGCCCGTTCTGGTATTCATCAACTCGCTCGGGACTGATTTCCGCATATGGGATGAAGTTGGTGTACGCCTGCGCAACGACGCATCAATTCTTGTCTATGACAAACGAGGACACGGTCTTTCGGACATCGGAAACACTCCTTACACAATCGAACAGCTTGCCGCCGATCTCACCGCGCTGCTCGACATGCTTTCGATAAGGCAAGCGATCATCTGCGGTCTTTCTGTCGGCGGTTTGATTGCGCAGGGTGTTTTTGCCGCGCGGCCCGAGCTGGTGACAGCGCTTGTTCTGTCCAACACAGCCCATAAGATCGGCACTGCCGATATGTGGGATGCGCGTATTGCTGCTATTCGGGAGAAGGGTCTCGCAAGCATTCTCGACGCGACAATGCCACGCTGGTTCACCTCTGCCTATCGTCGTCCCGACAATCCGTCCTATCGCGCTTATTGCAATATGTTCGTTCGGCAACCACTCGAAGGCTATGTCGCCACCTGCACCGCATTGCGTGACGCCGATTTAACTCAAGTAGCCAGGAATATCTCGGTGCCGACATTGTGTCTGGTCGGCGAGCAAGACGGCTCCACGCCGCCGCCTGTTGTGCGGGAACTGGCAGGCCTCATTCCTGAAGCAGATTTCGCAGAGATTGCTGCCAGCGGCCATATCCCCTGCGTTGAACAACCCGACGTCTATGTCTCGCTCTTGCGCAACTTTATTTCAAACAGATTCTAGCATGGAGAATAACCATGGCTGACAATGCCGTGCGGTCGGAACGTTACAAGATCGGCATGAATGTGCGCCGTTCGGTTCTGGGCGATACGCATGTTGATCGCGCTTCAAACAGCGCAACCGATCTTGATGCGCCGTTTCAAGAGCTTATAACGGAAGCCGCGTGGGGAACCGTCTGGTCGCGTCCGGGCTGGACCAAACGGGAGCGTTCGATTGTCACCATTGCGCTTCTGGCCGCACTCGGACAGGACGACGAGGTTGCCATGCATATACGCGCCACCAAGAATACAGGCGCGACGAGGGAGGACATCTGCGAAGCATTAATGCATGTCGCTATCTATGCGGGAGTTCCGGCATCGAACCACGCTTTCAAGATCGCCAAGCAGACTTATGCGCAGATGGATGCGGAGGAAGCCCAAAAATGAAAAACAGCCTGCCGGAGACAACTCCATTCTTTGCGCGCGATCTGTCGATGCATCCGCCGGCCTATACGCCGTGGTACAAGACTTCTGTGCTCCGTTCGCCTACCCGAGCCCTGCTTTCTCTTGAAGGCACCAAAAGTGAAATTACCGGCCCGGTATTCGGGCACAATATGTTGCATGAACTGGATAACGATCTCATCCTCAACTATGCGCGCCCCGGTGAGATGCCCATAGGCCCGCGCATTCTTGTGCACGGTCGTGTTCTGGACGAAAGCAACCGGCCCGTTCCGGGCGCGCTCCTGGAATTCTGGCAGGCCAATGCCGGCGGACGTTACCGTCATAAGAAAGAAACCTATCTTGCGGCCATCGATCCAAATTTCGGCGGTGTCGGCCGCACTATCACGGATGAAGACGGCTATTACTGGTTCAAGACCATAAAGCCCGGTCCATATCCCTGGCCGAACGGCGTGAACGACTGGCGCCCGGCTCACATTCATTTCTCGGTGTTCGGCCATGGCTTTGCGCAACGCCTCATCACACAAATGTACTTCGAAGGCGATCCATTGATCTGGATGTGCCCGATCGTCAAAACCATCCCGGACAGATCGGCCGTCGAACGGCTGGTCGCACCGCTCGATATGAACGCCAGTCTGCCGATGGATATGCTCGCTTATAAGTTCGATATCGTGTTGCGCGGCCGCCGTTCAACCCTCTTCGAAAATCGTCCGGAGGGCAATTAGTATGGCGCAACCTCTCACATATCTGAAAGAAACGGCGTCACAGACCGCCGGCCCTTATGTCCATATCGGTTTGACCCCGAACTTTGTCGGGATCAGCGGCGTCTTCGAGCAGGATCTTGGGTCCGGCCCCCTCTATGGTGAGGAGACCACGGGCGAACGCATCACCATCAAAGGCCGTGTCATTGACGGAATGGGCGCGCCGCTTCGCGATGCGCTTGTCGAAATATGGCAGGCTGACGCACGCGGCCTTTATAACAGCCCTTCTGAAACCGGCGGCAAGGCCGACGTGGGCTTTCGTGGTTGGGGCCGGTGCCCGAGCCATATGGACACAGGCGAGTTTACTTTCGAGACGATCAAGCCTGGTCGCGTTCCTTTCAAGGACGGTCGCCTCATGGCGCCGCACGTCGTCTTGTGGATCGTGGCCCGCGGCATTAATCTTGGCTTGCAGACACGAATGTACTTTTCCGACGAAGCCGATGCCAATACCGAGGATCCTATCCTTGCTCGCATTGAGCACCGCAGCCGGGTGCAAACCCTTATCGGTCAGCGCGAGAGTAGCGTCTATCATTTCGATATTCACTTACAGGGCGAGAAAGAAACCGTCTTTTTCGATATTTGACGCATGAGTATCTCGGTCTTCGAACATCCATTTCTGGCACAGCTCTTCGGCGATGACGAAGAGATATTGAGTCTGTTTACGGGGACAGCCGATATTTCGGAAATGTTACGTTACGAAGCCGCTTTGTCGGATGCTCAAGCCGATCTCGGCCTGATACCCACCGAGGCTAGACTTGCGATCGCGAAAACGATGGAGACGTTTGAACCCAACCTCCCGAATCTCGCAAAGGCAACGGCGCGCGATGGCGTGGTTATTCCTTCGCTCGTGAAAGAGCTAAAGTCGGCTGTCGGGAAAGATTATGGAGAATATGTCCATTTTGGCGCGACGAGCCAGGATGTCATCGATACGAGTCTCGTTTTGCGATTGAAACGCATAAGCTCAATTCTCCACGGACGAATTCAACAACTCGTACGGCGCTACGACTGGCTTGATGTGACGTTCGGAAAGAACGCGCTGACCGGCTATACACGTATGCAGCCTGCTCTTCCCATAACCGTATCGGACCGCATATCGAGCTGGAAACATCCTCTCTGCGCTTACAGCGCGAAGTTGGACGCCATCTCCTTTCCCGTGCAGTTCGGAGGCGCGGCAGGAACGCTTGAAAAATTCGGCGAGCAAGGGCCTGCCCTGCGTGCGCTGCTAGCACAAAAGCTGGAATTGCACGATAATCCGCAATGGCACAGCCAGCGCGCATTTATCGTCGAGTTCGGCAATTTGCTTTCGCTTCTCACGGGGACTCTGGGAAAATTCGGGCAGGATATCGCACTCATGGCCGAAACGGGCGAGGAACTCACCTTGACAGGAGGCGGCGGTTCGTCGGCTATGCCGCACAAGCAAAATCCGGTAGGCGCAGAGATACTGGTTAGCCTGGCTCGTTTCAACGCAGCCCAAATGGGAGGGCTTCATCAGGCAATGGTGCACGAACAGGAACGCTCAGGAGCGGCCTGGATGGTGGAATGGATGATCCTGCCACAGATCGTTGCGTCAACAGGCGGCGCTCTCAACATAGCATCAGCGCTAATCGACAAGGTCGTCCGGATCGGCACTGGACCTGCGGCAAATACATAACCATCCGAGTATCAATTATAAGAAATTTTTCATTTTACATGACCATTTAGATAGGCATGCTGAAATCAGGACATTCCCTGTTGCGATGAGACGGTCACGGGCAGGAATGGTGGGCGATAGGGAGGAGAACATGAAGAAAATCGCAATAACCGCGCTCGCGGTGTTTTCACTTGCAACGTCAGCAGCTTATGCGGACGTGGTGAAGGTCGGTGTCATCGGTCCATTTTCAGGCCCATTTGCCCTTCAGGGCAAAAACTTTAAAGCCGGTATCGACGCCTATATGGCCGAACATGGCAGCAAGATCGGCGATGACACTGTAGAGGTCGTTTATCGCGATGTGCCGCAAGCAGACCCTGCGCAGTCAAAGGCACTTGCGCAGGAACTGGTGGTCAAGGAAGGCGTGCAATACCTCGCCGGTTTTTACTTCACTCCTGACGCCATGGCGGTTACGCCGATCCTCAAGCAAGGCAATGTGCCCATGGTGGTCATGAATGCCGCCACATCTTCCATCGTCACCAAGAGTCCCTATGTGGTGCGCACATCGTTCACAACCTGGCAGACTTCGACCCCGATTGCAAAAGTCGCACTGGACAAAGGCGTCAAAAAGGTCATCTCGGTCGTAAGCGACTATGGGCCGGGTGTGGATGCCGAAAATGCTTTCAAGGCGGCTTTCACAGAAGCTGGGGGCGAAGTGGTCGAAGCAATTCGCATGCCGCTTGCCACGAACGATTTCAGCCCGATCATGCAACGCATCAAGGATTCCGGCGCACAAGGTGTCTTCGCTTTCCTGCCGTCGGGACCAACCACACTCGGTTTCATGAAATCCTATGTCGATAACGGCTTGAAGAGCTCCGGCATCCACCTTTTCGCTCCGGGCGATCTGACCCAGGAATCCGATCTTCCCGCACTCGGAGAAAATGCTCTCGGTGTTCTAACGACTTTCCACTACGCGGTTTCCCATGACTCGCCGGAGAACAAGAAGTTTGTCGAGGAAGCCCGAAAAGCCATCGGCAATCCTGTCGAATTATCTTTTCCTTCGGTTGGCGCCTATGACGGCATGCATGTCATATATAAGATGATCGAAGCGACCGGCGGCAAAAAAGATGCTGAAAAGGCGGTTGATGCCGTGAAAGGTATGGAATGGATCAGCCCCCGCGGCCCGGTATCCATTGATCCCGAAAGCCGTCACATGACGCAGAATATTTATTTGCGCGAAGTAGCCAAGGCTGAGGATGGCACCTACTACAACAAGGAAATCCAAACCTTCGAGAAGCAGGGAGACCCCGGGCTTAAAGGTCAATAAACCAGCGGCTAATACTGCCCTATTACCCGGAGAGACGTGAACGTCTTCACTCCCGGTTCGCAACTGTTTGTTTTACCGCGTATCCCGAAAAGCAGCTTCCGCACTTCGGGATACGTTCCAGCAGGATCATTCAATGCAGACAGTGTTCAGCATTGCTGTCGATGCCCTTGCCTACGGCATGGTGCTTTTCGTTATTTCCATCGGCCTCTCGGTCACCATGGGTTTGATGCGCGTCGTCAATCTGGCTCATGGCGCATTTGCGATGATCGGCGGCTATTTCGCATCCTATGCTGCCCAGCAGCTTGGCCTCAATTACGGTTTTGCGATTATTCTTGCCGTCGCCAGCACAATGGTGATCGCAGTGCCAGTGGAAAGGCTGCTCTATCGGCGCATTTATGGAGCGCCCGAACTGACACAGGTGTTGATGACGATCGGCATCACTTTCTGCATCATAGGTCTCACCAATTACATATTCGGACCGACTTTGAAAACGATCCCCTTGCCCGAAGTGCTACGCGGGTCGGTCGATCTCGGATTTCGCGCTATTGCGAAACACCGTGTCTTTGCAATCGGCTGCGGTTTGGCAGTCGCCCTTGGCCTCTGGTACATCATGGAACGCACTGCTTTCGGCGTGAAACTGCGCGCCGCAGTCGACAATGCCAATATGGCGGCGGCTCTCGGTGTGCGAACTGAAATCGTTTATGCAATCAGCTTTGCGCTTGCTATCGGGCTTGCAGCCTTCGGTGGGGTCGTTGGTGCGGAACTTCTGCCCGTCGAGCCCTATTACGCACTCCGCTACATGGTGACCTTTCTGGTGGTTGTCTCCGTTGGCGGTGCGGGCTCCATACCCGGTGCTCTGATCGCCTGCCTCCTGCTCGGCGCAATCGATACGACCGGTCGTTATCTTGCACCTGAATATGGAGAGTTCTTCTTTTATTTGGCGGTGATCGTCATTGTGACCCTGTTCCCGCGCGGTCTCGCAGGAAGGCTAGCCAGAAAATGACCGATATGACGCAAAGCCTCCACCAACGCCGTCATTCCCCTGCGGGATTCCTCGGCATCATAGCGATCATCCTGGCCAGCATCATCGGCTGGTTTCTGTTTCCCGATAATCTGGCACTGCTGACACGCATCATAGCAATTGCCTTGCTCGTCTTGTCGCTTGACCTGGTAACGGGGTACTGTGGCATTGCAACGCTTGGTCATGCTGCACTTTTCGGCGCTGGCGCATATGGTGCCGGTATCGCTGCTGCTCATTTCGGAATTACCGACCCAATCCTGATGACACTCATCGGCCTGATCGCGGGCGCGATCACCGGACTTGTTTCCGGAGCGGTCATTTTGCGTGCCCACGGTCTCGCTCAACTCGTTCTATCGATTGCCGTGATCCATCTTTTTCACGAAGCAGCCAATAAGGCATCAAGCTGGACCGGCGGCAGCGACGGGCTAAGCGGCATTTCGCCCGATCCGATCCTCGGCATATTCGAGTTCGATCTCTACGGACACACCGTCTACATTTATGCCGTGTTCCTGCTGCTCGCTTCCTTCGTCTTCCTGCGCTTTGTCGTGCGCTCGCCCTTCGGCATGCTTTGCCGGGGCGTAAAAGAAGATCCGGTCCGTATTCACGCAATGGGAGCTTCGGTTCAGTCAGCGCAGCTTCGCATGTATGTTATCTCCGGTGCCATTGCCGGCATTGGCGGAGCGCTGAACGCCATTTCAACGCAGGTCGTCGGGCTCGACAGTCTTAGCTTCACCCTGTCGGCTGAAGCTTTGGTGATGCTGGTTCTTGGCGGTACGGGATCGTTGTTCGGCGGGCTGATCGGCACGATAGTCTTCATGTGGTTTGAGGATCTGGTTTCGGCCGCAAATCCCTTCCACTGGCTTACAATGGTTGGCGCCCTGCTGATTGCTGTCGTGCTGTTTGCGCCGCGCGGTCTCTATGGAACCGTGGCCTATTACTTTGAAAAGAAGGCGCATCGCTAATGAGCACCGTGTTTGAAGTAACGAATCTGCGCAAGAATTTCGGCGGACTGGCAGTCACGAACGATGTTTCGCTCAGCATGGCAAAAGGCGAACGCGTCGCGCTTATTGGTCCAAATGGCGCGGGCAAGACCACTTTCATTAATCTTGTTACAGGCAATCTCGCGCCAACCTCCGGCACGGTGGCGTTAGGCGGGGAGAATGTCTCCAGGCTCAATGCAATGCAACGTGTCCGGCGTGGGCTGGTGCGCTCATTTCAGGTTACCCGCCTCTTCTTCGACATGACGCCTGAAGAACACGTCGCGCTTGCTGTTCTGCAACGCGAAGGCAAGACGACATGCATTCTCGGCAACTATCGCAAAATGCCCGACATCATGGATGAGGTGCGCCACATTCTGGATACGCTCGGTCTTCTGTCTCTCAGTCAATTGCGGGTGAACGAGATCGCATATGGTCAGCAGCGTCTTCTGGAAATTGCCCTTGCCTTGGCTCTTCGACCCAAAGTGCTGTTGCTCGACGAACCCGCCGCCGGCGTCCCGCAAAGCGACACGGGACGCATTGAGGAAGCGCTTGCCGGACTACCTGCCGATTTGGCGGTCCTCATGATCGAGCACGATATGGATCTCGTTTTCCGCTTTGCAAAGCGGGTTGTTGTCCTGGCTGCAGGAACGGTGATTTTTGACGGACTGCCGGCAGATGTTGTGCAGGACGCCCGTGTCCGGGAAGCCTATCTCGGGAGCTATGCGCAATGAGTGCAGCCTCGCTTGAAATTCGCAATCTTTCTTCCGGCTACGGCCCTACGCGCGTCATCGAGGACGTGTCACTCAAAGCCACATCGGGATCGCGGCTTGCTATTCTGGGCCGCAACGGTGTCGGCAAGACCACCCTCTTTGCTACCATAGCAGGACAAACACGCCGTTATGGCGGCGAAATTCTGCTGGACGGGAAGAATATCTCCACGCTTCCTTCAGCGGCTCGCGCAATTGCCGGTCTCGGCTATGTGCCGCAAACCCGCGATGTCTTTCCCACCCTCACCGTTGAAGAAAACCTCTTCGTTGGCCTTAAAGACCGGCCAAAAGATGCGATCGAAGAGGCCTATGCAATGTTTCCGCGTCTGAAGGAACGACGACGCAATCTTGGCTCACAGCTTTCCGGTGGGGAACAGCAGATGCTATCGACGGCGCGCAGCATTCTCGGTCAGCCGACGGTACTGTTGCTTGACGAACCGCTGGAAGGGCTTGCTCCTGTCATTTGCGAAGAACTGATGGCTGCATTCTCTGCATTGGCGCAGAAAGGCGACATGACGATACTGCTCATCGAACAGCGCATCCAGAGCGCGCTCGATTTTGCCGATCATGTCATCATACTGGAACGTGGGCGCATCGCATGGTCCGGCACGTCGATAGAACTTGCAGAAAACCAGCAGACTGTTGAAGAACTGCTGGGTGTTGGAGGTTTGCACTGATCAGTTGCCGACGAACTCGAATTTGTCGACGTCCACCAAGCCACGATCGGTGATCTTCAGATGCGGGATCACCGGTAAAGCGATGAAAGCGAGTTGCAAGAACGGTTCTTCCAGAACAGAGCCCAGTTCTTCAGCGGCGTGACGCAGAATGCGAAGCTGGTCGCGAACAGTTTCGTATGGCTCCGTACTCATCAATCCGGCAATCGGCAAAGGCATTTCAGCCAAGACCTTGCCGTCACGCACGACGACAAAACCACCTTCGATTTCGCCCAATCGGTTCGCGGCTGCAGCAATATCTTCATCAGATGTGCCGACCACACAGATATTATGGCTGTCGTGACTGACCGTTGATGCGATTGCACCTGATTTCAAGCCAAAGCCGTGCACAAAGCCGGTCGCGATATTTCCATTTTTGCCATGACGTTCGACAACGGCGATCTTGACTACATCTTTTTCGAAATCCGGCTCGACACCATTGGGACCGACCTTAAGGTCGAATTCGAGGCTTTTCGTTATGATCTTGCCCGGCACGATACCGATCGCGCGTGTCTTGCCGCTATTGGAATGCGAGCGGAAACTCGATGCGCTGACTTTGGGCGCTTTGACGCTGTTGCGCCCCACAGGTGCAACGGCCTTGCGCGCAACAAACAAATCTTCCGAAACCACCCTGCCCGCAGACAATACGAATTCAGCGCGGCACCCTTCCAGACTGTCCACCACAACCAGATCGGCCCGCTGGCCCGGAGCAACCAGGCCACGGTCAAAAAGGCCGAAGGCGCGCGCCGCGGAAACGCTTGCAGCCCGATAAATAGCAATCGGCGCGACGCCGCCCGCTATAGCCGTGCGGATGAGGTAATCAAGATGCCCCTGATCGGCTATATCGAGCGGATTACGGTCATCCGTGCAAAGTGCCAGAAACTGCGCATGGCGCTCGGTAATGATTGGCATAAGTGCTTTGAGATCCTTGGAAACGGACCCTTCGCGCACCAAAACATGCATGCCCTTGCGCATCTTTTCCAGCGCTTCTTCCGCACTTGTGGCCTCATGTTCGGTGCGTATGCCTGCGGAAATATAACCATTCAGATCAAAGCCGCGCAAAAGCGGCGCATGGCCATCAATGTGCCGTCCTTGAAAAGCTTTCAGCTTCGCCATGCATTCGGGGTCTTTCGCCAGAACGCCTGGAAAGTTCATAAACTCCGCAAGTCCAATCACCTTGGGATGGTCGGCAAAAGGCAACAGATCATCAATGAGAAGCTCGGCGCCCGACGTTTCCATATGGGTTGCGGGCACACAGCTCGAAAGCTGCACGCGAATATCCATGATGGTTTCCATGGCGCTATCGAGGAAGAACTTGATACCTTCCGCGCCAAGCACATTGGCAATCTCGTGTGGATCGCAGATGGCAGTCGTCACACCTTGCGGCAGCACGCAGCGATCAAATTCATGCGGCGTTACATGCGAGGATTCTATATGAAGATGAGTATCGATAAATCCCGGCACGACGATCCGTCCGGAAATATCGATTTCCCGCTTACCCTGATAGTTGCCGAAGGTTCCAACGATCCGGTCGCCGCAGATGGCAATGTCGCTGTCGACAAGCTCGCCTGTTACTAGATCGAAGAAACGGCCGCCTTTCAGCACGATGTCGGCAGGTTCCCGTCCTGCGCCTTGATCGATCATCCGTTCCAGCATCGCGCTACCTCATATTTCTGGAATCAATTGTCGCAACCTACCATAACGCAAGATGCGGCGGTAAGGTCGCCCTTACGCCGCATCCATAATCCTTGCCGTCCGGGTTATCGGACGTATTCAATCATCCGCGCTCGGCTCAGGACCAGCTCAATGCGGTTGTCCTCAAGCCTATGCAGACAGACGCGCTTGGTCCATGGGCCATCGCGTAGCGTGAACAAGGCACGCCCTTGTCCCAGATATTCCAATGGCATGGCCCGGCGTGTCGGACCGATACCCATGATGAGGTGACCATCCTTGATATCGAAACTGGCACCATAGGATGGGGCCTGCCAGTGGCCGTCCAGTTCGCGTCCGAGCGGCTCCGTTGTGACCGGCTTCAATCGGCGCGGCACATAGCCGATTTCACCTTCCAATTCCGTACCCGTCCAGCGGAGCCGAACCGGTGAAGATGGTGACAGCGATGAGAACCAGCCATCGCCGATATCGTAAAGCGTGTCTTCGGAATCGAGCCAATTGGCTATGCCATTGCGCATTTCGAGCCAGAATGGCCCGCTCTCTGTCACATAAAGTCCGTCCGGGATGCTGCAATTCGTCTCTGGCAACGATAAGCCGTTGAGAGCGGCCATGCAGTCCCGCGCCATCTTGTAAGTATTGGCATCTTCGCGATTAGAAACAACGATCATTCCGGTCTTCGCTATGGGGTCGAGCAAGAAATAGCTCTTATAGCCCGGATGCGAACCGCCATGTCCAACGAAGCGCTTTCCGTCCACTTCGTTCCAGCGCAGCCCGAGGCCATAACCTGTTATCCGCCCATCCGAAAGACGACGTTCCGCTGACAGCTTATCGAGCAGGCCTTTGAACGCCCCCTCGCCGTTGACGAGAGCCTGCGCCCATTTCGTCAGCGCCATACCGCTGCCCGTCAAGCTGCCGGAAGCCGAAATATGCAGGCCAGCGGAACTGAGTTGCCACTTTTCTCCCGATTTCCAGTAACCGGGAACGAGACCGGCAACCGGATCATTCCAGACATCCGGCGCTTCCATGAAGATATCAAGCGGTTGCGCAATGTCCGACTTCACGAAATCGTTGAAGCGCAGTCCTTTTCTTTCGAGGGCGGCTTCCACCAGCCGGTAACCGGTATTGGAATAGGAAATCTCCGAACCTGCATCGAAATTGAGCCGCTTGAGGGAGGCCAGATATTCCAGAAGCTGATCGGCTTCTGTTTCGGTGTAAACCGACAGTCCCAGAAGCGTCAGGCATTCGCGTGTATCGGGAAGCCCCCCGGTCATGTCGAGTGCGCGACCGACGGTGACATCGGAAAGTGGACTTTGCAATTCCGGCAGATGATCGCCTAGCCGGTCGTCGAGGCCAATGACGTCTCCGTGTTTGAGGACCATCGCACAAAATGCATGTTTCGTCACTGATGCGTAGCGAACGACGGTGTTTGCCGTGAAAGGAACACCGGTAGAGAGGCTTTCAAGCCCGCTTGCATAGGCGAACTTTACCCCATCAGGGTCGAAGCCGATGATAACACCGCCCGGCTCATCCTTGGCCCAGCTTCGCGAAAAGACTTTCGCGGCAAGAGAAGCCGCGTTCCAGTCGGCATGCATTGACATGAAAACTCCGTCAGGCAGGTTCTTCCAGATTAACGCTCAAAGCGCGCAATTCTGTGGTATGCGGATGCGTCGTTTTCCCCGCGCGCAAATCATCAGCGCTAAGCTGTTCCACCATCTCGCCGTGTTGCATCACTCCGACCTTGGGGCAGAGATGCGCTATCACTGCGAGATTGTGGCTCACGAGCACGTAAGTAAGGTCCTTTTCCGCACGCAGGTCTGCAAGCAGATTGAGAATTTCAGCCTGCACTGAGACGTCAAGCGCAGATGTCGGCTCGTCCAGCAGAAGGACTTCCGGTTCGGCAATCAGGGCGCGAGCGATTGCCACGCGCTGGCGCTGGCCACCTGAAAGCTGGTGCGGAAAACGGAACCGTGCGGCTCTGGGCAATGCAACTTCGTCAAGGACCTTTTCGATCCGCTTATCGATATCGCCGATACCATGAACCAGGAGAAGTTCGCTCAGGATGCGGTCTATGGTCTGGCGCGGATGCAGCGATCCGAACGGATCCTGAAACACCATCTGCACCTGACGGAAGAAGGCAGGCGCCCGCTTCGAGGCAACTTCCTTGCCGTCGAACGCGATGCGTCCGCTCCATTGTTCGTTGAGCCCGGCCATGGCGCGCAGGATGGTAGACTTTCCCGATCCGCTTTCGCCAACAATACCGAAACTTCCGCCCTTCTCCACGCGAAAGGACACGCCCTTGACGACTTCGCGATCATTGAAGCTGATGCGGAGTTGATTAATATCTATCATGAGTTCAGCCAGCTTTCTTCACGATTGAGAACCGGCAACCGGTCACGAGGATGCATGAGCGACGGAATGCAATTGAGAAGGCCCTTCGTATAAGGATGCTCGGCGCGCACCAGTTCGGAGGCTTTCAATTCCTCCATGACCCGACCCATGTACATGACCATCACCCGGTCGCAGAAATGTGACACAAGCGGGAGATCGTGGCTGATGAGAAGAAGTCCCATTCCGCGTTTGGAAACCAGATCATCGATCAGACGAAGAATTTCCGCCTGCACAGTAGCATCGAGCGCGGAGGTCGGCTCATCGGCAATAAGCAGTTCGGGATCCGGCGCCAGCATCATGGCGATCATGACACGCTGCCCCATGCCGCCGGAAACCTCGTGCGGGTAGAGCTTTGCCACTTCGCGCGGATTGCGGATCATGACCTGATCAAGCAGATCAACCGCAGCCTCCATTGCCTGACGTTTGCTGCCACCTTTGTGGGTGCGCCACGCCTCAGCCACCTGCACCCCTATGGTCTTGACCGGATTAAGCGAATATTTGGGGTCCTGAAGGATGAAGCCAGCCCGCTTGCCGCGTATCTGCCGCATGCCGCGTTCGGTAGCCGACAGAATATCGATACCATCGAATGAAAGCTTGTCAGCCTTCACTTCGGCGATTGGCGGAAGGAGTTTCATGAGGGCGCGCGCGGTCAAAGACTTGCCCGAACCACTTTCGCCGACGATACCCAGTTTTTCACGACCAAGCTGGAGCGAAACCCCACGCACGGCATCGAAACGGCTCGTGCGGGTTTCAAAGCTGATTTGCAGATTTTTGATGTCAACCAGCATCTGTTCTCTCAATTCTGCTTCGGATCGAGCACGTCGCGCAGACCGTCGCCGAGGAAATTGAAGGCGAGCGATACAAGGAAGATCGCAATGCCGGGGATGGTCGCAACCCACCATTGTTCAAAAATAAAGCGCTTGGCAGTCGCTATCATCGCGCCCCATTCCGGCGATGGTGGCTGCGCGCCCATTCCGAGGAAACCAAGACTTGCGGCCGTGATGATGATCGAACTCATGTCGAGCGTGATGCGCACGATGACACTCGGTACGCAAAGCGGCATGATATGGCGCAGAATTATGCGGAAAGGCGACGCACCGGTCAGCTTGGCGGCTGCGATGAAATCGCTTTTACGCAGGGTCATGGTTTCCGCGCGCGCCAGACGCGCATAGGGCGGCCACGCGGTCAACGCGATTGCAAGCACAGCACTTTCGACGCCGGGCTTCAATGCCGCCACGAAGGCAAGCGCAAGGATCAATCGCGGGAAAGCAAGAAAAACATCCGTAACGCGCATCAGAGCCGTGTCGACAATGCCGCCGAAGTAACCGGCAATGCAACCGATGAACAGCCCGATCGGCGCGACAAGAATGACGACGGCGATAACCATTCCAAGGGTTACGCGGCCACCGTATAGAATGCGCGAAAGAATATCCCGCCCCAGTTCATCCGTCCCGAACCAATGCTCCGCGGTTGGAACAGACAGGCGGTTGCCGAGATCCTGCACGCTTGGATCATAAGGTGCCAGCAATGGTGCAGCCAGCGACAAGGCGACAAAGGCGATGATGATGAAAAGGCCAATCATTGCCAGCGGATTGGACCGAAGGTTTACCCAGATACGATAGCGCCTACCCCAGTTCGCTTGCGAGCGGGAGGCAGGCGATTCATCGAGCGCCCAGTTATGAAAATTGGCAAAAATCATCGCACACGTGGGTCCAGAACTTTATAGAGGATGTCAGCGAGCAGATTGAGCCCGACATAGATAACGCCGATCAACAGCGTAGCTCCCACGACCGGATTCATATCGGCATTCATCAATGACACGGTGAGATACTGTCCAAGGCCCGGCCAGCTGAAAACCGTTTCTGTGACCACGGCACCTTCAAGCAAACCTGCATAAGTAAGTGCCAGAACGGTCACAAGCTGCACTGCGACGGTCGGGAAAGCGTGTTTCCAGATTACGGATGTGAGCGACAGGCCTTTTGCGCGAGCCGTGATCACAAACTCGCCCTTGAGCGCGTCAAGCATGAAGGCACGGGTCATGCGTGTGATGTAGGCCATGCTGAAATAAGAAAGGATCACAACTGGCTGAATCATGTGACGGACAGCATCCCAGAATGCGTCCCAGTCGCCCTCAATAAGCGTGTCGATCGTGAGCAGGCCCGTTACATGCGGAATCATGCCCTCGTAGATGATATCCTGCCGTCCGGGTCCCGGAGCGATATCGAGCGTCGCATAGAAAACCAGAAGTGAAATCAGCGCCAACATGAAAACGGGTACCGAGTGCCCCGCAAGACAGATAACGCGGATCGTCTGATCAATGAAAGACCCCTGCCGCACAGCCGCCCATACGCCTAGTGGAATGCCGATGAGCGCAGCGACAATCAAGGCAGCCGTTGCCAATTCCAGCGTTGCGGGGAAATAGCGGGCGATATCCTGAGCCACCGGATTACGGGTCAGAATGGAATTGCCGAAATCGCCGTGCAGAACCTGCCCGATATAATGCACAAACTGCACTACAAGCGGCTGATCAAGCCCCATCTCCGTGCGCACGCGCTCGATAACGGCCTCAGGCGCGTTGTCGCCCACGGCGGCAATAACTGGATCGACCGGCATGACGCGGCCAATCATGAATGTGATAACCATAAGCCCGAACAGCGTGATCAACACGCTGCTCAGGATACCGGTCAGATTCTTGAAACTTTTCTTCACGCCTTGGCGATCCCCGCATAGGAATGGGAATCAGACAGAACGCCGAGACGCATTCCGGTAACGTCCTTGCGGCAAGCCGCCGTCTCGAACTTCTGCATCATGATGATGAACGGGCTGTTGTTCATAAATTCGCGCTGCAAATCTTCATACATCTTCACGCGCTTCGCCGGGTCCTGTTCATCACGCGCAGCGAGGGATTTTTTGGCGAAATCCTCATTCTGGAAGTGCGAGCGCCAGGCAAAAGGCTTGGTCTTCGCGTTATCGGAATTGTCCGGATTGTTGCAGAAGACGTCAACATTGGTATTTGGATCGAAATAGTCGGAACCCCATACAGTCAACGCCATCTGATGTTCACGAGCCCGCATCTTCGTCAGGACCTGACGATTTTCGGCAGCCAGCAACTCCACCTTGATGCCGATTTCCGCAAGGCTCGCCTGGATTGCCTGAGCAATATCAGGGCTCGGTTGCGCCGAATAATGATCCATCTTGATCGAAAAGCCATCCGGAACACCCGCTTCCGCAAGAAGAGCCTTTGCCTTGGCAATGTCCTTCTTGAACGGATTTTCATTCAAGGCTGCAGGGAACCCTTCTGGGACAAGCGTTTGGTGTACCTTGTAATTCAGCGGCACGATATTCTTTTGAATACCGTCATAGTCTACAGCCCACTTGATCGCTTCCCAAACCTTCGGCTTGGCAAGAACTTCCACGCTCTGGTTGAGCGACATCAACATCAAGCCGCCAACGCCCTTGCGCACCAGATTGTAGTTCTCATCACCGTCCAGAATGCGAAGTTGTTCGGTGGTGAGATTGCGAGCAATATCGACGTCACCTTTCTGGAGCATCAGGAGCTGCGAGGACGGGTCCGCAACGTGACGCAGAAGGATGCGCTTCACATTGCCTTTGTAGGCGCCATGCGGATTAACGTTTAGAATGATGCTTTCGCTCGGCTTCCAGGAAACGAGAACCCATTCACCAGAACCAGCGCTATTCTTCTGAAGCCAACCGTTGCCGAGATCGTCTCCAGAGGCGTTCTCCAGCACGGTCTTCTTCTCCACAATGCTGGCAACGCTTGCCGACAGACAGTAGAGCAGGAATGGCAGCGACGTCGGCTGTTCGACTGTTAAGGTCAACGTCGACGGATCAGTCGCGACAATACTCTTCTCAACATTCTCGGGCGTGAAACCGAACTGGCCGATGATAAAAGCGGGCCCCTTGTTCATCTTGATCGCACGTTGCAGCGAGAATGCAGCATCTTCCGCGGTTATCTGGGCGCCACTTGCAAACTTTGCGTTTGGATCAATCTTGAACGTAAAGACCTTGCCGTCGCTGTCTGCTTCCCAGGAAGCCGCGACGCCGCCTTCCACCTGATCCGGATTGGAGAGGCTTGGGTGCACCAGACGCTGATACATGTTGTTGCAGATTTCGCTACCGACAGCTTCAAAGCTCTCATGCGGATCAAGGCTGGTTATATTGTCGAGCTGCTGGGCCACAACCAGAATGTCCTGACGTCCCGCTCCGATAGCAGGCAAAATGCTCGCATAGGACAGGAAGGGAACGGCAGCCGCACCCGCCAGAAAACCGCGTCTTGAAATCATTGAGAGCTCCTCTTGCAGCGCCTTCCGAATATGCCCAAAAATTGAGATGCGATCATCGGCGCTTATATCCGGATATATTTTTCCACCTTTCCGCTATCACGTCAGCGGAGGCAGGGGCCAATGCAGAATTTTGCATTTCCTATGCAGACTTTGCATGAGCGCAACCTAAAAGAATGCTTTCGCTAAAAGGAATCGCCGCTCATGCAGCGCGGTCATATCAAGTGACCGAAATCGCATTTGCAATTCTTCGCGCTAGGGTCCATCACCCGTTTCTCAAATATTCGACTTGATTTGAAAAGGCTACTCCATGGCGACAGAACAGAAGATACCCGTTTTTGATGGTCACAACGACGTGCTGTTGCGGTTGTGGTCATCGGATGCTTCAGTGCCGGAGCAGCGCTTTCTTGATGGCGAAAATGTCGGACATATCGATCTGCCGCGCGCGCAGAAGGGTGGCTTGGGCGGTGGACTGTGCGCAGTATATGTGCCCTCGCCTTCGCGTGAACTCGACGCCAACGGCATCCTCGCGACGCCCAGCCAAACGGATGCGATGAAGGCGACGCTTGCCATGTCCGCAATCCTGCTGAAAATCGAGCGAGCATCTGAAGGCCGAGTTCGTGTCTGCCGCACGGCAGCAGATATTCGCGACGCGTTTGCGAAAGGCATTTTCGCTTCAGTCTATCATATCGAAGGCGTTGAAGCTTTCAGCGATGACCTCGATGCGCTTTATGTTCTGCATGAAGCTGGCCTTAGAACGCTCGGGCCGGTCTGGAGCCGCCCGAATATTTTTGCCCACGGCATTCCCTTCCGCTTTCCTGCCTCGCCGGATATTGGGCCGGGCCTGACCGATCATGGCAAAGCACTCATTCGCGCGTGTAATGAACTTAAAGTCATGATCGACCTTTCTCACATGAACGAGAAAGGGTTCTGGGACATTGCAGCGATCTCCGACGCGCCCCTCGTGGCATCGCATTCCAATGCGCACGCGCTTTGCCAGCAAAGCCGCAACCTGACGGACAGGCAACTGGACGCCATTCGCGATACGGGCGGCCTTGTCGGGCTCAACTTCGGCGTGTCGTTCCTGCGCGAAGACGGAAAGCGCGATCCCAATACCGATCTATCAGAGATCGTTCGTCACGCCGATTACATTGTCGATCGCATCGGGATCGACCACCTGGCGCTCGGTTCCGATTTTGACGGCACTACAATTTCGTCAACGTTACGCGACGTAGGCGATCTCCAGCTTGTCATAGAAGCATTCCGCAAGCACGGCTACGACGATGCTTCCATCGTCAAGCTCGCCCATGGCAACTGGATCAATGTCCTGGAGCGGACGTGGGGCGCTTGAGGCAATGCTGAATAGAAGCGATCTCACCCTTCAAGGGTGAGATCGAAGACGTGATGATGGATATGACCATCGAACATTTCGAGGAGGCTCTTTGTGGCCTCCCGGCTTTCATATCGCACCGGTGACGCGAGCGCCTCTGCCAAAGCCTCCCTGCTGTCATACATGGTCCAAAGCACCATCGGATAGGCCGGTGCGCCTTCGTCGCGTTCGACAGCGTAAAGAACGCGGACTTCCCTGATACCGGGAAAGCCCAGCCACATCGGCATAAGTGTATCAGCCACATAAGCTTTGAACGCATCCTCGCGCCCAGCATGAATAGTGCCTTCAAAAAAGGCCTGCCTGACAATCATGGGAATAACTCAGTTTACCTTGGTTGGCGGAACTTCGCCGGAAAAATGCGCTGCAAGATTAGCGAGTACGAGTTCGCCCATTCCAACACGGGTTTCGACCGTTGCGCTGCCCTGATGCGGCATAAGGACCGTGTTTGGTGCGTTCAGAAAATCCGCTCTGATCGTCGGCTCGTTGACGAAAACATCAAGACCGGCACCGGCAATGGTTCCGTTGTTCAAAGCAGCCAGAAGCGCGTCTTCATCAACGACACTGCCTCGCGCCACATTGATCAGATAGCCTTTGCTTCCAAGCGCCGCGAGAACATCCGCATTCACGATATTGGCCGTTGACGGGTTCGCGGCGACGCACACTGCGAGCACGTCGCTTTCGCGCGCAAGTTCTATCGGTGTTGCGTGAGCAACCCAGTTCGTGCCCGCAACGGGCGAGCGATTCCAGTAATGCACTTCCATGCCGAATGCTTCCGCCCGTCGTGCAAATGACTTTCCGATCTGGCCAAGCCCAAGAACGCCAACCCGCTTGCCCTTCGGACTAACTCCAAGGGGGAAGCCTTCCCGGCGAGCCCATTTTCCTTCCCGCACAAACTGGTCTCCGGTAACGACATGGCGCATCACCGCGAGCATAAGGGCAATACCAGTATCGGCAACATCATCGGTCAGAACGCCGGGTGTAGTGCTGACATGCACATTGCGGCTCCGGGCAAAGACGAGATCAACCTTGTCTGTCCCAACGCCATTGATGGCAATCAAACCAAGCGACGGCAGACGTTCTATCCACTCGTTGGAAAGCCCGGTTCCGCCGCCGGTAACAACGGCGCGGATATCACCGAGGGCTGCGTCTATCGCCGCCTTGTCTTCCGGCTTGTACAGCCGGAGAACCCTGTAGGCCGCATCCAATCGATCTTCGATCAACGGCATCATCGGCTCAACGAGCATGATTTCATTCGCCACTTCAAACTCCATTACTAAGCCACTGGAAACACTTCAGGAAATTTGGCCAATAAACGCCCTTGTGCGTTCATGTTTCGGATTGCCGAAGAACTCTTCCGGTTCCGACATTTCCAGAATCTGTCCCTGATCCATGAAGATCACGCGATCAGCCACTTGCCGGGCAAAACCCATTTCGTGGGTAACGCAAAGCATGGTCATGCCTTCCTTGGCGAGATCGATCATAGTGTCCAGAACTTCCTTGACCATTTCAGGATCAAGCGCCGAAGTGGGCTCATCGAAAAGCATGATCTTGGGGTTCATGCAAAGCGCACGGGCAATAGCCACACGCTGTTGCTGCCCGCCGGAGAGCTGCGCCGGATATTTGTCTGCCTGTTCAGGAATGCGGACGCGCTCAAGATATTTACGCGCGGTCTTTTCTGCTTCCGCTTTCGCAACGCCACGCACTTTCATCGGTGCCAACGTGCAATTCTCAAGAACGGTCATATGCGGAAAGAGATTGAACTGCTGGAAAACCATACCGGTTTCCTGCCGCACAATATCTACATTCTTGCCGCCGGCAGTCAGATCGTGGCCGTCAACAATGATCCGGCCCTCCTGAACAGTCTCCAGCTGGTTGATACAGCGGATGAGAGTGGACTTTCCCGAACCGGATGGGCCGCAAATAACAATACGTTCACCGCGGGATACAGTCAGATTGATATTTCGGAGCGCATGGTACGTGCCGTACCATTTATTCACCCCCTGCATAAGCACCGCAGAACCTGAAGCGTTTTGCTGTACCTCATTCGCCGGTCCCTGAGCCATCTGGTTCATGTCAAGAAACTCACTTTCGTGGACTGGATCGCCATGCCCATCGGCTGACAGGCATGGCGGAATTCGAGAGCTTACTTTGCCTGGGAAACAAAATCCGGCAGCGGCGCGCCGAGCCACTTCTCATGAATCTTGTTCAGTTCGCCGTCGCTCTTGGCCTTTTCGATGAACTTGTTGACGAATTCGAGCATTTCCGTCGAACCCTTGCGGACAGCGATGCCCTGAACCTGCTGGCTGAGCTGGATTTTCTGTTCGTAGCGTCCGGGAGCAGCTTTTTCGATCTCAGCCGCCACAACGTTGGAGAGCCCGATCAGCTCAACCTGCCCCGAAAGCAGCGCCTGCACTGCGCTGGCATCGTCATCGAAACGGCGGATGTTGGCGTCCTGCGGTGCCACCTTTGTGACTGCCGTGTCCTGCGTCGAAGCACGGGCGACGCCAATGGTCTTGCCGGAAAGATCTTCCGGCCTTGCAACCGCAATATCCTTCGGTCCGAATACGCCAATCGAAATGCCTGCATAGGGCTGAGAGAAGTCGACGCTCTTGGCACGCTCCTCAGTAATGCCCAGCGAGGCAACCAGAACATCGACCTGGCTACTCTGTAGATAAGGAATCCGGTTCGGACCGGTAACCGGAACGATCTGGGCTTCGACACCGAGCTCCTTCGCCAGCAGCTTTGCCACGTCAGCGTCATAGCCATCCGGTTCATTGCTGGTGTTCATGATGCCAAACGGCGGAAAATCGACCAGCATGCCGATCTTGATTTTCCCGGCGGACTTGATGCCGTCGACCGTCTGCGCAAATGCTACGGGTGCCAGCACTGTCGCGAGAGCTCCCGCACCAATGAAAGCCATAGCCAAACGTCTGGTGATATTCATGTTTATTCCTTCCCTATCAAGGGCCGGTCTCCTCACCGGCACCGTTTCTTATTTTCAGAGCATTTCCAGCCGCAGCCATAGCTCGGGTCGCAAACGCCGATTGCCTTCCCTCGAGCCCCCCTTACCGAGCGGTTGCGCGAGAAAACCTCGTTTCCATGCGGCGCGCCAAGATGGATAACGGCCAGCACAGGACAAAATAGACAGCAGCCACGGTGCCAAAAACCATGAACGGGCTGAATGTCGCGTTGTTGATGATCTGGCCTTGGCGCGTCAGTTCCGTAAAACCGATGATCGCAGCAAGGGAAGTGCCCTTGATGAGCTGCACCAGAAAGCCCACCGTCGGTGCAACCGATATGCGCGCAGCCTGCGGCAGGATCACATAACGCATACGATTATAGTAGCGCAGCCCTAACGCAGTCGCGGCTTCACGCTGTCCGGGTGGCACTGCATCAATACAGCCGCGCCAGATCTCGCCCAGAAATGCGCTCGCATGCAAAGTCAGCGCGATCGTCGCCGCGATCCAGGGATTGATGCCCAACCCGACAATATTGAGACCGAAAAACACCAGAAAAAGCTGCATCAGAAGAGGCGTTCCCTGAAACAACCTTATGAAGGCCAACGCAATGTAACGCGGGACACGGGCATCCGAGACACGCATCAGCGAGACAAGCAACCCTCCGACACCCCCACCCACAAAAGCTATGGCAGAAAGAGCAATGGTCCACTGCGCAGCATAAACGATAATGAGAAATTCATTCCAGCCAAAAGGTCTGATCATGGTCTGCTCCTATCGGCTCAACGGGTATTTAAATGCCAACTTCTCAATCAACGCGAAGACAGCAGAGAAACCGATGGACATGACGAGATACATAAGGGTGATAACAATATAGACCTCAAAGCTCGCAAAGGTCGCCGATTGGAGATCGTTACCCGTAGCCGCAAGCTCATTGGCAGAAATGACGGATACAACGCTTGAGGTCAGCATCAGGTAGATGAATTGGCTGGTAAGCGACGGATAAACTGTCCGCAACGCAGGTTTCATGATGACATAGCGGAATACCTGCAGCTTGGAGAGACCAAGCGCGGTTCCGGCTTCCACCTGGCCTTTATGAATGGATTCAATGCCTGCACGAATAATCTCCGTACCATAGGCCCCGAAGTTCACCACCAACGCCAGAAGCGCAGCACTGTTGGGCGACAGACGCAAACCGGCAGAAGGCAACCCAAAGAAGATGAAGAATATCTGCACCAGAAACGGTGTATTGCGGATGATTTCGATATAGGCGTCGATCACGAAGCGTACCGGCTTGGGGCCGGATGTCTTACCGACAGCGCAGATAATTGACACAATCAAGCCCAACACCATCGCCGCGCACGAGAGCTCAATTGTCTGCCACGCACCGACAAGCAGCTTATCCATCGACGCTAAGACAGGCGCGAAGTTGAAGTTATACAATGCCGAACCTCCCGGTACCCGGATTATGCCGACTTTTCCTCCTGTCGGCAATAAATTTAGATCGATCTAAATTGGTTTGATGCCGCTCGTCAATCATTAATTCGGATTAGATGGCGGTGGCCGTATTTATCGGTACACAGGACTGCCTGACCTGCAAATAGGTTTCGCTGACGATACGCTCAGCTTGCTTTTCTGGGTTTGCCAAACGGGAAAGAAGCAGCCGGGCGGCATTCTGGCCCACTGCAACCGGCCGGGTTGACACCGAGCTCAAACGAGGCCGCGTTGCCTCCGCGTCGCTTACATCATCGAAGCCGATGAGGGAAAAGTCTTCGCCGACCCTCCTCCCACAGTCATAAAGTCCAGCCGAAAGACCTAGCGCAACCACGTCATTGAAACAGATTGCCGCTGTCGGCGCTTGTCCCGCCTGAAAGAGCAACGGGGCGGCTTTGGCAATTTCCGGCATCGTATACGGCAAGCGGACAATCATGCCGGGATCAAGGCCCTGCTGTTGCATCGCTTCCTGAAAACCTTCGACACGTTCGCGATAGGCAGAATGAACAGGCCCGTGCACGGCAAAGGCGATCGTGCTATGCCCCAGCTGGGCCAAATAATTGACCGCCTGCCGCATTCCGCCCGCATAATCCACGCCTGCGTAGTCAATTCGGTCCGTCACATGGCGCAATACCTGAACGGCCGGCAGCCCCCAATCCACAAACTGCTCAATGAATTCGGGAGCCGTTTCTGCCGCCAGCGACACAATCACGCCATCGACACCGTGCTCGCGCATACGCTGCATGAGGGTGGTTTGATTGGCAAAATTCTCATGACTGTTCGCGAGAAGAACGACCAGTCCAGCCTCACCCACAATGCTATCTATGCCGGAAAGCAATTCACCGTAAAACGGATTGCCGAGAGTCGGGACAATGACGCCAACCGTATTCGACCTCTCCGCCCGGAGGCTAGCAGCCCCCATATTGTAGACATAGCCCAGCTCCTGCAGGGCTTTTTCGACCTTCTCCCGTGTTGCTGCCCCCACCAGGGGACTTTTGCGAATGACCAGCGAAGCCGTTGCGCGCGATACATTGGCATGCCGCGCCACATCCAGAAGCGTAACGCGACTTTTCCTGCGGTCGTCACTCGGCATAAGTTCACCTGTCTGCAAATTGATCGATGTCCGACCTGCCTGAGAGGAACTCAGCAACCCGTCGGTCAGATTCGAGAAGCTATATTCAATTCAGACTGGCGCATTGGTCAATCCGCTGGAGAGCGAACAGGCTACCACTATATTCAAATGACACCGGCAGTGTTCCCGGCATCGTCATTATGCACATGCTCTTCCCGGGATTATCACTTGCCTTTCGTTTTTTTTCATTTGGGATACTATCGTTTTCGGATTTATTCTGCCATTGGAAGAATCGAAGGTTGATCCTTCGCAAAAAATTGCATTCATATAAGTGCAATGAATATATCGCAGATGCGGGACTTCTGAGACATCCTAAAGGAGCTCGAATGTTCACGCAATCTCACACTCGAGGAGGAAACATGCTTATCCGTCTGATCACGACTTCGGCGCTGACAAGCGCCCTCGCCCTCACCATCGGTTCGCAGGCATTCGCCCAGACGGAACTGGCGTGGTGGCACGGCATGACCGGTGCCAACAACGAAATGGTCAATGAGCTCTCCAAAGAGTTCAATGAAAGCCAGAGCGAATACAAGATCGTTCCAGTTTACAAGGGAACCTATCCCGAAACGCTGAATGCCGGCATCGCCGCGTTCCGCTCCAAGCAGCCCCCGGCCATCCTTCAGGTGTTCGATGCGGGCAGCGGTGTCATGATGGCTGCTGAAGGCGCTGTGGTGCCGGCTGCGGAAGTGCTGGAAAAGGGCGGTTTCAAGTTCGACAAGTCGCAGTACCTGCCCGGTATCGTGGCTTACTATTCGAAGCCGGACGGGACCATGCTATCCTTCCCATACAATTCATCGTCGCCGATCCTCTATTACAACAAGGACGCCTTCAAGAAGGCTGGCCTCGATGAAAACAATCCGCCAAAGACCTGGCCGGAAGTTTTCGAAGCTGCAAAGAAGATCAAGTCCAGCGGCGCAGCACCGTGCGGTTTCACCTCTACGTGGTTGACGTGGATTCAGACCGAAAACTTTGCTGCCTGGAACAACGTTCCTTACGGCACCAATGAAAACGGTCTTGGCGGCACCGATGTAAAGCTCGAAATCAATTCGCCGCTTTACATCCAGCACTTCCAGTCGATTGCCGACCTCGCAAAAGACGGCACGTTCCGCTACGGCGGCCGCACATCGGAAGCCAAGCAGCTCTTCACCTCCGGCGAATGCGCGATGCTGACGGAATCATCCGGTGGTCTGGGCGATGTTGTGAAATCAGGCATCAATTACGGCATCGGCCAGCTGCCTTATTATGAAGGTCACGGCCCGCAAAATACGATTCCTGGCGGTGCTGCTCTTTGGGTGTTCGCGGGCCTGAGCGACGAACAGTACAAGGGCATTGCAGAATTCTTCAACTTCCTCTCGCAAACCAAAATTCAGGTCAAGCTGCACGAAAAATCCGGTTATCTGCCGGTGACGCTGGCTGCTTACGAGGAAACCAAGAAGGCAGATTTCTATGAAAAGAATCCGGGCCGCGAAACGCCGATCCTCCAGATGATGGGCAAGGCTCCCACCGAAAACTCAAAGGGCGTGCGTCTCGTTAATCTGCCGCAGGTCCGTGATATTCTGAACGAAGAGTTCGAAGCCATGCTTGGCGGCAAGCAGGACGCAAAAACTGCGCTTGAGAATGGCGTCAAGCGTGCAAACGACGCGATTGCTGCCGCTCAGTAATCGATCACATAGACACAACGCCGCCTGCCCATGGCAGGTGGCGTTGTCCCCACGAGGAAGCTCCCCGTGCAGAAAGTTACCTTTCCGAATAAAATCTTGCCCTATTTCCTGCTGGCCCCACAGATCGTGCTGACTGTGGTGTTTTTCTTCTGGCCAGCCAGTCAGGCAATTTATCAGTCCTTCATGCGTGAAGACGCATTCGGGCTCAAATCCGCCTTCGTGGGATTGGCGAACTTCACAGCCGTTCTGGCCGATCCCAACTATCTGCACTCTTTCAGGGTGACGATTATTTTCAATATCCTGACCGCACTGCTCGCCATGGGCGCAGCGTTGCTGCTTGCGACGGCAGCAGACCGCGTTATCCGCGGCAAGACATTTTATCGTACACTCCTGATCTGGCCGTATGCCGTGGCTCCCGCCGTTGCCGGCATGTTGTGGCTTTTCATGTTCAACCCCGCGATGGGCACTTTTGCCTATATTCTGCGCCGCAACGGCATCGCGTGGGACCCGCTTCTGGACGGTAATCAGGCTATGGGCCTCGTGGTCGTTGCAGCTGCGTGGAAACAAATTTCTTACAATTTCCTGTTTTTTGTAGCAGGGTTACAGGCAATTCCTAAATCCTTGATCGAAGCAGCCGCTATCGATGGCGCCCGCGGATCGCGGAGATTCTGGTCTATTGTATTTCCGCTTCTTGCGCCGACATCGTTCTTCCTGTTGGTCGTGAATACCGTCTACGCCTTCTTCGATACGTTCGGCATCATTCATGCCGTGACGGGCGGCGGCCCTGCCAAAGCCACCGAAACGCTGGTCTACAAGGTTTACAATGACGGCTTCGTCAATCTGAACCTCGGTTCGTCTTCTGCACAGTCCGTCATTTTGATGGCAATCGTGATTGCCTTGACCGCTTTCCAATTCCGCTTCGTTGAGAAGCGCGTGCATTATTCGTGAGTGAGGCGACAATGATAGAAAAACGCCCCGTCTCGAACCTTATCGGCCATCTCATCCTGATTTTAGGCATCATTATTGTCGCGTTTCCGATCTATTATACGTTCGTCGCCTCAACGATGACGTCGACGCAGATCATTCGTCCGCCTATCTCCCTTCTGCCCGGCGACCACCTCATTGAAAATTACGGCGAAGCCATCTTCGGCGGTGTTGAACGCGTTGTTGGCGTTAGCCTTGAACGGCTGCTTTGGAATTCGTTCGTGGTCGCCATGGCCATCGCCGTCGGCAAGATCATTATCTCGTTCATGTCTGCCTTCGCGATTGTATTTTTCCGCTTCCCGATGCGCATGTTCTTCTTCTGGATGATCTTCGTCACGCTGATGCTGCCGGTGGAAGTGCGCATCCTGCCGACTTACAAGGTAATCGTCGATCTTGGCATGATCGATACCTATGCGGGCTTGACCCTACCGCTGATGGCATCTGCGACGGCAACATTCCTGTTCCGTCAGTTTTTCCTCACAATTCCAGGCGAACTCGTGGAGGCGGCGCGTATCGACAATGCCGGGCCGTTCCGTTTCATGCGGGATATCCTGCTTCCCCTTTCGAAGACGAATATCGCAGCGCTTTTCGTCATTCTCTTCATTTACGGATGGACCCAGTATCTCTGGCCGCTGCTCGTTACCAATGATGCCAAGATGAACACAATCATCATCGGCCTGCGCCGCATGGTCGACTGGGCTGACGCATCCACGCCCTGGAATTACGTCATGGTAACAGCCATTCTGGCCATCATCCCGCCGATCCTCGTTGTGGTGTTGATGCAGCGCTGGTTCGTCAAAGGTCTCGTTGAAACGGAAAAGTAATGAGCAAAATCGTTCTTGATAATGTCCGCAAGAGCTATGGCGGCAATGTCGAAGTCATCAAAGGGGTATCGCTGGAGATCAATGACGGCGAATTCGTAGTGCTGGTTGGCCCTTCCGGCTGCGGTAAATCCACGCTGCTGCGCATGATAGCCGGACTGGAGGGCATTACATCTGGCACCATTTCCATCGGTGATCGCGTGGTCAACGATGTTGAACCTGCCGAGCGCGACATCGCCATGGTCTTCCAGAATTATGCGCTCTATCCGCATATGACGGTCCGTGACAATCTCGCTTACGGACTGAAGAATCGTAAAACGCCAAAAGACGAAATCGAACGACGTATAGCGAAAGCTGCGAAGGCGCTCGAGATCGAGCAGTTTCTGGAGCGCAAACCGCGCCAACTTTCCGGCGGTCAGCGCCAGCGTGTCGCCATGGGCCGCGCCATTGTGCGCGAACCGGCCGCCTTCCTATTCGATGAGCCGCTTTCAAATCTTGATGCGAAATTGCGCGTACAAATGCGTGTCGAGATCAAGCGCTTGCAGCGTTCGCTCGGCACTACGAGCGTTTATGTTACCCATGACCAGATGGAAGCCATGACCATGGCAGACCGTCTCGTTGTGCTGAATGCAGGTCATATCGAACAGGTCGGCACACCGATTGAACTCTATGAAAAGCCGGCCTCCACATTCGTAGCAACGTTTATCGGCTCTCCGTCCATGAACTTGCTGCCGAGTGCAGAAACCACCGGCTGGACGACCGGCAGTGCGGTGAAGACACCCGCAGGAAACTTTACCATCGGTGTTCGCCCGGAAGATGTCCACATTCTCGAAAATGGCGCGCCGGATGCCGATGGCTTCAATACGACCGTCCGTATCGAAGCGGTCGAACTCGTCGGGGCAGAAAGCTATATCCATTCCTCTTTGCCAAACGGCAATCCGCTTATCTTCCGCGTCGCTGGGCGCTCGACCCACAATATCGACCAGACCGTGAGGGTTGGCGCAGCCGCGGAAAATGTCCATGTTTTTGGCAGTGATGGCCTGCGCCTGAACGATTGACACTCTGGCGGGTTGCGTCTTTCGAAGGCCGCAACCCGCTATAATAATCGATTTCTGTTTTAGAATTTATCGGCTACACAGAAACGGAATATTTTTCCGCCTGTGAGGAAATTCCGATAGATGACGCATCAGCAGATACTCTCCTTCGCGGTAATCATACTCATGATGGGGGCGTTTATCTGGGGCAAATTCCGTTATGATGTGGTCGCGCTCTGCGCGCTTCTCTTAGGCATAGCCGTTGGCGTCGTTCCCTTCGATCAAGCGTTTTCGGGGTTTAGCGACGATATCGTCATCATCGTCGGCAGCGCATTGGTAGTTAGTGCGGGTGTCGCCCGTTCCGGTCTTATGCAAGCAGCAGTCCAGCGTTTCCTGCCGGATATTAGTAGCGTGCGGCTACAGCTCGCCGTGCTGGTGGCGATTGTCACCGTGCTTTCTGCCTTTGTTAAAAATGTCGGCGCATTAGCAATCATGATTCCTGTTGCGTTTCAGTTTGCGCGTCGTTCGAACGTTTCTCCCTCAACCTTCCTCATGCCCATGGCGTTCGGCGCGCTGCTCGGCGGTTTGATGACCCAGGTTGGTACTTCGCCTAATATCGTCGTTTCCCGTATCCGTGGTGAAATGGTCGGAGAGCCCTTCACCATGTTCGACTTCACACCCGTCGGCGCCGTGCTGTCAGCCGTGGGGCTAATCTATCTGGTCTTTTTTTACTGGCTCGTCCCGCAACGTACGCGCGAAAACGTTTCGCTGGATGAAGCAATCAAGATCAAGAACTATGCTTCCGAAGCGCGCATCACAAAAACCTCGACAATGATCGGCAAGCGCGTGACTGACCTCATCAAGGCTGCTGAAGGCGAGGCGATGGTGACTTCCATCATACGCAAGGAACAACGGTTGACGCCCCTTCCCGACACAGTCCTGAATGAAGGGGATGTGGTTTTGCTTGAGGGCGACCCGAAGGCGCTGGACGCGATCATAAGCGCGGGAAAGCTTACCTTGTCCGAGAATCGCAATCCTTCCGAGACCAGCGGCTCGACCGACATCGAAGTCGTGGAAGCTGTGATTGGGAAAAATTCGCGCCTCATCGGCCTAACTGCCCAGAGACTGGCCCTTTTCGCGCGCTATGATTTAAATCTGCTGGCTGTCAGTCGGCCAGGAGAGCGTATCACCGAGCGCCTTAGCGAAGTTATACTCCGCTTCGGCGACGTCGTCGTTCTGCAAGGCAGGCAGGCAAATCTGTCGACCTTTCTACCCGAATTCGAATTGCTGCCGCTTGCTCGCCGCAAGCTGATGCTTGGCAGCGTTAGGCGTGGATTGATCCCCCTCGCCATTCTGATTGCAGCCATCGGCGCAACCGCTTTGAGCCTTGTGCCGGTTGCAGTCGCCTTCTTTGCTGCGGCGGTTGCCATGCTGTTATTCAAGGTAATACCTCTCAACGAGGTCTATGATGAAATCGATGGCCCGATTCTGGTCATGTTGGCCGCGCTTATTCCGGTTTCGGATGCATTAAGAACAACCGGCGGCACGGATCTCATAGCAGAAGGGCTTGCCACCATTGGCCATCAATTGCCACCAGCCGGTGCCTTGGCACTCATTCTCGTAGCCGCGATGATGGTCACGCCGTTTCTCAACAACGCCGCGACGGTGCTTGTGATGGCTCCCATCGCGACCAGTTTTGCTTCCGGACTTGGTTTCAAGCCAGAAGCCTTTCTGATGGCAGTTGCGATCGGTGCGGGATGCGATTTCCTCACCCCGATCGGTCATCAGTGCAATACGCTGGTGATGGGGCCTGGCGGCTATAAATTCAGCGATTACCCGCGTTTGGGGTTGCCGTTATCGCTCATCATCGCGATTGTAACGGTTCCCACCCTGATGTTCTTCTGGCCGTTGAAATAATGCTAAAGCTGAACTGAACGTATCCATTCGAGGCTGTCAGAAACGATCTTTTCCACGCTCTCGGCGATATCTGCGCGGAATACCAACGGTTCCCCGACCGGACTTTCGAGTGTCGCAATCTGGCTTTCCAGCATCGTTACCGGCATGAAATGGCCAGTACGATGCCCCATATGCTCGTGCAGGACTTCAAAACTCCCGTCCAGAAAAACAAAAAGGACAGGCGCACCCGCAGCAGAGCGGAGGCGGTCACGGTATATCTTTTTCAGTGCAGAACAGGAAACGACAATGCCGTCAGTCGAGGCAGCAAGACGTTCTCCAATTTTGTCGAGCCAGGGCCAGCGATCCTCATCCTGCAAGGGTATGCCTGCTGACATCTTATCGACGTTGGACTTCGGATGAAGGGAGTCGCCTTCGAGAAACGGGAGATCCAATGCATCGGCAATCTTCTCTCCGATCGTCGATTTTCCGGAACCCGAAACACCCATAACGATAATACGCAGCATCAATTCCTCATACGCTCGCGGTCATGCCGCCATCGACATGCAAGACCTGTCCGTTCACAAAAGTGGAAGCATCGCTGCTCAGGAACACTGCGGCACCAACCAGTTCTTCCACATTCCCCCAACGGCCCGCCGGTGTTCTTTTCTCCAGCCATGCCGTAAATTCGGGGTCGTCAACCAATGCCTGATTCAACGGCGTCTTAAAATAGCCGGGCGCAATCGCATTGATCTGCAAGCCATGTCTGGCCCAATCGGTCGCCATACCGCGCGTCAGGTTACGGATCGCTCCCTTTGTTGCGGTATAAGGCGCAATGGAAGGTCGCGCCAGTTCACTTTGAACCGAAGCAATATTAATTATCTTGCCGCGTCCTCGTGCGATCATATGGCGCGCAACCGCCTGTCCAGCATAAAAAGCACTGGAGACATTGGTTTCCAGTAGCTGCTGCCATTTCTCAACGGGGAAATCTTCGAGCGGCGCCCGATACTGCATTCCGGCATTATTGACCAGAATATCGAGCGCGCCGATTTCATCCTCTATCGTGTCAATAGCGGCGCGAACTTCTTCTGCATCCGTCACATCAAACGCAGACGCAAAGACTTTATGTCCTTCATCTTCCAGCAGCGTGACGGCCTTGTCCACTTTGCTCCGCTCCCGGCCATTGATGATGACCGTCGCACCGTATTGCGCAAGACCTCGCGCCAGTGCAAAACCGATCCCCTGACTGGAACCGGTAATTAGCGCTATACGACCTTCCAGATTGAAAAGTCCAAAAGAAGAAGCCATCAGAAAGTTTCCAATTTGAGACCGACGCGGCTGGCCGCCTGCACGATGTGGTGGCGCATCACGTCGCGCGCCTGCAACGGATCACGCGAGTAAATGGCATCCCTGATCGCGGTATGCTCATCGATAGTGATCTCGACAATCTGCTCGAGCACGGCCCGTGCACGCGCAGCGTTGATTGCCTGATTGATGCGTTCGGCGATGAAGCCAAGGACTAGCGGAAAATACTCATTGTGAGTTGCAGAAGCGAGTGCACGATGAAAAGCCAGATCGGCAGCTATACCGGTATCTGTCCATTTTTTTGAACCGCTCATCTCTGCGAGCGCTTCGTTAAGTTGCATCATGTCATGTTCATCGTGATGCACCGCCGCCAGTCCTGCCGCTTCAATCTCGAGCGCCATTCGCAACTGGAAGAGGCTGCGGAAATTTTCGCGATTGCTAAGTGTTTCCGGCTCGATCCGGAGGGCATGCCGTCTGTCTGGTTCTGTTACGAAAGCTCCGACGCCCTGTCGCGTTTCAACCAAGCCCTCGTTGCGCAACTGGGCAATGGCTTCACGCACAACCGAACGGCTGACACCGAAGCTTTGAGCAAGATTATGTTCTGTCGGCAGTTTTTGGCCCGGCAACAGAGTACCGTCACCGATCTGCCGCGTAATTTCCGACGCGATGCGTCCTGGGAGCTGCTCATTGCGTCTGATTTCACCAAACAAAACGATAAAGTCTCCCTGATTGCCCGTGCAGCTGATGTGTCGTCAGCCTTTTGAAGAGTCAAGTGAAAGCTGGCATCCGGGGTTCATGATGTTGTCCGGATCGATAATCTGTTTGAGAGCTTCAAGCAGCTTTCGCCGCGCAGGGTCAATGCGCTTCTCGAAATCGTCCCTTTTCAGACGACCGATGCCGTGCTCGGCGCTGATACTGCCCGCATAACGATCCAGAACAGCATTGATCGTTTCCTTTGCAAGCTTGATCTTCCGGTCTTTCGCAACATTATCGAGATTGCTTTCGGGAATGACATTGAGGTGCACATTGCCATCGCCAACATGCCCATAAGAAACTGCAAGACAATCGGGAAGAACCTGAGCCAGTTCTCGTTCAGCTTCATCAACGAACGATGCCAGTTTTGAAAGCGGAACTGATATGTCCGTGCGCAGGTGCTTGCCGTGTAGTGCCTGCCCCTCGTTCATCGCCTCCCGGAACATCCAGAGATTTTGACCTTGCGCCCGCGATGACGCGATAGCCCCGTCAAGAACGAGGCCATCCTCCAGTGCGTGTGCAAGAAACTGTTCCATCAAAGGCGCTATATCGACCAGTCCAGAGCCCGAAATCTCCATCAAGACGTAGGCCGGATATTGTCCAAGGGGTACGGTGAGTTCCGGCATTGCCTCCTGTGCCAGTATAAAAGCCACCGGCGGCATGAACTCGAATGCAGACATGAGGTCACAGCACTGAACCCGTGCCCGCCGATAAAGCGCTATGGCATCTTCCAGCGAGTTGAGCCCAAGCAGCGCCGTTTCCACCTTGTCCGGTAAGGGCATCAGTTTGATTGCAACACCCGTTACGATTCCAAGAATGCCTTCCGCGCCGATAAAAAGCTGCTTCAGATCAATGCCACGATTGTCCTTTCTCAGGGTCGAAAGACCATTGAATATAGTACCGTCAGGCAGAACGACCTCCAGCCCAAGGATCAACTCACGTGTCATGCCATAGCGCAACACGTTGACGCCGCCGGCATTGGTGCTGACATTTCCTCCGATACGACAACTCCCCTGTGCGCCAAGCGCCAGCGGGAAAAACATTCCTTCTGCCGCCAGTTTGTCTTTTAGTTCGGAAAGAATGCAACCAGCGTCGACAACCGCTGAAAAGTCGTCCGGGTCAATTTTCCGAATGCGGTTCATCCGCTCGAGACTCAAAATGACGAGGTTATCCTGACCATCTGGTACGCCGCCCTGCACGAGCCCAGTGTTTCCGCCTTGGGGAATGATCGACAACCCCAGCGAAGCGCAGGCTTTAACTGCGGCAGAGACATCCGCTGTTGAACGCGGCCGGATCACGGCCACCGCTGCGTTCTCCACATCTCCCGGCCAATCACGACAATAGCCAAGCATGTCGTTTTGCCCGGTCATAACCAGATCGTTGCCCAAAAGAGCAACGAGCTCTGCCTGCCTGTTTCCGGTCATGTTCCCCGAACCGTGCATTTTACCCTCTTGGCCCTATCGATGTGCAATGCGCTGCCGCCGAAGTACGACAGTTTTTAAGATGCAGCAGGCTTTTCCGTTTCGTTCCTGTAACGGAACGGAAAAAATTGTTTCCAACGCTTACATATAAGGTTATCAGACAACCCTACAACATGAATCTGTAGGAGACCGGATAAGTGTTGTTACAAGCCACGCCCGCATTTTGAGCGACGCTGGCTGCAAGGCAGGGAGGGATTTCTGAATGCATATCGCAATCATCGGTGCTGCGGGCATGGTCGGACGCAAGCTTGCACAGCGTCTTTCAAACGATGGCCATCTCCGGGAAACGCCGATAGAGAAGCTCACGCTTATCGATGTCGTTTCAGCAGAACCTCCTGTCGGCTTCGCCGCACCGGTTGATACGCTGGCAGCAGATATATCCACCATGGACACCGCGCAGAAGATCGTATCAGGGCGACCTGATGTCATCTTTCACCTCGCAGCCATCGTGTCCGGTGAAGCGGAAATCGATTTTGATAAAGGATATCGAATCAATCTGGATGGCACCCGGCATCTGTTTGACGCAATCAGGCTTGCGCACATTGCCGATGGCTATAAACCCCGCGTGGTTTTCACCTCCTCCATTGCCGTTTTTGGCGCCCCGCTCCCCTACCCGATCCCGGATGAATTCCACACGACTCCGTTGACGAGCTACGGCACGCAGAAGGCAATCAGCGAACTTCTGTTGTCAGACTACACCCGTCGCGGTTTCTTTGATGGCATCGGGATTCGCCTGCCGACGATCTGCATACGCCCCGGCAAACCGAACAAAGCCGCTTCCGGCTTTTTCTCCAACATTCTTCGCGAACCGCTCTCCGGGCAGGAAGCCGTATTGCCTGTCCCCGACGATGTCCGTCATTGGCATGCTTCGCCGCGCTCAGCTGTCGGCTTTCTAATTCATGGAGCCACCATCGATACGGAAGCAGTTGGTGCGCGCCGCAATCTTTCCATGCCGGGTCTCAGTGCCACCGTGGGCGAACAGATCGAGGCGTTGCGCCGCGTAGCGGGGGAAAAAGCCGTCGGCCTCATTCGGCGCGAACCGGACGAAATGATTATGCGCATGGTCGCTGGCTGGGCTCCCGGTTTTGAAGCAAACCGCGCGCAGGCCCTTGGCTTCACAGCCGAAACATCCTTTGATGAGATCATTCGCGTTCACATCGAAGATGAAATGGGAGGCAAGATTTGACACGCAGGATCGCGTTTCTGGGTACCGGCCTGATGGGTTTGCCCATGGCCAGTCGGCTCCTGGATGCAGGCTTCGACGTAACAGTCTGGAACCGGAACAGCACCAAGTCTGCCCCCCTTGCCAAAAAAGGCGCCAAACTCGCGCAAACTGCCGCAAAGGCGGCGGAGGACGCTGATATAGTCATCAGCATGCTGACCGATGGGCCAGCGGTACGTGACGTCCTCTTTGAGCAAGGTGTCGCTGCCGTCTTGAAAAAAGGCAGCACAGTCATCGACATGAGCTCAATTTCACCAGACTTCGCGCGCGAGCATGCCAAGCGGCTGGGAGCATCATATGTCAATCATATCGACGCTCCGGTTTCCGGTGGAGTGGTGGGTGCTCAAGAGGGCACACTCGCAATCATGGCCGGAGGTGATGAAGCAATCATCGTCGGCCTCGCCGATGTGTTCAAGCCGATGGGACGCCTTACCCGCGTCGGCCCGCCAGGGGCCGGTCAGCTGGCAAAACTCGCCAATCAGCAGATTGTTGCCGTGACCATTGGAGCAATTGCAGAGGCAATGGTTCTTGTTGAAAAAGGCGGCGGATCGCGTGCTGCATTCCGCGATGCCATTCGTGGGGGATTCTGTGAAAGCCGCATTCTCGAGCTGCACGGTAAGCGGATGATTGACCGTGATTTTGAGCCGGGCGGCACATCGCGCATTCAGCTGAAAGACCTCAATTCGATCCTGAAAACCGCAAGCGACCTGTCTTTGAAATTGCCTTTGACCGAGACCGTACGCGAAGCCTTTGCCGCGTTCGTGGAAGAAGGCGGTGGAGAAAAGGATCATAGCGCCTTGCTTATTCATATCGAAAAGCTCAACGAAGGCTCTCAAAGCTAGCGCCCGACCAGCAGTTGCATTGGGAGGTGCAATGAAGATCACAGCAATCGAAACCATCCGCATCGCCGAACGGCCAAATCTGTTGTGGGTGGAAGTTCATACAGACGAAGGAATTACCGGCCTCGGCGAAACCTTTTTCATGTCTGAAACGGTCGAATCCTATCTACACGAATATGTCGCCCCGCGTGTTATGGGCCGTGATCCGCTGCAGATCGATCTGCTGGCCTCTGACCTTGTGGGATATCTCGGTTTCCGTTCAACCGGCGCGGAAGTGCGCGGCAACTCCGCCTTCGATATCGCCCTTTGGGATTTGTACGGCAAAGCTGCCAATCTACCCATTGCTCAGCTTCTTGGTGGTTTCACCCGCCAATCCATTCGCACCTACAATACCTGCGCCGGAACCGAGTATATCAAGAAGGCTACCGGCCAGCAGTCTGCCAATTATGGCCTTGCGAATACGGATACCAGTTTTGATGATCTGAATGGCTTTCTGCACCGGGCAGACGAATTAGCCCTCTCATTGCTCGAAGAAGGCATAACGGCGATGAAAATCTGGCCGTTCGACATGGCGGCGGAAAAGACGCGCGGGCAGTACATTTCTCAACCCGATCTTAAGGCGGCATTGCAGCCTTTTGAAAAAATCCGTCACGCAGTCGGTGACCGCATGGATATCATGGTCGAGTTCCATTCCATGTGGCAGCTCTTGCCAGCCATGCAGATCGCCCGTGAACTCGCGCCCTTCAAGACTTTCTGGCATGAAGACCCGATTAAGATGGACAGTCTTGGCAGCCTCAAGCGTTACGCGGAAGCCAGCATTGCACCTATCTGCGCTTCCGAAACCTTGGGAAGTCGATGGGCATTTCGTGATCTGCTGGAAACAGGTGTGGCCGGCGTTGTCATGCTTGACTTGAGCTGGTGCGGCGGCCTGTCGGAAGCCCGCAAAATTGCAGCTATGGCCGAAGCTTGGCATCTCCCGGTCGCGCCACATGATTGCACGGGACCGGTCGTTCTGTGTGCTTCGACGCATCTTTCGCTCAATGCACCAAATGCCTTGATTCAGGAAAGCGTCCGCGCGTTCTACAAGACATGGTATCGCGATCTTGTTACCGCCCTGCCTGAAGTCAGCAACGGTATGATTACGGTTCCACCCGGCGCCGGGCTGGGCATGGCACTCAACCCCGAAATGGACAAGGCCTATACCGTCAGCCGGAGAAAAACAGATCGATCTAATTTTTGAGGTCAGGACCATCTTCAAGGCTGGACTCAATTCTGGACTGCTAATAATAGTACTATTGTTGTCAGGCATCCTGACAACATATGACCCGTGGGAAACGGTCATACATTGGGAGGATATCTGTGCAAGACAAGCGTGAACTGCAAGCATCGGCGATTCTGCCTGAAGACAGCCATTCTGCAATTTTGATAGGCCGCGTTTGGTCGAAGGCAGAAAACGGTCCTTGTCCTGTATTGGTAAAAAACGGCCATGTGCACGATCTGTCCGGCTTGTCCGCCACGGTTTCGGGTCTTCTGGAGCGCAATTCGCTGATAAGTGAATTGGAAAATACTGATAGCTTTCCAAGCCTTGGTTCTCTCAACGATTTTCTTTCCGGTGAAAGTGGGCAGTTGTTGGCGCCCATAGATCTGCAATCCATCAAGGCAGCAGGCGTTACCTTTGCTGACAGCATGCTGGAACGCGTGATTGAGGAACAGGCTAAAGGCGATCCCTCCCGGGCCCGTGAAATTCGCGAACGTCTGGCGCCGGTTATTGGCGACAATTTGCGCGGTGTGGTGGCTGGCTCTGAAAAGGCTGCAGAGGTCAAGGCGCTTCTTCAGGAAATGGGCCTTTGGTCACAATATCTGGAAGTGGGTATTGGACCCGACGCGGAAATCTTCACCAAATCGCAGCCGATGTCGGCCGTCGGGTGCGGTGCAACTGTCGGCATTCTGCCCATTTCCCAATGGAACAACCCGGAACCCGAGGTGGTCTTGGTAGTCGCCTCGGATGGACGCATCGTCGGTGCAACTCTTGGCAATGACGTCAATCTTCGAGACGTGGAAGGTCGGTCGGCTCTGCTGCTCGGCAAGGCTAAAGATAATAATGCCTCCTGCGCTATCGGCCCGTTTATTCGACTGTTCGACAGTCAATTCACCATGGACGTATTGCGCAAGCTCAAGCTGTCGCTGACAGTTCATGGCGCAGATGGTTTCGAAATGACCGGCGAAAGCCCGATGGAAGCGATCAGCCGCGATCCTGAAAATCTTGCATCACAGATGATGAACCGCAATCATCAGTATCCAGACGGCGCCGTATTGTTTCTCGGCACCATGTTCGCGCCCGTGAAGGATCGTCGTGGCGCCGGACAGGGCTTCACCCACGAAGTCGGCGACCGCGTGGAAATTTCCACGCCGAAGCTCGGGCGTCTCATCAACTGGGTCGATCGGACCGACAAATGTCCTGAATGGACATTCGGTATCAGGGCGCTGATCCAGAACCTGCAAGCGCGCAATTTGCTCGATAAAGTCTGAGGGCGGATAGATGACGAAAGCCATAGACTTCTTCTACAAGTTACTTGGCGCAATTCTCGTCTTCCTCCTTGCCGGCATGGCTATCATGGTCTTCGTCAACGTGATTTTGCGCTATGCCGCAAATTCTGGACTGACCGTATCGGAAGAACTTGCGCGCTATTTCTTCGTCTGGGTGTCTTTTCTTGGCGCAGTCCTCACCTTCCGCGAAAACAGCCATCTGGGCATCGAGTCGCTCGTTGCCCGCTTCGGACGGCAGGGGCGCGTTACATGCATGGCGATCAGTTACCTGATTGTTTTGCTCTGTTCCGGAATTTTCTTTTGGGGCACCTGGAAGCAGTTCGATATCAACGCCAGCATGGTTGCGCCTGTCACGGGTCTCTCAATGATCTGGGTTTATGGCGTCGGACTGTTTACGGGCGGTGCTATGTTCATCATTGCCGCCGAACGCTTCCTGCGTGCTGTCACCGGTCGTCTGACCGATGAGGAAATTGCCACCTTTGCGGGCGAACACTCGCTCGACCATCTGATGGAGTAGACGACATGACGCTTGTAGTATTTGTCGGATCGCTCCTCAGCGCCATGGCTATCGGCGTTCCGATCGCCTTCTCCCTTATGTTCTGTGGTGTCGTTCTCATGTGGTACATGGGAATGTTCAATACGCAGATCATCGCCCAGAATATGATTGCTGGCGTGGACTCTTTCACCCTTCTGGCAATCCCCTTTTTCATTCTGGCTGGTGAGCTTATGAATTCTGGCGGCTTGTCGCGCCGCATCATTGATTTCGCCATCGCCTGCGTTGGCCATATTCGCGGCGGTCTCGGCGTCGTCGCTATTCTCGCGGCCATCATCATGGCCAGCGTATCAGGGTCGGCTGCTGCCGACACTGCAGCACTGGCAACCATTCTGGTCCCCATGATGGCGAAAGCGGGCTACAACATCCCCCGTTCTGCGGGACTGATGGCAGCCGGCGGCATCATCGCTCCGGTCATCCCGCCATCAATGGCCATGATCGTATTTGGGGTTGCTGCCAACGTATCGATAACGCAGCTATTCATGGCGGGGATTGTGCCCGGTCTGATGATGGGCATCGCGCTGCTCATCACCTGGCAAATCGTCGTCAGAAAAGACAACCTCAAAGTGCTTCCCAAGCAGTCCGGCAAAGACCGGCTGCAGGCGACCGGGCGTGCACTCTGGGCGCTCGGCATGCCAGTGATCATTCTTGGCGGTATCCGTATGGGCGTCATGACGCCGACAGAAGCGGCCGTGGTGGCCGCAGCCTATGCGCTTTTTGTTGGCATGTTCATCTATCGGGAACTGAAGATTGTCGATCTATACGGCGTCTTCTTGCGGGCTGCAAAAACGACGTCCGTCATCATGTTTCTCGTCGCGTCGGCTCTGGTGTCGTCCTGGTTGATAACGGCCGCAAATATTCCGGCCGAAATCAGCAGTTACATCGCGCCTCTGATCGATAGCCCGAAGCTATTGATGTTTGCGATCATGATTCTGGTGCTCATCGTCGGAACGGCACTGGACCTTACGCCGACGATCCTCATCCTGACGCCAGTTCTGATGCCGATTGTCAAACAGGCTGGGATTGACCCCGCCTATTTCGGTGTTCTCTTCATCATGAATAACAGCATCGGGCTTATCACGCCGCCGGTCGGCGTCGTGCTGAATGTGGTGAGCGGTGTCTCAAAGGTGCCGCTTGGAAAAGTGGTCGCCGGCGTCAATCCATTTCTGATTTCGCAGGTGATCGTACTGCTTCTGCTGGTTCTGTTCCCAAGTCTCGTACTGGTACCCATGAACTGGCTTCACTAGAGCATTTCCAACAAAAGTGCGAAGCGGTTTCGCGTTGGATAATGCGATAAAACAAAAGGTTAGAGCGGCTCCGGCGCCTCGGTTTTAACCGGAACCGCTCCAGGTTCAACACCAACTCTGGGAGGAGAGTTCAATGAAGAAACTGATTATGCTGGCAACAACCGCCCTCATGGCGGGTGCGCTAACGGCACCGGCATTTGCCGAATTTCAGGAGCGCAACATCCGCGTGTCCAATGGCATCAACGAGGATCATCCAGTCGGGAACGGCATCAAGGCAATGAATGAGTGCCTTGCTGAAAAGTCCGGCGGCAAGATGAAGATAACCGCGTTCTGGGGTGGAGCTTTGGGAGGCGATTTGCAGGCAACGCAGGCGCTGCGTTCCGGTGTGCAGGAAGGCGTGGTAACCTCGTCGTCACCACTCGTCGGAATAGTTCCAGCGCTTGGCGTTTTCGACCTGCCATTTCTCTTCGCAAACGATGAAGAGGCAGATGCCGTCGTCGACGGCCCCTTCGGCAAAATGATGGATGAAAAGCTCGCGGCCGTAGGTCTCGTCAATCTTGCTTATTGGGAAAACGGCTTCCGCAACCTTTCAAACTCAAAACATCCGGTCAACAAATGGGAAGATTTCAGCGGCATGAAAGTCCGCGTGATGCAGAACAACATCTTCCTCGACACGTTCCAGAATTTTGGGGCCAATGCCACGCCAATGGCTTTCGGTGAAATCTTCTCGGCGCTGGAAACCAAGGCCATCGACGCGCAGGAAAATCCTTACGTTACCATCGATACTTCGAAATTCTACGAAGTGCAGAAATACGTGACAGAAACCAAGCATGCATATACGCCGTTTCTATTCCTGTATTCCAAACCGATCTTCGACACATACGCACCGGAAGAACAAGCCGCCCTGCGCGAATGCGCCGTCGTTGGTCGAGACGTAGAGCGCAAGGTCATTCGTGAACTGAACCAAAAATCATTGGAAAAGATCAAGGAAGCGGGTCTGGAAGTAAACACGCTTTCGCCGGAAGAACACGCTCGCATGCTCGAAAAATCCCAGCCGATCTATGCCAAGTACAAGTCTCAGATCGGCGAGGACGTCATCGATGCCGTACAAAAGCAGCTGAGTGAAATTCGCAAGTAAGAACAATTTAGACGCTGAGACAGGCCGCGCGCATCACGCGGCCTGTTTCGTTTCGCTCATGCGGCATCCCGCCGGCGGTTGACGCGTTCGGCCAGCTTGCGAGCACGCGCAAGGCTATCGGCTTGCTCGGTGCTGAAACGATCTTCGCCGATTTCCATGATCAGGAATGTGTCGGGCAAGAAGGTTAGCTCATCGAAAATTTCTTCCCAAGGAATATCCCCCCAACCGATCGGCAGATGCAGATCACCAATGCCGAGTGCAGTTGCCTCGGCAGGATGATAGAATTTGGTCATCGTGTAAGGACGGCCAAAACTGTCATGCACATGCAGATGCCCGGTTACAGGAGCCATGTCACGAATCTGCGGACGCCAGTCGATTCCCAGACGGCTGCACTCAATATAAGCATGGCTGAAATCGATCAGTCCGCAAACGGAAGGATGATTGACCGCAGCTACTGTTTCGGCAACCTTAGCCGGTGTCTGGCGATACTCGGCATCGCTCATTGCGAAGATGTTTTCCAGCGCGATGCGAACGCCGTAAGACTTTGCCACCTCCGCCATTTCGGCGAGCGCATCTCTCTCCATGCTGTCGAGGTCGGGAATGCGAGAAAGCGCAGGCATTGCAGCGTGGCCGGAGTGATGAACAAGTACTTCCGCTCCGACACGGTTGCAAAGTTCCAGCATCGCCCGCACCACGGTCTTTTGATATGCGAGATGTTCGCGATCCATGAAATTGGAAACAATCTGTCCATGGACGCTGTAACGGGTGTCAAACTGTCTGGTAATATTGACGAGGCGATCCACGCGCTGCGGAATGAGACGGCCGCCCGAGATTATTTCCTCGCCGTAAAGCGACAATTCCACAGCGTCCGAACCAAGTTCGACGATATTGCGAATTGCGCCTTCAAGCGTGCTGAAATTGCCGTCACCCGTTGGGGTGCAAAAGCCAATCGCTGATATTATGTGGTCAGAGGTCATGATGCTGGTCCTGTCAGACATGAAAAATGCGCGAACGGGTTCTTCGGTATCGCGCATCTCCTCTGGCACGGGGCTATTTCAGGCATATGACTATAAGAAACGATTTCTCGTCAATTGAGAGGAATCGCGTTTCCGTCTTTGCCCGCCTGATAAGTGCCGGATAATTCGTCATACTTCGAAATAATCGCCTCGAGCCTATCGCGGAGGCGCAAACGATCTGCGTCCGGCAAGGATTCAACCATTTTCGGGATCGAATGGCTATGCCAGAAAGCGTTGTCGCGGTTGTATCCACCCGGTTCCAGGGTGAAAACTTCCTTGAGAATCTTCAAATCATGCGGGATTGAGAAAGCATCCCGTGAATCTTCATGACTAAAAAGGTAATAAAAATTATCGAAACCGCTCCAAGTAATAGCCGATAAGCACATGGAGCATGGTTCGTGGGTGGACAGAAACACCATGTCTTTCGTATCAGGACGTCCACTCTCCGGCATTTCATAGAAGCGCTTCAATGTGTGCACTTCGCCGTGCCAGAGCGGGTTTTCTGTCTCGTTGTTGGTTTCAGCAAGAACAAGAGACAAATCTGACTTGCGCAACAGCGCCGCGCCGAAAACCTTGTTTCCTTCCGCAACACCTCGCTCAGTCAGCGGAATGATATCCTGCTCGATAACGTCGATAAGCTTTTCAAGCAGTTCCAGTTCATTCGCCTGCACAGTTGGTTCCTCCCGGTATTGCTGTAGAACGGCGCCGGACCGGTTCGGCCCGGCGCCTTGTTGTTACTCCGCAAAGAAGGCGAAGCGGATGACGAAAAGCGCGGCGACCAGCCAGGTAGCCAGATGCACGTCACGTGCCTTGCCCGTGAAGGCTTTGAGGATTACATAGCTGATGAAACCGAAGGCCAGACCGTTGGCAATCGAATAGGTGAACGGGATAGCCAAAGCTGTCAGGGCAGCTGGTGCAGCCTCCGTCACGTCCTGCCATTCGATCTCGGTCAGTTCACGCATCATCAGGCAAGCGACGTAGATCAGAGCCGGTGCAGTGGCATAAGCCGGAACCGAACCAGCGAGCGGCGAAATGAACAAGGCCGCAAGAAACAGAAGTGCTACAACCAGTGCGGTCAGTCCTGTACGACCGCCCGCCTGAACACCGGATGCGCTTTCCACATAGGCCGTCGTAGACGAAGTACCAAGAAGCGAACCACCAAGGATTGCCGTGCTGTCGGCAAACAGGGCGCGTCCGAGACGGTTTGGTTTGCCCGGTTCAATTAGACCGCCGCGCTTTGCGACGCCGATCAGCGTACCTGTGGCGTCGAATACTTCGACCAGCACAAAAACGAGAATGACATGCAGAATGCCCGTATGCAGAGCGCCCATCACATCGAGCTGAAGGAAGGTCGGAGCAAGACTTGGCGGCGCTGAGAAAACACCGCCGAACTGGCTGATGCCAAGAGCGATAGATGCCACCGTGACAAGGAGAATACCGATGAGGATCGCACCGCGAACCTTAAGGGCGTCCAGCACAGCGATTATGAAGAAGCCCGCGATCGCCAAAAGCGGTCCTGCCTTCGTCAAATCGCCGAGGCTGACCAAAGTTGCCTGATTACCGACAACGACGCCCGCAGTTTTCAGACCGATTAAGGCCAGGAACATACCGATACCGGCCGCAATCGCGCTTCGCAGCGAATGTGGAATACCTTCCACCAGCCAGCGACGCACGCCTGTAACGGTCAGGATCAGGAAGATGATACCCGAAATGAAGACCGCACCGAGGGCCTGCTGCCAGGAAAAACCCATCGCCCCAACAACAGTGAAGGCAAAGAAGGCATTGAGCCCCATACCCGGCGCCATGCCGATAGGCCAGTTTGCAACGAGCGCCATGATGATAGAGCCGAGCGCTGCCGCAAGACAGGTGGCAACGAAAACAGCGTTTCGATCCATACCTGTGGTGGACAGAATATCCGGATTTACGAAGATGATGTAAGACATCGTCAGGAAGGTCGTCACGCCGGCAATAATTTCCGTTCTCGCCGTAGTGCCGTGTTCCTGCAATTTGAACAGCTTTTCGAGCATCGTCCCTCCAAGGCAAAGCGCCCGTCAATTCAGCGCCTCAACTCGCGTCAAATCACGACGCGCAACGTTTTGCGCCTCGCAATTATATCGAGCCGAAGCAACCTATGCGATTGCCATAATGTTGCTGCCGCTGCAGATTTGCAGGCGGACATGTTCCCCATACACCCATCGCGGACAAAAGCACAGTTCTGCCGCGTGAATGCCCGTTTGTTGACATGATTTAGTGTGGACCGAGATTTCGCCGCGCGCCAGTCACTCATTTGCGGGAAATATTTGAAACAGATTCAAAAAAGACAATTCGTGAATGCCGCTCCAAAAATTCTAACTGACTGTTTGATATGTGTTTTGCAGAAGCAAAGCCGTTCCGTACATGCCGAGAGCAAAGAATGTATGCGCGATAAGATTGAACAGCCGCACGTTGCGCGCATTTGGCAATTTGGACGCCGCCCAACCGATTCCCAGACCCGGCTGCAACAGAAACCATCCAGCTGATACGGTCAGTATACCGAAAATCCAAACCGGGAAAAATACTGGTTCAGCGAACCATTCCGCACCGCCATAAATGGCAAAGATCACGCCATAAAGAACGCCAACTGCGTAATGCCCGATCCAGCCGAGCGCTACTTCGTGCTTATAAGGTGCCGAACTGGAAATATCATCGTGAAAAATTCGTCCGCGCCGAAGATGCCAAAACCAACGGCCTACAAGTCCCCAGTTCGGAGGTGCCTGCCCGGGTATTGCAGCAAGCAAAAGCGCCCACAAATCCATTACTATGGTCGCACCGACCCCGATCAGAATTCCGCGCCAGACAATGTCCATTTTGAGTCTTCCTCTGCATCATCGGGCGGCAAGATAAGCCTGAGACCACCCAATGATGCAAGAGGAAGATCTGCGTACACTCCTGCATTCCAAATTATTACTGGCAATAGTTTGGTATAACAACATGGGTCGGCAATAGAAAATTGATATGAAATAGGAGCGATGAAGATTGTCTGTTCAACCGCAGCTACAACGGAAAGACCGCATCTTCATCGCTCGCCCCCCGCAAGTAAAAGTTGATCGAAAATTGAGGTACACGCAATTGCAATCTGTCCCAAAATGGCACGGATTATGTCTCATTAGAGAGAGCTAACAGAAGAATAGACCAAAGAGAAATTCAAGCGGATCGAGCACGCCGTCATGCATTATACGAAACTCATCCAAAACTCTTCAGATTAAGGAAATAATAAATAAGCAATAATTAAAACAAAAGCGCCGGGACTGGAGACCGACGCTTTGTTATTTTATCAGATTTTCAATTACGGGGCGATCTTTCGGGAGACACGCCATAAATTATTACTTACCGAAAACTGCGCTTTGGATCTGCGAACGCGAAACACCGATATCGGCAAGAAGATGGTCGTCCATTGCACCGAGTTCACGGATAGCGCGTCGGCGGGATACGAACTGCTGTACTTTCTGACGAATGTTCATTTGCTTTCTCCTCGTTTGGATGATGGGTAAATAGGCGTTTGCCCAAATTTCCACCACGGATATGATTGCAAATGAGGCATGCGTTTTTGCTTGAGCTCAAAACCTTGAAAAGGTCGAATTTACTTCTCCTTCAAGCAATGGCCAGCTTATAGACTTAAAATGCAGAATTTGAGAAATGTCTTTTGCCAATAGGCTTCTAATCGATTAAGGGAGCGATAGGAACGAACACCTCCCCCGTTTCTTTCGGACATCGTCATGCTTTACGGTATTTTTCTCGCGTTTGCGTCCTATGCGGCGTTCGCTATCAGTGACGCCTGCGTCAAGTTTCTCGACGGCACGCTGTCACCATATGAGGTCGCGTTTTTCGGCGCTGTCCTGGGTTTGCTCGCTATTCCCTTTACGAAGAAAGCAGGCGACGTCTGGCTCGATATGTTTCGCGCAGCCAACATTCAGATGTGGCTATTGCGGACCGTGACAGCTGCCATGGGTACCATAGGCAGCGTTACTGCATTCACACATCTTTCCATGGCAGAAGCTTTCGCGCTTATTTTCCTCCTGCCCGCCTATGTGACGATACTATCAGTGGTTTTCCTAAAGGAGCAGGTCGGCTGGAGGCGATGGTCGGCAGTCCTCATTGGCTTTGTCGGCGTCCTGATTGTGCTTCGACCGGGATTTCGGGAGCTTTCCATCGGTCATCTGGGCGCACTTGCCGCCGGCATGGGCGGCGCGATGAGCATCATCATCTTCCGCGTCATGGGCAAAGAGGAAAAACGCATATCGCTTTATACAAGCGGGCTGATCGGCCCCATTATCATTTGCGGAGCTCTGATGGCTCCATCCTTCGAGGCGCCCAACACCGAGCAGTGGGTTTATCTTGCAGGCTATGGCCTCCTTGCTGCACTAGCCAATATCCTGTTGATGCTCGCAGCCCAGCGCGCACCTGCTAGTGCCATCGCTTCCCCGCAGTACAGTCAGATGATCTGGGCGATCCTTTTCGGATATTTTGTCTTCCACGATCATATAGACATGCCGATGATGATCGGCATTGTTCTCATCACTATTTCCGGACTCTTCACGTTCATTCGCGAAAGACAACGCGGTGTGGAGGGTCCTCCGGCTGTCGTCACATCTGAGCCAACTCCGGCGCTTGTCGAAGACAAGATCGAACAATCTTGATGGCAAATCTTGACAAGTTCGTGCTTGTCTCCAGCGTTGCCTCCTCCTACCATACAGACCACCCGCACCGGGTCGATGAAACAGCACCTTAGAAAGCGTGCATAGGACGTCGATCCGTTTTCAATCATATCGAGACGCTCCGAGCATTTTCCGACAAAGATCTGTGTTTGAGGCGGTCTGGCGCGGGCTGAAGCATGAGAAGAATATTGTCAAAGGACGAGGAAGATGACCGACAAACGGGCGATGTGGACCTATTACAAGGGCGAATGGCGTGAGGGGGATGTGCGAATTCTCGGTGCAGCCTCGCAAGCGACCTGGCTTGGTTCGCTGGTATTTGATGGCGCACGCTTGTTTGAAGGTGTTACGCCGGATCTCGATCGTCATTGCGCCCGCGCCAATGATTCAGCCCGGGCTTTGGGATTGGAGCCTACACTTTCCACCAACGATATCGAAACACTGGCGCGTGAAGGCCTGAAGAAATTCGCACCGGGAACAGACGTATATATCCGTCCCATGTACTGGGCAGAAGAGGGTGACGCCAGCACCGTCGCTCCGCTTGCCTCGTCAACCGATTTTGCACTCTGCCTTGAAGCGATCCCCATGGTCGAGCCAAAGGGCTTCACCATCACCACCACGTCGTTCCGCCGACCCTATATGGAAGTCATGCCGGTCAATGCCAAAGCTGCGTGCCTCTATCCGAACAATGCGCGCATGCTGCGTGAAGCCAAGGCAAAAGGCTTTCACAACGCTTTGGTGACCGACGTGCTTGGCAACGTCGCAGAAACTGCAACCTCGAACGTTTTCATGGTCCGCGGCGGCGAGGTGTTCACTCCCGCCGCTAATGGCACGTTCCTCAATGGCATCACTCGCCAGCGCGTCATCAATCTGTTGCGCAACGCAGGCATTTCCGTTCATGAAACCGTATTGAAAATTGAAGACTTCCGCCAGGCAGACGAAATCTTCTCCACGGGCAATATGAGCAAGGTTGTTCCGATTATCGGTTTCGATGATCGCAAGCTGGAATATGGACCGCTGACCAAACGTGCCCGTGCTCTCTATTGGGAATGGGCCCACGCGTGATATCCAAACAAAACACCTCCGGTCCAGTGACCGGAGGTGTTTTTCACCGCCCTCAAAAATTTGACATCACCAATATATGATCGAACATACGCCCCTCTTTCTCGCAATCGCAGTCATTGCGGCATTTCTTGTCGGGCTTTCGAAGGGCGGCTTGCCATCGGTTGGCACTCTCGCGGTTCCTTTGATGGCGCTGGTCATATCCCCAGTCACCGCGGCTGCGCTTCTCCTCCCGATCTATGTCATCAGCGATATGTTTGGGCTCTATCTTTATCGCCATCATTTTTCCGCTCGCAACCTTGCAATCCTCACCCCGGCGGCGGTTCTCGGCGTCGGTATCGGATGGATGTTCAGCGCGTATCTGTCGCCTACATTCACAGGAATGCTCGTCGGGTTGGTTGGCATCCTTTTCTGTTTCAACGCATGGTTCGGTGCGCGCTATCGCCGGAAAGCACGAACGGCGGATGTGCCCGGTGGCGTATTCTGGGGTGTACTTACCGGTCTAACCAGCTTTGTCTCTCATTCCGGGGCTCCACCGTTTCAGATGTACGTATTGCCGCAGCACCTGCCGAAGCTGGTATTCGCCGGCACCTCAACCATTCTTTTCGCCATCGTCAACGCCGTTAAACTCGTCCCGTACTGGCAATTGCAGCAGTTTTCAAATCTCGACACGTCCCTCGGTCTCTGGCTGATCCCCGCCGCAATAGTGGGTACCTTTGTCGGGGCCAAGCTGACCCGGATCATGCCGGACGGCCCGTTTTTCTTGCTGGTTCAGCTGACCTTGTTCGGACTTTCTCTAAAGCTGATCGCTGACTGGATCGTGCCCTATTTCTTCGGTTGAATAAATTCGGCCCTGCTTGCAACACCTCGCCCGTTCGGTCACGATGCGTATATTGGGCCTTTGGGAGAGAGGGAGCGGGGATGGCTGATGCTGATGTTATTATCATCGGAGCAGGACTGGCAGGGCTTGTCGCCGCTCACGAACTGGCTGCAGCCGGACGTAAAGTCATTCTTCTGGAACAGGAAGGCGAAAACTCCATCGGCGGACAGGCGTTCTGGTCACTTGGCGGACTGTTTATGGTCGACAGTCCCGAACAGCGTCGTCTTGGCATCAAGGACAGTATTGATCTCGCGCGGCAGGATTGGTTCGGCTCGGCCCAGTTTGACCGTCCCGAAGATCATTGGCCCAAACGTTGGGCCGAAGCTTATCTGGCGTTTGCGGCCGGAGAAATGCGGTCCTGGCTTTATAGCTTGGGGATGCGCTGGTTCCCTGTTGTGGGTTGGGCAGAACGCGGGGGCGCGAAAGCAGATGGCCACGGCAATTCCGTGCCGCGTTTCCACGTCACATGGGGAACAGGACCTGCCGTTGTAGCGCCGTTCGAGCGTTCGCTTCGCGAAGCAATCGGCAAAGGGCTCGTAACGCTGAAAACCCGCCATAGAGTCAACGGCATAGCCACAGTCGGCGGACGGATTAGCGGTGTTTATGGAGAAGTGCTGGCACCATCGACCGTTGAGCGGGGGCAGTCTTCGTCACGCGATGCCGTTGGAGAATTTTCCTTTTTTGCTGATTGCGTAATCGTCACATCTGGCGGGATAGGCGGAAACCCGGAAAAGGTTCGAAAGGCATGGCCATGTGACAGGCTCGGCAATCCTCCAAAAGAAATAGTATTGGGGGTTCCTGCTCATGTCGACGGGCGAGGCATTGATATTGCGGTAGCCGCAGGCGGTCACGTCATCAATGCCGACCGCATGTGGCACTACACGGAAGGCGTGCGGAACTGGGACCCAATTTGGCCAAACCATGGCATTCGCATTCTGCCGGGACCGTCTTCCATGTGGTTCGACGCCAAGGGGGATCGCCTCCCTGCCCCCTATCTCCCCGGTTTCGACACGCTGGGCACGCTCAAGCATATTCTATCGACAGGCTACGATTATTCGTGGTTTATCCTGACCGAGAAAATTATCCGCAAGGAATTCTCCCTGTCCGGATCGGAACAAAATCCGGATCTCACGGGCAAGGACTGGAAACTCTTGCTTAAAAGCCGCCTTGGTAAAGCACCGCCGCCTCCAGTGAAGGCATTTCTGGACAATGGCGCTGACTTCATTACGGCGGGAACGCTGGACGAGCTTGTTGCGAGGATGAATGGTTTGACGGGACATCAGCTTCTCGATCCGGACCATATTCGCGATCAGATCGAAGCGCGGGATCGGGAGATCATCAATCGATACTCCAAGGATGCCCAGGTCATGGCGATTCAAAATGCCAGGGCCTATATCGGTGATCGTCTTACGCGTGCCGTTCCGTTGCATCCCATGTTGTCGCCTACCAACGGCCCGCTGATTGCAGTCAAGCTTCACATTCTCACGCGCAAGACACTTGGCGGGCTGCATACCGACTTGGACGCACAGGTTCTCAATCCAGCTGGAGAAAAGGTGCCCGGCCTGTATGCGGCAGGAGAAGCCGCCGGGTTTGGCGGCGGCGGCTATCACGGTTATAACGCGCTTGAGGGGACATTTCTCGGCGGCTGTATCTTTTCCGGACGGGCGGCGGGCCGGGCCGCAGCGGCAGCATCGCTATAACCTCTACGATGATGGCGAAAGGCCCTGACTGACTATATTTCATATATGAGTTTTTTATTTTTTTGCCCCCAGCCTGCTCTCGAAACCCTATGCCACCCAGAAACATAATATCCCGGTAAGAAACAGGGAGCCCTTTCGGGCAATTCAGGCATGACTACGGATTTCGCCGTCCTTGCAATCGGAATTGGCTTTTTTGGCCTGTTGTTCGGCTATCTACGCATCTGCGAAAAGCTTTGAGGCTGGCCATGCCAATCGAATACATCGCTGGCGCTTTGGTTGCTGTCTTCATAGCCGCCTATCTCCTTTACGCGCTCGTACGGCCGGAACGGTTCTAAGCCGGTCTCTGGTCAACACCGCGTTACCGGCAGCTATTCAGTCCTCGGAAAAGACTATGACCCTTAATGGATGGATTCAGATCCTCGTTTTTTGCGGGATCGTTATTTTGCTCGTCAAGCCGCTCGGCGGCTACATGACGCGCGTCTTCAGTGGTGAACGGACTTTCCTTTCACCTATCCTGCTTCCCGCGGAGCGCGCGCTTTACCGGCTTGCAGGCACAAGCGAACGAGAAGAGCAGCACTGGACGACCTACACAGTTTCCTTGCTTTCATTCAACCTGGCGGGCTTTTTGCTCCTTTACGCGCTCCAGCGGTTTCAAGGCTCCCTGCCCATTAATCCGATGGGTATGAGCAACGTTCCAGCAGACCTTGCCTTCAACACCACCGTAAGCTTTGTCACCAACACCAACTGGCAGAACTATGGTGGGGAAAGCACATTGTCCTACCTTACGCAAATGGCAGGGCTAACGGTACAGAATTTCGTATCGGCGGCAACCGGCGTTGCCATCGCCATCGCGCTCATTCGCGCGTTCTCACGCAAATCCATGAAAACGCTCGGAAATTTCTGGGCCGACCTTACGCGCTGCACTCTCTACATTCTATTGCCCTTGTGCATTCTCCTTACATTGGCTTTTGTCAGCCTCGGCGTGCCCCAAACGATTGGCGCTTATGCCGAAGCAACGACGCTGGAAGGTGCTCGACAGGTGATAGCGCTCGGGCCCGTTGCGTCGCAACTTGCCATCAAGATGCTTGGCACCAATGGCGGAGGCTTCTTCAACGCCAATTCCGCGCATCCTTTCGAAAACCCCGACGCCATTTCCAACCTGATCCAGATGGTTGCTATCTTTGCCCTTGGCGCTTCCCTCACGAATGTCTTTGGACGCGTGGTCGGCAAGGAACGGCAAGGTTGGGCGATTTTCGTTGCGATGGGCATATTGTTCGTCGCAGGCGTTGCTATCTGCTACTGGGCGGAAGCCGCGGGCAATCCCCTCATCCATGCGCTTGGAATTGATGGCGGCAATATGGAGGGCAAGGAAACACGGTTCGGCATTACGATGTCTGCGCTTTTTGCCGTCGTGACAACCGCTGCATCATGCGGGGCAGTGATCGCCATGCATGACAGCATGATGGCTCTCGGCGGAATGATCCCCATGATCAATATGATGCTAGGAGAAATCATTATTGGCGGTGTCGGCGCAGGTTTCTACGGCATTCTCCTATTCATCGTCATCGCCATTTTCGTGGCCGGGCTGATGGTTGGGCGCACTCCAGAATATCTGGGCAAGAAGATCGAAGCCAAAGAAGTGAAAATGGCGATGCTCGCCGTTCTCTGTCTCCCCCTGTCGATACTGGGCTTTACGGCGGTCGCTTCAGTCCTTCCGACAGGTCTGGCCTCCATCGCCAACCCTGGCCCGCATGGTTTCTCGGAAATCCTCTATGCCTATACTTCGGGCACAGCGAATAACGGCTCAGCCTTTGGCGGACTCTCTGGCAATACGCCTTGGTACAACATCACCATCGGTCTCGCCATGCTGATGGGCCGATTTCTCGTGATCGTTCCCGCGATGGCAATCGCCGGCTCGCTTGTCGTCAAGAAAGCGGCTCCGCAATCGGCTGGCACCTTCCCTACGACCGGACCGCTTTTCGTCGGCCTGTTGATCGGCGTCATTCTCGTGGTTGGTGGCCTGATCTTCTTTCCAGCACTCGCGCTTGGCCCTGTCGCCGAACACCTCGCGATGATCAAGGGACAGATGTTCTGATGCTGAAACCTTCAAGCTGCATTCTCTCAATCCTTCTGGCAACGACCGTCCTTCTTCTTGCGGTTCAGCTTGCCGGATTGATCTGAGCTTTCCGAACGGAAACGTAAATTTACTGGAGCCTCTGTTATGAGCCCGTCTAAATCCGCGAGCATTCTTGATGCCCGCATCCTTCTACCCGCCATTGGCGATGCTTTCTGTAAGCTGAATCCCAGAAGCCTTGCACGCAATCCGGTAATGTTTGTGGTTGCGGTGGTTTCACTCCTCACGACATTGCTTCTGCTGAAAGACGCGGCTGCGGGCAATCCCAATGTCGGCTTTTCATTCCAGATCGTCGTCTGGCTGTGGTTCACGGTTTTGTTCGCGAATTTTGCCGAAGCCGTCGCCGAGGGACGGGGAAAGGCACAGGCGGATTCCCTGCGTCGGACGCGGACAGAAACGCAGGCAAAACTATTGGATAGTCCGGAAAGCCCAAACTGGAAAAATGTGCCGGGAACCAGCTTGAAAGTCGGAGACGTCGTTCTGGTTGAAGCCAATGATATCATTCCTTCCGATGGCGAAGTTATCGAAGGCGTGGCCTCCGTCAACGAAGCCGCCATCACCGGGGAATCCGCACCAGTCATTCGCGAGTCCGGTGGGGACCGCTCTGCCGTGACAGGTGGAACGCAGGTTCTGTCCGACTGGATCAAGGTTCGGATTACAGCTGCGCAAGGCTCAACCTTCATCGACAAGATGATCAGCCTTGTCGAAGGCGCCGAACGTCAGAAAACACCGAATGAGATCGCGCTCAACATTCTGCTTGCCGGTATGACGCTGATTTTTGTTCTGGCGGTTGTCGCGATCCCTAGCTTTGCGACCTATGCAGGCGGCTATATTCCCGTCACAGTTCTGGTTGCACTCTTCGTCACCCTGATCCCGACCACGATCGGCGCTTTGCTTTCTGCGATTGGCATTGCAGGCATGGACCGGCTTGTACGTTTCAACGTGCTCGCCATGTCCGGCCGCGCGGTCGAGGCTGCCGGTGACGTCGACACGCTTCTTCTCGACAAAACCGGCACGATTACGCTCGGCAACCGTCAGGCCACGGCTTTTGTACCTGTCAGCGGTGTAACTGAACAGGCTCTGGCCGACGCAGCACAACTGGCTTCGCTTGCCGACGAAACACCGGAAGGCCGCTCTATCGTCGTTTTGGCCAAGGAAAAATACGGCTTGCGTGGGCGCGACATGCAGGGGCTACATGCCCATTTTGTACCTTTCACAGCGCAAAGTCGCATGAGCGGGGTGGACGTTGAAGGTTCCGTTATCCGCAAAGGTGCGGTCGATGCGGTGCTTGATTATGTGGATCACGGCAACCGTGTTGATCAAAGGATAATATCGGAACTGCGATCCGTCGCTGATACAATCGCCAAGGCGGGCGGGACACCGCTTGCTGTCGCTAAAGACGGCCATCTCCTCGGCGTGGTGCACCTGAAGGACATCGTCAAAGGCGGTATCCGTGAACGCTTCGCGGAACTGCGCCGGATGGGTATTCGTACAGTCATGATTACCGGTGATAACCCGATGACAGCAGCAGCCATCGCCGCGGAAGCCGGTGTGGACGATTTTCTTGCGCAGGCAACACCGGAAAACAAGCTCTCACTGATCCGCGAGGAACAGGCCAAAGGCAAGCTTGTCGCAATGTGCGGCGACGGCACCAACGACGCCCCTGCCCTTGCTCAAGCCGACGTCGGCGTGGCCATGAACACCGGCACCATTGCCGCGCGTGAAGCAGGCAATATGGTCGATCTCGACAGTGATCCCACGAAACTCATCGAAATTGTTGAGATCGGCAAGCAGTTGCTGATGACACGGGGAGCACTAACCACTTTCTCGATCGCCAACGATATCGCCAAGTATTTTGCAATTATTCCGGCGATGTTTCTTGCCTTTTACCCTCAACTTGGCGCGCTCAACATTATGGGATTGGCTACCCCACAGAGTGCCATTTTGTCGGCCATTATCTTCAACGCCCTGATCATTGTGGCCCTGATCCCGCTTTCGCTGAAAGGCGTCACCTATATGCCGGTCGGTGCAGGCGCTCTCCTTTCGCGTAATCTTCTGATCTATGGTCTCGGCGGCGTCATCGTGCCGTTCATCGGTATCAAAGCCATCGATCTGGCCATTACCGCCCTTGGCCTCGTATAAGGATAAGCAAAAATGCTGAAACAGCTTCGTCCAGCGCTTGTCATGATCGTGTCGCTCACCGTCATAACAGGTTTGGTCTACCCGCTCGGAATGACGGGTATCGCCCAAGCCATCTTTCCGGAAAAAGCCAATGGAAGCTTGATCGAAAAGGATGGCAAAATCATTGGCTCCCAATTGATCGGGCAGAATTTTACCAGCGATCGCTATTTTCACAGTCGCCCATCCGCCGCGGGGAAAGACGGTTATGACGCCACAAGTTCCGGCGGTTCAAATCTTGGCCTGACCAATCCAAAACTCATTGAGCGGATTAAAGCCGATGCCAGTTCCCTGGCGCAACAAGAAGGCTCTGCAAAGCCGCCGATCGACCTCGTGACAACATCAGCAAGCGGTCTCGATCCGCATATCTCCCCGGAGGCAGCTTTTTATCAGGTGCCGCGCGTTGCGAAGGCTCGCGGAATTGATGAAGCCGTATTACGCGGAATTGTCGAACAACAGGTTGAGGCTCGTGAACTTGGCTTCCTCGGCGAACCGGTAGTCAATGTTCTCAAGCTGAACCTGGTTCTGGACAGGACCGGCACCAAGTAGAATAACTGGCGGCGACTTGATTTGCCGCCCTTCCTGTCAGGAGCCTTGTTTGACAGCGGATCCGCTTCGTTTCAGCGATAATAGACCCTCCCCGGATGCGCTACTTGAACAGGCGGAACGCGAGGCGCGTGGCCGCCTGAAGATATGTCTCGGCGCTGCGCCTGGTGTGGGGAAGACCTACGAAATGCTGATGTCGGGCCGCGCACGCAAAGCTGACGGAATCGATGTCGTCATCGGCGTTGTCGAAACGCACGGACGAGCGGAGACCGAGGCTCTCATCGAAGGGCTTGAAATCGTTCCTCGCGCGCGCGTTGCCTATCGTGGTCATCAACTGGAAGAAATGGATATCGATGCGGTTCTGGCGCGCAAGCCGCAACTGGTTCTGGTAGATGAACTGGCACATACGAATGCGCCCGGTAGCAGGCACCCGAAGCGGTATCAGGATGTTGAGGAAATTCTGGCGCGCGGTATCGACGTTTACACAACGCTCAATATCCAGCACGTCGAAAGCCTCAATGACGTCGTAGCGCAGATCACGCGCATCCGAGTGCGTGAAACGGTGCCCGACAGCATAATAGACCGTGCCGACGATATCGAATTGATCGATCTCACGCCGAACGACCTCATCAAGCGTCTCAATGAAGGCAAAATCTACCTCCCAAAGACGGCGAAACGGGCGATCCGCAACTATTTTTCTCCGGGGAACCTGACAGCGCTGCGCGAACTGGCGTTGCGCCGCACCGCCCAGCGTGTAGACAAACAGCTCCTCAGTCATATGCGCGCTCATGCGATAGAAGGTCCATGGGCGGCAAGTGACCGGATATTGGTTGCCGTCGATGACAGTCTCCGCAGTATGTCGCTTGTTCGCTATGCCCGGCGGCTTGCAGATCGCCTTCGCGCTCCATGGGCTGCGATCCACATTGAGACCGCGCGCTCTGCAGGTCTCGCAGATGACGCAAAGGATAGGCTTGCAACGGCATTGAGGCTTGCCGAACAGCTCGGCGGCGAAACGATCATCATTCCGGGGCAGTTCATAGCCGAAGACATTGTTCGCTACGCTTCAGCCCACAACTTCACCCAAATCATCGCCGGAAAGTCCATAAAGTCACGCTGGCGCGAAATGATTGACGGCTCTATCGCGCGTGAGCTTGTTCAGCTTTCAGGTGCTATCGATATTCATATAACGGCTGGTGTCGAGCACGAAAACGGGGGGGCCAGCCGCAAGATAAATACCGCCCGCCATAAGACAACGCCCGATATAGCGCCCTATCTGATCGGCACGGCGATGACTGGCCTGGCGCTTGTTTGCGGACTGTTGCTCGATCGGTTTCTGGATGTGCGCAGCATTGCGCTGGTTTTCGTTGTTGGCGTTCTTGGTGTCGCAGTCACCCTGGGTCTCTGGCCTGCGCTTTTTGCGTCCGTAATCAGCGCATTCGCCTATAATTTCTTTTTTCTCTCGCCACTCTACACGCTTTCCATCGCCGATCCCGAAAGTGTCGTTACGTTGGTTTTCTTCCTGTTTGTGAGCGTTATCGCCAGCAATCTGGCAAGCCGCGTTCAAAGGCAGGCCGCTGCGGCGCGACAACGCGCACGCATGACGGAAGATCTCTATCTTTTCAGCAAAAAGTTGGCGGGGACAGGCTCGCTTGATGATGTGCTCTGGGCGACGGCTTTCCAGATCGCATCAATGCTTAAGGTACGGGTCGTAATTCTGCTCCCCGAGGGAAACAGCATTGCCGTCAGGGGCGGTTATCCGCCCGATGATACTCTTGACGACGCCGATATAGCTGCCGCACACTGGACCTGGAGGCATGACTTGCCCGCGGGCCGCGGCGCCAATACGCTGCCGGGCGCAAAGCGGCTCTACCTGCCGCTCAAGACTGCAAGAACGTCCGTTGGCGTCATCGGTCTCGACAATGATCGTGTCGGACCAATTTTCGCGCCTGAGCAGCAGCGCCTCTTTGAAGCTCTGGCCGACCAGGCGGCAATTGCCATTGAGCGCGTTCAGCTTGTTGACGATGTGGAGCGGGCAAAGCTGGCCGTCGAGGCTGACAAGCTGCGGTCGGCTTTACTCACCTCAATCTCGCACGATCTGAAGACCCCATTGGCAGCTATTTTGGGAGCGGCGACGACGTTGCGGGACTATTCTGCCTCATTGCCCGATGCGGATCGCTCAGAACTTGTCGCAACCGTTGTGGATCAATCAGAACGCCTGAACCGCTTCATTGCCAACCTCCTTGACATGACCCGGATCGAAGCTGGTGCCATGAGGCCCAATCTATCGCTTCATTTTGTGGGGGATCTGGTCGGAGCTACACTCAATCGCGCATCCAAGATACTTGCCTGCCATGAGGTCAACATCGCGGTTCCTGCCAATCTGCCGATGGTTCAGCTTGACGCCGTCCTGTTTGAGCAGGCCTTGTTCAATCTGTTCGACAATGCAGCTAAATACGCACCAAAGAATTCGCCGATCACGGTCAGGGCTCAAGCAGGCCCGTCCAGCATAACGCTGGAAATTTCGGATAGAGGCCCAGGAATTCCTCCTGACGATCTGGAGCATGTGTTCGATACATTCTATCGTGTGCGGAAAGGTGATTATGTGCAGGCCGGTACCGGGCTTGGTCTTCCTATCGCACGCGGTTTCATCGAAGCGATGGGAGGCTCCATCCGGGCGGGCAACCAACATGACGGTAGCGGAGCTGTATTTACAGTTACCTTGCCCGTTCTCGCGGACGAAGTTGACAGGAATTCATGAACGATCCCAAGCTGAAAATCCTTGTTGTCGACGACGAACCAGCCATCCGCAAACTGCTGCGGGTTGGACTGACAACGGAAGGCTATACAGTTGTTGAAGCTGCAAATAGCAGCGAGGCGGACGAACGCATCGCAATGGAAAAGCCCGACATTGTGCTGCTCGATCTGGGTCTCCCTGATACCGACGGTCATGCGCTGCTGCAACGCTGGAGAGAGACCGGCATAACCTTGCCAATTCTAATACTCTCAAGCCGTACTGACGAAGCTGGCATCGTCCGCGCCCTGGAAGGCGGAGCCGATGATTACATCCCGAAACCTTTCGGCATGAAGGAGCTTGCTGCCCGTCTTCGCGTCGCCTTGCGGCATCGGCTGCAACAACAGGGACAAAAACCGCTCTTCCAGAGTGACGGTCTGACCGTCGATCTGGTGCGCCGCCTTGTAAAGCTCAACGGCGAAGAAATTAAGCTGTCGCCGAAGGAATATGATATCCTGCGGCTGCTCGTCCAGCACGCCGGCAAAGTGCTGACGCACCATTTCATCTTGAACCAGGTATGGGGACCGGCGGCTGACGTACAATATCTCCGCATCTATGTCCGTCAGCTGCGGCAGAAGATTGAAAAATCGCCGGATCAGCCGCATTTTATCCTGACCGAAACAGGCGTCGGCTACAGGTTGCGCGAAGCCGATCCAGCTCTTTGAAACAACAGGAACCAAGGCTTCGCGAAAGCGTTGTTTGACAAACAGTCAAGGTGACGGAGGCGAGCGTGGTCGAGTTGATCAACAATATCGAGAATTTGGAATTTATAATCGCCAAAGCTCGGGAATATGACGTTCAGGTTCCTGCGACCGATGAGGACTCTGGGTCCAACGCCAGCGATGACAACGAAGTTGATATTCTCGATGCCTCGCTGACCAATCCCACCCGCAAGGAGCTTTTTGCCGCGATCCGTTCTCTGAACATAGATGAACGGCAGGAACTGCTGGCGCTGATGTGGGTAGGACGCGGCGATTTCAGCGCTGACGAATGGGACGAAGCCCTGTCAACTGCAGCCGATCGCGATAATGGCCGGGAGGCCAAGTATCTTATCGGCACACCGCTTCTGGGGGATTATCTTGAGGAAGGACTGGCCGCGTTAGGCTTCGACATTGAGGCCTACGATAATGAATAAGAAAAATTGATGCTCCCATGCAGCCTTCTATTTTGACGCCGTAAGGTCCTGCTACTAGTGTCAAAAACCAAACTGGGTTCGCTTGAAACGACCTGGGATAGCAAGCGCTACGGAGGAAGGCCCGATGCTTCAGAAAAACCTCATTCAGAAAACAGACTTCTATATCGACGGCGCATGGCGCGCTCCGGTAGAGGCCAAGTCCATTGAGGTCATCAATCCCGCCAACGAAAAACCTTATGCCGTTATATCGGCAGGTTCTGCTAAAGACATTGATCTGGCGGTTGCCGCTGCGCGCAAGGCTTTTCCATCATGGAGTGAAACGCCAGCAGAAGAGCGCATCGGCCATATCCGGCGGTTAGTGGAAATCTACGAAACCCGCCTGGAAGAAATGGCAAAGGCGATTTCACTCGAAATGGGCGCGCCAATAACGCTCGCACGGGAATCGCAGGCTGAAGCAGGCCTTTCGCATACCAAGGCCTTCATTGCAGCGTTCGAGAATTTCGAGTTCGAAGAGCTTCTTTCTCCCAAATATCCAAACCAGACCATAGTGCGCGAGCCGATTGGCGTTTGCGGTCTCATTACGCCTTGGAACTGGCCAATGAACCAGATCGCGTTGAAAGTTATTCCTGCACTGGCTGTCGGCTGCACCGTCATACTGAAACCGTCCGAAATTGCACCGATGTCCGCCATGCTCTTTGCCGAATTTGTGGATCAGGCCGGTTTCCCCCAAGGCGTGTTCAATCTCGTCAATGGCGAAGGTGCTGTCGTCGGCGAGGCATTGTCGCAGCATCCGGACGTCGACATGATGTCCTTTACTGGCTCGACGCGCGCCGGAACGGCAGTTTCTCGAGCCGCAGCAGCGACAGTAAAGCGCGTTTCGCTCGAACTTGGCGGCAAATCGCCGAACATCGTCTTCGCTGATGCGGACCTCGAAGAGGCCATTGCTCGTAGCCTTGCCCATTGTTTCGAAAATACTGGTCAATCCTGCAACGCGCCGACGCGCATGCTGGTCGAACGCTCGGTTTACGACAAAGCAGTCGAACTCGCCCGGAAAGAGGCCGAAGGCACCAAAGTCGGCGACCCCGCCGAAGAAGGCGATCATATCGGCCCGCTTTCCTCGTCGATCCAGTTCGAGAAGGTGCAAAAACTGATCCAGAAGGGCATTGATGAAGGTGCGCGGCTTGTTGCAGGCGGACCGGGGCGTCCGGAGGGATTCACCGAAGGGGACTTCGTCAAGCCGACCGTCTTTGCCGATGTGAACAATAACATGACGATTGCTCGCGAAGAGATCTTCGGACCCGTGCTTGCCATGATCCCGTTCGATACGGAAGATGAAGCCATCGCCATTGCCAACGATACGCCATACGGACTTGCGGCCTATATCCAGACCGGAAACCCGGAGCGGGCAAAACGCGTGGCTCGCAAGTTGCGTGCGGGCATGGTGCAGATCAACGGCACGTCGCGTGCGCCGGGCAGCCCGTTCGGAGGCTACAAGCAATCGGGCAATGGTCGTGAGGGCGGCAAGTGGGGTCTGGAAGACTTCATGGAGGTGAAACTGATCAGCGGATGACCCTTACAGAATAACAATAAAAAGCGCCCTTTCGCGGCGCTTTTTAGTTTCTCTGCAAATCAAGCTTTCTTGATAACGCGGATACGTTGCTCTCCGCCGATATTGATGAATTGCGTGGGCGGCGGCACCTTATGGACGTCATGCGTGCCAAAGCTTTCAGGGTAGAAGGCATAACCAACAGGCGCCTCGGGCGGGTTTCGATCATCTATCAACCGCCCTCCTGCCAGTTCGGTCATCGGATCAGGAATGGCCGAAATCAGTCGTCTGGTATAAGGATGGGTTGGGTTCGAGAAAATCCGATCCCATGGACCACTTTCAACAATCTGCCCGAAGTACATGACCGCAACGCGGTCGCTCATATGCTCGACGACGCTCAGATCATGGCTGATCATGATGTAGGAAAGGCCGAGCCGCTCCTTCAACTCCAGAAGCAGATTGATGATCTGCGCCCGGATTGAGACATCAAGGGCTGAGACAGGCTCGTCCAGCACAATGACTTTCGGATTAAGCAACAGCGCTCGTGCGATCCCAATGCGCTGGCGTTGACCACCGGAAAACTCGTGCGGAAAGCGCCTTGCCTGCTCGGGCTTCAAACCCACGAGACGTAGAATCTCCTCAATGCGACCATCGACTTCGCTACGCGATTTCACACCGTGAAGCCGCAAAGGCGCAGCGAGCGATGTGTAAACCGTCTGCCGGGGGTTGAGTGAAGCAAAGGGGTCTTGAAAGACCATCTGCGCCATCTTTGCCCGTTCCAGCCGTGAAGGTTCGTTTTTGCCGGTGATCGGACGTCCTTCGAAATAGATCTGGCCGCTAGTCGGTTTCTGCAAACCGACTATGGAGAGTGCGAGCGTTGACTTACCGCAGCCGGACTCCCCGACAATGGAGAGGCACTCGCCTTTGTTGAGAGACACGCTAAGATTGTTTACGGCGCGCAGCAATTGGCGGGAACGATTGAAAATTCCGCCGCTCACCGGAAAGTAAACGCAGACATCGTCAATGCGGACCAAAGGTTCTGCCAGTTTGGTTGAATGTATGTCATTCATGATGGAAACACCTCACCACACCGGCATCGTCGAGTGGCGTCCAGCCCGGCTTTTGTACGCGGCAAACATTTGTCGCACGCGTGCAGCGCGGCTCGAACCGGCAGCCTTTTGGAAAAGCGGAAATCGATGGCACGACTCCCTCAATTTCCTGAAGCCGCAGCTGGCCTTCCTTCTGACGTGAACCAAGCTGCGGCAATGACGCCAGAAGACCATGCGCATAAGGATGCGCCGGATGATGAAACAGCCCAGCCGTTACGCGCTCCTCGACCAGATGCCCAGCATACATGACACCCACGCGACGGCACATTTTGGCAATGACCCCGAGATCATGGCTGATCATGAGTACGGAAGTTCCTCGCGCCGTGCAAAGCTCCTGCATAAGACGCAGAATTTCCGCCTGAACAGTCACATCGAGCGCGGTCGTCGGTTCGTCGGCAATCAGCAGATCGGGATTGCAGGCGAGTGCGATCGCGATCATCACACGTTGGCGCATACCCCCTGACATCTGATGAGGATAGTTTTTTACGCGCTGTTCCGGCGCAGGCACCTGAACGCTGGCAAGCGCTTCAACCGCCTTGCGTTCTGCCTCATGCCAGGTTGCTCCTTGATGCAGCACGAACATCTCGGCAATCTGTCGTCCCACGGGAGACAACGGGTTGAGCGCAGTCATCGGTTCCTGAAAGATCATCGCTATACGATTACCGCGCAGCTTTCGCATTTCGCGTGACGACATTGATCGAAGATCATGTCCTTTGAAGCGTATCGCGCCTCCGGTTATCGATAGCGGTTTGCGTAGCAACCCGATCATGGATAGTGCGGTGATACTCTTTCCGCAGCCCGACTCGCCGACCAGACCAAAGGTCTCACCGGCGTCGATTGTGAACGATACGTCCTCAACCACATTATGTTTGCTTGAACCGGAGACGATATCGATTCGGAGGTTTTCGACCTCAAGAAGTGGTTGTTCACTCATATCTTGCGCGTCCTCATATGCGGATCGAGCCAGTCGCGAAGACCGTCACCGAAAAGATTGAGGCCAAGCACCGTGAGGAAAATGGCGAGACCCGGAAATATCGCGGCCCAAGGCGCGTTCACAATCAGCTCACGCGCATCGGTAAGCATGTTGCCCCAGCTTGGATCTGGCGGACTGATACCGAGACCAAGATAGGAAAGTGCTGCCTCTGCGAGAATTGCATCGCCCATTCCGAGCGTGCCTATCACAAGAATGGGTCCGATCATGTTGGGTACGATCTGTGTGATCATGATGCGCACGTCGCTATAGCCCAGCATCTTGGCTGCCTGAATATACCCCTGCTTCTTCAGAGAAAGGGTCGAACTGCGCGCAATCCGGCAGGTCCAGGACCAATTCGTAAGACCAAGCGCCAGCAGAAGACTCGGCAAACCAGGGCCAAGAACGGCCATGATCGCCAGCGCAAAGATGAGTGACGGTATCGCCAGCATCAAATTTGTCAGACCGTTGACGAAATCATCCCACCAGCCGCCGAAATAGCCCGCGGAAATGCCAAAACAGAGACCGATAACAGTATTGATGCACTGCGAAACGACACCGACGGTCAGTGACACCTGTGCGCCATAGAGGATTCGCGAATAGACGTCGCGGCCTTGTGCATCGGTGCCAAACCAGAACTGTGCGTCGGGCGGCAGCTCGGCATTCATCAAATCAGCATCGAGAACCGGATTATAGTGCGCCAGCAGTGGTGCAAGCACGGCCGCCGCCAAGATGACGATGCATATAAAACCGCCGAATACGAGATTGAAACGGAGCTTCATGGGCTTACTCGTGGCTTATACGCGGATCGATCACCGCATAGAGGATGTCAACGATCGTATTGATCAGCAGAAACCACAAAACGATTACGAGAATTGCCCCCTGCACGACGGGGATGTCGCGCAGCGAAACGCTATCGATCAGCAAGGAACCAAGGCCCGGCCAGGAGAACAGTTTCTCCACCACCACGGCCTGCCCCATCATCGATCCGAATTGCAAGCCGATTGTCGTGATAATAAGCACCAGCGCATTGCGCATGACATGCCACTTCACCAGCTTGAAACTGTTCATACCTTTCGAGCGAGCCGTGCGAATGAAATCAGCGCCCATCACTTCAAGCACGGCTGCGCGCGTTGTCCTGGCCAGCAATGCCAAGGGTGCGACACCCAGGGTTAACGCTGGAAGGATGATGTTCCTGATGCCGCCATCGCCGTAACCGAAGCTCGGCAGCCATCCAAGCGTCAATGCAAAGAGATACATGGCGAGCAGACCCAGCCAGAATTGCGGCAAGGAAAGGCCAGAAACCGCTCCGATCATGGTCATACTGTCAAGAATGCTTCCGGGTTTCAACGCTGCGAGAAATCCGAGGGGCACTCCGATCAAGATAGCAAGTCCCATCGCGGCAAAAGCGAGCTTTAGCGTGGGCCACATTCGCTCCTGAATAAGCGATATAACCGGCTGCCTTGAACGATAAGAAGTCCCTAGATCGAACTGCGCCAACTGAACGAGATAGTTACCGAAACGCACATGAACAGGCTTGTCGAGCCCGAATTCCTGGGTGATCTTCTCGACCATTTTTGGATCGTTCATGCCCTTGCCATTGGCGATAAGGCCCGAAGCGATACTGCCTGGAACCACGCTGAAGATAACGAAAATCAACAACGACACCGCCACGGCCGTCGGTATCATCTGTAGCACGCGCCGGAAAATAAAATAGAGCACACGGTCCTCCTTTCGGATCAGCGCCGATCGCGCTTGAGCAAAGGGGATCAGTGGCCCGCCCGAGAATGAGCGGGCCGATCCAGATCAGCTGCAACTAGCGACCGGACGGAACCGTGTCGTCCACCCAGAGCTTTTCATAGGACTGAACGGCGAGTTCCGCCGAATTTGGCTGTAGACCATGCAACCATGGCTGATGTGCCATAACAGCCTTGTTGTAGTTGAAGAACCAGACGGGCGCCTCTTCCTGCAACAGATTGTTGGCCTTCTTCAGAAGCTCATTCTTCTCTTCGTCGGTTTTCGCCAGTTTTGCCGCATCAACAATCTTGTCGAATTCAGCATTGGAGAACTTCTGATAGTTACATGCAGATTGCGGTGTCGTGGAATAGAAACACTGCATGGCCGTCAGCGCATCCGGGCCGCTTTCGAGCGACCACATATAGGCCTGGAAATTGCCCGCCGGAACGACATCGGCAAGCACTGACGCTTCCACCGGCTTGGCCTTCACCTTGATGCCGACCTTGGCGAGCATCGGAATGATCGCCTGAACGATGGTCAAGCCCCAGCTCTCGTTCTGCGTTGCCGTCAATTCGAACTCGAAACCATCTGGATACCCGGCTTCTGCGAGCAGAGCTTTCGCTTTTTCAGGATCATATGGGTACGGCTTCGCATCCTTGTCGAAGGCTGGCGACGAGTTTGGAAGCCAGCCAACCGCGCGATAAGCCTTGTCCTTGACAAGACGCTTGATGATGAGATCACTATCGATCGCGTAGTTGATTGCCTGGCGGACGCGTTTGTCCTGGAACGGTTTGAAATCCGGATTGAAGCCGACGGCGCGGGTATAAACTTCCGCCACCTCGACCATGTTCTTCGCCAGTTCCGGGTCGGCGAGATACGCAGTGTACTGTGCCGGGCCGAGCACCGCCACATCGATTTCCTTGTTGCGGAACGCAACGTCGCGGGCAGCCGCATCTCCCATGATCATGATGTTGATCTTGTCGGCGTAAGGCTTACCCTTCTCATAATACTTGTCCCACTTCTCGACTGTCAGGCGGGAGCCCGGAACATATTCGGCAAACTTGTAAGGTCCGAGACCGATAGGATGACGCTGGAATTCCTCACTGTCACCCTCGCCTGCTGGATAGATAGCGGTGTTGTTGCGCATGAACTGGAAGCCCGGATCGATTGGCTGCTTCAGCGTGATTTCCAGCGTATGGTCGTCAATTTTCTTCAGACCCGAAATTTCCTTGGCCTTGCCCTGCGTATATTCTTCCGCCCCTTTGATCTCAGCAATATAGCGCGCTGGCGGGAATGCCTTTTTCGGATCCATTATCCGTGTGTAACTCCAGATGATGTCGTCCGCAGTCAAAGGCTTGCCATTGTGGAAAAATGCATCCTGACGAAGCTTATAGGTGTAGACGAGCCGGTCGTCGGACACAGTCACGTCGGTGGCAAGGCCGAGTACGGGCTTGTTCAGATCGGCGTCCCAATCATAGAGCGTGCGGTGAATAGCTTTTGCATAGAATTCGTCCTGCGTGGCAGGCGATGCCTGAATATCGAGCGTTGAGAAGCTGTCGCCGTAAGGAGCGACGAAATTGATAACACCGCCCGAACGCGGCTCATCCGCAGCATACGCTGCCGTTCCGGCCAACAAAACCGCGGATAGCGCCGCCAGCAATGTAAATTTTCTCATATTGTTCCCCTTTTTAAGTGTCATTTTTCCGATTCAGACGAACCGTTCTCCGGACAGCTCCCCGAAACGTCGCTGTCCGAAATTGCCCCGAAGCGTTTAGGCTTCAACTTCTTTTCAAATCCGCCAATCGGGCGCATGGCTTCACGCCCGTTCAAACACGATCTCACCGCCGCGCATTGTCAGAACGCAATGCGTGTCGTTGAGAATTTCTTCCGGCTTTGCCGTGAGCATATTGCGCGAGAAGACTGCGATATCAGCAACCTGTCCAGGTATGAGCTTGCCCTTCACATTCTCCAGTTTCTGGGAAAAGGCTCCAAACTCCGTGTAAACTTGGAGAGCCTCTTCAACAGTCACGCATTCTCGGGCATCCATCACCGTCCCCTTGCCCGTTTCACGGGTCAGCATCGAATAGATATTCGGATAGGGATTGGGGTGACACACTGGCGCATCGCTGCCAGTCGCTGGTTTGAAACCGAGTTCTTTCCAGGTCTTCAGCGGATAGCTTGAAAGAGCGCGTTCCTCGCCGAGCACAGAAATATAGGCATCACCAAAATCATAGATGAAGACCTGCTGCGGGCACGGATAGATGCCGGCCTTTTTCATCCGCTCATGCTGTTCGGGCGTGGAGAAACCGCAATGCTCGATACGATGACGACGATCCGGATCGGGATGGGCGGAGAGTGCCTTCTCATAGGCCGTGATCAGTTGCCCAATTGCTGCATCGCCGATAGCGTGGCATGCCAGTTGGTAGCCTTTCTTGTGAGCATCCAGCACCAGCGCTTCCAATTCCGCGTCCGGCAATATCTGGACACCGGTATTATTGTCGTCGCCGAGATAAGGCTTGCTCATCCATGCGGTTCGTCCGCCTGCCGAGCCGTCGAGGAAAATCTTGACGGCACCGACCGTCAACATGTCGTCACCGACACCCGAAACAAGCCCTGCTTTATAGCAATCTTCCACTATGGAAGGTCCCGGATCACCAAGAAGTACGAGCCAGGTGCGCACCGGCAAACGCTTGTCCAGCTTGGCAAGATTATAGGCACGGATTTCATCGAAGCCCGCGACCTGACCCACAGCCGCATCCATGACGCTGGTAATGCCATAGGAAAGAAGCAGATTGCCTGCAGCTTCAATGGCTTCGATCATTTCTTCCGTCGTCGCTCTGGGGATTGCCTTGCGAACGGCGCCCTGAGCATTTTCAGCCACCATTCCGGTCAGAACGCCATTTTCCTGTTCGATCAACCCGCCTTCCGGCACCGGGGAGTTTTCATCTATACACGCCAGCTCAAAGGCTTTCGAGTTGAAGATCGAGACGTGGCCACAAGCACGTACAAGCATAACAGGATGATTTGGGGCGACCGCATCAAGCTCCGACCTATGGGGATGGCGACCCACATCAAGCTTGGTCTGGTCGTAGCCGCGTGCTTTGATCCATGTCCCGGGAGGTACCGAAGCAGCTTTCTCGCGAATGGCATCAAGAAGGCTTTGCAATGTCGGCGCCGCCTGCGGTGTCGCATCAATCCATTTGAGTGTAAGCCCGACCGAAATAAGATGCAGATGGGCATCATTTAATCCGGGCGTCGCAAAGCGCCCTTCCAGATCGACCAACCGGGTATTGTCGCCCTTCAAAGGCCATATCTGGTCCTTCGTACCCGTAGCAAGCACCTTGCCTTGCCAAATGGCCAGGGCTTCCGCCGTGCCTTCTTCGTATCCACACCAGATCGTACCGTTATAAACTATGGTATCGGCACATAATTCGGGCATTACAGGCATTTCAGCGATCCCCTCCCTAAGTCACGCTTGTTTAGGACTAGGGAGATTTCCATCGATGCTTTGACCGATCAAGCCGTGGATTTGTTAAATTTGTAGGGTGCAAATTGTACAAAATGACAAGCGCACGGTCGATTTGACGAAACTTTTGCAAAGTCGAGATGAAATCTGCAGACCAAATAGGCAAAGACCGGAGCCGAAATGGGTATCGGGTACCACCGCCCCCACAAAAATTGCAGCTTTTAATTGTCAACACACACGCAAATGACAGGCACCGTCGCTTGTCGGAGCACGGTCATAAAGCCACACTGCCACATAATCCCAACCGCTTCTTGGCGGCCATGAGACCAGTACAATTGGCCGTTAAGGTTGGGCAAATGGGCGTCCCGGTTCACAAAGCCAAGACGCCTCTCGAACCGACGATCAGATGGTCAGTATGCCGGTCCAGCCGCGCGTTCTGCCAGTTGTTCGGGCGTCAGCAAATCCGCGTGATGAGCGCGTGCGACATCGGGATGCGACCGGAGGCGGCTTTTGAGGTTATTAGCGCCGACCTCGCGGAAGATCGGATTAAGTGCATCCACAGTCACGCCGCGTTCCTTGGTCTTCAACTCCTCCGGCAGATCGATAACTGGAATGGTTGCATCATATCGAGCACCAAGGAAGAAGGCGACGGAGAAACGTTCAACACCTGCTGGAGGCGCGACGACGCCGTGCACATCCGCTCGCACAAATCCATTCGTGGCAAGTTCAAGCAGTTCGCCCGTATTGATGACAAAGGTACCGGGAACCGGAGGCGCATCGATCCACTCGCCGTTTTCGCGCTGAACCCGCAAACCTGGAACCACATCCTGTAAGAGAACGGTCACGAAGCCACCATCCTTGTGGGCTCCCACGCCCTGTTCGCTTTCCGCTACATCGCGACCCGGATAACGAATAATCTTCAAGAGCTGGGAGGGATGCGGTTCATAAATCTGGGCGAAAAAGTCTTCCGGCTGTCCCAGTGCGGCGGCGATAGCTTTCAGAATATCGATGCCAACACGTGTCACTTCAGATTGATAGGCAAGCAGCAAGGGTTTGAGTTCCGGCAACGCATCCGGCCATTGGTTTGGGCCAATCAGACGCTTCCACGCCGGGCTGTCCGGACCAATTACAGCAGGCTCCGATTCCGTATTGATGTCCAGCTGTTCACGCCAGTCCTGCTGGCCCCGCGTCCGTTCAAACCCAGCCCGGTTGTAACCCCGAAAATGGGGGGACTTCACCATCTCGATCTTCAGCTTTTCTTCTGCTGGCAGCGCGAAGAACTTCTTCGCCGTGGTTACCACGTCTTCCACGAGCTTCGGATCCACGCCATGGCCCGTAAGATAGAAAAAGCCGTGATCGTGGAGCGTCTGGCGCAGTTCATCAATAAAGCTACCGCGTTCCTCCGCACTTCCATTGAAACGGGACAGATCGAGCAATGGCAGGTTGATCGGCGTGGTGTGTATGGTCATTGGAACCTCCTGAAAATTCTCAGCGTAGGCGACGGCTGCGTGCCACGCGGTGATTGGCAAGGCGAGCGGCATAGTCGCCCGTAAGCTGCATGGATTGCACGATTGCAACGAGAATGATGACAACGGCAATCATGACTTCCGGCATAAAGCGCTGATATCCGAAACGAATTCCGAGGTCGCCCAGGCCGCCGCCGACCCGACCCCACCACAGTCGGTCCACTTTCTACGATCCTCCCGCGATTGAGAACCGTCACGTAGTCAGCGATCTCGCGTACCACGTCCATCTCATGTGTAATGAGCACTATCGTCAGCCCCAGCCGCCGATTGATGTCTTTCAATAGCGAGAGAATTGTTCTGTGGTTTCGGGATCAAGCGCTGATGTCGCTTCGAGCCCCAGAAACCTTCTGGTATTCTCCGCAACAGCTTGACGGAGAACGGATAGCCCCATCATCGGAGGATATTGTTGTGAAGTTTGACGAAGAGCGAGCGCAGCAGCGTCAAGAAGTTCGGTTGGCTCGAAGCCCTCCGGGAAACCCTGCCCGAGATTGATGGCTCCGCGCTCAACGGAAAGCCGCGACATTGCCTCAAAAATCGACGTTCCCGCCTCGCCGAATATCGGACTGACCATCCCCGCTCCCCTTTTCGAAATCGAATTCACGGAGAGAAAGATAAAGCCTATAAACTTAGTGGACAAAGCATGGACTTGCCGGTCCGAACAGCCGCAGGGAAAGCTTTTTCAAATTTTGCGGTGCGTGAAACAGATTCAGGTTCCACAGTTGCAAATGATTTTGGATCAGCTAGCCGTTTGGCTGTGCCGATTGCGCCAGAGTTCTCCGGCTTTTTCGAAGAACAGCGCGTAGCTTTCGTTATCCGCGGATATTGCCGTCATCATCCCCATCGCAGCTGTGGCAACGATTGTATTTTCTGCTCGTTTGTCCACAGCCGCACCGGACCAGACGCCATGCCAGTATTCAAATGAACTGAAGTTCGAATGCTTGTCTCCACTTTCCCTCGAAAGAGTGGGAAGCAGCAGGTCCGTTTCACGTCCGTCCAGAAGCCTATGGATGGTATGCGCTCTGTGCGGAACCAGCTCCGCAACGTCCCGGCTAGTCGAAACAACCGAGATTGACGGAAAGCCAAGCAGCGCACCTGCATCCCGGTGCAATTTACGATAGGCGGGCTGTGTCACGCCCAAGAAAGAGGCCTTGAGATTCATAGGATTAAGCAGGTGAACGAGGCTGTTCATAGATGAACGCGACTCAAACAAGGGGTAAAGAGCCATCAGTGCGTGAATTTGGGGAGCGAAACCAACCATAGGCATGAAGCAGATACCATGGGCTCTCAATGCCTCTTTCGCCAGAGAATGTGACGTTGCGATCGGGAGGTTGACAGCTTCAGCAGCTATCTCGAGCTTGCCTGAAATCTCGCCGGTACCGCAGTTACCGTGCAGGACCACCGGATAACCAGCCCGAGCGACCAGCAATGCCGAAAGCATAAACCACGGCGATTGCGTGGAATTCGGCGATAAATAGGCCGGCCAGTCCAGCGCAGGCACATTCAATCCCGCGTCGACCGAATAAATTCGTCTCGCTGCCCGCGCCATGCCCGCAAGTTCCGGTGCAGTTTCTCCGCGATAGTGAATAAGCCGGAGTAACGCACTGATCTGCATAGGATCGGCATTCCCTGTAAATATCGTTGTGAATGCATCTTCGGCTTCGGGCATTTCCAGCGGACGGGTGTGCCCAGCTTTTCGCCCTACCACAGCGATATATTTCGCAAGCCTCCTGACCGGATCATTTTCACCTTGGATGTTGGCGAACTGCGCCGCAAGCTGTTCCGGCGTGGGGTGGTTTTCAAGCTCAACCACCTTACGGATACCAAGCGGCGGCGGCGCGAAAATGGCGCTTCGGTTCCAGCCATGATGTCCAGTGCAGCTGGATTTCGGAACTTCAGAAAGATCCAGATTCAGTAGCGTTTCAGCTTCATTCGCAAGGCGTCGCAGACGCGCTCGTAACGCTTCGGCTTTCGGGGTTGCCACCATGTTGCGCCCCGAGCGAACCAGAATGGCGTCATTGAACTTCTCGCGAATTTGGCTGAGCAGGCGGCTCATGGCCGCGATGCTCAATCCCATCTGCTTTGCAGCGCCGCCAACACTGCCCTCCACAAGAAGTGCATCAAGAGCGATCAGCAGGCGTAATTGCCCCAAGCGAAGGCTTTCGTTCTCACCTTTCGCCGTTTGCTGCATTTTCGCTTGCTTGTCCGACATCAATATTGTGCCCGTTCATTTGCGGTTTTTGAAATTTAGAATGCTTATAAAACATGACGATTGACGTCACCTTATCGCCATACATAAGGAGACTTGAAAACTCAACTTTAAACGGTGACGAAAATGACGAGCTTGTTTCGGGGATTGTGGGCCGATGGTACACAAAACAGGCGTTTGGCTGGAAAATCGCTCGCGTACCGGGCGATCCTTGCGGGCACCTGTCTTTCCACAGGGCTGCTTTTGAGCGCGACGGTTGCGGATGCGCAAACCGCGACCAAGCCCGCAGAAGAAGCAACGTCCGAGGCGGGCACCAAGAAAAAGACGACGGAAGGAGCCATCGAAACGACCGCCGACGGAGCCGTCAAGCTCAATCAGATCGTTGTCACGGCGACCGGTTTCGAACAAAACATCACCGACGCACCCGCAAGCATCACCGTGGTTCCAGGGGAAGAGTTGGAAAAAGGTGTCTATCGCGATCTGACAGACGCTTTGAAGGATGTGCAAGGCGTGGCTGTAACTGGTCCTGCGGCCGAAAAAGACATCTTCATCCGTGGTCTTCCGGGCTCCTACACGCTGCTTCTCGTGGACGGCAAGAGGCAGAGCACCCGTGACGCTCGTACCAACGGCAACTCTGGGTTCGAGCAGAGCTTCCTGCCGCCAGCGAATGCCATTGAACGGATCGAAGTCATTCGGGGCCCAATGTCTTCGCTCTACGGATCGGACGCCATGGGCGGCGTCATCAATGTGATTACGAAGAAGGTATCGGATACGTGGAGCGGCTCTTTCTCTGTTGACGGCACGGTTCAGCAGCACTCCAAATTCGGAAATTCGTTGCAAGGCTCCTACTATATGACCGGGCCGCTGGTTCCCAATCTCGTGGGCGTTCAGGTTTGGGGGCGTGGTCTCAAGCGGCAGGAAGATAATATCGTCAGCGGCACGCCCGAACAGAAGGATATCGACATCACGGGGCGCGTCACGATCACGCCGAATGAAGATCACGATATCATGCTCGAATTGGGCAAGACGCGCCTTCGCCGCGATTCCACTGTCGGCAATACGGCAGCGTCAGGTTCGAATTCCTACAATTACAATGATCGTGATCACTGGTCTATCAGCCATACTGGTCGCTGGGGTCCGACAACATCGGAGTTCTCTTTCCAGCAAGAATGGGCAGAACGCACCAATTTCAACTGGGACGACAAGACCAAGAGCTATGTAGAGAATCTGCGCTCTCCGCACATCCGCAATTCGGTGCTCGACGGCAAATTCACAACGCCGTTTGAATTCTACGGAAATCACACGCTGGTAACCGGTGGGCAGTTCATGCAATCGGTGCTAACCGATCAGAATCCGGGACGCCGTACCGGTGTGGACGAAGAGTTCAGTGTCCGCCAATGGGCGCTCTTTGCCGAAGACGAATGGTGGATCACGCCGGACTTCGCTCTGACAGGCGGCCTGCGCATGGACGATCATGAGATTTATGGATCGCATTTCAGCCCGCGCGGTTATGCCGTCTGGCACGCCAACGAACAGCTCACGTTCAAAGGCGGCATTTCCACAGGCTTCCGTGCACCTGAACTGCGCACCATCGCTCCGGGATACGCTTATACGACAGGCGGCGGGGGATGCTCGTACGGTCCAAACGGCACCTGCGGCGTGATCATCGGCGATCCAGACTTGCAGCCTGAAAAGAGCACGAGCTATGAAGCGAGTGTTCTCTGGGACAATCAGTCCGGCCTTCGCCTGGGCGCAACATATTTCTACACGGACTTCAAGGACAAGATCAGCAACGCCCTGATCACAGATGCGAACGGTAATCCTGTTCGCTGGAGCGAAGATCCCAACTATCGTCTCTGGTACAGCTTCAACATTGACGAAGCCGTCATGCAAGGTGTGGAGCTGACCTTCAACTGGGAAGCAACGGACACGATCACCTTCCGCGGCAATTATACCTACACGGATTCCGAACAACAGACGGGTGATTACAAGGGACTACCTTTGGCACGCACGCCAAAGCACATGGCAAGCCTGCGTGCGGATTGGACAACGCCGGTTGACGGCTTGAGCGCATGGGCGGCCGGTAACTACCACGGTGAAGAAACCAATGCGGGCGCGCGTATCGGAACAGCCGGCGAGCCGATCTACAGAAACGGCAAGGTGGTTGCCCGTAAATACAAGCCCTATGCGACCTTCGATATTGGCGGGTCTTATGACTTCAGCGAGAACGTCACCTTGAATGCTGCCGTTTACAACATCTTCGACAAGAAGGTTGACGTGGATGACTTCAATTCAGTCGTTGACGGGCGCCGCCTGTGGGGCGGAATGACCTCTCGCTTTTAGGATCGAAAAGCCAAGACGCCCGCCCGGCGGCTGGCGTCTCCTCTACGATGGGATGCTCCCATGAGAGTACTGATGACTATTGTAAAACGGGTGTGCCTGATAATGGCAGGGATATTTACTGCTTCCACCGTGCAAGCTGCGGAACCTGTCACTTCGTCATTTGACATGGAAGCCAATGGTATTGCCTACCGCATATTCACCGCAGTCCCAAAAGAGGCGGCACCCAAGGGCGGTTATCCGGTTATCTACATGGTTGACGGCAACCGCATGTTGCCAATTGCAGCCCGCCGCATGGCAGAAAACCCGGCATTGAAAGCTGTCTTTGTCGGCATCGGCTATCCCACGGACAACCAGGAAGAAATCGTCCGCCTGAGATATTTCGACCTGACCCCGCCCACCCCTGACGACCTAACCCCGGTTCACTTCAATGTCCCGAAGACAGGAGGACGCGACGCCTTCTTCGACTTTATCGACAATCAGGTGAAGCCTGAGATCGAGAAGCGTTTCAAGATTGATGAAGACCGGCAGGCCCTGTTCGGGCACTCTTTGGGCGGATTGTTCACACTATATGCCCTGTTCAATCACACAGCTTCTTTCCAGAGCTACAGTGCGGCAGACCCGTCAATCTGGTGGAATAATCGCTCGATTTTGAAAGACAAAGATCAGTTCATTGCGAGTTTCAAGCATGCTCCTCGCCCGATCCGTTTGCTTATAGAAACCTCTGGCAAACGCGGTAGCCGGCCCGGACAAACGAAACAGGAAGATGACCGGTTGAAGAAATTGCGCGGCGGACCGTCCGGCGCGGATATCTTCAAAGAGCTTTCTGAACTCCCGCAAATGGATGCAGCTTTTCGCCGTTTTGACGATGAGAGCCACGGTTCAATGATACCGTTAACAGTTGAAGACAGCCTCAATTTCATCCTGCTCGGAAACGTCCCCCACCGCAAAAACAACTGAATATTATCTCCCGGACTTTGACGAAGAAGATACTTGACTATAAAGCACAGGATTGATGAAAGGATCGAACACCATGCTGAACATCGCTCAACAGGCCACCCGCTTATGCGCAGCCGCCATCGTAGCGTTTGGCGTTGCCGCAAATGCAAATGCTGCGGATTTAACCGTCAAGCATGCTCAAGGTGAAACAGCTGTTCCGGCCTCACCGGCAAAAGTACTGGTTTTCGATCTCGGTACCCTCGACAATCTTGACCGTCTCGGTGTCAAGGTAACCGGTGTCCCGAGCGGCATATCGTTTCCTGAGTATATGAAGAAATATCAGGGCGATGAATACGTAAAAATCGGCACATTGTTCGAGCCTGATTATGAGGCCGTTAACGCGGCGGAGCCCGATCTCATCATCGTGGGAGGTCGTTCAGCCGCAAAATACGGTGAACTTTCCAAAATCGCACCCACCATCGATCTGACGACCAACGCAAAAAACTTCATTGCCGACACGGAAGCCAATGTCGAAAAGCTTGGCCAGATTTTCGGAAAGGAAGCAGAGGCGAAGGCGGAAGTCGAAAAGCTTGATGCTGCACTTGCTGTCCTGAAGGAAAAGGCTGCCAACAAAGGCACCGGGCTTCTTATCCTCACTTCCGGCGGCAAGATCAGCGCCTATGGTCCCGGTTCGCGCTTCGGGGTCCTGCACGACAGCTTTGGGGTCAAGCCAGTAGCGCCAGATCTTTCCGTTGGCAATCATGGCCAGCCTGCCAGCTCGGAATTCATCCTAGAAACCAATCCGGACTGGCTGTTCGTCATCGACCGCGATGCGGCGATTGGCCGAGAAGGCAATTCGGCCAAACAGGTTCTCGACAATGATCTCGTGCGCCAGACCAATGCCTGGAAAAAGGAGCAAGTTGTCTATCTGAACGCCCAGAACTGGTATCTCGTCGGCGGAGGGCTCGGTGCGCTTCATGGCACGGTCGATCAGTTTTCGGAGGCTTTCGGCAAGGCGAAGTGACAGCTTTCCAGACCCAATTCGGTCGGGCCGCCATCGGTGGCCCGAATCCGTAATCAGGCAATAGAACGGGAAATGAGTGTGAAGGGACTTGCAGCAGCCGTAATCGTTGTTGCCATACTGGCTGTCATCAGCCTGTTCATTGGCGTCAGCGAGGTATCGCTGGGAACGCTCTTCGGCGCAGGAAGCACCGACCGTGCCACCGAAGTTCTGCTTATCAGCCGCATCCCGCGCACCCTTGCAATCATTCTGGCGGGCATGTCCATGGCCGTTTCAGGCATGATCATGCAAATGCTGACGCGAAACCGTTTCGTTGAACCGTCAACGGCCGGCACAGTGGAATCCGCAGGTCTCGGCATTCTTCTGGTCATATTGTTTGCACCTGAAACGCCCGTTATCGGCAAAATGCTGGTTGCATCCGTCACAGCACTTGCCGGAACAGCCCTATTCCTCCGTATTCTTCGTACAATTCCACTACGTTCCGTTCTTGTCGTGCCCTTGGTTGGCATCATGCTTGGTGGTGTTGTCAATGCGATCACCACTTTCATTGCGTATCGCTTTGATCTCCTGCAATCGCTCAATTCCTGGACGACCGGCGACTTTTCCGGCGTTCTTCGCGGGCGCTACGAGTTACTTTGGCTCGCCTTCGCCCTGACAATAATCGCCTATATCGCCGCCGATCGCTTCACGGTCGCGGGTTTAGGCGAGGACTTCACCACCAATCTTGGTCTCAACTATCGTCGCGTGGTCACACTTGGCCTCGTCATTGTTTCCATGGTCAGCGCATCAGTCGTGGTCACTGTTGGCATGATACCTTTCCTGGGACTCATCGTTCCCAACGTCGTCAGCATGTTCATCGGTGACAATATGCGCCGCGCGGTGCCTTGGGTTGCGGTACTTGGCGCCGGGCTCGCTCTCGCTTGTGACATCGTGGGTCGGCTGGTCCGCTTCCCTTATGAAATACCGATAGGCACAATGATGGGCGTCATTGGAAGCGTCATCTTCCTCTATCTTCTTTTGCGGCGAGGTTCACGCCTTGCTTAAGCGCCCTGCCCTGAACCTCTCACTGCTTTGTGTGCTTACATTACTTACAGTCGCCGCATTCATGACGATCGGCGCAAAGGGAAGCTGGTCCTTCATATTGTCCTTTCGCGGCACCAAACTTGCCGCCATGGCGCTGGTTGCATATTCGATTGCGGTTTCGACAGTGTTGTTCCAGACTGTCACGAACAATCGCATCCTGACTCCCTCAATTATGGGATTCGATGCGCTCTATATCCTGATCCAGACCGTGGTGGTCTTCTTCTTCGGCGCTGTCCATATCGACTGGCTCGGGCCGAACATTCGTTTTCTCGCAGAAACCGCGATTATGGTGGTTTTCGCCGGAACGCTTTATTACTGGCTCTTCTCAGGCGCAACGCGCAGCCTGCATCTTGTCATGCTTGTCGGTATTGTCTGCGGCGTGTTTTTCCGCAGCATTTCCAACCTGATGCAGCGAATGCTTGATCCAAATCTTTTCGCTGTGCTGCAAGATCGCTTTTTCGCCAGCTTCAACAGCATCAACAGCGATATTCTGATTATGTCGACCGTCATCGTCGTTGCAGTTTCGCTTTACGGCCTGCGCTTTATTCACGTCTTTGACGTCCTGTCTCTCGGGCGCGATCCAGCAATCAATCTAGGCGTCAACCATCGGCGGATCGTGCGCAAGGTCCTGTTCATGGTCACGGTGCTGGTTTCCGTTTCCACCGCACTGGTCGGGCCCATTACTTTCTTCGGTTTGCTGGTGGCCAATCTGGCCTACATGATTGCCGGCTCAGCGAAGCACCGGATTATCCTGCCGATAGCCGTCTTGCTTGCGATCTTTTGCATCGTCGGCGGACAGACCATTCTTGAACGTGTCTTCTCGTTCAACTCCGCACTCAGCATCATTATCGAGTTTCTGGGCGGCCTTGTCTTCATCATCCTTCTCGTCAGGGGGCACGCGCGTTGATAGAAATCAGCCAAGTCAGTAAATCCTACAACGGCACGCTGGTCGTCGATGATGTGACACTGAAACTGCCTGCTTGCGGCATAACCTCGATCATCGGGCCGAATGGAGCGGGAAAATCCACGCTGCTTTCGATGGTAAGTCGTCTCCTGCCAATGGACAAAGGCCGGGTGACGGTAGATGGGCTCGACGTTTCCACCACATCGGGCGACGTGCTGGCAAAACGCCTGTCGATCCTGCGGCAGGAAAATGCAATCAACTCCCGCCTGACCGTGCGCGACCTCGTAACCTTTGGCCGTTATCCCCATTCCAAAGGCAGGCCGAACAACGATGATCGCAAACACGTCGAACAGGCCATCGGCTATCTCGGCCTTGAGGATTTGAGCGGGCGCTTTCTGGATGAGCTTTCCGGCGGACAGCGTCAGCGTGCCTTCGTAGCAATGGTTCTCTGCCAGGACACGGATTATGTGCTACTGGACGAACCGCTCAACAATCTCGATATGAAGCATTCCGCTTCAATGATGAAGCTGTTGCGCCGGGCTGCGGATGAACTTGGAAAAACCGTCGTTCTGGTTCTGCACGACATCAATTTCGCGTCATGCTATTCCGACCATATAGTTGCCATGCGCCACGGTAAGGTAGCCTATCAAGGAAGCCCGGACGAACTCATTCATCCGGAAATCCTCGGAGACATTTACGAGATGGAGATTGCCGTCGAAATCATTGGCGGCAAGCGTATCGGCGTCTATTATCTTTAAGCAACCGCATCCGATGGAAACAGTGCCTGCAAGGCGTCGTACGATGCCAGCACCGTTTCCATTTGCGCAGTATGCCCTCGGACGAACGCATCACCGTAAATCGTTTCATCCGGATATTCTGTAATGAGCGTCAGCGGCACGCTATGCCGATCGTCAACACCGACGAGACACGGGAAACCATTGATGATGCGGAAACCCGTTTCGCCCGCATGCTGCTCAAAAAGCTTGATCTGGGCGTTATTATACGCAACCAGCCCGTCAATAGCCGCAAGATGCTTCGTCACCCGGTCTATCAGTTCCTCGGCTTGCCTTTCCCATGAAGCGTGATGCCGGATGATGAGGAAAAACCCCTTCGGCAGCGTCCACATGGCAAAGGAACGGGGCACATAGCCCGATAGTGGGCGCGTCCACTCATGCGATGGATAACCATGCAGGTTGACGTGCAGTTTCGCCTCGGTCCGCTTTTCAGCTTCGACACGAATGGCCTTTTCGTAAAGCCCTTCGCCGCTGCGATATTCCAGATCATCACCGAGTGCCGTATAGCGGGCGGCGTGATGCATATGATGCGGCTGCAATGCACAGAGCCGTTTATGGATCTCGTAGCCGTCAGGATTCTCCTGGGGAGAGATCGTGAAATGCGCATTTTCGCGCGCCGCAAGCCGCTTGGCTGCACGCAGTGCGCCGACGATACCGGTTGTCTCATTGGCATGCTGGCCTGCGCTGATCATCATCGCCGCATCGCTGCCCTGGATGTAGGTCGCGCGAACAGCCCGGCCTGCGCGGCTTGTTGCCTCAAAGGACCGGCCACCGAGCGCGGCAAGCTCACGCTTGATTTGATCCGCGGATAACGGCGCCTGCGCCGTTTCTAGAGCCTGCTCGGCCGTCAAAGCGTCGTCGGTAGAAAGCGGACGTGTTTCCACTTTGACTGACGGTTCTGCATCGCGAAAACGGACTTCCGGCACGATCTGGCCCGGCTGCAAGCCGCGGTCCCCCACCGGGCGGCCGGACTTTTTCTGGAAAACCTCGAGCAGCGAGAAATAGATATCCTCGTGCATGGCTTCGGTGAGGCTCAGCCTTTCCTCATCGTAGGGCAGGCGACGATCGGTGATTGGCAGGCTGACCGCGATGTTCAGCTCATCGAAATAGGGTTCGCCACGCTTCCAATCATGCGCCGCGATCGTTGAGATCGTGTCATGAAACAGTTTTTCATAGGATGTTTCATAGCGCGTGCTTTCGGTCTTACCGTTCTGCGTGACAGTCAGCCAACCGGTGGGTGATACCAATGTTTCGCCGATGAAATCCACATGCACCCGGTTCGGTGCAAAAACGCGATGGCTCTCGCTATGGCCATCGGCAAAGACCAGATCGACTTCGTACTGAAAGTCGTCTTTACCTGAAGCCGCGAAAGTCACATCGGTCTTCGGCAGCAGCGCGGACAGCGGATAGGTCTCCAGCAGGAAACGGTTCTGCACGCAGGCATCGTGACGCGGATAGCGGATCGCAGCTGACTTTAGCGCGGCGCCGTCCACTTCTTCGAGGAAGAAATGCAGGAGCGGCTTATAGGCAGAACGGAACCGTGCCTCGACCCCTGCCTCGCGCAGCTTCGTTTCGGCGGCGAAACGGCTCGGCTGGTCATCGAACAACCAGGCTTCCACCTTCGCACCGCGCATTTCGGGTTTCAGAAAGCGTTCAACGAGCGCTTGAACGGTACGCGGGTAGGTTTTCTCAAAAAGCATGTTCATCGGGAAGTCCTGCCGGTTGGGTCGAGGCTGTCGCGCAACCAATCTCCAAGGAGATTGAGGCCAAGCACGGTGAAGAGAATGGCGAGGCCTGGGAAAATGCTCACCCACCATGCGGTCTGAAGATAGGTACGCCCATCGGCCAGCATGCCGCCCCAGCTTGGAATGGTCGGATCGACACCGAGGCCGAGGAAGGTCAGGCTTGATTCCAGAAGGATGTTGTTGGCCACATTGAGCGTCATCAGCACGATCACCGGGCCGAGAAGGTTCGGCAGCAGATGCTGGAAGATGATGCACCAGTCCTTTACGCCGATAGCGCGGGCAGACAGGATGAATTCGCGCTCGCGTAGCGAGAGCACGCCCCCCCGCACCAGTCGCGCATATTGCACGCATTGCGACACGATCAACAAAATGATGGTGTTGAACAGCCCGCCCCCCAGAATAGCCATCACGGTGATCGCGAGCAGGATGAACGGCATGGCAAGCTGCACATCGACAAAGCGCATCAGTGCCATGTCCCAGAAGCCGCGATAATAACCGGCGACAAGACCCATGATCGTGCCGATGACGACGGAGCCGATCACCGAAACGAAACCGACGAACAGCGAAATCTTGCCGCCGGTAACGACGCGTGCCAGCACATCGCGCCCCAGCGGATCGGTGCCGAAAATATGGGCGGGATTAACAAATGGCGGCGTCAGGCGCGCCAAGAGATCAATCTTGTTGGCGCCGCCCGGAAACAGATAGCCGGAAAAAATCACCGCCAGACAAATGCAGCCGGTCAACACGACGCCGACGATGAATTCCAGGCTCGCAAAACGCGAAAACAGAACGGATGAGGTCTTGGTTGCCATGGTCCTACTCCGTGCGAATACGCGGATCGACAAGGCCATAGGCGATGTCCACGAGAAGATTGACGCCGATGATCAGCATGGAAAGGATCGCGATGGTGGCTTGCAGGACAGGATAATCGCGCCCGGCCACCGCATCGAAGGCAAGCGTGCCCATGCCCGGCCAGTTGAACACGCGTTCCACCACGACAATGCCGCCCAGCAGACCGCCGAACTGAAGGCCGAGATAGGTGATCAGCGGAATGGCGCAATTGCGCAGCGCATGCTTGTAGAGAACCTTGTTTTCACTTAGCCCCTTGGCGCGCGCCACCATGATATATTGCGATTGCAACGTCTCCAGCATCGCCGTGCGCACGAGACGAACATTCGTTGCGGTCAGGATGATGCCCATGGTGAGCGCTGGCATGATGAAGCTTGCAACACCACTCATGCCGCTCGGTGGCAGCCATTGCAGCGAGATTCCGAACAGCAACACCAGCATGGTCGCCAGCCAGAAATTCGGAAACGACAGCCCCACAAGCGAGCAGATGCGGATCAACTGATCGGCCCATCTACCACGCGACACGGCTGCCTTGATCCCAAGCGGAACCGAAATCACAATGGAAACGAACAGTGAAGCGAAAGCCAGCATCAGCGTAGCAGGCAAAGCGCCAGCCACCAGCGTCGATACGGGCGTGCCGCCGAGGAAACTGCGCCCCAGATCCATCGTGAACAGCCCCTGGAGGAACTGCCAGTACTGAACGAAAAACGGCTGGTTGAGGCCGAGACCTTCGCGGATACGCGCAAGATCGGCCTCGGTGATGCTGCCCGCGCCTTGCGTCAACATCAAAGCCGGATCGCCCGTAAGGCGGACCGCGAAAGCGACAAGCAGCGTCATTGCGACGAGCACGAACAACGCCTGCAAAATTCGTTTGATCAGAAATCCGGCCACCAGTGCGCCTCCGAAATGCTGCGGCAAGCCGGACATATCCGGCTTGCCGTATTGTCATTCTTGCTTAGTCGACGGTGACGTCTGTCAGACGCAGACGGCTGTCGGGAACCGGCACGAAGTTTTTCACGCGCTTGTTGACGCCGAAGATCGCCTTGAGATTGTAGAGCGGCATTTCCAGTGCGCGACCGGCAGCGTAATGCGCGATTTCCTGCAGGAGCTTCTCGCGCTCGCCGCGATCAAGAACCGAACGCTGCGCTTCCAGCATCTTGTCGAGCTTTTCGTCCTTGTCGTAAGGATTCCACTTCTCGCCGGAATGATACATCGAATAGGCAGTGTTGTCGTAGTCGAAGGTCCAGCCGCCCCAGGACTGCTGGAACATGGCGCCTGTCTTGCCCTGCGGGATGATGTCGTTCAGCAGGACATTGGTATCGTAAGGCTTGATGGTGGCGTTGATGCCGACCATCTGCAGGAAGCTTGCGATGGCCTGCACAACTTCGTTGAAACTTGCGTCCTGCCCACGCACATCAATCTGCACGGTTGCACCGGGTTGAACGCCCGCTTCTTCGAGGAGCTTCTTCGCGCCTTCCGGATCGTAAGGCAGCGGCTTCATGTCCGGATCGAAGCCGAAGGACAGAGAACCCTGGAAACTTGCAATCGCTTCCGCCTGCCCGGCCAGAATGGACTGGATGATCGCATCGCGATCCACAGCCATAATCAGCGCTTTGCGCACGCGTTCGTCCTTGGTGATGCCGTCAGCCGTATTGAAGCGCAAGGCATAAACCGTCGGCCCCGAGGCGGTGACGAGCTCCAGCTTTGGATCGCCCTGAATAGTCGGGATCATGCCGATCGGGATGGTCGGCGGAATGACCAGATCGACGCGACCGGCCTGAAGTTCGGCAACAGCGGTCGAAGGCTCGGTTATGAAGCGATATTCGAGTTCTGAAAGCTTCGGCGCGCCACCCCAGTGGTCCGCGAACGCCTCAAGCTTGATGTTTACCTTCGGCTCATAGGAAACGAACTTGAACGGCCCGGTGCCAACCGGATGCATGTTGAAATAATCGTCGCCCTTTTCCTGAATATATTTCGGCGGAACGATCATGCCGCCATAACCGGCAAGCTTTGTGATCAGAACCGGGTCCGGCGCTTTCAGATGAAAATCGACGGTCTTGTCATCGATGACTTCCACCTTCTCGATGGCGATATAGTTCGAACGCTGCGGGCCCTTCGCGCCTTCATCGCCGAGCAGACGCTCGAAGGTGAACTTGACGGCCTCCGCATTGAACGGCTCGCCGTTGTGGAATTTTACGTTCTCACGCAGATGGAAGCGAATGCGCTTGCCCTCGTTCAGCTCTTCCCATGAAGTGGCGAGTGCAGGGACAATCTTCAGGTCAGGGCCGCGATAAACAAGACCGTCGAAAATGTTGGTGCCGACAGAAGCCCAGTTGACGAGGAACGTGTCGATCGGGTCCCAGCTGCCGGGGTCCTGCGGCGACGAAACGGTCAGCTTTCCGGCAGCGAACGCTGGAGCAGATGCAATCACAGCGGCCGAAAGAGCGGAAGCCATGAGAACGGCTTTAAAAGTTTTTCTTATCATTGTTTTCCCCTTTGGGTTTTGGTGAGCTTTTATGGTTCAGACGGTTTCGGCCACGAAATGTCCGGCTGCGACCTCACGGTGGCTATAGATCCTCGGCTTGTCGTCGATCCGACGCGTCGTGCTTGGAATCTCGCCTTCCAGTGCGGGCCGCCTCGTCCGTGCGGTGGGGTCGGCGATTGGCACAGCCGACAGAAGCCGCTTCGTGTAAGAGTGCGATGGGGTTTCGAAAACCTGCTGGCGCGAGCCAAGCTCCATGATCTGGCCGAGATAGAGCACCGCGACGCGATGGCTCATTTTCTCGACCACCGCCATGTCATGACTGATAAAGAGATAAGCGAGATCGTGCTCTTTCTGCAGGTCCATGAACAGATTGATGACCTGCGCCTGAATGGAGACGTCCAGCGCCGACAGGGCTTCATCGGCGATAATGAGCTTCGGCTTGGAAGCGAGCGCACGCGCAATACAGACCCGCTGGCGCTGACCGCCTGAAAATTCGTGCGGATAACGCTTGGCGTGTTCCGGCCCAAGACCGACACGCTCCAGCAATTCCGCAACGCGCGCATTAATCGCCTTGTCATTGTCGAGAAGACCATGGGTACGGATAGGCTCGGCAATGGAAAAACCTATCGTCTTGCGCGGGTCGAGCGATGCAAAGGGGTCCTGAAAGATATATTGGACTTCGCGGCGCATAGCGTAGCGTTCGGCGGCGCTCATTGCCGAATAAGCCTTACCGTTGAAGTGAATGTCTCCGGACAGTGGCGCCTGAAGTTGCTGGATCGTGCGCCCTATGGTCGACTTGCCCGAACCGGATTCACCCACCAGCGCCAAGGTCTCGCCCGGATAAATATCGAAAGCGACATTCGATACCGCGTTGCAGACATGCGTGATCTTACCGAACAGGTTCTTCTTGATTGGAAAGCGCACATAGAGATCGTCCACGGACAGCAACGGCTTGCTATCGTAGCGCGCAGTATCCTGAATGCGCTCCTCACCTGCTAAAATCGGTACGCCGTCGCGCATGGTCATGACCGGCATTCGCTTAGGGAAGGCTTCACCCGTCATGCTGCCAAGCTTCGGCACCGCTGACAAAAGCGTTTTGGTATAGGCATGTTCAGGCTTCGAGAAAATCTGTCCGACCGACCCTTCCTCCACCTTTTTGCCTTTCCACATCACGACGACATCGTCAGCCATTTCTGCCACCACGCCCATATCGTGCGTGATGAAAATAACCGCCATTTCAAGCTCTTGCTGCAATTCCCTGATAATGTGCAGTATCTGGGCCTGAATGGTCACATCGAGAGCAGTCGTCGGTTCATCCGCGATCAGCAATTTCGGACGGCATGCAAGCGCCATCGCGATCATGACACGCTGGCGCATGCCGCCGGATAGCTGGTGCGGATAGCGCTTCAACAGCCCTTCCGCATCCGGCAGTCGCACCATTTCCAGAAGACGCTTACCCTCCGCAAACGCCGCCTGCTGCGTCATTCCTTCGTGCAGCATGAGAACTTCAGAGATTTGATTGCCGATGGTGAAGACCGGGTTGAGCGAAGTCATGGGCTCCTGGAAGATCATGGCGATCTCCTTGCCGCGAATGCTCCGCATTGTCTTCTGGTCGGCTTTGAGCAGATCGCGTCCGCCCAACAAAATGCGACCGGAGGGGAATTTTGCGCCGCTCATATCGGCAAGGCGCATGATGGAAAGCGACGTAATCGACTTGCCCGAACCGGATTCCCCCACCACGGCCAGCGTGCGACCCGGATACACCGAGAAACTCAGGTCATCAACAACGCGGCTCGCGCCAAATTCGACACTGAGACCATCAACAGTCAGCAGAGGTTTTGAAATTGGCTCGCTCAATTCGGTTCCGCTCAAACTTTCAACCCTTTTAAAGTGTGATGGCAGACCGCGTGGCCTGATTGAATGCGCCGGACATAAAACGCAAAAGTGCGGCCACTTCCGACAGCGTTTCCTCCGAGGGGCGTGCGTTGGCTGTGGAATGCACCAGAAGACGCTCCCGAATCTGCGCATAACGCGCACAAGCTTCGGCACCTTTGGCGGTGATTTTTACCGTTTTTTCCTTGGCTGCCTTGCCGGTCGTCAGCAAGCCGGCGCTTTCGAGCTTGCGTATGGCATAAGTGGCAATGTGCGTGTCTTCAATATCGAGAACGAGGCAGATATCGGCCAGCTTCTTCTCGCGATCACGATGGCGGATCGAGTGGAGAATAAGCACTTCAATAGGGGAAAGGCCGGGCAAGCCTGCGGCAGCCATGCAACGCACCATCCAGCGGGAAAAGGCATGAGATGCGAGAATGAGGCCGTATTCGACCTCGGACATTCCGGGTGAACCGCCATCAGCAAGGTGAGCAGATGAAACGATAGGGCCAATCGAAGCAACAGGACGCAGATGCTTCGGCAACGCAACCTCCTCGAAACTCGCATCCCGAATCTCAGAAGAGAACGCTGCAGTTACCTCACTGTCCCTTTTTTTCCCCATTCTTGCTGCTCCCTTATTTATGTGTATTTTATGTCACCATCTTATCGACATTTTGTCAATAAAGTGGGACTATGAAATTCTGAAAAGATTTCAAAATGCACCGGTTGCATTGGATGAGGGAGCCGATAATGAGCGGAACGGGACGTGGAGTATGGGATTTCTGGATCGACCGCGGCGGCACATTTACCGACGTTATCGGGCGCGATCCACAGTGCCAGCTTCATGCACGCAAGGTTCTCTCCGAAAATCCATCCGCCTATAAGGATGCTGCCGTTCATGGCATTCGCCTGCATCTCGGCCTGAAAACCGGCGAACCGGTTCCCGTCGGCGTCATCGGCGAAGTTCGCATGGGAACCACCGTTGCCACCAACGCGCTTTTGGAACGTAAAGGCGAACGCTTGGCGCTCATCACCACCAAGGGTTTTCGCGATGCGCTGCGCATTGGCTACCAGGAGCGCAAGAACATCTTCGCGACCGAAATCCTCAAGCCGGACGCTTTGTACTCAACGGTCATCGAGCTGAACGAGCGTATACAGGCTGACGGCACGATAGAGATGCCCCTTGATCTCGCGGAAGCCGAAAGCGCGCTGGCCTCACTGAAGGAACAGGGCTACAGATCGGTCGCGATTGCCCTCATGCATGCTTATAAGTATCCGGCGCATGAGGCTGAAATTGCTCGCATTGCGCGCGACCTTGGCTTTGAGCAGGTCTCTGTCAGCCATGAAGTTTCGCCGCTGATCAAGCTGGTCGGACGGGGCGACACCACTGTCGTTGATGCATATCTGTCACCCGTTCTCCGCCGCTACGTTGCGCAGGTATCAAACGAGCTGGATGTCGAGCGCACCGGCGCGCGCGTCATGTTCATGATGTCGTCGGGCGGCCTTACAGCAGCAGATCTGTTTCAGGGGAAAGACGCCATCCTATCCGGTCCGGCAGGCGGCGTTGTGGGTCTCGCCCGGACCGGCGAAACGGCCGGCTTCCCGAAAGTCATCGGCTTCGACATGGGCGGCACTTCCACAGACGTGGCCCATTTCGATGGCGAGTATGAACGCGCTTTCGAAACCGAAGTGGCTGGTGTGCGCGTGCGTGCGCCTATGATGCTGATCCATACTGTTGCCGCAGGCGGCGGCTCGATCCTGCATTATGAAGCCGGGCGGTTCCGTGTCGGTCCTGACTCAGCAGGCGCCAATCCGGGACCGGCCTGTTATCGCAATGGCGGACCGCTTGCCGTTACCGACGCCAATGTCATGCTGGGCAAGCTGTTGCCGGAATTTTTCCCGGCAATCTTCGGTCCCGAACAGAACCAGCCGCTGGACGTTGAGCGGGTGCGCCAACTCTTTACCGCGCTCGCCGCCGAAATCGGTGACGGTCGTTCGCCTGAAGCGGTGGCCGACGGCTTCATCCGGATTGCGGTTGCCAATATGGTCGAGGCAATCAAGAAAATCTCCGTCCAGCGCGGTTACGATGTGACGCGCTATGCCCTAAATTGCTTTGGCGGCGCTGGAGGCCAGCACGCATGTCTTGTGGCTGACGCGCTTGGCATGAAAAATATTCTTCTTCATCCAATGTCGGGCCTCCTGTCAGCCTATGGCATGGGCCTTGCTGATATTCGCGCCACGCGCCAGAAAGCGCTCGGCGTCCCACTCGATATCAGCGCTCCAAAGGCGTTGAAGGAATTGGGTGAGGAACTGGCGCAGGAATGTGTCGCCGAACTCACAATACAAGGCATCGAAGCAGATGCTGTTGAGCGGCACCTGCGTGCCCACATCCGCTATGCTGGCACCGATACGGTCCTCTCCGTCGAAGCCACTTTCCCCGCCGAAGACAATGCCGACCGTCTTCGCGCCGAATTCGAGGCCGCTCATAAGCGCCGTTTCGGCTTCGTTGCCGAAAACAAGGCTCTCGTTATCGACGCCGTAGAGGTGGAAGCCGTTGGCGGCGGCGCGGGTGAAACCGAAAGCGCACAGTCGCTTGACAGCGATCAGGAAGCTCCGACCGCCAAGCGAACCTGCTTTTTCTCGCAAGGCGAATTGCACGATGCGGGCGTTGTCTTGCGCGAACAGATGCAGCGCGGCCAGACTGTTACCGGCCCGGCGATCATTATCGAGAAGAACCAGACGATCGTTATCGAAGACGGCTGGCAGGCGCGTCTGACCGCTCATGACCATGTGGTGCTGACGCGTATCAAGGCGCTTCCCGCGCGCACGGCCATCGGCACCGAAGCCGATCCGGTCATGCTGGAAATTTTCAACAATCTCTTCATGTCCATCGCCGAACAGATGGGCGTGACGCTTCAGAACACCGCCTATTCGGTCAATATCAAGGAGCGTCTCGACTTTTCCTGCGCTGTTTTTGATGCTGCGGGCAATCTCGTTGCCAATGCACCTCACATGCCCGTGCATCTCGGCTCCATGGATGCATCGGTCGCCACCGCCATCCGCGAAAACAGCGATATCAAGCCGGGCGATGTGTTCCTCATCAACGCGCCTTATAATGGCGGCACCCACCTGCCCGACCTCACTGTTTGCACCCCCGTATTCGATGATGACAATCGTGAAATCCGGTTTTGGGTCGCGAGTCGCGGACATCACGCGGACATTGGCGGCATCGCACCGGGGTCCATGTCGCCGCTTGCGGTGAATATCGAGCAGGAAGGCGTCTATATCGACAATTTCAAGCTAGTGGAACGTGGCACGTTCCGAGAAGATGCGCTGGCCGATCTGCTTACCGGGGCCACCTATCCGGTCCGCAACCTGACGCAGAACGTCAACGACCTGAAGGCGCAGATAGCAGCCAACGAAAAGGGCGTTGCCGAGTTGAAAAAGATGATCGGTCTTTTCGGCGAGGATGTCGTGAAGGCTTACATGGGCCATGTTCAGGATAACGCGGCCGAGAGCGTGCGCCGAGTGCTGGACAAGCTGCCGGATGGCCATTTCTCCTATGAAATGGATCAGGGTTGCAAGATCCAAGTGCGGATTACGATCGACAGGGAAAAGCGTGAAGCCACGGTCGATTTCGCGGGCACATCCGAGCAGCGCTCCGACAATTTCAACGCACCGCAGCCAGTTGCCCGTGCAGCCGTGCTCTATGTGTTCCGCGTGCTGGTCGAAGGCGATATTCCGATGAATGCGGGCTGCCTGCGCCCGATCAAGATTATCGTACCTGAAGGCTCCATGCTTTCGCCACGCTATCCGGCGGCAGTCGTGGCTGGCAATGTCGAGGTCAGTCAGGCCGTTACCAACTGCCTCTTTGGCGCGACCAAGGCCATGGCAGCAGCGCAAGGCACGATGAATAATCTGACCTTTGGCGATGACGAGTATCAATATTACGAAACCATCTGCTCGGGCGCGCCGGCCGGTCCCGGTTTCAATGGCGCAGATGCGGTGCATACGCATATGACCAATTCACGCCTGACCGATCCGGAAATTCTTGAAACTCGCTTCCCCGTATTGCTGGAAGATTTCCACATCCGTGAAGGATCGGGCGGCAAGGGCAAATGGAACGCTGGCGACGGCACCGAGCGAACTATCCGCGCATTGAAGACGCTGGAATTCGCCATTCTCTCCGGTCACCGTCGTGTAGCACCTTTCGGCCTTGACGGCGGGGAAGCCGGACAAATCGGCCGCAATGAGGTGCGCCGCAAGGACGGTTCGGTTGAAATCCTAGGCAATTGCGACCAGACTGTTCTCGAGGCAGGCGAAGCCTTCACTGTCGTCACACCGACCGGCGGCGGGTATGGCAAACCGGAATGATCATTTTAAGGATTTCGCCGCCGTCCAGGCGGCGTTTTCATTTTCAGGCTTGCTCCACAAGCCAGAATCTCGCACGCAAATGGAAGCGCCTTCCTCTTCCCTATCTGGACAAATACCCTAGATAGAATACAATTCCATAACAGCGTCTATAATTAGAAACAAACTCTCAATTGACGGGCATTGCGACCCGGTTTTGACGCATCATTAGAATTAAATTTCTGCGATCAATAGGCAATCAACCAGATCACGGATACCACTATGAAATTCGCTCAGATTCTCGCTACCGCAGGCATCATTCTGGCCGTTCTCTTCACTGGCGCTTTGGCTGGAGAAAATCTCGATGCCATCAAGTCGGCCGGTGTTTTGAAAATTGGGACTGAAGGCACCTATGCTCCATTCACCTATCACGACAAGGACAACAAGCTTGTTGGTTTCGACGTGGAAATCGGTGAAGCAGTCGCCGCCAAACTCGGCGTAAAGCCTGAGTTTGTTCAAGGCAAATGGGACGGCCTCATCGCAGGTCTTGATGCTAAACGCTATGACGCCGTTATCAATCAGGTAGGCATTACCGAAGAACGCCAAAAGAAGTTCAACTTCTCCAATCCCTATATCGTTTCGAAAGTCGTTCTGATCGTCAACGACAAGAATGACACGATCAAGGACTTCGCGGACCTCAAGGGCAAGAAATCGGCTCAGTCCCTGACCAGCAATTATGGAAAGCTTGCGAAGGAAGCAGGTGCCGAACTCGTTGCTACTGACGGTTTCGACCAGTCGATCCAGCTGGTTTTGACGGGGCGCGCCGACGCGACGCTTAATGACAGCCTGTCGTTCCTCGATTTCAAGAAGCACCAGCCGAACGCTCCGGTCAAGGTGGTTGCAGAGAAGGAAAATGCGGACGCGTCGGGCATCATTGTCCGTAAGGGCGACGACGAACTGGTGGCGGCCATCAACAAGGCTCTCGATGAAATCAAGGCCGACGGAACCTACGACAAGATTTCGCAGAAATATTTTGGCCAGGACGTTTCCAAGTAAGCGTTGTCCCGTTCAATTCACGAAGCCGGAAGCCACTTCCGGCTTCGTTTTATTGTGATCGCGAAAAACTATTCCAGAGACATGGTTGTCAGACTGTATAAGATAAGAGCGAGAAGCTTCATTTCAGTTTGACTTCTGGGTATTAATGAGGAGCCGAAACCGTGCCCGATTGGCTTCAGCTGATGGCGGAATCCCTGCCCACCCTTCTGTGGGCTGGGTTGATTTTCACCATACCGCTTACTCTTTTGTCCTTTGCTTTTGGCCTGACATTGGGGCTGTTGACAGCACTCGTACGGTTGTTCGCACCACTCTGGCTTTCGTCAATTGCCCGCTTTTATGTATGGATATTTCGCGGCACACCGTTGCTTGTGCAGCTGTTCGTGATCTTTTACGGCCTGCCGAGCGCAGGAATTTATCTCGACGCTTTTCCAGCAGCAGTAATCGGCTTCACGCTCAGTGTCGGCGCCTATAGTTCGGAGATTATCCGGGCTGTGATATCAGCCGTTCCGAAAGGCCAGTGGGAAGCGGCCTATTCCATCGGCATGAGTTGGCGTCAGGCCCTCGCGCGCACCGTTCTGCCACAGGCAACCCGGACGGCAGTGCCGCCGCTTTCCAATTCCTTCATTTCGCTGGTGAAGGACACCTCGCTCGCCGCAGCAATCACAGTGCCGGAGCTTTTCCAATCCGCACAACGGATCGTCGCCACCACTTACGAACCTCTCATCCTCTATATTGAAGCGGCTTTGATCTATCTGGTCATGAGTTCCGTTCTCTCTGCCCTGCAGGTGCGGCTGGAACGACGATTCGGACGCTATGGCGGCACGCTGGAGACGAACGCATGATCGAGCTGCAACACATCGTGAAGCGTTTTGACGACGCAATCATCCTCAACGACATCAACGTTGCAATTGCGGAAGGCACAGTAACAGCGCTGGTTGGGCCGTCCGGCGGCGGCAAGAGCACGCTGCTGCGCTGCATCAATCTGCTGGAAGTGCCGACGTCTGGCACTCTCGTTCTGGGCGGACAGAGCCTAAGTTTCGAGCCTGACCGCAAGCCCAACTGGCAAGCGATCCAGTCTATCCGTCGTCAGACTGGCATGGTTTTTCAGAACTTCCAGCTCTTTCCGCACCAGACCGCGATCCAGAATGTGATGGAAGGGCTCGTCACAGTCCTGAAATGGCCGAAGGACAAGGCAAAGGAACGTGCGATGGAGCTGCTTACCAAAGTGGGCATGGCGCACAAGGCAGACGCTTGGCCCTCGACCCTTTCGGGAGGGCAGCAGCAACGCGTCGCCATTGCGCGCGCACTGGCACCTTCGCCGCGTGTGTTGCTTTGCGACGAACCCACCTCGGCCCTTGACCCTGAATTGGCGTCGGAAGTCGTCGATGTTTTGAGCAAGCTCGCCAAGGAAGGCACGACCATGGTCATCGCGACACATGATCTGCGGCTTGCGTCCAAGATTGCGAAAAATGTCGTCTTTCTGGAGTCGGGCAACATAGTTGAAACCGGCTCCGCGCACGAAGTTTTCACCCGGCCCGCGCGTGAGCGCACAAAACAATTCGTCGCGACAATCAACGCAGCCCATACATACGATATTTAACCTGTAGACACGTCGATCCCGTAAGGGCTTTCGCCACCAGCGAAAGCCCCCGGCACGCCGTTGAATCAAATTTCATACGTGTATTCAAAATTTTCCGGCGGCTCCCGACAGCCTGCCCCTTGGTAAAACAGAAAACCACTGTTACATTATGCACAACGTAGAAATTGAAGCGCCTTGCTTGCGTCCTCACAGGTTCGCGCGGCGCCATAAGGACAAGAACCTTGAAGAACCCCGACGAGCGCACCGCCGAAACGGTGCACCAAGGGGCGTCCGGCGGACAATCGGGCAATTCGCAAACCCGGAATCCGTCCGATAACGGCAAGCGCAGACCGCGCAAAAAAGCCGTTGCAGACATCGGCAATGCCCGTAGTGCATCCGATTCAGGACGCTCAAAATCACAGGACGAAACCGACGGCTCGGGTTCGCAGGCCCAGCGCAAACGTGCGCGTCGGCGTCGGCGCGGCAAATCCGTACCGGGCCTTGAAACCTCGTCGCAAAAGCCGGTCGTTGCAGATGCAGGCAACAACCAGCAGCGACCTTCCGGGAAAATCTCGAATCGCCGCCGTCGTGCGCGTAAAAAGAAGCAATCGCGGCAACTTGGTGCCCAGACGCCTCTGGCGGCTGAAGCAACAGTCAAGACTTCGCACAATGCTGTGCGTACGGAGAACCCGCATGTCCCGGTTCAAGGCAAGCGTAGGGGCATTAACGGGCAGGCATCCAAGGCCGGCAACGGTGTGCAGCACGACAAGGGTGACGCTCCGCTTTACGCGGCTTTGGATCTCGGCACCAACAATTGCCGGTTGCTGGTAGCATCGCCGACAAGACCGGGGCAATTCCGTGTCGTGGACGCGTTTTCGCGGATCGTGCGGCTTGGAGAAGGTTTGAGCACCACTGGGCGGCTCAGTGACAATGCAATGGATCGCGCCGTGGAAGCGCTGAAGATTTGTCGCGACAAGCTGGCAGGCAAAAAAATCAGAAGGTCAAGGCTGATCGCGACCGAGGCCTGCCGTTCGGCATCGAATGGCGAGCAATTTCTAAAGCGAGTGCGGGCCGAAACCGGTCTTGAACTGGAGATCGTGGACCGGCAAACAGAAGCCCGTCTGGCTGTTTCCGGCTGTGGCACGCTGGTGACCCGCGAGACTGATGCCGTGGTGTTGTTCGATATAGGCGGCGGCTCTTCTGAAATCGCACTGATTGACGTTTCCCGTCGACGGTCCCCACGCCTTGCGGAACATATCATGGCCTGGACATCCCTTCCTGTCGGTGTCGTGACGCTGGCGGAACGTTTCGGCGGACGAAATGTTACGCAGGAAAGCTTCGATTCCATGGTTTCCCATGTAACCGATCTGCTTACGCAATTTGCCGAGCGGCAATGCCTTGGAAACCTCACGGCCAGCCCGCGCTTCCATCTACTGGGCACATCCGGAACTGTGACCACCCTGGCAGGCATTCATCTCGGTCTTGAACGTTATGATCGCCGGCGGGTCGACGGAATGTGGATGGACGCGGAAGACGTAACGCAGATGACCAGCCGCCTGCTGTCGTGGGATTTTGAAGCCCGCGTAGCCAACCCATGCATTGGCGCGGATCGCGCTGATCTGGTATTGGCAGGCTGTGCTATTCTTGACGCAATACGCAAAGTGTGGCCCAGCGAAAAGCTACTCGTTGCCGACCGTGGTCTGCGTGAAGGCATTCTGACCGAACTGATGTCGCGCGATGGCGCATGGCGGCACAATCGCGCGGCAAGCGCTAGAAACAGGCACTAAAAATGAGCAAGACAGGCGGCAACAAAAGCGGAGTGAAAACTGGCGGTCGCGGGGGCGCGGGCTCCAGCAATCTGCAGGTGCGCGTGAAGAAAAAGGCAGGCACGATCAAGGAATCGTCACGCCGTTGGCTTCAACGCCATCTGAACGATCCTTATGTGCATAAATCCAAGCAGGACGGATATCGTTCACGCGCGGCCTACAAGCTTATTGAAATCAACGACCGCTATAACCTGCTCAAAAAGGGCCAAAAGATCATCGATCTTGGCGCTGCGCCGGGCGGCTGGTCGCAGATTGCGGCCAAACTTGTCGGTTCGACCGACGAGGACCCGCATGTCGTTGGCATAGACTATCTCCACGTCGATCCCCTCCCCGGCGTTGTTCTGTTGGAGATGGATTTTCTGGACGACGAAGCACCGCGGAAGCTGATGGAAGCTCTGGGAGACAAACCCGATCTCGTTATTTCCGACATGGCCGCTCCGACAACCGGCCACCGCCGAACCGACCATCTGCGCACAGTGCATCTGTGCGAAGTCGCCGCCGATTTTGCCATCTCGGTTCTAAAGCCGGGCGGACATTTTCTCACGAAGACATTCCAAGGCGGCACAGAAAACGAACTCCTGGCACTGCTCAAGCAGAAATTTCGTTCCGTGCATCATGTAAAACCGCCAGCGTCCCGTGCTGAATCCGTCGAGCTTTATCTGCTGGCCCGCGATTTTAAAGGCTAGAGCATTTCCGGGCCAAAAGCGCGAATCAGTTTTGTGCAGGATAATGCGTTGCAGATTAATTTAAGCTAGAAATACCCAAAGCTTATTTTCCCGTGGAGGTATTTGCAGCTTCTATAGCTGCGCGCTCTTTGCTGCGGTGTTTTGTGACGGTCGGCGCGGCGAGTTCCTTGCCTGCATCCGGGGCGAGCCGGGCAAACCAGAAAAAAGCCACAGCCGAAACAGCCGCAACCACAAAGAAACCAATGTGGAAATCCACCAGTTCGAGATGGGCTCCGCGAAGCGATGTACTGATTTCCAGAATACCACCTGCCAGCGCAACGCCTATAGCGATAGAAACCTGCTGTGCAACGGCAGTGATGGGCGTTGCCTGACTGGTCTTTTCATCGGGTATTTCCGCAAAAGCCAGCGCGTTTACTCCCGTGAAGAACAATGAGCGCGCAAAGCCTCCGACCAGCAGAAAACCGATGATGACCCAATATGAAGTCGCCGGCGTAAACAGCCCATTGACAGCGATGAAGCAGGCAGAGATCAAAGAACCTGCCATCAGGGCGCGCCGGAAACCGACACGGACAAAGATGCGCTTTGCACCGAATTTCATGCTGATCGCGCCAATTGCCGAAACGAAAGTCATCATACCCGACTGAAACGGGGTGAGACCGAAACCAAGCTGAAACATCAACGGCAACAGAAACGGAATGGCGCCAATCCCGAACCGGAAGATGCTGCCGCCGATAACCGCTGCGCGGAACACCTGATTATCGAAAAGCTTCAGGTTCAGCAGAGGGTCATCGACCCTCTTCGCATGCTGCAGATACAGGACCGTACAAACAATACCAATCGAGAGAGTGGTAAATCCAACCGCAGGCGGCAAAGCAGGAAGGCTGACCACTGACAGTCCGAACACTACCCCGGACATCGCGATGCCCGAAAGAAAGAAACCTGTCCAGTCGAGACGCTTTACGATGCGCTCGTCATTATCCGGAAGGAACCGGCTGGCAAACCAGATGCCCAAGAAACCGATCGGTACGTTGATGAGGAAAATCCAGTGCCAGGTCAGGAATGTCGTGATGAAACCGCCAACGGGCGGTCCGACAAGTGGCCCAACCATTGCAGGGATTGTCAGCCAGGCCATGGCTGAAACGAGTTCGCTGCGGGGAGTCGACCGAATAAGAACGAGACGCCCGACGGGAGTCATCATCGCTCCGCCCATGCCTTGCAAAAATCGCGCAAGGACGAAAGCGGCAAGCGAGTTGGATGCGGCACAAGCAACGGACCCGACCACGAATACTGCTATTGCCGTCCGAAATACATTCTTGGCTCCAAAACGATCCGCCATCCAGCCACTGATTGGAATAAAAACCGCCAATGCAACAAGGTAAGCCGTCAATGCCAATTTGAGCGCAATGGGGCTTGTGCCAATGTCAGCAGCGATAGCGGGAAGCGACGTTGAAATGACATTGGAATCCATCTGTTCCATGAACAGGGCTATGGCCAACACGAGAGGAACGATGCGATTCACAGCGATATTCCGAATACTGGGGCGCGAAAGTGCGCAATTCTATGTAGCGCCCAACTGATTTTTGCTAGCCGGACCGGTCTCACAATGCAGTGAATATGCGACAAAATTAGCAGTTTTTGCGGCTATCAGCTGGACGTATTCGGCATTGCCGCAACACTTGACGCCTCACGGGAGATTTCATCCGTTCACATTTGTGTAAAACGGGGTTGCGCTTCTCGTAACAGCTTGTTACATTTCGTTACAGTTTCACGAAGCTTCGAACCGGGTGGGGGGCCGCTCCGGTTCAAGGAGGTAGGAAATGAACGATATTACAAGAACAGCCATCATCTACGGAATGATGATCATTTCACTCAACACTGCCCTTGCAGTCGGTCTTCTCGGACTTGATTTCCTGCGTTAACGCGCCCCATTTTTGCCCTCCAGGCACTCATGAAAAAGAGCGTTTCCTTCGTTGGAAGCGCTCTTTTCATTTATAACAGTTTTAACGCGCAGTATCGAGGCTGCGCTGTCCGAAAGCATTTCCAGCAAAAGTGTGAAACGATTTTGTGTCCGGGAATGCGGAAAACAAAGGGACAGAGCATTCCAACGATTCGTTAAACAAAAACCGCTCAAGCCCCGTGGTCAGAGAACGCGGCTCTGACTGCCTGATCAAAGAAGTTCGACCTATCCAGATTTAAGGCCAGCCGAGCTAGCTGCCCCGCCGTGATACGGGCTTCCACACGTAGTCGGGCTCCACTCCCACACCCGTTGTCCACATCTCACATTGAAAAAAACAGTACGAAATTATCTCTCGTCATACTGGACAAGACCATGAGGAAATCATAATTTTGTGCCGCTTGCACAATAGTGTGCTGGCTTGTTCTCGGGGCGGGGTGAAACTCCCCACCGGCGGTATGAAGCGAAAGTTTCGAGCCCGCGAGCGCCTGGATAATATGCCGATTCGGTAATGGTTCAGGGTCAGCAGATCCGGTGAAATGCCGGAGCCGACGGTTAAAGTCCGGATGGAAGAGAGCGATTGAACGTCAGGATCGTGTCGTTCGGACACCGTCCAAGCGTTCTTTTGTGCGCCCTGTTTCTAGTTTCGTGAGGAACCTATGAACCAGAGCTATCCGAACAAGACTTCATTCAAAATTGCATTTATCCAAGCCCGCTGGCACGCCGATATTGTCGATGAGGCCCGCAAGAGCTTTATTGCCGAACTCTCCGCAAAAGCCGGCGCGAACGTGGAAGTCGAAATTTTCGATGTTCCTGGCGCTTACGAAATCCCCCTTCATGCAAAGACTTTGGCCAAGACCGGAAAGTACGCTGCTATCGTCGGTGCGGCTTTGGTGGTGGATGGCGGTATCTATCGGCATGATTTCGTGGCGACCGCCGTCATTAACGGCATGATGCAAGTGGGCCTGGAGACCGAGGTCCCAGTGCTCAGCGTCGTCCTGACGCCACATCATTTCCACGACAGCAAAGAGCACCATGATTTCTTCCATGCCCACTTCAAGATCAAGGGCGTGGAGGCAGCGAATGCCGCTTTGCAGCTTGTGAGTGAGCGGAGCCGTATTGCTGCGCTTGTGTAACATGCACCGACCGGCCTTTATTAAAAGGCCGGTCCTTCTATGATGATACGTTCCCGGTGCGCATAAACGTCAAAGTCATCCCCTCGCACCAATGCAACGAGCGTCAGGTTTGTTTCATCAGCCGTCCGAATGGCCAACGCCGTTGGCGCAGAGATCGCAGCCAGAACAGACGCGCCGAACATAACTGCTTTCTGTACCATCTCGACAGAAACACGGCTGGTAATTGCAACGATGCCGTCACCCGGCGCAGAACCACTAAGCGATATAGCTCCAACGAGTTTGTCCAGCGCGTTGTGGCGACCCACATCCTCGCGAACCGCAATAAGTCCCTGGCCCGGAATATAGAAACCCGCCGCATGAACTGCATGGGTTTCAGAGTTCAACTGTTGTGCATCCGCAAGAGATGCGACAGCCATTGAAATATCGCTGGGAGAGAATGATCGCCCACCTTGCTTCAATCCCCTTAGGGGCCTCAATGCATGATCGATTGAGTCTATCCCGCAGAGACCGCACCCGACCGGGCCAGCCATGAACCGGCGTCGCGCGGCGAGCCTCTGTTCAGGGCGTTCAGCCAATCGAACCTGCACATCGATGCCTTTCTCAAAGGTCACGACCTCGACTGCTTCTATCTCGGAAATATCGTCCACAATGTTCTCGGTAAGCGTGAAACCTATGGCGAAGTCCTCGAGATTTTGAGGGGTGGCCATCATCACGGCCTGAGTTGAACCGTTATAGCTCACCGCCACAGGCACCTCTTCCGGCACCACCCGCATATCCTCGCGTGAGCCCGATATACGATGCGCGATATGTGGAGTACTCCGGCTAGCTTTGTGAAACGTCATTGACCTTCCCTCCCGTCATCGCACCCGTTTTTCCAGCAGTTTCATGTGGCATGAAAACGACTTTAATGTAAGTTGCCACCGGACAAGCCGTCGCAAGTGGGCCGGCAAGCGAGGAAAACATGGATATTCGCCAGATAGACGACAATTATTGGGTTTCAGGGCAAATCGAACCCGACGATGTTCGCGATATTGCCGCGGAGGGGTTTCGCACGATCATCTGCAATAGGCCCGATGGTGAGGGCGGCCCGGAGCAACCGGAATTCAGCGAAATCGCACGCGTGGCTGAGAAAGCGGGTCTTGCAACCTACTATATTCCGGTCATCGGCGGTCAATTGACCAAAGACGATGTGGATGCGATGGCGGCAGCATTGGAGGAAGCCGAAGGACCCATTCTTGGCTACTGCCGATCAGGAGCACGCTCTACGAATATTTACGGGATCGTACAGAGCCAAAAGCGCGGATAAAAAACGACCGCAGGCTATAGGGGCGGTGGAGCCGCAAAGGCATTTCCAAAGTCTTTGCAAACATGGTGATCACCGTCCCGAAAGCCGGGCGCGACCCGAATGGACGCCGCGCGATGTGTGAGCGCAATACTGGCGATAATAGCTCATGCCTGTCCGCGTGACAGTCGCAACAACGCCGCCGAGAACGAGAAGCCAGCCAATCGCCTGTGGCCAGTTGAAGCTTTCAATTCCGCCGCTCAGCGCAACAATGAAGATACCAGCCCAGAGCAAAGCTGCCGTCCGGCGCCAGAATACCGGGTTGAGCTCGTCAAAGACGGCCTTCCACAGCGAGTGAACAAGGCAGGCAAAGAAAAGGGCAGCGGCCAGACCGATATTGAGCAACTCGACCGGAAGCCATTGTTGCGAAGTGAGCATCGTTTCCATCATCCACTTGACCAAAATTCGCATCGAAGAAATTCTTAAACGTTTCTTGCGATCCGATTACTCATACTGTTCGTCCCATTCAGCTTTCGCTTTGTGGCCGCAACGTGTTACAAGCACGGAAAGCTGCCTCGGATAAATTCACTTATTATTGCGTTCACGCGAAATATCGTGTTGAAATCACTACTCTATTCTGGGTGCCCGGCTCTCTCCGGCGTACCGCAACCCCTTCCAGCGCTTGAGAAATTTGCGGTTCCCGCCTGCCAGCACTTCACTGTAAATATTTCATTCATCATCGCGCCAGATAACAGCTTTGTAACAATTCGGCACAGCAAGGCGGTGCCGAAAACAGCGAAATCTCGCAGTTGCTCACAAGAATGGGCTTATCAGCCGGCCTTTACTTGTCCGCCATCTGTTTTGCTGCGATAGCGCGAAGATGGGTCGGCTGGAGCAGGCGCATTGGCCGGGCGACCGAAGAGAAAGCCTTGGACCTGTTCACAACCCTCTTCGATCACCATGCGGTGCTGGTCAAAAGTTTCGATACCCTCAGCCACCACCGGCAGATCGAGGCTGCGCCCGAGACCGACTATAGCCCGCACAATTGCTCTCGCGCTCACATCCGTTTCCATGCTGGTGATGAAGCTACGGTCGATCTTGATCTTGTCGAATGGGAAACTTTGAAGATTACTGAGCGATGAATAGCCGGTTCCGAAGTCATCCATAACGATGCGGACTCCCAGTTTCTTCAAGCGGCGTAGCAGTTCAAGGGTCGTCGCTCGATCCTTCATCAAAGCGGATTCGGTTACCTCCAGTTCCAACCTCGTCGGTTCCAGGCCGGTCTCCGCAAGAATGGAACCGACGGTATCGGGCAGGCTGATGAGCCGGAACTGCACGGGCGAAAGGTTTACAGCGATGGTCAGGTGGCTGTCCCACTCGACAGCCGTGCGGCAGGCCTCACGCAAAACCCATTCGCCCAGCGCTACGATCGCTCCTGTTTCCTCGGCAATAGGAATGAACACTTCCGGAGGTATCTGCCCACGTTCCGGATGGTTCCAGCGAACAAGCGCCTCATAACCCGTGCAACGTCCATCCGACGTCGCGAACAAGGGTTGATAGGCAATACCGATCTGGCCGCGAACCATCGCATGGCGCAAATCCGCTTCTATCTGGCGCCGTTCTCTTATCTCATGGTCCATCTCAGGGGAATAGAATGCAACCCGTCCCCGCCCTTCCGTCTTCGCTCGATAGAGCGCGATATCCGCCGCATGCCGGATGGCTTCTGCATCCTTGCCGTCATTCGGATAAACGGCAACGCCAATACTGACGCCGACAGCAGTCGGATCGAGCACTGTATTCATCTCCGAGCGGAAGGTTTCTAGAATCTTCTCACTGAGCTTCCGGGCACCTCTGGGCTGCGGAACGCCCACTTGCAGGATAATAAACTCGTCGCCGCCGATGCGTGCGGCAGTATCTATTCCGTTTACGCAGCGTTTCAGAATGCTGGAAACCGTCTTCAGTACCCGGTCGCCTTCAGCATGACCGAAAATGTCATTCACCGCCTTGAACCGATCCAGATCGAGCGCCAGCACGGCGAAAGGTTCACGGCTTGGGCGCGCAACGGCATTCGCAAGCCTTTCTTCAAAAAACATGCGGTTGGGCAAATCTGTGAGCGCGTCATGCCGTGCCATATGCTCAATCTGACGTTGAGCCGTGCGCTTTTCGGTAAGATCGCGCACTGCCAGCACCTCGCAAAGTCGTCCCTGGTACTCAATCGTATGAACAGCCAGTTCAAAAATGCGCTCGTCATTCGGGAATCTTGGAGCCGCCTCGACGGCTTCCGGACGGTGAGCGCAGACCGGAAGCCCATCGGCCGCCAATAACAGAGTATCCGGCTCAATACCCGCCAACGATTTTTCGCTTCTCCGCATGAGATCGGAGAACCGGACGTTCATCTCGACTATTCCGCCATCGCGTACAACAGCCAGACCATCCAGCGTGGCGTTCGCAAAACCCTTTAAGTCCGTCATGTAACGGTCCACGAATACAGCAGCAATTGTCGTCAGCGCCACGCCACACACCACTGCGGCAATAGTAACAACCAACCAGAGACGTCCGGTCCCGAGCGGATCGGCCGCAGGTAGAGCCGGGTTTGGAATCAGTTCAGTCGACGCGACGGCTGTAAAATGGAGGGTACAAACAGCCAGTATTCCACCTATAGTTGGGAGCAGGATACGTAACCAACCGAAAGCATTCGTCACCAGCCAGAAAGCGGCCAGCAAAAGCAAAACCGATATTGTGCCCCCTACGAGGATCGGCGGAAGATCATAGTGAATGTCAGCAGCCGCCTTGATTGCACTCATGCCTGTGAAATGCATCGCGGCTATCGATAGCGTAGCCGACACGGCAGCTAGCAGCGCGTATTGAAAAGCGGCACCCTTAAGCAGGCGCAGGGTCAACCAGAAGCCGAGAACGGCTGTCGCTGCCGAAAGAACTGTGGCAGTGAAATCAAACTCTATCGCCACGGTGCCGCTATAGGCGAGCATGGCCACAAAGTGGGTTGCCCACACGCCCACTCCGCCAGCAAATGCGCTGATCGCCATCCAGTTGTCACGACGGCCCTCGGTGCATTCACGTGCACGGGCCAACAACAGGAAAAACGCAAACATGCTTGCAAAAGAAATGGATGCAGCCAGAATTACAAAAGGCTGGTCGTGCTGTACTGTCACGCATTCCAGAACTTTGAACATACAGCCCCCTGCCCCGCCTAAGGTGCAGTTCTTGTTAAATGCAACCCAAAGCACTATCCAAACTGTGCTTGATGCCCTGAATAAAATTATCGATAACTATTTAAGCAATTCTGAATTACGGAATTTTGCATCCGGTTTTGCTGATAATTGCAGGAAATTAAACACGCTTGCCGAAGCGCCTCCCGACACGCGCGAGCAATATCACGGGTAAAATTCCAACCGCCACGATGGCGAGGGCAGCAAGGGAAGCTTCTTCGTAAGTTCCGCGTGCGGCTTCGCCATAAAGATGCGTTGCAAAGGTTTCGACGTTGAGCGGACGCAGCAGAAGTGTTGCGGGCAGTTCTTTCACGCAGTCGACGAATACGAGCAGACCTGCCGCTACGATGGCTGTTCTCGATAGCGGCAGATGAACTGCATAAAACGTCTGGGTAACGCCACGCCCGAGTGTGCGCGACGCATGATCCAGTGACACTGGTATGCGCTCAAGCCCGGAATCGATCCCCCCCGCGGAGATAGCCAGAAATCGGACGACATAGGCATAGATGACCGCAGCACCAGTTCCGATCAGGACCAGCCCCGCCGAATAACCGAAAAAATGTGATGTAAACAGATTGAAGAGGTGATCAAAGCTACCGGCTACTACCAGAATGCCAATGGCGATCACCGTGCCCGGCGCCGCATATCCCATTGTTGACAAGCGATAAGACCAGCGCGAAATTCCACCAGGGAAAAGCCGGACAGCATATGCGACAAAAATTCCGCATATCAGCACCAACACCGTCGCTACGGACGCGAGCGCGACGGTATTGAAAGCTTCGCCAACCAATCGCGGCGATACACCGGCAAAACGGGCGCGTTTGACCGCTTCCACAACCAGGTAGAATGCCGGAAAAACGAACCCAATGATGACTGGAAGGGAGCAGAGACACAACAACCATGCGCCCCGCCCGTTCCTGACCCTCAATGGCTCGAAACCACGCGAATGGCGGATATTGGAAGCAAAGCGCTGCTTGCGGCGCCCCCAGCGTTCGATTGAAACAAGGGCAACGACCAGAAACAGGAGAGCGAGCGCCAATTGGGCAGCACCCGGCAAATCCGAACGCGTTATCCAGGTGGTGTAAATCGAGACCGTCAATGTACGAACGCCCAGGAATTCGGCAGCGCCCACATCATTCAGCGTTTCCATTAAGGCCAGACTGACCCCGACCGCCACAGCCGGTCGAGCAAGCGGCAACGCAACGCGCCAGAAAATGCCGCTGCGGCTAACCCCCAGAGTTCTTGCCGCTTCAATAAGGCTGGCAGACTGGGTGAGAAACATCGCCCGGGTCGGGATGTAGACATAGGGATAGAGTACGAAGCCGAGAAGAATAATACATCCGGTCATCGACCGAATATCGGGCAAGCGGAACTGGCGCGGACTGTCATATCCCAGCATGAAGCGTACTGCACCTTGCACCGGGCCGATAGGGTGCAGGATATCGAGATAGGCGTAAGCGACAATATAGGTCGGCACAGCCAAGGGAAGCAAAAGCGCCCATTCCAGCACGCCGCGCCCACGAAAATCATAAGCCGTGACCAACCATGCTGTTGATGTTCCAAGAACGGCAGCGATGACGCCAACGCCGGCGAGCAGAACCAAAGTTTCGAGAAAAGCCGTTGGAAGATTGGTGGCTAGAAGATGCGCCCAAAGCCCCGCCGATCCTTGTATGGCTTCAATGGCCAAGGCAACAACCGGCAGCAAAACCAGAATTGCGACCAGTGCCGAGAGCCTTAGCCAGCTGCGCCCTGCCCTTGCGGGTTGCAAAACTCGTTTCCGCGTGGCTGCAAAAGCTTCCATGGATCTCTCTATAGAGCACTTCCTGTTCACATCGGAATCGTTGGAACCGCTCTATCTATTTGTTTCTCCGCATCTCCGAACGCAAAACTGTTCACACTTTCGGCTCGGAATGCTCTAGTGCAACGCCGGCGCATAGATTGCACCGGCGTTAGTCTGCTTATTCAATCGGCTTTTAGTTATCAAAACCGACTTTGTCGACCAGTTCGCTTGCCTGCTTGCGATGGCTCACGATTTCCGAAAGCGGGACGCTGTCGATCTTCAGTTCACCGAAGGATTCCACGATTGGATCGAGCGGCGCGCCCGGCTTTACCGGATACTCGAAATTGGCCTTGGCGTAGATCTGCTGGGCTTCGTCGGACACCAGATATTCGAGCAGCTTTACTGCCGCGTCCTTGTGCGGTGCGTTCTTTGCCACGGCTGCGCCGCTGATATTGACCTGCGTTCCGCCATTCTTGAATGTCGGCAGCAAAACCTTGATGCCGTCACCCCAGGTCTTCTGTTCGTCCCCGCCCTTGCCCGAACGCATCAGGCCGACATAATAGGAATTGGCGACTGCAATATCGCAGATGCCGCCTACGATATCCTTGGCGCCATCACGATCGCCACCGGCAGCCTTGCGCGCAAGATTATCTTTGAGCCCCTTCAGCCATTCTTCGGTCTTTTCTGGACCGTAATGGGCAATATAGTCGGCGAAGAGTGCTGTATTATAAGGATGCTGGCCGGCGCGGATGCAGATTTTGCCTTTCCACTTCGGATCGGACAGGTCCTCATAGTTGATCTTGTCGAGCTCAAGGTCCTTGGCGGCATAGACGACGCGAGCGCGCATAGAAAGTGCGAACCAGTTATCCTTGGCGTCGCGAAGCTGTTCTGGAACAGCTTCTTTCAGCACTTTGGAATCGACAGGCTGAGTAAGCCCCTTGTCAACGAGATCGACCAGATTACCCGCGTCCACTGTCATAAGAATGTCGGCGGGCGAGTTGGTGCCCTCAGAAGCTACACGTTCTGCCAGACCATCCTTCAGGAAAACCGTGTTGACGGCGATTCCAGTAGACGATTTGAAAGCATCGAGCAGGGGCTGAATGAGGCCCGGTTCGCGCGTCGTGTAAATGTTCACTTCATCTGCGTAGGCGGCTCCTGCAAAGAACGTGACTGCGGCGAGAGCAAGGCCAGAACGCGCAAACTTGGACATTTTACCTCCAGATGGACCTGTTTCATATTAAATTATGAGTTATGCAATCAAGTTATACGATGGCACAACGACGGTCAATTGCCGCAACGCTTTCAACAGCGGATATTTTCGATCATTTGGGGAAAATCAGCGCCTTGTCCCAGTGCGGGCGGAACACGATGTCTGTGGAAGATGCCGGAAGCCGCAGTTCGGTGCGTACGCGCAGAGGCGGCATTGCACCTTTTACCCGCACGGTCAGTTCTTCGATCTCACCGAGGAACGTGCGGGATTCAATTTGGCCACGCAATGAAGCTTCGCCAGCCTCACCATTGATCAGGACCGTAAAATCGCGCGGACGTAGATAGGCGAACGCTTCTATACCCGGCTTAAACTCACCCTTTGCGACAATCGTCCCCAAAGGCGTTATCAGTTCATTACCTTGGATTGTCCCCGGTATCGCATTGAAGTCACAGAAAAAATCCGCTGCATACCGGTTTACGGGCTGGTCGTGAAGTTCGCGGGCCGTGCCATTCTGAACTATTTCGCCCGAACGCATCAGTATAACGCGATCTCCGGTCGACAGCGCCTCTTCCGCTTCATGCGTTACGATTATCGCCGTTGTGCCGAGCGCCCTCAACAAAGCCACCGTCTCGCGGCGAACCCGGGCGCGCAGGCCTCTGTCAAGGTTCGAAAACGGCTCGTCCATCAGCAAAAGCTGCGGTTTCGGAGCGAGGGCCCGGATAAGAGCAACGCGCTGCTGCTCGCCACCTGACAGCATGTGCGGATAACGCTCCGCCATGTGCGACAGCGAGACCAGTTCAAGAAGCTCTCTTGTCCGCGCATGCGCTTTGTCGCGGGGCATTTTGCGCAGGCCGAACAGGACATTCTCCTTGACGGTCAGATGGGGAAACAAAGCATAGTCCTGAAAGACGACACCAATGTTCCGTTTTTCAGGCTCGATAAAGACGGATGGGCCGACCAGCATCTGGCCACCCATGGCGAGAGTTCCGCTGTCTGGAACATCAATGCCCGCGATAATGCGCAGCAGGGAAGTCTTGCCGCAGCCGGAATGGCCGACCAGGCAGATTATCTCGCCCACATCGACAGCAAGAGAAATATCATTGAGCGCACGCACAGCGCCAAACTGACGAGTAATAGCTGACAGGACCAGCATGGGACCAGGATGACCGGAAGCCTGTCTTTCATCGTTCGGGTTGCGTACTGCGTCCATAAGAAAGATCGCGTATCCAGATTGCGGTTCAAGCCGATATAGAGACACATTCTTCAGAAAGCTACAAAAACAGGACGTATTATCTCAGGAATATCGCAACTAAATATTTCTGGAACGGGATAGCCGGTTGAAAGCGAGCAAAAAGCGAGCCATGTTCACAGTCCTTCCATATGCTCAAATCACCCAATCGCATTGCAGGAGAATACCGAAATGGGGCCGGTCACAGATAAGGTGGCGACAGCTGACAGATTGCCGCAAGAAACCAAAATTGCCATCATCGGCGGCGGCGTCATCGGTGTTTCAACAGCCCTTTTTCTGGCCGAACGCGGCATTCCTGTTGCACTCCTTGAAAAAGGGGAGATCGCGGGTGAACAATCGAGCCGCAATTGGGGATGGTGTCGCCGGACCGGGCGCGACAGCCGCGAAATGCCCCTCATCGTCGAAAGCATGCGACTATGGGAAGGCATGAACGAGCGGACGGGGCGCGAAACCGGTTTCCGTGTGACCGGAATTGCCTATGCTGCTGAAAAAGAAGAGCAAATGGCTCTTTATGCGGAGTGGATCAAGATAGCTCGAGAACATGGCATTGAAACGGAACTTCTCAACGCCAATCAAGTCGGAGCACTGGCACCTGGCATCAATCGTCGGCTCGCAGGCGGTATGATTACGCCGCTCGACGGACGGGCGGAGCCACAAAAGGCGGTTCCAGCTTTTGCGGCAAAAGCACAAGAACACGGTGCCGTCATTCTGCAAAACTGTGCCGCACGCGGTATCGAGACGACCAATGGTCGGGTTACAGCTGTGCTTACCGAAAAGGGTCGTCTGCGTTGCGAGGCAGTTGTTGTCGCGGGCGGAGCCTGGTCGAGACTTATCGTTTCGAGTTTCAGCGCCCACCTGCCGCAGTTGAAAGTGCGTTCTTCCGTATTCCGTACGGCTCCCATTGATGCCGGCGTCGAACCTGCAATTGCGTTTTCGGACTTTGCCCTGCGCAGAAGGCTCGATGGCGGCTATACGGTTGCAAGCCTCGGTGGATCTATCGCTGATATCGTGCCTGACAGTTTCCGGTTCTTCCGCGATTTCATACCTTCGCTTTCGACTGAATGGCGGTCGTTGCGCTTTCGGTTTGGTGAACGCTTCTTTGAGGAAGCATTCCAGTGGAAGCTCCGGCCAGCGGATCAGGTCTCGATTTTCGAGAAAATCCGTACACTCGACCCTGCTCCACACAAGGCTGCCAACGCTCAGGTATTAAAGAAGCTCAAGCAGGCAATCCCGACTTTCGCCTCGGCGACGATAGCGCAGGAATGGGCCGGACTCATCGATACGATGCCGGACGTCATCCCGGTCATCTCGCCACTCCCAGATGTTGCAGGGCTGATCGTAGCAACAGGTTTTTCAGGACATGGCTTCGGTATCGGCCCGGGCGCTGGCAAGCTCGTGGCCGATATGGTTACGGGTGAAACGCCGGTTGTCGATCCTTCGGCATTTCACATATCCCGTTTTTCCGATGGTTCCAAAATTCACATCGAAAACTGGGGATAATCTCGACCCCGATTATTGGATGACACCGCAGGCGAAACGCGCGCCGCCACCCCCAAGCGGTTTGGGCTTATCGGAGTAATTGTCCCCTCCGACGTGGACCATCAACGCTCTGCCCTTGATTTCGTCCAGCGATTTGAGACGCGGCGCGGTTACGCTTTGCGTCACATTACCCTGTGCGTCCGCTTTAAGCAGAGGCAAGTCACCAAGATGTCCCTCGCCTTCCGGCCCCATGTGATGTTTGGAATGCGAGGGGTCGTAATGTCCACCGGCAGCTTGCGCGGGAACAGTTTTTCCATCCTGTTCAGCCGGTGCGCAGCTTCCTTTCTCATGCACATGAAAGCCGTGCTCACCTGCAGGAATGCCTCTAAGATCGGGCTTGAACAGCAATCCGTCAGCAGTCTGCGAAATCGTGACGGAACCAAGTTCCTTTCCCTGGCCAGTCGGCAGCGCCTCATAGAGTTTGATATTCACATCCGCGGCAATGGCGGGAACTGTCAGAAGCATCATTGCTGAAGCAATCAATAACGGCTGCATCGTTTCCTCCTGATCGATCATTCGTGATCAAAGAACAACGCACGCCGCCCGAAATTGTTCGACAAAAAGTGCCGGAGTGGCCGCGGGACAAACACCTGCCACGCGGCCAGACGCGGCTATACTGTTATGAACTGAGCCATCATGCCCACATCTTCGTGTTCCAGCACGTGGCAATGAAACATGAATGGATGGCCTTTGGGTGCTTCGCGGTCGAAATGAACGAGTATCTGGGCCTTGCCGTCGATCAAGGCAGTATCTTTCCATCCCGATTGATGCGCTGGCGGCGCTTTGCCATTCAGAGAAAGAATGCGAAACGACGCCCCATGAATATGGAATGGATGCGGCATCTCCTTCGTTGTGAGCTCCCATATTTCCCAGGAGTCAAGCTTGGCTTCGACATCGATACGATCCATATTGAATGGTCTGCCTGCGATTGCCATCTTTACGCCTGATGTCAAAGCTTCAAGCACTGGCCCTGTATCGGCAGAACTTCTGCCTCCGTGCATATCATGATCCATAGCACCAGACTGCATCGAGCCCATGTCCATGTTACCCATATTATGCCCGGCATGAGGGTCGGCTGACGGTTTCGCCATCATCAGCTTCATATTTTCCGCCATTCGCTCGTCAAAGAAGAAAGAGCGGTGTTTTACGGAAAGTTTCTCATTCGCGGAATCGGGGCCATCAAGGCGATCTGGAAGCGTCCTGATTTTCGCTTGCACAGTATTGTCCACCACAAATCGCATCAAATGCAGGTCGTCACCGCCGCTGTCGCTGTCATAGGTCAGCAAATCGACCGCTTTGTCTTTGGAAAAATCTACCAGGACTTCGTAGCGTTCACCGGGGCTGATGGACAGTCTTTCGACCGCCTCAGGCTTTTCGATGAAACCGCCGTCCGACGCAATGACAAGCAAAGGTCGCTTGTCACCCAGACGAACATGAAAGTTTCGCGCATTGGCCCCGTTCAGGATACGCAAGCGAACGATGGAGGCGGGAACACTTGCCACCGGTGAAACGACGCCATTTACGATGAGCTTGTCGCCACGGAAGCCATGCATCAGGTCCATGATGTCAGGCTGATAAACCTTGTCGCCTTCAATCACCCGACGATCTTGCAGCACCAGCGGAATATCATCTACACCATAATCTTCGGGTAGCCCGCGTGCCGCATCTTTGCCGTCGGTCACGATCATGAGACCGGCAATACCCATATGTGCCTGACGGGCGGTGTTTCCATGCAGATGTGGATGGAACCAATTGAAAGATGCCGGCTGATCCACCGTGATTTTCGGCCTCCACACCGCGCCCGGCGCAATCACATTATGAGGTCCGCCGTCGAGCATGGATGGAACGAAAAGCCCATGCCAATGAAGTGTGGTCTCTTCATCCATGCCGTTTTCTACGGAAAGGGTGACCGTTTCCCCATTCTTCAAGCGCACGAGCGGACCGAGATAGGCGCCGTTGATGCCGGCAGATGCCGCTTCGCTTCCTTTTTCAAAACTGTGACGCCCTTTCTGCACCTTGAGTTTGACGACACCCGACGCATCTGGCTCAACCAGCGGCGGCAAAGGTAAAAGCCGTCCGGCAGGCGCGTTGGAGGCGGCCCCCGCACCGTGACCCAAATGCTGATGGCCATCTTGCGCAAAGCTGTCAAACGGGCGAACGGCAGTAACAAAGGCCGCCCCAGCCGCCAGAGCCAACAAGCGGCGACGTGTAATTCCTGTCATGGTAAGTCTCCAGAGAACAATCATGATAGCCGCCAAACTTCGGCGGCGATTCCAAGATCAAACCTGAAGCGATATGGGCGGACGCAGGTCTCTGTTCGGAGATTTGCCGCTTAACGCTGCAACGAGCGGCGGTAATCCGAAATTCTGTGAAGGAACATCAGCGCGCAAATCCGTTGCCAGTTGTACAACACAGCCGCATGTCATCATGAGACAAGCATTCGGTGTTTTGGCGCCGTGATCCATCGGCGCGCTTTTGCCTGTATCCGCCGAGCCCGATGTGGCGTCCATCTCATGCGGCATGTTCATGTGACAATCAGAAAGCATCGACTGAGAGGGACTGTCATGCACCATCGCGTAACAAAGTTGCGTGGAAACAAGAAACAGCATTGCAAGCAATGTCGCGAGCATGCGGGAAGGCAAGCGCAGGACCGCATGGTCTCGCACTGACGCCCTCAAGCCGGTATCATACTTTGCTCGATGCATGTTTGCTTTCGTGACAGATGACAGCGGAAATCTAATCACCCGTTGCGGTAATTGAAAGGCCAGCCAAAGCGCTGACGGGAATTTTATCGGTCTTCGCTTTTCTTTCCCAAACAGCGTGCTGGAAATCACAAAATTGCTCAAAAGCCCTTTTCTGCTTGCGATTCTATATTCAGCGGTTTTAAAGAAGCCACATCTTGGGCTCCTCTCCCCCCTTAATTTGACAGCCCGCAATATTGGAACTGAAACAATGACAGTCGCTGTAGCGGTGGCCCCGCAGAAAAACTCCGCGCGCCGAGTTCTGGCCGCAAGCATGATCGGCACCACGATCGAATTTTTTGACTTCTATATTTATGCGACCGCCGCGGTGATCGTATTCCCGCACCTCTTCTTCCCTGCAAGCGACGGCAATTCAGCGCTTCTCCAATCGTTGGCAACCTTCGCCATCGCGTTTTTTGCCCGCCCTGTCGGCGGCGCATTGTTCGGTCACTTCGGAGATAAGGTAGGACGCAAGGCGACACTGGTCGCAGCGCTCATGACCATGGGGATTTCCACGGTTGCCATCGGCTTCCTTCCAACCTACGACTCCATCGGCATCTGGGCAGCGCTCCTGCTGGCTCTGTGCCGCCTGGGCCAGGGTCTTGGTCTCGGTGGTGAATGGGGCGGCGCGGTGCTGCTTGCAACTGAAAACGCGCCCGAAGGCAAGCGGACATGGTACGGCATGTTCCCACAGCTCGGCGCTCCGGTTGGCTTCATTCTGGCGACGGGCATCTTCCTCGTTCTCGCTGAGGCTCTCACCGAAGAACAATTTTTTGCTTTCGGCTGGCGCATTCCCTTCATCGCCAGCGCCCTTCTGGTCGGCGTAGGCCTGTTCATCCGCCTCAAGATTGCCGAAACGCCGGAATTCCAGAAAGCAATCGACAAGGCCGAACGCGTTGAAGTGCCGGTCGCAACCTTGTTCAAGCAGCACAAGATGAGCCTTCTCCTTGGCACCATCGGTGCAGTTGCAACCTTCGTCCTGTTCTATCTCATGACGGTCTTTTCACTGGGTTGGGGCACACGCGCGCTTGGCTACAGCCGTGAAGAATTCCTTGTTCTTCAAATGACCGGCGTGGTCTTTTTCGGCCTGATGATCCCGGTAGCTGCGCTGCTTTCTGACCGCTTCGGTATGCGCCCGGTCATGATCATAGTCACGGTCCTGATCGGCCTCTATGGTTTCATCATGGCGCCCCTGTTCATGGCTGGTACGGCTGGTGTTCTCGCATTCCTCATCATAGGCTTCGGCCTGATGGGTCTTACCTATGGCCCTATCGGTGCAGCGCTTGCCGAACCGTTTCCAACGTCGGTCCGCTACACCGGCGCTTCGCTGACCTTTAATCTGGCAGGCATTCTGGGCGCTTCGGTTGCACCTTATATCGCCACCTGGCTCGCAACGCATTATAGCTTCGACTATGTCGGCTATTACATGTCTGCCGCCGCGGTCATTTCGTTGATCGGTTTTGCATTCATCTCGTTCAAGCGCGGCGAGTAACAAATCTCACGAAGCAAAAAAGCCCGCGTGGAGCGATCCGCGCGGGCTTTTCTTTGAAAGAGGGCACGGCCCTTATTCGGTGTCGGCAGCTTCCAGTGCGATTGCGACCGACTGGATGATCGAAGCAAACCGGACGGCCGTCTGGATTGCTTCCGATGACACGTTGGCCTTGCGCAGAACATCCTCATGCGCATCGATGCACATGCCGCAGCCATTGATGGCGGACACAGCCAGCGACCAGAGTTCGAAATCGACCTTATCGACACCCGGATTACCGATCACATTCATCCGGAGTTTCGCCGGCATGGTGCGATAATCCTTATTGGTCGCAAGATGCACGAACCGGTAATAGACATTGTTCATGCCCATGATCGATGCAGCCGACTTTGCTGCCTGAATAACGGACGCATCGACTTTTGCTGCGGCCTCGGCAACAAGCGACTTGCGCACATCGGCATTGCGGGAGGCGATGCCGCAGGCGACGAACAGACCATACTTCTGCTGTGGCGTCAGTGTTTCATCGCTTGCCATCGACGAAAGATTAAGACGAACGTCCTTGGCAAAATCCGGGATCTTTGATTTCAGATCATCAATGGACATGGAAACCTCTATCAGTCTTTTAGATATAAGATAAAAGAAAGGCGGGTCTCGACCCGCCTTTCTGCAACAAGCAAGCGCCGGTCAGGCAGCCTTGAGCGTTTCGCCACCGACTTCGCGGTTGCACGGGCAGAGCTCATCGGTCTGCAGCGCGTCGAGAACGCGAAGCGTGTCCTTGGGCGCACGGCCAACGTTGAGGTTGGTTGCATAAACGTGCTGGATTGTGTTGTCCGGATCGACAACGAAGGTGTAGCGATATGCAACGCCATCCGGCGAACGAACGCCCAGGCCATCGACCAGCGAGCCGTTGGTGTCAGCAAACGACCAGATCGGCAGCTTGTCGAGATCCTTGTGGTCGCGGCGCCATGCAAGCTTCACGAATTCATTGTCGGTCGAACCGCCCAGAACGACTGCGTCACGGTCTTCGAAATCCGAAGCAAGGCGCGCAAATTCAGCGATTTCGGTCGGGCATACAAAGGTGAAATCCTTCGGGTAGAAGAAGATAACTTTCCACTTGCCTGCGAAGCTTGCTTCGGTGATTTCTTCAAATGCCGAAACGCCATTTTCTTCGTGATGGTTGAAACCGGGCTTTACGCCGGTGACCTTGAAGGAGGGAAGCTTGTCGCCGATTCCGAGCATCTTATACCTGCCTGTAAAAATTCAATGGTTATGCGGAAATTTCTGAATTTTCAGAATTTTCCATCCTGCGAGTCGTATATAGGGTTTCTTGCCAAATCGGTCAAAACGATTATATCGATAAATTCCATCGATTTTAGCGATGGGGCGAGGTCTTGGGATTCGATGCTCAATATCAGTGTCCGTCAACTCCACTATTTTATGGCCGTCGTCAAAGCGGGCTCCTTTTCGCGAGCAGCCGAAATCGTAGGCGTAACCCAATCGACCTTAAGCGCTGCTATTCAGGCGCTTGAGACAGAAATTGGGGCAACGCTAATCGATCGCTCGGGCAGACGAATGCAGCTTCTGCCAGCGGGTGAGGATTTTCTGGAGCGAGCTCGTATGATCGTAGCGCTCATCGAAGAACTTCCTGAACATGCTCGGCAGGCGGAACGCCCGCTGACGACCAGATTGCGGATGGGCGTTATCCCGTCGATAGCGCCTTTTCTCCTGCCTAAAGTTCTGCCTGCCACCACCAAAGCATTTCCCGAATTGCAGCTTACAATCCGGGAAGGGCTCACGCGCTCCCTCCTCGACAGCTTGCGTTCAGGGTCCCTCGACGTAGCGCTCGTTGCCCATCCATACGATCTCGATGAATTTGAAGTATCAAAGCTTGGTCAGGACGTGTTCTATCTGGCCGTGCGGCGCGACCATGCATTGGCCAATCGCGACCGTATAGATGCTGACGATTTGCAGGATCAGCCATTTCTCTTGCTGGAAACGGGGCATTGCCTTCGCGAACACGTCATGGCTGCGATAGGTTCAACACCAGCGCAAGCAAGCGGCGATGTTCACGCAACATCGATCACCACGCTTGTGCAACTCGTGGACTTCGGAATGGGCGTCACTCTGCTGCCGGAGATAGCTGTCAAATCCGGCGTCACGCGAGGAACCGAACTGAGCGTCGTTCCTTACGAGGGTAAGAACAATTACCGATCGCTGGTCCTTGTCTGGCGTTCCAATGCGGCCCGCCGCAATGAGTTCGAGCTTTTCGCGGACCATCTGCGCCACAAATGCATGAATCAGAGTTAGAGAACTCCCCAGGCCCGAAACCGCCCGCGCCCGGTGATTTCTCTCAAATTGAGTTCCGAGATCAGTTTCAGGGCCCCTTGCTGTGTAACTTGCAGCTCCTTTTCCACCATCTGGCTGGAAATGAGAGGGCTGCGCAGCACCATTTCCATCAGGTCCGGTAGTCGCGAATTGGACCTGCGTCCCTTGAGCTTACGCTGCATTTGTTCACGCGCCAGAAGCAACCGGTCATGCTCCTTCATGGTGAGGTCGGCGGCATCTTCAATGCTAGCAAAGAACGTTCTGAGCCTGACCAGGCGGTTCGGCGAACGGCGCTCGTCCGGCCGTTTCGCACGCAGGCCGAGACTGATTGTCGGCAGATGGCTCGCCGCAAGACCGCTCTGGCGCAGGAACGCGGCCGTCAGCAACCGTCCTATCCAAGATGAGCGTTGCACAACTTCCAGCGAAAACCAGGCGTCATGAATTAAAGCTGCCCGCATAAGCGGCGGCAAATCTCTTGTATTGGCAAGACAATCGCGCCATTCCTCCAAACGCGCATCCTCATCCCAGTCACTGTCGTAAAGCAGTGTATCACGCTGCGTCGTTTCCGGCTTGGACCTCTCGGAAGCCACACCTTCGAGAAGAGCTTCAGTCCGGGCAAGCAGAGTGTCGACGTCATTGAGCAACGGATCGGAATCGTCATCCAGTGTCATGCGCGGTTCGATTTCCGAAGGCGCGAGATTGATGGAGCGGCCGAGCAATTGCTGAATACCGGTGGGTCCGAGGGCCCAGTCTGCTGGTTTTCCAGCAATCTGGCGACGCATGCGCAAAACCGCATGTGCAATCGTCAGGGCATGGCTTGGCACCCGGCTGTCCATCAAGGCATCATGCAAGACCAGGTCTTCCAGATGCACCAGCTCACCCTCAAGCCACATCGAAGCGACAGCATCGTGCATATGCATCCGCTCGATCATGCCATTGCGAATGGGCGAACGCGAAAGCCGCTCGTCGAGCCGTGCCAGAGCTGCGGTAGCTTTGCTCACGGGCAGAAAAAACTCTTCAAACGGCAAATCATCGATCTTGTAGGCCATGTCCCGCATATCGCAGCCGAATGCGGTAAAAGGCAAATGAAATTACCGCCTTACCGCAGGACCTCGGCGACCTTGACAGTGCGTCCTTCCCTGACCGAACGGAGAGCAGCTTCAGCCAAGGCCAAGGCCTGTAGTCCATCTTCTGCTGAAGGATGAGGCGCTTTTCCTGTATCAAGCGCATCGATAAACGAGGCGATTTCCGCTGCATAAGCAGCCGTGTAGCGCGTCATGAAAAAATCGTGGAGAGGCGGGCGATTATAGCCATCTCTGGAAGCGATTTCTATCGAAACGGGGCGCTGGTTTTCCGCCGAAACAGCGCCGAGCGATCCATGGACCTCAATGCGCTGATCGTAACCGTAGGAAGCGCGCCGCGAATTGGAAATCACACATTGTCGGCCAGAAGCGGTCGTCAGGATGACGCTCGCACTATCAAAATCGCCGAGTTCTCCGATTTTTGGATCGACAAGAACCGAGGCCGACGCCGATACGCTCTCGATTTCCTCTCCAAGCAGAAAACGCGCCATATCGAAATCGTGGATCGTCATGTCGCGAAAAATGCCGCCCGATACCTTGATATATTCCGCCGGTGGCGCGCCGGGATCGCGGCTGGTGATCGTTACCATTTCAACATTGCCGATGCGCCCGTCTTCAATGGTCTTGCGTACTGCCGCAAAATGCGGATCGAATCGGCGATTGAAACCAAGCATCACCTTCGCGCCAGTTTCGCGAATAACTGCCAGGCAGGCTCGGACGCGTGCAATATCAAGATCAATGGGCTTTTCACAGAAAACGGCCTTGCCGACGCGCGAAAACCGTTCAATAAGATCGGCGTGGGTATTCGTTGGCGTGCAGATCAGCACAGCATCAATGTCGTCTGCCTTTTCGATAGCGTCGATGCTGCGAACTTCAGCCCCTGCAGGGTCGGCAATTGCGAGTGCTGCCGCTTCGTTGGCATCCGCAACGGCGACCAGTTTGGCCCGCTTGTCCGCAGCGATTGCACCTGCATGCACCTTGCCGATACGGCCCGCACCGAGCAGCGCCAGACGTGCCACCATTGCCTCATCCTCCCAGGAAACGGCGATCTTCATCCACCTGAAGATACGCTGTAGAATATTTATTCTATTTTGCTAGAATGTGACATAAAGATTGTCAAGAGACCATAATTGAAAGGCCAATGATGGATTCGCCTGCCCCGTCACCGATCAGCGTTCCGGCAAATATCAAGGAATTCGAAGCGAAGCTGCTTCAGGTCTCCGACCGCCTGCCGAAAAGGCTCAAGCAGTGTGCTGACTTCGTCGCGGCCAATCAGGATCGTATCGCTGTGTCGACAGTCGCGGAAATGGCTGAAGGCGCAGGTGTGCAGAGTTCCGCCTTCATGCGCTTCTGCCAAATCATGGGCTTCTCCGGCTTTTCCGAAATGCAGAAGCTGTTCCGGGATTCCTATGCTGGCGGCTGGCCGGATTATTCAACCCGGTTGCAGCACTTGCGCGAAACGGCGACGGGCAGCGCTCCCGCCCTTCTTGCCGAGTTTGCCGAGGCCGGGCGCACCTCCCTCGAAGGTTTGCTCAAGACCATTGATTCTGAAGCGCTCGAAAAGGCCGTTCAGCTTCTGGCTGGCGCGCATACAATCCACATTGTCGGAATCCGTCGCGCTTTTCCAGTCGCAAGCTATCTAGCTTACGCGCTGGAGAAAATGCACGTTCCCGCAATGCTGCACAGCGCCGTTGGCAAACTGGAAAACCTGCATGCTATTCGCGAAGGCGACGTGCTTCTGGCGATTACCTTCTCCCCCTATTCGCCGGAAACGGTCGCCATGGCCGAAGCCGTTGCCGCGCGGGGTATCGATGTCGTCGGTATCACAGACACTTTTGTCAGCCCCATGAGCAAGTCCGCCAAGCAGACGCTTCTGGTTTCAGAAGTGGATTTCGGTGCATTCCGGTCGCTCTCAGCAACGCTTTGCCTGGCTATAGCACTTGCCGTCGCCGTGGGCACACTACGGCAAAGTGACTGACCTTTCTTTGCGCATTCCATTTTTCGGTTGAAATAGAATAATAAATCCATTTTAATCAAAAATGGAATAACTGCTATGTGTCGTGTTTCATGCGCAGCCATGCAGCAATAAAAAAATACCGAGGAGGACAGCAGTGAAGCGGCTCGACTTGATAACGATTGGCCGATCTTCGGTGGACCTGTATGGCGCGCAGGTTGGCGGCCTTCTCGAAGACATGGCATCCTTCAACAAGTATGTCGGTGGCTCCCCGACCAACATTGCAACCGGGACTGCGCGGCTGGGCCTGAAATCGGCGTTGATCACGCGTGTCGGCGATGAGCATATGGGGCGCTTTCTGCTGCGGGAACTGGAGCGGGAGGGCGTGGACACTCGGGGCATCGTTACCGATCCAGAGCGCCTGACCGCCCTGGTTATTCTCGGCATTCGCGACCAGCACCATTTTCCCTTGATCTTCTATCGCGAAAATTGTGCCGACATGGCTTTGTGCGAGGATGACATCGATCCAGACTTTATCGCCGAAGCAGGCTGTGTATTGGCGACCGGCACGCATCTATCGCATCCAAGAACGGAAGCGGCTGTCCTGAAAGCACTTCGCCTCGCGCGCGGCAATGGCAGCCGCACAGTGCTCGACATTGATTACCGCCCTAATCTCTGGGGGCTTTCCGGCCATGGTGACGGAGAAAATCGTTTCATCGAATCCACAGCCGTCACAGCCAAGCTTCAATCGACGCTTCATCTGTTTGATCTTGTCGTTGGAACGGAAGAGGAGTTCCATATCGCAGGCGGCTCGACTGATACGCTGCAAGCGTTGAAATCCGTACGCCATGTGACGAACGCTGCACTCGTCTGCAAACGCGGTCCCATGGGAGCGGTGGTTTTCGAAGGTCCAATTCCTGACAATCTTGACGAGGGACAGAGCGGCGAGGGCTTCCCGATTGAGGTTTTCAATGTGCTCGGCGCAGGCGACGGGTTCATGTCCGGACTTTTGCGTGGCTGGCTCAAGGGCGAAGACTGGCCAACCAGCCTCAAATTCGCCAACGCCTGCGGTGCTTTTGCAGTGTCCCGGCATGGATGCACGCCAGCCTATCCGAGTTGGGAAGAGCTTCAGTATTTTTTCCGCACTGGCATTCGCAACAAGGCTTTGCGCAAGGATGCGGCCCTGGAGCAGATACATTGGTCCACCAACCGCAACGGCGACTGGCCTCACATGCGCGTCTTCGCGTTCGACCACCGTATCCAGCTTGAAGAAATGGCCGCCGAAGCGGGCGTTTCGACGGAAAAGATAGGTGAATTCAAACATCTTTGCCTGAATGCTGCCTTGCAGGTGGCAAACGGCGCCAAAGGCTACGGCATATTGTGCGATGGGCGGCTGGGCCGCGATGCTCTTTACCGGGCCGCGGGCACAAACTTGTGGATCGGGCGTCCTGCTGAGTGGCCCGGTTCACGCCCGCTGAAACTGGAGCCGGAACTCGGACCGGACTGTGGTGGACTTGTGGAGTGGTCCGTTGGGAACGTCGTGAAGTTGCTATGCTTCTATCATCCGGATGACACAGCTGAATTCAAGGCACAGCAGGAAGAAACGGTTTTACGTCTTTTCGCAGCCGCCCGGCGTAACCGTTTGGAATTCCTGTTAGAAATTATCCCTTCCAAAGCGGGGCCGGTCGATGACGACACGACAGCGCGTGTGATCGAGCGGTTCTATGAGATCGGCGTCTATCCCGACTGGTGGAAGCTCGAGCCTATGAAAACCACGGCGGCCTGGGCCAATGCCTGTGACGCGATTACTCGCAACGATGCACACACGCGCGGCATCGTCGTCCTGGGACTGGATGCACCCGCCGAAGAACTGGAAGCCAGCCTTGCAATCGCTGCCGGGTTCGATCTCGTCAAAGGTTTTGCGGTAGGGCGCACCATCTTTGGTGACGCAGCACGCAAATGGCTGAACGGTTTGATCAGCGACGAAGAAGCAGTCGCCGAGATGGCTGCGCGCTATCGCAGCCTTTGCAATGTCTGGGACAGCGTACGTAAATACTGAGTTCGTTCTGCCGGGAGGACGCTGGAGGAGCTATGAAAACAATTCGATTGACCGCCGCGCAAGCTTTGGTGCGCTATCTCGCAAATCAGCTGACGCCGGACGGGGAAACTTTTATCGCAGGCGTCTGGGCTATTTTCGGCCATGGGAATGTGGCCGGACTTGGCGAGGCGCTCCACGGCATTCGCGAAGAATTGTCGACATGGCGCGGTCACAATGAGCAGACCATGGCTCATGCAGCCATTGCCTATGCCAAGCAGCTTGGCCGCAAGCGCGCTTGTGCCGTCACCTCCTCCATCGGCCCCGGTGCAACAAATATGGTTACGGCAGCTGCCCTCGCCCATGTAAACCGCCTGCCTGTCCTTCTCATCCCGGGTGACGTCTTTGCCAATCGTGGACCTGACCCCGTTTTACAGCAAATCGAAGACTTCAATGACGGCACCATGACCGTAAATGACTGTTTTCGTCCGGTCAGCCGCTATTTCGACAGGATCACCCGACCCGAACAGCTTCTCACCGCCCTGCCTCGCGCCTTCCGCACCATGACAGATCCAGCCGATTGCGGGCCGGTGACACTCGCCTTTTGTCAGGACGTACAGACGGAGGCCTATGACTGGCCGGAAACGTTCTTTGAACAGAAAGTCTGGCACTGGCGCCGCCCGCCGCCGGATGAAAATGAACTGAATAGCGCAGCCGCAGCAATTCGGGCAGCGCTCAAACCTGTTATCGTCGCAGGCGGTGGTGTGCATTATTCCGGCGCACAGGAAGCGTTGCGCAATTTTGCCGAAGCGCACGGCATTCCGGTAATCGAAACGCAGGCAGGTAAATCGGCCCTGCCGTGGGATCATCCGCTCAATTTCGGTCCGGTGGGCGTAACTGGGGCAGATAGCGCCAATGCTATCGCTGCGGAAGCTGATCTCGTGGTCGGCGTCGGCACGCGCTTTCAGGACTTTACAACCGGATCTTGGGCGCTCTTCAGACATCCCGGGCGCAAGCTTCTCTCGCTAAATGTCCAGCCCTATGACGGTTCCAAGCATGGTTCGCTTCCATTGGTTGCCGATGCAAAGATCGGGCTTGAAATGCTCTCCAAAACAATCGGCAGCTACCAGCGCCAACCAATCAATGCAGCATTGAAAGAGAAATGGTTTGCGGCGGCAGACCGTTTCACAGCCGCTCCCAACGATAGCAACGCCTTGCCGACCGATATGCAGGTGATTGGCGCGGTGCAGCGCCAGGCGCGAGAGAACACCGTCGTCATGTGCGCGGCCGGAACGATGCCCGGAGAATTGCATCAACTCTGGAAGGCCGGTCGCCCCATGTCCTACCACATGGAATACGGCTTTTCCTGCATGGGCTACGAAATCGCCGGTGGTCTCGGCATCAAGATGGCCGAACCGGATCGGGACGTCATCGTGATGGTCGGCGACGGTTCCTACATGATGGCCAATTCTGAACTCGCCACCGCCGTCATGATGGGACAGAAGATTACGGTCGTTGTTACCGACAATCGTGGTTTCGGCTGCATCAACCGGCTGCAAATGGCGACCGGCGGCGCCGAGTTCAACAACCTGCTCGATCATGCTGCCCATGTGAACCCATCGAAAATAGATTTTGCTGCCCACGCCGGAGCAATGGGCGCTGATACAAAGAAAGCAGGGTCGATCCACGAGTTGGAAGATGCCCTGGCTGAAGCCCGCAACAGTTCGCGCACGACTGTCATCATTATCGACACCGATCCTTACCCGACGCCCGAAACCGGCGGATGGTGGTGGGATGTCGCTGTGCCGGAAGTCTCGGAACGTGAGCAGGTACGTGCTGCACGCAAAGATTATGAAGCCAAGCTCAAAGAAAGAAACTGACCAATGATCCTCTATGGCACCAATCCCATTGCCTGGTCGAACGACGATGATCGCAGCCTCGGCGCGCACATCAGCTTGGATCAATGTCTCGATGAAACCGCCGAAATCGGCTTCGACGGAATCGAGAAAGGTCACAAGTTTCCGCAGGAAGCCGCGTTGCTCAAGGCCGTTCTTGAACCCCGCAAGCTGCGCTATGTATCGGGCTGGCATTCACTCAATCTGCTGATCAACCCGGTTGAAGAAGAAAAGAAGGCAATGCAGCCGGCGCTCGATCTTCTGAAAGCGATGGGCTCCAAGGTCATCATCGTTTGCGAAACCTCCAACGCGATTCACGGCGATAATGACAAGCCATTATCCGAACGTCCGGTCCTTGAAGAAGCGCGTTGGGAAGAATTTAGCGCGGGCGTGGAAGCACTGGCCGAATATGCCGCAGCTCAAGATATCGCGCTTGTCTACCATCATCACATGGGAACGGTAGTGCAGAGCGAGGACGAGATTGATCTTCTTATGCAACATACGGGACCGTATACAAAGCTTCTTCTCGATACCGGCCATTGCCTGTTTGGCGGCGGGGACCCCGAACGGGTTGCCAAAAAGCATATGGGCCGTGTCGGACATATCCATGCCAAGAACGTACGCCCGGCGATAGCCACCGAAGTAGGCGACCAAGGCCTGTCTTTTCTGGAGGGAGTCCGTCGCGGCGTTTTCACTGTTCCGGGCGATCCGGACGGCGGCGTCGACTTCGTACCTGTACTGAAAGTTGCAGCCGAGAAAGCTTATCAAGGCTGGCTGGTGATCGAAGCCGAGCAAGATCCAGATGTTCGCAATCCATATCAATATCAGTCACTTGGGCTGAAGTCGCTGAAATCATTCGCGCGTGAAGCAGGACTCGATAAAGGAGACTGAGACATGGACAATCTGTTGCGCAAGCCCGTGGGCACGCATGGCAAGGTTCACGACATTACACCGGAAAGCGCCGGATGGGGCTATGTCGGATTCGGACTTTATCGTCTAAAGGCTGGTGAAAGCGCTTCAGAAAAGACGGGGCCGACCGAGGTGATCCTCGTTCTTGTGGAAGGCAAAGCGGAGATTTCGGCTTCCGGCGAGGATTTCGGCGAGATGGGCGAACGTATGAACGTGTTCGAGAAACTGCCGCCGCACTGCCTCTATGTGCCTGCTGAAAGCGACTGGCAAGCGACTGCTACAACAGATTGTGTCCTGGCCGTATGTACCGCGCCGGGTAAACCGGGCCGCAAGGCACAGAAGCTTGGACCGAAAGGCCTGTCGCTGGAACAACGCGGAACAGGCGCCAATACCCGCTTCATCCATAATATAGCAATGGAAGGCCGCGATGTTGCCGACAGCCTTCTTGTCACCGAGGTATTCACCCCACAGGGTAACTGGTCGTCCTATCCACCGCACAGGCATGACGAAGACAATTTTCCGGATATGACCTATCTGGAAGAGACCTATTATCACCGTCTCAATCCGGCGCAGGGGTTTGGCTTCCAGCGTGTTTTCACCGAGGACGGAAGCCTTGATGAAACCATGGCAGTCGCAGATGGAGATGTCGTGCTTGTGCCCAAAGGCCATCATCCATGTGGCGCGCCCTATGGCTATGAGATGTATTATCTCAATGTGATGGCCGGTCCCTTGCGCAAATGGCGGTTCAAGAATCATCCCGATCACGACTGGATTTTCCAACGGGACAACTCCTGATCCTCCTTAAGAAACAGACCGACTCGTGTAAGCTTTCGGCAAGTCCGTGGAAGACTTGCCGATTGCATTTTGGGGAGTTTCGATTGAACGAGCGCGTCCGTTTTCAGCTTTCGTCCGCAGTCTTTGTCATTCTGGCGCGCGGAGCGGAAATCTGCATGTTGCGACGGAAAGCAACTGGATGGATGGATGGTTCGTTCAGCCTCCCTGCAGGAGGGCTTGATGCGGGCGAAACGATCCGCGCCGCAGCCGCACGGGAAGCGTTTGAAGAGACGGGCGTGGTCATCGCGCCGGAAGCTCTGAAATCAGTCCACACCTTGCATAGCCTGACGGCCGACAGCCCCTGGATAGGCCATTTCTTCCGCACCGAGGAATGGACTGGCACCCCCACCCTATGCGAGCCGGACAAGCACGACAATCTGCAATGGAGAAAACTGGACAATCTTCCTGGAAATACCATTCCCTATGTGAGGCAGGCACTTGTCTGCATCGCCCGCAATGAACCTTATTCAGAGTACGGTTGGGAATAAGCTCCGAAACTGGAACTATCCGTCAGAGACCGGCAACCCTCTTGAGATCGTCAATCGCACCGGGTGCAGCCACGAAAACCCTGTTACCCTTGGTAAGTTTTTCTCCATCGACAGGGAAAGGGTGCGCATAACCACCCGCCTCGCGCACAAGGCAAAAGCCAGCCATGCAATCCCACGCATGCATATAGGGCTCATAATATCCCACCAGCCTGCCAGCCGCGACATAGGCAATCATCAGCGCACCGGACCCGTTGCGAATAAACGTGCCGCCCGCCTCAAGCAGATCTTCCACGATTTTGGCCACGAGTTGCGGCGTCACATAGTTGTTGGCACCGATACCTGTCACCGAATTGCGGATCGTGCGGGTTGGATCGAGAACCAGCTTCTTGCCATTGAGCGTTGCGCCCAAGCCGTTTGCCGAGGCATAGAGTTCATCGAAACAAGGAGCCTGAATTACGCCGATGACAGGCTCTCCGTCTTTCAGAACGGCAATGGAAACGCACCAGTTCGGCATGCCGTTGACGAAAGGACTGGTGCCATCAATCGGATCGACGACCCAGGTGTAGCCTGATGCACCCTCATTCAGCCCGTATTCCTCTCCGAGAAAGCCGTCGTGCGGAAAAATTTCCGACACACGGGTGCGGATGAGCTGCTCGACGTCCCTATCGGCAATCGACACCACGTCCTGCGGGTCCCGCTTGGTTTCGATAACCAGCGTTTCGCGTCGTTTGAAATAGTCGAGAGCTTTAGCGCCCGCTTCGCGCGCGATCTTTTCGGCAAGCGCCAGCCGCGCTTCTAATTCCGGTCGGGGATGGGAAGTCATGATGGTTTTCCGATGAGAGATAAGGAGAGGCGCGACGTTTCTGCGCCTATTGATTGATAATGGCAAGCCCGCGCATTTTGAACTCAATCGAGACGTCGGTTTGTGGCGGCAGGGCCTTCTCGACCGCCGGATCAACAATGAAAAGCTTGCCGTGCTCGGTCTCAATTTCATACTCGATATGATCGCCAAGATAGGCCGAATGCGCGACCCGTCCGGGAAAGCCGCCGCCCGTCCTTGGCTGGAGGGTCACCGCATTGGGACGGATCGCAAGCTGCGCCGGCCCTGGCCGGGCGTTGCGGGCAGCGACCCTGTGGGTCAGGCTTCCCACACGAATGACAGCTTCGCCTCCATCGGCTGTCACTACTTCACACGGTACCACATTCGCCTCCCCCATGAAGTCCGCAATGAAAGCGGAGGCTGGTGTTTCATAGAGATCACGCGGGCTTCCTTTCTGGGCGATGTTGCCTTCTTTCATGACGATGATCGTATCGGAAACGGCAAGCGCCTCGTCCTGATCATGTGTCACATAAACGGCAGTGAAGCCGAGCCGCTGCTGCAACTCGCGAATTTCAGTACGCACCCGGCGACGCAAGCGAGCATCGAGATTTGAAAGCGGTTCATCCAGAAGCAGAACCTGTGGCTCCAGCACGAGAGCGCGGGCGACCGCAACGCGCTGCTGCTGCCCACCCGAGAGTTCGGCAGGCAGGCGGTGCCCCATTCCTGCCAGACCGACGAGCTTCAGCCCCTCTTCCGCACGTTCGCGCGCTTCCGCCTTCTTCATGCCTGAAGATTCCAGGCCGTAGGCTACATTGTCGAGCGAACTCATATGCGGAAAGAGCGCGTAGGACTGGAAGACCATCGAAACATCACGCTCATTAGCTGGCAGGTTGGTCACATCCTTCCCACCAATCAGAATACGACCCGACGTTGGGTGTTCGAGCCCAGCCAGCAGCCGCAAAGTCGTCGTCTTGCCGCAACCGGATGGTCCAAGAAGCGTTACCAGAGTTCCCGGCTCGACAGTCAGGGACAGATCGGGCAAGGCGGTGAAATTACCGAACTTCTTGGTGACGTTTTCAAATGTAACGGAGCCGGGACGGATCGCAGTCATGCGGTTTTCTCCTGTCGAACGGATTTGACGGGAACGATAGCGGCAATGCGGTTTTCGCGCCTGAGCTTGCGTTCACCCACAAGAAGCTGAAAGCCTGTAATGACGACGATCATCACGACAATCAGCATCGATGAATATGCGATGGCCACACCGAATTGGCCGTTTTCGACCAGACCGACGATGTAGGATGTCGCCATGTTGTATTGCGCGGAGACAAGGAAAATGACCGCGCTGATGGAGGTGATGGCACGTACGAAGGAATAGACCAATGCCGCGGTGATTGCCGGGCGCAGGAGCGGCAGAATGACCTTGCGGATCGTGCGGAAGCTGTTTGCCCGCAACGTCAGGGAAGCTTCATCGAGGCTTTTGTCAAGCTGGCTCATGGCTGCGATGCCGCCACGCACGCCAACGGGCATATTGCGGAATACGAAACATGCGATCAGGATCAGCGCGGTTCCGGTCATTTCAAGCGGTGGCAAATTGAAAGCCATGATGTAGCTGACGCCGATAACCGTACCGGGAATGGCAAAGCTCAGCATAAGAGCAAATTCGAAGATATTGCGTCCGACAAAACGCTGGCGAACGATCAGATAGGCTGTCAGCAGACCGACCGCCGCAGTCAGTGGTGCCGAGAGCATTGAAATTTCCATGGTGGTCCAAAACGAGTTCCACGCCACGCCGCTCCATGCAATGCCGTTTTCGGTCCAATCGACGGAGAATGCACGCGCGTAATGTTCGACAGTCAGCGTATTATCGAGCCCCCACTGCCGTACGAAACCGCCAATAAGGATCATCGCATAAACAACGACAGTGAAAATCATCCACGGGATGACAAGAGCATAAACGCCAATCTTTAGCCCGCGGGGCAAGCCGACATGCATGCCGGAATCGCCCTTGCCCGTCACGGTTGCGAAATTCTTGCCCGAAAGCCAGACACGCTGGATGAGAAACGCGGTCAATGTAAAACACAGGAGCACGATAGCGAGAACCGCAGCGCGCGACGGATCGTTTTGCGCGCCCACCACAGCAAAGAATATTTCGGTCGACAGCACGCCATTGCTTCCCCCGAGCACCATTGGATTGCCGAAATCCGCCATACTTTCGATGAAGGCGATGAGAAATGCGTTGGCAAGGCCTGGCGCCATCAGCGGCAGAGAAACCCTACGAAAAGTCCGCCAGCGATCGGCGCGCAAAGTTTGCGATGCCTCTTCCATTGACGGCGACACCCCTTCCACAACGCCGATAAGCACGAGGAAGGAAATGGGGGTAAACGACAGGACCTGAGCGATCCATATGCCGATGAGTCCGTAAAGCCACCGTCCGGGTTCGACGCCGAATATATTGGACAACTGCTCCGTCACGACGCCTGCGCGGCCAAAAAGCAATGTCAGCGCAAGCCCTACAACGAAAGGCGGCGTGATGATCGGCAATATGGTGAGAAGCCGGAGACCTTTCTTGAAAGGAAAACCTGTGCGGGTTGCGACAAGGGCAAAGGCAAGCCCCAGCACAGTCGACCCTGTCGCTGTCATCAGCGCCAACCACAATGTGCGCCACGCAACGCCACATCGCCCGTCACCGACAACACAGGCGAGACTCCAGATCGAGGAATCCTGAATATTGCCAATGAACCCCTCCGGCTTGAACGAGCCGTCGAAATCCTGCACTGCGCCTGCGAACATGCTGATGACGGGATAGAAGACAAATACAGCCACCAACGCGACAAGCAGAGTGATGGAAGAGACGACAAAAGCGTCCCCTTTCATAACGCCGCGTTCCGCCACACCAAACGAAAAAATAAGCAGAAAGCACAGGCCTGTCAGGATTGCTCCTGCGCCGAAGGCCGGCTGGCCGTCTGCGAGCGTGCCGAACAGATTTTCGCTGATCGTCCAGTTCCAGCCAGAAAAGCCGATAGCCAGCCCTTGCAGCACCAGAAATATAACACCAAGGAGACTTGCCCAGACCAGAATGCCGCTACGACGCTCTACAGGCAATATGAAACGGGCAGAGGCGCAGAGAAGCATGAACACGGCGATAGCGCCAAGCCACGGACGCCCGAAGAAGGCCATTTGCCAGAAGCCCGGTGCTGTTGCACCGTCGCCATACATTCCGTCCAGCCAACCGAAACTCAGAAAGCCATCTTCAATGCGGTACCAAGGCAGCAAGACAAATGCTGCCAACGCCAGCATAAGAACAATATCCAGTCTGCGATTATGCTGTTTCATGAATGTCCGCGTCCTCCCCCATGGAGATTCCAAGGAATGACCAGCGCTCGGCTCCTGCATTCTTCAGGAATACCGCTGGCAGCTCCGCTATTTGGAAATGGTGCGTCGCACAACAGAAGCGGCGCACCCGGATTTCAAGCGAGCGAAAGATCAGTTGGCGTGCGCGCCGATTTCCTTGTCCCAGCGCTCGAGCAATTCCTTGCGCTTGGCCGGTTCGCCGTAGGTCTTGAAGTCATAATCAATGAGTTTGATATCCTCAAAGCGCGGAGATTCCTTTGGAACTTCAGCCGACTTGTTCGATGGCAACTGGAAGGACTTCGCATCCTTCATGTGCGACTGCACTTCTGCGGTCAGCGCCCAGTCGTACCATTTCTTGGCATTCTCCAGATTCTTGGCGCCCTTGACGATCGACATGGAGCCGATCTCGTAACCCGTACCTTCGCACGGTGCGACCGATTTTACTGGAAAGCCTTCGGCCGTCATCGAGACCGCATCGTGCATGAAGACGATGCCGATGCCTGTTTCGCCGCGCGCCGCGGATTTGACCGGGGCCGAGCCGGATTTGGTGTACTGCGATACGTTCTCGTTGAGCTTCTTCAAATATTCATAAGCTTTATCTTCACCCATGATCTGTACCAGCGTAGCCAGTGCCGTATAGGCCGTGCCCGAAGAATTCGGATTGGCCATCTGGATTTCGCCCTTGTAGGACGCGTCGAGCAGATCAGCCCAGCATTTTGGCTCTTTCAGGTTTTTCTTGGCCAGAATATCAGTGTTGTAACCCCAACCGAGCGCACCGGCATAAACACCAACCGTGCGGAATCCGGAGCTTTCGGCCTGCTTCTTGGCCCAATCATTCAACTGTTCGAGCATGGGCGATTTATATTCGAGCGTAAGTCCCTCAGCCGCGGCCTGAAGATGTGGATCGCCGGTGCCAGCCCACCAGATATCGGTCTTTGGATTACGCGCTTCGGCCCTTACCTTGGCGTAGGTTTCGCCAGAAGAAAGCCGCACCATGTTGACCTTGATGCCGGTATCCTTCTCAAACATGTTCTTCATCTGCTCGCAGATCACCACATCCGCCGAACAAATGAGATTGAGATTGCCTGCGGCCTGCGCAGAAAAAGCAAATGAAGATACGCCAGCGGACAGCGCCGCAACCAGAAATGCCGAACGCATTGTTTTCCTCCCTTTATACGGCGCCTCCACGCCGACGCTTTTGCAAGCGTGTGCACAGTCTTTGCCTTTTATGAAAGCCTGTCAATGCCTTTGTAAATTTTATTCTGAAATTATAAAAAATAATTCAATCATTCTGTTTTGAGCCATCATTTGCACAGCCATGCAAATTTTTACGGACAAAAGAAAAAGGCGACCGAAGCCGCCTTTCTGCTTTTCTGATGCCTATGCGATCAGCCAATTGCCATCAGGCTGGCATTTCCGCCGGCAGCGGTCGTATTAATAGAAGTTGAGACTTCTTCCAGAAGCCAATTAAGGCAATAGGCATCGTCCTTCGAAGCCAATTCTTCCGAGGAAGCGGCCTGCGTCAGCACCAATGGCCCTGGCAGGGCAGCTATCTTCTGGTTTACCTCCAGAATGCGCGCGCTGTCGCCTTCGATCAAAGCACCGGCAAACGGTGCATCCGCCTGCCAGTCCTTGCTCCAAGCGATACGGGCGGCAACGCTGGGCGGAAGATCCTTCACCTTGTCCTGCAGGCCGGAAGCTGCATCAATGACTGCCGTATTGCCGGTGGAAAGCGCTGCTGTGAGCTGGCGATAAAGGCCGGTTTCGGTCTGCGGCACCAGCAGGATACGCCCGCGCGGGTGCAGCGCATATAGGTTGCGCTCGCCGACCGGACCCGGCAACTCGATATCGAGACCGAGCGCCGAATTGCTTCCGGTTTCGCGCGCGGCCTGCGCCAGATCGTTCATGCCGCGCTGGCCAAGCCACTTGGCGAAATCCTTGAGCGCCGGATCGGTGTGAACCGAACTATGACGCGGCGGGATCGGGGCCGTTTCCACGAGACGTCCGAGATAGAGCGGACCGCCCGCTTTCGGGCCGGTGCCGGACAGGCCGCGTCCGCCGAAAGGCTGCACGCCGACAATGGCGCCGATGACATTGCGGTTGATATAAATATTACCGACGCGGATGCGATCCGCCACATTGGCGATAGTTTCGTCAAGGCGGGTATGCAGACCGAAAGTAAGCCCATAACCGGTTGCATTGATGTCATCGATCAGGCGTTCCATGTCGTCGCGCTTGTAACGCACCACATGCAAAACCGGACCGAAGACTTCCCGCTTCAGATCGCGAAGCGAGTTGATCTCGATGATGGTCGGCGCAACGAAAGTGCCGTGCTGCGCATCCGAGCCAAGTGGAAGCTGTTCCACCTTGCGACCGAGATCCCGCATACCTTGAATGTGCTTTTCAATGATGGTCTTCGCTTCATCAGTAATAACCGGCCCTATATCGACCTTGAGCCTGTCGGTTCGGCCGATGGAGAGTTCCTTCAGTGCGCCTTTGAGCATGGTGAGGATGCGGTCAGCCACATCCTCCTGGAGGCAGAGGACGCGCAGCGCCGAACAACGCTGACCGGCGCTGTCGAAGGCGGATGCAATCACGTCGAAGACGACCTGCTCTGCCAAGGCAGATGAATCCACGATCATGGCGTTCTGACCGCCGGTTTCGGCAATCAGCGGGATCGGCTTGCCATTTGGCAGCAGGCGCGATGCCAGCTGCGCCTGAATGAGACGCGCCACCTCCGTCGAACCAGTGAACATCACACCGCATGTTTCTTCGGCAGCAACCAACGCTGCCCCGATGCGGCCATCGCCCGGCAAAAGCTGCAAGGCATCGTCTGGAATGCCAGCCTCATGCAGAATGCGAACGCCCTGTGCTGCAATGAGCGGAGTTTCTTCGGCCGGCTTCGCCAGCACCGGATTGCCCGCGACGAGAGCGGCGGCAATCTGGCCCGTGAAGATCGCCAGCGGGAAATTCCACGGGCTGATGCAGACAATTGGTCCCAGCGCCTTATGAGCAACGCCCAAGGTGCGGCGGGCCTGTTCGGCATAATAGCGCAGGAAGTCGATGGCTTCGCGCACTTCGGCAATCGCGTTTGGCATGGATTTGCCCGCTTCGCGCATGATGAGACCGAGCAGAACCGGCATATCACGCTGCATAATGTCGGCTGCGCGTTCAAGACAGCCCGCACGTTCAGCAGGTAGAATCGCCGACCAGCTTGCCGTCGCCTTCTTTGCCGACTTCATGGCTTTGGCTACGTCTGCTTCGGCGATCTCAGTCACCTGGCCTACAACATCATTACGATCACCTGGATTGAGAACAGGACGGCTGGTTCCCTTCACCTTGGCGCCAGCAACTTGCGGCTCCGACGTCCATGCGCGATTGGTGCTGTCTTTCAGAATTTTGCTCAGTTCGGCAAGCGTGGTCTCGTTCGACAGGTCGAAACCATCGGAATTCTTACGAACGCCATAGAGATTTTCCGGCAGGGCAATCTGGTCGTGGCGTGCGCCGACAACAGCCATGGAGCGAACGACCTCAGCCGGATCGGCGATCAGCTCATTGACGGAAACACTTGCATCACCGATGCGGTTGACGAAGGAGGAATTCGCGCCGTTTTCCAGAAGACGGCGAACCAGATAGGCCAGCAGCGTCTCGTGCGTGCCGACTGGCGCGTAAATGCGAGCCGGACGGCCAAGCTTATCGGCGCCGACGACTTCATCATAAAGCGGCTCACCCATGCCGTGCAGGCACTGGAACTCGAACTTGCCGGTTTTGAAATCCGGGCCAGCCAGATGATAGATGGTAGCCAACGTCTGCGCATTGTGGGTTGCAAACTGCGGGAAAACGGCATCGGTCGCGGCAAGGAGCTTGCGGGCACAGGCGATGTAGGAAACATCGGTATGCACCTTGCGGGTATAAACCGGGAAATCTTCCAGCCCATCCACTTGCGCGCGTTTGATCTCGGCATCCCAATAAGCGCCCTTGACCAGACGAACCATGACGCGGCGCTTGTTCTGTCGCGCCAGATCGATGATGAAATCGAGCACGAACGGGCAACGCTTGCCATAGGCCTGCACCACGAAGCCGATACCTTCCCAATCTGCCAGTTCCGGGTCTTCGATCAGGCTCTGCAACAGGTCAAGCGACAGCTCCAGGCGGTCAGCTTCTTCGGCATCGATATTAAGGCCGATATTATAGGACTTGGCGATGACAGCGAGCGCCTTCACCTTGGGCAGAAGTTCGCCCATCACGCGCTCGCTCTGGGAGCGGACATAACGCGGGTGCAGAGCCGACAGCTTTATGGAAATGCCGGGACCGTCATAAATGCCTCGGCCAGCCGATGCACGGCCAATGGCGTGAATTGCGGTCTCGTAATCCTTGTAATAGCGCTCGGCGTCGGCGGCAGTCGTCGCGGCTTCACCCAGCATGTCGTAGGAATAGCGGAAACCGCGTTCTTCCAGCGGCTTGGCGCGTTTCAACGCTTCTTCGATAGTTTCGCCGGTGACAAACTGTTCGCCCATCATGCGCATGGCCATATCCACGCCGCGACGAATTACTGGTTCACCGCAGCGGGCGATGAGGCGAGTGAGAGCTGCCGACAGGCCACGATCATTGACCGTGTTCGTCAGCTTGCCTGTGACGACCAGACCCCAGGTCGCAGCATTGACGAAAAGCGAACGCCCGCCCCCAATATGGGACTTCCAGTCGCCATTCGAAATCTTGTCGCGGATCAGCGCGTCACGCGTCGCCATGTCCGGAATGCGCAGCAGAGCTTCGGCAAGGCACATTAGCGCCACGCCTTCCTGGCTCGACAGCGAATATTCATGCACCAGACCTTCGACGCCGGTGCCCTTATGCTTGGCGCGCAGCGCTTCGATCAGCTTGCGGGCGGTAGCACGGATTTGCTTGACTGTTTCTTCCGGTAAGGTTGCCTGTGCGACCAGTGCGGCAACGCATTCGGCTTCGGGACGACGATAAGCGGCGGTGATCGCCTGTCTTAGCGCGTTTTGCTCGCGGATCGGCGGCGCAAAATTCTGGAAAACCGGATTGGTGGGAGCGGGTAGTGTATCGGTCATGGTGCAATGCTCGCAAATGAAAACAGCCCCGAGCGTCTCTGCCCAGTTTAGCTCTGCTTTATGTGGGCGCACACTAACATTTGTCCAAATTGCCTTCTGCCTTCATTTGCTCCATATGAAGGATTATCGATCTTATTATTGGCTTTCTGAAAGGCAAAAAGAATGCGAAAGATAGATTCTTTAGACGATCTGGATCAGTTCGATCGGCGCATTCTGGAGGTCTTGAGCGAAGATGGACGTATTCCGGTCACGGAACTCTCTAAAAAAGTCGGTCTATCCAAGACGCCGTGTCAGGCCAGACTGAAAAGATTGGTCGACGAAGGTTATATTGTCGGCTTCCGTGCGGCCATTGATCCCGAAAAGCTTGGTCTCGATCATATCGCCTTCACGACAGTTAAACTGTCCGATACACGCGAAGCCGCGCTGGAAGCCTTCAACACGGCGGTGCGCAAAATTCGCGAAGTCGAAGAATGCCACATGATCGCAAGCTCTTTCGACTATCTGCTAAAAGTTCGAACGCCCAATATCCGGCGTTACCGCGAGGTGCTGGGCGAGAAGATTTCGAGCCTGCCCAATGTGGCAAGCACATCGACGTTTGTGGTTATGGAGTCGGTCAAGGATAACCGCCCGGTAAGGGTTTATCCGGGCGCATTGTAATTTCGTTATAGTGGCTCACCGGCCAGATAACGCTCAAGCGTTTTTACAGTGCCATCTTGCCAGATACGCAGGAGCGCGGATGAGAATGCCGTGACATAGGCTGGATTTGATGCAAGCGATCCGAAAATATCTTCCATTGCAAGCCAGGCCGAGGGATTGCTCCTGGCAAGAGCCGCCTGTCGAGCCAGGCGATCCCATGACGGATCATTGGGCTCGATTATCGCTCCGCTATCGGTGGAGCCATAGCAATAACGGCACCAGAAGGCGGAAACGAGCGCCAGTCCTGTCACAGACTTGCCTTCAGCCACCCGGTCAGACGCGGTAGGCAGAATGAATTTCGGCTGGCGGTTGGAACCATCGAGGCACAGCCGGCGGACAGTATCCCCGATGCTTGGATTGGCGAAGCGCTTGTCGATCAACACGCGATAGGCTTCAAGATCGGTATCCGGCACTGGCGGGACTTCCGGGATGATCTCCTCCCTTGTGAGCTTTTCCAGATAGCGTCGGATCAATGGATGCTCCATTGCCTCATGCACGAAATGAATATCGAGCAAGCCGCCCGGATAGGCGATAGCCGCATGGCCGCCATTCAGAATACGAATTTTCATCAATTCAAAAGCAGCGACCTGATCGGTGAACGTGACTCCAACCTTTTCCAGCGCCGGCCGTCCCGCCGGAAAATTGTCTTCCACCACCCACTGTTTGAAACCTTCGCAGAAAACCGGCCAGCCATCTTCGACCCCGAAATCCTTCGCTGCGATCTCGCGTTCTCGCGCGCCAGTGGCCGGAGTAATGCGATCCACCATGGAGTTCGGAAAAGCGACATTGGCTGAAATCCAGTCAGCAAAGACGGGATCAGCCAGTTTTGCCAGCCCTACGACAGCATCTTCCGTCACATGCCCATTGCCTGGAATGTTGTCGCACGACATCACGGTGAAAGGTTGTACGCCAGCCTCCTTGCGCAGCTTCAGGGCCTGCACGATCAGGCCGAACACAGTTTTCGGCCGATCTGGATGGGTCCCGTCGGCCACGATATCCGGATGCGCGGGATCGAAGGCCTGACTTGCCGGGTCGATATAATAGCCGCCTTCCGTAATGGTCATGGAAACTATGCGAGTATCGGGCGATGTGAGATAGGCCATCAGTGCCGATCGCCCTTGCTCCGTCGATATGGTCACATAATCAACCATCGAAGCGGTGATCCTGGCCTCCGCGTAGTCGGCCTCCTGTTCCACAACGGTGGTCAGCCAGTCCTGCGTTTTCAGCGTGTCGCGCATGGCATCGTCGCTGTCGCGCACGCCGGCACCCACCAGCGCCCAATCGTGCCCATCACCCATTCCGAACAGATCGTCCAGATAGACAGCCTGATGAGCCCGGTGAAAATTGCCGACGCCGAAATGCACGATTCCGGGTTTCAAACCGGAAGGGTCGTAACCTGGTTTATGCACCTTGTCGAAGCTCTGGAGCGTGGCGCGCGACAGCTTGGTCATGACGATTTCCTTCAATTCAATCGGGTACGAACTGGACTTTCATCGTGGCTGGATCGCCGCCCTTCTTGGTGAAGTAAGGCAGCATCTCACGGAGGGGCAATTGGTGCGAAACGAGGCGCGCCATTTCGCCCTTGTCCTGTTTGAGGGTTTCCAAAGCCTGCGGAATGTTGCGATTGAGCGAATGTGAACCGACAATACGGATCTGGCGACGGAAAATTTCGAAAGGTGCAACCGAAATCCGGGCATCCGGTGCGCAAACGCCGAACACCAGAACCGTACCTCCGTCAGCCGCAAAGCCAACCATGCTTTCAACGACCTTGGCAATCCCCGTCGCATCTGCAACAAAATCGAAGCTGCGCCTGCGCTTATCCAGCTTCTCCGAACCCGAAACGACTGCCTCGAGACCCAGGCTCTCGACAAAGGCCAGACGATGTTCATTGATATCAGCCACTGCAATGCGCTTTACGCCCTGCGCTTTCAGGGACAATGCGAGCAACAGCCCGATCGGCCCTGCACCGAAGACGAGCGCATTTTCGGCTCCGCCTGCGCCAGTCTTCAGTTCCGCCGCACCAAGTCCGTTGAGAACACAGGCAAGCGGTTCCGCAAGGGCTGCTACATTATATGGCAGGTCTCCGATGGAATGGAGGTGGCTGGCCTCAACGAGGCTCGTACCTGCAAAGCCGCCATTGTGCGTCACTCCATAGGCTTTCAAATCCGAACAGAGGTTGGTCAGCCCCTTGAGGCAGGCGCGGCAACGACCGCAGGGAATATTCGGATCGACCGCAACGCGGTCGCCAACTTTCACATTGGTCACATCTTCGGCAATGGCCACCACCGTTCCTGCATATTCATGCCCCGGCACCAGCGGAAATGCGCTGACCCCATATCGACCATGCAGGACATCGATGTCGGTATGGCAAAGGCCCGACGCCTTGACGTCGATCAGGGCGTGCCCCGGCTGCAATGCCGGTTCCGGCAGATCGGCCAGACACGCTTCGCCATGGCCGGTAAAGTAGATCGCTTTCATTGCAATATCCCAGCTTCGTCTCAAGCCATCCAGTTGCCGCCGTCAACGCCAAAGGTCTGGGCCAGGATATAGTCGCTATCAGATGACGCCAGGAACACCGCCATGCCGGTGATATCGTCCGGTGTCGCGAAGCGACCGATTGGCACAGACTTTGCCACGGCCGCTTTTTTCTCGCCCGGCTTCAACCCTTCCCATTTCGCGAAATTCGCATCCACCACATCCCAGTGCTCGCCGTCCACCACGCCGGGCGCGATTGCGTTGACGTTGATGCCGTATTTGACCAGAGCAAGAGCGGCCGACTGCGTGGCAGAAATGATCGCGGCCTTCGATGCGCAATAGAGCGTCACCAGCGCCTCGCCGCGCCGACCCGCCTGGCTCGCCATATTGATGATCTTGCCGCCGCGCCCGCGCCGGATCATCACATTTGAAACCGCCTTCATCATGAAGAGCGGCCCCTTCAGGTTAATGCCCAACACACGTTCATAGCTCTGTTCTGTCAGTTCATTTACGGGAGCCATGTCGAAGATCGCCGCATTGTTAACCAGAATGTCGATACCTCCATATTCCGCATCAATCTCCGCGACGACCTTGTCAATCTGAGCCAGGTCAGTCACGTCAAGTTTCACCGCCTTGGCCGGATGGCCGATGCTACGCGCGGCCTGTTCTGCCCGCTCGATATTGATATCGGCAATAATGACCTTCGCGCCCTCACGCGCGTAGGCTTCAGCGAAGCCAAGTCCGATACCGCGCGCCGCACCGGTGATGAGGGCGACCTTGTCTTTCAGTCTCATGGGGATACTCCGGGAGTTGCAATCCGCACTCAAAGGTGCGCTTTCTTTTCCGTCAGCAATAAAGGATGCCGTTCAAACCGCTCCAAAGCCCTGCCGTCAGGTGTAAACAAATGCACGTCGCCGGGGTCAAAACCTAGACTGGCCGTTTCATGCGCACGCGCCGCGCTGCCGCCGCCTGCCTCCGCAACAATCAGGCCGGACGCGCTTTCATTTTGCACATAGAGATAAGTTTCACCGCCAAGGCGTTCGACAACCATGATTTCGCCTTCGAGTAAGCCATTGGAGGCCGGGTGAAGGTGTTCCGGGCGGATACCCAAAACCAGCGGCGTACCGGCGCTGACGCTCTCACCTTTGATGGGTGCTTTGACGGAACGTCCATTGGCGAGTTGGACTGTCACCCCGTCGGCATCAACGGCGCTTGCTTTGACTTCGATGAAATTCATGGTCGGCGAGCCGATAAAACCGGCCACAAAGCGATTGACCGGATGATGGTAAAGCTCCAGCGGCGACCCCACCTGCTCCACCTTGCCATCGCGGAGAACCACGATCTTGTGCGCAAGCGTCATGGCCTCCACCTGATCATGCGTGACATAGATCATTGTCGCATTGAGGCGGTCGTGCAGACGTGCCAGTTCGATGCGCATTTGTACACGCAATGCGGCATCAAGATTGGAAAGCGGTTCATCGAACAGGAAAATCTTCGGTTCGCGCACCATGGCGCGCCCAATGGCAACGCGCTGGCGCTGCCCGCCCGAAAGCTGCTTCGGCTTGCGGTCGAGTAGCTGATCGAGTTGCAGCGTTTTTGCAACTTCTTCCACCTTGCGGTCCCGTTCAGCCTTGGCGACGCCAGCGAGTTTCAGCGCAAAACCCATATTGTCGCGTACGTTCATATGCGGATAGAGCGCGTAGGTCTGGAAAACCATGGCAAGACCGCGCTCATCCGGCGGCGTATCGTTGATACGCTCTCCGTCAATGGCGAGGTCCCCGCTGGTAATTTCCTCAAGTCCAGCGATCATGCGCAGTAGCGTTGACTTGCCGGAGCCGGACGGACCGACGAAAACCACAAACTCGCGGTCGGCAATATCCAGATCGACACCTTTGATGACATCAATGTTGCCGAAGGACTTGGTGGCGTTTTTCAATGAAAGTGTAGCCATTTCGTTCCCTTTATTTCACGGCGCCGAAGGTGAGACCGCGCACGAGCTGGCGCTGCGTGACCCATCCGAAGACAAGGATCGGCGCAATGGCCAGCGTGGACGCCGCCGAGAGTTTTGCCCAGAACAATCCTTCAGGTGATGAGAAGGAAGCGATGAAGGCGGTGAGAGGACCCGCTTGCGAAGCTGTAAGATTGAGGCTCCAGAACGCTTCGTTCCAGCACAGGATGATGGAAAGAAGCGCGGTCGACGCGATGCCCGGAAGGCTTAGCGGCAAAAGCAGATAGCGTATCTGCTGGCCGACTTTCGCACCATCCATACGGCTTGCTTCTAGGATTTCGCCCGGCACTTCCTTGAAAAAGGAATAGAGCATCCAGACTACAATGGGCAGATTGGACAGGGTGAAGATGATGATAAGGCCCGTGCGTGTATCAAGGAGGCCGCTATCACGCGCTAAAAGATAGATCGGCACCAGTACGCCAACGGCGGGCAGCATCTTGGTAGACAGCATCCACAAGAGAAGGTCTTTGGTGCGATTGCCCGGGAAGAACGCCGCGGCATATGCAGCGGGCACCGCAATGACAAGCGAGAGTATGGTCGCGCCCAAACTTTCAACGATACTGTTCATCGCATAGCGGAAATAATCGGCGCGCTGATTGACCGCGACAAAATTCTCCAGCGTCGGCTCAAAGAACAGTTTTGGCGGCGCTACCGCATCGATTTCCGTCTTGAATGCTGCAAGCAGCATCCAGAGGATCGGGAAAAACATCAGCAGCGCCACGATCCAGCCGATAATCCCGGCCGTGACTGCGGCCCCGTTGATCCTGCGTTTTGCAGTCATGGGTCAGCCCTCCTAACTATCCAGATTTCGTGCGACGGTCCGGATCAGGAACGCCGCAACAATGTTGGCCAGGATGATGGCGATAACGCCGGCTGCGGAAGCGCCGCCAATATCCCATTGCAGGAGCGCTTTCAGATAGATGAAATAGGTGAGCGTCGTCGTTGCGATGCCCGGCCCACCCGAAGTCGTAACGAGGATTTCCGCAAAGACGGAAAGAAGGAAAATCGTCTGGATCATGATGACGACCGAAATCGGGCGCAGCAGGTGCGGCAGCACGATATAAAAAAACATGACCGGCCCTTTGGCGCCATCAAGGCGGGCAGCCTCCATCTGTTCGCGGTCGAGCGACTGCATGGCTGTCATCAGGATCAGCGTCGCAAACGGCACCCATTGCCACGAAACGATCATGATGATGGAGGCCATTGGAAACTGTGAAAACCAGTCGATGACCGGCAATCCGAAACTGCGCGAGATGAAGGCGAACAGCCCGTTCACCGGATGCATCAAAAGGTTTTTCCAGATTAGCGCCGACACAGTCGGCATAACGAAGAACGGCGCTATTACCAGAAGCCGCGCGATGTTTTTGCCCCAATACTCCTGATCGAAGAGCACGGCAAAGAGTACGCCGCAGACCACAGATATAACCAGAACAGAAACAACGAGAATAAGCGTCTTGGCGATCGCCGACCAAAGCGTGGGATCGGACAAGAGGAAAGAATAATTCGAGAAACCGGCGAAGCCAGTAATGAACGGATTGATCAGATTGTAGTACTGGAATGAGAACCACAGCGTCATCGACAGCGGAACGATCATCCAAAGCAGAAGTAGTATGACTGCCGGAGCGAGCAGCGGCCCCGTGCGGACACTGCGACGCGACTTGGCGGCGAATCGTGATCTTGTGCCTGAGGCCAACGCCTGGTTTGCTGGCATTCGGACCTACCCTCCCTTCCCGTTTCGGATTCGCCACAGCGAACGTCTACGAAATCAGGCCAGCCGCCCTCCTCCTCCGAAGACGACAGGCCGCCAGAGCATTTCCAGCAAAGTGTGAACGTTTTTGCATGCGGGAAATGCGCGAGGCAAATAGTCAGAGCGGTTCCGACGGGTTAGGTCAAAACCGCTCTTTGCGCAGTTACTTGATGTAACCCGCCTGCGTCATGATCTGTTCGACCTGACGCTGCGCGCCGTCGAGCGCCGCGTCCACACTCTGCTGACCGGCAACAGCCGACGAAATCGCCTGACCGACCAATGTGCCGATTGCCTGGAATTCAGGAATGGCTACAAACTGGATGCCTGTATAAGGAACCGGATCCTTGGTAGGCTTGGTCGGATCGGCTGACTCAATGGCTTTCAGCACCGTGTCAGCGAAGGGAGCTGCCTTCTTGTATTCCTCATTGGCATAAGTGGACTGGCGCGTACCCGGAGGAACCGCAACCCAGCCCTCAGACTTGCCTACAAGCTCCACATACTCTTTGGACGTTGCCCATTTCAGGAACGATTTTGCAGCCTCAACCTTCTTGCTCGATGCCGGAATTGCGAGATTCCAGGACCAAGCCCAGGAGGAACCATTCGGCGTTACCTCTACCGGCGCCTTGGTGAAGGCAACCTTGTCCGCGACCTGGCTCTGTTTTGGATCATAAATACGACCCGCCGCCGAAGTGGCGTCAATCCACATGGCGCAATGACCAGTCGAGAAAAGCGCCTGGTTTTCATTGAAACCATTCGAGGTAATTCCGGGAGGGCCCGCTTCCTTCATCAGATCGACATAGAAGTTGATTGCCTTCTTCCATTCGTCGGAATTGATCTGCGGCTTCCAGTTTTCGTCAAACCAACGGCCACCGAACGTGTTGATGAGCGTGCCGAGATAGGCCATGTTTTCGCCCCAGCCCGGCTTTCCGCGCAGGCAGAGACCATATTGCTCCTTCGACTTGTCGGTGAGCTTGGTCGCGAAATCCTTGATTTCCGCATAGGTTGGCGCATCAGGCATTTTGAGGCCTGCCGCGTCGAACAGGTCCTTGCGGTAAAGCGTAAACGAACTTTCAGCGTAGAACGGAACGGCGTAAAGCTTGCCATCGACCGTCAAACCAGCGCGAACCGGCTTGATGAGATCGTCATAACCGTAATCATCACCAAGGTCGTCGACCGGCAGAAGCCATCCGGCCTTGCCCCAGATTGGCGTCTCGTAACCGCCAATGGTCAGGATATCAAACTGGCCGCTCTTGGTGGCGATATCGGTCGTGACGCGCTGGCGCAGCACGTTTTCCTCGAGCACAACCCAGTTGATTTTGTTACCGGTCGCTTTCTCCCACTCCGGCGACAGTTTCTGCATGATGATCATGTCGCCATTATTGACCGTTGCTACAGTGAGCTCCTCCGCCCACGCAGCTCCAGCAATAAGCGCGACACCTGCGGCAGACGCGATAAGCCCTGCAACATAAGACTTGGTCCGCATTTCGTCTCCTCCTTTACGAATGCATAGCAAAATTCTTACATATGTAAAATTTATGGCGCGAGCCTTCGCGGCTTGTCAAGCACGGTTTTCAATTTTGCGTTGCGAGGAGAAATGACCGCTGCATGAACAATACGGTCGAAAGCACGGGCATTTCCACCTGACAAATTCACGAGTTACTGTTTTAGCATAGATGGATAGTCATCGCATCATTCTCGGCAATGACATTTGTCGGCTTGACGTCCCGCGCGGCCTTTGACAGTTTGACCAGATATCGCCTGTTGGAGAATAAAGGCGAACGGAGCTGGAGGAACATCCTGAAATCATTGACGAAGCAGCAATCGGACTCAGATTCTGTCCTGAGAAATCAGCGCGTTCCATTTTACATGGCCGCTTCGCCAAAAGCAGCTTTGCCGGGTGCGGCCAACCTACGACGATTTACGAACAGGACATAGAGACGTGCGCAAGACGATACGCACCATGGAGGATTTTTCGGAATTCGTGGGGCTTTCACGTCCGACGGTGTCGAAATATTTCAGCGATCCCTCGTCCGTCCGGCCCAAGACGCGGGAACTGATAGAAGCCGCGATCAAGCAGTCCGGTTTTCGTCCCAATCTTTTCGCAGTGAACCTCAATCGGCGTCGCACGACTATTCTGGGTATCATCATTCCCAACCAGCTCGACCACTTCTACATGGCGATGACAAAACGATTGCAATCGCTGGCAGAACAACGCGGCTATCTGGCGATTGTTCTGTCTTCCGATGGCAAGCCCGAACTTGAGAAGCAGGCAATCGAAACCTTGCGCTCTCTCAATGTCGCCGGCGCCATTATCGCGCCGCTCGGTGAAGCTTCGCAGCATTCAACGCTGGCGCGTCTCGCCGAAGATGTACCTATCGTCTATGTCGACTCTCCGCTCGACAGTACTTCGCCCTTTGTCGGGACCGATAATCTCAAATCCTTCCATCTGATTGTCGATTACCTATGCCGCTCAGGCAGTGAGCCATGCTATTTTTCCATGCCAATGGTTAACAACAACGCAGTCAAGCGGCAGGAAGCCTATCGTCTGGCAATGGAAAAGCTCGGTTATGAGCCGCGCATTATCGATCTCGAACAAAGCCGCAGCTGGGATTTCGAACGTTATGCGTTTGAGCAGACCGCACGAATTCTGCGCGAAAAAGGCCGGCTTCCGACGAGCACCGTTCTATGCTCAAACGACCGCATCGCCTTCGGCGTCACCAGCGCGCTCTGGCAGGCCGGTCTTAAAATCGGCAGGCTGAAGGATTGTGACGTTCGTGTCGCGGGTCACGATAATAATCCGCTGTCGGAATATACCTGCCCCCCGCTCACAACGGTGGCTCAGGATTATAACGAGATCGGACGGCTGGCGATTGAACTCTTGTTTCGGACACTGGGTGAAACACCAGACGATCGGCTGGAACTGCCCACAACCCAGCGCGTCCTGTTGAATGCAGAAATCAAACTCCGCATGAGCGCATGAAATGGCGGGCCACCCCGCCATTTCAATTTTCGTTGTTAATTCAGACCTAGCGTGCCGCGCAGGGTGGAAAGATCTTCGGCGAGCGTGGTCACCGGCCCGGCCAGCGCCTTGCGATCATCTTCCGACAGCTTGTCGTAGGACTCGTAGCCTTCACCCTTCTTGTATTTGGCGAGAATATCATCGACCGTCTTGAAGTTGGCTTCCACCTTCTTCACCAGGTCTGGATTTTCCTTCTCCAGCAATGGCTTGAAAAGCTCAACGATCTTCTGGGCGCCATCGACGTTGGCCTTGAAATCCCAAAGGTCAGTATGGCTGTAACGGTCCTCCTCACCGGAAATCTTGGTAGCCGCCACTTCTTCAAGCAAAGCAGCAGCACCGCCAACCACCTTTTCTGGCGGCACGGTGAGGTCCTTCACACGCTTCTGAAGTTCCAGCACGTCCGCATAGAGCTTATCCGCAACTGGGGCGAGACCTTCGGTAGAATTCTGCGCGAACAGGCCGTATTCGATGCGGTGGAAGCCGGTGAAGTCTTCCGACTTCTCACCATTTTCATGATCGTCCGCGCGACTGTCGATCGAAGCGTCGAGATCAGCGAAAAGCTCCGCAATTGGCTCAATCTTTTCGTAGGAAACACGGGTGGAGGGATAAAGCTCCTTGGCCTTTTCCAGATCGCCTGCCTTTACCGCATCGGTGAACGCTTTGGTGTCCTTTACGAGAACGTCGAGGTTCTCCTGCACATAGACTTTGTAATCAGCGATCGGCTGAACGAGGTCCAGCGGTGAAACTTCAGCCTTAGCAGCGCCGAAGCTGAGCGTAAGGGCAACGGCACATGCCGATGCAAGCAATGGCAGACGATATTTCATATTTTGCCTCTCCACGTGGGGCGCATTCCGAAAAATGCTCATAAACTCAGGATGTTATGACGGTTTCTTACCCGCGGGCATTTTGCGGGCCGCTGGCTTCCAAAAGCGCACGTGCGTAGTAGTCCTTATGGTCCTGAACGCCCGGCAGCGCGAAGAAATATCCGCCTCCAATCGGTTTGAGATATTCCTCCAGCGGCTCGCCGTTAAGCCGGTTCTGAACCGTGATGAAGCCCTTTTCCAGATCGGCCTGATAGGCGATGAAAAGCAGCCCCATATCAAGCTGGCCGGATTTGCTCACACCGTTGGAATAATTGAAAGGACGGCGCAAAATCAGATGCTGCTCGGCATTTGCATCGCGCGGATTTGCCAAACGGATATGCGAGTCGAGCGGCGTGATCTTGCCGTCGCCGTCCTTCGCGTAATTAGGAACGTCGGCCTCGGTTTTTCCGTCGAATGGCGCTCCGCTATCCTTGCGCCGTCCGAAAATGGCTTCCTGTTCCTGCAGCGGCGTACGATCCCAGCGTTCGACAAAGTTGCGGATGATGCGCACGGCCATATAGCTGCCATTGGTCGCCCAATCCGGCTCCGCATTCTTTTCACCCACCCAAACGATCCGGTTCATCAATGCGTCGTCGGACGAATCGGGATTGGCAGACCCATCGCGAAAGCCCAGAAAATTTCGCGCGCTTTCTTTCGCCTTTGGCGAATGCGGCGGCTGCACAGGAACAGTTCCCTCCTGTTTCCAGCGCACCATCAGAAGGTCGGGCATGTTCTTCATGATGTCGCGCAGTGCGTGAATGTTCGTGTCCGGCGTATTTGAACAAAACTGAATTACAAGGTCCCCATGGCAGATGTCCTTTTGCAAGGCATCGTTGGGAAAACTGGTCATGCGCTGCAGAAGCTTCGGCTTTAAAGGTTTGAGTCCAAAACGGTCATCGAACAGGGACGAACCAAGCGCAACCGTAACGGTGAGATTGTCGGGCGTGACGACCGGACCGAGAATGCCGGAATCCGCCGGAGGAAATTTCGCATCGAGTTCCGGCGGCATTCCGCCTTTCATCAAAAATTCAGCCCTCTCGGTGAGCAGACGGAACATCCGCTCAAGTTCGGAACGGTCCCGCGCCAGCACATCGAAAGAAGCGACGAGACCCGCAGCGGGACGTGGCGTAACGATACCCGGCTGGTGCTTTCCGTAAAATGGCTGGCTTTCATGAAGCTTTTCGCTTTCTGGCGCATTGGTCACATTTTCGGAAGAAACCGCTTGTGCAGCCTGGGGCGTGAGCACGCTTCCGACTGTTCCGGCGACACCGGCGGCACCAGCCCCAAGCAACAGCGCGCGCCGACTGGCGGAAACAGGTTCTTCAGAGGTCATCTTATTGGTTTTGAAAAATTTTCTGGTCATTAATCTATTCCCAGCTGATCGCGGAGTTTCGTAAATTGTGCAGCCAGTTGGGCCGCACCTTCCTTAAATTTCGTCCTTTCCTCAGGCGACAGGGCGTCATACGCCTTAAAGCCGTTGTCCCCATTGCCTGCATCAAGCGTCGCCTTGATCGAGGCTGCATCCTTGTCGATGCCGTCAAAAGCTTTCGGATCAACCTTTTCGACAACGGGCCGCAGGACATCGGTAGTCTTGATCGAGCCTTCGACAAGACCCGACAAAGCCTGCAGATCAGTATGCGCATAGCGGTCTTCACCGTCTTCCGACGCAGTCGAGGCAAAACGGTTCAGCGCGGAAGCAGTGCCCGCCATCATGCGGTCAGGGGAAATGCGAAGCCCGCGGATGCGTTCGTTCAATGCATTGGCATCTTGCTCAAGCTTGCCAGCAACAGGCCCTAGCCCATCAACCGATTTCTGTGCGAACAGGCCATATTCGATACGGTGCAAACCTCCAAAGCTTGGGTCCTGCTCCCGCTTTTCAAAATAATCGGCACGGGCATTGATGGCTGTGTCGAGATCGGAGAACGCTTCAGAAACAGGTGCTATGCGCGCATAGGCTGCGCGCGCCGGACCATAGGCGGCTTGTGCGGCTTCCAGATTACCGCCTGCTATTGCTGCGGAAAGCGCCGCCACAGCTTTCTGGAATTCTGCGACCTCCGCGGTGAGATAAATCTGATATTCAGCCAGAGCGCCGATAAAAGCCGTAAGGGGCAGTTTGCCCTTTTCCGACTCGCTGGCGGCAGTCGCTGTTACAGTCAGCTTGCCCCGAGGGTTGGACAAAAGCCCACAGGTGATCTGATATTCACCCGGCGTCAGCTTCGCGGTGATGGTCTGCTTGAAGCCCGGCGCAATATTTTCGCGTTCCTCCAAAACCATCACACCATCAAGGATTTCCCATTCGACCGTGCGGTCCGATTGGTTGATGATTTCAAAAACGGAGCGCCCGGCCGGAACGGTTAATTCGTTCGGCTCGCAGCTTTTGGCGTTGATCGCGACTTGTATCTTGTCGCCAGTTGCTGCGTGGCGCGCTTTGTCCGATATGCGGGATGCATAATAGAATGCAGCACCGGTAGCGAGCAGCAGCAGTACCGCGAAGGCCAGTCCTATGCGGACCAGATTGCGCGACATCGGTTCGGTGGGCTTCGGATTCGTCATAAAAATCTCTTTTATTGTGCGCTTGTCTTGACCTGGCTTGCGGTCACTGATCCGCTTGCCGGCATAAGAAACAGAATGAGTGCCGGAACGAGGAAAGCCACATAGGCAACCACTTCGCTGACCGTTGGCGTTGCGATATACCCGAAAACGCCAGCCAGAACCGAGCCAAGCGTGCTGTCCAGCGGGAGAATGTCGCTCGCATCGAAAACGACCGCCTGGAAGTGGTTCCAGATACCTGCCTCATGCAGCGCCATAACCGAATTGGCGAGAATGCCCGCCGCGATGATCAGGATGAATACCCCGGTCCAGCGAAAGAAGCGGCGAAGGTTCAGCTTCAGGCCGCCCTTGAAAATACCGTATCCAACTGCCGCCGCGAGCAACACGCCGAGCAGCGCGCCGAGCGGGGCCGCCGGCCCTTCGCTCTGCTGGAAAGCAGCCAGCAAAAAGAAAACGGATTCAAGCCCCTCACGCGCCACCGCTAGGAAAACCATGACAATAAGACCAAAACCCTTATGCGTCGGCGTTTGAAATGCCGCGTCAATGGAATGATGCAGCTCTGCCTTGATAGAGCGGGCCGCCTTGCGCATCCAGAACACCATGGAGGTCAGGACGAACACCGCAATCAGACCGATAATGGCCTCGAAAAGCTCCTGTGCTTTTTGGGGAAACTCCGCACTCAGAAGCTGCAGGATGGCGCCCACGGCGAGCGACATGGCCAAAGCCAGCAGAATGCCAATCCAGACCACAGGCATCCAGGCGCTGCGCCCGGTCTGATGCAGATAAGTGGCAATAATTCCGACAATCAGCGCAGCTTCCACGCCTTCGCGGAACATGATTAAAAAAGGTACCAGCATTCCGACTATCCAAAAGACAGAGAAATCGGCCTGCCCCTTGGTCGCTTCTCTCTAAACCCGGCATGAAGCCTTCGTCATTTGGTCACCTTTTATATCCGCGCCGTCAGCGCTGCAAGTTAAATGAAGTTGACTGACGCAGGAATGTTTTAGAATTGTTCTAATTATTTCAAAAGCTTATAAACCGCCCGGAGAAGAAATGACCCGTCTACTTCGAAGATTAATGCATAACTCATTGAAAATGCACCGAAGCCATCTCTGTCCAACCGCCGCAGATAGCGGGCAGCCAGGCGGTTTGCGCCGCAGGCACTCAATGCCGAGGAAAGATTGTTTCGATTTGGAGCACGGCATATCCTCCGAAGAACACGAATATTGACCAATGAACCCATCCGGACGGTCTAAATCGGAAAAGTTTCAGAAATTTCCGAAATGGTCAAAAATTTCGCGTTTCAGGGGTTGAAGATTGGAGCAAGGTGATACATATCACAGTCACTTACCGCTGTGCCTCCTCCCATTGCGCGCGGTAAGTGTTCCCCTCTGGAGGTTTGCCCAAGTGGCACCTTCATAACTTAGCCGGACTTCCTAGTCCGGCTTTTTTTTGCCTAGAATTCAGATGGATGGACTGGTTCCAGTTAAAATGGAGGCGTCGGAAAATCATGCGTTAGATATCTAAACATCTTTCGTATTAGAAAAGGCGCCGCGTTTCCGCGGCGCCCTGACTTCAAAACAATCCGGCACGATCAACCGTAGGCTGCGACCGGCGGACAGGAGCAGATCAAGTTCCGATCGCCGCCGACATTGTCCACACGGCTGACCGGTGGCCAATATTTTGCCGTCGCATCGAATTCGCCATTGATCGCGCTCGCCGGGAATACTGCCTCCTCACGCGTGTAAGGATGCGTCCATTCCGTTGCCAGCGTATCGCCTGCCGTATGCGGTGCATTGGCAAGCGGATTATCATCCGCAGGCCAGACACCATCGGCAACCTTTTTCGCTTCGGCTGCGATGGCAATCATCGCATCGCAAAGACGGTCGATTTCTGACTTCGGTTCAGACTCCGTCGGCTCGATCATCAGCGTACCGGCAACCGGCCAGGACATGGTTGGAGCATGGAAACCATAGTCGATAAGGCGCTTGGCCACGTCTTCCACGGTCACGCCCGCGCTGTCCTTCAAAACGCGCGTATCCACGATGCACTCATGCGCCACACGATCATGCGCGCCGGTATAAAGGATCGGATAGGCGTCCTTCAGGCGATGCGCGATGTAGTTGGCGTTGAGGATCGCTGCTTCGGTCGCCTTCTTCAGACCAGCACCGCCCATCATGCGGATATACATCCACGTAATGACCAGAATGGATGCGCTGCCGAACGGAGCTGCCGAAACGGCGTGCTTGGACCCAAGGTCGACATGGCCCGGCAAGTACGGCACCAGATGCTTGGCAACACCAATCGGACCAACACCGGGACCGCCGCCGCCATGCGGAATGCAGAAGGTCTTGTGCAGGTTCATATGGCAAACGTCAGCGCCGATGTCACACGGGCGCGCAAGGCCAACGAGTGCATTGAGGTTTGCACCGTCGAAATAAACCTGGCCGCCGTTTTCATGCACAATTTCGCAGAAAGCCTTGATGCCTTCTTCGAACACGCCATAGGTCGACGGATAGGTGATCATGAAGGCCGCGAGGTTATCGCGGTGCTTTTCGGCCTTGGCCTTGAGATCATCGATATCGATGTCGCCGTCCGGGCGACAATTGACCACGACGACGCTCATGCCTGCCATCGAGGCGCTGGCCGGATTAGTGCCATGCGCAGACGATGGGATAAGGCAGATATTGCGATGCCCCTCGCCCCGCGACTGGTGATAGTGGCGGATCGCCAGCAGGCCCGCATATTCGCCCTGGCTACCGGCATTTGGTTGCAGCGAAACGCCCGCAAAGCCGGTGACTTCGCAAAGCCATGCTTCCACGTTAGCAGTCATCCTGGCGTAGCCCTGCGTCTGTTCGGCTGGCGCGAATGGATGCAGATTTGCAACCGTGTTCCAGCTCACCGGCATCATTTCTGCTGCCGCATTGAGCTTCATGGTGCAGGAACCGAGCGGAATCATCGCGCGATCAAGCGCCAGATCCTTGTCAGCGAGACGGCGCAGGAAGCGCATCATCTCCGTTTCTGAACGATGCGCGTGGAATACTTCCTGCGTGAGGAAGCCTTCACCACGCCCCTCGCCCGGAACGAGGAGCTCGTCGCCGTCAACCGGCTTAGCGCCGAACAGAACGGCGAGCGCTGCAAGATCTTCCTCGGTCGAGGTTTCATCAAAGGTTACGCCAACCGTATCCGCGTCGATAATGCGGAGCAGACGGCCGCCCTTATCGGCTTCGTCAGCGATCTTCGCAGCCTTGCCAGCGACCTTGACCGTAACCGTATCGAACAGGCTATCGCCTGCAATCTCGACGCCAGCAGCCTTAAGCCCAGCGGCGAAGCGCGAAGCAAGGCCAGCAACACGCGTTGCAATGGCCTGCAAGCCCGCCGGACCGTGCCAGATGGCATAAGATGCGGCCATATTGGCGAGCAATGCCTGCGCGGTGCAAATGTTCGACGTCGCTTTGTCGCGGCGGATATGCTGTTCGCGGGTCTGGAGCGCCAAACGGTAGGCGGGGCGGCCGTGCGCATCGGTCGACTGGCCGACAATGCGGCCCGGGATGATGCGGGTCAGCGGTTCAGACACAGCCAAATATGCTGCGTGTGGACCACCAAAACCCATCGGCACGCCGTAACGCTGCATGGAGCCAACGGCCATATCGGCACCCCAGCTTGCTGGAGCTTCCATGATGGTCAGCGCCAACGGATCGGCAACAGCGATAACCAGTGCCCCCTTGGCCTTGGCATCGGCAATGACCTTGCTGAAATCGCCATAGACGCCGCGCGTATCCGGCCACGGCACGACGATGGCGGCAGTATTATCGTCGACAGTGCTGCCGGTTTCGATCTGCCAGCCGAGCGGTTCGGCGCGGGTGTTGACAACATCGACCGTCTGCGGATGCAGTTCGCCTGCTAGCAGCACACGGCTGCGCTTGTCGCGGTGATGGCGACAAGCAACGCCGACAGCTTCCGCAACAGCAGTCGCTTCATCAAGCAGCGAGGCGCAGGCAACCGGCAAGCCGGTCAGTTCGGCAACCAATGTCTGGAAGTGGAACAGAAGCTCGAGACGGCCCTGGCTGATTTCCGACTGGTACGGCGTATAGGCCGTGTACCAGGCCGGATTTTCAAACAGGTTGCGCTGGATGACCGGCGGCGTATGCACACCATGATAGCCTGCACCGATGAAGCTCTTCTTCACCACATTGCGGCCCATGATGGCGTTCAGTTCGGCAAGCGCGTCGGCTTCGCTAAGCGGCGCCGGCAGATCAAGCGCACGGTTGAGGCGAATGGATGCCGGAACTGCCTGCGCGATGAGAGTTTCCATGGAAGGAAGGCCGAGCGCGGCCAGCATGGCGCGCTCGTCTTCCAGTCTTGGCCCGATATGACGGGCAACGAAGGGAAGAACCTGCTGGGTCATCGCGTTATCCTACCAGTTTGTCGTAACCGGCCTTGTCGAGGAGACCGGAAAGCTGGCTTTCATCGGAAAGCTTCAGCTTGAACAGCCAGCCCTCGCCTTCCGCAGCCTGATTGATAAGAGCCGGATCGCTTGCGACGGCTTCGTTGACTTCGACCACTTCGCCATTGACCGGCGCATAAACGTCGGAAGCGGCCTTGACCGATTCCACAACCACAATGCCCTCGCCCTTGGTTGCCGTGCGGCCGACGTCCGGCAGTTCGACGAAAACGAGGTCACCCAGTTGTTCCTGTGCGTGGATCGTAATGCCGACAGTGGCAACGCCGTTTTCGACGCTGATCCACTCGTGATCTTCGGTGAACAGGATATTGGCCATGGAAATCATCCTTTGCGATAGCGATGCGGTGTGAAGGGAAGCGCCGAAACGTCAACGGGAACCTTGTTGCCGCGAACGTCAGCGAAAACGCGTGTGCCGGGGGCAGCGAGGCTTGCCTCAACATAGCCCATCGCGACAGGAAAACCTGCCGATGGACCAAAACCACCCGAAGTAACGGTGCCGATCTGGCGACCGGATTCATCAAAAAGGCCAGCGCCTGCGCGGACCGGCTGGCGGCCTTCCGGCTTCAGGCCAACGCGCTTGGCAGATGCGCCCTTGGCGATTGCGTCCAGCACGGCCTTCGCGCCGTTGAATGCAGCCTTTTCTCGCACAGCTTTGCTGATCGCCCAGGTAAGACCTGCCGAAACCGGATCGGTTTCCGGTGTGATGTCCTGACCGTGGAGGCAGAGACCGGCTTCGAGGCGCAGGGAATCGCGGGCCGCAAGGCCGATCCATTCGACGCGCTCATCGGCGAGTAGTTTCGTTGCGAGCGCACGGGCTTCATCGGCTGGCAAGCCGATTTCGAAACCATCCTCGCCGGTATAGCCCGAACGGGTCATAAACCAGCCCTGCTTCGGCTCGAAACCGCTCATGAAGGCAAGCTCGGCACCTTTGAGACCGGCGTCATTGATGACAGCTTCCGCTTCCGGTCCCTGCAGGGCAAGGAATACGCGGTCGAGCGGATTGACGGTTACGTTCTTGCCGGAAGCAGCTTCGTTCAGATGCTCGATATCGGCATCGGCATTGCCCGCATTGGCGACGACCATGAAGCGGTCTTCACTAAGGCGCGTGACGATCAAATCGTCCAGCACGCCGCCACTATCATTGAGGAAGAAAGTATATTTCGACTGACCCGTCTTCAGGATCGTCGGATCGAGCGGGCAGGTCTCGGCTAGAAGTGCGGCGGCATCCGTCCCCGAAACTTCGATCAGTTTCATATGAGAAATATCGAAAAGGCCCGCATGTTCACGCGTATGAAGATGTTCCTTCATGACGCCCAGCGGATAGGTGATCGGCATGTTCCAGCCGGCAAATCCGCCGAAGCGCGCGCCAGCCTGTTCATGCAGATCCTGCAAAGGCAGGGTATTCAAATGTGCGGTATCGCCCATAACAACTCCAGAGTCGCACGTGTGCCTCCGCAAAATGCGGGTGCTTCGTGCCCCTCTGTCTCAGGCCTGAGAGACTCGCATGGCTAACGCCATACTTACACCTTCGGCGCAGGGTTGCCCCTGACTTTCCAGAGTTGTCTTACCCGTCTGCGGTTCCTTGTACCTGAGAGATTTCGGGCGATTTCCCCTTCGGCGGCCGGTTGGCGCTCTCCCGCAGACAGACAGTGCAAGAACGTCACATGATATGGCGTCCCGACACCCGACGAAACTCCCTTAACTCAATCCGGCGCGCAAGTCATGTGGAATTGTTGTCTCTAACCGACGATTTCCCGGACTTTTGCGACAAAATTGAAAGCCGACGGAGTTTCAGTTTTATACTTCATTATACAGAGCCGTCGCAGCAGGGAGGAGATCGCTCAATTTATTGGCGCGATGCGCTTTCAAACGCAGCCAGCCTGCGCGAATTTGTGGGGCAACTTTCTGGTCGCCAAAATTTTAAAGAAATTTTAACCGGTTAGCCACCGAAGCAGCCTGAATCCGGCGGATTTCCCACCAGGACATGAGATTGTGATCGTATAATGACCAAGCTGCGCAAAAGACGTGCAACTGACAAGCTTTAACGCATTGCAGCTATGCAAATCTGTCTCTCCAATTCGAAATGCTTCGAGCCTATATGCTGTTTGCAACAAAGAGATAAGATTTTACTAGGTGAGAGAAATGAACCTGATCCGCTCGTACAACAACTGGCGCCGTTACCGTAACACCGTAAACGAACTGAGCCGCCTGAGCCCACGTGAACTGAACGACCTCGGCATCCTGCCTTCGGAAATCCCGTTCGTCGCACGCAAGGCCGCTGCTCGCTAATAGCGCACCGGAAGGCATCGGCCTTCTTTCAAGGATTGCGAGTCCCCATAAATGCGCGGTCCTACAGTTTCCAGAATATCACCGGGGTGTTTTCTCCTCCTCCCATTCCCTCGGTGATGCAAGACCGGATATTCTCCTCCCAAGTCCGGTCTTCCCCATAAAACACCCGCCGCTTCCTCCCGCGGCGGGTGTTTTCGTTTGGAAATTACCGCGCGGCGACCACCTCGATCTCGACCTTGAACTCCTCCCGCGTGAAACCGGAAACGATCATCAGCGTCGAGGCTGGCGCGGGCTGCGGAAACAGCCTGTCGCGGACATCCATATAGGGGCGCATATAGGCTCGATCCGTGACGTAGGCGTTGATGCGCACTACATCGGCAAGGTCCATGCCGCCGTCGCGCAGGATGCGCCGAATATTCTCAAAGCACAGTTCCGCCTGCGCTCCCACGTCCTGCGGAACATTGCCATCCGGCGCGATACCCAGCTGGCCGGAGCAGAAGATCATTTCCGCGCCAGTCTTTACTTTCACACCGTGGCTATAGGCGGCAAAGGGAGCCGCCATATCCTGGGGCAACAGATGTTTCAAAGTGCTCATCGTATATCCTCAAGCTTTCGGCGCAGCGGCCAGCATTTCTTTCAGCCGTGCAGCCCCAGCGGCAATATCAGCCTCGGTCGGATTGATCCCCGCCGCCAGCAGGCGGCGCGCGATCATATGATCCGCGGGGCGATTGATGGAATCGACAGCCACAAGCCTGTCACCGGCGAAATGAAAGATGGAGAACGCATTTTCTTCCGGGTTTCCCGAAAGCACATGCCGGTCAGCATCGAAGGAAAGGCCTGCTGTCTGCAATTTCATATCGCCCTGATCGGACCAGAACCAGGCAATCTCTCGAAATGGCGTTTCGCGTCCGACAATGGTGCGCGCCACATGCTTTGCCTGGTCTGTCGCGTTCTGTACTGACTCGAGCCGTACCCGACGACCGGCGTGAAAATGATCGTAGCTCACGCAATCGCCTATAGCGTAGACGTGGCTCGCGGACGTGCGTAGATTCTCATCCACAACAATGCCATTGTCGACCGCAAGCCCAGCCGTTACAGCAAGCTCCACGTTTGGCATCGCACCCGTACCCATCACAACCATATCCGCCGGGAATATGGTTCCGTCAGCCGCTTTCACGCCCGTCACACGGCCATTTTCACCCTCAATGGCCATCACGCCGAGACCCGTCAAAACCGTGATACTGGCGGCGCGGCTGCGCGCCTCCACATGGGCGGAGATGTGCGTTGCAACCGAACGCCCCAGCACGCGAGGCGCAGCCTCGATCAGAACCGTCTTTTTGCCAAGCGCGATTGCGCTATGAGCCATTTCGAGGCCAATGAAACCGCCGCCGATAATGACCACATTCTCAACATTGGGCATTGCTGCCGCAATGCGGCGGGCATCTTCCATCCGGCGCAGCGTGAAAACACCGTCAAGCTCGACGCCCGGCACATCGGGAATGCGGGCACGCGCACCGGTCGCGAAGATCAATTCGGACCAGTTCAGGACCTGCCCGTCATCGAGCCTGACCGTTTTGCCTGCCAGAGATACGGCATCGACGCGACGCCCAAACATCATCTCGATATTGTTGTCGCGATAGGCCGACTCCGGACGCAGAACCAGACCGCCGCCTTCGGGCGCCTTCAGGTAGGACTTGGACAACGGTGGCTTATGGTAGGGAATATCGGTTTCGTCATTGATGAGAATGATTTGGCCCGCATAGCCTTCCTGCCGAAGACTGACCGCAGCCTGCGAGCCAGCATGACCAGCCCCTATGATAATGCATCTGTCGTCCATAGGACCTCCGAAAATTTCCGCACATCATAAACCTGGCGCGGCCTATCACGTGGCCAAATAGCCACGGATTCACACCTTAATTGCACGCAATCCGAATATTTAAAACAATTAGTTTGACCGATCGGTCAGATTGTTTAGTAGGATGTGCTAAATCTGGTTTGACGCGCATCTTGTTCCGAAAACCGTTCACACTTTCAGGGAAGCGCTCTCAGCATTTTCAGCAAAAGTGGGAAACGGTTTTGCGTTCGGAAATGCGAGAAAACAAATAGATAGAGTGGTTCCGACGAGTCCGTTAAACAGGAACCGCTCTAACGCCCTGGCCCGAGCGTGTAGGAGTTGCAGTCTTGAAACGATATTGGTCCGATTATACGAGCGAGGCATTCTCCCGCCTCGAGCGCGAGAAGCTCGTGGCAGTTCTGCCCGTTGGCGCAATCGAGCAGCATGGACCGCACCTTCCGCTCGCCGTCGACGCTGCTATCGTTGACGGCATGGTCAAGGAAACCATCGCCCGCCTGCCGGAAACAAGCCGCGTGCTTTTCCTGCCGACGCAAGCCATCGGCAAGAGCAATGAGCACAGCCTTTACCCCGGCACATTGACGTTTTCGGCCGAAACGACCATTCGCATGTGGTGCGAGATAGGTGCTTGCGTGGCAGCAAGCGGTGTCCGCAAGATGGCGCTGCTCAACAGCCATGGCGGCCAGATCAGCGTCATGGATATTGTCGCGCGAGAGCTTCGCATCCGTCATAATATGATGGTGGTAAGCATCAACTGGTTCGGCCTTGGAATGCCTGAAGGCGTGTACAGCGAACACGATCTGAAGCACGGCATCCATGCAGGCGACATGGAAACCTCGGTGATGCTGGAGATGCATCCCGATCTGGTCGACATGTCGAAAGCACAGGATTTCCGGACGCTTACGGAAACTTTTGCAAGCGACTTCAAGCATCTCTCGCTGAGCGGCGGCGCCAAGCCCGCCTGGCAGATTCAGGATATCAATCCATATGGCGCCGCTGGTGATGCGACGCTCGCGACCGCAGAAAAGGGTCGAGCGACTATCGACTTTGCCGCCGAGCGCCTGGTTGAGGTTCTCGCGGAAATTGAACGAGCGCCCCTTTCTTGGCTCGACAACAAGACAGCCTGGTAAGGACAATGAGCGTGGCCCCCAACTCGCAAGCTCCATCCTCCCTGATCGAAATAGACGGCGTCTACAAGCAATATGGCACTGGCGTGATGGCCGTGAGCGACATGTCGCTCAGGATCGAACAAGGCCAGTTCGTCAGCTTTCTTGGTCCGTCCGGCTGCGGCAAGAGCACGGCGCTGCGCATGATCGCCGGGCTAGAATCGATTTCCGCTGGCAATATCCGTATCAACGGCCATGCTCCCGGCAAGGGTCCCCTCGGTGCACAGGATATCGGTTTCGTATTTCAGGAACCGACCCTGATGCCGTGGGCCAGCGTTTTCGACAATGTTTATTTGCCGCTGCGCCTGTCCGGCATTGCCCGCAAAGAAGCGACCCCGCGCGTCGAAGAAGCGCTCGCACAGGTTGGCCTGTCACGCTTTGCCAACGCATTTCCGCGGGAGCTGTCCGGCGGGATGAAAATGCGCGTTTCCATCGCTCGTGCGCTGGTTACACGTCCGCGTCTTCTCTTGATGGACGAGCCTTTTGCAGCTCTGGATGAGATGACGCGCTTCAAGCTCAACAATGATGTGCTGCGTCTTTGGCAGGAACACAGCCTGACCGTGATTTTCGTCACCCATAGCGTTTATGAGTCAGTTTATCTGTCCAACCGCGTGGTGGTGATGGCAGCCAGGCCGGGCCGCGTGGTGGCTGACATACCGATCATCGGGCCTTACCCGCGTGCTGAAAACTACCGCACGACCGATGCCTACGCGAAATATTGCGCCAAGGTATCCGACGCGCTGACCGCGACGCTTTCCTCCGAAGATATCGATCACTGAGGGCAGGACGATGAAACCGACGCAAACAGAGCTCCCTGTCCTGAATGCCGAACAGGATCGCCTCGCCCGGCGCGAACGCACCTTGCGCATTGTCATGCCGACGCTGGCGATCATAATTGCCCTTGGCATATGGGAGGGTCTCGTCCGCTATTATCAGGTGCCGCATTACCTAATCCCTGCGCCTTCGCTGGTTGCACAGACGCTTATAAAGGATGGGCCATCGTTGATGGCGTCCATGTGGTTCACGATCAAGCTGACCCTGATATCCCTCGGCTGCGCAATTATAGGTGGCATTCTGCTCGGCATGATTTTCGCCTTGTCCCGCCCGATAGAAATGGCGTTCTTTCCCTTCGCCGTTATTCTTCAGGTCACGCCAGTCATCGCAATTGCGCCGCTGATCCTCATCTATGTGCGTGATACGTTTTCAGCCTTGCTGATATGCGCCTGGATCGTGGCGTTCTTCCCGATCCTGTCCAACACGGTGATCGGATTGCGCAGCGCCGACCACAATCTGCGTGATCTTTTCAGGCTCTACCGCGCCTCGCCATGGCAGCGTCTGCGCTATCTGCTCGCACCAAGCGCATTGCCTTATTTCATGGCGGCGCTGAAAATTGCTGGCGGCCTGTCGCTGATCGGCGCAGTTGTCGCCGAGTTCGTTGCCGGCACGGCAGGCCAGAGCACAGGTCTTGCCTCACGCATTCTGGAATCGAGCTTCCGCAACGAAATTCCGCGCATGTTTGCGGCCCTTTTTCTCGTGTCGCTATTGGGCATCGTGATCTTTCTCGTGACAAGCTGGCTGTCGCGTCTCGTCCTCGGGCGCTGGCACGAAAGCGAAATTCGCCGGGAACGCTAGAATGTTGGAAGGGGTAGCCATAGCCGGTCGCGCCGGGCACTACGACATCAAGATCGAAGGCAATCGCATCGCATCGCTCGCGCCGTCGCAGGCAGTGGGGGGCGGACTTATCACGCCGCTTTTCGCAGATATCCATGTTCATCTCGACAAAACCTTCACGATCCGGCGCATTGCGAAAAATGGCAACGTCAGAGTGGATTGCCTGTTCGACGCGATCAATCTGATGGACGCAGACCGGAAGAACTGGAGCGAGGCAGATATTCGCGCCCGCGCAATCCAGGGCCTGCAAGCTGCGTTTGAACAAGGCGTCGGCGCGATGCGCAGTCATGTTGACTGGACGACGCCGGAAGCACCCGCCGCATGGCCAGTTCTCAACGAACTGCGTCAGGAATGGAAAGACCGGATCGACCTCCAGCTTGCAGCGCTTGTCCATGGCGATCTTGTGCTTGATGCTGGTCCGCAAATTGCAGCCCGCGTTGCAAATGATGGCGGCGTGTTCGGCGCATTCTTCTATCGCAACGCTGATCTTGAAGCCAAGATTGAGGAGATGTTCCGGCTTGCCGTGAAGCATGACCTCGACCTCGACTTTCATGTCGATGAGGGGCTGGATGTAGAAGCGGACGGCTTCTCTCTGATCGTATCGGCGACCGCGCGCCATGGCATGGCTGGTCGGGTCTTGTGCGGCCATACCTGCTCGCTGTCGCTGCGCGGGCCGGACGAACTGCAGCGCATCCTTGATGCCGCCGCCGATGCAGGCACCGCGCTCGTTTCGCTGCCAACATCCAATCTTTATCTACAGGATCGGATCGGGGGGAAATCTCCGCGCCTGCGCGGTGTTGCGCCTCTTAAGGAAGCGCGCGCAGCCGGCATGGATGTGATGCTCGGCTCCGACAATGTTCGCGATGCATTCTATCCTTATGGCGATTACGATCCGCTCGCCATACTGCGTCTTGCAGCGCCGGTCTGCCATGTCGAACCACAGGAATGGCTCGACAGCATCACCACCCTGCCCGCCCGACTTATTGGCAGCGAGCGCATGCACGACCTGCAGGCTGGCGGCTTGGCCGATTTCATCTGGCACGATGCCGAAGACCTCAACGATCTCATCAGCCGCCCGCAGGCCCGCCGCGTCGTCTGGCGCAACGGTACAAAAATTTAATCGGAGAACCCCATGAATTCTGCCGCACCACAGCGCATCTATGACTGGGCCGCATTTCGCGCCGAAATCGATGGAATCCGCATTTATGATGACCCCAAGCAGGTCGAACTGCGCTCTCGGGATTATTTCTGGTATAGCCCCATCCTGACGGAGGACATTGGCCATTATGTCGGCGATCTCGTCGTCATACCGAAGGATCAGGATGAAGTACGCCGCGTTGCTGCTGCTGCTGCGAAACTTCGCATTCCGATTACGGTTCGCGGTGGCGGCACAGGCAATTACGGTCAGTGCGTTCCCCTTGAAGGCGGCATTATCCTGGATATGACCAAGATCGACCGCATTATCGCAATCGAACCCGGCAAGGTTCGTGTGGAAGGCGGCGCGCGCATTTCGCGCCTTGACGATGCGGTTCGTGAGACCGGACAGGAATTGCTGATGTATCCGTCCACCCGCCGCATCGCCACGATTGGCGGCTTTTTCTCCGGCGGTTCCGGCGGCATTGGCTCGCTGCGCCACGGGATGCTGCGCGACGATGGCAACGTTTATTCTGTCAAGGTCCTGACCGTCGAACCGGAACCGAAGATCATTGAACTGACCGGACGCGACATTCATAAAGTCCAGCATGCCTATGGGACCAACGGCATCATTCTGGAACTGGAAATCGGCCTCACCAAATCGACCGACTGGATACATACTGCAGCCTTGTTCGACAGTTACGAGGCAACGCTCAACTTCTGCCTCAAGGCACTGGAAGATAATCTCGACTGCTATCTTCTGACCACGGTCGACCGCCGTTTTGCGCGTTTCTACACCAAGTTCGGCGAACTCTTTCCTTCCGACAAGGATGCGGTTTTCGCCATGATCGCGCCGGAAGAAATGGCCCGTTTCGAAGCACTCGTCACCGAATTTGGCGGCAAGGTTTCCTTCGCCATGACGCTGGACGAATTGCACAAGAACGGTCTTCAGCCTGCGTACGAATGTGGCTGGAACCATACGACCTTGCAGGCGCTGAAGGCCGAGGAAGGCTGGACCTATCTCCAGGTCGCCTATCCGCGTCCATTCGACGTTGATGTGGTGACGCGCCAGATCGCGCGCTACGGCGAAACACAATATATGCATCACGAAATGGCTCGTCTCGAAGGCGAAGTGCAGATTTTCGCGCTTCCGCTTGTCCGCTTTGAAGGCCGTGACGAGATGTATCGCCTGATCAAGGAACTGGAGCAGGTCGACGGCTGCGACATCTACGATCCTCATGCCTACACCATTGAGGATGGCGGCATGAAGGAGATCGACGGCGTCCAGATCGAGTTCAAGAAACTTGCCGACCCGTATGGCCTGCTCAATCCAGGTAAAACGCGCGGCTGGACTGCCGACATGGCTTTGACTGCTTGAAGCAAGGGGAACCAATATGAAAAAAACTCTCGTTGCGGCACTGGCCGCACTCTCCGTGGGCCTTTCCGCACAAATGGCCCATGCGCTCGACAAGGTGACGCTTGGCACCAACTGGCTGGCGCAAGCCGGTCACGGCGGTTTCTATCAAGCCGTCGCCGATGGTACCTATGAGAAATACGGTCTCGATGTGCAAATCGAAATGGGCGGACCGCAGGTCAACAATCGCCCGATGCTTGCCGCAGGCCGTCTCGATTTCCTGCTGACGGGCAACCTGCTCCTGTCGTTCAACAATGTTGCCAACGGCGTGCCGACAACGGTTGTTGCTGCGTTCTACCAAAAAGATCCGCAGGCGTTGATGGTCCATGAAGGCGAATACAAGGACTTCAAGGATCTGACCAATGCCGAAACGATCCTGCTGTCGAAAGATGCGCAATTCTCGTTCTGGCCGTGGCTGGTGAAGGAATTCGGCTTCAAGGAAGAACAGCTTCGCCCCTATGGCTACAGCCTGGCGCAGTTCCTGAACGACAAGAAGGTGGTGCAGCAAGCCTATGCCACCGCCGAACCGCTCTACGCCGAAAAGGAAGGGGCAAAGGTTACGACCTACCTTCTGGCCGATTATGGCTACAGCACTTATGGCAACACGATTGAAACCCGGCAGGAGCTGATCGAAAAGAACCCCGATCTGGTGCAGCGTTTTGTCAGCGCTTCAATCGAGGGCTGGACCAATTTTCTCTACGGCGACCGCAACAAGGCCTATGAATTGATCCTGAAAGATAATCCCGACATGAGCAAGGAAACGCTCGATGCGGAATTGGAGCGGATCAAAAGCCTCCAGCTCATCGACAGCGGCGACGCAGCCGAGAAAGGCATCGGCGCAATTGACATGAACCGTGTGAAGGCGTTTTACGAACTCGCGCGCAAGGCTGGCATCGTCAGCGGTGACGAACTCGACATCAGCAAGGTCGCGACGGATGCCTTTGTAAACAAGGGCATAGGCCTCGACATTAAGAAGAAGTTGAGCCAATAAGTCCCTCCTTAATCGCGGCAGGCACGGATGAACAACGACGAGAATGACAACACGGAGCCAACCGGACGAGACAAGGTTCTCGACCGCAGGCGGCGCATTCTCGGCGCTATACGGGCTGCCGCGATCGACGAGTTTGCCGAGAAAGGCCTTGCCGGGGCATCCACGCAAGGCATTGCGCACCGCGCCGGTCTCACCAAGCCGCAGTTGCACTACTATATTTCCAGCAAGGAAGAACTCTACGAGGATATCATCGTGTATATCCTCGACGAGTGGGAAGAAATATTCCTCGGCGCCAATACCGAAGACGATCCCGCCAAGGTGATCCGGCAATATATCCGGGCCAAGCTCGAATATAGCCAGAAGAACCCCAAGGCCTCTCGCCTTTTCACCACCGAGATTGCCAATGGCGCGCCCTATCTAAGCCGCCATTGGAAAAAACACGTCTTTGCAACCCATAATGCGGTGAAACTCATCCAGTCATGGGTGGACGACGGCCGCATCAGGCCTGTCGATCCGCTGCTGTTTCAGATGCATATATGGGCTGTGACCCAGCATTATGCCGATTTTGAAGCGCAAGTGCGCAGCATGATGGAACTCCAAAAGGATGAACCGCTTGATCTCGAAAGGATCGAGAAAGAAGTTTCTGCACTTTTTCTGCGGGCCTGTGGGCTGGAATAACACGCGCCCTTAACGATTTTCGTCAGCGCAGCCCTTCGAGTTCCGCAATGCGGGCAGCGCTGTCCTTTTCCAGCATTCGGGTCATTTCGCGAATGACCGTTTCGGCCAGAACAAAGAGTGCAGCCGAGGAATCCCATGCGGACGGCACGGCTGTACGCCCGGCCAGAACATGACGGGCCACGCGTGCTATCGGCGAAAGCCACTGGTCAGTGACGAGAACAACCTCGACGCCCCGTGACCGCGCCTTCTCGGCAAGCTGCAAAAGGCTGTCCTGATAGCGGCGAATATCGAAAACCACCAGAACATCACGCTTTCCCATATCGAGAAGGCGGTCACGCCAGACGCTTTCCTGCCCGCCAAGATGAAAGACATGGGGACGAATGACCGTCATGTGTGCAGCCATATATTGCGCAATGGGATCGGTGAAGCGCCCACCGATCAGATATACATTTCCCCTGGCGCCAGTCAAAGCCGAAACCGCCTGCCTCAGTTGCTTCTCGCCAAGGTGCCGGAAGCTTTCGCGAATATTTTCCAGCGTATGTTCCACCGCCGGATAGGCCGCATCCGGCCCGCGCCCCGGCAGTTCATTGCGATGGTGCGGCGATTGCAGTTGCGCCGCAAGTTCGTCCTGCAGTCGCGCCTGAAAATCGGGATAATTCTGAAATCCGAGCCTGTTCACGAAGCGTAGGATCGTCGGGGAGCTGACACCAGCCAAGGCGGAAAATTCCGCCACGGTTTTCAGGCCCAGTATTGGATAATTGGCGATCAGCGTCTGCGCGGCGCTTCGCTCGCCCGCTGGCATCGTGTCAATCCGCTCATTGATCAGTTCCGCAACGCTTGCATGCACAGGCTAAGTACTTTCCGTTCGCGAATGCCCTTTTCAGATTTGGGCGAAATTGTGTTTGACAAATAATCATAGGACGTATCAAATAATCCGCAATAGCGCATAATCGGAAAAAACGTAACATAAGTTACAGCGCGGGGAACAAACGGAATGACGAACGAGCGAGAACATCGCACGGTTTCGTGCGAGCCTGTTTCTGTCTTCAACAAGGATGGGGGAAGCCCCTATCTTCTTGTCTGCGAGCACGCATCCAACTTCATTCCAGAGACTTTCGATGGACTCGGACTCGACACCGATGCGTTACGGGCACATATCGCCTGGGACCCGGGCGCAGCGGAGGTTGCGAGACTTCTCGCTACGCTTCTCAACGCGCCGCTTGTCGAAAGCCAGCTTTCGCGGCTGCTGATCGACTGCAACCGCCCGCTTGATGCCTCTGATCTTATTCCGGAGATCAGCGAGACGACTGTGGTGCCCGGAAACCACGCGCTCAACTCGATAGAGCGTATGGCGCGTATCGATCTCTCCCACCGTCCCTTCCATACCGCTATTGAACAGACCATTTCAGAGCGCACGCAACGCGGGTTGCCATCGTGGATCGTGACGATCCATTCCTTCACGCCCGTTTATCGGGGCGTGGCCCGCCCCTGGCAGATCGGCATCATCCACGATGAAGACGATCGGATTGGCAAGCCACTGATCGCTGCCCTGCGCAAGGACGGTACCCTGAACGTAGGCGTGAACGAGCCCTATTCGCCAGCGGATCGTGTCTATTACACGTTGGAGCGGCACGCGCGTCCGCGCAATGCGCCCTGTGTGATGATCGAACTCCGTAACAACGAGATTGCCGATAGTTCAGCGCAGAGCGTATGGGCCGAAAAGCTCGCGACCCTATTGAAGGACGCCGCGAAAGCAATTGGTCCTCACGACATGGAACAGAGAGCCTGAAGGAGCCGGAAATGCCGAAGCCGATCAGACTGTTCGTCAAATATATCGATGCGATGAATTACTATGTCGGGCGCTTTGCGATGTATCTGTTCTTCGTGCTCGGCGCCTGTCTCCTCTATTCCACTTTTTCGCGCGTGGTGCTGGGCATTCCGGTGAACTGGGTGCTGGAAATGTCCCAGTTCCTGCTTTCCGCCTATTACCTGCTCGGCGGGGCTTATGCCATGCAGCAAGGCGCGCATGTGCGCATGGACCTTTTCTTCGATCGCCTTTCACCGCGAAGAAAAATGATCACGGACATGATCACCATCCTGTTCATCATTTTCTATCTGGGCGTGATGGTGACGGGCGGAATTTCGGCGACCAATTACGCCATCGTTTACAACCAGAAGAACTATACCGCCTGGGCACCGCTTCTCTGGCCAATCAAGCTCATCATGACCGTCGGTATTTTCCTGCTGCTGCTGCAATGCGTTTCCAATTTCTTCAAGGACTGGGCCTCCCTGCGCGGAAAGCCGATCAGCACAATCGCGGGTCCTGCCATTGAGGAAGGACATCACATATGAGCTCTGAATTCATTACGCTTTTCATGTTTGCAACCATGATGGTGCTGCTCATGACCGGGCAGCGCGTGTTCGGCGTGATCGGTTTCGTCGGCTCGCTCGCAGCGCTCCTGCTTTGGGGCAAAGGCTCGTTCGAGATGCCGTATAATGCCACCTTCGCCGTGCTGAACTGGTATCCGCTTATCACTGTGCCGTTCTTCGTGTTCATGGGCTACATGCTCTCGGAATCGGGCATTGCCAGCAATCTCTATCGCATGTTTCACGTCTGGTTCGGCGGCATTCGTGGGGGTCTGGCGCTCGGCACCATTGGCCTTATGGTCATCATTTCCTGCATGAACGGCCTCAGCGTCGCGGGCATGGCAATCGGCGCAACTGTAGCGCTGCCCGAATTGCTGAAGCGCGGCTACAATAAGGTGATGGTAACGGGCGTCATCCAGGCGGGCAGCTCCCTCGGCATCCTCATTCCACCGAGCGTCGTGCTCGTTCTCTATGCGATGATCGCCCGACAGCCGGTTTTGCAGCTGTGGCTCGCTGGCATCGGCCCCGGCCTTCTCATGGCCGCGCTCTTTGCGATCTATATCTATATACGCTGCCGCATCCAGCCCGAACTCGGGCCAACATTGCCGCAGGAAGAGCTGGATAAGATCACGTGGCGCGACCGTTTCGTCACCCTGCGTGCAGGAATATTGCCGCTTGTGGTTTTCGGCGCGATGATGGGCTTGTTCCTCACCGGCGTTACCAGCCTTGTCGAGAGCTCCGCCGTCGGAGCCTTGCTTGCAACGCTTGCCGCGCTTTTTACTGGACGCTTGAACAAAACTGTGTGGGAAACCACGACGCGCAACAGTCTGACCGTCACCTGCATGTTCCTCTGGATCATTCTGGCAGCGCTGTGCTTTTCTTCGGTCTATGACGGCCTCGGGGCGGTGAAAGCCATCGAAAACATACTGCTCAACACCTTCGATCTCTCGCCCTGGACAATCCTGGTACTGATGCTGTTTTCGTTCATCATACTGGGCATGTTCCTCGATGATACCGCCATGCTGGTCATCGTCGCACCGCTATACATACCGCTGGTCAAGAGCCTCGGCTTCAACGCCATCTGGTTCGGCGTTCTCTATACCATCACCTGCCAGATCGCATATATCACGCCGCCCTTCGGTTACAATCTCTTCATGATGCGGGCCTTGGCACCGAAGGAAATTACACTGATCGACATCTATCGTTCGATCGTACCGTTCTTCTTCCTCATGGTGCTGACCATTATCATCCTGATGATCTTTCCGCAGATCGCGATGTGGTTGCCCAACTGGTACACAGGACGATGACAACACTTAAGGGAGAATGCGCATAAGCCGGTGACAAGAGCCCAAAACGGCCAGACCGGAACAACTAAAGGGTGAACTCAAACAAGAGTGGGAGAATGGGCATGAGTGAGAACAGCAAGCTTAACAAACGCGATTTTCTCAAGAGAGCCGGGCTGACAACCGTCGGTGCCTTGGGTGCAAGCACACTTGCAACGCCTTATGTCAGGGCACAGAGCCCGATCAAATGGAGGCTGCAAACCTATGCAGGCCCGGCCCTTGCCGAGCACGTCATCAAGCCGTCAATAGATGCGTTCAACAAAGCCGCGAATGGCGAAATGGTAATCGAGCTTTATACGGCCGACCAGCTTGTTCCGCAGGGCGAGTTGTTTCGAGCCGTTCAGTCCGGCACAATCGATGCCGCGCAAAGCGACGACGACTCCATGGCCTCGCCCGTCGACGTGGCGGTGTTCGGAGCTTATTTCCCCTTCGCATCGCGCTACAGCCTCGATGTGCCAGCCTTGTTCAACTGGTACGGGCTCAATGAAATCTGGGAAGAAGCATATAAGGAAATTCCGGGCGTAACCTGGCTTAGTGCCGGTTCCTGGGACCCCTGCAATTTTGCGACAACCAAGCCGATCCGCAGCCTGCAGGATCTGCAGGGGCTGCGCGTCTTCACCTTCCCGACTGGCGGACGCTTCCTGACGAAATTCGGGGTCGTTCCGGTGACTCTGCCATGGGAGGATATCGAAGTGGCGATCCAGACCGGCGAGCTGGACGGCGTGTGCTGGTCCGGCGCGACGGAAGTATATACGGTCGGCTGGGCCGACATCAACAAATACTACCTCACCAATAATATCAGCGGTGCATGGGCCGGGTCCTATTTTGCCAATACGGAAAAGTGGAATGCCGTGCCGGATCATCTCAAGCAGTTGTTCAGGCTGGCAATGGATTCATCGCATTACTACCGCCAGCACTGGTATTGGTGGGGCGAGGCTCATTATCGAACCACGGGCGGGAAGCTGGAACTCACGAGCATCCCTGAAGCGGAATGGAAGCAAGTGGAAGATGCAGCCATGCAGTTCTGGGACGAGATCGCCGCCAAGAGCGCACGGACAGCAAAAGTGGTCGAAATCCTTAAGAAATACCAGAAGACCATGCGCGATGCGGGCGCACCCTATCGTTATGCCTGAAATTTTGGACGCGGCGCAATGCGTCGCGTCCATCACTTTTCCGTTCTGGAGCGAGCATAAATGGCCGGACAATTGACTTTCGATGCATTGAAAAAAGCCGTTGCAAATGACGAAATTGACACCGTTCTCGCATGTTTTGTGGATATGCAGGGACGCCTGATCGGCAAACGCTTCTACGGACAGTTTTTCGTGGAATCCGGTTACGATGAGACCCATGGCTGCAACTATCTCCTTGCCGACGATATCGATATGGAGCCGGTGCCGGGCTATGAGGCTGCCGGATGGGATAAGGGCTACGGTGACTTTGTCATCAAGCCGGACCTTTCGACCTTGCGGGTCGCTACATGGCTGGAAAAGACTGCCATCGTGCTTTGCGACGTGCTCGATCATCACAACCATCAGGATCTTGCGCATTCTCCGCGCGCCATCCTCAAAAAGCAGCTCGCCCGCCTGCACGAGCGCGGCTATCGCGCTTATTTCGCATCCGAGCTCGAATTCTATCTCTTCGACGAGACCTACAAGACGGCCCGCGCCAAGCACTGGCAGGATATGGAAACGGCCTCCCCTTACGTGCAGGACTATGTGATCCACCTGACCACCAAGGAAGAACCGGTTCTACGTGCAATGCGCAACCACCTCGCGGCGGCTGGCATTCCGGTTGAAAACTCAAAGGGTGAATGGGGTCCGGGCCAGGAAGAGCTGAATGTGCGTTACGCCGAAGCGCTCGAAATGGCGGATCGCCATGTCATCATGAAAAACGCGATGAAGGAAATCGCCGAGGCGCACGGCAAATGCATTACCTTCATGGCCAAGTATGATTACAGCAAGGCCGGAAGTTCGAGCCACGTACATAATTCCATCTGGAGTGCCGACGGCAAGGAGCCGCTCTTCTTTGATCCGAAAGCGCCCTACACCATGACGCCGCTTATGCGCTCTTGGGTGGCCGGGCAGCTCAAATATGCCACCGACTACACCTATTTCCTGGCGCCTTACATCAACTCCTACAAGCGTTTTCAGGCGGGCACCTTTGCGCCAACGAAGATCATGTGGAGCCAGGATAATCGTACCGCAGGTTTCCGTCTCTGTGGCGAAGGCACGAAGGGCATCCGCATTGAGTGTCGCATCGGCGGTGCCGATCTCAATCCATATCTGGCCTTCGCAGCGCTTATCGCAGCTGGCCTGAAAGGAATAGACGAGCAGCTGGAACTGGAAGAACCCTTCGTGGGCGATGCCTATAGCGCCGTGAAACTCAAGGAAATTCCCTATACATTGCGTGAAGCCGCCCAAGCTCTCAAGAACTCCGCCTTTCTCAAGGAGGCGTTCGGAGAGCCAGTGGTCAACCACTATGTCCATACCGCTCATTGGGAGCAGATCGAGTACGACCGGCGCGTGACAGACTGGGAACTGCACCGCGGTTTCGAGCGCTATTGATGTAATGCCAGACTTCAAAGGAAATTGCGGATGAGCGGCACAGCCAAAATCATCTCCCCTATAGACGGCTCTGTTTATGCCGAGCGCCCTTTTTTGAACGAGGCCGCAATCGCCTCCGTCGTGGCCGCTGCCCGCGATGCGCAGGCCGGATGGGCTCAACTGAGCATCTCGGAACGCGCACGTTATTGCCGGGCCGCCCTCGATGCCCTTGCCGGAATGCAGGACGAAATCGTTCCTGAAATCGCATGGCAGATGGGTCGACCCACGCGCTATGGCGGCGAAAACGGCGGCGTTCAAGAACGCGGCCAGTATATGATCGACATCGCCGAGGCGTCCCTCAAGGCTTACGTGCCTGCACAGAAGGACGGCTTTCGCCGCTATGTGAAACATGTTCCGCTCGGCGTGGTGATGGTGATCGCGCCGTGGAACTATCCCTATCTCACCGCCGTCAACACGATCATCCCCGCGTTAATGGCCGGAAACACGGTTATCCTGAAACATGCGACGCAGACGCTTCTGGCCGGTGAACGCTTTGCAAAAGCATTCGAGAAGGCCGGGCTGCCCAAAGGCGTTTTCCAGAATGTGGTGCTCGACCATGCATCGACGGAAAAGCTGCTTGCCTCCGGCACGATTGACCACGTGAATTTTACCGGCTCGGTCGGCGGTGGCCGCGCTATCGAGAGGGCTGCCGCCGGCACCTTCATGACGCTGGGGCTGGAGCTTGGTGGCAAGGATCCAGCCTATGTCCTGCCAGACGCCAATCTGGATCATGCCGTCGCCAATCTCGTGGATGGCGCGTTTTTCAATTCGGGCCAGTGCTGCTGCGGGATCGAGCGCATCTATGTGCATGAAGCTGTCTATGACCGCTTTGTCGATGGTTTCATCGACTTGACCAAGCAATATGTCGTCGGCAATCCGCTGGATGCGGGAACCACGCTTGGCCCCATGGCGCAGGCGCGTTTCGCCGATCTCATCCGCGAACAGAAAGCGGAGGCGCTGCGCAAGGGCGCAAACGCACATGTGAATATGAGCGTCGCGAATGACCGCGCAGGTTCTCCCTATGTCGCGCCGGAAGTTCTCACCAATGTCGACCACCAGATGAGCGTCATGCGTGAGGAAAGTTTCGGCCCCATCGTCGGTATCATGAAAGTGCGCAATGATGAGGAAGCCCTCGCGCTCATGAATGACAGCATCTACGGCCTCACCGCTTCATTGTGGACGGCGGACACAGACCGCGCCGCCGTTCTCGGCGATCGCATCGAAACGGGCACGGTTTTCATGAACCGCTGCGACTATCTCGATCCCGCACTTGTCTGGACCGGCGTGAAGGACACTGGCAAGGGTGCTGCTCTCTCGGCCATCGGCTACGGCAATCTCACGCGACCGAAATCCTTCCATCTGCGTGAAAAAATCTGACCGCCCATCATAATTCGGAAAGCAATCGACATGACCACTTTGACCGCGAAATGGAACTTCCCGACCACCGTGCTTTTCGGGCCGGGGCGTATCAAGGAGCTTCCAGCCGTCCTGAAAGCTGCAGGCATTGAGCGCCCGCTTTTCGTCACCGATCCGGGTTTGGCGAAGCTTCCCGTCGTGGCGTCCACGCTCGCTATTCTGGACGAAGCCGGCGTGAAATACGGAGTGTTTTCCGATGTGAAGCCCAACCCGGTCGAAAGCAATCTTTATGCAGGCGTCGAGGTCTTCAAAAGCGGCAAGCATGACGGTGTCATCGCCTTTGGCGGCGGCTCGGCACTGGATCTCGGCAAGCTGATTGCCTTTCAGGCAGGACAGACCCGACCCGTCTGGGATTTCGAAGACGTAGGCGACTGGTGGACCCGCGCTGAGAGCAATGCGATTGCGCCGATCATTGCGGTGCCGACAACGGCAGGCACCGGCTCGGAAGTTGGCCGCGCAGGTGTTCTGACCAATGAAACCACCCACACCAAGAAGGTGATTTTCCACCCGAAGATGCTGCCGGTGACGGTCATTGCCGACCCGGAACTTTCGACCGGAATGCCGCCCTTCATCACGGCAGGCACGGGCATGGATGCGCTGGCGCACTGCCTTGAAGCCTATTGCGCGCCGGGCTTTCACCCCATGGCGGACGGCATCGCTGTCGAGGGCATTCGTCTCGTTTTCGAAAATCTTCCGAAGGCTTATGCCGATGGCAGCAATGTCGAAGCCCGCGCCAACATGATGGCGGCTGCCGCCATGGGTGCAACCGCCTTTCAGAAAGGGCTCGGCGCAATCCATTCGCTGTCACACCCGATTGGCGCCCTCTATGACACCCATCACGGCATGACCAACGCGGTCTTCATGCCCTATGTCCTGCTTCAGAATCGGGCGGCTATCGAAAAGCGTATCGAAAGGCTCGCCGATTATCTCGGTATTGATGGCGGATTTGACGGGTTCCTGACGGCCATCATGAACTTGCGCAGCGAGCTCGGTGTCCCCCACACGCTGCCCGAGTTCATCAAGGGGCTCGAAATGGACGGAGCCCGAAAGGACCTGATTGCTGATATGGCTATCGTTGATCCTACGGCTGGCGGCAACCCGATTGAACTGACAAAAGAACGCGCGTTGAAGTTGCTAAATGCGGCTCTCGAAGGTAAAGTCTGAAACGCTAAATTTCAGGCTTGGCAAAGCCACATGAGGTAAGCATCGCACCACCTACGGCGGGGGGCGATGCATCGGGGAGCAGGTTCTTGGGGAGGAGCCTGCTCCCTTTCATTTTGCGCAAGTTCAGATCTGCGAGAATCCTGATCCCGTTTTTTGGCTGGGCGAAAAATGGGAACAAATTCATGCCTCAATCGTTCCACTTCGTTACATTTATAAGGAGGGTTGCACATGAATAGATTCAAGCAAACGTGTGTCGGGGCATTGGCCATGATTTTCGGAGCGACATCAGTTGCACCGACAGTGGCCGCACCTATGAACCTGGAACGCCCAGTCATTGACCAGACTATCGAGCAGGTGCGCGATCATCGCCGTCCACCGCGCCATTATCGCGGTCATCGGCCTAACCGGCCCGGATATTGGAACGGGCATCGCGGTTACCGGCATTACCGCCACGGTTACCGTCGCCACAACGACGGATGGTGGTATCCGCTCGCGGCATTCGGCGCTGGCGCGATCATTGGCGGCGCAATAAACCAGCCACGCCCCGTTTATCGGGCGCCGAGACTGTCAAACGCACATGTGCAATGGTGCTATAACCGCTATAAGTCCTATCGCTCCTCAGACAATACATTCCAACCCTATAATGGGCCGCGCAAACAGTGCTACTCTCCTTATTATCGCTGACAATTTGAAAAAGCGCCTTCCGGGGCGCTTTTTTCATTCCCGTTGCGTTGTGCAGAACCGAAATGTGATGAATTTTGAGTGTCGTTTTGATGCAAGAGCTGGACGCTTCTCCAAAACAGGACTAAGCAAACCTGCGCCATATGTCGCGGGCAAAATTTTCCGAAATCTTACCCTCTCGCAATTGGTAAAATAACAGTCAGAACAAGTTATTGGAAGAAATGTGCACGTTCTCTCCATAACAGTTCCGTCAAAAGCCGAATGCCGCTCCTACACTGACCGCATTGCGCGAGTGGAAGCGACGTGTCGGCATAACTTCGAGTTTGAAAATGTCGCATACTACCGCCGCGAGCCCCACGCCTACAAATGCGCAACGTCTGGCGATGACCGCCCTGATCGTTGGCGGCATTGCTATTGGCAGTTCGCCGATTTTTGTACGGCTGTCCGAGGTTGGTCCGCTGGCCACCGGCTTCTGGCGTCTTGCGCTTGCGGTTCTACCGCTTCTGTTCATGGATGGTCGCGAACGGCGTGGCGAAAAGGATGCCGCGTCACTTACTCTATCCGATTGTCTGCGTCTTGCCCTGCCCGGCCTGTTCATCGCCTGCGATCTGGGTGCCTGGCATTTGTCGCTCCACATGACTTCCGTCGCTAATGCAACGCTGCTTGCCAATATGGCGCCAATTTTCGTGACGCTCGGCGCGTGGCTGCTTTTCAAGTCACGCGTGAGCACCTCCTTTATGGTCGGGCTTGCCGTCGCTGTCATCGGTGTCGTGGTGCTGAAAGGCGGACCGGGCGAGCTTCTCCAGTCCCAATCTTCCGGCGATGCGATGGCGCTTCTGGCCGCGGTCTTCTATGCTGGCTATATCCTGTCAATGGGCCGCTTGAGAAGCCGCTTCACCACGATGCGCATCATGCTATGGAGCAGCGCAATTGCCGCCGTGTTTTCATTGCCAATCGCCTATTTCATGGAAGGCCAGATCCTGCCCGTCACGCTTTACGGATGGCTGATCCTTGCTGGGCTAGCCTGGGTAACGCACGCCGCGGGCCAGAGCATGATCGCTTATGCGCTTGCCTATCTCCCCGCGTCCTTCTCCTCGCTCACCCTGCTTCTGCAGCCCGTCATCGCGGCATTTCTTGCCTGGACTATCCTGTCAGAGCCCATCGGCCTGTTGCAGGCCCTCGGCGGCATCATCGTGATATCAGGTATTCTGATTGCCCGGAGGGGATAGAATGTGAAAAGCCCCGGTATCCCGGGGCTTTTGCTTGGGCTTTATTCTGCCAGCCATTCCTTGATGCGGTCAGGATGGTCCGCGATATATTTGTCGACGGCCTTTTCATAGGATGTTTCCTGCGCATCGAACATTGCAGCCTCTAGCTCGCTGATCGGAAGGCTCATCTTGGTGAGGAGCGAAGCCACTTTCGGGTTCTCTTCCTTGAAGCCCTTGCGTGCGATGGCGTCGATGTGTTCCGCGCCGCCAAGCGCGCCTTCAGGATCGGCAATATAACGCAGCTTGTACTTGCCGAACATCCAGTGCGGGCTCCAGGAAGTCGCCACGAACCAGCCGTCGGAACGTGTGGCGCGGTCGACCGTGGTCAGCATCGCCGCTTCACTCGAAATATTGAGCTTGTAGTCCAGCCCGTATTTCTTGATTGCTTCCTGTGACAGGCGCGTGAGGCCCGCGCCCGGATCAATGCCCTGAATTTCACCCTTCAGCTTTTCGCGAACTTCCGGTTTCTTCAGGTCCTCGATGGAACTGATTTCGCTTTCGGGGATGTAAGCCGGAACGATCCAGCCAAGCTTCGCACCTTCATAGAGCGGACCGAGGTTTTCGACCTTGTCCTCGATGCGCTTGTAGTAGTCAGCGTGGGTTTCCGGCAGCCAGGCCATCATCATGGCATCAATATCGCCACGGCTCACGCCCTGATAGAGTGGGGCCACGTCCGTCTGAACCAGCTCGACCTTCTGGCCGAGATTGTCTTCGATCAGCTTCTTGGCAAGTTTTGTGACGAACTCAGCATCCGACCATGGTGCCCAGCCGATTTTAACCGGCTTGCTGTCCTGCGCAAATGCTGCGCCCATGGTCATCGTTCCCGCCACAACTGCCGCCAGACCGAATTTGGTTAGTTTGCCTAACATAGCTTCTCCTTTTCGATTGGTATCAGTTCCCGTTATTATTCTTGGTTATTTTTGTCTGCTTCATGCTTCCTGCTTGCGAAAGGATGAGGCGGACTGGGTGTCCGCCGCCTTCCTTAGAGATGCGAGCCGCTTGAAAAATCCGGCCCCGCCCTTGCCGAAGCTCTGGGTAATGCGGTCGAGAATGACCGCCAGGATGACCACGGCAAGGCCGCCCTCGAAGCCGAGGCCCACATTGAGGCGCTGGATGCCGGTCAGGACCGTATTGCCGAGGCCGCCCGCGCCGATCATCGATGCAATGACCACCATCGAAAGCGAGAGCATGATCGTCTGGTTGATGCCAGCCATGATCGAAGGCAGGGCGTTTGGAAGCTGCACCTTGAACAAAAGCTGCCGCGACGTGCAGCCGAAGGCGAGACCTGCTTCCACAAATTCCGAGTGCACCTGACGGATGCCGAGATTGGTAAGGCGCACGACTGGCGGCATGGCAAAGATCACCGTTGCAATCGTCCCGGGCACAGCACCGAGGCCGAAAAACATTGCAGCCGGAATGAGATAAACGAAAGCGGGCATGGTTTGCATGAGGTCGAGAACTGGACGCACAATCGAAGCGACCGTGTCGCTGCGGGCCATTGCGATACCGAGCGGAATGCCGATTACGACAGCGATAACTGTCGAAGCCAGCACCAGAGAGAGGCTTTCCATAGTGCCAATCCACAAATCCATGTGGATGATGAGGCCCAGCGCAAGAGCGGTGAAAACCGCAAATTTCCACCCCACGCGCCACAGCGATAGCAGTGTTAGAACTGCAACGCCGCCGATAGGCGGCACAGCGAGCAGAGCATTTTGAATACTGTCGGTAACAAAACCGATGGTGGCCGCGATCATATCGAGCGCGGGCGTAAAGTGGTCAAGAATGTAGTTGACCACAACATCCGCCCATTCGCCGACACTGAAATTCAAATCCATATTTTACCGTCCATTTCCGTATTTCTTCTGGATTGGACCTATTCTGCCCTCATCAGGCAAAAGTCCGTTGGCGTGCGGGGATCAACCCGCGCGGCCAAGCGTTTCGAGCAATGCCGATTTACTGATGGCACCGACATAGCGGTTCTGGCGGTCCGTAACCGGGACTGGCCAGGGGCTTTCCGCCACTTGCGTCAACAATCCGGAAAGCGGCGCTTCCGCCTCAATAGCCGAGACGGCGTCCAGCCTCTCCCCACCTTGCGTCGCGGACCCCTTTGCCAGCGCGTCACGACTGACCATTCCGCGATAGGTGCGGTCGGCATCGATCAGCACACCGAATGTCTTGCCGCTCGCATCGAACCGTTCAAGCGCTGTTGCAAGCTGTTCGGGTTCGAAAACGATGAGTTCGTCCTCGCGCGCCACATCCGCGGCCTTGAAAACGCGAGACACATCCACATTGCGAAAGAAGGAACGAACATAATCATTGGCCGGTGCGGACACGATTTCGTTCGGCGTTCCGACCTGCACCACCTTGCCGTGTTGCATGATGCAGATACGGTCGCCGATACGCATGGCTTCGTCCAGGTCGTGGCTGACGAAAATGATCGTCCGGCTGTGCTCCGCCTGAAGACGCTTCAGTTCGTCCTGCATTTCCGTGCGGATCAGCGGGTCGAGGGCGGAAAACGCTTCGTCCATCAGAAGAATGGTGGGCTCGCTCGCCAAGGCCCGCGCCAGTCCGACGCGCTGTTTCATACCGCCGGACAGCTGGTCCGGCATGCTGTGGGCATATGGCTCCAATCCGACGGCTGCGAGCGCCTTCAGTGCTTTCTGGTGGCGTTCCGCCTCGCCCATTCCGGCCACTTCAAGGCCGAAGGCTGCGTTGTTCAGGACCGAACGATTGGGCAGAAGCGCAAAGGATTGAAACACCATGCTCATATCGCGGCGGCGAAGATCGATCAGCTCGCGCTTGGTCATTTTTACGACATCGCGGCCATCCACTTCAATGGAACCGGCAGTCGGTTCGATCAGGCGATTGAGCAGACGCAAAAGCGTCGATTTGCCCGAGCCGGAAAGGCCCATAATAACGAATACTTCGCCTTCGTAGATATCGAAGGTCGCATTATCGACGCCGATTGTTGCGCCGAGTTCGCTGTGAATCTGGGTTTTTGATTTACCTGCGCGCAACTCCTGCATTGCACGCTCCGGATCATCGCCGAAGACTTTAAAAATGCCTTTCAAGCTTATCTTAGTCTCAGCCGGCGACTTCATACTTTCTTCCTTGTATAAAATACCATGCATCAAGTCTAACCCCGCTGTGCTGGCGGACTTAATCTCCTTTTTAACAATGATAAAACTTCATTCCAGCGCAGATTCCTCACGCAGTATCTGCGCTCCGCGAACGGGCCGCATGGAATGATTATCGATAGATTTCTTGATTCTATATAGGTCATTTCCCGACATGTCCACCCACTGCCGCGATTTCATCCAAATGAGCCGTCCGGCGACCGTCCCCTTGAATGTTTATTTTGAAGGGTCGCACTAAGGATTTTGAGGATCGTCCATCGCCACCCAAAACAGGAGGCAATCGACCAGCCTGAAGACAATAGTAGTCCTGTTCCAATCAATTACCGGAACGGCCTGCGACAAATATGCCATCAGCTGCGACATCATCCGAATTAGTATAATTCGGGAGAAAAATGACTATAATTGCAGAAAAATAGTGTGATTATACTGTGAACCGGACTCATCTAGTCTATACATAAAACGGCGCACATCGGACGGCCTGCACCCTTATAGACGGATCGCGCAGGCCCGATTTTTAGCGATAAGCCATGTACCCGACAAAGCCGGTGATCTTCCAGCGCGCATCTTCGCGGCGGCAGAAATAGAGCGTCTGCCAGTTGAGGCGGTCAACGGTGCCGTCCTTTTTTGCAATCGTTCCGTCGAATTTTTTCCGCGCCACGGCGACCTCGCCTGTAATATCGATCACGCTCAGGTCAGTCGCGCGGAAGATTCCGTCAGCCAGAGATTCGGCATATTCAACCGCCGCACTTTCCGCCGCCTGACGCAGCCATTCATCACGATAGCTTGCGAGCGTCGGAAACCCTGCATCCCATTTGTCGGGATCGCGATCATTATGCGCATGAATGCCGAGGAAGCGCACCTCGTCGAAATCATCGGCCACCAGCGACCAGTCCTGCGATACGAAAGCCTCGATATCGCGTCGCACGAGCATTTCCCAAATCTGCTCACGGTCCCTGTCGCCCGCAAAGGGGTTAAGCGCATCTCTCATGCTATCTCCTGATTATCTTAACTTTCCACGTGCGGTGATGCGGCAGAAGAAGACACCGCAATCGACATCATTCTCAACACCAACCGGACACAGACTTTCCAGCCGGATATTTTTTCAAATATTGGCATAGACCCGTTGAAGAAGGATATACTGGTCGTCAAATCCACCAATCATTTCCACGCGGGCTTTGCGCCGATCGCAGCCGAGATCGTCTACGTCGCTGCGCCCAGCTCCTATCCGAGCAATCCCCGCATCACCACTTATCGCAAGCTCAGCCGTGCCATCTGGCCGCGTGTCGAGAACCCGTGGTGAACAAATGAAAAAGCGCGGGGAACGCCCGCGCTTTCGTTGTTAGTAAGCCAAGTAGGTCGATATAATCGGCACATAAGTAACCAGCGCCAGCAGGATAAACAGCGCCATATACATGCTGAATGCCTGGCGGGTGAAATCCCCCACCCTCACCTTGGCGATATTGCAGACCATCAGCATGACCGTGCCCACCGGCGGCGTCAGCGTGCCAATCGAAAGATTGACAATGACGACGATACCGAAATGGACCGGATCGATACCCAAAGCCTTTACCGTTGGCATCAGGAGCGGCACCAGAACGATCATCAGGGCCGTGCCCTCGATGAGCGCCCCGAGGATCAGCAGGATCACGTTGACTGCCAGCAGGAACGCATAAGGATTGCTGGTGAAAGACGAGATCAGCTGCATCAGCGACTGGCCGGCCTGTTCGAGCGAAAACACCCATGCGAGCGCTGACGACGCCATGATGACCAGCATGACGGAGGCAGTCGATTTCGCCGTTTCGATCAGCGAATCCACCACATGCGAGATACGCATTTCGCGATAGATCACGAAGCCGATAATCAGAACCAGCGTTACCGCAACCGCACCGGCTTCCGTCGGCGTGAAGATGTTCATACGAATGCCGCCGATGATCGCGAACAGCAACAGGACGGCTGGCCATGCCGAGGCAAGCGTCGAGACGACTTCAGCACCGCTCATTCGCTTTTCACGGCTCGGCTTGTAGCCACGCTTTACCGACGTGATATAGGCCGCGATCATCAGGATGACGGCGCCCAGAATGCCCGGAACAACACCCGCCATGAACATCTTGCCAATGGAAACATCCGCAATCAGACCATAGATGATGAGCGCGATGCCCGGAGGAATGATCGGCGTGATCAGCGAACCGGCAGCCGTCACCGCGCAGGAAAATGCCTTGTCATAGCCACGCTTGACCATTTCCGGCACCATCATGCGGGTGAGCATAGCGCTGTCCGCCAGATTGGATGCGCTGACGCCGCCCATCAGGGTGGAAACCATGATGTTGGTGAGGGCCATGCCGCCGCGCATGCGGCCAACCAGAATTTCCGCAACCTTGATCAGGCGCTCGGCAATGCCTGTATGCGACATCACCGTACCGAGCATGATGAAGAACGGAATTGCAAGCAACGACGTGTTCTGAGCCGGGCTGATGAAGCGCTGAACGGCAATCGCTATCGGCATCTGGTTGAAAAAGGTGAAATAGGTGAAGACCGCAATCAGGATGGCCACATAAAGGCGCATATTGAGCGCGATCAGCGCCAGCATGATGAGAACGATGGTCGTAAGGTTCATGCCTTGCCTCCCGCAAAAGCGGCGCGCAAGGATTTGAATGCGCCTGCAAACATATAAAGAGCGATAATGACGAAGCCGACCGGAACGGCGATATCGATCCAGTAATAGGAAACCCGCAGCACGTCCGTCACTTTAAACTGGGCCGCCACCGAAAGCTTGTAACCGGCATAGGACACGTAGAGCAAGAACAGTCCCGACAGGATCGAAACGACAGCATTGATGATCTCGCGCAGCTTTTCCGACAGCAGATCCACGAGCATCGGGATGGCAAGATGCTGGTTGCTGCGTTCTGCGGCGATGCTGCCGAGCATCACGATCCAGATCATCAACAGGCCGGCCATTTCCTCGGTCCATTGCAGCGGCTGATGCATCCAGTAGCGCATGACAACGGCGATGTTGAACATCGCGAGCAGGATGAACAGCGGCACGGCAGCCAGCCATTCGATCAGTTTTTCAAACAGTTTCATCGGATTGAATTCCATGAGCAGACCACGCCGCGGCAAAGCCGCGACATGGCGATATCCGAATAAGGATGGATCAGTTCAGTTCGGCTTTGATCTTGTCATAAAGACCGGGCGACCATTCCGGGAACTGGGTGTAGACCTTTTCAGCAAGAGCCTTGAAAGGAGCGCGGTCGACATCGATGACTTCGACACCGGCTTCCTTCATCTTTTCGATCATTTCATTGTCTTTTTCGATCGTCAGCTTCTGGCTGTAGAGACCCGCATCATAAGCGGACTCGTGGATCATCTTCAGCTGTTCTTCAGGCAGCGTGGAGAAGAATGCTTCGCCGCCGACGATGAGCGCCACGTTGGTCAGATAGCCGACCTTGCTCAGATATTTGGCTTCTTCCTGGAACTTCTGGCCGTAGAGAACCGAAATCGGGTTTTCGACGCCGTCGATCACACCCTGCGCCAGCGCCGGGAAGGTTTCGCCGAGCGGCATCGGGGTCGGGGTGGCGCCCATGGCCTCGAAGGTCTTGATCTGCATGACATTGTTCGGCACGCGGATCTTCATGCCCTTCAGGTCTTCGGGGGTGCGGATCGGCTTCTTGGAAATGATCTGGCGAATGCCGTAAAGATAGTTCGGCATTACGATGTGAATGCCCTTCTTCTTCAGCTCTTCGCTCTTCTCCTTGAACCAGGGGCCGTCATAGACCTTGAAAAGCTGCGCCGGATCGTCGGTCAGGAACGGGCCGTAGAGAACGCCGAGGTCCGGGTCATATTCGGCCAGAAAGCCAACGTCGGAAATCGTCACGACATTGAGGCCCATCATAGCCTGTTCGGTCACATCCTTCTTGGAGCCGAGCTGCGAGCTTGGATAAAGTTCGAGTGTGATCTCGCCATTGCTGCGCTTGGCAAGGTCGTCCTTCCAGTAATGCATTACCTCATCGAAAGGCTCGCCGGGGTTGTTTTCATAGGCAACCTTGATCGACACATTGGCAGCATATGCAGCCATGCTTCCTGCCAGCAACATGCTGGCGGCGATCATGCCGGTAACGAGTTTCTTCATCAGTATCCTCCCGTATAGGGTCAATAAACAATGGCCTTGTGGCCGGTTTCCTCCACTAGCGTCCGGTACCGTTTATCCGGTCCGAACATTTGCTTCGATTTCAGTCGCGCTCGATGATGATCTTCAAAACGTTGCGGTCGCCGTCCCAATAGGGAAGCGCTGCTTCAGCTTCATCGAACGGAAATACCTTGGAGATCAGCTTGTCGGCATCTGTGCCGAGCTTTTCCAGATGCGTTATGACGGCCTCGAAATCGTCGAGCGTCGCATTGCGCGATCCCATGATGTCGAGTTCCTTCAGGTTGAAGAACTGCGTCTGATAGGTGACGGGCGCCTTGGAATAGCCGACATAAACCACCCGGCCCGCAAAGCCGGCCATATCGACAGCCTGCGTGAAGGTGATCGGCAGGCCGACCGCTTCAAAAGCAACATCCACGCCGTCATCGTTGGTCAATTCCTGCACCTTGGCGACAACATCCTCACCGCCCGGCAGCGCGTGCGTTGCGCCGAACTGCAGCGCCAGCTCACGCTTTTCAGCACTTGGATCGATGGCGATGACCTTGGCGCCGCGCGCGACTGCACCGAGCAGCACGCCCATGCCGATCATGCCGCAACCAAGAACAGCAACCGTATCTCCTGCCTGCACGCGCCCGCGCTCGACGGCGTGAAAGCCAACCGAAAGCGGCTCGACCAGCGCCAGATGACGCGGCTCCAGCGTATCGTTGAGGATCAGCTTTTCGGCAGGCAGCACGATCTGGTCGGCCAGACCGCCATTTTGCTGCACGCCAAGCGTCTTGTTATAACGGCACGCATTGAGCCGCCCCTTGCGGCAGGATGAACATTCGCCGCAATTGGTATAGGGCAGAACGATCACCCGCTTGCCCTTGGCGTAAGCGGCGCCGACGCCCTCTCCGGCCTCCATGATCTCGCCGCCAATTTCATGCCCCGGTATGCGCGGCAGCTGGACCAGAGGATTAAGCCCCTTGAAAGTGTTCAGGTCGCTGCCGCAGAGCCCCACATGGCGCACGCGCACACGCACGTGACCTGCCAGCAAAGGCGCTTCGTCGATTTCTGCAAAACGGGTGACGTTTTCGCTCTCGATACGCAGAGCTTTGACCATCGAATTATTCCTGTCAGTCGTCGTTGAAGAAAGGGATCAGGTTACGGCGCCGACCTGCCACGGCACGAATTCGTTGTCGCCATAGTCGTAGACTTCGCTCAGCGTCTTCTCGCCGGATGCGACCGCGATGATATGTTCGAAGATGCGCGTACCGGACTGCTCGATGGTCTCGTCGCCGGTGACGATGCCGCCGCAATTGATGTCCATGTCTTCCTTCATGTGTTCGTACATTTCGGAATTCGTGGCGATCTTGATGCAGGGGGAAGGCTTGAAGCCGGATACCGAACCGCGACCCGTAGTGAAGCAGATCACATTGCAGCCGCCGGCCACCTGTCCGGTCACGGCAACGGGGTCATAACCCGGTGTGTCCATGAACACGAAACCCGGTTCGGTGACGGTTTCAGCAAATTCGTAGACCGCCTTGAGCGGCATGGAGCCACCCTTGGCAACCGCGCCGAGCGACTTTTCCAGAATGGTGGTGAGTCCGCCAAGCTTGTTGCCGTGCGACGGATTGTTGTTGAGTTCGTCGCCGTTGCGCGCCGTGTAGTCGCGCCACCAGTCGATGCGCTGCAACAGCTTTTCCGCCACCGCAGGCGTTACCGCGCGGCGCGTCAGAAGATGTTCGGCACCATAGATCTCCGGCGTCTCCGACAGGACGGTCGTGCCGCCATTGCGCACGATAAGGTCCGAGGCATAGCCCAATGCCGGATTGGCGGAAATACCGGAATAACCGTCCGAGCCGCCGCATTCCAGCGCCACTTTCAGCTTCGACAGGGGCTGCTTGGTGCGGACCGCCGAATTGACCAGCGGCAGCATTTCCTTGATCTCGGCAATCGCATGATCAATGGTCTTGCGCGTGCCGCCATGCTGCTGGATCGTCATGGTGCGCAGGCGCGAGCCTTCTTCCATGCGATAATGCTCGAGAATTGGCGCAATCTGGTTGGTTTCGCAGCCAAGCCCGATCAGCAATATGCCGCCGAAATTCGGATGCTTGGCATAGCCCTGAATAGTGCGGGTCAAAAGGCGATAGCCTTCCGACTTGGTGTTGAGCGCGCAGCCGCTGCCATGCGTCAGCGCCACGACGCCATCCACATTGTCGAAACCGTCGAGACCGCCCATCCGGTTGAAATAATCGGCAATGTAACGCGACACCGTTGCCGAGCAATTGACCGACGAAATCACGCCGATGAAATTGCGCGTGCCGACGCCGCCAGCGCCCCGGTCGAAGCCCATGAAATGACGGCGCTCCGCCTCCGGCAGCATGCCGCGTTCTTCAATGTCGATGGAGAACTGGTGCTCGTGTTCGGAAGGCAGCATGGCGAGGTTCTGCAGATGCACATGCTCGCCCTGCGCGATGTCCTTCGTCGCAACGCCGATCACCTGCCCGTATTTCAGGACTTCCTTGCCCTCCGGAATGTCGCGAACGGCAACCTTGTGGCCGCGCCCGATCAGTTCCCGGGCCTTGATCCCGTCAAGTCCGATCGGATCGCCCGCGCGAACCGAAACGCGCGCCACCGCAACATCATCCGAAGGATGCAGCAAAATTACCGGCGCAACCGCTGTAGCAACGGAATCATTCATGTGTCTGACCTCACTCCCAAATCGCCCCGGCTAATCACTCGCTGGGTTCGTTATCCATCCAACGCTGCTTGGATCGGTCCAGATGCGTTCGCATGGCTGCTTGCGCCTGAAGCGGATCTCTTGCCTCCAGGGCTGCATAGATGGCTTCGTGCTCGGCCAAAGCCAGAGCCCATGTATCGTTATCCTCGAAGCGCGTCCTGATATGCGACGTCAGCGGACTATGCCGCTCGTCGAAAAGGTCGCGCACGATGCGCGCCAGAACCGAATTGCCCGACTGCTCGGCTATGAGCAGATGAAACTGCCTGTCGAGTTCAATCGCCTTGCGCCCGGCATCGACATTCACTTTCATCGCGTCAATCGTCGCGCGCAGTTCAGCCAGTCTTTCAGGCGTCATGCGCGCGCAGGCCGTCACCACCACGCTGCCTTCGACCATTTCGCGTGCCTGCATGATTTCAAGCGGGCTCTCGCCGATGGAAGTTCCATGGGAAAATGAACGCTTTTCCGACTCCGCCGTAACATAGATGCCGGAACCCATGCGGATTTCGACATTGCCGGCGATTTCGAGTGCAATCAGCGCCTCGCGCAGCGAAGGCCGCGACACGCCGAGCTGCTGTGCCAGCTCGCGTTCAGCCGGCAGCCTGCTGCCAGCAGGAAACTGGCCGTCCTGAATGAGATTTCTCACCCGATCTGCAATCTGCTGATAAAGCCTGCGCGGTTCCGCGGTTGCCGTAAAGTCGCTCATTGTGCTCCCAATTCGCCTCTCCTCGAATTGGCCTTACCATATTTCGAAGGAGAATGAAGCGCAATATGCTTAAAACCCCGATGAACTGCGGAAAATCGCACATTTCCACATCTGCACTCGAATCCTTTGGCTGATAAATAGTGTCACTGGCTTGACCAATTTGCCGCGCATCGCTTAGTTAAAACCACTGATTTATGGGAGAAGGTCATGCACAATAAGCCAGCGATCCTGCAGTTCGGCACCAGCCGTTTTCTGTTGGCTCATGCCGATTTCTTTGTTTCGGAAGCGCTTGCCAATGGCAAAGCCATCGGGACAATCGCCGTCGTGCAGACCACTTCCAACCCGCAGAGCAGCCAGCGGATCGCGGCTTTGAACGAAAGCCGCAGCTATCCCGTCATGATCCGTGGACTGGTCGACGGCAAGCCATTCGAGAATGAATATCAGGCGAAGGGCGTCACCGCGGCCTACTCCGCGCATCATGACTGGGCTGCGATTCTCGACCTTGGCGCCAGCGTCGATGTGATCCTCTCCAACACCGGCGACAAGGGTTTCGAGCTCGACAGAAGCGATGACAGCTCGCTTCTTGCCAATCCGGAAGCTTTGCCGAAAAGCTTTCCAGCCAAGCTGCTGGTGCTGCTGCATCATCGCTGGCAGCACAATCCCGATGCGCCGCTGTCGATATTTCCCTGCGAGCTGATCTCGCGCAATGGCGACAAGCTTCGTGCGATCCTTGTAAATCTGGCTCAAGACTGGAAACTGCCGGACAGTTTCGTGCAATGGCTCGAAGCGCGCTGCATCTTCGCCAACAGCCTTGTTGACCGCATCGTTTCAGAACCCATCGAACCCATCGGCGCCGTTGCCGAACCCTATGCGCTCTGGGCAATCGAGAATGCAGACGGCCTGAAGCTCCCTTGCGAACACAAGGATATTGTCGTCACCGACGATCTGGCGCGCTATGAGCATCTGAAACTCTACCTGCTCAACCTTGGCCATACATTCATCGCAGAACATTGGCTCAAGGGCGGCCGCCCGAAAGACGAGATCGTGCTGGAAGCCATGCAGGATGAGACGATCCGGAGCGAACTGGAAGCGGTCTGGCGCGAAGAAGTGCTGCCGATATTTGCCGCAGACGGTCTTGGCGAACAGGCGTCAGCTTATGTGGATTCGGTACGGGAACGGTTTCTCAACCCTTTCCTCAGGCACCGCATTGCCGACATTGCTTCCAACCATGAGGAAAAGAAGCGGCGGCGCTTCGCGCCGGTCATCGCCCGCGCGGCTGAACTCGGCCTTGATCTCAAGCAGTCTCGTCTGAAGGCGGCTGTCATCGCCTGAAACTACGCATCGTGCTTTCCGAAAATCGAGTCCGATTTCCGGGCCGATGCGGTAAGCCACTCATTGAGCTCGACTTCGGCGCGTTCCAGCGCGCTATAGTTCAAAAGTTTGCGTAGAAGTGCCACTGTGACTGCACGGGCCCGGAGGTTGAAACGTCCTTCGTCGGGTTCACCCTTCTCCTGGTAGACGCCAAGTTTTTCATAGAGTTGCTGCAATCTGTTCTGAACGCTTCTGAGAGACAGATTGCGGCGGCGTGCAATAACGCGATCCGTCAGGCCCAACGCTATATCGACCAGAATTTCGTATTCGCTTTCGCTGAAACCGCTGGCATGGCCAAGGCTCTTTTGCTGCAGGCCGCGCACCTCGCGATCGATGACGCATTGTGCCTCGACGAAGATGCTGCGCAATGCCAGCCGTAGCTTGTCGTCGGACGCCGATTTCAGCACGTAGCCATAAGCCGCCCCTTCGGGCACGATGCGCGACACGCCGCGCACATAGGCTTCATCGGCATAGTTCGACCAGAACAGGATGCGCGTTTCAGGATTTTCCTTCCAGATGGTGCGCGCCGCCTCGATACCGTTGCGTCCGTTCATCTGCAAATCCATGACGATATGCGCTGCCCTGTGCTGGCGCGCCAGTTTCTCGCCGGCAGACCCATTGTCGGCTTCCAGCACGTCGCTGCATTCAGGCAAGGCCGCGCGCACGGCCTCGCCAAGATAGGCGCGGTGCAACGGATCATCTTCCACGATCAAGACATGCATTTTATTCTCCGCCCTCCCGGCAAATTTCCGCAGGCAGGTGGATCGTCACACTGGTGCCGCCGCCTTCCCCGTTTTTCCTGATAGCGAAACTTGCAGAAATCAACCGCGCCCGCGTGCGCATATTATCGATGCCGTGCCCGACATCGGGACGCTGCATCTGGCGATCCATGCCTATGCCGTTGTCCGCGACTTCGACATGCAGCCGACCGCCCTTGTTGCGGAGCGTGACGCGCAACCGACTTGCATGAGCATGGCGTATCGCATTGTTGATCGCCTCCTGCACGATGCGGAACAGCGAGGTTGCAACCGTTTCCTCCAGCCGGTCAGCCATGCCGTCGCTGTGATCGTCGAGCGTCCATTCGATGGTTGACCCGCTGTCGCGCACCGAACGGCCCAGATGGTTTTCCGTCGCCTGCACGAAACCGAAAAGCTGGAGAATTGAAGGCTTCGCTTCTTCAATAATTTGTCGGAGATCGTGCATGCAATGCTGGAGGCCGCGAAACAGCGGTTCAAGCTGCTCGCCTGAAAGGTCTGGCGCATGGGTAAGCCGTTCGACGTGGCGCGCCAGCCGTGTCAGATCGGCCAGCGTCTGGTCGTGCAGGTCCATGCCGATGCGGTGGCGCTCAATCTCCAGCGCTTCTGTCAGTTTCAAAGCGCCGAAACGCAGGCCTTCCTCGCGCGCCCGCGCTTCCGCTTCCACGATGGCGGAACGCTTGGCCTGCTCGGCCGCACGGATCGCAAAGAAATAGGGGGTGAGCAGATCGGCAATCGACTGGGCGTTTTCCACGTCGCGCATGGTGTAGCAGGCAGGGGTGAGACTGGAACAGCTGAGCGCGCCGATAATATCGCCTTGCGCCTTCAGCGGCACATGCAGGCGACCCTTGAGATCATGCTCTATGATGGGACGGGAGAAGGCGCCCGCAAAATGGAAGCGCGGATCGGCGCGCGCATCGTCGGTCAAAAGATGATCGGCCTCGCCGGAAAGCACTGTCCGGATAGGACTGCCGGAAAGCGGCGCGGGCGGATTGCGGCTCCAGTCCGTCGATATGCCGCTCTCATAGGCGATATGAAACTTTCCATCCAGCGTCTTGATGCAGACGTCCAGATGATCATAGGGCACGATATGCGTGATCTCTGCCGCCACCGCCCGGATGATGGAATCGAAGTCGAGTTGTCCCGCCAGCAATCTGGAAATATTCAGATAGTGGTCGAGCAACCTTTGGGGCGCGAGTTCAAGCAAGCGTCTCTCCTCCGGAACGCAAACTGCTCATAAGCTATAATACGCCGCGACAGCCTCGGCGCGTCTTGCGGGTTCCCGCAATTTTACTGCGGGAACCCGCAAGTCAGTTGCTTCATTCGGCCTTCACAGAAGGCTCCTCTTCTTTCATCCTCGCTTCACCAGAAAATTGCCCGCGATACAAGAGTGTAAATCGCATCAGGCGCGGACTGGTGCCGTTGAGGAGCGGCGGTGCGGGAGGCTCGCGCCATAATCAATTCAGACGATCCGAAGTGCCGGGGCGCTGCGGGTCGCATACTGGCAACTGGGAGGAATGAATGAAACTCGCAAAAATCCTTTTCGCATCCGCAGCACTGGCAGGTGTTCTGGCCGCAGGCGGCGCATCGGCTGACACATCATCGAAGAAGATTGCATTCTCGAACAATTATGCGGGCAATTCGTGGCGTCAGGCCATGCTGGAAAGCTGGGACAAGATTACAAAGGAAGCCGTGAAGGCTGGCGTTGTTGCTGCTGCTGATCCGTTCACGACGGCTGAAAACCAGGCGACCGAACAGGCCGCGCAGATTCAGAACATGATCCTGCAAGGCTATGACGCCATCGTCATCAATGCCGCCTCGCCGACCGCGTTGAACGGCGCAATCAAGGAAGCCTGCGACGCGGGCATTACGGTCGTTTCCTTCGACGGCATCGTGACCGAGCCTTGTGCATGGCGCATCGCGGTCGATTTCAAGGCGATGGGTGAAAGCCAGATCGACTATCTTGCCAAGCGCCTCCCGGATGGCGGCAACCTGCTCGAAATTCGTGGCCTTGCCGGTGTTTCCGTCGATGACAACATCCATGCAGGCATCGAAGAAGGCGTGAAGAAGCATCCGAAATTCAAGATCGTCGGTTCCGTCAATGGTGACTGGGCCGCAGACGTGGCACAGCGTGCCGTCGCGGGCATTCTCCCAAGCCTGCCGAAAGTGGATGCGGTGGTGACGCAAGGCGGTGACGGTTACGGCGCCGCGCAGGCTTTCGCCGCTGCCAAGCGCGAAACGCCGATCATCATCATGGGCAACCGTGAAGATGAATTGCAGTGGTGGAAGAGCCAAAAGGACGCCAACGGGTATGAAACCATGTCGGTTTCGATTGCACCCGGCGTATCCACGCTTGCTTTTTGGGTTGCCCAGCAGATCCTTGACGGCAAGGAGGTGAAGAAGGACCTCGTCGTTCCGTTCCTCAGCGTCAGCCAGGAATCGCTCGAAAAGGACCTAGCCAACACCCAGAAGGGTGGCGTCGCGAATGTCGAATATTCGCTTGAAGACGCGCAGAAGGTCATCGACGCCGCGAAATAAGCCGCGTCCTTGCGTCATTGGACGATTGGGGCGGGCTTCGTTCCCGCCCCTTTCCGTCACCTTATTCAGCCTTTCGAGCAGTCAGTTGAACATATGACAGAAACAGCAGAGAAACGGGAGGTCGTCGCCGCGCGCAATATTCGCGTGCAGTTCGGTGCTGTGAAGGCACTGGATGGCGCCGAACTCGTGATCCGTGAAGGTGAGTGTGTCGGGCTCGTCGGGCACAATGGCGCGGGCAAATCCACCATCGTCAATGTCATCAATGGCGGGCTGTCGCCGCATGAGGGCAACGTATCCTATCACGGCGAAGCGGGACATGGCGTGGCAATGGCGCGCAAGCACGGCGTGCGCTGCGTGTTTCAGGAACTGTCGCTGTTCCCGAACCTGACGATTGCCGAAAATGTCCGCATCATGCAGCGCGACCTTGAAGGCGCGAACTGGCGCGGCAAGGCCGTCGGGTTGATTTCTGCGAAGCTCGACGAGATTTTCCCTGGACATAGGATCGACAGCGGCGCGACCCTTGACGAGCTGTCGATTGCCGAGCGGCAGATGGTGGAAATCGCCATCAACTTTACCGCGCCAGGAACGGCGCCGAAACTGGTCATTCTCGATGAGCCGACCTCATCGCTTGATGCAGGCATTGCCGCGCAGCTGATGGCCTATGTGCGCCGTTTCGTCGGCACGGGCGGCTCCGTCATCCTCATTTCGCACATGCTGGGCGAAATTCTCTCCACCTCCGACCGCCTCGTCGTGATGAAGGACGGTAAGGTCGTCGCCAATCGCGCGGCGAGCGAATTTACCAATCGCAGCCTCGTTGAAGCCATGGGCAGCGTGGAGCGCGAAAGGGCGGCGCGCCGCATCGCACAGACCGACGCGACCGGCTCACCCGTTCTGTCTTTCGCAAAGCGCGCCGCCGACATAAAGCCGTTTCAGGCTTTCAAGGGGGAAGTCATCGGCCTCGCCGGGCTGGCCGGACACGGGCAGACCAGAATGCTGCTCGATCTTTACTATGCCCGGCGGCCAAACTGGGTTCCGGCCCGCAATTGCGAAATCGCTTTCGTGGCTGGTGACCGCAGCCTGAACGGCACATTCCCGCTGTGGAGCATCCTGCACAATCTTACGGTCAGTTCGCTCGACCGGCTATCGTCGCTCAAGCTCGTCGACCGGACACGGGAAGACGCGCTCGGCGGAGAATGGAAGGAGCGCATCCAGATAAAAACGCCGGATATGGGCAACCGCATCCTCTCGCTGTCGGGCGGCAATCAGCAGAAAGTGCTTTTCGCCCGCGCTCTGGCAACCAGCGCCCATGCGATCCTCATGGATGACCCGATGCGTGGCGTCGATGTCGGCACCAAGCAGGAAGTCTATGAAATCCTGCGCCATGAGGCGGAAAACGGACGCACCTTCGTCTGGTATTCCACTGAAATGGACGAAATCGAACTTTGCGACCGGGTCTATGTTTTCCGCGACGGCGCTATCGTTGCGGAACTGACCGGCGAAGACATTACGGAAAAGAACGTGCTTGCCGCATCATTCGAGGGAGGGCACGAATAATGCGCCTCTCCTCTTCCACTATCCGCCTGCTGACGCCGGTGTTCTCGCTGGTCCTGCTTCTGGCCGCCGTCTTCTACATGCAGCCCCGGGCCATGAGCTATACCGGGCTGAATCTGCTGTTCAATCTGGCTGTTCCCATCGCACTGGCAACCATCGCCCAGATGCTGATCATGGCCGTCAACGACCTCGATCTTTCGATGGGAACCTTTGTGAGTTTCGTGGTCTGCGTTGCCGCGACCTACCTCAACACCACTCCCGTCATCGGCGTGCTGATTCTTGTCGCGGCTATCGCGGCTTATGCCGCGCTTGGCGCGCTGATCCATCTGCGCAACCTGCCTTCCATCGTGGTCACGCTGGGCATGAGCTTTGTCTGGGGCGGGTTCGCGGTGCTCCTGTTGCCCTCGCCCGGCGGACAGGCTCCCGACTGGGCGCGCTGGATCATGACCGCCAAGCCTCCACTCATGCCGATGGCCATTGTCGCCAGCATTCTGATTGCGCTCGTCACGCATTTCATCGTGATGCGCTCCACCTTCGGTGTGCTGATGCGCGGCGCGGGCGGCAACACCCGCTCCATTGAGCGCGCGGGCTGGTCTGTCACCATGATCCGCGCCGGAACCTATGCACTGGCTGCCTTTTTCGCGGTGTTGGCAGGAATTGCACTGGTCGGCCTCACCACATCGGCCGATGCCAATATCGCGTTACGTTATACACTTCTGTCCATCGCAGGCGTTATTCTCGGCGGCGGTGAGTTCGTCGGCGGGCGCGTCTCGCCCATTGGTGCTGTCATAGGCGCGCTAACGCTGACCCTTGCAGGTTCGTTCCTCTCCTTCATGCGCATTTCGCCGGACTGGCAGATTGGCGCGCAGGGCGGCATTCTTATCGTGGTGCTGGCCTTGCGCCTCTTCCTCAACCGCCTCGAAAAGAGGGAGAAAAAGCAATGAACGGCCTCGCCATTCTCACCAGACGTCCGTGGATATGGTCGTTTATTGCGACCGCTGCGGTGTGGATCATCACCATTATTTTTACCGGAGGCGCAGGCGCACACGGGCTGTCCCACGCAGCCTTTACCTTCGCATCCTTCTCGGTAATCGTCGGGCTGGGACAGATGTTCGTCATCACGCTTGGTCCCGGCAATATCGATCTGTCTGTGCCTGCCAACATGACGCTCGCCGCAACGCTGGCGCTGAAATTGATGGATACGCAGGACGGCATGATCCTCGCCGGGCTTGCCGTGGCGCTGCTGATCGGGCTTGCCATCGGCATCTGCAATTATGCGCTGATCAAGCTTCTGCGTATCCCTCCCATCATCGCCACACTGTCGATGAGCTTCCTGATCCAGTCCACCGCCATCTGGAGCAATCGCGGCCTGCGCGTGAAACCGCCGGAAAGCCTGGCGCAGTTCGCCACATCCTCCACGCTCGGCATTCCCAATGTCGCCATTGTGGCGCTGTTCCTGTCGGTCATTGGCTGGGTGCTTTTGAAAAGGAGCATTTATGGTCGCTGGATTTCGGCGATCGGTCAAAATCCGTTTGCCGCACGCATGGCAGGCGTACCCGTCGACGGCACACGCTTCGTCACCTATCTGCTTTGCGCGGTGCTGGCTTCGCTCTGCGGCTTCCTGCTCGCCTGTTTCTCGGGCGGCGCGGCGCTGAACATGGGTGCGGAGTATCTGTTGATGTCGATCGCTGTCGTCATCATCGGCGGCACCGCGGTTGCTGGCGGCGATTCCAATATCCCCGGCATCTGGGGAGCCGCCCTCTTCATGTTCCTCATCGTCTCGATGCTCAATACCTATGGTTTCGGCGCCGGTGTCCGCCTTGTGCTGACCGGGCTTACGATCATTGCGGTGATTATCCTTGCCAGCGGCCGCGGGGCCGAACGCTGATTTTCCGGAGTAATTTTCCTTGCTACAGACTGTTTCGATTTACGAAATCCACGACGAACGCTTCGAGCAGATGATCGTGCCGAGCGCCGACCTGGACGAGCTTTATAGCGGCTGTCGCTGGGCGGAAGGTCCGGTGTGGTTCGGTGACCAGAACTGCCTTTTGTGGAGCGACATCCCCAACCAGCGCATTCTGCGCTGGGTTCCTGAAGGCGGCGTGTCCGTCTTTCGCCAGCCCTCCAATTTCGCGAATGGCAACACTCGCGACCGTGAAGGGCGCCTCGTTACCTGTGAGCACGGCGGTCGCCGCGTCACTCGCACAGAACCGGATGGCAGCATCACTGTGCTCGCCGACAGCTACCGAGGCAAGAGGCTGAACGCACCCAATGACGTGATCGTGCGCTCGGACGGAACCGTCTGGTTCACCGATCCGACCTACGGCATCATGGCGGACTATGAGGGCTACAAGGCCGACCCGGAACAGCCGACGCGCAATGTCTATCGCCTTGACCCGGCAACCGGCGAGCTTGATGCAGTCGTCACCGATTTTCACCAGCCGAACGGCCTCGCCTTCTCGCCTGACGAAACCCGGCTCTATGTCGCCGATAGCGCCTATAGCCATGACGAGAAAGCCCCGCGCCATATCCGCGTCTTCGACATTGTGGACGGTGGCAAACGCGTCACCGGCGGCGCGGTGTTCTGCACCATCGATAATGGCTTGCCGGACGGTTTCCGTTTCGATACGGGCGGCAATCTGTGGACCAGCGCCGGCGATGGCGTGCACTGTTTCTCCCCGGAAGGCACGCTGCTCGGCAAGATCAGGACCCCGCAGACGGTCGCCAACGTGACTTTCGGCGGTCCGCGCCGCAACCGGCTTTTCATCGCCGCCACGAAGTCCCTCTATGCGGTCTATCTCACCGTCACCGGTGCCCAATATCCGTGATAAAATAAAATAACGGCGGCTTTCCAAAACGGAAAGCCGCCGCTCTTTATAAATAAAGTAATTTATTGAAATATAGTATTTGCCGCACCCCACGATGTGGGCGCACCAATAATGTTTCTTGATCAAAAACGGATCTTTCCGCCCGAAGGCCGGAACGACCCGCATATCAGGACCGTGAATGACGGAACAAATCAAAGTATGATCTCTTCTGTCCTTCTGCCATGCACTCTGCAGGCAGGCCGAGGCCGTGCATACGAGTACATTTCCTGATGCGCTGAAAGCCTTATACCCTCATCGTCAACGCAATGGAAACAGTTCGTCAACAAAAACAGGTCAAATTACTGTGATTAAACTGAATAAAAAGTGCAACTTTTCATGATGTTAGCTATAATTTAATATTATCTACATTAGTTATTACTGTTTTATAATCCTATTTATTACCATATTTATTAGGAAACCTGCACGAAGCGCAATATTGGCGGGCGACGACTGTCCCGCCAGCGATCAGGCTGAATATCGGAGTTCCGGAGAACACCGGGCCGGCGCCCGATAACGGATATGGCAGCCATCGATGCCGGTGTGCTCGATGTCAACTTCGACACCGAAGACCTGAGCGATGCGCTCTGCCCGCAACACCTCGCGCGGCGTGCCCAATGCGACGAGATTTCCCTTGTCCATGACCGCGATGCGGTCGCAGAACATCGCGGCGTGGTTCAGGTCGTGCATGGCAGCAACGACCGTCAACTTCTGTCGGCTGACAAGATCGAGCAGTCCGATCTGATGCCCGATATCGAGATGGTTCGTCGGCTCGTCCAGAAGCAAAATCCGCGGCTCCTGCGCCAGTGCGCGGGCGATGTGCAGACGCTGCCGCTCCCCGCCCGACAGCGTGTGCCAGTAACGATCGGCCAGATGAGCCATGTCGACATTGGCCAATGCCTGACCAACAATTGCCTCGTCTTCCGCCGACCACGGCGACAGCGCGCCCAGGTAAGGCGTCCGCCCCAGTTCAACCGCCTGACGCGCCGTGATGCGTTCCGTGGTGCCCGCCTGCTGCTCGACCAGCGCCAGTTGGCGCGCGATCTCGCGACGGCTGAAACTGCCGATGGGCGCGCCGCAAAGGTTCACTTCGCCGACGCGGCACCGGCGCACGCCGGATAGCAACGACAGGAAACTGGTCTTTCCCGACCCATTCGGCCCGATGATGCCAAGAAATTCTCCTTCCGCCACGTCCAGCGAAACATTGCGCAAAATCTCGACATTGCCTGCGGACCAGCCGACATTGTGGGCTGAGAGAATCATGACGCAGCCCTCCTTTGTCCGAGCAACAGGGCGAAGGCGGGCGCACCGAATAGCGCGGTGATGACGCCGATCGGAAGAACCTGCCCCGGAATAATGACGCGCGACAGGATATCGGCGACGATCATGAAGATTGCACCTATCAGGGCCGCCGCAGGAAGAAGCCTGCCGTGCCGCACGCCAGCCACCATTCGCGCTGCATGAGGGATGACGAGACCGATAAAGCCGACCGAGCCGACGATGGAAACCATGACCGCCGTCATCATGGCGCTGACGCCGATCAGCACAGCATAGACGCGACGCACTGGGATGCCGAGCGAAGCTGCGGATTCCGTTCCGAAGGTAAAGGCATCCAGCGCGTGCGCATGCCACAGGCAGATGGCAAGGCCGATCAAACAGGCAGGCAGAGCAAGTGTGACGTCTGGCCAGCGCACGCCGGAAAGATTGCCTAAAAGCCAGAACATGATGCCGCGCGCCTGTTCGGCATTTGCCGCCTTGGTGACAATGAACGAGGTCAGCGCGTTGAAAAGCTGCGAACCGGCAATGCCTGCAAGGATGATCGCGCCGCTGCCCCGCCCCGCCCGTAGTGCCAGCAGAGACACGAGGCCGAAAGCAATAATCGCCCCGATGAATGCGCCGAGCGAAAGCGTCAGTACGCCTGCCCCGATGCCGAGAATGGCGACGCCGACGGCGCCCGTCGAAGCGCCAGCCGAAATGCCCAGAATATAAGGATCGGCAAGCGAATTTCGCAGCAGCGACTGCAGGATGACGCCGGATATTGCGAGCGACGCGCCGCAACATGCGGCGATGACGGCACGGCTGAGGCGATAGCTCCAGACGATCCCTTCATCGATAGGCTCAAGCGCATATCCGGCGTTCCACACCCGGTTGGCCACGGTTTTCGCAACCACTTCGAGCGGTATCGCCGTTTCGCCTATCGCGGCACCGAGCCAAAGGGCAAGAAGCAGGAGGACAAGAGAAAAGGCCAGAAAGAACACGCCGGAGCGTGTCCTTCCCTTTTGCCTGAAGCCCGCGGTCGCGGCCCGCGCCGTCACTTGTTCAAATCCGAGTTTGCAATATCGGCGGCAAGCGTTTCGATGCCTTCGATCACGCGAAGCGAAGTACTCATCGATTGCGCGTCCATATCGAAGACATGCTTGTCCTTCACCGCAGGCATCAGCTTCGTGACCGCATCGCTGTCAAGGAACTGGTGCTTGACGGCAATATCGTCAGCCGGATAGCGACGGCGATCCAGCTTTGCAGCCACGATCATCGACGGAGCGGACTTTGCAATCGTTTCCCAACCGACCGTCGGCCACTCTTCTTCGCTGTCGATCACATTTCTGATGCCGAGCGCCGAAAGAATATAGGCGGGTGCGCCGAACTTGCCCGCGACGTAAGGGTCAGCATCGACCTGCGCGCTGGAAAACCAGACGACAGCCGACAGTTTTCCATCAGCGGAAGCAATCTTCTTGCGAGCCGCTACCTCGCGGGCTTTCAAGTCGGCGACGAGTTTCTGGCCGCGATCCTGCACATTGAAGATTTCCGCCAGTTCGGTGATTTCCTGATAGACAATGTCCATCCTGAATGCTGCCGTGCGAACGCCGTCGCCGCCGCCGGAATTATCCTTGCCAACACAATCGGACGGCGACGTATAGGCCGCAATACCCAGTTCCTCGAACTGTTCGGGCTTCGCCACAATACCGGTGGGGCCGACATGCCATTGAAAATCCGCCGTCACGATTTCCGGCTTTTCCGCCAGAACGCTTTCAAAACTCGGATCGTTATCGGCGAGCCGCTTTACTCTGGCATTGACCTCCTCGAAGCCCTCGAGAACAGGGCCGAACCAGACAGCGGTGCCGACTACCTTGTCGCCCAGACCGAGGCTATAGAGAATTTCCGCGCTGCTCTGGCCAACCGCGACGGCGCGGCTTGGCGCCTGCTTGAAGGTGACGTCACGGCCGCAGTTTTTCAGCGTCAGCGGATATTGCGTTTCTGTTGCCTGCGCAGCCAGACCGCCTGCCAGAAATGCGACCGCGCATAGGGCGGCACGAAACGGCATATTGCCGAAAGTTTTCATAGGAATCCCCGAAAATGATATGAGAAACGAGCCCAGTCAGGCGGCGGAAAAAATCCGGCGCGGAAGACGGACAGGCATATCCGGGGACATGTCGAAAACATGCGATGATGATGGGAAGAAGCGTCCTGCGACGCCGAAATCTGTCATAACCGGCTCCTGCTCCGGGCATCCCCGCCCGTGACAATGGACAACACTAGACGGCAGGTCTCCTGGCTCACGAATATCTGCTGTTCATCTGCCTTCCCGCGCTTCTCCGGCGCAGTGGCATGACGCTTTCAACGCCACGAGGATGAACGGCAATCCGCTTACAGTTGCGGGGGCAGCCACGGTCTTGGCCCCTTTTCGGGTCGTCCTCACCGTGTTCCCTATTAATCCCCTTCGCTCTCGGTCGGGGAACCGTCGTTATACTATTACGTCGGCCCGCGCTCGCCGTCAAGCAGGTCTCGACGCCTATTTCCGGCGTGCGGTTTTCAAGAATTCCGAAAGCGTTTCCCATAAAACTGCAGCCAATTTATTATCGCATCTGCTGGCCTATTGAATTTGTTTTCGCTAATCTCCATTTAGTTTGCTCCCGCTAGGAGAGCGGGACTTGGGGAGGTCCGCCGAAGGGCGGCTTATATTCCATTTGGGAGGACATATGCGTAGATTTATTCTGGCCCTGACGTCGGTGGCGGCGTTGGCTATGGCAGGCTCTGCTTCCGCAGAAGACTACAAGGTGCTTGCGCCTGCTGCTCCGGGCGGCGGCTGGGACCAGACGGCGCGCACGATGCAGAGCGCACTTCAGGACGAAAAAATTTCCGGCAGCGTGCAGGTCATCAACGTTCCCGGCGCGGGCGGCACCATTGGCCTTGCGCAGTTCGTGAACCAGAACAAAGGCGATCCCAGCCAGCTGATCGTCGGCGGATATGTCATGGTTGGCGCGATCCTGACCAACAAATCGCCGGTTACGCTGGAACAGATCACGCCGATCGCGCGCCTTACCGGCGAATACGAAGCTATCGTCGTTCCTGCTTCCTCCGAGATCCAGAACCTTGGCGATCTTGCCGCGAAGCTGAAAGCCGATCCGGGCTCGGTTTCGTGGGGCGGCGGCTCTGCCGGCGGCACCGATCACATCACGGCTGGCCTCTTTGCCAAGGCGGCGGGCGTCGACCCCACCAAGGTCAACTACATCGCTTTCTCCGGCGGCGGCGAGGCGCTTGCGGCCATTCTCGGCAATCAGGTAACGGTCGGCATTTCGGGCTACGGTGAATTCGAAGCCCAGATCAAGGCAGGTACGCTGCGCATCATCGGCATTTCCAGCGACGAGCGCGTCGAAGGCATCGACGCACCGACCTTCAAGGAAGGCGGCGTGGACGTTTCGATCCAGAACTGGCGCATGGTGGGTGCCGCTCCCGGCATCACTGCTGAACAGGAAGCCGCCATCAATGCCGATATCGAGAAGATGGTGAAGTCGGAATCCTGGCAGAAGGCACTCAAGGACAAGGGCTGGGCGGATACTTATCTCGCCGGTCCGGCGTTCAAGGAACAGCTTGCCAAGGACGTCGCGGCGACTGAGACCATCCTCAAGGAAATCGGCCTCGTCAAATGACAGGATCGAACCAGCACGAAGAGCGCCGCCCCGAAAGGGCGGCGCCAGATTTCGCCGCTCTTGTCATCGCCCTTGTTCTTGCAGCTGTCGCCATCGCCATCGCCTGGTCGACAACCTATGGAAACGACGTGACGAGCTATTCGCCGGTCGGCCCGAAAACCGTTCCCTATGTCATTGCAGCCGGATTGTTCGGCCTTGCGATCTGGACCGTGTTCGAAGCGCTTCGCGGCGATTTTCCCGAACGTGAGCATCAGGAAATCGCCCCGATGGCCTGGATCATCGGCGGTCTTGCCGTCCAGATGCTGACAATGAAGACCATCGGCTTTTCCCTGTCCACCGGCCTGCTTTTCGCAGCAACCGCACGTGGCTTCGGCTATCGCAAATTCTGGATCAGCGTTCCCGTGGGCATCGTCTTCGCTTTCGTGATCTGGTTCATCTTTGCGCGCGGCCTGCAGCTATCGTTGCCGTCCGGCTGGCTCGAACAATTCGTTTAGCGACGGAGCGCTTTCATGGATACTGTCGCACTTCTCGCCAACGGACTTCTGGTGGCGCTTGAACCGTCGAACCTTCTTTATGCGCTGATTGGCGTCACGCTTGGCACAGCCGTCGGCGTGCTGCCCGGTATCGGCCCGGCACTCACGGTCGCGCTGCTCCTGCCCGTCACCTATAAGCTCGACCCTTCCGGCTCGCTCATCATGTTCGCGGGCATTTATTACGGCGGCATGTATGGCGGCTCGACCACGTCGATCCTGCTCAACACCCCGGGCGAAAGTGCCTCCATCGTTACCGCATTGGAGGGTAACAAGATGGCACGCGCCGGACGCGGCGGCCCCGCACTTGCAACCGCAGCCATAGGCTCGTTCATTGCGGGTCTGATCGCCACGCTGGCGCTCGCTTTCGTCGCGCCGTGGGTCGTGAAATTCGCCCTGTCCTTCGGACCGTCCGAATATTTCGCGCTCATGCTGCTCGCCTTCATGACGGTTTCAGCGGCCTTCGGCGATTCCACGCTCCGCGGACTGACCTCCCTCTTCATCGGCCTTGCGCTCGGACTGATCGGCATCGACCAGTTGACCGGTCAGGCGCGTCTCGTCATGGGAACCCCGAACCTGCTCGATGGCATCAATGTCACAACGCTCGCCGTCGCGCTTTTCGCCATTGGGGAAACGCTGGCTGTCGTATCGAAAAAACTTCGGCCAGAAGATGAAGTCATCGCCGTCAAGGGTTCCGTCTGGATGACGAAGAACGACTGGAAACGCTCGTGGATGCCGTGGCTGCGCGGCACCGCCATCGGCTTTCCGATTGGAGCCATGCCAGCGGGCGGTGCAGATGTGTCGAGCTTCCTTTCCTATTCGGCGGAACGGCAATTCTCGAAACATCCCGAAGAATTCGGCAAAGGCGCCATCGAAGGCGTTGCGGGACCGGAAGCGGCCAACAACGCCTCGGCTGCCGGTACGCTCGTGCCGCTCCTGACGCTCGGCCTGCCGACAACCGCGACTGCGGCTATCATGCTTGCCGGTTTCCAGCAATTCGGCCTGCAGCCCGGCCCGCTCCTGTTCGTGACCAATGCCACATTGGTTTGGGGCCTGGTGGCGAGCCTTCTCGTCGCCAATCTGATGCTGCTGGTCTTGAACCTGCCCCTCATCGGCCTGTGGGTGAAGATGCTCACTATCCCACGCCACTGGCTCTATGCGGGCATTCTGGTTTTCGCCACGCTTGGAACAATCGGAGCGAATGCCTCCACCTCCATGCTGTTCGGCCTGCCGGTTTCATTCGAGCTTGGCCTGCTTCTGGCATTCGGCGTGCTGGGTTATGTGTTGCGGCGCTTCCATTACCCCATCGCACCGGTGGTGGTTGGCCTCATCCTCGGACCGATGGCAGAAAAGAGCCTGCGTCAGGCCTTGCAGATCAGCCAGGGCAACCCGATGGCGCTGGTGCATTCCTGGGTATCGATTGTGCTGATCGCGCTGGCGATTGCCGCCGTGGTCGTGCCAATGATCATGCGCCAGCGCGGCAAGGGTGAATTGCTGAGCCAGATGGCAACCGATGAGGATTAAACGACAAAAGCCCGGCAAAGCCGGGCTTTTTTTACTCATATACACTTACGCTTACTTGGCCGTTCAACCCTGAATGCGACGGAACTGATCGACGTCGATGCCAAGCGTCTCAAGGTCATGGGCAGCAGGCTTCTGACCAGCGCGCACAGCCGCAGAAGCACGAACGGCGCTGCCGAATTGCGCGAATGCACGACCGAAACGATTATTGAAGCGGGTAAACATTTTTCTCTCCATCACGGACACTTCATCGGTCCGCACCCATGAAATGGTGATAAGTCCCGTGACTTAGAAGACCAACATTTGCATGACAGCCATGCAGTTTCGACATGTTCCCTTCCACCCAACTTGATTGCGATCAATGCCGCCCGCTCGCGGGCTTGCGAAGCTCTTTTCAACCCAAAGGAAGGAGCCTTGGAATGTCGAATACCCCCCACACGCTCGGTGAAGAGTTTCCCGGCCAACTCGAAGCCATCCATGCCCTGAAGGCAAAGGATTCCCGTTTTGCCCGCATTCTGGAAGAATATGATTCAGTGAACGATCGCATCCACCGGGCGGAAACAAAGATCGCTCCCGTAAGCCAGGAGGAAGAAACGAATCTGCGCAAGCAGCGCCTCGCCTTGAAGGACAGCATCGCCGAGGCACTTGCCGGGACTTGATCTTCTATCCGGCCCCTCTCCCATAAGATTGGGAAATAAATAAACGAAGAGAAAAAGCGGCCCCGAATATACCGGGACCGCTTTATTGTTTTATTATGAATATGGCAATTGCCTAAAAAAAGATAAGCTGCTACTAAATTTGAATAAAACAATATTAAACAAAATATTAGCAAATGGGAAATTAATAAATGAAGACCAGATATGCTGTACTTCTTGCATCCGCAGTGGCATTTTCATATTCTAATTTAGCTGCGGCGCAAAAACTGGAAGGTTTCGATCTCTCGCTGGCGAAAGTGCCGCCATTTCCTGTAACGGCGTTTTATGAAACGCCGGAAAATTTCTCCTCTTTACCGGTTGGCAGCATTATTCGTCAGGAACCGCTAGAGGCTCCCGCTGGCGCATCGGCCTGGCGCGTGCTCTACGTTTCGGAGCGCTGGGATGGAACGCACGTTCCGGCAAGCGGTCTGGTCATCGCGCCGAAGCAGACAGACGGCGCCACACCCTATCCGGTGGTGTCCTGGCTGCATGGCACAACAGGGGCGGCGCGTGGCTGCGCTCCATCGCTTGCGCCAAATCCGGTTCAGGAATTCGTGCAACGCGGCGAGTATGCCATCGACATCGGCATTCCATTTCTTCAGGACTGGCTTGCAAGGGGATATGCGATTGTCGCGCCGGATTATGCCGGGCTTGGTTCCGACGCCGTTCACCGTTATCTCGCGGGCGTGGATTCGGCGCGTGACGTACATAATATGCTGCGTGCGGCGCGCTCCATCAGTGAAGCGAATATCGGCAAAGACGTTTCGCTGGTCGGCTGGTCCCAAGGCGGAGCCGCCGCGCTGTTTGCAGGCGAAATCGCCGCAACTTACGCCCCTGAGAATAAAATTCGCTCGCTCGTAGCCCTGGCTCCTGCTTCGACTGTTCTCAGGCCTGACGCGACGATAAATGCCTTCTTCAAGGCCAAGGTGCCCTACACGCTGCTTGTCGGGCAAAGCTACATCGACGCCTACAATCTCGACAAAACTCTTTTTGCCGCCGAAGGCCACAAACTTCTCGAGGCCGCGCAGTCAACCTGCGTGGTGGGTGTGCTGGGCGCACTGGCGCAAAGCCAGGACCCTGCGGTCACCGATAATATTACGGATCATAAGGATTGGGTTGAAGCCCTGAAACGCAACAATGCCGGTTCCGCAAGAATCGACGCGCCTGTTTCGATTTTCCAGGGGCTCGAGGATACCATTGTTCCGCCAAGCGATACGCAGGATTATGCCGAGCGGGTCAAGGCATTGGGGATGGACGTTTCCATCACTTGGGTTGCACATGCCGGTCATCGTGATCTTTTCGACAGGAAAAAAGACGAAATCGTCGAGAAAGTGGTTGAAGGCTTCGAAGCCGCAAGCAACTGATCGCGAAATTCTGCGAAGCTGAACCAGTTCGGGATCATTCGGCACGGAATGATCCCGTTTTCAGCAATAAGCCATGCCACCGCTGCGACGGCCGCTCAGGAGGACTGGTCCTCGTTTTTGTTTCCAACCTTGCTGTTGTCCGGGCCGACCGAGTTTTCCATCTTTCCCACTACGACCAGAACCGCGACGGCGATAAATGTGGCCATGATTGCGATATGCCAGAGGCCGAGACCGCTGGCGAGACCGACTGCGGCAGCAAGCCACATGCCCGCGCCGGTCGTGATACCCATTATTTTTCCGCGCGCGAAAATGATGAAGCCAGCCGCCAGAAAGGCCACGCCACTCGTGATTGCTTCCACCAGCCGCGAAGGGTCCATCCGTATATTTTGATCGTCGAACACAGGCACATTGACCAGTTCCAGCGACACAATCGTGAAGGTGGCTGAGGCGAGACAGACCAGCATATGGGTCTTTAGCCCGGCGGGGCGCCTGCGCCATTCACGTTCGAGACCGATGATGGAGCCGAGCAGCGTTGCCAGCAACATCCGCGCCAGAACCACCGGCAAACTGATTGCATTGTCGTGCGTGAATTCAGCCCAGAATTGATCCATGCCCGATAACGGGCATGGCAGAGTTTGGTTCCGCTATGATCATTGGCTTGCGGCTCATTCCGCCGAAGCCGGAGGAACCGTTTCTGTCGCGGCCGGCGGCAGGGAATTCTCGCCATTAGGCGTGTTCTGGTCGGGAGAAATGGCAGCCCCATAGATTTCAACCAAGATCCAGACGGCGAGCGCCGCCACGATGCTAACCAGCAAAACCATGAGAATGGGCTTGCCTTCGCGCCCTTGCCTTGCTTCAGTCGGGTTGACCTGTTTCATGGATCAAATCCTCCTGTTGGTTTGAGCGGCGTTAAGGTTCGCCGCTATAAGCCGAATGGAAGGATGGGAAATTGGTTCCAATGTAACGAGCCGCCACGCAAATCTTGCGTCAGCGCTTCTCGACATCGGTAAATATGTGGAGGCAATGGTACGGTCGGTTGGTATAAAACTGCTTGCTTGTACCTTGTTTTTGTTGCGTTATTTTCGTTACACATCCGAAATTGTAGCACATGTTGTTACACAAAATATTGCACGGTTTGTAACACGTTGAGGTACGCAATTTAGCATCTTGACTGAAAACTCCAATGAGAACAAAATAGGAACATCTAATGAAAGCAGGAGAAACCTATGAACGCTCTTGTCCAAAGCTATGACGCCGAAATCGAGGAAGTTCTCGCGTATCACGGTGGAGATGTGCGCGCTGCCATCGAGGCACTTTTGAAAGACCGCGACTTCCTCATTCGTGAAGTAGAGCTATCGCGTCTCGCTGTCACCCATGGCCATCCTGTCGATCTCTTTAAGAGGGCAGCCTAATGAAAACGTTTCAGGTAGCTCTCCCCGAGGCTTACGCCTTGAAGTTTGCACGTCGCGAGGTGCATCGTGATGCTGATCGGCTCGGCGCTCGCCTGCCTCATCGCATGGCCCGCAAGTCTGGAGTTGGTTTCTGCGTTTTCAGTTTTCCTACCGAAAGGTGCATGAGCGCATTTATGCGTCGGCATGGCGGCAAACCGTTCGGCGATGGGAAATGGGAGAAGGTTCTGGTTCGATAAACCCGCGAATGCGCACAGGAAATCCACAGGTGATCCCATAAGTTTCCACAGCGCTGAGTTCGCGATTGACTCTCCTCTCAAACAAGAACATTTTAGGAACATCGGCGGGCGGCGCTGATGAAATCCAGACATGCTTGGTGGCGTGTGTGTCTGCTTCAATGGAGCAGAACAATGAGTGCGGTTGCGCAGGAAAATGAATACGACGACGAAATTGAATTGGTTCTCGCCTACCACAAAGGCGATGCGCGGGCTGCGATAGAGGCGCTTCTCAAAGATCGGGATTTTCTCGTTAAAGAGATCGCCATAGCCAGCATGGCAGTCAGCCAAGGCTATACTCGAGGCTGGAAGCCGACGGTGTTCGTGAAATGAGCGGAAGATCCCGTGGTGAGCCCCCGAAGACGCTCATCAACAAAGGATACCCGTTTCAGGTCGTTTTGTATCTGACAGACGAATTACGCCAACGGCTTTTGGAAGTGATCGCGGATGAACATCGGCTGGGCGCCTATCACCTGCATGGCTACCAATATCATGAAGGATATCATTTCTCGATCGTGAAATTCGCGTCGGAGGAAGGCCAGCAAGAGTTCATTCGGCTTTATGGCGGCGTGCCTTACGACCCGACGGACAAGAAATCCAAGCCGTGGGAGACGTACTTTGATCGATGAGAATACGACCTCCCTTTCTGCAAGAAATGCCAGCGTCGACACGGATCATGGATCTGGTCCAATGGTACGAACTATATGGTTATTGCTGTCGCTGCGGACATATCGGATCGGTAGATCGGATGATCCTTCTTCGAAAGTTTGGAACACATACCTTCTTCATCGACCTACATGGACGCCTGAGATGCAAGGCATGCACAGCAAAGGGCGATGCGCAGTTTGGAATTACGAAGATGCCGAGGTGAGAATGGCCGAATACAAGAACGACAACGCGCACGTCGCCAAGGTCGGAAAGCTGTTTGAGCACTGGTGTGACGCCAAAGGCTGCAAGGAATGGGGAACCTTTGGCTATAAATTGTCGAACGGTCAGCTTTGGCTTTGCCGCGCCCATAAGCAGGAAGGCGAGGATGCGCTGGCTGGACGCCGGAAATAACGGCGCTATTCTCTGCTACGAGGAGGAGCGCATGTGCAATCTATACAACATCACAACGACACATGAGGCCATGCGCCGCCTGTTCCCCAAGTTTGGAGATATGACGAACCGCATCAATCCGCAGATGGATATCTTTCCCGACTATCCAGCGCCAGTTTTGCGGAACATCAAGGGCGATGCGCCAGAGTTAGCAATGCTTCGCTGGGGCATGCCCACGCCTCCGATGTATGTGAAGGGCGAAGCGGACAGCGGGGTAACGAACGTCCGCAATCTCACATCGCCTCACTGGCGGCGCTGGCAGAGCGTCGAAAGCCGCTGCGTTGTCCCGGCCACGTCTTTCTCAGAATACGGGCAAGAACCAGACCCGAAGACCAAACGAAAGCCGCTTCACTGGTTCGCTCTCAATGAAGAGAAGCCGCTCTTTGCGTTCGCTGGCATCTGGACAAGCTGGAAAGGCGTGCGGAAGAAGAAGGAAGGACCGGTTGAAGTCGATATCTTCGCGTTCCTGACCACTGAGCCGAATGCAGTGGTGAAGCCGATCCACCCAAAAGCAATGCCGGTCATTCTCCGCACCACGGAAGAAATCGACACATGGCTACGCGCTCCCTGGAACGAAGCCAAGGAAATGCAAAAGCCCCTGCCGGATGCTGATCTTATTGACCTCACGCCGAGTAATGACAACGAGGAAGCGCAGCCGAGTTTGTTTTGATATCGACGCTATTGAAGCACCGGCTTTTTTAATTAATTTGCAACCACTTATACTCTAATGATTAAGCATAGAATTCGGTCATCGGTTGTTTACCATTGGTTTTAATTCGGCTGCAACGAATGCGAGGATAGGTTGCGCCCAGTTCAGCAACGAACGGGCCAACTTGAAGGGGCAAAGACATGACGAATATTTTCTCGCGTTTCCGTAAAAACGAATCTGGCGCAACCGCAATTGAGTACGGCCTAATCGCCGCTTTAATGGCGGTTATTGTGATCGCAGCCTTTACCGGTCTCGGCACCGCATTGAAGAACAAGTTCACAGAGATTGGCACCACGATCTCGACCGGCGAAGCGCCGAAATAACCTTCAGTTCTGAGAGGAGGCTTCGGTTGCTCCTGAGCCTCCAAACTAGGCCGCCTGTCGAAAGATGGGCGGCTCTTTTTTTGCTCCATCCAGCTACCCGCTTGTCTTACCCGTCCTACCTTCGTCAAAAAATGAGGAAGGGTGCTTATGGCGAGTTCAAAGAAAATCTCCGGTCCGAAAAGCGACGGCAAATATCCTGACCGCACTATTGACTGTCAAACGGCAATCGCGCTCCGCGTCGTTGAACTGATTGAAGAAGCTGAAAACTCCGGCTGGACAGCCATCGAGGCCGCGAAAGCTATCCAAGAAGTGTCACGCGGACTATTTGTAGGACACGCCGGCAAGGATCGAAACGAATGATTGGGAACAACCTGGACGCTGCCTGGTTTTAAAAGGTCTCCTTAAACAAATTCGCGTCGTTGAGAGCCTGCACTGACCCCACCCCGCCATTTCATGAATAGGCGGGGTTCTTTTTTTTCTGCGTCCGGGGTTTTGTGATTTGTATTAAAAGCTTTGGTCGCCCATTCTTATTGGATTGTTGTGGGGGTTTCTACTAGCGAAAGCTAAAGGGAGACCAAAATGCCGTTTTTTAGCGAAGCGAGCCGCATATATAATCCTATTGAAGTGAATTTCATGCGTAGCTGCTTCAGTAATGCAGCAATCATGCTTGAAGAAAGCGACCAGGATTACTCCGCTGCCGACCTGGCATCTTGCATTATCATGCTTTACCATAGCGGGCTCAGGGATCACACTTACCTCAGTGAGCTATCGGCAAGGTTGGCCCACCAACGGTACGAGAGACGCCACAAAATCGAACAATGTCCAGCTGCCAACAACAATGGCCCAACGCGGACGGCTCGTGCGCAACCCGTTGAATACGATCCACTCGCCTAGGCGGGAACAAAAGATCGAAGGTAGAGTTTCACACGAGACAGACTAACTAACTGCCACAGCGCCAGCGCAGCCTGCACCATACCTGTCGCTGACGCGGCCCTGCCGTTGCTCGTCCCTCGGCAGGGCAAATTTAGGTGAATATCCGCAGAGTCGCACGAAGCTCGGCGGATAAGCGCGAGGATGGGTTAGGCCCCCTGTGCCAAGCGCGGCCCGACAGGTCGGTAGATCTGTCGGGCGTATTTTTGAAATACATATTCCACTATCTTTTTGTGCGGAACAAAACCGCCACTTTCCTGTTAAGCCGAAACCCAAAAAGGCCTAGGCTATGACAGAACCCAAAAACCATCATAATAATGCACGGCGAGCCTCTCGCGGGATACCAGGAACTCACCAGTCTGCAGAAGCAATCGCCGAATCTTTAAAAGCGCGCTTGATGAAGGCCTTTTCAAATGAGAACGAGGATCAGTTTTCTGAGCTACTTGCACGGCTAGAGCAGGCTGAGAAGGGGCGCCACCATTGAGCGGCTCTTTATGGCGTGCATCTGAGACTTCCCTATTCCCCGCGCGCTCTTCGTCCCGGGACTTTTCTAGATCCGAAACTAAATTCCGCAGTCAAATCGACATCTAATGTTTGAAGGGCAAACCCCTTGATCTAAAATCGAAATCATTATTTCCCTGTAAAAACAACGGAAACATTAAATTGGGTAAGTATTTTGTCATTCAACTTAACCATATCGAATTAATAATTTGACAAAATCACTTAACATCGCTAAAAGACGGCATCGATATTTTCTTGCTGAGCTTTGCTTGCTGCACGATTAGCGCCGTGCGATGAACGAAAACTCCCTTTTAAAAATCGTTTCGTCTCTGCGTTTTTTTAAACGCGTCTATCAATATTACTTTGAAAGGGGTTCCAATGAACACTGGCACAGTTAAATGGTTTAATGCAGCAAAAGGCTTTGGTTTCATTCAGCCTGAAAACGGCGGTTTGGATGCGTTTGTTCACATCTCCGCTGTTGAGCGAGCAGGTATGCATACGCTCAGTGAAGGCCAGAAACTGACTTATGATCTTGAACAGGATCGCAAGTCTGGAAAAATGTCCGTCTGTAATTTGCAGGCGGCTTGAATGAAGTTTCTTCTTTCTAGTGACCACGGATGTACTGGCACAATTGGAAGAAGTTGACTTTTGGGGTCGGGCTATTGCCCGACCTTTTTTATTGCTCGGCAAGGGAGCCAACACGAAAGAGAGATTAAAATGAATAACCATGAAGAGAATCTCGGCCTTACCATTCCGAACACTAACTTTAGCGTGGTGCAACATGCTGTTGCTACGCAGCGCGATATTGAAGACGCGCGCAAACAGATGTTATCCCCCTCGGAAGATTGGACAAAGCTTTCCAATATACTTAGGCGGTCATGCGGGGGCTCATCGCGAAAACGTTCTTTTCGTAGATAAGCACCCTTAGGATGCGCGTTGCTGGCTACTTTTTCTTCTCGTTTCCAACGCTTTAAGCCTCTGCGCGAAGTATATGATCTTGTTAAGGTCATACATTCGACTGGCCGCGTCTTTCTCTCCGAACCGATAGCAGGCCTTGAAGATATTGCCGAGCGCGAATGACATGCCTTTGTGCTCGATCAGGTCGTTGAGCTCGGTCGCATGCGGTGGTAGCTCGTAGTAGCTTGTGCTGCCGCCGTCGGAGGTGACGGGCGCTGCAGCTGCGCGTAGGCCAAGGTCGGTTAAGTGAACCGGCTCGGGCATGGGCTGCTTTCTAGTATCCAGTTCGCCACGAGCAATCTCACGGTCAATTCGTGCGTCTGGAACCATTAGACACCCTCCCTCACCTTCCGCTTCGGCTCTTCGAACTTCTCAGTCACCGGCCCGCCCGCAAGCAGACCGCGCAGCGCCGACAGCTTATCGCGAACAAGTGGACGAAACCGACGCGCAGCGAACGGAGGATTGTCATATCCGAACTGCGGGCAGATGCCGCGATCGACGCCTTTCAGCCGAACGCCGATGAAACTGCCCTGCGTGTAGTGTTCGAACGGGCCGACCCAGCTTATGGTGTAGACTTCGCCTTCCTTGATCTCCAAGAACTGCTCAAAGCCGACGGAGCTATCGATGCAGACAACCTTCTGGCCTACATGGAAGTTGGTCATGCCGCCGCCCTCCAAGCTGTCAATTTCCTGAACTCATGCAGAAACTGCGCCTTTGCCTTCTCAGGCGACCAATATTGCAGATGCGCCCCGATGCCCGGCCCCGTCGCATACCACTCGGCAACGCAGGGCGCCATATTGGAGCGCTCATCGCCAATAATTGCTCGGTCGGCAGCTTTCACCTCCGCCGGCATTTCATGCGGCAGGCCGAACCTCTCGCAAATCGCCGCCATGACGGAGTTCTCGGCTTGTTTGTAACCCGGCAGAAATGGCTTCACCGGTCGAGGCACATCAACGAGGTAGGCTTCGCTAGCGTCGTGCAGCAATGCCCATAGGCGGCTTTCTGGCGATACGTGGCGGGCCAGCAGAACGCTGTGTTCGGCGACGCTATAGAATCGCAAGCAATGACCAGCATATCGGCATTGCATCGACAGCGCGTGCGCAACGTCTTCGATAAAGACTTCGTCAGCGCGCGGGTCCAAGGGCCAGAATTGCCGACCGCTATACGTTTGCAGCCAGTCGCCTTTGCGCGCTGATTGCTCGTTGTCGTTATAAGGTTTTGGCAGGTGACTTATAACCTTCCCGCCCGCCCTCATCTGCCGTTCTTCAACCGCCGCTCGCGCAGCGCGGTCTTCTGCTTCTTCAAGCATATTCTCTCCTCGTGTTTGTGGTGAAAGCGCCGCTTGGTGGGCGGCGGGTTGACGACGGGCACATCATGGAAGGGTTACGATGCTGCGTTGGCCCGCCGTCAATTCTTATGCCACTGCCCTTTCAGGGTGGTTATCATTCGCGGCCTGATACTTCGTCTGAACACCGTCCATCATCGCCACACGGACCCGGCTGATCTCACCGAACAGCCGGTGATAACTGATTGCCTGCATCGAGCGTCCCGACAGGAAGCCAGAGCCAAAATGCCATGCATCCTGAGGCGTCGGCGTCTGGTGCGATTCCGAAATCACGCCGTTGCCTTCCGTGGCGAACTTGCTCGAATGGTGAATGTGGAAGCCGTGAACATATCGGTGCTTTGTCGCGCCCCAGTCTTCGGCCCGACGATGCGCCATGATGCTGGCCATGTCCTTCAACTTGACCGTATGACCATGCGTTGCGCCGAGAAGGACGGCGCCGAAGCGGAACCAGAAGAACAGCGAAGGATCGACGTCGACAGTGACGCGCGGTTCGTTGCGATACCATGCCAACAGGAAGTAAGCGACAGCCACAGAGGCGTGCTCATCGTGATTGCCGGGCAGGATGCGGACAGTCACGCGTGAATGCCGGCGAAGGTTGGCATCGACCGCCTTCACGATAAGGCGGCACGCGGCCATCAGGACTTTCTGATAGCGTCCGTCAACCTGAAGAACGTTGCCAGATCGGGCCGTCTTATTCTCATTATTATCGCTGTGAAGCAGATCACCTCCGCCAAGCACGATAGCCTCCCCGCTCGGCGGCGTTCTGGCTACAAGATCCTCGATCGCGTCACCAATGACCTTCTCGCCGATTTCAAGGTCCCAGTTGATGCCGGTCTCTTTGCCCCAAGAGAAAAGGCCGAGATGCAAATCAGCTAACGGTGTCAGTGTCAGGAGGTCAGTGTTTGCAACGGTCGGCGCGGGCTGCGGCTTCGCTGCTGGCTGCCAGCCTTCGAATGCGGCCTTGAGGGTTTCGGCGATATCCACTGCCGACGGTTCCTCGCGGGTTTTAACCCACTGTTGCACAATCCGACCTTGAGCATCGACAAGTGCGGAGACGCCCTTAACCGAATGCCCATCCGGAACATCAAACTGCTCGCCAAGGTCGGGTCGCTGCTGGATGAAGTCGCCGTTCGGCGTATTGCTAACCTTGGCAATACGAAAACCCGGCAAGACGGGGCTCGTACCCAACAGCCCCATCTCCGCTGCCCGCTTGATACTCTCGTGGAATGCCGACTTCTTTATGCCGAGCGCAGCGGCAGCCTTAACCAGCGTGCGGTGCTCGCGGTAAGCCTCCGCTCGGCGCAGGAGTTCTTCATGTGAAAGGCGCGCACCCGCGCCCTGTCTGTCATGGGACATACAGTCTCCTCGTGTTTGGTTGGTAGCCGACTCGCGGCGCGGATTGGTCGTACGATAGTGGAAAGAGAATGAGTCTCGAGATGAGATGTCAAGCTGGAATAAGAAAGACGCCGCGTAACCTTCAGGCAAGGTTCATCACCCAGCTTCTGTATTGAGGATATGGAAGAGGAGTAATCAATGAACGAAGACCGGAGGCGTGAGCGCCGTGGGCGCCCGAGAAACCCGATTGAAAAGCTCAGTATTTCCATTCGGTTGGAAGCGGAATTGGTGCGCCGGATCCAAGCAACTGATCCCAACTGGCGTGAGAATATTGCCGATCTGGTCAGGCGGGAGTTTCAGTTAGAAGATACGAAATGATCGGCGCCGTCTTTGTAACCGTGGTGAGCGGCGCAAAGAAAGAATGGAGTGCCTCGATAAATGTGGTGTTAATGGCGTAAGAAAAATAGCGCCCTCTGGGCGCTCGCTTAATCCCGCCGATTCAAGCAGAATACAAAAAAGCGCCCGTTGGGCGCATGGATTTTGTACTATTCATACGCTTCAAAAATACCCGACATCATAGCGATATAAGACGGGTCCATTGCAAGTGCTGTGAACAACAAGGGCAGCTTATGTTCCTTTGCTATCATAGCGTTGGTTTCCGCCGAGGCCCCGTATCTGTCAATTATGTTCTGCCTAAACTCAATTGGCAAGAGCATCTCCATTGCACACATCTCGGCAAGGATTTCCGCACCAAATGCCTCGGTCATTTCTGAAGGCTGTACCGACTTGATTGCTAATGAGTTGATCAGTTTCGTGACGTCACGATCTTCAACAGTATGCGATCCATCAGTTGATTCTAGCGCGTGACAAAGTTCTTTGCAGACAACAAATCTTTTCCATGATTCATCGAGATGAGACGCATAAAGAATTTCCAAGTATGTCACTTCACCGTTATAAGGCTCAAACTGCTCCCAACGCCTAAACTGCCCCCATATAGGGTTTTGGGGACTCGTTTCATAACAAACAAATGAAATTTTATCGATCTTGGTATACGCAGTTACCAGATTCATTGCTTGTTCGATTGATAACGGGCAACCTATATCTACTAATTCCCGCGTATTATTCGCTATTGTTTTGACTGCTTGAAACATTCCGACCCCAAAAAAATAAGCGGGCACGCCCGCTTATTTCTCCATTCTAAACAAAATTGTTAAGCTGCAACGTCACCTTTCCATGAAGAATGAGTGTGCACTTTTCCAGCAGCGATTGCATCTTCAATTTCGTTGAGCCCTTGAAATATTTTCTCGGGAGCTGTCGGTTCGCTCGTGTGGATGAAAAACTTGATGTCTTTGAGCCCGCCTTTGCGGGCGCCATCCAAATGAGCTAGAAACTTAGCTTGCTCGGTCATGTCGCGTCCTTTCTTGAGACAGGTTGGTTTCTGACACCGTACAAACAAATAATTTAACTTTCGTCAAATCAATTATTCGTCTGAGCGCATCTCAAATTCCCATTTAATGTTCATGTTAATTCCTTCAATATGGATGTGGCAATTTAGCATCAATTTCTCGTTCGATCTGCGGTAATTTGCTATTTGGTCATGTCATGTGCCTAAATTTTTCTCCTAATTTCACCATCCATCCTCCCTCGCCCTCATCACCACCAGATATTGCCGCCGCACCACCCACTGGCTAAAAGCGCGTATGATTTCAATTTCTTGGTGGGTTGCCGCCCTCGTCTATATGTCAATCTACTGGCCGATTACCGTGATGATAGCGGCGTCTATAGTCATCACGGCATTTCTCGGAACTAAGAATGTCGGGTGGAGGGTAGCCTGGATTGGCTTGGGAATCCTGATCGTCGCACCGGTTATCTGGTTCTACTCGCTTGCATAAAGGGAAGACCGCCGAAGCGGGTAGTCTGTAGCGACCCGAAAGCCGCCTATGTTCTTGTACGCCCTGTCCTCGCCGCCATGATGTTATCAATCCGCTCGGTGAGGCCGTCGATACGGTGCGCCACGCTTTCGATGGCCCGCATGATCTGCGACGTCTGTTCCTGCATGCCGGCCTTTGTGGCGAAAGTCTCGGCTGCGCGCAGTTTGTAGTCGGAAAGCTCTTGCCGCGTCAGGCTGGCAAGTGCGGTCGCAGCTTCGGCTTTTGCCGCGTTGCGGGCCTCGGCTTTTGCGATTTGGCTTTCCACGTACTTCCAAAGCCCGAACAGAAAGCCCATCAGCATTACGATGAAGCCGACAACGGCCATGATTTCAGCGCCGGTCATCCAATAATCCCCCTTGCTGCCACGCCCAGCCACAGGCAGGCCAGCCACATTCGCGCCCTCACGGCCGCACCCCGCACAGTTTTTCCAGTTTGGCGTTCTCTGCGAGGATCTGGCGCTTCGTGCCGTCAGTCAGACTGTCCTCGACGCTCGGGCGGACAGGCCGAGCTACGTCGCAGTAGCTACCGGCTGTCACGCATCCACCGAGACAAAGCAGCGTCAACATCACCGCCGTCAAGCTTGCTGGTTTCATCTTCGATTTTCCTTGCTTTGTTGGCGGCTTTCAGCCGGTCGGCGGTGGCGCTCGTTGCGTTGTCCGCCCTACCCTTGAGGTAAGCACCCGCTAGAATCGCAAGGGCCGCAGCGATTGCTACGGCCCAGCCTGTGATTCTGGAGCGCAGGGTTAAGAGCCAGGTCATGTCGGCACTCCCGTCAAAATAAGCGCGCGCTGCTGCCCTGAGATCGGCAGCAGGTAGCCGTCGCGCGTTTCGGTTGCATCGCATACCGTGAGCTTTGCATTGCCCCACTGCTGCGAGCCGTTATCGATCCGCACTGTGGCCGTTCCCGCGTCGGTGTCGTATTCGATGGCAATCCTTGTGAGGCTCACGCCGCCGCCCTCTTCAGTTCGAGCCGTCCGCTCTTCCAGAGCCAGAAGCCCGCGCCTGCTGCGACCAGCAGAAGCGCGACCGTTGCGAACGCCCACGGGGTACTCACCGCACCGATAAGGCCGGTAACAAGCGTGCCGCCCGTGCCTGCGACGATCGTCTGGACGGTCTTATCCTGTAGCAGCGGCACGTCGTCAGGCTTGGCGTCTTCCACCTTGGCAGGTTTCATTTCGCGAGCTGCCACGAGGCTGTCGAGGAAGTTGCGATAGTAGCCGGCGATCAGGCTGGCCTTGTCAGTGCCGTTGACGATAGCGCGGGCTCCTACTGGATTAGCGTTACCGATGCCGAAATAGTCGGCCAGCCTCTTGCCCGTGAACTTGCCGTTTATCATCCCGTCAAACAGGATGCGGATAGCTGTCGCCATCTCCAGCGCGGCATCGGGGTTATCGCCAAGGCCGTACTTCTTATAGTTGTCTTTGCCGGTGATCTGGGCCAAGGCGCGACCGCGGTATAACCAGCCGTCGTTCGGTCGGGTGTTGCCCATCCTGCCGCCGTAGACCTTGTTAGCCAAGGCTTGCGGGTTGCGGACATAAGGCTGGGCGCTCTGCACAGTGGAGAACCGCGACGGCCACACCTGCCGGATGCGTGCTGCACTGGTGTAGTTCAGGTTTTCCTCGATCGGCTGCATCTTGCCGCCGGTTTCGTGGAATGCCGTCGCGAGCACATAAGCCGTCTGCTCGTCAGGCAGGCCTCGGCGCTCAGCTTCAGCCAGAATTGCCGACGTGCCGTCAACCTGCGCCTGGCTCAAGCGCCCGCCAAAAGGCGCGCGCCTCGCATACGCGAAGAACGTTGTTTTGTTCATAGGGATGTCCTGTATTGGGGGTGGCAGCTCAGTCCGTGCTATGCGCGCACGGTTCGTTCGGAGGCGTAATGCCAATTGATTGAACGGAAGCGCTTCCCGTTCGTTATTCCGATGCCGTTAATCTGATCATCGGAGGAATGGCTATGATTAGAAATGGTTTCGACATGCGCCGGGAAAGCGATATGACGTGGTGCGTCTATGACGTATTCAACGGCGAGATTGTCTCTATCGATGGCCACAAACAGTCCGGCCTCAGCGAGAGCGATGCCAAGGAAGCTGTCGATTTGCTGAACCGGAAGTATATCGAGCGCCACCAGGAATGCGGGTCTGGTCGACTGCCTTGAAGATCACGGGATCATGCGCTTTGTTAGCGTAATTGAGCCACAAGCCGATGTTCACTGGCGACGAGGCGCTGTACAAAGCCGCCGGTAATTGGCGGGCGATATGAACCACTGAATGTTGGATGGACAATGTACAAACCTGCAGCTTTCGCAGCACTGATAACCGTATTGGCTTCCGCTCTTCCTGCTCATGCACAGAGCATAGAAATCGGCCCGAACGGCATTCGCTTACTAGAACCCGAAAGTGATCGCCCGCGATATCGCGAAGGTATCAGCGAACGACGTGCAGCACGCATCGCTCAGAGAGAAGGTATGGACGAAATCGACAGCGTGTCACGTAGACGCAATGTCTACATCGTCCGCGGAGTTGACCGTTACGATGATGAAATGCGGGTAGTCATCGACCGGTATTCCGGCGAGGTACTGCAAGTTCGCTGACAAACAGCCCCGGCTAGTCCGGGGTTTTTCTTGAGGATTTTGCGGTCGAAGGGTTGTCGGTCGAACGAGCAATGGGCATTACCGCCTGACCTCTTCCCCATGACAAAGGTAATTGAGCAAATGCTAGTAAGATGGTCCGGTTTCGGAATGGTTTCCGTTTTTGTGTTGATCGGAGGTATGCTGGGAGCGACTTTCCTGCTGCGCCCATATTTCATGCAGAGCATGGCGCTTCATCCAGCCGCTTACGTCGCCAACGGTATCGGTCTAATCGTCGGCGCTGCTGCAAACCTCTTGGTATTTGCAGTTTTCAAAAAGATTTCCGCCGAAACGTATCATAGCTTCATGGGGATTAGCATGATTGGTTGGTCTGTCATCGGCGCCGTTGGTGGTGATCCACCCCCATTGAACGGGTCCACCTTGAAGTATGGTTTTGACCATGAAGGAGGACCACAATGGCAAACAAGCGACACAAGCCCGACGAGATCGTCACGAAGCTTCGGCAGGTTGAGGT
>Ga0182741_1000028_pt1 | contig 246965 bp, 196 predicted proteins | sample eDN5th37CBELigOP_FD_128874 | JGI IMG/M metagenome (GOLD analysis project Ga0182741, IMG submission 128874) | Enriched Organic Plus compost microbial communities from Emeryville, California, USA - eDNA 5th pass 37_C BE-Lig OP (version 2) (version 2) ...
GCGCGGCCGCACGCCACCATCCAGCTCGACACGCATTTCGTCAGCGGCGCCAAAGTGGGCGAGTTCGTGGAGGGACGCTGCGAACTGGTGCGCGCCACCAAGGCGGTGGCGTTTGTCTCCGCCACGGTGACGGTCGGCGCGCGCATCGTGGCGAAAAGCCAGGGCATGTGGAAGCTGCGCGAAGCCGGCTAACCAGCAGCGGCCGTCAGTCGCTAGCGCTGCTCTCCCAGGTCGCGTGCAATACCCCGGGTTCAGCTTCGAGCGCATTGACCACGGCTTCCATTTCCTCCGGGTCGACGGAGTTGCTGGCCAGCACGGCGATGAGATCAACCGTGCCGTTGCCGTGGGTCGTCTCGCGGACGTCGGCGATGGGGTAATAGGCGTCCTTCAGCCGCTGCACCACCAGTTCGCGGATCGGCCCGACGTCGGCGCGCGTGGTGGTGACGGTGACCTCGATGGTCATCTCAGCGCTCTGCTCATCCACCGGGATGCGGTTGATGGCGTTGACCAGCGGCCGCAGCAGGGTGTTGCCGGCGACGACGAAAATGGTGATGAGCAACGCCTCAGCCAGCAGGTCGACGCCCGCCGCCGCGCCCACCGCCGCCGAGCACCAGAGCGTGGCGGCGGTGTTGAGGCCGCGCACGTTCATGCCTTCCTTCATGATGACGCCCGCGCCGAGGAAGCCGACGCCGGACACCACATAAGCGATCACCCGCAGGGACTCCCTGTCGCCGGCGATGCGGGCGGCGACATCGACGAAGGCGGCGGCGCCGACAGCGACCAGCACATTGGTGCGCAGGCCGGCGGATCGCAGCCTGAACTGCCGCTCGACGCCAATGATGGCGCCGCAGATGAAGGCGGCGAGCAGGCTGACCACCGAATCCAGGAACGGCAGCAACTCAAAGGTCTGGATGAAACGCATGCCGGGCCAACTCCTGTACGCGCGCCGGGGACCCGCGCCCGTTACGACGATTTCATGACAGATATGCGTCAGCCGCCCCGTCCTGGGGCGTTCTCCGGCAGAATGAACCATTTCCGGGCCGCCAACGCACCTGGAAAACAGGTTCCCCGGCCGGTCCGCCCGACTATTCCGGCAGCACCGTGGCGAAAATCTCCGGGCTGGCCTGAAGCTTCCGCATCGCCGCCACTTTCCCCGCCGCGTCGGCGGCGACGCGCAGCCGCCACAGACCGCCGGGCTTCGGCCCGTCAACGATGCGCATGCCGTTGTCCCGCAACCATGTTCCAACGGCCGCCATGGTCACGCCGGGGGCGAAGCGCGCCAGCACATGGACGCCGCCCTGCCCCGCCGGCGCGGACGCGGTGACATAGACATCCGCCCGGTCCCGGCCCGCCGGCGCCAGATGCGCCAGCAACCCGGCCTGGACGACGGCCAGCGCCGCAAGGCCGGCGACGGCGTAGCCCATGGCGCGCGGCGTGATTGCGGCGGCCAGGCCCGCCAGCCAGGCGCGCAGGTCGCCGCGCGCCCGGGCCGCGAGCCCGTCGTGATTGCCCTGATACGCCGCGCGGCCTGCCGGCGTTGCGGCGATTTCCGCGTCGATCATGGCGAACAGCCGCTCGCGCGTCGCGGGCGACGGCGCGGCGACGCCGTCATTGAGCAGCACGGTCTGGCCGCGCTCTTCCTCGACCAGGTCGAGCCGGCGGCGGAATTCGGCGTCACGGGCCAGGCGCGCCTCGACGCGGCGGGTCTCCGGCGGCGACAGTTTGCCGGCGGCGTAGAAGGGCAGCAGCAGCTCCAGATCATCGTCCGGTGGCTGCGCCGCCGCTGGAGCGGACGTCATGGTTGGCTCCCTGTCTGGCGCCCTGTCAGTCATCATGGCCATCCCCGGTCGACGCCCGCTTCGGCGAGCAGGCCGCCCAGGCGCTTGCGCGCATGGAACAGGCGGGTTTTGACGGTGTTGGCCGGAATGCCCAGAATGCGCGCGACCTCATCGACGCCCTGCTCGTGATAGTAGACCAGGTCGATGACCTCGCGGTGCTCCAGGCTGAGCCGGCCAAGACAGGCGCGCATGATCGCCGCCTTGTCGGTTTTCTGCGCGACGACTTCCGGGTCATCGGCGTCATCTTCCAGCGCTTCCGCGACGGCGTCGTCCAGCGGCGCCGTTGTGCGCCGCCGCAGGTGCGACAACGCCTTGAAACGGGCGACGCCGAGCAGCCAGGTGGTGGCGCTGGAGCGCCCCCCGAAGGTTCCCGCCTGGCGCCACACGTCCAGAAACACGTCGCTGACCAGTTCCTCCGCCGTCGCCTCGTTGCGCACCATACGGACGAGAAACCGGAAAACCCGCACGTGGTGACGCTGGTACAGCGTCATCATCGCCGCCTTGTCGCCCCCGGCGATGCGCCGGATGACCTCCCCGTCCGCGTGCGTGTCCACGGCGTCCCCCAGCCCATGCAGACCGGACGTCTCCCGCATGGACGACGCCCAGCCTCTTGCCGCCGGACGCGCCGGCCTGCGTTGCGGCGACTGGCGCGAGGCCGTCCCCCGCCGCTGAGCATCCCCGCCGGACGCGGCCACGGTCAAGCCCTGAAACCGGGCTGGCCAGCGCCCGGCTCCACCGACCCGGGCGATGGACCGGGCAGCCCCGGGCAACGCTGTCTTTACAGGAAGCCTCCTGGCCAGAATGCCCCTGCCGATGCCTCAGTAGCAGCGGCGGCGCCAGATGATCTCACCCCAGGGGGTCACGTGCTGGCGCATGACGCAACGCGGGCCGCGCCAATAGCCATAACGGGGACCGTAATAGGGGCCATGGCGCCAGCCGGGATGACGATGCCCCCAGTGCGGGCCATGTCCATGACCGTGGCCATAACCATGGCCGTGTCCATGGCCATGACCGTGACCATGACCTGGCCGGGCCGCCGCCGCGTCGGAGATGACGACGGCGCCGCTCGCCGCAGTGAGCGCCAGGCCGGCGGCCACGAGCGCGGCGCGGATGGTTTTGCCGGCGGTGATGGCGTTGAACAGGTTCCTCAACATGGCTGTGCTCCCTTGCAGGATCCTCTGTCGGGGAAACGGCTCTGTTTCCCTCATGACCATGAGTCGTCTGGGGAGCGGGACCGGTTCACGGCCGGATGATATTTTTTCGTCACCTGCGACGCGAACGCCCGTTTGAACCGGACCGACGTCCGGCGCGACACAGGTTTGCTGGCCTTCGGGAACGCGCTTTTCAACGTCCTGAGCCCGCCCCGGGCCAGCAAAACGCGCGATCGCGGGACTTCAGGCCCTATTCCGGCCAGGTTTGGCGGAATGGTGAAGCGGCCAGCATGACGGGCGCAACGGGCCGCCAACCGGAACCGCGACCGCGACCGCGCTCCGCAACTTTTATTTTCGGCGCTCCCCCGGCACGATGTTGGGCAGGGAAGCCGGATCACGACGGGTAACGGACATGTCTCGGAGTATCCGCCGCGCAGGCTTCGGCCGCCGCATCGCCACATGGATCGTCGCGCTCCTGATCATGGCGCCGCTCGCACAGGCGCAGGCCGGGCCGGACTGGCGTCAAGACAGATGGCGCCAGGGCCAGGCGCGCGGCCATGACCACGGCTCCTCCCGCGACCACGATTCCTCCGGCCGCCAAAACGCTGGCCGGGCGGAACGTGGCGACCGCGGACGGGCGGGGCGCTGGCATGACCACCATGGGCGTGGGAACTGGCGGGGACCGCGCGATGCGTCCCCGGCTCATGGCAGCGCCCGGCCGCGCCCGCCAGAAACCTGGCCAGGCAAGCTGCGACCGCCGGGGCCCCACCACCACGGTCCACGCCCCCGCCCCTGGCCGGGCGCGTATGGTCCGCCGCCCGCGTATCCGCCGCCTGGCCTGATCCCCCTTCCCTATCCGGCGCCCTATCCAGCGCCGGTCTACATGGATGAGGAGGAAGCGGACGGGCTTCCGGCGCCGCAACCGCGTCGCCGCGCCCCGGCGCGACTTGCGCCGGAGAAAGCCGGCGCGCGCCCCAAACCACCGCGCCGACAGCCACCGCCCGCCGTCCCGCCAGCAGCGCCCGCCAGGGCCAACAGCGGCGTCCCCCCGGCGGGAGAAAGCCGTTTCGTCGCCCGGGAGGTGCTGGTGACGCTGGCGGCGGGCGCAGAGCCGCTCGCCCGTGATCTGGCGCGGTCCCAGCGCCTGCGCTTGCTGGCGACGCGCCCGCTGGCGCTGACCGGCGCGCTGCTGGTCCGCTACCGGATCCCGGACCGGCGGACGGTGGCCGCCGTCATCACCGCGCTGGAAGGCGATCGCCGGGTGCGCTCGGCCCAGCCCAATTATGTCTACACCCTGATGCAGGCGCCGCCCCCGTCGCAGGGCAACCTTGCCGCCGCGCAGTACGGGCTGGCGCGGTTGCGGGCTGGCGTAGCGCACCTGAGCGCCAAGGGCGCCGGCGTGCTGGCCGCGGTGATCGATTCCGGCGTCGATAGCCAGCACCGGGAACTGGCGGGGGCAGTGGCCCAGTCGGTTGACGTCACCGACGCCGGCGCCGGGAAACCGCCGGCCGATGCCCACGGCACCGCCATCGCCGGGATCATCGCGGCGCACGATCAGATGAGCGGCGTCGCTCCCGGGGCGCGCATCGTGGCGATCCAGGCCTTCGCGCCGCCATCTGGCAAGGGCGCCACCGACCGGAGCGGGGCCCATGGTTCATCCCAGGCTGTCATCCTGGGGCTGGAAGCCGCCGTGCAGGCGAAGGCCCGCGTGGTGAACATGAGCTTCGCCGGCCCGCGCGATCCGTTGCTGTCGGAGACGCTGGCCGCCGCAGCTGGCAAGGGCGTCGTTCTGGTCGCCGCCGCCGGCAATGACGGCCCTGACGCCGCGCCAGCGTGGCCGGCCGCCGACCCTCATGTCATCGCCGTCACCGCCACCGACGCCAATGACCGTCGCGTCGCCGCCGCCAGTCGCGGCGATCACATCGCCATCGCCGCCCCCGGCGCCGATATTATCGCCCCGGCGCCTGGCGACGCCTACCAGTTCAGCACGGGCTCATCGATGGCCGCCGCCCATGTGACCGGCGCGGTGGCGCTGCTGCTGGAGGCAGACCCGGCGCTGACGCCCGCCGACGCACGCCGGATTCTGACGGAGACAGCAAAGGACCTTGGTCCCGCCGGGCGCGACGCCGACACCGGCGCTGGCCTCATCGACGCGGCGGCGGCGGTGGCGGCGGCGAAGAAAATCACGGCGACAGGGCAGGCGCCGCCAGCGCCATGAGGCGCCCCGCCCCGTCAAAGCATTGCCCGAGGCCGGAACGCATCCAGCCATCAGAGGCCCAGAGCCAGCCCGGCCCCTTCTTCGACGCGCCCAACCGCCCTGGCGTCGCGGGTCGCTCGCGGCCAGGACCGCACGTTGAGTTTGCTACCGTCACCAAGGATTAAACGCGCCTCATCAACGCGCCCGGCTGGCGCAAAGATCGTGCTGATATTGTCCTTGGTTATTGACAGTTTCGAGACGTGCGTCAGCCCGTTGCTACGGTACATCGGATAGTTGCTGGCCATGGCGAGGACGATGGGGAAGTCTGCGTCTGCTTGCGTCGACTCCGCGTTCATTTCGGCGAACCAGCCCCACGTTTTGTCAATGCTGTCGGTGGCGACAAAGAACGGCGAGGTATCGGCGTCAAACTTCGCGCCAATGGTAATTGTGTCCCGCTGCCCATCATAAGGGTTAACACGCTCCCCATCTCTTCTGAGCGGCTTGCGGCCTTCAGGCAGCCTAACGCCAGTCACCACGCCAAACTGGCGCAGTTCGGGGAGCACCGTGGAAGACGCCAGGTGCAGATAAGGCGCCTCCGACCGCATGGACAGGAGGTCGCCCCAACCGGGCTCGATACCCTGAGCCTCCCGGTCTGGAGGGGGATGGTCCTGAAGCCAGACGCTCACGTGATCGTCCCCCAAATGCGGGATGACCACCATCCTGAACTCTCTGGGAACGCGCTTTCGGTTGAACCAGGAAAACATCCATGCTCTCCTTCTGGAGAAAGCACGATTATGCGGCGGCGGCGGCGGCGACAAAGAAAACCATAGGGCGGACGGCCTTGCCGGTCAGCCAGCGTCAGGCCAGCGCCGCCAGATTTTTGTAGTGGCGCGCCCCTGACCCGCGCAGCGACGCCCGCCGCCTTCGCTCAGGCCTCAACCGCGCCAGCTGGTTGGGAATATGCGCGCGCAACGCGCGCCGGCCAGACGCCCGGCTGGCGCGAAGACCGTCTGGATAGGGCAGCGTTCGATCGCGCGCCGACGCCCGTCGGCGGCCGCCAAAAGGCCAGGGACACATGTGCGCGCCGATTGCTGGGGCGCCATCATGCACTGCCCCTCGCCCGGACGCAGCAAAAGCCGCAGGGCAAGCGCCCTGCGGTGGCGTTGGCGGCGCTTAAGGCCGAATGGCGAAGTTGCTGCGGCCGGTTTCCAGGGTGGGCCAGGCCAGATTGACGAAATCGACCAGCAGCGGGCGGGTTTCGCGCGGGTCGATGATCTCCTCCACCCAGAAGGTTTCGGCGCTGCGGAACGGCGAGCGCAGCTTGTTCAGCCGGTCCTCGATCTCGGCCATCTTGGCGACGGGATCATCCGCCGCGTCGATGTCGGCGCGGTAGGCGGCCTCGATGCCGCCTTCCAGCGGCAGCGACCCCCAGCGGCCGGACACCCAGGCGTAACGGAAGCCGAAACGGCCCGCCGGCTTGTGCACGGCGCCGGCGACGCCAAAGGCGTTGCGGACGATCATGGTGCACCACGGCACCGTGGTCTGGTTCATGGCGGCGAGCGCCCTGACGCCCCAGCGGATGGTGGCCGCCTTCTCCGCCTCAAGGCCGATGAGGAAGCCGGGGCAATCCAGCAGATAAACCACCGGCAAATGGAAGGTCTGGGCCAGATCCATGAAGCGGATGGCCTTTTCGCAGGCGTCCGCCGTCCAGGCGCCGCCATAGAAATACGGGTCCGAGGCCATCACCGCCACCGGCTTGCCGTCGATGCGGGCGAGGCCGGTGATCAGCGAACGGCCAAACATCTTGCCGAGTTCGAAGAAGCTGCCCCTGTCCACCACCGCTTCGATGATCGGGCGCATCTTGTAGACCTTGCGGATGTCGCGCGGCACCGCCTTCAGCAGGCTTTCCTCGCGCCGCTGCGGATCGTCGGTCGGGGCGATCACCGGCGGCAGTTCGTGCACCGAATTGGGCAGATAGGACAGGAAGCGCCGGGCCGCCGCGAAGGCTTCCTCTTCCGTATCCACCGCCATGTCGATGGCGCCGGAGCGGGTCTGGATCTCCCAGCCGCCGAGGTCCTGCTTGCCCAGGGTCTCCACCGTCTGGCCAAGGCGCGCCACCAGCGGCGGGCCGGCGACGAACATGGCCGAGGTTTTCGACATCACCGAGAAGTGCGTGGAAGCGAGACGCGCCGCGCCGAGGCCGGCGACCGAACCAAGACCAAGACCGATCACCGGCACCTCGGCCAGATTGCTGGTCATCAGGTCGAAGCTCTCGCCGCCGCCGATGCCGCCCGGCAGATTGGCGCGGCCCTTGGTCTCGATGGTTTTCACCGAGCCGCCGCCGCCGGAGCCCTCGATCATGCGGATGATCGGCATGCGATAGGCGGCGGCCATCTGCTCCGCCATCTGCGGCTTGGCGGCGATGGAGGCGTCGGCGGAGCCGCCGCGCACGGTGAAGTCGTCGCCAACCACCACCACCGGGCGGCCATCGACCCGGGCCCGGCCGAACACGCAGTTGGAAGGCGTGAACGCCTTCAGATTGTTCTGTTCGTCATATTCGGCCATGCCGGCGACGGCGCCGGTTTCGTGGAACGTGCCGGCGTCGACCAGGCGCTCCACACGCTCGCGCACGGTGAGGCGACCGCCATCGTGCTGGCGCTTCACCTTGTCGGCGCCGCCCATTTCATGCGCCAGGGCCTCGCGCCGCCGCAACTCATCGATTTCCGCCTGCCAAACCATCGAACGCTCCTCCGTGCCGGCGGCGGCAGGCGTTGCGCCGGCAGGCAAAAACCAGGCCCGGCCCCGTGTCGCCACGACTCCGCGCGTCCCTGGCTCCTCCCCGCCGGGCGGGCGCGCCGCTCCGGACTTCACGGGCCAGCGCGGCCCGTTCCTGTTATGCAAAATCGTTATACAAAATTTCATTTTGCTTGCCAGCCATGCGGAGGCGCGCCATCGTTCACCCGAAACGCCCGACGCAGGCGCGCGCGAAGCGCGCCGGCGACCAGACAAGCGACAACTCATTGACGTATTTCATCTAACCGCTCGCGCGCGCCGAAAGGGCCCGCGCCAAAAGAATTCGGGCGCTGGCGTTCATCCACAGCCGCCGGCGCCAGTTATTGAACACGTTGCCCAAGCAGCCGGCGGGTCGACGCCGGAAAATCAATGACACGGGGCGGCGCAGACCAGCCCCGGCGCAACAGGCAGGAGGAAGCCACATGCCGCTCAACGGCTTGCGCGTGGTCGAGGCGGGCTGTCTGCCCGCCGCCGGTTATACGGCGCAATTGCTGGCCGGGTTCGGGGCCGAGGTGGTGAAGATCGAACCGCCAGGGGGCGACCCGCTGCGCCGCCAGGCGCCGTTCGCCGGCGACGGGCCGCAGGCGCAACAGCCTGGGGCGACCGGCGCTGCTTACGCCTTCCTGGCGGCCGGCAAGCGCAGCGTCGTGCTGGATGGCGACAGGGCCGCCCAGGTTGAGGCGCTGGAGCGGCTGATCGCCGGAGCCGACGTGCTGATCGCCTCCGATGGTCCGCCCTTCGACCATCTGGACATCGCCGCCATCGCCGCGCGGCGGCCCGGGCTGATCATCTGCGACGCATCCTGGTTTGGCCGCAGCGGGCCCTATGCTGGCTGGCGGGGGGCGGACGCCGTCTGCCGGGCGCTGGCGGGCCTGGTGGAGAATGTCGGCCCTGTGGAAGGGCCGCCGCTAGCCGCGCCGGAGTTTCAGGCGCTGATCACCGCCGGCGTCTCCGGTTTCATTGGGGTCATGGGCGCCCTGTACGGGCGGGCGCGCCACGGCGGCGGCCGGGCGCTCGAACTCAGCGTATTCGAATCCTGCATCGCCCATTCGGAATATCAGTGCGCTGACGGCTGGCTGCGCGGCGCGGGCTTTCCGCGCGGCGGCGTCAACCGTTTCGCCCCCACCTATCCGCTGGGCGTCTATCGCGCCGCCGACGGCTGGATCGGCCTGACAGTGGTGACGCCGGCGCAATGGCGCGAATTCTGCAACCTGCTCGGACTTGACCACTACGCCGCCCGCGCTGACATGGCGACCGGCGAGATGCGCCTGGCCTTCGCCAACGAACTGGACGCGATTTTCAACGAGCGCCTGTCGCAGCGGCCGATGGCGGACTGGTTTGCCGAGGCGCTGCGCCGGCGCCTGCCAATGGTTCCCGTCTGGGACATGGCGGAGATTGTCGACAATCCGCAGTTCCGGGCGCGCGGCGCCATCGTCGACATCACCGTGGACGGACGCACGGCGGCGGCGCCGGGCTGCCCGCTGGCGCTCACCGCGACGCCGCCCCGGCGCGGCGGCGTGGTCGAAGCGGCGGGCGCCTCCGCCCTGCCCGGCTGGCCGGCGAAACCCGCCGGCCAGGCCGCCACAGGCCTGCCGCTGGCCGGCGTCACCGTGGTCGATCTTTCGATGGGCTGGGCCGGGCCGCTATGCGGCCGGTTCCTCGCGGACCTCGGCGCGGACGTCATCAAGGTCGAGGCCTGCCGTTATCCGGACTGGTGGCGCGGCGTCGACGCGACGGAAGAGGTGTTTCGCGAGCGGCTTTATGAAAAGGCCGGCCGCTTCTGCGCGCTGAACCGCAACAAGCGCGGCGTCACCCTCGACCTCACCCATCCGGACGGGGTCGCCGCGCTGAAGCGGCTGGTCGCCAAAGCCGATGCGCTGATCGAGAACTACGCGGCCGACGTGTTGCCAAAGCTCGGCCTTGATTACGCCGTCCTGCGTGAGGTCAATCCCCGCCTGGTGATGACCTCCATGTGCGCCTTCGGATCGACCGGGCCATGGAAGCAGGCGCGCGCCTATGGCTCGACCCTGGAGCAGGCGTCCGGCCTACCCGGCACGGTGGGGCGGCCGGAAGACCCGCCGACCATGGGCCACATCGCCTATGGCGACGCCACCGGCGGCCTGAACGGCGCCGCCGCCACCCTTGTCGCCCTGCTGCACCAGCTGCGCACGGGCGAGGGCCAGCACATCGACCTGTCGCAGGTGGAGTGCCTGATGCCGATGACGGCGCCGGCGATGATCGCCGCATCGCTGGGCGCGGCGCCGGCCCGGACCGGCAGCCGCCACCCCGCCTTCGCGCCGCACAACTGCTATGCCTGCGCGCCGGATCCGGCGCCGGCGTCCTGGCAGGTCCAGGGCGCGCCGATGCCCGCGCCGACCAATCCGCCGCCGGGCGCGCGGGCGGAAGGCTGGGTGGTGATCGCCGCGACCGACGACGCCATGTGGCCGGCGCTGGCCCATGCCATCGGCCGCCCCGACCTGGCCGGCGATCCGGCGCTGGCGACCGCGGCGGGCCGCAAGGCGCGCGAGGATGACATTGACGCCGCCATCAACGCCTGGTGCTCCGGGCGCACGGCGACGCAGGCCATGACCACATTGCAGCAGGCGGGCGTGGCCGCGGGGCGCGCCAGGCCGGCGCTCGACCTCTATAACGATCCGCACCTGGCGGCGCGCAATTACTGGCGCATTGTCCGCCGGGCGTGGATCGGCGATTTCCCCCATGGCGCCACGCCGTTCCGCGACGCCGGCGCCATGGAGGCGCCGCCGGTGCGCTTTCCCGCGCCGACCCTGGGCGAGCACAGCATCGCGGTGCTGGGCGAGGTGATGGGTCTGTCCGGGGCAGACATCGCCGCCCTGTTCGCCAGCGACGTCACCGGCACGGAAGCGCTGCCGCCGCGCCCGCGCGGCATGGCGGCGGCGTAAGCCCGAGGCGAAGTCTCCGGCCCGCTCCTTTGGCCAGCCGCCAGCGGGGCTCGCCTGGCGGCGGCGCCGGCGCTACACAGGGCCCAGTAATACGGGAGGAATGAAACGATGACCGTCAACCGGCAATGGGTGCTGCGGCGCAGGCCCGACGAGGCGATTTCGGAAGGCGATCTGGATCTCGTCGAACGGCCATTGCCCATGCTCACCGACGGCGAGGTGTTGTGCCGCAATATCTATCTGTCGCTTGATCCGACCCATCGCATCTGGATGAGCGACCGGGAGCAGTATCTGCCGCCGGTCGGTCTCGGCCAGCCCATGCGCGGCGGCGTCATCAGCGAGGTGATCGATAGCCGCTCCACCGCCTTTCGCCCTGGCGACATCGTCAAACCAGCGTCTGGCGCCTGGGAGGACTACACCATCGCGCCGGAAAAGCTGCTGCGGCCATTGCAGGACCTCGGCGGCGCGCCGCTCACCGCCTGGATGAGCGTGCTCGGCTCCACCGGCCTCACCGCTTATTTCGGCCTGATGGACATTGGCCAGCCAAAACCCGGCGAAACGGTGGTGGTGTCCGCCGCCGCCGGGGCCGTGGGATCAATCGTGGCGCAGCTGGCGAAAATGCAGGGCTGCCGCGTCGTCGGCATTGCTGGCGGCCCCGACAAATGCGCCTGGCTGCGCGACGACCTGAAGCTGGACGGGGTCATCGACTACCGCAATGAGGACGTGGGCGCGGCGCTCGACCGGCTGTGCCCGGATGGCGTTGACATCAATTTCGAGAACGTCGGCGGGCCGATCATGGACGCGGTGTTCAGCCGGATGAACGATTTCGGCCGCATGCCGCTGTGCGGCATGATCTCCACCTACAACAATGATGGCCCCACCCCCGGCCCCACCGATTTCAGCCGCATCCTGATGCGTCGCCTCACGGTGAAAGGCTTCATCGTCATCGACTATTTCCCGCGCGCCGCCGAGGCGCTGGGGGTGCTGACGCCGCTGGTGCGCGACGGCCGGCTGAAATGGAAGACCCATGTGGTGCAGGGCCTGGAGAACGCCGCCAGCAGCCTTGACCTGCTGTTCAGCGGCGGCAATGACGGCAAGCTGCTGGTGCAGGTGGGACCGGAGCCGTAGGGCCGCACCCCGATGGACCAGAGCCAGGCTCCCCGGGCTCTGGCGGGGAGATTTTGACGAAGCATGGGCGGCGCCTGACGTATCGGGCAAGGATCTGCGTCGGGCCGGCTTGAACGGCGCCGCCCGAAGGGAACGCCGGAAAACGCGGCTGAAGCCGCGACAGACATCCGGACAGGACAGGGAACGCGACAGGTGGATCTGCAACTTCAGGACAAGGTGATTTTTGTCGCCGGGGCCAGCCGGGGCATTGGGCGCGGCATCGTCGAGACGCTGCTGGCGGAAGGCGCCCGCGTCGCCATGACGGCGCGCGGCGCCGAAGCGCTGGAAACGGCGCGGGCCGAACTGGCGGAACAGTATGGCGCCGACCGGCTGTGGACCTTTGCCGGCGACATGCGCCAGAGCGCGGTGATCGACGACGCGCTGGCGCGAACGGAGGCTGAATTCGGCCCGGTGTGGGGGGCGGTGGCCAATGTGGGCCTGCACCCCTGCCCGCCCGGCTTCGAGGTCGATGATGAAACCTGGGACGCCGGCTTCATGCAAAATCTCGACTCGGCGTTTCGCCTGGCGCGGGGCGCACTGCGGCTGATGACGTCGCGCAAGGACGGCGCCCTGCTGATGATCAGCTCCATCGCCGGTCTTGGCGCGCTGGGCACGACGCTGACCTATGGCACGGCCAAGGCGGCGATGAACCACATGACCAAGGAACTGGCGCGCATTGCCGGCCCCAGCAATGTGCGGATCAACGCCATCGCGCCCGGCAATATCATTTTCCCGGGCGGCGAATGGGAAGCCCGCGCCCATGGCGAGCGCGCCGAGGCCTGGAACAAGTGGATACGCCGCGAGGTGCCGCTGCGGCGCTTCGGTCATCCCGAGGAGATCGGCGCCATGGCCGCATGGCTGCTGAGCCCCCGCGCCAGCTTCGTCACCGGCGCCATCGTGCCCGTGGACGGGGGCCAGACGCGCTGAGCCGGCAAGACGCCGTTTCGCGCGTCATGCCCGCGCCTGTCGCGGGCACCCACGGCGGCGCGGCGCCGCAGATACGCGCCCGCCCGGTGGGGATAGGCAGGGCAAACCTGCTCAGGACGGGAGCGGCGGCGATGCGGCGGGTTTGCGCGGCGCCCGTTCCGCGGCGCGCCGGCTTCCCGCAAGGGTCTGCCAGCGCAATGCCGGCGCCCTGCCCTCCGGGCGCTACATGCCAGCGCCGCCGTCGGCTTCGATGATCTGGCCCGTGATGTAATCGGACTCCGGCAGGCAGAACAACAGCACCGCGCCGGCGGCGTCCTCGGGCGTTCCGCCCCGGCGCAGCGGCGTTTGCGCATGGAGGTTATCGAGAATTTCCCGGGTCAGGCCCACCCGGTGGCGGCGTCCGCCAACCTCGATGCTGGTTTCACCGGTGATGACCTGGGTCAGGCGGGTCTCGATCAGCCCGAAAGCCACGGCGTTGACCGTGACGCCCAGCGGCCCCCACTCGCGCGCCAGGCTCTTGGTGAGGCCGATCAGCCCGGCCTTGGCCGAAGAATAGCCGATCTGCTTCCAGGCCCCGTGGACGCCGGACACCGAGGAGATGTTGACCATCTTGCGGGCAGGGCGCCGCGGGCCCTCCTGCTGGTCCCGCGCCTCTTCGCGCGCCCGTTCGGCCAGCCACGGGCTCCAGGCGCGGGCGATGCGGAACGCCGCCTTCAGATGCACCTCCTGCATGGCGTCCCATTGCTCATCGGTGGTGGCGCCGACGCCGGCGTTCCAGATGTAACCAGCGTTATTGACAAGAATATCGGCGCCGCCGAAGCCATTGACGCCCGCGGCGATGAAATCATCCGCAAAGCCCGGCCGGGTTACGTCGCCGGCAAAGGCCAGCGCCCGGCCGCCCGCAGCGGCGATGGCGGCGACGGTTTCATCCGCCGGCGCGGCGTCAAGGTCGTTGACGACGACGGCGGCGCCTTCGGCAGCCAGTTTGCGCGCCAGCGCCGCGCCCGCGCCGCGACCTGCGCCGGTCACCAGCGCGACCTTCCCATCCAGCCGCTTCATGTGATGTTCCTCCCACGCCCCCCGGGCGCGCCATTCCCCGGCTATGTTGCAGCAGGCCCGCCGCGCGTTCGACCGCACGAAAAGGCCGGCCTTGCTGTCGCGGCCGGCCTCTGGCCGTCACGCGGTCTCACCCACCGGGCGACCACGCTCAGTCGACGTAATCCCAGCTTTTTCCGTTGAACTTCTGCAGTTTCATGTAAGTGATAACCGCATAGTCATCCGGCGAGGTATTGATCGAACCTTCCGGGAGCAGGAACGGATTTTTGTAGTCCTTCATGTTGGCCGCCTGCTTCATGATGTTTTCGCGCGTCAGGTCGTCGCCAGCCATTTCAAGCACGTGCTGCAAGGTCATGGCGTAGGCGACGCCGGACATGTACAGCGTGTCAGTCAGGTCGGCGTTCGGCAGGTTTTCCTTCGCCCACGCCAGATACCATTTGATGGTTTCGTCATTGGCCCATTTGGGATCGGTGGGGTCCTTGATGAACCCGGCGGTCATCACGCCCCTGGAGTTCTCAAGCCCGGCCGGCTTCAGCGTGGCGCCGACCGACGCGGCGCCCAGATGCAGGAAGGTGGCCGGCTTCCAGTTCAGATCGGCCAGCTTTGAGATCGCCTGGGCCGCCTGCTTGGAATATGCGAACAGGAACAGCGTATCGACGCCGGCGTTTTTCAGAATCACCAGCTGACTGTCGATGGTGGGGTCGGTCGCCTGGAAGCTCTGGGCGTTGATGATCAGCTTGTCCGCCTTGTCGCCGAGCCCCTGGCGCAGGCCATTGAGCAAATCCTTGCCGAAGTCGTCGTGCTGGTAAAGCACGCCGATTTTGGCGTTGGGATTGGTTTTCAGCAAATGCTTGGCGTAAAAGGCCGATTCCCGGCTCAGGGCCGGCTGCCAGCCCATTGTGTAAGGGAAGTGTTTGGGATCATTGAAAGCGGACGAGCCGGCGGCGATGAACAGCAGCGGCACTTTTTTCGCGTTGAGATAGGGCCGGATCGCCATGTTGATCGGCGTGCCGAGGTTGCCAAAGATCAGCGCGACCTCATCCTTCTCCACCAGTGAGCGGGCGTTTTCGACGGCCTTCGGCGTCTGGTAGCCGTCATCGCGGCTGATGAAAGTGATCTTGCGGCCATTTACGCCGCCCTTCTTCTCGTTCAGCCATTTGAAATAGGCTGCTTCGGCCTGGCCAAGCCGGCCATAGGCCGACGCCGGCCCACTGTGGGCGATGGTCTGGCCGACCTTGATTTCCTTGTCGGAGGTTCCGGGGCCATATTTGGCCCCGGCGAAGGCGGCGCCGGCGGCCAGCGTCGCGCCGGCGAGCGCGGCGACGGCGCAAAGCCATGCGCGCCCGCGTCCTGTGTGAACTGACATGCGTTTGCTCCCTGATGGCGGCGCGCCCTTTGCCGGGCCCGCCCTGTTTTGCCATCAATGAGAATGCAGGCGCGCGTCAGTTGTCAATCCACGAAGTCCCAGCTTTTTCCATTAAATTTCTGCAACTTCATAAAGGTGACAACGGCGTAATTGTCCGGCGAGGTATTGATATAGCTGCCGGGCAACAGCAGTTCGGGGCGGAACTGTTTGAGGTTGGCCACCTGCTTCATGATGTTCTCGCGGGTCAGGTCGTCGCCGGCCTGCTTCAGCACCTGCTCCAGGGTTTGCGCGGTGGCGTAGCCCATGGCGTAGAGAGCGTCATTGGTGTCGGCGCCTGGCATGTTCTCCTTCATCCACGCCAGCCATTCCTTCACCGCCGGATCGTCCTTCCACTGCGGGTCGCTCGGGTCCTTGGCGAAACCGGCGGTCATCACGCCCACCGATTTGTCGAGGCCGGCCGGCTTCAGGGTGGCGCCGATGGACGCGGAGCCCAGATGCAGGAAGGTATGCGGCTTCCAGTTCAGGTCGGCCGCCTTGCTGATGGCCTGGGCCGCCTGCTTGGCGTAGGTGAACAGGAACAGGGCGTCGGCGCCGGAGTTCTTCAGGATCACCATCTGGCTGTCGACGGTCGGATCCGTCGGCTGGAACATCTGGGCGCTGACAATCATCTTGTCGGCCTTGTCGCCAAGCCCGTCCTTCAGCCCCGCCAGCATGTCCTTGCCGAAGTCGTCGTTCTGGTACAGCACGCCGATCTTCGCGTTCGGGTTCAGCTTGAGCAGCTGTTTGGCGTAGAACTTCGCCTCGTCGTGCAGGTTCGGCTGCCAGCCGGTGGTCCAGTGATACTTTTTCGGATCGTTGAAAGCGGACGAACCGGCGGCGTTGAACAGGTGCGGCACCTTTTTGGCGTTGAGATAGGGCCGGATCGCCATGTTCACCGGCGTGCCCAGCACGCCGAAGATCAGCGCCACCTCATCGCCTTCCACCAGGGAGCGCACGTTCTCGACCGCCTTTGGCGGCTGGTAGCCGTCATCGCGGCTGATGAAGGTGATCTTGCGGCCGTTAATGCCGCCCTTCTTCTCATTCAGCCATTTGAAATAGGCCGCTTCGACCTTGCCGAGATTGCCGTAAGCCGACGCCGGACCGCTGTAGGCGATGGTCTGGCCGACCTTGATTTCCTTGTCAGAAGTTCCGGGGCCATACTTGGGCTCAGCCTGCGCGGCGGTTGCGCCAAGCACCAGCGCCGCGCCTGCCAACAGGGCGCGAACGCGCAAAAACGTCTTCATAGCTTCCTCCCGGCGGGCCGGAGGGCGGCCCGCACCGTTATTCGATTGGGCTAACCTGACCAGTTTGCTGCGCGGGTCAAGCAAAAGTGACGCCCCGTCAGGCGTCGCCCCGTGAACGCCCGCCGGTCAGCCGCCCGCCCTGCCGCTCTCCAGTCCGGCCGCGCGCCGGTAAGCGGCGTAGCCTGGCTGGTCGACCGCCAGCTTCTCCAGGGTGGTGGCGTAGAGATGGTCGATGACGGCCGGATCGCCCGCGTTCACGGCCCCTGAGGCGATGCCCGCCGCCAGGGCGGCGTTGAGGGTCGCCAGGTCGCCGTCCTGGCGCAGGAGCGCCGCGAGCCGGCCGCGTTCGGCGGCCTCGCCCTGCCCTGCCTGAGCCAGTTGCCGCAAGGCCAGATCAATGGCGTTGGCGGCGACGCGCACGTGGAAAACCTTGTCGGCCGGGGCCACCGGCATCAGTTCGTTGCGCAGCCAGGCGGCGACAGCGGTCAACAGTTCCTGGGGGGTGGGTTCGTCCTGCATGGCGTCTCCAGAAGCGTCAGGCCCGCGGGGCGATCAGGTTGAGAAGATCGATCTCGGTTTCAGAGGCGCGACGGGCGATCATCGCCCGTTCGACGCCGGCGTCGAGACCGGAGCGGAAGGTGTCGATCATGCCGGTGCAGGCGATGCCCCAGCGCAGGGAGCCAAGCGCCTCCCAGAACCGCACCTGCTGCGGATCGACCTTGCGGCCGCCGGCTTTTTCATAGCCGGCGAACAGTTGCTCGCGACTGCCGAATCCGCCGGCCGGCTTGTCCAGCGCGCCAAAGCGCCAGGAGTTGACGCAGATCCACGCCAGATCCTCCATCGGATCGCCGAGATGGGCGATCTCCCAGTCGAGCACGGCGCGGACGCCGTCAGGGCCGATGATCAGATTGCCATTACGGAAATCGCCATGCACCAGCACCGGCTGCGCCGGATCGGGCGGGCAGCGCTCCGCCAGCCAGCGAAACGCCAGCTCGAACACCGGTTTGTGCAGGTTCATGTCGCGCCAGCGCCGCAGCAGGTCATCCAGTTGCTGGCGCGCCGGCGACAGCCTGAGCGGCGGCAGGGCCGCGACGTCGACCTTTGCGATGTGGGCGAGAATGCCGCCGCACTGCTCCGCCAGAAACGTGCGGGCCTGGGCGAATTCCGCGTCGCGCAGAATCTTCCGGGCAATGGTTTCGCCCGCGACGCGGCGGGTGATGAAACCGCGTCCGACGCCATCCTCCGGCGCCAGCACACGCACAACCTCCGGCACGGGCACGCTACGGGCGCCGGCGGCGCGGATCACCGCCGCCTCGGTTTCCAGGCCAGCGGCGCCGTCGGCCTGGCGCCAGCCGCCGGGGGCGCGGCGCAGGATCAGCCCGACATCCACGGGGGAACCGACGGCGCGAAACGCCCAGGTTTCCTGGCTGGCGCCGCCGGAGAGCCGCGTCATGCCGGCGACAGCGGTGGCTCCTGGCGCCAGTTGGCCAGCGATGCGGGACAGTGCTTCCGTCAGCAGGGCCTGATCGTCGAGGGTCGTGCGCGCGGCGGTTGCGTCCATTGCAGGTTTCATGGCTCCTCCTGCTTCCACCATGGGTACTGCGACGGCATGTCCTTTGAAACCTTGCCCGGGAAGGCCGGCTTGCGCTTGTCGAGAAACGCCTGCACGCCCTCACGCACGTCGGCGTGGGCGCCGCGCTCCATGGACATGGGGCCATCGATGGAGAGCAGGTGGAACGGATCGGGCTGGGCGGCGTAGCGCCACAGCAGCTGGCGGGTCAACGCCACGGAAACCGGCGACGATTCCGCCGTCATTTCAATGGCGATGGCCTTGGCCCGGGCCAGCAGGTCCTCCGGCGCCGTCACCTCCGCGACCAGGCCGCCGCGCAGGGCTTCCTCCGCGCCAAAGGTATTGCCGGTGATCGACCAACGCAGGGCCTGGGGCAGGCCGACGATCTGCGGCAGGAACCAGGCGCTGCCCGCCTCCGGCACCAGGCCGCGCCGGGCGAAAATGAAACCGATTTTGGCGTTGGACGAACAGATGCGCACGTCCATCGGCAGGGTCATGGTGGCGCCGACGCCAACGCAGCCGCCGTTGATCGCCGCGATCGACGGCTTGCGGCAGTTGAAGATGGCGTGGACGAAACTGACGCCGGAAGAACGCCCGCCATTGGCGAGGCGCTGGCCGAAATTGCCGGCCCCATGCGGATCGGTGGTGTCAAAGCTTTTGGCGCCGGCGGAGACGTCGGCGCCGGCGCAGAAGGCGCGGCCGGCGCCGGTCATCACCACGGCGCGCACGCTGTCGTCGGCGTCGGCGCGCTGGAAGGCGTCGGCGATCTCCATCCCCATCACGCCGGTAAAGGCGTTCAACTTGTCCGGCCGGTTGAGGGTGATGACCATCACCGGCCCGTCCTGTTCACAAAGGATCTGCGTATAGTCCATGGCGCCCTTCCCTGCCGACGCGTTTTGTCTGCGCCGTTCTGCTTTCGCTCTTATGTTTTTCTTGCCGGGCCTTCCCGGCTTTCTGCCTCAGATGCTGCGACCGACGCCGGACCAGAACGGCTCGCGCAGCTTGCGCTTGAAGATTTTGCCGGTGTCCTCGCGCGGCAGCGTGTCAGAGAACTCGATATGGCGCGGGATCTTGTAGCTGGCGAGGCGCTGGCCAAGGTCGGCGCGCACCATCTCCGCGTCGAGATCTGCGCCCGGCTGCGGCTGAATGAAGGCGCAGACCTGCTCGCCATATTCAGCGTCAGGAATGCCGAACACGGCGCAATCGGCGACGCCAGGGACGCGCATCAGCTCCGCCTCGATCTCGGCCGGATAGATGTTCGTTCCGCCGAAGATGATCATGTCGCTGGCGCGACCGGACAGGTACAGGAAGCCATCGGCGTCGAAATAGCCAACGTCGCCGGTGGCGACGAGGCCGCCGCGATCCGCCTTGCGCCGCTTGGCGTCGTCGCCGTGATAGGTGAAATCCGGATAGGTCGGCCGCAGACAGACCACCTCGCCGGATTCGCCCTGCGGCAGCAGGTTGCCGTTCTCATCCATAATGACAACTGTCGTGCCAGGCACGGCGCGGCCGACGGTTCCAGGATGCTCCAGCCATTCCCGGCCGGTGCAATAGGTCACGGCGCCGACCTCGGTGGAGCCATAATGCTCGGAGATCACCGGCCCCCACCAGTCGAGCATGGCGCGCTTGACGTGCGGCGGACAGGGCGCGCCCACATGCATGACATGGACGACGGAGGACAGGTCGTAACGGTTGCGCACGTCTTCCGGCAGCGCCAGCATACGCACGAACATGGTCGGCACCGCCAGCACGTGGCTGATGCGGTGGCGTTCGATCAACGCCAGCATGCGCTCCGGGTCGAAGCGCGGCTCGACGACGAGATTGGCGCCGATGTTGAAGAAGATGAACATCCAGCCGTTGGGGCTGGAGTGATAGGCCGGGCCCGGGATCAGCAACGTCGCTTCGTGCAGCGGCCTGTCCCAGTGGGTCAGACCGCCGACGAGGCGCAGCATCTCCAGGCTGGATTCCATCTGCTCCGGCGTCGGCGGATTGCGGCGCACGCCCTTGGGATTTCCGGTGGTGCCGGAGGTGTAGATCATCGATCCGGGGGACGTCTCGAACGGCTCATCCAGCGGCGCATGGCTCGCCTGCCAGGCGTCCCAGTCCGCGGCGCCGGCGGGGACGGCGGCGGCTTCGGCGCTGACCCGGTAGGGCGCGCGGAGGTTCTCTGGCGTTTCCGCGACCAGCACATGCACGCCGGCGGGGATCACATCGCGCACTGCCTGATAGAGATCGGCGTGGATCACCAGCACCTTGGCGCCGGAATCCTGCAGCACATAGCGGGCTTCCTCCGGCGTATTGTGCCAGTTGACCGGCGTGACATGGGCGCCGACGAGGCCCGCCCCCACTGTCGCCTCCATGAAGCCGAAGCTGTTGCGCATATACACGGCGACCACGTCGCCGCGCCCAACGCCCAGTTCGCGAAAACCGCGCGCGGCGCGGCGGGCGGCGAGGTGCATCTGCGCCTTGCCGCGAACCTCATCGCCGATCCGCACCCAGCTGTCCGGCGCGGCGATCGCGGCGGTGGCGGGCTCGATGGCTGCCTGTTGCGTGCTCATGGGTGACTCTCCGATATGTTCCGCCTCGAGCGCGCCGGAACATGCTCCCGGCGCGGCGCCATGGGAACGAACGTGGACGCGAAGAGCGCGGCCGTTGGCGCCGGCGCTCAGCGCCCGGTGAACACGGGCTCGCGCTTCTCGAGGAAGCTGCGCACCCCTTCCCGGTGATCTTCCGTCGCGAACAGGCGGTAGATCACGTCGATGGCCCAGCCGCCGATATCGACCGGGTCGCCGCCATGGGCGCGGCGCAGCCCCTCCTTCATGTAACGCAGGGCCAACGGCGGGTTGGCGGCGATGCGCGCAGCCAGCGCCATGGCGCGCGGCATCAGCTCGGCGTGCGGCGCCACTTCGCTGACGAGACGGATGCGCGCCGCCTCCTCCGCCGTGATCACATCGCCGGTGTACAGCAGGCGCGCCGCCATCTCCGGGCCGACGATGGCGGGCAGACGCAGCAGGCCGCCCACATCGCAAATCAGCCCGCGACGGATGAACAGCTCGGCGAACTTCGCTTTCTCGGAGGCAACGCGGATATCGGCGTAGAGCGCCAGCTCCATGCCCCAGCCGACGGCGGCGCCGTTGACGGCGGCGATCACCGGCACGCTGCATTCCAGCGCCGCCATGGCGGCGGGCGTCGGCGGCCGGCGCGCCTGGACATGGAGCGGCGGGGCGGCCGGCTTCTCGCCGGTCATCATCTCCTTGACGTCCTCGCCGGAGCAGAACGCCGGGTCCGCGCCGGTAACCACGACGCAGCGCACGTCATTGTCGGCGGACGCCGCCAGGAAGGCGCTGCGCACCTCGTCGTAGGCGCGGCGGTTCAGGGCGTTGTGGCGCTCCGGCCGGTTGAGGGTGATGACCGCGACATGGTCTTTCACCTCATAGAGCAGATGCGTGAACGCATCGGGCGCGATGGGCGCGCTGGTCATGGCGTTTCTTCCCGGACTGTTATGGTTCTGGTTGTTTTCAGGGCTGCGTCCCGGCCAGCCGGCCGGCGCGCCCTGTTGCGCAATCATACATCATGCCTGGCGCGGCGCCGCCCGCTTCGCCAGGCATGGCTCAATCGTACAGCTTCACATCGTGCTTCTGCACCGGGCCGATGGGGTCGAAGCCCTCGCCGTTGAAGCGCATGAGCTGCATCTGGGTGATGGGAAAGTAATTGGTGGGGCTGGTGTTGACGAGGACGCCGTCCAGCAGCAGGCCGAGCTTCACGTCTTTCAGGCTGGTCGCCTGTTTCATGATGTTCTCGCGGGAGAGGTCGTCGCCGGCCATCTCCAGCACCTTGTGCACCAGCTTGATGCACATGTAGCCGTAAGCGTTCTGGTTGTTGGTCGGGTCGCCCTCCGGGCGCCACTGCTTCATGAAAGCCAGGTATTCCTGCACCCCCGGATCGTCCCGGTAGCGCGGATCGCTCGCCTCCTTCAGGGAGGTGGCGGTGATGACGCCTCTGGCGTTGTCGAGGCCGGCCGGTTTGAACACCATGGGGATCGAGGCGCCGGTGGTGTTGACGATCTGCAGCTCCGGCTTCCAGCCCAGCTCCGCCGCCTTGCGGATGGCCTGGGCGGCGAAGCGCGGCGTCGAGAAATTGACGAAGATATTGGCGCCCGAAGCCTTCAGCTTCGACATCTGCGAATCGATGGTCGGCTCGGAATTGTCATAGGTGGCGGTGGCGACGACGTATCTGTCGTAGTCCTTGCCCAGCGCCTTGCGGAAGCCCTCGAAGATATCGCGGCCATAGTCATCGTTGGGGTAGATGACCGCCACCTTGCCGTTGGGAAACTTCTCGCGGATGTGGGCGGCGTACATGGCGGCCTCGACATGATACACCGACGTCGACAGGCCCATGGTCCACGGATAGTTGCGATAATCGCCGAATTTCGTGGCGCCGGTGGCGGCGAACAGTTGCGGGACCTTTTTGGCGTTCATGTATTTCATGATCGCCGAATTGGGCGGCGTGCCAACGGCCTGGACGATGGCGAGCACACCGTCCTGCTCCACCAGCTTGCGCGCCTGCTCCACAGCCTTGGGCGGGCTGTAGGCGTCGTCATAGGAAATGAACGCGACCTTGCGGCCATTAATGCCGCCCCTGGCGTTCACCATGCGAAAATAGGCTGCCTCGGTTTTGGCGAAGGCGCTGTAAGCGGAGGCCGGTCCGCTGTAGGGGGCAAGGTTGCCGATGCGGATCGGCGGCTTCTCCCCGGCCCGCGCCGGGGCGCCCGGCAGCGCCCAGAGAGCGCCGGCGGCCAGCCCAAAGGCCAGCAGGGCGCGGCGGCGTAGCGGAGCGGGCCCGCCCATCATGCGCTGGCCATGGGCGCGCGGCATGTTCACGTTCATCATGTCCTCCCGGCGGCGCGGCGTGGGTTGCTCCCCGGACGGCGCGCAACCCGGCTGTCTCCACATGGTTGCGTGGAGGCCGGTGGTTGTTTTTTTGAAACGTGATATAAATTTTTGCCGCCGTCAATCGGCGCATGATGCATGCCGGCCCGCGGCGCGGCCATGCGCGGAAGCGAACCGGCGCATCGCCGCACGCCGGCCAACGGGGTTGACCAGCCCCCGGCAAGTCCGCTTCATCGGGCGTCGATGCAAAACCATGAGAGGCACACGCATGGGGCAGCCAGCGCCGGTCGCGGGCGGACGCCGCGAGGAAGCAAAGGCCGAGCGCCGCCGCCGCATCATTCACGCCGCGCGCGAACTCATCCGCGAAACCGGCGACGCCGGGCTGTCGATGCGGGCGCTGGCGGCGCGCGCCGGCGTCAGCCTGGCGACGCCCTACAACCTGTTTGGCTCGAAGGGCGCCATCCTGCTGGCGGTGCTGGAGGACATCAAGGGCTTCGGCCGGCGCTTCGCCGGTTACGAAGCATGTTCGCCGCTTGACCGCGTGCTGAAAGCCGCCGCGCTCGCGGTGAGTTATTACGAACAGGACCCGGATTTTTACCGGGCCCTGTGGGGCAGCATGCTCAGGACCACCGGCGCCGAGGCGCGCAGCATGATTTTCAACCCCAAACGCGAGGCGTTCTGGATCGGCCTGCTCGACGCCGCAGCCAGTGACGGCTGGCTGCTGCCAGCGATCGACACCGCCACGCTGATGCGCAACCTCGACTTCACCTTCCGGTCGATCATGCTGCACTGGATCAACGGTGAAATCGGCCTCGACAGCCTGCAACCGGCCGTGGGCTATGGCTATGCCCTGGCCCTGCGCGGCGCCGCCACCGAAAAGGGCCAGCAACTGATGCTGGAGCGGGCGCTGGCGTTTCAGACGGAGCTGGCCACGGCGGCCAGCGACGGGGACCGCCCGGAGTGATCCGGCCCCCCGCCGCCCCTGGCGCCCGCCTCAACGCCCGGTGAAGGCCGGCGCGCGTTTCTCGACGAAGTGGGCGACGCCCTCCTTGAAGTCCTCGCTGCTGAACGACGCCACCATTTCGCGGTCGGCCACGTCCCAGGCTTCATCCAGATTCTGGAACATGGCGTCATAGACCTGGCGCTTCATCACGCCGATGGAGCGGGGCGAGGCGTTGGTGGTGAGGTCGCGGGCGACGGCGCGCACGGCGTCCAGGAAGCCGTCCTGCGGCAGCAGGCGGGCGAAGCCGAGACGCTCCAGTTCCTTTGCCTCGACGGTGCGGGCCGACATCAGCAGGTCGAGGGCGTTGGTCAGGCCAACGATGCGCGGCAGCATCCATGAGACGCCGTGCTCGGCGATGAGGCCGCGGCGGGCGAAGGCCGTGGTGAACTTGGCGCCTTCGGCGACATAGCGGAAATCGCAGAATGACGAGAAGCACACGCCCATGCCGGCGATGGGGCCATTGATGGCGGCAAACACCGGTTTCGGCACGCGCAGCATCCAGGAGAAGCGCCGGTTGAAATTGGCGTCAATGCCGTCGCCGCCATTACTGGCGCGCGCGTCATCTTCGGCGGCGCCGCCGCCCTGCTGCTCACCCGAGCTGATGCCGCTGAGCAGGTTCATGTCAGCCCCGGCGCAGAAGCCGCGCCCGGCCCCGGTGATGACGATGGCCCGCACCGCGTCATCAGCCGCCGCCTGCTCCATGGCCTGGCGCAACTCGCCCTCCATATGGCGGGTCCATGCGTTCAGCCGGTCTGGCCGGTTCAGCGTCACCGTGGCGACGCGATCCGTCACGTCATAGAGGATCTCGGTCCATGCCATCCGTTTCTCTCCCTTTGTCGCCGCGGGTCTCATGAGCGGACCACTGGCGCAGGCACTGTTTATCCCCCACTGGCGCCCGCCAGCGCAACCACCGGCGCCGGGGGGCGGCCATGTCGCCGAAGCGGTCAGACTTCTGGCAGCGGCCGCCGCAAAAGAACAAACGCCGGAAGACTTCCCGTCTTCCGGCGTCGCTGTCATTCGATGCTACCTGAGCCAGGCGGTCGCCGCCCGGCCGCTTGCGCCATCTCCGGTCAGGCCGGATCCGGCAACTTCTTCCAGATGCGCTTCTTGGCGAAATAGGTCAGGCCAGCCAGCAGGATCAGGAAGATGATCGCCCTGAAGCCCAGCGACTTGCGCGCCTCCATCTTCGGCTCGGCCGTCCACATCAGGAAGGCGGCGACGTCCTTGGCGTACTGGTCGACCGTCTCCGGCGCCTGCGGCTTGCCGTCCGGCCCCTTGTAATCCACTTGGCCGTCGTTGATCGGCTTCGGCATGGCGATGACGTGGCCGGGGAAGTACTTGTTGTAGGTTCCCCCGGCCGGCAGGTTGAAGTCCTTCGGCTTCTCCACATAGCCGGTCAGCAGGGCGTGGATGTAATCCGGTCCCTGATTGGCGAACTGGGTGAAGATATCGAACACGAAGGTGGGGAAGCCGCGCTCATAGGTGCGCGCCTTGGCCATCAGCGACAGGTCCGGCGGCGCCTTGCCGCCATTGGCGGCGGCGGCGGCGTTATCGTTCGGGAACGGGCTCGGCCAATGGTCAGCCGGGCGGCCGGGACGCTCGAACATCTCGCCGGCGTCGTTGGGGCCGTCCTGCACCTTGTACTCGGCGGCCAGGGCCTTCACCTGACCTTCCGAGAACAGCGGCCCGCCGGGCTCGGCCAGATTGCGGAACGTGACGTACCGCAGCGAGTGGCAGGCGGCGCAGACTTCGCGATACACCTTGAAACCGCGCTGCAGCTGCTGCGGGTCGAACTTGCCGAACGGGCCGGAGAACGACCAGTCCACCGACGGAGGCGTCGGGCCAGCTTCGGAGGCCTGAGCCGGCGCCGACAGGGCGCCCAGGACCACCGTGAACACGCCGGCGGTCAGGAGTTTCGTAAGCTTCATTTGACGATTCCCCTTCACGGCTCAGCCATTGACCGACGCATCAGCCGGCGCGGCGCGCTTCGCCTTGCTGGCGAGCACCGCCTCGGCGATCGAGCCGGGCAACTGGCGCGGCGTCTCAAACAGGCCGAGCAGCGGCAGGATGATGAGGAAGTAAGAGAAGTAGAACACGGTCAGGATCTGCGCCGCCAGGGTGTAGCCGCCCTCGGCCGGCTTGGCGCCCAGCCAGCCCAGCACCACGGTGGCGGCGACGAACAGCCAGAAGAACACCCGGAACACGGGGCGGTAGGAGCCGGAGCGCACCTTCGAGGTGTCGAGCCAGGGCAGGAAGGCCAGGACGAGCACCGCCGAGAACATGGCCAGCACGCCGCCGAGCTTGGACGGAATGGCGCGCAGGATGGCGTAGAACGGCAGGAAGTACCACTCCGGAACGATGTGGGCCGGCGTCACCGAGGGGTTGGCCTCGATGTAGTTGTCGGCGTGACCGAGGAAGTTCGGAATGTAGAACAGGAACCAGGCGAACAGGATCAGGAAGAACACCACGCCCACCGCGTCCTTGACGGTCGCATAAGGGGTGAACGGCACCGTGTCCTTGCGGATGTTCTTCACTTCCACGCCGGTCGGGTTGTTCTGGCCCACGTGATGCAGCGCCCAGATGTGCAGGCCGACGACGCCCGCCAGCATGAACGGCAGCAGGTAGTGCAGCGCGAAGAAGCGGTTCAGGGTCGGGTTGTCCACCGCGTAACCGCCCCACAGCAGGGTGACGATCCAGGTGCCGACGCCAGGGATGATCTCGTCAAAGGCCGAGAACAGGTTGGTGATGACGGTGGCGCCCCAGAACGACATCTGGCCCCACGGCAGCACGTACCCCATGAATGCGGTGGCCATCATCAGCAGGAAGATGATGACGCCAAGGATCCACAGCACTTCGCGCGGCGCCTTGTAGGAGCCGTAATACATGCCGCGGAAGATGTGGACGTAAACCGCGATGAAGAACATCGAGGCGCCGTTGGCGTGCATGTAACGCAGCAGCCAGCCGAAGTTGACGTCGCGCATGATCGCTTCGACCGATGCGAACGCCAGCTTGGCGTTAGGCACATAGTGCATGGCCAGCACGACGCCGGTGACGATCTGCACCACCAGCATCATCGTGAGGATGGCGCCGAAGGTCCAGAAATAGTTCAGGTTGCGCGGAACCGGATAGGCGACCGCCGACGAATGCGTGAGGCTGATAATCGGCAGCCGGGCCTCGAGCCACTTCGTGAAGCCGCTCTTGGGGACGTAAACAGAATGGCCTTCCATAATGGTCGCCTGCTCCAGAAATGGTCGTTGCGCCTCAGCCGATCGTGATCTTCGAATCGGAGGCGAATGTGTAGGGCGGAATCGGCAGATTGGTCGGCGCCGGCCCCTGGCGAATGCGGCCGGAGGTGTCGAACACCGAACCGTGGCACGGGCAGAACCAGCCCTCATACGGGCCCTGGTGGCCCAGCGGCACGCAACCGAGGTGGGTGCAGTTGCCGTACACCACCAGCCACTGGGCGTGCCCCTCCTTGACGCGCGCCGAGTCCGGCTGCGGATCGCGAAGCGAGGCGACGTCCACCTTGGCGGCGGACTCGATCTCGGCCTTGGTGCGGTGGCGGACGAAAATCAGCTTGCCGCGCCAGAACAGCTTGAGAATCTGGCCTTCCGCCACCGGCGTCAGGTCAACCTCAACCGGCGCGCCAGCGGCGATGGTGGCGGCGTCCGGCTGCATCTGCGTGATGAATGGCCATGCGACGGCGGCGGCGCCGACAGCGCCGACAGCCCCGGTGGCGATCAGGAGGAAGTCACGCCGGGTCGGCTCGGCGGATGGTACGGTCTCGGCCACAATCGGCTCCTACAAAAGTGGACGGCGCCCGGCGATATCGGCCCGCCCCGCTGCAACCGGGCGCGACGCCGCCGGGCCGGCGGCGCCGATATCACGCGAAACACCCACGCCAGAAATTGCGCGCGACGATGGGAGTCGCCATGCGGCTCTTTGGCATGCTTCAAAAGTGGTGTCCATACCAGCACAGGCAGCCTGCAACTGCCAAGCGCTGGCGCGAAAGCTGGCCCTGCGCCATCCATTGCTCACAGGCGGATGCAAAAAGATTGCACGTGACCACTTCCTTGATAACGCCGTGTTTCCGCCACACTCGGGGGCGTCGTCAACAAAAAACCACATGCGTCATTCCGCGCCACCTCGCAGCGATGAAAAGTCGCTTTTCACCGGCGCCAGATGCGGAAAAAAGCCGTCCATGACGCCGGCGCGGCGATTTTTTCTTCATTAAAGTGAATCAGGCATGCACAGGTCCGGACAGTCCCCTCCAGGGCGGCGGAACGGGTCGGGCGGCAGGCGGATCAGGCGGCGACCCTGGCGCGCCCGGCGCAGCGGCGGGAAACGGCGCGACAGCCGGGCGCGGCGACGATGGCGTCGCCTTCCCCGGGGCCGTCGATCCGTCATGCGATCCATCATGCGCGCCCGTGAAGCCGGCCCGCATGCTCACGGCAAGCGGGCGCAATGTTTGCGCGCGCGCGCCCGGCCACCGGTCATTCGAGGAAGGCAGCCATGCGGCTTGCGTTGTTTCAACCGGACATTCCACAGAACACGGGCGCGATCCTGCGCCTCGGCGCCTGTCTCGACGTGGCGGTGGATATCATCGAACCCGCCGGTTTTCCGGTCACGGACCGGCATTTCCGTCGCGCCGGCATGGATTATCTGGACAATGTGCGCATCGCCCGGCACGCCTCCTGGCGCGCCTTCCAGGAGGCGCGCGCAACGCGCGGCGGCCGGCTGGTGCTGGCCACCACCAAAGGCTCCATCGCCCTGCCCGACTTCCATTTTTCGCCAGACGACACGCTGTTGCTGGGGCGGGAGAGCGCCGGCGCGCCGGATTACGTCCATGCGGCGGCGGACGCGGCGGTGCACATTCCGCTCGCCAACGGCATGCGCTCGCTCAACGTGGGCATGGCCGCCGCCATTTTCGTCGCCGAGGCGCTGCGCCAGACCGGCGGGTGGCCGCGCGCCGCCGGATAGCCCGCCCCCCTGGTCAATTTCTCCCATGGCGCGACGGCGCTGATCGCGTCAGATAAATACCGGCGTTACGGATACGCCGGATATGGAGAAGCGACGTGACCAATCCCGCAGGCAAGCCGGCCCGGTTGCCCCCTGAGGCGACCCTCGATGGTTACAAGGAGCGCGCCGCCGCCTGGTTCGCCGGACTTCAGGAGCGGATTTTCGCGGCTTTCGAGAAGCTTGAGGACGAGGCGGGCGCCATGCTTCCCGAATCCTGGGCGCGGGACATGCCGCCGGAGGTTCGCGACCGGCCAGGGCGCTTCGAGCGCACGCCGTGGACGCGCACCGACCACACGGGCGCGCCGGGCGGCGGGGGAACCATGGGCCTGTTGCGCGGCCGGGTGTTCGAGAAGGCGGGCGTGCATGTCTCCACTGTGCATGGCGAATTCGCGCCGGAGTTCCGCGGCCAGATCCCCGGCACGGACACCCATCCCGGCTTCTGGGCCGCCGGCATCTCCCTCATCGCCCATCCCTGGCACCCCCAGGTTCCGACGGTGCACATGAACACGCGTTTCGTGGTCACCGCGAAGCCGTGGTTCGGCGGCGGCGCCGACCTGACGCCGATGCTGGACGCCCGGCGCGGCCAGGACGACCCGGACGCGCAGGCGTTCCACGCGGCCATGCGCGCCGCCTGCGACGGCCATCCGCATGCGGACTATCCCCGTTACCGTGAATGGTGCGACGAGTACTTTTTCCTGAAGCACCGCAATGAGATGCGCGGCATCGGCGGCATCTTCTACGATTACGTCTGGAACGACGATTTCGACGCGGACATGGCGTTCACCCGCAGCGTCGGCGAGGCGTTTCTCGACATTTATCCGGCCATCGTCCGCGCCAACATGGGCAAGCCGTGGCGTGAGGACGAGCGGCTGGAGCAGCAGGTGCGGCGCGGCCGCTACGTCGAATTCAACCTGCTCTATGACCGCGGCACGGTGTTCGGGCTGAAGACAGGCGGCAATATCGCCTCGATCCTGTCGTCGATGCCGCCCACGGTGCGCTGGCCGTAAGCCCCTGGCGCGCATCCCGTCCACGGGATGTGCGCCCTCCTGATCCGGGGCGGCGCGCCGCTCCCCAGAAAAAGCGCGTCAGTCTTCCAGCCGCTCCAGCCCCTGCATCGACAGGCGCGCCAGCGCCTGTCGCGCCGGCAGGCGCCGGACCTGCTCCCCTTCGCGCACGGCAACCTCCAGGTCCGGCGCCAGCTCCACCAGCGGCGCCAGCGCGAACGCCCGCTCGCCGAGGCGCGGATGCGGCAGGACCAGCTCCGGCGTGTCCAGGGTGACGCCGGCCATGTCCAGCAGGTCAATGTCGATGGGGCGCGGCCCCCAGCGCCGGGCGTCCGGGGCCTGACGGTCGCGGCCCAGCCGCCGTTCGACATCGAGGCACAGGCGCAGCAGCGCCAGCGGCGGCAACGTCGTGGTGATTTCCAGGCAGGCGTTGAGAAACGGCGGCTGGTCCGGGTCGCCCCAGGGCGGCGTGCGCCAGAGCGCCGAGCGCCGGCGGATTTCCACGCCATCCGCCGCGCCGAGCAGGGCGATGGCGGCGTCGAACCGCGCCGCCACGTCGCCAAGGTTGCCGCCAAGCCCGAGGAAAGCGCGCGCGGGCGGCGCCTCCGCCCGTATCCCCCGCCCTTCTTCCCGGCTCACGCGCCCCGCTCCATGGCGGCGGCGAGGGCCAACTCCGGCGCCATCACTGCCTGAACAATGCGCAGGGCGTCGCGGTGGGCGGCGACGTCATGCACGCGGATCACGTCGGCGCCGAAGGCCAGGGCCAGGGTATGGCCAGCGAGCGTGCCGGCCAGCCGGTCCGCCACTTCGCGACCGGTCAGCAGGCCGATGGTCGATTTGCGCGAGACGCCGACCAGCACGGGCAGGCCGTAAGCAGCGCGGAGTTCGGGAAGCCGGCGGATGGCGTCCAGATGCTGGGCCCGCGCAGCGCCAAAGCCGAAGCCGATATCCAGCGCGATGCGATCGTCGCGCACCCCCGCCCGGGCGGCGATGGCCAGCGAACGGTCGAAGAAGCGCCGGAACAGGTCCATCACGTCGGCGTCCGGCTGGGGCGTTTCGGCGTTGTGCATGATAACGACGCCGGCGCCGTGCTCCGCCGCGACCCGGGCAAGGTCGGGGTCGCGCTGCAAACCCCAGATGTCGTTGACGATATCCGCCCCCGCCGCCAGCGCGGCGCCGGCGACCGGCGCCTTCCAGGTGTCGATGGAGATCGCCGCCGGCAGCCCCGCGCGCGCCAGTGCGGCGGCGGCGGCGCGGATGGCCGGGACCACGCGGGCGGTCTCTTCGTCCGCCGGGGTCGGCGCGTGGCCGGGCCGGGTGGATTCGCCGCCCACGTCAATGATGTCCGCGCCATCGCGGGCCATGGCGCAGGCGTGCGCCGCGGCGGCTTCGGGCGCGTTGAACCGGCCGCCATCGGAAAAGGAGTCCGGCGTGACATTGAGCACGCCCATCAACAGCGGCAGGCGGTCGCGCCGCCACGCGGCGTCCGCGCCGGAGCCCGGGCGCGGGCGCACGCGGGCGAACAGGCGCGCCGCCCCACCCCGCGCTTCAGTCCGGTCCGGTCCGGCGGAAGAATGATGCTCGGTCATGGCGGTTTCATTGCGCCAATTCCGCCGTCCGTCCAGCCCGCAACGGGGATCGGCGGAACAAATCCATCCAGATGGCTCGCATGCTATGCGCCGCCGTGGCCGCGCAGGCGGTCGCGCCAGCTCCGGCGCCCCCTCACGGCGGCGGCCTGCGGCTCCTGCCCCGGCGGCTGCATCAGGCGCACGTCGCGGGCGCGGCGGGCGAGGGCCACGGCCACCGGCGTCGCCACGCCTTTTACGGGAAAGCCGCGAAACCGGTGTTTCGACGCGGTTACGTCGATGCCAGCGGCCCGGGCGGTCGCGGCGGAGAACGCCAGTTGCACGTCCTCCTGCTTGGCGATCGATTCAATGCGGCTGGCCACGTTGACCGTCGGGCCGATCACCGTGATGGCGGCGCTGTCGCCCCAGCCAATGCGCCCCACCACCAGCGGGCCGGTGTGGACGCCCATCGCCACCTGTAGCGGATCGTCCAGCTCCGCCGCCAGTTCACGGTTGAGCTGGTCCAGCGCCAGGTCGATGTCCCGCGCCGCCAGCAGCGCCCGCGTCGCGCCGGCGACCGCGTCGCCGCCCTCGGGAAACAGGGCGAGCAGGCCGTCGCCCATGTATTTCTCGATGCGCCCACCGGCCTGCTCGATCGCCACCCCCATTAACTGGAACACCTGGTTCAGGATGAACACGGTGTCGTAAGGCAGTTTGGACTCGCTCAGCCTGGTGAAGCCGCGAATGTCGGCGAACAGCACGGTGAAGCGGCGCTCGACGCCGCCCGCCTCCAGGCTGGCGGCGGTCCGGTCGGCGTGCGCCTGCCGCGTCTTGCCACGCCCGGGCGACAGCAACGGCTGCACCACCACGGCGCCGCGCGGCTGCGCTTGGCAGGCGAGGCGCACGTCGGCTTCGGCGCCGATGGACAGCAGGGTCTTGCGTTCGGCCTCGCCCACTGGCGACATCTCGTCCAGCCCCCGGATCACCCGCACCCGGCAGGTGGAGCATCGGGCCCGCCCGCCGCAAACCGCCAGATGCGGAACGCCGTTGGCGCGGCCAATCTCGAGAATGGTGCCGCCGCGCGCGCCCTGCACGGTCGGGCCGTCGAGATACTGGATGCTCACCGTGCGCCGGGCGATGCGCGCGGCCGCGAGCCGGCCGGCGGCGAAGGCCAGAACCAGCGCCGCGACGCCATAGAACGCCCGCTGGCCCAGATCACGCCAGCCGGCCAGCGCCGTCTCCCCCGCCGCCGATGGCCAGCGAACGGTCTGCTTCAGCGCCTCCATGGCCGCCGGATCGGCCAGCTCCACGTCGAGGCGACGCCCCTCGGCGACGAAACCGGCGAGGGCCAGCGCTGGGGCCAGCACCGCGCCGGACAGCAGCCAGGGCGCCCAGCGGGCGTACCAGTGCGCCTCGCGCAACCACATGTGCAGGCCAAGGCAGCCATGGGCCCACACCAGCAGCAGCAGCAGGGACTGGGGAACCGCCGCGCCCGGCCATAGCCGCGCCAGCTCATAGGCATAGTTGTCATTGACGCCGAGGGCCGAGAAGGCGACCCGGGTGTTGACGATATGGGGAATGAGCAAAAAGGGGATGGCGAAGCCGGAAAGCAGCTGCGCCCACTCCCATCCGCGCAGGCGGAACGTGCGCCTTCCGCCAACCCGCGCCAGCGCCAGGACCACATGCGTCGTCAGGGCGAGCCCCAGAATGATCGCGCCGGGAAGCGAGCGGGTCACCGCGGTCCGGGCGGCGCGGACCGCCTCCATGACGTCGAGGCTGACCAGCCCGAGCGCCACATTGAGGAAGTGCGTTCCCGCGAACGCGAACAGGATGAGGCCCGAAGCCAGCCGCAGCCGTTGCGCCGGAGAGCCCAGCAACAGCCTGTTCATGACGCACCTCCGATCCTGGACACCGGCGCGTCCGCAATCCGGCTTCTGCAAGGGAATATGGTTCCGCCGGTGAAAAATGCGCCGGGGACGGTCAACCTGACGCATTCCCGCGCGCAGGTTTTGACACGGGTGAACCAGGTGAAAGCAATTCAAAAAGGCGCGGGAAAGACGATCGGCGGGGACAAGCATCCGGCCGGCCAGCGCCGGCAGTCATGGCCAGGGCAGCGCAACCAGACAGTGCGGAGGGAGCGGCGCAACAGGGGATGGGCGCAACGGGATGCGGGTGAGACGGACACGCGCTTCCGGCGGGTCGCGACATGAACGGCGCAGAGCCAGTCTGGCTCAGCCGGACGGCGTCCCCTGCTGCCCGCGCCCGGACCGGACCGGAAAGCGCAGCGCCGACGACGCAGGCCCCGGCTCGCGGGCGCTCCAGTACAGGGCGCCGCCCAGGCTCCGCGCCACGCGGCCGGCCACCCGCTCGGTCATGACGTTGTGCGCATTCGCCGCGAAGGACGGCGCGTCACCCCGCCGCCAGGTCAGCGCCAGCACCGCCTCATCCCCCTCCACGGCGAGGCTGATCCGCAGCGGCTCCGCGGATGAGGGCTCTTCACGCAGGGCGAGAAACAGCAGGTCGGCGAGAACGAGGCACAACCGCACAAAGTCTTCGTGGTCCAGCTCCATCGGCGCGATGGCGATTTCTCCGCGCAAATCCGGGCGGCGCTCGGCGCGGATGATCTCCGCACAGAGGTCAGTCATGACGCTGGACATATCGGCCCCCTCCAGCACCACCCGGTCGCGCATCAGCCGCTCGACCCGGGCGGTCATCAGCATGCGATCGCGCGCCACGCCCGCCAGAAGCTCCAGGTCCACGTGGTCCAGCGTTCGCATCAGGCGGGCGGCGAGCCGGGCGTTGCGGCCGAGCCAGCGGCTGAGGGCGCTGGACAGCGCCGCCACGCGCCGGGCCTGCCGGGCGTCCCACGCCGCGCGCGCCGCCTGCCGGGCGGCCAGCATGTAGACGACAAGGCCGGAAGCGACATAACCGCCGATGAACACCAGGCCGTTCGGCGAAAGACCGAGCGTGAAGTTCAGCGGCGGCTCCCGCATGGCGATCACCGCCGCGGCGACGGAGACAGCCAGGACGAAAATCCCGGCGATATGGCCCGCGAATGTGGTGGCGATGGCCACGCCGGCGAAAAACATCACCAGCGGCAACCCGACAATGGCCGCGCGCAACCAGAAGGAGAACAGCAGCGGAATGACCGCGCAGGCGATCGCCAGCAACGCCTGGAGGCGCGGATCAGAAAGACGCATCGGACGGTCCGGCGCCAGCTCCGCGCGCCACGTCGTCGGCCCACGCCACAAGGCGGCGCATCAGGGCCAGCGCCTGCTCCTGATCGAGGGCGATGACGACCGGATCGCAATTGGCGAACCTGGGATCGAAGCGCAACTGCACGCGGCCATCGCCATAGGGATCGGAAACGCCCACGCCAACCGCTTCGATCGCCATGCGTAACCCGCCGGACGACGCCGGCGGGGCTGGCGGCGGCGCAGCGCAGAGGGACGCCCGCGCCAGGCCGGCCAGCGCGTCACGGTCCGCGAACACATCCGTCGCGGCAGAACCGGAGGTCATCGCCAGGGCGCCGAACAGAGCCGGCGGCGGCGCGCCTGCAGCGGCGGCGAGCGGCTGGAGCCAGGCCTGAAGGGCGGGATCGAGCGTCTCGCCGCCAGCATTGGGCGACGATGGCGCCGCGCCATCCAGGCCATCCGGCGCCGGCGGCGCGGCGTGGAGGGAAACGCCCGGCGGATCGTCAGCTATTGGCGCGGCGCCTGGGCCAGGCTCCTGATGGGCATCCGGGCTGGTGGTCCCAAAGGTTCGCACCGTGGGCGACAGGGTAACGCGCATCGTTCTGCTCCAGGCGCGGAAAGCATACGGACGCCGGGGGCCGGAGCCAACTGTCCCGCGGCATTTTGAACGTGGTTTCATCATCAAACCACGCCGGGTCACGCCACTGGCGCCCTTGCGGAAGGTTGTGCCAACGCCAGCAATCCGCAGGCGGGCGCGCGGACAAGCCCGGCCCGTATCCCGCCCTCATTATCCCAGGGGCGGGGCGTCATCGCCCCGGACAATATCAAAGGTCAGCAACGGTCCGCTGTGAACAGAGCCCGCGAGCCGGTGTCCGGCTTCATGCACCATGTGGGGAATGTCGATCGCCGCCATGGGATCGGTGCAGCGCACGCGCAGGCGCGCGCCCGGCGCCATGCCGGCCAGCTCACGCCGGGCGTAGAGCACCGGGAGCGGACATTTCAGTCCGCGCAGGTCAAGTTCACGCAAAGTTGCTCCGCCATCGTCCGTGTCACGCATGTGCGACGACGTCATGTCTCCTCTCCATCATCCAGAACCGCGGGCGGCGCCCGCCACGCCGTCAATAAGGGACCGGGCGGCGCGACGTCAAAACATCAGCGGCCCCCAATGCGGGCCGCCCCCCAAAATATCCGCCGCTCGCGCACCATCGGGCTTGACGGGGCGCCCAGGGATTTGAACTAGTTGTCCCCGTCCGGAAGCGCGTCCCGGTCCGCCAGCCGGAACCGCGCGGCGCGCTTCCAGATCCGCCCTGGGGCGCGCCTGCCCTGTCCGGGGCCGCGCATGCGCCCTGTTCCCGATCCCTCGCATTTTCCATGCGCTGACCGACGTCACGCCGCACCGGAAAGTGCCATAACAATCTGATTTCAGGCAACTTCCACGCAAAAGCAGCATCCGTTTTTGCCGGCGTTGCGCAGCAGGAAAGTCTCCATGTCCCAGCCGATCAGCGCGGAAGCCGCCGCCCGCCTTGCCGACCTGCGCGGTGAAATCGACCGCATTGACGCGGAGATGCACGCCCTGCTGATCGAACGCAGCCAGATCATCGACGAGCTGATCACGGTCAAAAGCACCCAGGCGTCGGGCTCCGCCTTCCGCCCTGGCCGCGAAGCCTCGATGATGCAGGCCATCGCCCGCCGTCACACCGGCTCGCTGCCGCTCGACACCGCCGAAGGCATCTGGCGGGTGATCATCGCCACGTTCACCTGGATGCAGGCGCCGTTCAACGTGCATGCGGACATCAGCTCCGGCGATGGCCCGATGCGCGACAGCGCCCGGTTCCATTTCGGCTTCACCGTGCCCTATCTGCCCCATGGCAGCGCCGCCGACGTCATCGCGGCGGTGGGTCGCTCGGCCGGCGACGTGGGGATTTTCCGCGCCGACAGCGGCGTCGGCTCCCTCCCCTGGTGGGATGCGCTGACCGACGCCGCGGCGCCGAAGATCATTGCCCGCCTGCCGTTCATCGAGCGGCCGGACCATCCCGCCGGCACGCCGGTGTTCGTGGTGTCCAAACCGCTGGCCGATGCGGCGGTGCGCGAAACCATCCTCTACGCCGCCCGGGTGGAGCGCTGGCCGGAGAACGCCGCCGCCGCGCTGACCGGCGTGGGCGCCGAGGTCATCGGCAGCGCCGGCGCGTCCGGCGGGCTGTCGCTGCTGATCGCGGCGCCCGGCGCGCTGGCGCCCGACGACCTGGCCGCCGCCCTGCCCCAGGCCGCGGGCCGGGCCGCGCTGACCGAAGTGGGCAGCCACGCCGACCGCTTCCGCATGACGTGAGCCGGGCGCTGCGCCGGCGCGCGATCTTTTCCGAAAAGTGGTTCCCACTTTTCGCCGATCTGCTCTATAGCTGCCGGCGTCCAACTGGAGTTCAAGCTGATGGCCAATTCAGAGGCCCGCCCTGTTCCGCGCCCCGGCGTGCTGTCGATCGCCCCTTATGTCCCGGGCCGCAGCGAAGCCCCCGGCGCCGCGAAAGTCTACAAGCTCTCGTCCAACGAAACGCCGCTGGGCCCCAGCCCGCACGCCATCGCAGCTTACCGGAACGCCGCGGACCATCTGGAAGCCTATCCCGACGGCGCGGCGACGCGCCTGCGCGCCGCCATCGGCGCCCGCTATGGCCTCGACGCCAGCCGCATCATCTGCGGCGCCGGCTCCGATGAGCTGCTGAACCTGATCGCCCACACCTATATCGGCCCGGGCGATGAGGGCCTGTTCAGCCAGCACGGCTTCCTTGTCTACAAGATCGCCATCACCGCCGCCGGCGGAACGCCCGTGGTCGCGCCGGAGCGGAATTACACCACCGATGTCGACGCCCTGCTCGCCGCCGTGACCGAACGGACGAAAGTGGTGTTCGTCGCCAATCCCAACAATCCCACCGGCACTTACATTCCGCACGACGAAATGGCCCGGCTGCGCGCCGGCCTGCCGCCGCACGTTTTGCTGGTGATCGACGCCGCCTACACCGAATATGTCCGGGCCAATGACTACAGCTCGGGCCTGGAGATGGCGGCCAGCCTGCCCAACGTGCTGATGACGCGCACCTTCTCCAAGATCCACGGTCTGGCCGGGCTGCGCATCGGCTGGGCCTTCGGCCCGGCGGAGGTGATCGACGCGCTGAACCGGGTGCGCGGCCCCTTCAATGTCAGCGCTCCGGCGATCGCCGCCGGCGTCGCCGCCATGGAAGATCCGGCGCACGAGGCGCGCGCAGCCGAGCACAACCTGACCTGGCTGGCCTGGGTGACCGAACAGGTGCGGGCGCTCGGCCTCGACGTCACCCCCAGCGTCGGCAATTTCGTGCTGATCCATTTTCCGGACACGCCCGGCGGGACGGCGCGCGACGCTGATGAATTCCTGCTGAAGCGCGGTCTGGTGCTGCGCGCCGTGGCGTCATACGGCCTGCCCAACGCCCTGCGCATGACCATTGGTTCGGAAGAAGCCAACCGTCTCGTCATCGACGCCTTGCGCGACTTTCTGAAGCGGTGACGTGAGCGACATGGGCAGCCACCTCGTGGACGCAACAGCAGCAGCAACCGCCGGGGCGCCCGTGGTCAAGGCGCCCATGGTCAACCGGCTGGCGATCATCGGCATCGGCCTCATCGGCTCCTCGATCGCGCGGGCGGCGCGCCAGCATGGCCTCGCCGGCGCGATCGCCATCGCCGACGACAGCCTGGAGGCGGCGGCCACCGCCAGCCGGCTCGGCCTTGGCGATGCGTGCGGGACCGACGCCGCGGCGGCGGTCGCGGACGCGGACCTGGTGATCCTGTGCGTGCCGGTGGGCGCCATGGGCCAGGTGGCCGCGGCCATCGCCGGCGCCCTGAAGCCTGGGGTGATCGTGTCGGACGTGGGATCGGTCAAGGGCGCCGTCATGGCGCAGCTCGCGCCGCACCTGCCGGCAGGCGTGCATCTGGTCCCCGCGCACCCGGTGGCCGGCACCGAGAACTCCGGCCCGGAGGCGGGTTTCGCCACCCTGTTCCATAATCGCTGGTGCATCGTCACGCCGCCAGAGGGCGCCAGCCAGCAGGCGGTGGACACGCTGTGCGCCTTCTGGACCGGCATGGGCGCCAATGTGGAGACGATGAGCGCTGAACGGCATGATCTGGTGCTCGCGGTCACCAGCCACCTGCCGCACCTGATCGCCTACAACATCGTCGGCACCGCCGCCGACCTGGAGCAGGTGACGCGCTCGGAAGTGATCAAGTTCTCCGCCGGCGGCTTTCGCGACTTCACCCGCATCGCCGCCTCCGACCCGACCATGTGGCGCGACATCTTCCTGAACAACAAGGACGCCGTGCTGGAGATGATCGGGCGCTTCAACGAGGACCTCGCCGCGCTGGCCCGGGCGATCCGCTGGGGCGACGGCGACGCGCTGTTCGAGCTGTTCACGCGCACGCGCGCCATCCGGCGCGGCATCATCGACAGCGGCCAGGAAACCGCCGAGCCGGACTTCGGCCGCCGCCACGAGGATGACGCGACGGCGTGACTTGGCCCCCACCGCCTGAACGGTCGGGCGAAACGGCAAGGTATTCCAGCCCGGCGACGTCCCGCCGGGCTGTTTTTCGCGCGCTGGCCGTCAGTACAGCGGCGACAGGCGCATCACCGGAAACGGGCCAATCATCAGCCGGCCATCGGCGAAGACCAGCGGCGGCATCGGCGTCAACGCCGGCGCCGGCGGCTGACCGTCCGCCGCGTCGCCGGGGCGCTGCGCGCCCTGGCCGCCGCCGAGCATGGCCAGCCCGCCCGCCAGCAGGCCGCCCATGCCGCCACGCCGGCCTGTGAAGCGCGCCAGCAGTTCAGAAACGCCGGCGGCCTTCATGTCCAGCTGGCCCGACAGGCGGCGCAGATCATCAACGCCCAGTTCGCCGCGCGCTTCGATGATCTGATCGCCGCGCGTCAGCTTCAGCAGCGCCACCTTCAGCCGGCCGCCGGCGGCGCGCCACGCGTCGATCTGGGCGGGGCCCGCGCCTTTCACGAAAACCCCGGCATGGTCGAGCCCGGCCTGCAATTCGATGTTGGCGGGCGCCGGATTGCCCAGCAGGGCGTCCGCCGCCGGCGCCGTCGCCTTCACCAGTTGCGACGCCACATCCCACATCTCCTGGTCGCCGGAGGCGGCGGGGTCAGGTCGCACGTGCGCTTCCCAGGCCTCAGCACGCCCGAGCAGGGTCTCGCCGCCATTGCTGTCGAGGACGGCCAGCACCGGCTTCTTCATGTAAACCGACAGGCGGGAGAAGGCCTTCGCCGTTCGCCGGACGCTGAGGGAAAAGCCCTCCCAACCGAGGCGAAACGCCTCGGGGCGCCCCTCCTCGCGCACCGTCACCGGCCCGGTGAAATCCAGCACCACCAGGTTCGGGTCATAGATCTGCGCGACAGCCCTGAAGCTGGCCATCTCGCCCTGGATGCGGCGGCCGTCGCCAAGCCGGCCATCGAAAGTGGGACGGGTGCAGGAAATCTCGAACCGCAGGGGGAAGCCGGACAGGGCGCGATCCGGGCAGGTCCACTGGCGGCCGCGCCCCGCTTCCGTCGTCAGCCAGGCGTCCACCGCGTCATCGACCCGGTCCCGGGCAATGAACCAGAAGGCCGAAACGCCGGCCGCCAGCACCAGCAACAGGATGTAGGGCAGATAAAGCGCCCAGCGGGCCACCCTGCGGGGGGCTGGTGATACGCGTTGTTCGCTCACGCGATTCTCCCTGAAGCGATTTGCTGGCGCGGCGACGTCCGCCCCCCGCCGAAACTGCATGGAACCAAAGGACAGGACAAATCCCGGCCGAGGCTGACCGGAATTTGCGTCGCGGCGGCGGCAAAATCCTGGCAGGCCGGGTTGTGTTCCCGGTGAGCCACGCCAACGCCCGCGCGCTACATCAATAACCGCAACATCCGCCGGGCGCCAGGCGGGAAAACCCGCGTCCGGCGGTCCCGGACCGAACAATCCGGCGCCGGCTCCTCATGGGGCGCGCGCTTCCCGCCTCGCCCAGCCCCACCTTGCAGCCTCACGCTGCCCATCCCGCCGCCAGCCCGCATGAGAAAGCAAGCGGGAGCCCGCCGGGTTGTTGCCTGTGGAACGGCCGGCCGCGCATACGCCGGACGACAGACGCGGCTCCAGGCGCGGCGGACCAGCGCCCGCTTTATGTCGGGAAGCAAACCCCGTATGACACGCCCCGGATTGTCACGTCCGACCTCTTCGGGATAGCGGATCGCTGTCCACGAAGAGAACGCGTCAAATCAGCAATATCGCGCACTTCCGGCGAACCGGGCGTCACCGCAGGCCGCTGCGGCGGCCGGCACGGCCGCCTGGGGCAGGTTCCGGCAGGACGCGACGCGCTCATTCTGTACTTTCCCGGCGAGGCGGGCGTCATGACGGAAGCTTCTGAGGATCTGTGGGTGTTCGGCTACGGTTCGCTGATGTGGCGTCCCGGTTTCGACTATCTTGAGCGGCGCGCCGGCCTGGTGCGCGGCTATCACCGGTCGCTCTGCGTTTACTCCTTCCACCACCGTGGCACGCCGCAGGAGCCGGGGCTGGTCATGGGGCTGGACCGGGGCGGCTCCTGCCGGGGCGCCGCATTTCGCGTCGCCGCCGGAAAACGGGCCGACACCATCGCCTATCTGCGCGAACGCGAGCAGGTCACCGGCGTTTATCTGGAGCGCAACGCCGCCGCCCGGCTTGACAATGGGCAGACCGTGCCGGCGCTGGTCTATGTGGTGGACCGCCGCCATGAGCAATACGCCGGCAGGCTCGACGTGGACGAGGTCGTCGCCATCGTGCGGCGCGGCCGTGGCGTTTCGGGCTACAATCCAGACTACGTGCGCAACACCCAGAGCCACCTGGTCGACATGGGCGTCCACGACCCGTGGCTCACGCAGATCGTCAACCGGCTGGACCAGGAGGTCTGACGGGCGAGACCTGGCGCGGCATGGACTGGAGCCGACGGCGCTTGCGCCCCCGGCGACGCAAGCAGCCCCTCGCCGCCTGGCTTCAGGCAATCAGATCCAGCAACGTGCGCTGGCGGGCGACGGGATCGCGCGCCAGCAGATGCACGTGCAACTCCGTGGCGCCCCGCTGGCGCATGGCGGCGACCCAGCGCCCATTGCCGCCGGCGGCCCCCGCCTGACCGCTGTCGCGCCCCTCCAGCAGCACGGAGCGGCCACCCGCGTCACGTTTGACGGCGAACAGCAGCGCGCCGTCGTATTCACAGGCGGGATCGGCCCCGTCGAGCGCATGCACCGACACGATATAACGCCGGCCTGAGCGGCCGAGCCAGGCGCGGAAATGGTCGCCAAGACCGTCTCCGGCGGCGTTCGCGTCTCCGGGCCCGAGATCAAGGGCAAGCGCCTCCTCGCGGGCGGCGCTGGTCGCGGCCGGGGCCGTGTCGGCGATCCGCCGCGTCTCGCCGGCGCGGGCTGGCGCAGGAGCCGGCGGCGATGGCCGGAGCAACGGCCATGTCCGGGAACCGCATTCCCCCCGGAGCTGCCCCTGAAAGGGAAGCGACGGGCGGTTGCGCGTAGCTGGAAAACGGATGACGGAGGCCATGACGCGCCTTCCCAAAACATGGTTAACTTGAACAAAAAGAGAACAAATTGTCCTTTGGGTCAAGCGCCGCGTCAGGTCAGGCGTTGGAAGAAGAATTGTCGTTTCAAATCAAGCGCGCGGCGGCCATGCGCGCCGGAGCGACTGGCGGCTGCCGCCGGTCGCTCCGGCCCGGTCGGGACGCGAATCACCGGCGCCAATCATGGCGCGTGCGCATCCGCATGACGGGCGTCGCCAAGGCGGGCGGCGGGATCGCGTCAGCCGCGTCGCCCCTCGACCAGCAGGCGGTCGCTGGGCGGTTCAATGGCGGCGATCAGGGCCGGGATAATTTCCGTGCGCGGCAGGTCGGCCGGCAGCGGCGGCAGCACCTCGATGACCGCAACGCCCGGCCGGAAGGCCAGGCTGCGGCGCGGCCAGAACAGGCCCGTGTTGAGCGCCACCGGCAGGCAGGTCGCTCCGAGCTGGCGGTACATCTGGACGATGCCTGGCTTGTAGTCCGGCTCCGCCCCCGGCGCGCGGCGGGTTCCCTCGGGGAAGATAATGATCTGGGAGCCATCGGCGATCGCTTCCTTCGCCTCGTGCATCATGGCGCGCAAGGCTGAGGCGCCCGCGGCGCGATCGACGCCGATATGGCCCATGCGGGTGATGTACCAGCCGAAGATCGGAATGCGGGTGAGCGACTTTTTCAGGATGAACACCGGTCGCTCAAACACCAGCATCAGCGCCAGGGTTTCCAGCGCCGACTGGTGCTTGGAAGCCACCAGCAGCGCGCCGCGCGGCGCCAGCCCGATGTTGCGGAACTCCACCTTCACCCCGGCCGTCAGGCGCAGCAGCAGCAGCGTGCAGCGCACCCAGGCGCGAATGACCTTCATGAACACATCCCGCCCCATCAGCGCGAACGGCAGCACCGCCACGGTCCAGATGGCGGTGTTGATGTAGAACAGGGTGAGAAACAGGACGGCGCGGAACGTCTGCATGGGCGGCGGCTTTCCGTGTCGCGCGGACGGCCGGATCAGGTCAGACGGGACCGGAGGGACGCGGCGTCGCGGGGAAGTGCTGTCGCCGGCTTTCCACGCCAGCGCGCGCCAGTCAACCGCCGGTGGAGCGATCGGCGAACCAGGCGCCGGAGAACAGCGGCTTGCGGCCGCCGGCCATCAACGACATGGGCGCGTATTCGGGGTCGCTTTCCAGGCGGGTGCGCACCAGCGCCACGAGATATTTGCCATACTCCGCCAGCAGCAGGCGCGCCGACGCGGGGCTGCGCCACCAGGTATCGGGATCGACCGAACCGGTGACGACCGCGTAGGGCTTCAGTTCGTAATCGGAGAGGATGCTGCGCATTTCCACGAGGGCGCGCGGCATGTGATAGTTGCTGGTGACGACAATCAGCGTGCGGAAGTCATGCTCCCGCGCCCAGCGGCGCGTCTCGATGGCGTTGCCGATGGTGTTGCGGGCGCGGTAATCCAGATCGACGCAGCAGTTGAACAGCTTCGCTGCCTCCGGGTTCTGGCTCGCCAGCCGGGCGCGCGTCGTGCGCGCATAAACGCCGGAAACCAGCAGCCGCCGGGCGTGTCCCCCGGCCAGCAAGGCCACCGCGCCATCCACCCGCTGCGCGCCGCCGGTGAGCACAACGATGCCGTCGGCCGGCGCCAGCAACGGCGCGCCCGAACGGGGAATCGCGGAAAGGAACAGGAAGAACCCGGCCATCACCGCCAGGACGCCGACCGCGAACAGGCCAGCCGCAGCTTTCACAGCGAAGCCAACCATCTGGCGGATCCGCCGCGTCGCCATGGCCGACCGTAACCCGGACGTGCGGACTGGCCACCCCCCGGCATACGTCGGCCCTGCTGTCCATCGCATGAGCATCATCACACGAACCAGTATGACCGAGAATGCGGCAGCGTGAAGGCAAATTGGTTAATTTATTGTTAATAATGGTATTTTTAGATCAATCGCTTGTCACATTACAGACAATGTCACTCAAGTTCACGCAGATGCCGGGTGACTGTTATGCGCGACATGATCGCCGTCACTGCCGCCACAATACCTGCAATTGCAAGCACCGCTGCGTAACCCTGCCAGCCAACTTCAAAGGCGCCGAACAGCGCCTCAAGCTGATCGCCGCCGGCGCCAGCCCGCCAGACGCCAGCCGCGACGCCAAGCGCCGCCACCAGCGCCAGCGCGGCGACGCCGCCGACCAGGCCGCCTTTCAGGCCGAGCCACAGGAAGCGGGACTGGAACTGGCGGGCGATGTAGCTGTCATTGGCGCCGACGAAGTGCAGCACCTCGACGATCTCGCGGTTGCCGTCCATGGCGCCGCGCGTGGCGAACGCCACCGCCAGCGCCGCCGCAACCAGAACCAGCAGCACCAGCACCACGCCAATGATCACCACCGTGCCCGCCATCGTGGCCAAACGCGATATCCAGGCCTGGTGATCATCGAGGCTGGCGGTGGGCACCTCCTGCAAGGCCTTGCGCAGCGCCGCCAGGTCCGGTTTCACGTCGCCGGAAAGGCGCAGCACGATGAGGCGCGGCACCGGCAGTTCGGCGAAACCGAGCGAGCCGCCAAGCCACGGCTCCAGCAGCCGCTCGGCCTCGCGACGCGAAAACACCCGCACGCTGGCGACGCCAGGGGCCGCCCGGGCGATGGCCGCGGCCCGGTCCACGTCGGCCTCGATATTGCGCTGCGCCACCGGGCGCACCTGGATGGTCATCTCACGCGCCACGTCGGCGCGCCAGTCGGCCGAGGCGCGGGCCAGCAGCACGGCGGCGCAGGCCGTGAGAGCGGCGAGGAAGGTGAGGATAGCGATGACCGTGACCAGGGCCCGGCCGGCGATGGACCCGGCCGGAACCAGCGTCTGGCCACGGCTGAGGGCGACGGGAGCGGGATCGCGCGGCGACGCGGGCGGGGTCGCCGGGGGCGGATTGCGCAGGGTGGTGGAACGTTTGTCGTCCATGTCAGGTCCGCTCCGCCCGATAGCTGGCCCGATAGCTGGACCCGGCGCCAGCGCCGCCGGCCACAACCCGCACGCGATGGAAAATCCGGTGATCAATCATAGATGTGCAGCCGCCCTTCCCCAAGCACCAGCCGGCGCGCATCCACCTGATCCATCAGTTGCAGGTCGTGCGTGGCGATCAGCACCGAGGTGCCAAGACGATTCAGCTCAATGAACAGTCGCAGCAGACGCCGGCCGAGGCCAGGATCGACATTGCCCGTCGGCTCGTCCGCCAGCAACATCTCGGGCCTGACGATCAGGGCCCGGGCAATGGCGGCGCGCTGCTTCTCACCGCCGGACAATACGGGCGGAAGCACGTGCATGCGCTCGCCAAGACCAACCCAGCGCAGCAGCTCCACCACTTCAGAGCGATAGCACGCCTCCTCCCGCCCCTGCACCCGCAGCGGCAGGGCGACATTCTCATAGGTGGTCAGGTGGTCGAGCAGGCGGAAATCCTGAAACACCACGCCCATGCGGCGGCGCAGGCCGGTCAGCGCCTCGCCGGAGATGTGCGACACATCCTGGCCGAAAACACTGATAAAGCCGCGCGTCGGCTTCAGCGCCAGCAGGATCAGGCGCATCAATGTGGTCTTGCCGGCGCCGGATGGGCCGGTGAGGAACTGGAACGAACCTGGCTCGATGGAGAAGGTCAGATCGCGCAGCACCTCCGGTCCCATGCCATAGCGCAGGCCCACATTCTCGAAGTGCACGACAGCGGCCTTGCGGGCGGCGCCAGCCTGAAGGGCGCCAGACGAAGCGGAAGATGTGTGCGCGCGACCCTCATGCCTTGCATCGTCACGCCCTGCATTCTGGCTTTTCATGTCGGTTCCGGCTTGAGGGACAGGCAGGGCGGGCGGGGCGCCAGCCTGGACGCGGCGCGATTCTGACGGCTGGCCGGCGGACGCGCAAGGCGCCCGCCTTCCTGAAGCATCTGGAAGGGATAACCACGGGCGCGGCGGGCTGGCGCGCCACCAGCAGTGGGGGCAGGATTGTGTTCAGATTGGGGAAATGTCCAGCGCCGATGCGTCCGCCCCCGTATTCCACATGACGCGGCCGCGCGCAGCGCCATTGCCCTGTCGCGGCGCCGACACAAAGATAGGTCCATGTGCGGCGTGGCCGCGAATCACCGCCGCGCGGCGCTGATCGGGCTGACGCGGCGTCGGCTGCGGCTGGAGCGCCCCGTCCGGGGCCCCTTCCGGGCCGGGCGTACGTCAGTTTTCTGGCTGAGCTTTCTGGCCTTGGAGCCCCTCGCGCTGGCTGCGCATGCAAAGGGCCCCAGCCCCGCCGGCGACCCGCATGCCGGGTGTGCGACCCATTTGGGGATCGCGCATGATGGTGATCCGCCTGACTGAGGCGCGTGATCCAGCGCGATCCGGAAGGAGAAATGTATGGTTATTCCGGCGGAAACGCGCATCCGCGTGCTGTTCGACGCGGCGACGATCGCGGCCCGCAATCGGGAAATCGCCGCGGAGGTCGCCGCGTCGAAACCGGTCAACCTGCTGGTGGCCCCGGTGCTCAAGGGCTCGTTCATGTTCGCGGCCGATCTGCTGCGCGAGCTGCATGCGGTCGGCCTGACGCCGCAGGTGGAGTTCCTGCAACTGTCGAGCTATGGCGCCGGCGTCAGTTCATCAGGCCAGGTGACCATGCTGCGCGACCTGGAAAGCAGCGTGAAGGGGCGCGACGTGCTGCTGGTCGACGACATTCTCGAATCAGGCCGCACCCTCGCCTACGCCAAGGACCTGCTGGTGGCCCGCGGCGCCCGCAGCGTGAAGTGCTGCGTGCTGCTGGAAAAACCGACGAAGCGCGCCGTCAACGTCACGCCGGACCTGGTGGGCTTTCACTGCCCGGATGTGTTCGTGGTCGGGTATGGCATGGACGTGGCGCACAGCTGCCGTGAACTGCCCTACGTTGGCGTCATCGAGAGCTGACGCGGGAGCAGCATCGCGCCGCGCCAGCTCCACAGCTCCACGCCCGCCCCATGGCGGGCGTTTTTTCATGCTGCGTTTGCAACTGGCGTTTTCATGGCTGGCGCCGGACACCAGCCGGATCAGCCGTTGAGCTTCCAGATGGAGAAGTTCAGCAGCGTCGCGAACGCGACCCAGCCAAGCAGTGGAACCAGGCAAAAGGCGGCGACCCTGTCGAGGCGCCGGAACACCGACACCGTCAGGACGATGAAAAACAGCTGGATGACAATGTTCACCAGCCCGAGCAGCGGGCTGTGGGCGCCAAAGAACAGCCACGACCAGCCGGCGTTGAGCGCCAGCTGGATATAAAACAGCGTCACGCCGAGGCCCTTCCCCACCGTCTCCTTCGGCAGGTTCAGCACGCGCCAGATGGCGAAGGCCATCAGGGCGTACAGCAGCGTCCACACCGGCCCGAACACGGCGTTCGGCGGATTGAAATGCGGCTTGCGCAGACCCGCGTACCAGGGCTCCAGATTGGGAAACGTGGCGATCTGCCCAAGCACCAGGGTCAGCAACACCGGCGCGATGGCGATGGCGTAAATTTTCCAGGGCGCCATCGGCGGCTTCGCAGGGGCCTGGCTTGCCAGCTGTCCGTCATTTCCGCTCATGCGCCGTCCGTTTCTTTCCGGTTGCTGGCGATCGCCCGGCCTTGCGCGCCACGGGTCAGGACCACGCCCCTGCCATTGCGGACCGCTCTTCGCATGCGCCGGCGATTTCGCCAACTGCGGAAGGTCGCCGGCATACCCCCCAGAAACAGTTGATGCCCCGGCGGGGTTCCGGGGCATCGATGTCTTGACCGTGTGACCGGCAGGCGCGCCCTGATTGGGCGCCGGCCGGACCGCCTTCAGCGCTGGCGCTCGAGCACGCTCACGTAATTGGCGACGGCGGCGCCGCCCATGTTGAAGATGCCGGCGGTGGTGGCGCCGGGAATCTGGATGCCGCCGGCTTCGCCGGTGAGCTGCATGGCGCACAGCGCATGCATGGAGACGCCGGTGGCGCCGACCGGGTGCCCCTTGGCCTTCAGGCCGCCCGAGGGGTTCACCGGCAGCTTGCCGTCCTTGTAGACCCAGCCTTCGTCAAGGGCGCGTTTGCCCTGGCCTTCCGGCGTCAGGCCCATCGCCTCGTATTCAATAAGCTCGGCGATGGTGAAGCAGTCGTGGGTTTCAACCAGAGACAGGTCGTCGATCTTCAGGTTGGCCTGGCCGAGCGCCCGGCGCCACGCCTCCGTGCAACCCTCGAACTTGAGGATGTCGCGCTTCGACATGGGCAGAAAGTCCTGCACATGGGCCATGCCGCGGAAGCCAACGGCGCGCTTCATGGTGCGGGCAGTCTCGCCATCGGCGATGATCACGGCGGCGGCGCCGTCGGAAACCAGCGAGCAGTCGGTGCGCTTCAGCGGGCCGGCGACGTAAGGGTTCTTTTCGCTCTCGTTGCGGCAGAAGTCGAAGCCGAAATCCTTGCGCATCTGGGCGTAAGGGTTATCGACGCCGTTCTTGTGATTCTTGGCGGCGATCTGCGCCAGGGCGTCGAACTGCTCGCCGTGACGCTCGAAATAGGCGTGGGCGATCTTGCCGAACACGCCGGCGAAGCCGGCCTGGGTCTCGCCGTCTTCCTTCAGGTAGGAGGCGCGCAGCAGGTTCTTGCCGACCTGGGGACCCGGCGTGGTGGTCATCTGCTCAACGCCGACGACGAGCACGATCTTGCCGGCTTTCGCCTGAATGGCCTTCACGGCCTGGTGCACGGCGGCCGAACCGGTGCCGCAGGCGTTCTCAACGCGCACGGTTGGCTTGAAACGCAGATTGTCGTCGGCCTGGAGCACCAGCGAGGCGGTGAAGTCCTGCTCCGAGAAACCGGCGTTGAAATGGCCGAGATAGATTTCGTCGATGTCCTTCGGGCCGACGCCGGCGTGCTCCATCGCCTCGCGGGCCACGCGCACCACCAGACTCTCAACCGTCTCGGTGTCGAACTTGCCAAAGGGCGTGTGCGCCCAACCCACGATCGCTGCAGTCATCGTCTGTTCCTTGCATCATGCCCGGCGTGCTGGCCCGGTTCCCCGGCCCGATCAATGATGTGTATCTGCACGCATGGCGTTTCAACCGCACAATAGTGCGTTATCGGGACAATGGGAACGCGCCACGATCGCCCAGGCCGCCGGGGCGGCGACCGGCTGGAAAAAACCGGAAAAAAGCCCGGCGGCCGGGGCCGCCAGGCTTCTGGATTTCAGTGCGCGCCTGGCGCGCGCGACGGCCGGACGCGTCAGAAAATGCTGGCCGGCGTGCCGAAGCGGTAATTGACGCCCAGCGAGACGATATCCACATGCGCCTTCGCGGAGCCGACCCACGGCAGGCCGACGTATTGCGGATGGCCAGGAACGATGCGGATCGACGCCGGTTCGCCAAACAGGTGGGCGTAGGACACGTCGAGGCTCAGCGCCTCGTTCAGGCGCCAGCCGAGGCCAACCGAGGCGGACAGGCGGTTCGTATCCGGAAGGCGCACGTCGCGCACGCGGTTGCTGACCGGCGACCATTCGTAGCCGAGGCCGGCGCGCAGGGTGAGTTGCGGCGACCACGCGTATTCGACGCCGGCCGACGCCATGTAGCCGTCCTTGTAGGCGAAGGGCAGCGCCTCGGAGACGACGCCATTGATGCGCACCGGCACGTAGCCAAGCCGGCTCCAGTTGGTCCATTCGAAGCCAGCCAGCACCGTCCATTGCTCATTGAGCTTCTGGCGCACGCCGACGGTCAGGACTTCCGGCGTGTTCAGAGGCGCCTTCGCCTTCAGGCTGAGCGGACCGGCGCCAGGAATGAACGGGCCGGTGGCGCTGCCCTTGACGTCCTGGTGGACGGCCGAGCGGAAGCCAATGCCGATGGTGGTGTTGGGCCCAGGCGTGATGGTGGCGCCCAGCATGTAACCGACGCCCCACCCGTCTGCGTCGAGCGCCACGCCGGTGGCCGCGGGGGCGACGCCGGCGGCCTGGGTCAGGCGCACGTCCATGTACTGGGCGGTGACGCCAACGCCGAGGCTCAGCCAGTCGGTCGCCTTGACGGCGATCATCGGCGACACCGACATGCCGAGCACCCGCGAGGTGCGGCCATAAACCTGGCCAGACCAGGTGTAATCGGATTTGGTGGACAGGCCGAAAGGCGCGCCCGCCGACACGCCGATCCAGACGCGATCGTTGATCTGGTAGGCGGCGACAGAAGACGCCAGCACGCCGCTGAGGCCGATGTCGCGGCCGGGGCCAAGCGCCCAGGTCGGCGTCGCCGGGTCAGCGGTGATGTTGGCGTAGGGCGCGATGGCGGTGAAGCTGTTGGCGGTGTTGAAACCGCCGAAGCCGGTGATGATCGCCGGGTTCCAGTAACCGGCCGACAGGCCGCCGCCGCCCGCCGCGACGCCGGCGAAGGACAGGCCAAGACCGGCGGCGCTCTGTTCGCGCAGGGCGAAGCCGCCGGCCATGGCGCCGCCAGAGGACGCGAGCACGGCGCACCCGGCAAGCAGCGCGGCGCGGATGCGGAAGCGCCGATGCGCTGGCTGGCGGGCGTTCATCATGGTCTGCATTCCCTGTTCAACTGGCGGATATGCGGGCGCCGCCGCGCCGGATGACCGGCAGTGACGCGCGGCCGGAGCCCAAACTTCAGGTGACCGTGCCGCCATGGCGCAGGCGAAACAACTCACATCTGGCGACATGCGCACATTCGGCCGCGGGTGTTGTATCGCGGTCAACACGCCGGAGCGCGACCTGCCGGATCGCCCGGATGCCCCCCTTCACCCCCAGGTCGCGAGCAGCGCGGCGACGCCGGCGACGATCATCGCCGCCCCCGCGATTTCCCGCAGGCCTGGCGCTTCGTGGAAGACGCGACGCGAAACGATCTGCGCGAACACCACCTCCAGCAGGGCGAGGGTGCGGACATTGGCGGCGCTGGTCAGCGAAAAACCAATGAACCAGCACTGGGAGGCCAGCGCGCCCATCAGGCCGGCGGCCAGGGAGGCGCGCCAGACCCGCACGCTGCCGATAAAGGCCAAGCGATCGAACAGGCCGAGCCAGAGGCCGAGAATCAGGCATTGCAGCCCGAGGCTGGCGACCAGCGCCGTGGACGCGCGGATGACGAAACCACCGTCGCCGAGCGCGAGAATCGCGCCGCGGAACCACACCGACGACAGGGCGAACAGGGCGGCCGAGCCGACGCCGGCCGCAGGCGCCCGCCAGCTTGAGAAAGGCGCCCGCCAGCTTGAGGGAGGCGCCTCCCAACCTGGAGAAGGCGACGCCGCGTCCGCCCGGCCGAGGATCCGCGCCGCAGTTCCGCGCTGCGGTTTCAGCGACATGATGAGCACGCCGGCGCTGGCGACGAGCACGCCGGTCCACGCCATCAGGCCCAGATGATCGCCAAGCACGATGACGCTGAACAGGGCCACCAGCACCGGCTCGGTCTTGGTGTAGGCGATGCCGGTGGCGAACGAGCGCTGGCTGATGGCCCACAGCATCATGGCCGTGCCGAAAATCTGCGCGACGGCGCCGCCAAGGGCATAGAGGAAAAACATCAGGTTCGGCGCCGGCGGGATCTCGCCGGTGACCAGCGTCACCATCGAGAGAAACAGGCAGGCGAACGGAAAACCGTAAATAAAACGAACCTGGGTGGCGCCGGCCGCGCCGATTGCCCCCACCAGCGCGCCCTGCATGGCGTTGCGCGCGGTCTGGGCGCCGGTGGCGGCGAGGGTCGCGACGATCCAGATGGCGGGTCCGCTCAACATGCGTCTGGTCCTGTCCGGTTTGGGCGATGCGCCCGATCCTGGCCGATACGCCCGGCGCCGTCCGGCGTCCACAGCTGCGCCTGTGCCTCATGCACGGCAGGCATGGCCGGCCGGCGGCAGCGGACCTCAGCGCCCTGCCCTCGCCGCATTCGGCGGGTACCAGCCGGTTTCTTCCGGTAAACGGGTTTTCCCGCAAGGGTTTCACTGACGACGCGGCCATGCCGGGCGCGCATGCCGGGCAGCCAGCTTTGCCTTCGCCGGAAACGGCGGCGGAAAACAGCCCGGGTTGCGGGACATTAACGTCGTCTTCTGCAATGATGCGGATGATGACGCATCCTGACGCGCGACAATGCGGTTTGCCGCGCGATATCCGGTCTGATCCCTCACGCGGCCGCGCCATGGCTGGCGGGATCGCCGGCGGAATTCAAACGAGCAGGCGCCTGGACATGAGCCCATACCAGATCCGACCGGCCGGCGAGGTCCATGCAACCAGCCCGGGAGAGGGACAGGCAATGACGCGGATCGAGCGCCCCACCCCGCGTTCGGGCCAGACTCCGTCCGTCCGGACCCGGCTGCGGCGCGGCGGCGCGCTCCTGTTGCTGACCCTAGCGGCCCTGCTGGGCGCGGCGCACGCGCCGGCCACGGCCGGCCCGGTCCTCGTCGCCGACATCGACAGCGGCCGGGTGCTCTACGCCAAACAGGCGACCGACCCGTGGTATCCGGCTTCCGTCACCAAGCTGATGACGGCTTACCTCACCCTGCACGCCCTGCGCTCCGGGCAGTTGCGGCCGGATTCGCCGCTCACCGTCAGCGCCCGCGCCGCCGCCGTGATTCCCTCGAAGATGGGTTTCAAACCCGGCGTTGAAGTCACCGTCGACAACGCGTTGAAGATGATGCTGGTGAAGTCCGCCAATGACATGGCGGTCGTCCTGGCGGAGGGAGTTGGCGGTTCGGTGGAGAACTTCGCCGGGATGATGAACCAGGCCGCCGAAGAGCTCGGCATGGGGCAGAGCCACTTCGTCAACCCCAATGGCCTGCCTGATCCCGGCAACCGGACCAGCGCCCGCGATCTGGCCGTTCTTGCCCGCACGATGCTGCGTCAATTTCCCGAATACGCCCATTATTTCAGCATCGAGGCGGTGCAACTGGGCAAGCGGGTTTTCAAGAACACCAACGGCCTGGTCGGCCGCTATCCGGGCGTCACCGGCATGAAAACCGGTTTCATCTGCTCCTCGGGCTTCAACGTCGTGGCGACGGCGACCCACGGCAACCGCCGCCTCCTCGTCGTGGTGCTGGGCGCCCATTCCGGCGTCGAGCGCACGCTGATCGCGGCGTCACTGTTTGACCGGGGCTTCGCCGACAGCGGCTGGGGCGGCCCTGGAACCCTGGACACCCTGCCGCTGCCCACCAGCGCGACGCCTCCCGACATGCGTGATTCCATCTGCGGAGCCGGTCGCGGAGCCCGCGGCGAAGAAGAGGCCGAAAACGCGCCTCAAAGCGCCAGCCCGCTGTTCGCCCTGTTCAAGGGCGGCGCCAGCGACTGGGAAGCGCCGGTGGCCGGTCGCACCCTGCCGCCGCGCGCCGCGCTCGCCGCCATTCCGGTTTACGTCGGCCGTTACCCGGGCGCCCCCGCCACCGCGGTGGCGGCGCAGCGTGGGCGGGCGCAAAAGGGCGAAACCGCCAGCGCCTACGCCGCCGACGAGGAAACGTCGCCCGGCGCGAAAGCGCTGCAGAAGGTGAAGCGTCCCGCCGCCCGCAGGAACGTCAGCGCCCACAAGGCGCCAGCGGAAGCGAAGCAGAAAGCCGGCAAGGCGGAAGCCGGCGCAAAAGCTCAAGGCAAGAAAGCGGCGGACAAAAAGGCGGCGGACAAGAAAACGCCCGCCAAAAAACCCGCTGAAAAGAACAGGAAGACCTCCGACAATGACGGCTGACGGCGCCCGGCCGGCAGGCCCGCCGCCCCCCCTGCCGCTCATCGTCATCACCGGCTTTCTTGGGGCCGGAAAGACCACCCTGCTCAACCGGCTGTTGCAGGATCCCGCGCTGGCCGACACCGTCGTCATCATCAATGAGTTTGGCGACGTGGGCCTCGACCATCTGTTCGTGGAAGCGGCCGACGAAGGTCTGGTGACGCTGTCGGCCGGCTGCCTGTGCTGCACGGTGCGCGGCGATCTGGTGGCGACGCTGGAGGATCTGCTGCGCCAGCGCGACAATGGCCGCATCGCGCCGTTCCGCCGGGTGGTGATCGAAACCACCGGCCTTGCCGACCCGGCGCCGGTGTTGCAGGCGGTGCTGCGCCATCCCTACCTGCAGGTGCGCTACGCCCTTGCTGGCGTGGTGACGCTGGTGGATGCGGTGAACGGCGCGGCGACGCTCGCGGAGCACCCGGAAGCGGTGAAGCAGGCGGCGGTCGCCGACCGGTTGCTGCTGACCAAGACCGACCTCGCCGCCGCCCCGGCCATCGCGGCGTTGCGCCAGCAGCTGCGCGCGCTCAACCCGACGGCCCGTCTGATCGACGTGCAGGCGGAGGGCGTCGACGGCGCGCTGCTGGCCGGGCTCGGCCCCTTCGGCGTCGACGGCAAGATCGCCGACGTGCGCGCCTGGCTGGACGCCAGCGACGGGGCGAGCGGTCACGATCATCATCATGACCATGACGGGCCTTGCCACGCGGGCTGCGGGCATGGGCATGACCATCATGCCGGTCATCACGGAGGGCGCGATCATCACGCGCATGACGTCAGCCGTCATGGGGCCGATATTCGCACGGTGGCGCTGGTCGAGGAGCGGGCGATTCCGCGCGCCACGTTCGAGATGTTCACGGACCTGCTGCGCTCGGCCCACGGCCCCGACCTGCTGCGGGTGAAGGGGCTGGTCAAGCTGGCCGAGCATCCCGACCAGCCCGTGGTCATTCATGGCGTACAGCACGTGTTCCACCCGCCGCAGACCCTGCCGGCCTGGCCGGACGCAGACCACCGCACCCGCATTGTCTTCATCGTGCGCGGCATGAGCGAGGATTTTCTGCAGCGCATGTGGGGCGCATTCACCGGCAAGCCGGCGGTGGATGCGCCGGACCGCGCCGCCCTGACCGACAATCCGCTAGCGCCAGCCGGGTTCCGTTTTTCCGGATCACGCTGACCGGGCGGGATTTCGGCGTCGCATGGGCGGCGTCAGGTCAGGCCCGGCGCACCGGTCCCTTCTGACCCAGCCAACAGCCACCTTCCCAATCCACCTTCCCAGAGCATCGCGAAAAGGCGGGACGCCCGCGGGAGGCGGCCGCCAAGCCCGACGCCAACGCCGGGCCGCTGCGAAATCCGCCGGCGGCAGCCGTCAGCCGTCAGCGGGCCGGCGCCGGCTTTCTTGCGCCGGTTTTCGGCAGGAACCAGACCAGCAGGCCGGCCAGGGGCAGGAAGGAGCAGATCTGGTAGACCACGCCGATGCTGGTGTGGTCAGCCACCACGCCGAGCAGCGCCGCGCCGAGGCCGCCCATGCCGAAGGCGAAGCCGAAGAACATCCCCGAGATCATGCCGACGCGGCCCGGCATCAGCTCCTGGGCGTAGACGACGATCGCCGGGAAGGCCGAGGCAATGATGAAGCCGATGATCATGGTCAGCACCGGCGTCCAGGCCAGGCTGGCCCAGGGCAGCAGCAGCGTGAACGGCGCGGCGCCGAGAATCGAGAACCAGATCACCGGTTTGCGGCCGAAGCGGTCGCCCAGCGGGCCGCCGGCGATGGTGCCCGCCGCCACGGCCGCCAGATACAGAAACAGGTAGAGCTGCGCCTGCTGCACCGACAGGTGGAACCGGTCGATCAGGAAGAAGGTGTAATAGGTGCTGATCGAGGCGGTGTAGAAGAATTTCGAGAAGATCAGCACGCCCAGCACCACCAGCGCGGTGGTAAGCTGCCGGCGCGACACCGGGCTCTGGCGCGAGGGCTGCACGCCGCTGGCGCGGGTGCGGGCGACATGGTCGCGATACCAGCGGCCCACCAGGTACAGCACGATGATCGCCAGCAGGGCAACGAGCGAGAACCAGGCGACGCTGCGCTGGCCCTGGGGCACGACGATGGCCGCCGCCAGCAGCGGCCCCATGGCCGTGCCGGCGTTGCCGCCAACCTGGAACATGGATTGCGCCAGGCCGTGGCGACCGCCAGAGGCCATACGCGCGACGCGCGAGGCTTCCGGGTGGAACACCGCCGAGCCGAGGCCAACCAGCATCGCCGCGAGCAGCAGCACCGGATAGCTCCACGCCACCGACAGCAGCAGCAGGCCGACCAGGCTGGAGCCCATGCCGATGGCCAGTGAGAACGGGCTCGGCTTTTTATCCGTATAGATGCCGACCAGCGGCTGGATCAGGGACGAAACGGCGTAAAAACACAGGGTGATCATCCCGATCTGGGCAAAATCGAGATGGAACTCCCGTTTGAGAACCGGATAGATCGCCGGCAACACAGACTGGATCAGGTCGTTGAGCAGGTGCGACAGGCTGATGGCGCCCAGCACCTGGAAAGTGGTGCGCTCGGCCGCGGTCTGGCCGGCGTTCTCGGTGGTAACGCTCACGGTCGGCTCCTGCCCTCTTGTCCAGCCGGTTTCGCCGGATTGAAAGGGATGCGCAGATCACGCGCCTGTTTTCAATCGCCCGCCGTCCGTCTGGCGACTTTGCATGGCTGAACTGCATGCGGCGCATTCCTGGATGCCGCCGCGCCCGTGATCGCGGCGCCTGACCTGCGTCGCGATCACAGGCCACAAAAAGATACGGTTTGTTCACCATAAAGGCCGATCCTGGAGCGGCTTTCCGTCATTGTCGCCGGCTGCGCCTGGCCGCACGGACGCCCAACCGATGGCTTGACCCTGATGCGCAAACAATTCCTCTTCGCCACGCGGCGCGTCCTTGTCGCCGGCCTGATCAGCGGCGTCTCCGCCAGCCTGGGATGGAGCGTCGCCGCGACCGCCGGGCCGGCGACACGGGGCGGCTCCTTCGCAGCCAGCTACGCCCTGACGCTCGCTGGCGTCAGCATCGGCGCGGCGAACCTCGCCGCGAAAATCGACAACAGCGGCGCCTATGCCCTCGACATGCACGCCAAGCTGACGGGCCTTGCGGGCGTGCTGGTCAGCGGCAAGGGCGGCGCCCGGGCCACCGGGGTGATCACCGGCGATCGCGCCAGTCCCGCCTCGCTCGCCGTCATCGCGTCCACCGCCAGCGACAAACGCACCCTGCGCATGTCCTTCGCCGGCGGCTCAGTCAGCGCCATCGAAATCAACCCCCCGCTGGAAGACTGGGACCGGCCTGATCGCATTCCCGTCACGGCCAGTCACCGCCAGTCCGTCGTCGATCCGCTGAGCGCCCTGCTGATGCCGGCGCCCGGCAAAAGCCTCGCGGACGCCTGCAACCGCACCATTCCCGTGTTCGACGGCGCGACGCGATTCGACGTGGTGCTGCGTTACAAGGGGACCACAACGATCAGCCAGGGCGGCTACACGGGACCTGCCGCCACCTGCACGGCGCGCTACGCGCCGGTGGCCGGCCACCGCCCGCTCCGTTCGATGACAAAGTTCATGGTGGAGAACACCGACATGGGCGTGACGCTCATACCGGTTGGCGACACCGGCGTTTACGCCCCCTGGCGCATTCATGTGCGCACCACCCTGGGCATGTCGATGCTGCAGGCGACCCGGGTGCACATCGAAGGCCTGCAGGCGGTCGCGTCCCGGCGGGATAAAAAATAAAATGGCAGTTGATCTGCGGCGCGCTTAAAGCCAAGCTTGAGCTATTCACAATGAATTGACCTTCGCGCCGTGCGGGAGGGGGGTCAGGGGCTTGCCAAGCTGGCCAACTGGACCGCAAGCGTAGCAGCAAATATCAGGAAATCGCCCTGCGGATAACCAGGTTCTGACGGCTTGCAGCGACGAAGAACCGGCCCGTACGGCCCGATTTCCCGGCGATGGCGCGCCAGGGGTTTGACGGCGCGCCCGCTGGCGAAACTGATGGCGGGCGCGGCCCGGATATGGATTTCTGCAGGAGGCGCCCCCGCCAGACTGGAAGGGGCGGCGCCTTTGCGACAAGGTAAGATGGGACCGACTGGCGGCGGCCAGGGGCAGCCAACCCGACGACGCCGGGGGCGCGGCACGGTTCAGGTTGATTCCAGGGCGGCGTCGCCATGGTGGAGCACGAATGCGACCATTTCTCTTGCCTGCCCGGACACTGCGCGTCGCCGCCGGCACATCGGCGCGCTGGCGGGCGTCCGTCTGGACATGGGGAAAGCTCGCGATGCCGGCGGTGAGCGTATATTCATGAATCCTGTCGCCCGCTATCGGGACCGGGTGACATCACCGGTCGGACAGTTCGTGGTCGCGGCGGCGCTGGCCATTCTTCCAACGCTACCGCAACTCTATCTGGCGACTTCATTGATCGGGGCGCCGATCATGGCCTACATGCCGGCGACGGCGCTGGCGCGCCATCTGGCCGGGCGCTGGTCTGGCGTGTTCGTCGCCATCGTCGGCTCCCTGGTCTGCGCCTCGCTGATTTTCACGCCGCCATGGAATTTCACCCTCGGCCATACGGTGCAGGGCTATTTCATGCTGGGCCTGTTCATCGTCAGCGTCGGCGCCATTCTGCTGCTGTATGAGGATCGCGGCGACCCCGCGCCCGAACTGGCGGGAACGCGGTTCGCGCCCGGCGCTGCGGGCGCCGACTACCCAACCGGTCATTCCCGGCCAACCGTGACCATCGCCCTGCACGCGCTCAATTCCTGGATCCAGAAGAACGTTTCGGCCACAGGCCGCTCGCTGCGGCTTTATCGGCGCGGCGCCGCGCCCGCCCACATTCTCGCGGCTCCCGGCATCGAGGAGCGGCGCGCGGCCATGCGCAGCATCCATTCCATCATCGGCCGCCTGCCGTTCGATGAAGAGCGCGCGCCAGATCTGCTGGAGCGGGTCGCCCGGATGACCCTGGCGGACGCCAGCGGCGGCCGGGTCAGCCTCGACATCGTGTCCCCCTGGGCGTTCCGGCCGCTGCATGAGCACCAGGTGCACGCCTACATCATGGTGTCGGAGCTGTTGTGGGAGCTGGCGCTCGCCATCCCCGACGGCGGCGCGATCCGCATCGTCGTCCAGAACGCCGGCGAAGACGCGGCGATCCGCCTGCAGATCACCGAAGGCATGCTGGTGCGCGACAACCGCACCCACTACATCAGCACCATGGCCACGACGATCGTGCACAAGATGGCGCGCGACATCGGGGCCCGCTACGAACGCGTCAGCGAGAGCGAGCGCGTGCTGATGATTCCCGTCACCTGATCATCTGACGCGCCCAGCGACCTGGCGCAGGCCTTGGCGCGGCGCGGGCGCGCTGCGGCCTGCTCCAGGGCGCGCCGCCGCCCTCAGGCCCGAAGCCGGCGTCTGGCGGTCAGATGGCCGTCAGACGGCGAACGCCGTCCGCCGCGGGCATCCAGCGCAACTGGTCGCGATCAACCAGATAGTTCACGTGCGCCAGCACCTCGCTGAAGGCAAAGCTGAGCTGATGCGGATCGAGTTCGCGCGGAAACATCACCGGCACCAGCTCCGAGGCCGAATGCGGCGCCGCGCGGCAGGCGTCGACAAGCTGGGCGCAGCGGTGAGCGTGGTGCTCCTCCAGGGCCTGAAGGCGCAGGTGCAAACCGCGAAACGGCAGGTTGTGGCCTGGCAGCACAAGGGCGCCAGCGTCGATCTGGGTCTGCAATTCGCGCAATGACCGGCGGTAGAGCCCCAGTGGATCGCCCTCCGGCTCCATGGCCCAGACGCTGACGTTGGGCGAAATCTTGGCCAGCACCTGGTCAGCGCCGATGAACAGGTTTTCCGCCCGGCAATACAGCATCACCTGCTCGGACGAATGGCCGCCGCCGGTGTAAATCTCGAATTCCCGCTCGCCGATGCGCAGGCGTTCGCCATGCGCCAGCCGGCGGAAGGTGTGCGGCAGCGGCGTGACCATGCGCAGATAGCCATGCCCCTGACGCAGCACGACCTCGGTGGCCTCGGCGCTCAGACCATGATCGACATAGAACTGGCGGAACGGTCCCTCGGCCATCTGGTCCGGGTTGAGGGCGATATAATGCCCTTCCAGATACTCCGCCTGGCTCATCAGCAGCTTCAGGTTGTAACGCTCGCACAACCAGCCGGCGAGGCCGATATGGTCGGGGTGGTGATGCGAGATGATCAGCCGGGTCAAGGGCCGGCCAGCCAGCGGCCCGTCCAGCAGCGCCTGCCACTGCTCCCGCGTGCTGTCGGTGGCGATGCCGCAATCGAAGGCGGCCCAGCCATCGCCATCGGCGATGAAATAGACGTTGACGTGGTTCAGGCTGAACGGCAACGCGAACCGCGCCCACAGCAGGCCAGGCGCAACCTCCACCGTCTGCCCCGGCGCCGGGGGCTGCAGGAAGGGGAAGGTCAGGAGCGGTTCATGCTGCTGGAGGTCCATCGATCGTCCGTTTCCGTTATTTCTTGTTGCTTCGGGGCAGTCGGGCCGTTGGGCGACAACACGTGTCCTGCCCGGTCCTGTCCTGCCTGGTTTTGAGGCGCGCGCATCGCGCAGGGGCGCCCGCCCTGCCCGATCGGCCCGGAGATTTTTCGCCGGGCGAAACCGCGCCAGAAGAAAACCGGGCTCCAAGGTTACGGAGAGACCTGGGCGCCGGGTAGTCCGTCAATGGCATGATGGATCGGTCCGGCCACCGCTGGCTGCATGGCGCTGCCGCCGGTTATGAACGTTCCGCATGCGTTGCTGGCGCAGACAAATGCCAAAGGTCGCACGGCTCAGTCGTCGTGGCCGGGGCGGGCGCGGCCGCTTTTGACGCCGGCGCGGCGGGCTTTGGCGTCGAGCCGGCGGCGCTGCGAGGCGCGGGTGGGCCGGGTGGGCCGGCGCGGCGGCGGCGGCGGCTCGGCCGCCGTGCGGATCATCGCCGCCAGCCGCTCGCGCGCGTCGGCGCGATTGCGTTCCTGGGTGCGAAAACGGTTGGCCTTGATGACGATCACCCCGTCCCGGGTCGCCAGATGACTGGCGACCTGCAACAGCCGCTCGACCACGGCCGGCCGGAGCGACGGCGAATTGCGGGCGTCGAACCGCAGCTCCACCGCCGTGGCCACCTTGTTGACGTTCTGGCCGCCGGCGCCGCCGGCAAGAATGAACCGCTCGGTCAGCTCGTCGGCGTCGATGACGATCCTGTCAGTTACGTGAAGCATGCCGGACCATCCGCGCGGGTGAGGGGTTGTCCAGGGAAAAGCGGCGGAAGGCTGCATCCGTTCCGCCGGCGCCGCTAACCGTCCAGGCGCGGCGCCTGAGTCGGCCAGAAAAGGTTTCCACACGCCGTCCGGGCTTAAGACCCCCTTAAACCGCCACATTTACCATCACAATACAGGGACAGGAATCCCGTTGTGGGATCAGCGCGTCACGCCCTGGACGGGCGCGCTTCACGATATTCCTGTCGCTTCTGGATCCAACGGCACATGGCGTTTTCTGACGGCCCGAACAACAGGCAAGAACCCCGTTTCGGCCCCCCAGCCAACCAGGACGACGGCTTCCGGGACGCCCAGGAAACGACAACGCCCCCAGGCGCGGCCGATGCGCCCGCGACGCCCGGCGAGATCCATTTGGACGCCGCAGACAGCTGGCGCCGGAACAACGGCGCTGTCGGCGGCGCACCGGCTTCGCGACCCCAGGGTCGGCGCGAGCCTTCGTTTGACGACGGGGCCGGCCCGGCCCCACGGCAGTCCGCGTCCGGGTTCGCCCCCGGGGCGACGGAGCGGATGGCCGGCGATCCGGGAGCAGGGAAGCGCGTGGCCAGAGGCGGACAAAAAAGCGGACGGAAGAGCAGGACGCCGCGCGGCAGGGCCGCGCCCCGGGCGCGACGCTCGCGGTCGTTTATCGGCCACCTGTTCCGGCTGGGCTTCAGCCTGGCGATCATCGCCATGCTCGGCCTCGCCGGCGTCATCGGCTATCACTTCTCGCTGTTGCCGCCAATGGACCAGCTCACCGTGCCCAAACGCGCGCCCAACGTCGCCATTCTGGCGGCGGACGGTTCGCTGATCGCCAACAAGGGCGACATGGGCGGCCGCGAGGTGAAGCTGAAGGAATTGCCGCCGTATCTGCCGAAAGCCTTCGTGGCGATCGAGGACCGGCGCTTCTATGAGCACTATGGCGTCGACCCGGCCGGCGTGGCGCGCGCCCTGCTGCGCAACGTCTCCGCCGGCGGCGTGTCGCAGGGCGGCTCGACCCTCACCCAGCAGCTGGCGAAGAACCTGTTCCTCACCCAGGAACGGACCCTGTCGCGCAAGATCCAGGAGCTGATCCTCTCGGTCTGGCTCGAGCGCAAGTTCAGCAAGGACCAGATCCTCGAACTGTATCTCAACCGGGTGTATTTCGGCGCGGGCGCCTATGGCGTCGAGGCCGCCGCGCACCGCTACTTCGGCAAGGACGCCCGGGACGTGACCATCGCCGAAGCGGCGATGCTCGCCGGCCTCGTGCAGGCGCCGGCCCGGCTGGCGCCGACGCGGAACCCCGAAGGCGCCCAGGCGCGGGCCCAGCTCGTGCTGACCGCCATGGCCAATGAGAAATTCATCACCGAGCAGCAGGCCAAGGGCGCGATCATGACCCCGGCGACGGCGGTGAAGCCGGGCGGAACCCGCTCCGCCAATTACGCCGCCGACTTCGTGATGGACGTGCTGGACGATTTCGTCGGCAAGATCGAGCAGGACGTGCAGGTGCGCACCACCATCGACATGCCGCTGCAAATGTCCGCCGAAGCGGCCCTCAACGATGAGCTCAACAAGCAGGGCGCGAAGCTGGGCGCCCATCAGGGAGCCGTCGTCACCCTCGCCTCCGACGGCGCCCTCAAGGCGCTGGTCGGAGGGCGCAGCTACGCCGCGAGCCAGTTCAACCGCGCCACCAACGCCCGGCGCCAGCCCGGCTCCGCCTTCAAGCCCTTTGTCTATCTCACCGCCATCGAGCACGGCATTACGCCCGACGCGGTGCGCGAGGATGGCCCCGTCTCGGCGGGCGGCTGGTCGCCGTCCAACTATTCGCGCCGCTTCTCTGGCCCCATGACCCTGCTGACGGCCATGGCACACTCCATCAACACCATTCCGGTGAAGCTGACCCTGGAGCTTGGGCCGAAAGCGGTGGTGCGCACGGCCCAGCGCCTCGGCGTCACCTCGCCGCTGCAGCCCAACGCCTCGATCGCGCTCGGCACGTCGGAAGTGACGCCGATCGAACTGACGGCCGCCTTCGCCGCCTTTTCCAACGGCGGCATCGGCGTCATCCCCTATGTGATCGAATCGGTGCAGACCACGGACGGAAAATCGCTGTACAAGCGGATGCCGAACAGTCTTGGCCCGGTGATCACGCCCAAAAATGAAGGCATGATCAACGCCATGCTGCGCCAGGTGGCGACCAGCGGCACCGGCAGCAAGGCGAAGTTGCCTGGCTGGGAAATCGGCGCCAAGACCGGCACCACCCAGGATTTCCGCGACGCCTGGTTCATGGGCTTCACCAACCAGCTCGTCACCGGCGTCTGGATCGGCAACGACGACAACAGCTCCATGAAGAAGGTGACCGGCGGTTCGCTGCCGCTCGACGTCTGGAACCGGGTGATGCAGGTCGCTTCGCGCAACCTCAAGCCGGGGCCGCTGCCAGGCATTCCCTGGACGCCGGCGCCCGCTCCGGCGGCGGGCTGGGCCAGCGCGCAGCAGCAGGGCGAAAGCGGCCAGCCGCAGCAGCAGCCGCAACAACAGCGCCGTGAGCCGAACTTCTTTGAACGGCTGTTCGGCGGCTAAAGCGTTCTCATGAAAGGCGGAGCCCGCTTTTCGTGAAAAGAGACGCGGGGCAGCGTTCAGGAGCCGGGCAAGAGGCGCTCAGGAACGGCGCATTATCTGTGAGGTATTTCGTCGGACCTGCCCGGTGACGCTCGCAATGGTGCGTCTCACCCATAATAGCGCGCCCCACAGCAGAGCGTCTTGCCGCCGCAGCGTTTGCGTCGCGGAAGCCTGGACGTCGCGCCCGCGTCAGCCATGTGCATTGCGCGCTCATCGCGCGCATGAGCGCCGGCGTCAGGCGACCGGCCGGACCGCCTCGCCCGTCCCTGCTCCCGCATCATCGCCGTCGCCGCCCACGCCGTAACGGTGCAGGCTGGCGCCGTGGGCTTTCAACCACGCCTCCGCCTCGTCGGTTCCCGGACAAAGATTATAGACCAGCGCCCAGAAACGCTCGGAGTGGTTCATTTCGCGCAGGTGGCACACCTCATGGACCGCGAGATAATCAAGCACCGCGGGCGGCGCCATGATCAGCCGCCATGAGAAGTTGAGCCGGCCCGCGGCGGTGCAGGATCCCCAGCGGGTGCGCTGGTCGCGCAGGGTGATGCTGCGCGCCCGCACGCCGAGGGTCCGCGCATGGCGCGTCACGGCCTGCTCCAGATCCCGCGCCGCCTCGCGCCGGAGGAAATCCTGCACCCGGCGCGGCGTATGGCGCGGATCGCCGCCGACCAGGATCATCATGCCGCCGTCCGGGTGCGGCGCGATCACGGGAACCGCCCGGGCGTCGGCCTGCCAGACGATCGGATGCGGCGCGCCCCGCACCAGCGCGACGGCGCCTGGCCTGAATTCGATGCGCTTCGGCACGCGGCGCAGGCGGGCCGCAATCCAGTCCCCATGCGATTCGGCGAAGCGGACCGCCGCCCGCACGTCGCCGCGCGGGGGCATGGTCAAGGTCGCTTCGCCAGTAACCTGGGACACGCGCAAGGTGAAACGCCGGGCGTCGTGGCGGCGACGAAGAATCACCTGGAAAATCTCTTCGCCCGAACGAACCGAAACCATATGATCTTCAGAAGCGCTTCGTCGAAAAAGCCGCATCAGCATCAACTGCCATTTAGATCGTTTCAACAATTGGGCAAGCCGTACTATCACATATTTGTGATATGAAGAAAAGCACAATAATCGTGGGCGTCCCTCCCCCGGCGCATCACGATTCGGTCCGCGCCAGACCTGGCGTCAGCATCACCATTTCACCGCCGGCGCGGATCGGCCATATTGACGCAGACGCGCACGCCTTTCGCAATCACCCATGCGTTGCCGGCAGGCGCCGCAGCCAGCCCGGAACACGCCATGCCGCCAGAATATGACCTGTCGACCGCCGCCTCGCCGGCCGGCCTGCGTCTCGACACCCTCGTGCGGCTTCGCTGGCTTGCGGTCATCGGCCAGAGCGTGGCGGTGGCCGGCGTGCATTTCGGCCTCGGCTTCTCATTGCCGTTCGGCCTGTGTTTCCTGCTCATCGCCGTCTCGGCGTGGCTGAACATCGCGCTGCGCATTCGCTACCCCATGAGCCACCGGCTGAGCCTGTGGCCGGCCACCGGCCTGCTGGCCTATGACCTGACCCAACTGGCCGGCCTGCTGTATCTCACGGGCGGCCTGCAAAATCCCTTCGCCATCCTGTTCCTGGCGCCGGTGCTGATCTCGGCTACCTCGCTGCCGCCGCGCGTCACCATGGCGCTCGGGGCGCTGTCGGCGCTCTACGCCACGGCGCTGATTTTCTGGCGGCGCCCGCTGCCCTGGACGCCGGGCGAGACGCTGGAGCTGCCGTTCATCTACATCATCGGCATCTGGACGGCGATCACCCTCGGCATCGCCTTCACCGCGATCTACGCCTGGCGCGTGGCCGACGAGGCGCGGTCGCTGGCCCAGGCGCTGTCCGCCACCGAGTTCGTGCTGGCCCGCGAGCAGCACCTGACCCAGCTCGACGGCCTGGCCGCCGCCGCCGCGCACGAACTGGGCACGCCGCTCGCCACCATCACCCTGGTCACCAAGGAAATGGCCCGGGAAGCTCCGCCGGACAGCCCGCTGGCCGAGGACATCGCCCTGCTGCGCGAGCAGGTCGAACGTTGCCGGGGCATTCTGGGCAAGCTGACGTCGCTGGGCGCCGGGGGTGACGCCGGACCGCTGGAGCAGCTGACTCTCAGCCACCTTGTCGAGGAGGTCGCCGGTCCGCAGCGGCCGTTCGGCGTGCCGATCACGGTGACCCGCGACGGACCCGACCCGGAGCCGGTCTGCCGCCGCAACCCCGGCGTGATCTACGGGCTTGGCAATATTGTCGACAACGCCGTCGACTTCGCCCGCAACGCCGTCGTCATCGAGGAGCGCTGGAACGACCAGTTCGTGGAAATCGTCGTGCGCGACGATGGTCCCGGGTTTGCCCCCGACGTGCTTTTGCGCATCGGCGAGCCCTATGTCACGACGCGCGGCGCCGGGCAGCGCCATGCGGACGAGCCCGCCAGCGGCCTCGGCCTCGGCCTGTTCATCGCCCGCAGCCTCATCGAGCGGACAGGCGCCGTCATCACCACCTCCAACGCGCCGCCGCCGGCGACAGGCGCGGTCATCACCATCCGCTGGCCGCGTCCGGCCTTTGAGCGGGACCTGGGAACGGGCTGACGGGGCGCCTGGGCGACCTGCCTGTGACCATTTGGTACACTTTGCTGACGAAATGATCTAAAAGAGGGATGGTGGACATACACCAGCGCGGCGGACGCCATATCGCGGGCGGGCAAAGATCCGCCATGTCGCCGCGCCGCCGGCGCGCGACATGGCCGGGAGGCCTGGCGGCCGGCGCAAGTGTGAACAGGGGGCCAGCGTGTCTCGCCCGTTCGCACGGAACCGCCGGCGCGCGCCCGGCGCGAAGCTGATAACCGGCGCCTCCCGGCAGAGGGGCTGGGAACCGCCGGCGCGCGCCCGGCGCGCAGGTGAAAGCATGATCATGGAGTCTTCCGCCCCGTCTCCCGCCGCGCCAGAAGGCGATCGCAGCCTGCTGATCGTCGATGACGACCGCCCGTTCCTGACGCGCCTTGCCCGCGCCATGGAAAGCCGGGGCTACGCGGTGCGCACGGCGGAGACAGTGGCCGACGGCATCGCCGCCATCGAGGCGGAAGCGCCCGCCTACGCGGTCATCGACATGCGCCTTGGCGACGGCAACGGCCTTGAGGTCATCACCAAGCTGAAGGAGCGGCGCGCCGATGCGCGCGGCGTCATTCTCACCGGCTACGGCAATATCGCCACGGCGGTGACCGCCGTGAAGCTCGGCGCCTTCGATTATCTGGCAAAGCCGGCCGACGCCGACGAGGTGCACGCGGCGTTGATGGCGCTGCCGGACGGACGCGCCATTCCGCCCGAAAATCCCATGTCCGCCGACCGGGTGCGTTGGGAGCATATCCAGCGGGTCTATGAGCTGTGCGGCCGCAACGTTTCGGAAACCGCGCGCCGGCTCAACATGCACCGCCGCACCCTGCAACGCATCCTCGCCAAGCGCGCGCCCCGCTGAACGTCGGGCCTGGCGTGCACAGTCGCACGGGCGCGGCGCAGCTAATTCCTGGCGCGACAGGTCTTCGCCGGCTGGTTTTGCGTGTCCCTGACGCGGGCTGCCTCCACCTCACGCAAACCCGTGGAGAAAGCGCAGAGATGACGGCCAGAACGTGGTTCAGCGCCGCTGCCGCGACGGCGGCGATCATGACGTTCATCACGTTGACGATCGTCTGGCCGGCCACCAGCGCCAGCGCGGCCACGCAGGAGCAGCGCAACGCCATGGACCACATCGCGGCGGTTCTGGCCGCGGAAAAATCCTGCGCCGGTTTCCGGGCCAATCTGCCGCTCATGGTCATGCTGAGCAACCGGATCGGCCTGAAGACGACTGATCCTGGCAACAAGGCCTACCTCGCGGCGCAAATCCGCCATTACCAGAATGAGATCGCCCAGGGCGGCGCGGAAGCAACGTGCGCGCAGCTGTACGCGCTTTACGGCCCCAAAGGGGAAAGCGCGCCCAATCTGATCCGGACAAAATGATCATGACCGGCCGGGGCAGACGACCGGTCTGAGGGCGGCCGCCCCACACGGGCCAGGGCATTTGCGACTTCCGCCGGAGCTCAGTCGCGCAGGCCGGCGGCGCCGTCGGGATCGGCCAGGCGATGCAGCCGGCCTGCGGCGGCGCGGGCGAAGCGCAGGGTGACCGCCTTGCGCCGGGCCGGGGCCAGCGGATGGGCCGGCGCGGCGCGCAGCATTTCCGCGCCGAAAGCGTCGGCGACGATCAGGCCAGCATCCGGCGGCAACACCTCCAGCGGGAAATCCGGCGCAACGGCGAAGGCGAAGCTGTCGCACCAGTCGCGATACTCATGCCATTTGCCGTCGGCGCGAAAATCCGCCAGCGAGGATTTGACCTCGACGATGGTCAGCCGGCCATCCGGCAACAGCGCCATTACGTCGGCGCGCCGCCAGGAGGCCAGGGTCAGTTCGCACAGGGTGACGGCGCCAAGGCTGGCGAAATGCCGCCGCACGCCGCGCTGGATCGCCAGGGCGGCCGGCGACTGGCGGCCATCCGGCGGCAGGGTCAGATCGGCGTCGGTCATACTGGCCATCGCTGTGGTTCCGGCACGTCAGGTTCAATGCAGCCGGCATTGCCATGACATTGGGGCGAGATGGAGAACGAACCATGAATTCGCGGACGCCACCGTCGGCCTGCCGTGACCGCGCCGGGGGCCGCCCGGTTCATTGGCCTGACGCGCCCAACATCATCGCCGCGCCCTTCTCCGCGATCATCATCGTCGGCGAATTGGTGTTGCCGGAGGTGATCGCCGGCATGGCCGAGGCGTCGATGACGCGCAGGCCATCGACGCCGCGCACCCGCAACCGGCCGTCGAGCACCGCCATCGGATCGTGATCGGCGCCCATTTTGGCCGTGCCCACCGGGTGGAAAATCGTCGTGCCCACATCGCCGGCGGCGCGGGCCAGCTCCTCGTCGCTCATCAGGCCGGCGCCGGGCATGTACTCTTCCGGCTGGAAACGGGCCATGGCCGGGGCCTGGACGATGCGGCGGGTCAGGCGGATGGAGTCAACGGCGACGCGCACATCGGCCGGATCGCTGAGGTAGCGCGGGTCGATAGCCGGCGCATCGGCGGCGCTGGCGGAACGGATGTGCACCGAACCGGCGCTGGCCGGGCGCAGGTTGGCGACGCTGGCGGTGATGGCCGGGAAGGTGTGCAGCGGCTGGCCGAAAGAGTCCAGTGACAGCGGCTGCACGTGAAACTGGATGTTGGCGGTGGCGTGCTCCGGCGAGGAACGGGTAAAAATGCCCAGTTGCGACGGGGCCATGGTTAGCGGGCCGGAGCGCAGCACGGCGTATTTCAGCGCCATCTCCGCCTTGCGCAGCCAGTTGCGATAATCGGCGTTGAGGGTGCGCACGCCCGACACCCTGTAGGTGGGACGCAATTGCAGGTGATCCTGCAAATTCTCGCCGACGCCCGGCAGGTCGCGGATCACGGGGATGCCGAGGTCCGCCAGCCGCGCCGCCTGGCCGACGCCCGACAGCTCCAGCAGTTGCGGCGAGCCGATGGCGCCGGCGGACAGGATCACCTCGCCGCGGGTGGACGAGACGAAGCTGCGGCCGTCGCGCCGCCACTGCACGCCAACGGCGCAGCCGTTTTCGATGACGACGCGTTCGACCATGACGCCGGTTTCCAGGCGCAGGTTGGGGCGCGCCAGGGCGGGCTTCAGGAAGCCGCGCGCCGCGCTCCAGCGCCGGCCCCGCTTCTGGTTGACCTGGAAATAGGACGAGCCTTCGTTGTCGCCGCGATTGAAATCGTCGACCTTGGGAATGCCCACCTGCTCCGCCGCATCGCGAAAGGCGTCAAGCACCTGCCAGCGCACGCGCGGATATTCCACCCGCCACTCGCCGCCGGCCCGTTGCAGGTCGTTGGACGGGGCCATGTGGTCCTGCATGCGCAGGAAGTGCGGCAGCACGTCCTCCCAGCCCCAGCCGGCGAGGCCGCGCTGGCGCCAGCCGTCGTAATCCGCCGCCTGGCCGCGCATGTAGATCATGGCGTTGATGGCCGAGGAGCCGCCGATCACCTTGCCGCGCGGATAGTTGAGGGCGCGGCCGTTCAGGCCCGGCTGCGGCTCGGTGCGGAACATCCAGTCCGAGCGCGGATTGCCGATGGCGAACAGGTAGCCGACAGGAATATGGAACCAGATCCAGTTGTCGCGCCCGCCCGCCTCCAGCACCAGGACGCGATTGCGCGGATCGGCGGACAGCCGGTTGGCGAGCACACAGCCCGCCGAACCGGCGCCGACGATGATGTAGTCGAAATCCCCCAGGCCGGCGTTATCCGCCCGCGTCTGCGCATCCATGCTCCCGTTCCTCCCGCGTCCTCTCGGGGCGCCCGATTGTCAGCTCGCCGCAGGTCGCCGGACCTGGATCGCGCGCCGCCCACGATGGGCGGGGCGCTGGGCCATTGCGGAGATCCCCGATATAAGCGCAGGGTTGGCGTCAGGGCAAAATTCGATCAAGCTGAAACAGATGATGGCTCCAATTTTCTGACCCGACGCATTTTCCCGTGCGGCGTATCCCCGCTTCGCAAAAGATCGCTGTCGCCGGCAGGGCGCAACAGGCCAACGGACCCCTGCCCGGACATTCGCTCCGGAGGCTGTGGCGTGTGGGACCCCGTGTCCCGGGAGTTTGACGGTCGATGGAACAAAACCCCATCCGTTTTGTCTGGCAGAACAGCCGTCTGCTGCACGTGGTCGCCCTGGTGGCGCTGCTGGCCATGGCGCCTGTGAACTGGCTTCTGCTTGAGCTTCCGCGCATTCTCGTGGACGACGCGGTGCTGGGCGTGGCCTTCCGCGACCGCAGCATCGCCAGCTTCCTGCCGCTGTCGATCCCGCTGCCGGAGCGGATGTTCCAGAGCGAGCTGCGCCTGTTCCAGGGGCTGGCGCTGGAGCGCAACGCCTATTTCATCGCCGGCTGCGTCGCGGTTCTCGGCCTGCTGGCGGTCCGCAGCCTGCTGATCTCCCTGGTGGCGGCGCTGCGCAGCGTTATTGCCCGGCGTCTCGCCAGCCTGCTGCGGCTGCAGCTGTTCCGGCGCATCGCCGGCTCCCGCGGCATGACCCTGGACGACGCCGATGAGGCCGCCCGGCTCTCCGGCGGCGGGCTCTCGGCGATCGCGTGGTTTTTTGGCGACGCCGTCATCGTGCCCGTCATGGCCCTGAGCCAGCTCGCCATCGTGCTGGCGTTCGGGGCGCATGTCGGCGTCCACTCCGGCGTCATGCTGCTCGGCCTGACCATCGCCAACGTCATTGTCATTCTGTGGGTCGCCCGCTCCGAAGCCCTGCTCGCAGAGGAGGCCCGGCGGCGCGAGCGGACGATGACCCGGGCGGCGCGCGCCGCCGCCAGCCGCGCCGTCGCCATCCAGCTGCACGGCGCCTTCGATGTGGAGGAGGGTTACTTCCGCGGGCTGCTCACGCGCCTCGACGCCCTGTGGCGGCCGCTGGCCCGCAAGGTTTCCCTCGCCTCCGCCGCCCGCGCCTTCCTGCGCGAATGCGGCCCGTTGCTGATGATCACATGGGGATGCTGGTGGGTGATGCAGGGCGACCTGACCCTGGGCGGCATGGTCTCCCTGGTGTTCGCGTCGGTGCTGCTGCAGCGGCCGGTCAACGCTTTGGTCGCCTGGCGGCGGGAGCGGGACCGGGCGCGCGCTGTGCTCGGCGAGATCGCCCGCGCCAACGGCGCGCTGGCGGCGCGGCGACCGCGCGAGACGCCGCCCATCACCAGCGACGCGCTCGCCGCGCCGCTGACCGCCGAAGGGGTGGCGGCGTTCGATCCGGCCAGCGGCCTGCGCGTGTCGGGGGTGTCGCTCGACATTCCCCTGCCCGCCCATGTGGCGCTGATCGGCGATTCCGGCTCCGGGGCGGAGGTGTTCGCCGGCCTGCTCGGCGGCGCCTATGACGCCACCGCCGGCTCCATCCGCATCGGTGAGCGCCCGTTGCAGAGCATCGCCGGCCCTGCCCGGCCCAAATTCATCGCCTACGCCGGCGGCGCGCCGATCATTCTGGCCGGAACCGTGCTTGAGAACCTGCAATATGGCTGCGCGGAATGGCGCGAAGGCCAGGGCTTCGTACACGGTCCCGACCGCGCGACGATCGAAGAGGCCGTCCGCGTCGCCGGCCTTGACGACGCGGTCTACGCGCTTGGCCTCGCCGCCACGGTGGAAAACGGCGACGACCCGCAAATCGCCGCCCGCGTCATCGCGGCGCGGCGCGCCGTGCGGGAGGAACTGGAGCGGACCGGCGCGGCGGCCCTTGTCGATCCGTTCGACCCCGCCGCCTACAACATGCACGCCACGGTGGCGGAAAACCTGATGTTTGGGCTGCCCGTCGGCGATACGTTCGGCGAGGCCAACCTTGCCGGTCATCCCTTCGTGCGGGCGGTTCTGGCCGCCGAGAATCTGGGCCGTCCGCTGGAAAACATGGGCCTCGCCATCGCCCGCAGCATGCTGGAAATGTTCGAGGGCGTGCCCGAGGGGCACCCGCTTTTCCGGCAATTTTCGTTCTTCCACTACGGCGAACGCGGGGCCTATGAGGAATTGCGCGACCGGCACGCGGACAACCGCCGGCCGCGCGGCGCGGCAGCGGCGCGGGACCGCGACCTGCTGGTGAACCTCGCCTTTCGCTATGTGGAATCCCGGCACCGCCTTGGCCTGCTGGACGACAGCCTGAAGCAGCGCATCGTCCAGGCCCGCGCCGTATTCCGCGAACTGCTGCCGCGCGGCCTTGAAGCGGCCGTCGCCTTCTACCGCCCGGACGAGATCTGCCGGGCGGCGAGCCTCGCCGACAACCTGCTGTTCGGCCGCGTCGCCCACAACACCGCCGGGGCCGAGGAAAAGGTCCAGGGCGTCATCGCCGCCACCCTCCGGCAGACGGGGCTGGACGATCTGGTGATCAGTTCGGGCCTCTCCGCCCGCATCAGCGCCAATGACATGCGCGCCATGGCCGGCCGTGAGAACCAGCTCGACCTGGCCCGATGCCTTGCGCGCCGGCCCGACATGCTGGTGGCGACCGGGGTCACTGAAAATCTCTCACCCTCGCAGGCCGCCGCGCTGTTGAACCGTCTGCGTATGTGGCTTGACGGACGCAGCCTGTTCATCACCATGCGCGATGCGGAGCTGGCGGAAAACATGCGAATGGTATGGTTTGCCCGCGGCGGCCTCGCGCGCTCGGGCGCCTCAACCGGGGTCGAGAATGGAGAGAATCCGGCATGAACGGTCTGGAGCGCCGTGTGCGCCAGCACACATTGACCCGTGCGCCGCGTCAATAAATTGACATGATGGCTGCTGTGACAAACACCACTGCGGACAAGGGTTTGTCCGTGCGCTTCTGGGGCGTGCGCGGGTCACACCCCGTTTGCGGCCCGCGCTTCGCTTATTTCGGCGGCAATACGCCGTGCGTCGAGGTCTGCGTCGACGGCCAGCGTTTCATTGTCGACGCCGGCGCCGGCCTCATCGAACTGGGCCAGGCGCTATGCCGCGACGTCGGGTGCGACGGCAGCTTTCCCGCCGATGTCCATCTGCTCCTCAGCCATCTGCATCACGACCACATTTCCGGCCTGCCGTTTTTCAAACCGGCGTTGCGGGCCGACAGCGTCATTCACACCTGGTGCGGCAATCTCGACGGGGCGAGCGCCGCCGCCGCCCTCGGCGAGATGTACCGGCCGCCGCTGTTTCCCATCACCCTCGAACAGCTGCCAGCGACCTTTGAACACCACGGCTTCCACGCTGGCGAAACCCTGCGGATCGCCGGCCGCCAGATCCGCACCTGCCTGCTCAACCATCCCTCCGGCGCCACCGGATACCGTTTCGATCACAATGGCCGCGCCGTCTGCTACATCAGCGACATCGAGCACGACGCCAGCGGGCCGCCCCCCGAACTGAAAGCCTTCGTCGCCGGGGCCGACCTGGTGATCTACGACTCGATGTTCCTTGAAAAAGAATATTGCCGCTGCATCGGCTGGGGCCACTCCACCTGGCGCGAGGGCGTGCGCCTGTGCCGGGAAGGCGGGGCCAGGGCCATGGCGATGTTCCACCTGCACCCCGACCGGGACGATGAGGCTCACCGCAATATCGAGCGGGAACTGGCCCTGGCGCTGCCCGGCTCGTTCGTGGCCCGCGAAGGCCTCACGCTTACCTTCGACTGACGCGCCCTGCTGAAATGCGCCCCCGGCGATCGCCAGGGCGCCGGTTTTCGCGCGGAGCGCCCGCCACGGTTGTCGCCTCACCATCGTCGCGACCTCTTCAGTTCGCCCGCCCCACACGGCCTGTACCGACGCCCCCGCGCCTGCGCCGGCGCGGATAACATCTGCACGCGACAAGCCGTCTTCCCCCGTGCCCCCGCATGACCGCCGGGCCGGCCGCCAGATGCGTCTGACGGCAATTTTCACATCATCCTGGGCGCCAAACGGGCGCCTGCCGCGCCGGACGTGGACCTTTTGCAGGCGGTTTCGTGGCGCGCCGGGCGCATGACCCAACGCGCCGCGCGCAAGACCCAGGCGCCGGCGCTTTCTCAAACCCCCGGGTTGCGGCTATAGGCTGTAGCGCATCGCGCCTTCTTCCTGGAGAACCGGCTTGCTTCCCCTTCTGGTCGTTCTTTTCGCCGCCGCCATCGCCGCCGGCGTCCTGGTGGCGGCGCTGCGCCCGCTGCTGCAACGCTATGCCCTGGCCCGCCCCAACGCCCGCTCCAGCCACCGGACGCCGACGCCGCAGGGCGGCGGCATCGCCGTGCTGGGCGGCTGCTTTGTCGCCCTGGGCCTGGCGGCCGCCATGGCGTGGCTGCCGCCGGCCTCCCGGGACAGCGCCGGGTGGCTGGCGCTGGCGGCGGCGCTGATCGGCCTGATCGGGGCGATTGACGACATCCGGCCGCTGCCCGTGGCGCCGCGTCTGGCGGGGCAGGCCCTGACCATCCTGCTGGCGTTGTGGGCCGTTGGCGACGACGCCCGCCTGACGCCGGCCCTGCCGCTGGCGCTGGAGCGCGCCTTCGAGGTCTTCGCCGGACTGTGGTTCGTCAATCTTACCAATTTCATGGATGGGCTGGACTGGCTGACCGTCGCCGGCGTCACGCCGCTGCTGCTGGCCCTGGCCCTGTTCGGCGCGCTCGCCGGCGCGGGCGGCGACCATGCGGCGCTGCTCGCCGTGGTGGCGGCCGCCCTGGCCGGCGGCATGCTGGGCTTCGCACCCTTCAACAGGCCGCCGGCGCGGCTGTTTCTCGGCGACGTCGGCTCGCTGGCCATTGGCCTGATCGTCGCCTGGCTGCTGTTTCTGCTGGCCTCCGGCGGGGCGCTGGTCGCCGCCCTGCTGTTGCCCATGTATTATTGCGCCGACGCCACCATCACCCTGTGCCGCCGCCTGGCGCGCGGCGAGCGGGTGTGGGAGGCGCACCGCCAGCATTTCTATCAGCAGGCGGCGGACCGGGGCTGGAGCGCGCTCCGCGTCGCGGGGACCATCGCCGTCGCCAATGGGGCTCTCGCCGGCCTCGCCGCGCTGGCGCTGGTCGCCCAGGGGCTCACGGCGCAGCTGGGACTGCTGGCCTGCGGCGTGGGCGTCACCGGCCTGTTGCTGGCGCGGCTGGGCGGCCGGCTGTAAGGGGCGGAGACGGGCGCGGACGGCGCCTCGGGGGCTGTACGACGCCGCGCAACGGTGAGAATGTCCCCCGTCCATGCGCGCCGCCAGGTCCGCGCGCCAAACCCATGCGCCCACGTTCGCCACGCACCCAGGGATTCGCCATGCTTCGCCTGCGCCCGCCCCGTTTTGCGTCCTTTAACCGCCGCAAGCTTTTCACCGCCGCCATGGGCGCGCTGGCCCTCGCCGTCGCCGGAGCGCCAGGCCCGGCCCGGGCCGCCGATGAGCGCGTTGTCAACATCTACAACTGGTCGGACTACATCGACCCGGCGATGCTGAAGAAATTCACGGAAGAAACCGGGATTCGCGTCGTCTATGACACCTACGACAATAACGAGATCATCGAGAGCAAACTGCTTGCCGGCAAATCCGGCTATGACGTGGTCGTTCCCACCGGCCCGACCGTACAGCGGCTGATCCGCGCCGGCGTCCTGAAGGAGCTGGACAAGGCGGCCCTGCCCAACCTCAAACACGCCTGGCCGGAGATCGCCGCGCGTCTCGCCACCTATGATCCCGGCAACCGCCATGCGGTGAACTACATGTGGGGCACGACGGGCCTTGGCGTGAACGTGGCGAAGGCGCGTCAGGCCCTGGGGCCGGACGTGAAACTGGACAGCCTCGACCTGCTGATGAAGCCGGAGCTGGCCAGCAAGCTGAAATCCTGCGGGATCATGATACTCGACGCGGCCGAAGACGTGCTGCCGGCGGCGCTGCGCCATATCGGGCGCGACCCGGATTCGAAGGCGCCGGCCGACCTGCAGGCGGCCGCGGAGGCGCTCGGCAAGGTGCGCGGCGACATCCGCAAGCTGCACTCCTCCGAATATATCGCCGCTCTGGCCAATGGCGACATCTGCATGGCGTTCGGCTATTCCGGCGATATCCTCCAGGCGCGTCGCCGCGCGAAGGAGGCAAAGAACGGCGTTGAGGTGGTCTATGTGCTGCCCAGGGAGGGCGCGCAGATGTGGTTCGACAATTTCGCCATTCCCGTCGACGCGCCGCACCCGGCGGAAGCCTACGCCTTCATCAACTTCATGATGCGGCCTGACGTCGCGGCGGCCAACAGCAATTTCACCGCCTACGCCAGCGGCAATGGCGACGCCCGGGCGCTGGTGGCCCCGGCGTTGCTGAACGACCCCAACGTCTATCCCGACGCCGCGACCATGACCCGCCTGTTCACCACCACGACGCCGGACGACCGCAGCCAGCGCGCCATTACCCGGCTGTGGACCCGGCTGCGCAGCGGCCGCTGACCCCAGCGCCGGCGCGCCCCGGGGCGCCGGCAACCGCACGATGCATTTTTCCAGATGCACAACGCGATGGATCTTGTCAGGATGAGGATCGCGCGTTGCTGGCGCGGAATCAGGGGCGGCGCCTTGCGTGGAAGCGTCGGGGCGCCCACATCCGGGCCCGGCGACGCGCCGCTTTGGTGATGCGGACTGCCAGTGAACAATCCGTGGATTGACAGCACCGGGCGCCTTTACTAACGGGAACGCTCGCAATTTCCGAAAGAGAGTCTGCTGTGGCAAAGCCGGAACTCGGAACGAAGCGGGTCTGTCCGACCACGGGCCGCAAGTTCTATGATCTGAACAAGGATCCCATCGTGTCGCCGTATACCGGCGAGACGTTCCCGCGCTCGATGTTCGAGCCGCAGGCAAAGAACGCGCGCCCGGCGGAGGACGACGCCGACGATGAGAGCGCCGATCCCGCGACCGTGTCCCTCGAAGAGGCCGACAACGACGAGGTCGGCAAGATCGACGTGGACGTCGACGTGGATGTCGATGGCGACAGCGATGACGACGACGCCTTCCTCGAGGAAGAGGAAGACAATGACGACGTCGCCGGACTTATCGACAGCGACATCGACGACGACGAGGAAATCTGAGCAAAAGCGTTTTGAGCGCTTGTGCTCCGGAGGCGATATGACTATACCGCCTCCATCCACGGCGACCGCCCCAACGGCCGCCGGAAAAGTGGGGTCATAGCTCAGTTGGGAGAGCGCTTGAATGGCATTCAAGAGGTCGGCGGTTCGATTCCGCCTGGCTCCACCAATCACTCCTTGCGAGAAAGTACGCGCAGGAGAAACCCCGAAAGGGAGACGCCGGTCCGCGAGGGCCGGTTTTTTTATGCCGTGACGGATGCGGTCCGCCGCGCGGATCGCGCTGGCCCTGGAGGGCGGCGCGGCGCTGCCCACGGCGCCATTTGCCCTGCCGCGCGAGGGTTGGGGGCGGACGGAGGGGCCGTGACGGCGGCGTCATCAACAGGCGGGGAAAAAAACGTCGCAGGCCTCATATGACGCTTGTGTATCGGCGCGGCTCTGACTATACCGCGTTCATCCACGGCGACCGCCCCAACGGCCGCCGGAAAAAGTGGGGTCATAGCTCAGTTGGGAGAGCGCTTGAATGGCATTCAAGAGGTCGGCGGTTCGATTCCGCCTGGCTCCACCAATCACTCCCAGCGAGAAAGTACGCGCAGGAGAAACCCCGAAAGGGAGACGCCGGTCCGCGAGGGCCGGTTTTTTTTGTGGCGCCGGTTTGTGGCTGTGGTCGCTCCTGTGACCGTTTTTCCCGCGACGCGGTTTTGGCGCTGTTCAGCCAGCCAAAAACCCAGCACGCTGGCCGCATGACCGAGCTGATTCCCCCTTCCCTCACCCGCCTTGCCCATGCCTGCGCCGAACGGCTGTTCGCCCGCAAGGAAACGGTCGGCGTTTCTGAATCCTCCTCCGGCGGCCTGGTGGCGGCGGCGCTGCTCGCCGTGCCCGGCGCATCGGCCTATTTTTATGGCGCGAGCGTCACCTACGCCCGCCCCGCCGCCCGCGCCTTCATGGGCGTCGAGCGGCTGCCGCCGGGCATCCGCAGCGCGACCGAGCCCTATGCGCGGATCATGGCGGGCATTGTCAGCGAGCGGCTTGGCGCGACCTGGGGCGTCTCTGAAACCGGCGCGGCGGGCCCTGCCGGCAACAGCTATGGCGACGCCACCGGGCACAGCTGCATGGCCGTGGCGGGGCCTGTGAACCTGTCCCGGGTCATCAGGACCGGCGTGCCCGACCGGGAGCCCAATATGGTGCTGTTCGCCGAAGCCACCCTGCAACTCTTCCTGGAGGCGCTGGAGGCGCCGCGGCAAGGCTGAGAGCCGCCTTCCGGACGCCGGCGCGCCGGCGGCCTGAGGCGCAGATATGGCCGCACGACAAACGGCCCCGGACAGGCGTCCGGGGCCGTTTGCTGTCTCGACGCATGGAGCCGGCTTCAGCCCGCCGGAGGCGGCGCCGGCTTGCGCAACCCGGCGGCGGGACGGACGTTGCGAAATTCGCCGCGCTGGATGGCGACGAAAGTGATGATGGTCGCCCCCAGGGTCGCCAGCCACCAGGACTGGGCGTTGGCGGCGCCGAAGCAGGCGATGGTGAAGGCGGCCCCGAAGCAGGCGACGATGCCGGAGGTCAGGGCCGGATTGTTGTGGCGACGCGAAGCGAAGATGGCGTAGCCGAGGGCCACGGCCGCCGCCAGCGCGCCAACAACGCCCAGTTCGTACCAGATCTCGAACGGCAGGGTGCGCGGCGCATCCGGCGACAGGAAGCCGGCGACGCGGGCGCGGATGCTGGTGTCGAGACCATGACCGGTGATCATGCGCAATGGCTCACGGCCGGTTTCCTCCGCCCACGCGCGCAACGCCACGGCGCCGGGATACAGCGGACCATGAAAAAACTTCAGGAACGGCCGCAGGATCAGGGGAAACAGCGGCGCCAGCGCCAGCAGCGCCGGCATCAGCACCGCAATGACGCGCACGCCGCGATCACCGGTCAGGCGGGTGATCACATACAGCGCGGCGCCAACGGCAACGGCCAGCAGGGCCGCGTTCTCCGGCATGACGCAGGTCGCCACCGCCACGGCGCCGAGCAGCACGCAGGCGCCGAGGACGCGGCGGCGAGACACCAGCCACGCCACGGCCGGCCAGACCATCACCGCCAGCACGAGGAGGCCGCGCTCCAGCGGATCGGCGTCCATCAGTTCAGCGTTGACGTCCTGGGCGCGGAACGCTCCCAACGCCAGGGCGCCGAGCGCGCCAATGGCGACGCCGACAGGAATGAGGTGCAGATTGGCGGTGCGCACCCGCTCCGGCAGGCTGGCGACGCCGGCGACGCCAATCAGCGTCATCCAGCCGATCTGGATGACCTTGTCGGTGGCGGTTTCAGGAAATGGCGTCCAGCTGATGGAGACGATCGCCCAGCCCAGCAACACCAGCGCCGCGACGCCCCCTGGCGTCATGAAGGCGTTACGAATTGCGATGAGGGGCTTTTGGGGCGCGCGATCAATCAGGCTGGCCAGCACCAGCAGGGCCACCGCGATTGGCGTCAGGATGACGGCGGCGCGCCGGGAGACCACGGCGCCGATGGGCAGCAGGAAAACCAGGGTAAAAAAGCCGACGCGGCGCAGCAGTTGGGCCGCATCGACCGTGGGGTCGAAGCGGCTGGTCGCCGGGGCCTGCGCCGGCCGCGCCGACGTCGCGCCCGCGGGCGCCCCGCTGCCCTGAAGGACGGGGCGCGCCGCTGGTTTGGAAGAGTCTGAACCCTGCATGTCCATCCGATTCCGCTGCTGGCAAACCAGTCTCGCATAGCGTGGTCTTGATGGCGGCGCCACCTTCATGGCGGGATCATGGCGGTCGCTGCCGGGCGCCCAGGCGGAGGAAACGCCCCAACATGCACGATAGTTGTTTTATGTCAGAAACATAGGCGCAATTGGCAATCCGTACGGCTGGAAAATTGTTCTGGCCCTGTTGCAAAAAAACGCAAGCCGGACAGCCACGCCACGAAAAAAGGCCCCGCCAGACGGGGCCTTTCGGGATTGTTCATGGCGCCGCGCGGGCCGGTCAATGCTTGCCGTCGCGCAGGAAGTTGATGATGCCGGAGAAGTCCGCGCCGCCGAAGCCCGCCGCCGCGAACCGCTCATAGATCGCCGCCGCCGCCGCGCCAAGCGGGGTGGCCGCGCCGCTGGCGCTGGCCGCTTCCTGGGAGAGCTTCAGGTCCTTCAGCATCAGGTCGACAGCGAAGCCCGGCTTGTAGCCGTTATTGGCCGGAGAGGTCGGCACCGGGCCCGGCACCGGGCAATACGACGTGATGGACCAGCACTGGCCCGAGGAGGTGGAGGCCACGTCGAACAGCGCCTGATGCGACAGGCCCAGCTTCTCGCCCATGGCGAAGGCTTCGCACACGCCGATCATCGAGACGCCGAGGATCATGTTGTTGCAGATCTTGGCGGCCTGGCCCGCGCCGGCGTCACCGCAATGCACGATCTTGCCGCCCATGACGTCGAGCACCGGCTTGCCGGCGTCGAAAGCATCCTTCGCGCCGCCGACCATGAAGGTGAGCGTGCCGGCCGCGGCGCCGCCAACGCCGCCGGACACCGGCGCGTCGAGGGCGGTCATGCCGGCGGCCGCGGCCAGCTCATGAGCCTTGCGGGCGCTGGCCACGTCGATGGTCGAGGAATCGATGAACAGCGCGCCCGGCTTCGCCAGCGGCAGGATCTGCTCCCAGACGCCCAGCACCAGCTTGCCGTTGGGCAGCATAGTGATGATGACGTCGGCTCCCGCGACAATGTCGGCGGCGTTTTCAGCGACGCTGACGCCCTGGGCGGCGGCCGCTTCACGGGAGGCGGCGGAAAGGTCCGCGCCGCGCACGGCGTGGCCGGCCTTGACCAGATTGGCGGCCATCGGGCCGCCCATGTTGCCGAGACCGATGAAAGCGATGGTGCTCATGGGAATGCTCCAGGAATATGGCGGCCGGCGCGGCCGGAACTGACGGCGGAGCCACATCCGGTCTGACGTGACGCGCGTCCCGGATCCGGGCGTCGCCAACGGCGCCCGGATACTCGGATGGATGTATTTTCTAGCGGCCAATCAGGGCGCGGGCGACGATCACCCGCATGATCTCGTTGGCGCCTTCGAGAATCTGGTGCACGCGCAGGTCGCGGACGATCTTCTCGACGCCATACTCGTGCAGATAGCCATAGCCGCCGTGCAGTTGCAGCGCCTCATTGGCCACGTTGAAGCAGGCGTCGGTGACGAAACGCTTGGCCATGGCGCAGAGCTTCGTCGCCTCAGGCTCCTTGCGGTCGAGGGCGGCGGCGGCGCGCCACAGGAAGCTGCGGGCGGCCTCAAGTTCGATGGCCATGTCGGCGATGCGGAACTGCAGCGCCTGGAACTCGTCGAGGCGTTTGCCGAAGGCCTTGCGCTCGTTCATGTAGGCCAACGATTTTTCCAGCGCCGACTGGGCGCCGCCAAGCGAACAGGCGGCGATGTTGAGGCGGCCGCCGTCGAGCCCGGCCATGGCGATTTTGAAGCCATCGCCTTCATTGCCGAGCCGGTTGGCCACCGGCACGCGGGCATTGTCGAAGATGACCTGGCGGGTCGGCTGGGCGTTCCAGCCCATCTTGCGCTCATTGGCGCCAAACGACAGGCCGGGCGTATCCTTCGGAATCACCAGGGTAGAGATGCCCTTCGCCCCCTCGGCCCCGGTGCGGACCATGACCACATAGACGTCGGTGTCGCCGGCGCCGGAGATAAACTGCTTGGCGCCGTTCAGCACATAGTCGTCGCCATCTCGCACGGCCTTCGTCGACAGCGCGGCGGCGTCGGAGCCGGCGCCCGCTTCGGTGAGGCAGTAGCTGGCCATCCACTCCATGGTGGTGAGCTTCGGCAGCCAGTGCATGCGCTGGGCTTCAGAACCCCAATTGTCGATCATCCACGCGGCCATGTTGTGGATGGAAATGAAGGCGGCGACGGTCGGGCAGCCGGTGGCCATGGCTTCGAAGATCAGCGCGGAATCCAGCCGCGTCAGCCCCGACCCGCCCACGTCCTCACGGATATAGACGCCGCCCATGCCCAGGGCCGCGGCGGCGCGCATCTGCTCAACCGGGAAATGCTTTTTCTCGTCCCATTCCAGGGCGTGCGGCGCGATCTGCTCGCTGGCGAAGGCGCGGGCCATGTCGCGAATGGCGACGTGATCTTCCGAGAGGGCGAAAAATGGCGTGCTCTGGCTCATGCGTCCCCGTTCCCTCTTCCCCGTTCCCCGCCAACCGTTCCAGGCGACATGTCATTGGCCAGCTGCGGCTGGCCCGCTGCTCTTGTGGCGCAGGGCCGGACGCCGGTCCGGCCCTGCGCATGTCGGCCGCCCGGCGGCGCGCGCCGGGCGAAAGGCTCACCCCATGGTCGGGATAACGAACTCGGCGCCTTCCTTGACGCCGGACGGCCAGCGCGAGGTCACCGTCTTGGTCTTGGTGTAGAAGCGGATCGAATCCGGGCCGTGCTGGTTCAGGTCGCCGTAGCCCGAACGCTTCCAGCCGCCGAAGGTGTAGTAAGCGATCGGAACCGGGATCGGCACGTTAATGCCGACCATGCCGACATTGACCTTCGCCGCGAAGTCGCGGGCCGCATCGCCGTCACGGGTGAAGATGGCGACGCCATTGCCATACTCGTGCTCCGACGGCAGGCGCAGGGCTTCGTCATAGTCCTTCGCGCGCACCACCGACAGCACCGGGCCGAAGATCTCTTCCTTGTAGATCTTCATGTCCGGGGTCACGTGGTCGAACAGGCAGCCGCCCATGTAGAAGCCGTTCTCATAGCCCTGGAGCTTGAAGTCGCGACCGTCGACGACCAGCTTGGCGCCCTCGTCAATGCCGGCCTGCACGTAGCCCTTGACGCGCTCCAGCGCATCGCGGGTCACCAGCGGGCCGTAATCGGCGGTCAGGTCGGTGGACGGGCCGACGCGCAGCGCCTCGACGCGCGGAACCAGCTTTTCCATCAGGCGGTCGGCGGTGGCCTGACCAACCGGAACGGCGACCGAAATCGCCATGCAGCGCTCGCCAGCCGAGCCGTAACCGGCGCCGATCAGGGCGTCGACGGTCTGGTCGAGGTCGGCGTCGGGCATGATGATGGCGTGGTTCTTGGCGCCGCCGAAGCACTGGGCGCGCTTGCCGGTGGCGGCGCAGCCCTGGTAGATGTATTCGGCGATCGACGACGAACCGACAAAGCCGACGGCCTTGATGTCCGGGTCCTGGAGAATGGCGTCAACCGACTCCTTGTCGCCGTTGACCACATTGAGCACGCCAGCCGGCAGGCCTGCTTCCAGCATCAGCTCGGCGAGGCGCATCGGCACGCCCGGGTCGCGCTCGGACGGCTTCAGGATGAAAGCGTTGCCGCAGGCGATGGCCGGCGCGAACTTCCACATCGGAATCATCGCCGGGAAGTTGAACGGCGTGATGCCGGCGACGACGCCGAGGGGCTGGCGCATCGAATAGATGTCGATGTTGGGACCCGCGCCCTCGGTAAATTCGCCCTTCATCAGGTGCGGGACGCCGATGGCGAACTCCACCACTTCCAGGCCGCGCTGGATGTCGCCCTTCGCGTCCGGAATGGTCTTGCCGTGCTCGCGGGCAAGCAGCTCGGCGAGGCTGTCGTATTCGGCCTGCGCCAGCTCAAGGAACTTCATCAGCACGCGGGCGCGGCGCTGCGGGTTGGTGGCGCCCCAGGCGACCTGGGCCTCGCGGGCGTTCTCCACGGCGGCGCGCAGCTCCGCCTTGCTGGCGAGGGCGACCTTCGCCTTCACTTCGCCGGTCATCGGCTCATAAACGTCAGCGAAACGTCCCGAGGCGCCAGCGACGTGCTTGCCGCCGATAAAATGGCCATAGGTGTGCATGCGACCCTCTCCAGTTGCCGCCCGGCCCGCGGGCGCCCGGTCCCAGAGCATTTTCCAGCGAAAATCGTCGTTTTTTCGCGAAGAAAATGCGTCATATCAAAATGATAGAGCGAAACGACAGCCAGACCGGCGAAATTCCGCTCCAGAGCGCGCCGGGGATTGTTGCCCGGCTTGCGCCCCGATGCAATTTGGCGGCGCCCGGAAACATCCGTTTCCGCCGTGAAAACTGCATGCAATTCCGCAGCAAAAACGTGACCGGACGCGAAAACCGCCCTTGGGTATCATTAACAATTGCGCACGGCTATATGTGTTTATGAATGGTGCTGGTGCGCAAATTCACATATGCAGCCATGGAAGCGAGCGGGACCGATGAACAGGTTTGACTGGGACGACCTGCGCTATTTCCTTTCCGTCGCCAGGGCCGGGCGATTGACGGTGGCGGCGCGGCGGCTGGGCGCTGATCACGCGACCGTGTCGCGTCGCATCACCTCGCTGGAAACGGCGCTGAAAGCCAAGCTGTTCGAGCGCCGCCCGCATGGCTACCAGCTCACGGCGCAGGGCGAGCGGCTGCTGGCCAACGCGGAGGCCATCGAAACCCAGGCTCTTGCAGCGCAAAGCGAAATCGGCGGGGCCGACCTGACGCTGTCGGGCGCCGTGCGCGTTGGCGCACCGGACGGGTTCGGCTCCATGTTCCTCGCGCCGCGCATCGGCGCCCTGGCCGAACGCTACCCGGAGCTGGACATCCAGCTGGTGGCCATGTCGCGTATTCCCTCGCTGTCGAAGCGCGAAGCGGACATCGCCGTGTCGCTCAACCCGCCGCGCGAGGGCCGGATCGTCGCCCGCAAGCTGGCCGATTACGACCTCGCCCTCTACGCCGCCCCGGCCTATCTCGACGCCGCGCCGCCGGTGCGGGCGCCACAGGATCTGTTCGGCCACCGCATCGTCGGCTACATCGACGACCTGATCTACACGCCGGAGCTTGATTATCTGGACGAGGTCGCCAAGGGACTGCGGCCCCGCATCCAGAGCTCCAGCATTCTCGCCCAGCTGGCGGCGACGGAGGCGGGAGCCGGCGTCTGCGTGCTGCCGCGTTTCATGGCCGACGGGGCCCGGCTGCGACGGATCCTGCCGGAGACGGTGACGCTCACCCGCTCGTTCTGGCTGATCGTGCATGCGGAATTGCGCGACGTGGCCCGCATCCGCGCCACCATGGATTTTCTGGTGCGCGAAACCCGGTCGGCGCGCGCCGTGCTGCAACCGGGCGCGACGTGATCCGGGGCGTCAGAGCGACCTCCAGGGCCAGTTGACCTTGCCAATATGCTGACGCCGCCCCCTGGGCGCATCATGCTGACAGGCGACCGGGGCTGAACCTGCCCAAGGATCAGTAGACCGATCGCCAGCCGGGAGTTCCAGCCTTGCCGTCGCCAGAACCACCGTTATGGCCGCCGCCCTATTCCAGAGCACCGCGCTGGCGCCGGTGGCTGCCAGACCGGCTTTCCACGTGGCTCGACCATTCCAGACGCGGTCCCACCGCGCATGAACAGCAGGAGCAGGTTGATCTTCCGCCTTATCCTGAGGCCCCGTCCTATGCAGAGATCACGCGCGGCGATATGCGCCCCTACCTGGAATGGGACACGCGCATCTTCGCCCGGGATGGCGTTAAACAGCTATTTGCCGTCAGCAGCCAGGATCTCCGCGTGCTGATTGCGACCTTCAGGGACAGCGACCCGGCCCGGCTGGAGGCGCCGCGGCATCTGGTGCTGCGCGCCGAGGACAGATTGCCCAGCATAGCGGAGTACAGCACTTCCTATGGCCGGTTCGCCCCTGCCCACTGGCGGCTGAGGAATGCTCCAGACCAGGCTGGTGATTGCCGGCTATTTATTGGCGTCAAGGCAGAAGTCGCCGTCCCTGACACCGGACGCTTTCGCGCCCCACTGGGCAGTCTCAAGGTTTACGCCAGCGAGCAGAATCTCCACGCCGCCCGGGTCCGCACGGACACGGAACGGTATCCCAACCTGTACGCACAACCCCTTCCAAGCACGATGGAGGACGCCGCCGACATATTCCGGGCGGCCGACGACCTGGTGCGCAGCGGCCTGCTATAGGGCGCGGCGCGGCCAGCGATGGGGCCTGAGGCCAGGGAGAAATGCACGGGCGCCCCTTGCCGCGCCCGCGCCGCGTTCCCATTTTCCGGCGCATCCCGCCGCGCCGTCCTGGCGGCGGTTCATTCCCTTATGTCTGCCGCGAGACTTTCATGGCCAGTTCTGACGAACCGACCCCTGCCCCCCTGTCGCCTCCGCCCTATTCACCGTTGCGCCCGCTGCCGTTACTGATTTTCAGCTCGCGCTGGCTGCAACTGCCGCTGTATCTTGGCCTGATTGTCGCGCAGGGCGTCTACGCCTTCCTGTTCCTCAAGGAACTCTGGCATCTGGTGGCTCACGCCTTCGATTTTTCCGAGCAGCAGATCATGCTGGTGGTGCTCGGCCTGATCGACGTGGTGATGATCTCCAACCTGCTGATGATGGTGATCATCGGCGGCTACGAGACCTTCGTGTCGCGCCTGAAGCTGGAAGGTCATCCGGACCAGCCGGAGTGGCTCGACCACGTCAACGCCAGCGTGCTGAAGATCAAGCTGGCCATGGCGATCATCGGCATTTCGTCGATCCACCTGCTGCGCACCTTCATCGAGGCGGGCAATCTCGGCATTCCCGGCAAGACCAATTACACCGAAACCGGCGTCATCCTGCAGACGGTGATCCACGTGGTGTTCATCCTGTCGGCCATCGGCATCGCCTATGTGGACCGCATCAGCAATCCGCCGGCGCATCACGGCGGGGACCATCACTGAACGGGCCCGCACTGAAAGCGCCTGCACTGAAAAAACGTAAGGGCCGGTCCGGGCCGGCCCTTACGCATTCATCCGGGTTCGGATGTCAGCCGGCGGTCCCGCCCCAGTTGGGATCGGCCAGCACGTTGTCCCCATCCGCGCCCAGTTCTGGCGAGGCGCGCCTGGCGACGACCGGCTCGCCGTCCATGACGATGGGCGAGCGCACGCCGGGCACGCTGCCGCCGGCGACGCTGGGATGCGGCAGATCCATGCGCAGACCGCGATGGATCACCTGCGGATCGGCGAACACGTCGTCCAGCCGGTTGATCGGCCCCACCGGCACGCCGGCGGCCGTCAGCCTGGCCAGGATATCGTCGCGGGCGAAAGTCGCCGTGCGCGCCGCCAGCAACGCGGCCAGCTCCTCGCGATGGCGGATGCGATCGGCGTTGTGGCGGTAGCGCGGGTCGTCCGCCAGCTCCGGCAGGCCGAGCACGTCGCAAATATGGGCGAACTGCGGATCGGTGCCCGATGCGATGATGAAATGGCCGTCCTTCGCCGGAAACACCTGATAGGGCGCCACATTGACGTGGGCGTTGCCCACCCGCTGCGGGTTTTTGCCGGACACCAGATAGTTCATCGCCTGGTTGGAGAGCACCGCCACCTGCGCATCGAGCAGCGCCATGTCGATGTGGCAGCCGACGCCGCTGTCGCGCCGGCCCTGAAGCGCGGCCAGGATCGCCACGGTGGCGTACATGCCGGTGAACAGATCGGCGATGGCGATGCCGGCCTTCACCGGCTCGCCCTGCGGGTCGCCGGTGAGCGACATGACGCCGCCCAGGCCCTGGATCATGAAATCGTAACCGGGGCGCGGCGCATAGGGGCCGTTCTGGCCGAAGCCGGTGATCGAGCACCAGATCAGCTGGGGATGATCCGCCCGCAGGCTGGCGTGATCGAGGCCGTATTTCACCAGGCCACCGACCTTGAAATTCTCGATCACCACATCGGCGTGGGCGGCGAGGCGGCGCACCAGCGCCTGCCCTTCCGCATCCTCGAAGTTGACGGCGATGGAGCGCTTGCCACGATTGGCGGCGTGATAATAGGCGGCTCCCAGGTCGCCGCCGTCAGCGGTGGTGAGGAACGGAGGGCCCCACTGGCGGGTGTCGTCGCCGACGCCGGCGCGCTCCACCTTGACCACGTCAGCGCCCAGATCGGCCAGCAACTGCCCTGACCAGGGACCAGCCAGCACGCGGGCGAGCTCCAGAACACGCACGCCCTTCAACGGTTGCGGCGCCATCGACCTCTCCATTTTTCCTGTGAGCGCGCGCGGAAGCCGCGCGCGCCCGATCGTTCCGGGTTGGCGTTTTCTACCGCGAAACGGCGGCCGCCGCGCGGAAAAACGCCAGATGTCAGAAGAATGCCTGCAGGCCGGTCTGGGCGCGGCCGAGGATCAACGCGTGCACGTCGTGCGTGCCCTCATAAGTGTTGACCGTCTCCAGGTTCTGGGCGTGGCGCATGACGTGGAATTCCTGATGAATGCCGTTGCCGCCGTGCATGTCGCGGGCGAGCCGGGCGATATCGAGCGCCTTGCCGCAATTGTTGCGCTTGACGATCGAGATCATCTCCGGGGCCATCTCGCCGGCGTCGAACAGCTTGCCGACGCGCCAGGAGGCCAGCAGACCCAGCGAGATTTCCGTCTGCATGTCGGCCAGCTTCTTCTGCACCAGCTGGGTGGCGGCCAGCGGCCGGCCGAACTGCTTGCGGTCCAGCGTATAGGCGCGGGCGCGATGCCAGCAGTCCTCGGCGGCGCCCATGGCGCCCCAGGAGATGCCATAGCGGGCGCGGTTCAGGCAGCCAAACGGTCCCTTGAGACCGGAGACGTTGGGCAGCAAGGCGTCCTCGCCCACCTCCACATTGTCCAGCACCACCTCGCCGGTGATCGAGGCGCGCAGGGAAAGCTTGCCTTCGATCTTCGGGGCGGAGAGGCCTTTCATGCCTTTCTCCAGCACGAAGCCGCGAATTTCGCCATTGTGGGCGGCGGATTTGGCCCAGACCACGAACACGTCGGCGATCGGCGCGTTGGAGATCCACATCTTGGAGCCGTTGAGGCGGTAGCCGCCGTCGATCTTCTCGGCCCGGGTTTTCATGCCGCCAGGATCGGAGCCCGCGTCCGGCTCGGTGAGGCCGAAGCAGCCCACCCATTCGCCGCTGGCCAGCTTCGGAAGATATTTCCTGCGCTGCTCCTCAGAGCCGTAGGCGTAAATCGGATACATCACCAGCGACGACTGCACGCTCATCATCGAGCGATAGCCGGAATCGACGCGCTCCACCTCGCGGGCGACGAGGCCATAGGCGACGTAAGAGGCGCCGGCGCAGCCATAATCCTCCGGCAGGGTGACGCCGAGCAGGCCGAGCGCGCCCATTTCGTTAAAGATTTCGCGGTCAGTGCGCTCATGGGCGTAGGCGCCGATGACGCGCGGCGCCAGCTGCTCCTGGGCGTAGGCGCGGGCGCTGTCGCGAATCATGCGCTCGTCGTCCGTCAACAGGCCGTCGAGAAGGAACGGGTCCTCCCAGTTGAACGCTGCGCCAGCATTTCCAGCCATCTCTCCGCTCCCGTCACTTGCCCCGCCGTCAGGGAAAGCGGGGGCTCATAGCCTGTTTCGCCCATAGCCATAGACCAACTGCGGCGGGAGCGGGAGCCTTGCCGCCGGCGCGGCGGACAAATCGCCGCCCCAACCATTTGATGAGAAAAGGTATGGTTGTCATCCGGCGGAAGCCGTGGCAGTGCACGTCTGTTACGGAAGCGCAAGGGGCATGCAGCCAGGTCATGCCGCGCCGGCGGCTGGCCCGCATGACGCGCCGTGGACGGCGCCTGCTTCAGTGGGAAACGCCGGACCCAGGCGTCACGGCTATGGCGGATGTCCTGCCGCGGCGATCGCCCGCCCGGCGCGCTGTCCGTGACGGCGCCCCGCCGCATGCGCGCGGCGACAAGGCCAACGGGAGAAATTCATGTCTGCAGCCACCAGCCCTGCGACCCCGGTCGATTATCTGGACTTCATGAAGAGCTTCAACGCGGAAGACCTGTGGCGGGACGTGACCGCCGGGGCTGACGTGGTCAACGCCTGCGTCGCCTGCTGCGACCGCTGGGCCGATGGCGACCGGGTCGCCCTGATTCATGACAGGGGCGGGGTGACGACGCAGACCACCTACGCCGACCTGAAAAAGCGCGCCGCCCGCTTCGCCCACCTGCTGACGCGTCAGGGCATTGGCAAGGGCGATCGCATCGCCGCCATGATGCCGCGCACGCCGGACATGCTGGCGGTGCTGTTGGGCGCCTGGCGGGCCGGCGCGGTGTATGTGCCGCTGTTCACGGCTTTCGGGCCGAAGGCCGTCGAAAGCCGCGTCCATGGTTCGGAGGCGAAGCTGGTGGTGACCGACGCGGTCAACCGGCCCAAGCTCGACGGCGCCGACAACATGCCGAAGATCGTTGTCATCGGCGGCGGCCAGCAGGCCATCGACGCCGGCGACCTGGACTTCGAGACCGAGATGGCGAAGGGGTCGGATGATTTCGCCCCGGTCCCGCTCGATCGCGACGACCTGATCATGATGCTGTTCACCTCCGGCACCACCGGCTCGCCCAAGGGCGTGCGCGTGCCGATGTTCGCGCTGACCGGCTTCCTCGCCTACATGCGCTATTCGGTGGACCTGCGCCCAGACGACAAGTTCTGGAACATCGCTGATCCGGGCTGGGCCTATGGCCTGTATTACGCCGCGACGACGCCGCTGCTGATGGGCCAGACCACCCTGTACAGCGAAGACGCCTTCACGGTGGACAATTTCTACCGGGTGCTGAAGCAGTACGGCATTACCAATCTTGCCGGCGCGCCGACCGCCTACCGTCTGCTGATGGCGGCTGGCGACGCGGCCGCCGCGCCGGTGAAGGGCCAGCTGCGCGCCGTGTCGTCCGCCGGCGAGCCGCTCAACGCCGAGGTGATCCGCTGGTTCGACCGGGCGCTCCATGCGCCGATCCGCGACCATTACGGCCAGACGGAAACCGGCATGGTGCTGTGCAACCATCACGCCCTGATCCATCCGGTGCATGAAGGCGCCGCCGGCTTCGCCCTGCCCGGTTACCGCATCGTGGTGATCGACCAGGACAATAACGAGCTGGGCAGCGAACAGCAGGGCGAACTGGCCATCGACCGCCAGAACTCGCCGCTGCTGGTGTTCAACGGCTACTGGGGGCGCGAGCCGCTGCCGGCCGACCAGCGCTACTACCGCACCGGCGATACGGCCGAGATCAACGCCGACGGCACCATCAGCTTCTTCGGCCGCGCCGACGACGTCATCACTTCCTCCGGCTACCGCATCGGTCCGTTCGACGTGGAGAGCGCGCTGATCGAGCACCCGGCGGTGGCGGACGTGGCGGTGATTGGCAAGCCCGACCCGGAGCGCACCGAACTGGTCAAGGCCTTCATCATCCTGAAGCCGGGCGTCGAGGGCACGGACGCCCTGCGCGACGAACTGGCCCAACACGTGCGCAAGCGCCTGTCGGCCCACTCCTACCCGCGCGAGATCGACTTCGTCACGGAGCTGCCGAAGACGCCGAGCGGCAAGGTGCAGCGCTTCATCCTGCGCGCCGCCGAGGTGGCGAAGCTGAAGGACGCCGGCGTTCAGGTGTAAGACGGAAGGTCGGGGGGCCTTCAGGCGTCTCCCGCCGCCCCCTGATCTGCAAGGCGCGCCAGACGGCGACCATTCCCCGTGAGACAGAAACAGCAGAAGGCGCGCTCCGGGGGAGCGCGCCTTCTTTCTTTGACCCGGCCAGGAACCGCCCCCCAAAGACATTCCCTGACCGATCAGGACCCGGCTGCGATTACGCCGCCAGCGCCTCGTCGGCAGGGCCAAAGAACTCATAGTGGATGCGACCAGCCGGCACGCCCGCCGCCACAAGGGCGGCGATGACGTCGCGCAGCATCGGCCGCGGGCCGCAGATGTAGTAATCGGCTGCCGCGATCGGGGTCTGGCGCTTCAGCCAGTCGCCGGAAATCACGCCCTCCTCATCGAAGTCGCCGCCCGGAACGGACGCAGGGCTCGGCGCTTCATGGAAGAACACCGCCTTGCCGTCCGGCAGCTTCGCCACCAGTTCGCGCACATGGGCGGCCATGGCCTGGGCGGCGGCGTCGAAGGCGCCGTGGGCGAACAGCACCTGGCGCCGGGCGCCGGCCGCCGCCAGGCTTTCCAGCATCGCCACCATGGGCGTGAGGCCGACGCCGCCGGACAGCAGCACCACCGGGCTGTCGCCGGGCTGCAGGAAAAAGTCGCCGGCCGGAGCGCCCACCTTGAGGCTGTCGCCAATCTTGATCCGGTCGTGCAGCCAGCGGGAGGCAAGACCGCGCGGCTCACGCTTGACAGTGATGCGGTACGTGGCGCCGTCCGAGGCGGCGGAGACGGTGTAATTGCGCTTCAGCGGCGGCTGGCCGGGAATGCTGAGCCAGAGGGTGAGGTACTGGCCGGGCTTCTGCCGCACGACGGGGCCGCCGTCGGCGGGGCGCAGCACGAAGGAATTGATGATATTGCTCTCGCGGATGATGTCGGCGACGACGAAATCGCGCCAGCCGTTCCAGCCGCCCTTCGCGCTGGCGATTTCCTTGTAGATCGTCTGCTCGCGCTCGATCAGCACGTCGGCGAGGAACCAGTAAGCCTCGCCCCAGGCGCTCATGACCGCGTCGGTGGCGGCGTCGCCCAGCACGGTCCTGATGGCGGCGAGCAAAGCGTCGGCCACATAGGGGTAATGCTCGGGCAGGATCTGCAGGCCGACATGCTTCTGGGCGATGCGCTCCACGGCGCCGGTCAGGGCCTCCAGATTGTCGATGTTCTGGGCGTAAGCGAGAATCGCCCCGGCGAGCGCCTGCGGTTGCGATCCGTTGTCGCCATGGTGCGACTGGTTGAAGAGATCCCGGATCGCCGGATTGCGGAACATGTTGGCGTACATCTCACGGGTGATGGCGAGACCGTGGGCTGCCAGCGCCGGCGCGGTGGCCTTCACCGTGGCGATGGTCTGTTCACTCAGTGACCGTGGCATCTTGAAGCTCCAGAAACAGTAAGACCGGCAGTCAGGACCGTTTTGACCGGCCTGGACCCAAGGGACAGTCAGCCCCGCCGGGCCGCGTCAAATCATGTATTGCGGATACATCTATTCATGGGCGTTGAAAAACATGCAACAAAAAAGCATCTTTCAAATTGTCGCAGGAAACGGCGGCGGCCCGCGCCGGCGCGGCCGCGTTGACGCTGGCGAGGGCTGGCGCGGCGCTGACATGGGAAACGGCGAAAAACGATGCGACTGACGCGCTATACGGACTACGCCATGCGCGTGCTGCTCTATCTGGGCGCGCGCCCCGACCGCCTGTGCTCCATCGCCGAGATCGCCAGCGCTTACCAGATTTCCCAGAACCACCTCATGAAAGTGGTCAACGATCTGGGGCGCGCCGGCTATGTGGCCAGCGTGCGCGGGCGCGCTGGCGGCGTGCGGCTGGCCCGCGACCCATCCGGCATCAATATCGGCGCGGTCGTCCGCCACACCGAGGAGGGCTTCGATCTGGTGGATTGCGGCGGTTGCGTCATTGCCCCCGCCTGTGGCCTCACCGGCGCCCTGCGCGAGGCGCTGGCGGCCTTCCTGGCGGTGCTCGATGGCTACACCCTCGCCGACCTGCTGGCCAAACGGTCCGACATGGCGCGGCTGCTGCTCGGCGTGGAGGCGTCGCCAGGGCCGCAAACAAAAACGCCCCGGCAAACAGCCGGGGCGTGAGTGATCGTCTGCTTTCCGGCCAGGGCCGCGAGTCCTGAGGCCAGACCTGCAGGTCCCGCCATGATCGCGCTGCCGCTGCGAAGCGGCGCCCGCCCGGCGGAAACGCTTCAGCCTTCAGCCTTGTCCAGTCCGTAAAGGGTGTGCAGGGTGCGCACCGCCAGTTCGGTGTAGGCCGCGTCGATCAGCACCGAGAACTTGATCTCCGACGTGGTGATGGCCCGGATGTTGATGCCCTTGTCGGCCAGCGCCCGGAAGGCGCGCGCCGCGACGCCGGCATGGCTGCGCATGCCAACGCCGATGGCCGACACCTTCACCACATCGGTGGCGCCCTCGATCTCGGTGAGGCCGAGGCTGTCGCGGCGCTCGTCAAGGATCTTGCGGGCGCGTTCGTAATCGGCCCCTGGCACCGTGAAGGTGATGTCGGTGTAGGCGTTGTCGCCCGACACGACCTGAATGATCATGTCGACGTTGATATTGGCTTCGGCCAGCGGCACGAAGATATCGGCGGCGACGCCCGGCTTGTCGGCGACGCGACGCAGGGTGATCTGCGCCTCGTCCCGGGAATAGGCGATGCCGGTGACGACCTGCTGTTCCAAGATCTCCTCCTCGTCGCAGATGAGCGTGCCGCTGCCTGGATTGGCCGGATCATCGAAGGACGAACGCACATAGGTGCGCACGCCGTGCACCATGGCCACTTCGACCGAACGCACCTGCAAAACTTTCGCGCCAAGCGACGCCATCTCCAGCATCTCCTCAAAGGAGACGCGGTCAAGCCGGCGCGCCTTGCTGACAATGCGCGGATCGGTCGTGTAGACGCCGTCCACGTCGGTATAGATATCGCACCGGTCAGCGCCGATGGCGGCGGCCACCGCGACGGCGCTGGTGTCGGAGCCGCCGCGGCCCAGCGTGGTGACGCGGCCGGTCGCCTCATGCAGCCCCTGGAAACCAGCGATCACCGCCACCTCGCCGCGGCCAAAGCCCTCGATCAGCCTGGAGCCGTCAATGCTGGTGATGCGAGCGGCGGAATGGGCGCCGTCGGTGAGGACCGGAATCTGCCAGCCCTGCCAGGAGCGGGCGGCGAGCCCCATGCCCTGCAGGGTGATGGCCAACAGGCCGGCGGTGACCAGCTCGCCCGAGGCGACGACTGCGTCATATTCACGCGGGTCGTACAGCGGCGCCGCCTCGCGGCACCAGGCCACCAGTTCATTGGTCTTGCCGGACATGGCGGAAACGACGACCGCAACGTCGTTGCCGGCCTCCACTTCCCGTTTGACGTGGAGAGCGACGTTACGGATGCGCTCGATATTCGCGACGGAGGTACCGCCGAACTTCATTACCAGGCGGGCCATGGCTCTCAATCACAATCGGTGGGAGGGCGCGTCGCCACGCGGCGCGCGACCACGGGTGGAAGAACCGCGCGTATAGGAAGCGGCATAAGCGCTGTCAATGGACGCCCCCCGCCTCTTCGCGCCCCCTCGACAGGCCGGCGCGCGTGGTGTAAAGGCCCGGCTTCAACTGAAAACAGCGTGGCCGAAACGCTTGCAGTCTTCGTTGGACGTCGCCGCGGGCGGCCGGCCCTGAACCGGCGCTCCAGGGCAAGCGTCCGGATGGCTGCCCCGGCAGGAGCACATGATGAACATTATCGAGCAGATCGATCAGGAACAGATCGCCCGCCTCACCGCCGACCGCAAGTTCCCGGAATTCGAGCCCGGCGACACCGTGCAGGTCAACGTGAAGGTTCGCGAAGGCGAGCGCTCCCGCGTGCAGGCCTATGAAGGCGTCTGCATCGCCCGCGCCGGCGGCGGCATCAACCAGAGCTTCACCGTTCGCAAGATCTCCTACGGCGAAGGCGTCGAGCGCGTGTTCCCACTGTATTCGCCGATCATCGACTCGATCAAGATCGTGCGTCGCGGCAAGGTGCGTCGCGCCAAGCTGTATTACCTGCGCGACCGTCGCGGCAAGGCGGCCCGCATCGCCGAGCGCGTTGAGCGCGCCCCGAAGGCTGACAAGTAAGCCTTTGAAGACAGGCGCCGGTCTCCGGCGCCCCGCCTTCACCCGCCGCGCGCCCGCACGGCGGGTTTTATTTTGCCGCCATCCTCCCTGCCGCCATCCCGGCGTCGATCCAGACCGTGGAGAGCGCCCCGGATCACCCATCCCGGTGAGGCGATGGCGGGCGGCGACGGTTTCGCCGCTGCGTCGCCCCGGGAGGCATATCCGCCTCCGACCCGTGGCTATTCGGTGGGTTCGTCGGCCAGCGGCCGGAAGCGGGCGGCGCGGATGGAGATGCAATAGCCGGCCAGCACATCGATGGCGGCAATCAGCGTGATGATGAGGAACGCCGCCTCGCCGCATTTGGGCACGAACAGGAATTCCACGGCGCAGACGAGAAAAACCATCAGCGACAGGGCGTGATTGACCAGCGACGAGGTGCGCGCCCGGGCGCTGACGATCTCCACGAACAGCAGGGCGAACGCCGAAACCACAAAGGCGTCGCCGGTGGTGATCGGCCACAATTGCCCCGACGGCAGCGTCGTCTGCCCGACCACGGTGGTGGAGGTGGCCGAGCCGAACACCACGAGGCTGTTCCAGGCCGCCACGACCAGGGCCAGCAACGGAAATGCGCGCAGCACAAACATTCGGAACGCTCCCAGGCAGCCTGTTCGCGCCATGAACGGCGCGGCGCGCCGCGCCACAGGCGCCATGCAGTGTTGCTGCGCCGGCGGGCGCCCGTCAATTGGGACGGCGCGCGGCCGCTCCAGCCACCCCTCCCCCGCGGCCTGTGGGCGGAAAACCATTGCCACGCGCCCGCCACTGCCATATGCCGGCGAAGAGGCGGCGCCCCACGGCCGACGCCCGCTCCGGCCCGCCAGGCCCGTGTCTCCGTATGGCGGCAGACAAGCGCCTGCGCCGGTTGCCATTGTTTCGACAGATTGGATTTGCTATAAACTGGCCATGGATGCCCGGATGACCATGACAGCGACAGCGGCAGGCCGCGTGGGGACGTCCCGTCCCGTGCGCGCCACGGCGGTTGCGCGGCTCGACGAGCCTGGCAGCATCCTGCTGCATGATCACACGCGTCTGCCCGGCCGCTTCTTCGGCCGCATGACCGCATCGGTGCAGGCGGAGCTTACCGGCTGAGGCTCGCGGCGCACCTGTCGCCAGCCTCGCGCAGCGGGTCGCCCCGCGCAGGCCGGACGCCATGGCGTCCTGTGTCGCCGATAACCGACGCCCTTCCCCTGCCCACGGCCCCGTTGCGCAAGTCCCGTCAATGACACGGCGGCTCCGCCATCTATGGGGGGCCGCATTCCGGCGCGGCGTTGCGCCAGTTTTTCCGAACCTACGAGGCCTGCCATGGCTCCCCGCACCCTGTACGACAAGATTTGGGACGACCACGTGGTCGACACCCGCGAAGACGGCGCCAGCCTGCTGTATATCGACCGCCACCTGGTCCACGAAGTGACCTCGCCCCAAGCCTTTGAGGGCCTGCGCGTGTCCGGCCGCAAGGTGCGCGCCCCGCAAAAGACCCTGGCCGTCGTCGACCACAACGTGCCGACCTCAGACCGCTCCAAGCCCAACCCGGACCCGGAGAGCGCCACCCAGATCGAGACGCTGGCCCAGAACGCCCGCGACTTCGGCGTTGAGTATTACTCCGAGCACGACGTCCGCCAGGGCGTGGTGCACATCATCGGCCCCGAGCAGGGCTTCACCCTGCCCGGCACGACCATCGTCTGCGGCGACAGCCACACCTCGACCCACGGCGCGTTCGGCGCCCTGGCGCACGGCATCGGCACTTCCGAGGTCGAGCACGTTCTGGCCACCCAGACGCTGATCCAGAAAAAAGCCAAAAACATGCTGGTCCAGGTGGACGGCAGCCTGCCGGAAGGCGTGACCGCCAAGGACATCATCCTGGCGATCATCGGCGAGATCGGCACCGCCGGCGGCACCGGCCATGTGATGGAATACGCCGGCCAGGCGATCCGCGAGCTGTCCATGGAAGGCCGCATGACGGTCTGCAACATGAGCATCGAGGGCGGCGCCCGCGCCGGCCTGATCGCCCCGGACGAGAAGACCTACGCTTATCTGCGCGGCCGGCCGAAAGCGCCGCAGGGCGCGGCGTTCGACGAGGCCGTGCGCTTCTGGGAGACGCTGCGCACCGATGAGGGCGCGCATTTCGACTCGGTGATCCGTCTCGACGCCGCCAACCTGCCGCCGATCGTCTCCTGGGGCACCAGCCCCGAGGACGTGATCTCGGTGGCCGGCGTGGTGCCGGACCCGGACCAGATCGCCGACGAGGCCAAGCGCATCTCCAAGCACCGCGCCCTGGAGTACATGGGCCTGAAGGCCGGCACGAAGATCACCGATATCGGCATCGACCGGGTGTTCATCGGCTCCTGCACCAATGGCCGCATCGAGGACCTGCGCGCCGTGGCCCGCATGGTCGAGGGCAGGAAGGTGCACGCCAACGTCAACGCCATGGTGGTGCCGGGCTCGGGCCTGGTGAAGCAGCAGGCCGAGCAGGAAGGCATCGACAAGGTGCTGATCGCCGCTGGCTTCGACTGGCGCGAGCCGGGCTGCTCCATGTGCCTGGCCATGAACCCCGACCGTCTGGCGCCGCATGAGCGCTGCGCCTCGACCTCGAACCGCAATTTCGAGGGCCGTCAGGGCTTCAAGGGCCGCACCCACCTGGTGTCGCCGGCCATGGCCGCCGCCGCGGCGATCGAAGGCCACTTCGTCGACATTCGCAACTGGGGCTGAAAACGGTGAGCGCTTCCGCCGCCGACATTGCCGACGGAAGCGCTGGCGATCCCGCCCGGATCGCCAGCCTGACGGCGCCCACAATCGCTGACTTCGAACGGATGGCCGACGACGCGTTCGCCGCCCTGCCGCAGGAGTTTCGCGACATGTGCGCCGGCGTGGTGATCCGCGTCATGGATTTTCCTGACGAGGACACCATGCGGACCATGGATTGTGAAACGCCGTTCGACCTGCTCGGGCTGTTTCACGGTCTGGGGCTGGCCCAGGGCGGAGCGTTCCAGCACACCGGGCAGTTCCCCAACCAGGTGTTCCTCTACCGCCGGCCCATTCTCGACTACTGGGCCGAGCATGAGGAAACCCTCGGGGACATCGTCACACACGTCCTCGTCCACGAGATCGGCCACCATTTCGGCCTCTCGGACGATGACATGGAAGCCATCGAGGCCGCCGCCGACACGCCGTGAGCGTTGGCGGGCGGCTGGAGAGACAACATGCAGAAATTCACCACGCTGACGGGCGTCGCCGCCCCGCTGGAAATCATCAATGTCGACACCGACATGATCATTCCCAAGCAGTATCTGAAAACCATCAAGCGCACCGGCCTCGGCACGGGCCTGTTCTCAGAAATGCGCTACAACGAGGACGGATCCGACAACCCGGACTTCGTGCTGAACAAGCCGGGCTACAAGGCGGCCACCATCCTTGTCGCCGGCGACAACTTCGGCTGCGGCTCCTCGCGCGAGCACGCCCCGTGGGCGCTGGTCGACTACGGCATCCGCTGCGTTATCTCGACGTCGTTCGCCGACATTTTCTACAACAACTGCTTCAACAACGGCCTGCTGCCGGCGATCGTCTCGCGCGAGGACCTGGACAAGCTGTTCGACGACGCCAATCGCGGCGCCAACGCCACCTTGACCATCGATCTGGAAGCGCAGGAAATCCGTGGTCCCGACGGCGGCGTGGTCAAGTTCGAGATCGACCCGCAGCGCAAGCACAAGCTGCTGAACGGCCTCGACGACATCGGCGAGACCGTGCACGCGCGCGGCCCGGCCATCGACGCCTATGAACAGCGCATCGCCGGCAACCGCCCCTGGCTGTGAGGCGTTCGCGCCCCTGATTCAAAAAACGCCCCCGCGAGGGGGCGTTTTCATGTGGTGCCGCCCCCAAGAGGCAGCGGCGGCCCGTTCGCCGGGGCAAACGCGTCAGACGTCGGGACCGCCCGCCATATCCGCCTCCAGAAAGGCGCGCACGTCGTCCCGCGGCACGTTCTTCGCAATGAAGCTCTGGCCGATTCCCCGCGCCAGGATGAAGGTCAGGGCGCCGCGCGACACCTTCTTGTCCTGGGCCATGGCCTCGAGGACCTCGTCCACTGTCCCGACGCCGCCAGGAACCTGGGCGGGATGCACCGGCAGGCCGGCCGCCGCCAGATGGCGGGCGACGCGATCGGCGTCAGCCGGGGCGCACAGGCCAAGCCGGGCGGAGAAGCGGAAGGCCTGGGCCATGCCGATGGCGACGCCCTCGCCGTGCACCAGCCGGGCGGAATCATAATGCGTCAGCCGCTCCAGGGCGTGGCCGAAGGTGTGGCCAAGGTTGAGCAGGGCCCGGTCGCCGGTTTCAGTCTCGTCGCGGGCGACCACGGCGGCCTTGGCCGCGCAACTGGTGGCGACGGCGTATTCGCGGGCTTCCGTTCCCTCATATACGCCCTGCCAGTTCTGTTCGCACCAGGCGAAGAACTCCGGCTGGTCGATCAGGCCGTATTTGGCCACCTCGGCGTAGCCGGCGCGGAGTTCGCGCACCGGCAGGGTGTCGAGCGCCGCCGTGTCGGCCAGCACCAGCGACGGCTGGTAAAATGCGCCGATCAGGTTCTTGCCATGGGGCGAGTTGACGCCGGTCTTGCCGCCCACCGAGGAATCGACCTGAGCGAGCAGCGAGGTCGGAACCTGGACGAAGCGTACGCCGCGCCGCACGATCGCCGCGGCGAAGCCGGCGAGATCACCGATAACGCCGCCGCCCAGGGCGACAACGATGTCGCCACGTTCGATCTTCGCCGCCAGCAGCGCCTCGCACACCTGCCCGACATGGCTCCAGCTCTTGGTGGCCTCCCCCGGCGGCAGCACGATGGTTTCCACCCGCAGGCCGGCCTGGGTCAGGCTGGCGCGGGCGCGTTCGCCCAGCTCACGATTCACGTTCTCATCGGTGATGATCGCCACATTGGCGCCAGGCGCCAGACAGGCGATGGCCTCGCCAAGGCGGTCGAGCAGACCCCGGCCAATGCGGATGTCATAGGAGCGCTCGGCCAGCGCCACGCGGATCACGCGTTCGCCGCCGTTGTTCGCCGTTTGCGCCTGCGCCGCCGCCGCGGAGGCCGCCGTCGTCATGCCCGGGTGTCCTTCTCGATAGGCCGGATGTCCGGCAGGTAATCCAGCACCGCCGCGATCACGTCGTCGACGACAACCTCGTGCGGGCTTTCGTGGGAGTGCACGGTAAGGTCGGCCTCGGCGTAAACCGGATAACGCTCGTCCATCAGCCGGCGCATGGCCCCTTCCGGGTCTGGCGTCTGCAGCAGCGGCCGGTTGCCGCGCTTGCGCACCCGTTTCATCAGCACGTCCAGATCAGCTTTCAGCCAGACGGAGATGCCCCGGGCGCGCACCAGGGCGCGGGTGGTGGTGTCCATGAAGGCGCCGCCGCCGGTGGCCAGCACATGGCCGCCCTCGGCCAGCAGCCGGGCGATGACCCGGCGCTCGCCATCGCGAAAATACGGCTCGCCGTGGGCGGCGAAAATCTCCGGAATGGTCTTGCCGGCGGCGCGCTCAATCTCGGCGTCCGCGTCCACGAACGGCAGATCGAGCCGGGCGGCCAGCCGGCGGCCAACCGTGCTCTTGCCACAGCCCATCAGGCCAACCAGAACCAGGGAGCGTCCGCGCAGGCCACGGCGCAGCCGCGCGTAATCGGCGGAGGCGTCCGGTCTTTCAGCGGAAGTCTGTTGCAACGTCATGGGCTGTCGATACCATGCCTTCACGAAACTGTCTTGCCGTGACTGGTCCGCGCGCCCGCCCCGAACCGGGAAAATCTGGCGAAAATCGCGGGCGTTAACTGTTTCCTGCCAGACAGGCTGCAATATGGGCCAGGCGCCCGCACGCGCCTGTTTACCGCCAGGATCGCCGCCGGGGACCGGATGCCGACGCTTTTTCGCCTACTGGCCATTCTCGCCGTCGCCGGCGCGGTGGTCGCGGCCGCCATGACGGCGCTGGCCACCCTGGTCACGCCGACGCCGCGCGAAATCACCACCACGATCCGGCTGCCGGCGGACAACAAGGCCCCGACAGGAGCAGGCCATGCGCGCTGACGCCGCTGTTGACCTGTTTCTCGACATGCTCGCATCGGAGCGCGGCGCCGCCGCCAACACGCTCGACGCCTATCGTCGCGACCTCGACGACTATACGGCGTTTCTCGCAAGCGAGGGGCTGTCGCCGGTCACCGCCGACGCCGGCGCCGTGCGCCGCTGGATCGCCGATCTGCACGCGCGCGGCCTGAAGGCCTCATCGGCGGCCCGCCGGCTCTCGGCGGCGCGCCAGCTGCACAAGTTCCTGTATGCCGAAAGCGAGCGGGCCGACGATCCCACCATCGCCATCGACGGGCCGAAACTGGGCCGGCCGCTGCCGAAAGTGCTGTCGATCGCCGAGGTGGACAGCCTGCTGGCGACGGCGCGGGAGGGGCTGGACGATCCCGAAAGGCCGCGCCTCGCGCGGCTACGCGCCGCGCGCATGAGCTGCCTGCTCGAACTGCTCTACGCCACCGGCATGCGTGTTTCCGAACTGGTGTCGCTGCCGGCCTCGGCGGCGAATACCCGCGAGCGCTTTCTGGTGGTGACGGGCAAGGGCCGCAGGGAGCGGCTGACGCCCCTCACCGACGCGGCCCGCGCCGCCATGCAACGCTGGCGGGAGGCGACCCAGGACGCCGCCGCCCCACAGGCGTCGGGCGCGCTCCCCGATCCGCGGTCGGCCACGGAAGACGCCGCGGCGGAAAAACCGGCCCCACGGCGGGGGCGGCCCCGAAAACTGCCGGCGCCGCCGGCGGCGGCCAGCCCCTGGCTGTTCCCGTCCGACAGCGCCAGCGGCCATCTGACCCGCCAGGCCTTCGCCCGCGACCTGAAGGACATCGCCGTCGCCGCGGGCATTGATCCGGCCCGGATCAGCCCGCATGTGCTGCGCCACGCTTTCGCCAGCCATTTGCTGCATAATGGCGCGGATTTACGCATCGTGCAGGAACTGCTCGGCCACGCCGACATCGCCACGACACAGATTTACACGCATGTACTGGACGAACGGCTGAAATCCGTGGTGCGGGACCTGCATCCACTCGCCCGCGGCTGATTGCTATCGACGCGAACATTACAAAATGCTCATTTGACACGGAAATCGGGCATTTGACATGAAGGCGCCCGATATGTGCGCCAGGTGGACCGTGGGATGGCCCACGCTGGCGTGGCCGTCATGCGCCGCCGGGGCTGAGCCACCCGCCGTTTCCGGGCGCCGCCCGATCACATGAGGATGGGGGCAGCCCATAGCCCCCCGAAGGGACCGGAATCTGATGCGCTTGCGCCCCATTGTCATCGCCCTGGCCATCGCCGCTGTCGCCGGCGGCGGCTGGTATTACGCCCAGCGCCAGGGCGGGGCCGGCAAAACCGCGGAGAACCACCGCCAGGCCGGCAAGCCCGGCGTGGCGGTGATCACGGCGGCGGCGACCTCCGAAACCTTCCCCGTGCGCCGGCGCGCCATCGGCGTCATTGAAACGCCCGCCTCGGTCGTGGTGCGCTCGCGCATCGCCAGCCAGATCATCGCGCAGCACATCCAGGACGGCCAGATGGTGAAGGCGGGCGACCCGCTGTTCACCCTGGACGACAAGGAAGCCCGCGCCGCCGTGGCGCGCGATGAAGCGGCCGTGGCCCGCGACACCGCCCTGCTCGCCCGCGCCAACGCCGACCAGGACCGGGTCAAACAGCTGGCGGCGCGCAACGCGGCGGCCCAGTCGCAGGTGGACCTGGCTGTCGCCAACGCCCGCAGCGCCGCCGCCGCGCTCGCCGGCTCGCAGGCGGCGCTGGCCGCCAGCAAGCTTCAGCTTGACTACACAAAGATCACCGCGCCCATGGCCGGCCGCATCGGCGCCGTGCGCGTTCCGCCGGGCAATCTGGTCGGGGCCGGCGACCTTTCGGGCCAGGGACTGGTGACCATCACCCAGATCCAGCCCGTGCGCGTCACCTTCACGCTGCCGGAGCGCGACCTCGCCGCCCTGCGCGCGGCGATGCTCCGGCAGCCGCCAATGGTGCGGGTAATGTCGCCAAACTCCGGGGAGGAGCTGGCGAACAGCGCGCTGGACTTCATCGACAACGCCGTCGACACCGGCTCCGGCACCATCGTCGCCCGCGCCACCTTCCCCAACAGGGACCTGCGGTTGTGGCCGGGCATGTTCGTTGACGTGGCGCTGGACCTGGACCAGCGACCGGACACGACCGTCGTGCCGACCGTGGCCGTGCAGCAGGGCCAGGACTCGCCCTTCGTTTATGTGGTGGGCCGGGACGGCAAGGTAGACTCGCGGCCGGTCAAGGTGTTCGCGGCGCTGGAGGGGCGCACGGCCATCAGCAGCGGCGTCAGCCCCGGCGAGCATGTGATCGTCGAGGGCCAGCAGCGGGTCGGGCCCGGCGTGCGGGTGAATGAAACACTGCGGACGCCCGACAAGAGCGCGGAAAAGGAAGACCTGGCCAGGACAGGGGCGCCGCGCGCGCCGGCCGACAGGGCCAATCCGACCTGAACGCAGCGGAATCCGGCGGGCGCCAGGGTTTCGCCCGACGACTTTGATTTAACCGTGGCTTCCCCGATGGCGCGACCCGCTCCGTCCCGGACCAGCGCGGCGGCGCGCGGCGCCAGGAGCAAGGCGACGTGAACATTTCAGAATTCTGCATTCGCCGGCCTGTCGCCACCATCCTGATGTGCGCGGCGCTGCTTGTTGGAGGGCTGTTCGCCTACCGGCAATTGCCGGTGGCGGCGTTGCCGCGCACGGACTTCCCGGTCATTTCCGTAACCGCCACGCTGCCCGGCGCCTCGCCGGACACCATGGCGAATTCGGTGGCGACGCCGCTGATCAAGCAGTTCGCCACCATCGCCGGCATCGACCAGATCACCACCACCAATTCACTCGGCTCCACCACGATCAACATCCAGTTCGACCTGAACCGGAATATCGACGCGGCGGCGGCCGACGTGCAGGCGGCGCTCACCGCCGCCCAGCGGCGCCTGCCGGTGGAAATGACCACCCTGCCCAGCTTCCGCAAGGTTAACCCGGCCGACGCGCCGGTGCTGCTGCTGGCGCTGACCAGTTCGACGCTGCCGTTGCCGGAGCTCGACCGTTTCGCCCAGCAGGTGCTCTCGCCGGCGGTTTCAACGGTGAACGGCGTGGCGCAATTGCTGGTGTTCGGCTCGCAGAAATTCGCCGTGCGGGTGCAGGTGGACGCCAACGCTCTCGCCGCCCGCGGCATCGGCCTTGACCAGTTGCAACAGGCCATCGCCGCCGCCAATTCCTCAACGCCGGTCGGCACCATCGACAACGACCGGCAGAGCATCACCATCCAGACCAACACGCAGATGATGCGGGCGGCCCAGTTCCGCGACATCATCGTGTCCTACGCCAACGGCCGCCCGGTGCGGCTGCGCGACGTGGCCAACGTCATCGACTCGGTGGAGAATAACAAGACCGCCAGCACCTATGACGGCGTGCGCTCGATCGTGCTCGCCGTCTATCGCCAGCCCGACGCCAACACGGTGGAGGTGGTGGACCGGGTGAAGGCCATGCTGCCGGCTTTCCAGGCGCAATTGCCGCCGGCGGCGCAGCTGCACACGCTGATCGACCGCTCCGTCTCGATCCGCGAGGCGGTCGCCGACGTGCAGTTCACGCTCTATCTGATCATCGCGCTGGTGGTGCTGGTGATCCTGCTGTTCCTGCGCCGGATTTACGCCACCATCATTCCCAGCCTCGCCGTGCCGATCTCGCTGATCGGCGCCTATGGGGCCATGTATCTGTTCGGTTTCTCCATCAACAATATCTCGCTGCTGGCGTTGACGCTGGCGGTGGGCCTCGTTGTCGACGACGCCATCGTGATGGTGGAGAACATCTACCGCCACATGGAGGAATACGGGAAATCCGCCTGGGAGGCGGCGCTCGACGGCTCGCGGGAGATCGGCTTCACCATCGTGTCGATGACCCTGTCGCTGATCGCCGTGTTCATCCCGGTGCTGTTGATGGGCGGCGTGGTCGGGCGGGTGTTCAACGAATTCGCCATCGTGGTGTCGTGCGCCCTGCTGGCCTCGGCTTTCGTGTCGCTGACGCTGACGCCGATGCTGTGCGCCCGGATCCTGCCGCCGCCGCTGACCCATGACGAGGCGCGCGCCGGCGTCGCCGGCCTTCTGGAGCGCGGCTTCGACGCCCTGCTCTCCGCCTATGACCGCACGCTCCAGGCGGCGCTGCGGGCCAAGCCGGTCACCTTCATGGTGTTCGTCATCACGGTGGTCGCCACCGTGTGGATGTTCATCACCATCCCGAAGGGGTTCTTCCCGACGGAGGACATCAGCCAGCTGAATTTCAACACCGAGGCGCGCCAGGATATTTCGCTGCAGGAGATGGCCGGCCTGCAACGGCAGGTCGAGGACGTGTTCCGCAATTCGCCGCACGTGGCGCACGTGGCCTCGGTGATCGGCGCCTCCGGCGGCACCCTCAACCAGGGGCGCGGCTTCGTCGAACTGAAGCCGAAGACCGAGCGCGGCCATCTGGACAAGGTGCTCGCGGACCTGCGCCGCGAACTGGTGAAGATCCCGGGCATCACCACCTTCATCACGCCGACCCAGAACCTGCGCTTTGGCGCGACCCGTTCGCGCAGCCAGTACCAGTTCGTCATGCAGGGGCTGAACCAGGACGAACTGTATGGCTGGGCGACGAAAATGGCCGACGCGCTGCGGCGCGACCGCCTGTTCCTCGACGTCGCCTCCGATTTGCAGATCAACGCGCTGCAATCGACGCTGACGGTGGATCGCGACAAGGCGCTGGCGCTGGGCGTTGACGCCGACCGGCTGCGCTCTACGCTCTACGGCGGCTTCGGCGCCCGGCAAATCTCGACGATCTACAGCACCGGCGACAGCTACCAGGTGATCCTGCAGTTCGATCCCGGCATGCAGTGGAGTGATGAGCTGCTCGATACGGTGCGGGTGCGTTCGGCCAGCGGCAAGCTGGTTCCCGTCGGCGCCTTCGCGCGCATCGACCGCACGGTCGGCGCCCTGTCGGTGAACCAGCTCGGGCAGCTTCCCGCCGTCACCCTGTCGTTCAACCTGCCGGCGGGAGTGTCGCTGGGCGACGCCACCAATCGCATCGACGCCATCAAGCAGGGCATGAACCTGCCGGAGACGATTTCGACCACCTGGTCGGGCGACGCCAGCATCTTCCAGGCGGCGCTGGGCAACCAGGGGCTGCTGCTGCTGGCCGCGGTGCTGACCATCTACATCGTGCTGGGCATGCTCTACGAGAGCTTCATTCACCCGTTCACGATCCTCACCGGCCTGCCCTCGGCCGCCGTGGGGGCGCTGATCTCGCTTGAAGTTTTCGGCATGGATCTCAGCGTCATCGCCATGATCGGCATCCTGATGCTGATCGGCATCGTCAAGAAGAACGCCATCATGATGATCGACGTGGCGTTGCAGTTGCAGCGCGGCGGCCAGACGCCGGAGCAGGCGATCTACCGGGCCTGCCTGATGCGCTTCCGGCCGATCATGATGACGACGCTGGCGGCGCTGATCGGCACGCTGCCGATCGCCATCGGCCACGGCCCCAGCGCCGAACTGCGCCAGCCGCTGGGCGTCGCCGTGGTCGGCGGCCTGCTGCTGTCCCAGTTACTGACCCTGTACATTACGCCGGTTCTGTACATCTACATGGAGCGCCTTTCCGAGGCGACGGGCGCCGGCTTCGCCCGGCTACGGCGCCGGAAGCCTCCGGCGGCGCGCACGCCGGCGCAATAGCGCCGCCACACAAATTCCGCCATTGTCATGCGTCACAGGGATTTTCCGGGATAGCCCGCCTTGTGGCCTGACGGCCCGCTTTCGCAGATGGCGCGCGGATAGGCGCGACGCCCTGCATCGCGGTGGCCCGCGGGCAGCGGGCCTTGCCGGAGGGATGTCCACGCGTCAGACGGGAGCAGGCATGGCAGGCGCGATAGCGGAGCGGTTTCGGGGCGCGGCGCGGAAGGGGCGGCCAGGGCTGGGGGCGCTGGCGTTGCTGGCGCTGTTCGCCGCGGCGCTTCCGGGCCAGCTGGCGATGGGGCAGACTGGCCCGGCCCAGCCGCGCGCCGCGCCACAGCAGCCAGGCCCGCAGCAGCCGGCGGCGCCGGCGAAGCCCGCACCCCCCGCAACGCCCGCGCCAACGCCGCCGGCCCCAGCCTCGGTTGACGAAGCGGCGCGCATTTCAGCGGAGGCCCGGGCGAGGCTTCTGGCGGACGCACGCACGGTTTTCGACCGGGAAAAGGTGCGGCTGGCTGAAATCGAGACCACGCTGGCCAGACGCAACCACACCGGCGCCCAGCTTGACGACCTGCGCAGCCAGCTGGCGGCGTCCACCGCGGCGTTGCAGGGCGCCCTTGGTCCGCTGACCCAGCGCGCCAACGCCGCCAAGGCCCTTCTGGACCAGCTTGGCCCCAAGCCGGATGAGAAGAAGGGTGGATCGGAAACGGCCGAAGCCGCCGCCGAACGCGAAACCCGCCAGAACAATTACAGCGAGATCAGCGACACGGCCCGGATTGGCCACGCCCTGCTGCTCCAGGCGAACCAGTTGGCGGAAACGGTGTCCGGCGAGCGGCGCAGCCAGTTCACCCACGCCCTGTTCGATCACACCTGGAGCATTTTCAGCCCCGAACTGTGGTCGTTCGTGGCGGCGGCGGCCTCATCCAACCTGAAAGCCCTGGTCACCATCGGTTCAGACTGGATGTCGGCGTTGCAGGAGCGCATCGCCGACAGGCGCATGTTGCCTTTCGGGCTGTCGCTCATCGCGCTCGGGCTGGTCTGGCTGGCCCGGCGTTTCCTGCTGCGCCGGCTGCACGCCCGCATCATCAGCTACAACGCGCCTGGCCACTTGCGACGCGCCGTCTCCGGTCTGTTCGTCACCGTCAGCGACACCGCGGCCGTGGCGCTGGGCTGCTGGTTGCTTTATCTCGGCTTCGATGGCAGCGGCCTCACGCCGGCCAGCGTCGATCCGCTGATCCGTTCGGTGCTCCAGGCCATCGTCGCCATCACCCTGATGCGCGGGCTCATTGTCGCCCTGCTGGCGCCGAATACGCCGCAATGGCGCATTCTCGCCATTCCCGACCAGACCGCGGCGCCCGTGGCCAGGGCGCTGACGGCCGCTGTCGGCCTGGTGGCGGCCGGCTGGGCGTTGGGCGAGGTGCTGGACGCCAGCGGCGGCGACCGGGCGACGGCAACGGCGCTTGACGCCGTCGTCAACGCCGGCGTCGCGCTGGTGCTTGTGCGCATGCTGCGACGGATGCGCGACAGCGTCGACTGCGAGGAGCAAAGCCTCGGCCCCTACATCCCGGCGGGCGGCGCGGCCACGGGGGTGTGGCGGCTCGGGGCATGGCTGCTTGCATTCCTGATTCTGGCGGCGACAGCGACCGGATTCATTCCGCTGGCGAATTTTCTGATCAACCAGACCCTGTGGACGCTGACGCTGCTCGCCGTGCTCAAGCTGCTGCTGGTGATGGTCGATGAAGGAATCGACCAGGCGTTTGGCGACAACAGCCGCATGTCGCTGGCGATGCAAACGACCGTCGGCGTGCGCAAGCGCTCCCTGCAACAACTGGGCGTGGTGCTCGCCGGCGTGTTGCGCATCACGCTCATCGCCCTGGCGGCGCTGCTGGCTCTCGCCCCGTTCGGCATCCAGTCGACTGACTTCATCGGCTCGGTGCGCAATGTGTTTTTCGGACTGAGCGTGGCCGGCTTCAACATCTCGCCGGTCAGCATCCTGTCAGGCCTCGCGCTGCTGGTTGTCGGCGTTATTGTCACCCGCGCCTTCCAGGGCTGGCTGCAACAGAAGTTCCTGCCGGCGACCAATCTCGATTCGGGCCTGCGCAATTCCATCACCACCGCCACCGGTTATCTGGGCGTGTTCATCGTGGTGGCGGCGACGCTGGCCAATTTCGGCCTGAGCCTTGACCGCATCGCCATCGTCGCCGGCGCCCTGTCGGTCGGCATCGGCTTTGGCCTGCAATCGATCGTCAACAATTTCGTTTCCGGCCTCATCCTGCTGTGGGACCGCTCGATCAGCGTCGGCGACTGGATCGTGGTGGGCGCCGAACAGGGCTATGTGAAGCGCATCAGCGTGCGGGCCACGGAAATCCAGACTTTCGAGCGCGCTTCGATCATCGTGCCCAACTCCACCCTGGTCTCGGGAACGGTGAAAAACTGGCTGCGCAACAACCGCACCGGGCGCATCGCCATCACCGTCGGCACGGGCTTCCAGAAAGATCCCCAGGCGGTGGCCGATCTGCTGCTGAAATGCGCCAACGCCCACCCGGACGTGCTGCGCGAGCCGAAACCCACGGTGCTGTTCAGCAATTTCACCACCACCACCCAAGAATACGACCTGCGCTGCTTCTCCGACGTGGAGGCGATGTCGCGCATCCGCAGCGACCTGAACTACCGGATTTTCGCGGCGCTGACCGAGGCCGGGATCTACGCGACGCCGGGACCGGCGCTCAGCGAGGTGCGCCTGCTGCTGCCGGAGGACCTGCAGCGCGCCATTGGCGAACGCACGGCGCCAGCGGGGCGGGCGGCCGGCGCCGCAACGCCCGGGCGGCCGGCAACGGACTCTTGACGATTGCACAGGCAGGGTGCGCAGCGCTCCCTGGCCGCCAACAACCCGGCCGGCGCGCGCCCACCGATGCGACGCATTTTCCTGACGAAAAGCGGGCTGCTTTTCCCGGAAATGCTCCGAACCTGGAGCCCGATCCTTGCCCCCCGTCCCTCCCCGCGCCATGTTCCGCTTTGGAATCGCGGCAATCCCCGCGCTGGCCGTCGCCGCCGTGCTGGCGGGTTGCGCCAGCCAGCCTCCCGCACCCGCGACGCGCCAGCCGGCGTTTTACGCCAACCTCGGCGAGCCGGGCGCGCGCCTCGATGTGGCCGACGCGGCCCAGACCATCAATCTCTATCGCCAGCGCCATGGCCTCGCGCCGCTCGACCTCGACCGGGAGCTGACCGCCCTGGCCAGCCATGAGGCGACCGCCATGGCAAGCCGGGACGCGCCAGCTTCCGCCGACGCCCTGCGCCGCGCCCTCGCCAGCCGTGGCGTCAGCGCGCCAATGGTCAACATGTCCGCCGGTTACCGCACCATGGCGGAAGCGTTTTCCGGCTGGCGCGATTCGCCGGCGCACAACGCCGCCATGCTGAACCCGCGCGCCACCCGCATGGGCGTCGCCGCCGCCAGCGCCCGGCCGGGCTCGAAATACCGGGTGTACTGGACACTGGTCACGGCCGGCCCCTGACGCGGGTCAGTCCCCCTGTTCACGCGTCCTGGGGGCCCGCGCCCTGACGGGAACCCGCGTCGGCGGCGCTGGCGGCGCCGGCGTCGCGCGGCGGCGTGGCGTACCAGACGAGCACCCCGATAAGGCCGATCGGCGTCAACAGCGACAGCAGTTGCAGCCAGCCGCTGCGATTGAGGTCGTGCAGACGGCGCGCCGAGACGGCCAGCATCGGTAGCAGGACCGCCAGGCTCCAGAGCGAATCCATGACGCCCGACCGGTCGATGGTCACAAGGATCAACGAAACACAGATTGTCATGAGAACGGGCCACCAGAATTCCGAGCGGCTCGCCCGACCAGAAAAGGCAGCGTAGTTCCTGAAAAAGCTGGCGATCGCCGCCGGAAAGTCATGCGGCCGGCCCGGCTCCGCGCCAAACCGGTTGGGCCCCGCCGGCGGTTTGCGCAACAGGAAGAACAGCGGCAGGGCCACCAGAAGAATCACAACGATCCAGTGCCAGATCGACATCGCGCCCACGGCGACCTCCTGCAATCTCAAAAACCTGAACCAACAGCAACCGATGGCGCCGCCATGACAAAAGCCGCCCCGGCCGGGAACCGGACCGGCGACCTGCCAGATGATGGCGCGCGCGACGGTGCGGCTTGTCCGTCATGTCGCGCTCTCAGGCTCCCGGACCTTTCAGGCGCAAACTTCCGGCGGCGGCTTCGGGCGGCGCCTTCAGGCAGATTTTCAGACGGGAGCCTGGGCGCCGCCGGCCCGGCCCGGTTCATCGGGCGTGCGCGCGGTTATCGCCAGGGCGTGGATGCGGTCTGGCGTCAGTTGGTCGGCCAGTTCGGCGTTGACCATGCGATGGCGCTCCAGCCGGGACTTGCCGCTGAAGGCCGCTGACACAATGTATACGGAGTAATGGGTTTCGCCCTCCGGCCGCGCCCCGGCGTGGCCAGCGTGCCGATGGGAATCGTCCACAACCTCCAGCGCCAGCGGCGTGAACGCCGCCTGAAGACGGTCGCGGATCAGGTCGGCGCGCGTCATGGTTTGCTCCTTCTGGCGTAAAACCCTCTGGCCGGGCGGAAACCGCAGGGCTGCGGCAACGGTTGCTGAAAACCTGCGGGTACGGCGAGCGCCATTTTGACCACCGTTTTTCCACCGGCGCCAGACCCCGCGCCACGGTTGGAACCGAACTGGCGCGGCCGGCGTTTTCGCCATGTTTTCAGGCGTGGATTGGGGCGGGCGTTCACAAGACGGCAGCCATGGGGCTTTTGCGGCGACTTTCGCGGCGTGCGCTGGCCGGCCGCATCTGTTATCATGTGCGCCCGCCAGCCCCCGGATGGCGCCGGGACGCGGACGGGGATTTGCCTGGCGACACTGGCGGCGTTGCGCCGCGCGGGATCGTTGATCCCGACAAAGCCCGCGACGGAGACGGCCTGTCCGTCCCCGCCGTCACGCCCCTGCACGCGCCTGGGGCCGGACAGCATGACCGCTGGTCCCGGCGCAGGCGCGACCCGACGCGAGGACCTGATCGCGCGAGGACCTGGTCGACCTGCCCCGGGGCTCTGGCCGGGATCTGGCGATCATTCCGGTTCTGGCGCCGGGACCAGAGATTTCCGGCCAGAAGTTTCGGCAAGAGGCGCCGGGCCGGGCATATGGACCCTGTTTCGGGCGGGGCCATGTTTCAGGGCGAAGCGCCGTCCGGCCCGGCCGGAGTTCGCCCTGCCTTTTTGTATGGACGCACGCGTCCGGAACGGAGCGCGCCTTCGCTCTGGACCATGCTCCGGGATTGCAAGACGCACGGACAAATGGATTTCAATTCACCCCTGTTTGACCGCATTCGCGCCAGTCGCAAGAAGGAAGCAGAGCCGCAGCCGCAAACGGCTGCGTGCGACCATCCGGGCTGCCGCGAGCCTGGCCTGCACCGCGCGCCCAAGGGGCGGCAGCGGGAGGGGCAGTACTGGCGCTTTTGCCTTGAGCACGTGCGCGCCTACAACCAGTCCTACAATTATTTCAACGGCATGGATGACGCGGCCGTCGCCAGCCACCAGAAAGCGGACCAGGTGGGGCATCGCCCGACCTGGAAGATGGGCGTCAAGGGCTCCGCCGGCATGCGCTCGAAAATCGACACGAGCGGCCGGGTCGCCGATCCCTTCAACCTGTTCCGCAGCGCGGCGGCGCAGCGCAACCCGTCGACGGCGCCGCGCGTCGGGCTCGCCGCCCGCAAGGCGCTGGAGACGCTCGGCCTTGACGAGAGCGCCGACGCGGCCGCCATCAAGACGCGTTACAAATTGCTGGTGAAGCGTTTTCATCCCGACGCCAATGGCGGCGACCGCAGCTTCGAGGCGCGCTTCCAGGACATCATAAAGGCCCACGGCGTGCTGCGCGCCCAGGGCATGTGCTGACAGGCGCGGATGGCGCTGCGGCAGGGGTGGACGCGGCGACCAGGCCGGCGTTGGCGCTGCCCAAGGACGCCCACCGCCGCGTCCGGGAGCAAGGCTGGCGAAAAAACGCCCTTCCGCCGCCCTGTCATGAGCCCGAAACATTGCCCCCCGGACAAACGGGTTCTAGAACTGTTGATGTCGCCTGTCCGTTGGCGGCGCGCCCATATCGGGGAGCAGCGCCGGGCCGGCCCGTCATGCGGGCAGGTCCTGGCGTTGACGTCCAGTTGGCGGACCCGTCTCCGGTCACGGCCGGAGGGTCCCTCATGTCATGCGGCGGCGGCCCGTCGCCGTATGACCGGATCACGCTCCCGGGCCTGGCGACATGCGTTTGACCTTTGAGATCCGGCCCGCCCGGGCGCATTTTCAAGAGCCAAATTCGCAGACCGCCGGAAACATCATGTGGGTGGTCTTTTGATTCCCGCGTCTGCGTCACCCCCGGGTCAGGCGGAACGCCGGAATCAAAGGACCACCAGGCCGGCTGCTGATCGAGGAATTACATGCAAGCCCCAAGCGCGTCATCCGGCGTTCCGGATGTGAAAGTCTCCGTCCGCGAGCTCTTCGGCATCGATTCCGACATGGAGGTTCCCGCCTTCTCCGCGCGCGACGAGCATGTGCCGGAAATCGACCCCGATTACCTGTTCGACCGCGAGACCACGCTCGCGATTCTCGCCGGCTTCGCCTTCAACCGCCGGGTGATGATCACGGGCTATCACGGCACGGGCAAATCCACCCACATCGAGCAGGTGGCGGCCCGCCTCAACTGGCCGTGCGTGCGCGTCAACCTCGACAGCCACGTGTCGCGCGTCGATCTGGTCGGCAAGGACGCCATCGTCCTGCAGGACGGCAAGCAGATCACCGAGTTCCGCGACGGCATCCTGCCGTGGGCGCTGCAAAACAACGTGGCGCTGGTGTTCGACGAATATGACGCCGGCCGCGCCGACGTGATGTTCGTGATCCAGCGCGTGCTGGAAGTCTCCGGCAAGCTGACGCTGCTCGACCAGAACCGCGTCATTCACCCGCACCCGTCGTTCCGCCTGTTCGCCACGGCCAACACGGTTGGCCTCGGCGACACCTCCGGGCTGTACCACGGCACCCAGCAGATCAACCAGGGCCAGATGGACCGCTGGTCGATCGTGGTGACGCTGAACTACCTGCCGCACGAGCGCGAGGTGGACATCGTGCTCTCCAAGGCGCCGCACTATCGCGACAGCGCCACCGGCCGCGACACGGTCGACCGGATGGTGCGGCTGGCCGCCCTGACCCGCAACGCCTTCATGAACGGCGACCTCTCCACGGTGATGAGCCCGCGCACGGTCATCACCTGGGCCGAGAACGCCCGCATCTTTGGCGACGTGGGCATGGCGTTCCGCCTGACCTTCCTCAACAAGTGCGACGAGCTGGAGCGCGCCCTGGTGGCGGAGTTCTACCAGCGCTGCTTCGGCAAGGAACTGCCGGAAAGCGCCGCCAATCTGGCGCTGGCCTGACCGGCCCGGACGGCGCGCCGCCCAACCGGATGAACCGGGGCGTCATTGGGCGCCGGGCGCGGAAGGCGCGAGGCGCGGCTCCGCCGGGTCGGGCGGAGCCGCGCCCGGCCATTTTGATCTGACGCGTCTTGCTGGCGGCGCGCGACCGCCGCCTCGCCAGCGAACGCTTTGACAGGGAACAGGCGATCGTGACGATCCCGAACACCCGCCCGGCGGGCGCCAGGCCCACCCCCACCGAGCCGCTGAAGCGGGCCGTCAGCGACTGCATGCGGGCCATGGCCGGCAATGCGGCGCTGGAGGTGACCTTTGGCACGGACAAGCCGAGCCTGGTCGTCGACCGCGCCCGCATCCCGGAGCCGCCCCGCAAGATGTCGGCGGCGGACGTGGCGGTGATGCGTGGCCACGCCGATTCGATGGCGCTGCGCCTCGCCTGCCATGACGACGCGGTGCACCGCAAATTCGCGCCGGAAAGCCCCCAGGCCCGCGCCGTCTATGACGCCGTGGAGCAGGCCCGCGTCGACGCCATCGGCAGCCGGCGCATGACCGGATCGGCCAGCAATATCGCCGCCATGCTGGAGGACCGCTACGCCCGCGCCAATCTCCAGCACGTCGCCGACCGGGCCGACGCGCCGCTGGCCGATGCGCTGGCGATGCTGGCGCGCGAGCGCATGACCGGCCTGCCGCCGCCGCCCGCCATCCGCCGCGTGGTGGACCTGTGGCGTGAAGGGGTTGAGCACAAGGCGGCCGCCAGCCTCGACGCCCTGCTCGATTCACTCACCGACCAGAAGAAGTTTGCCCGCACGGTGCGCGAGCTGCTCTCCAGCCTCGACATCGCCGATGAACTCGACGCCGACGAGAGCGAGGACGACGACGACAGCCAGGAAGACGCTCCCGAATCGGGCGCCGACCAGGAGCAGGGCGAGGGCGACCAGCAGGACACGGGCGAACGCGGCGACGCGGAGCTGTCCGAGGATGTCTCCGAGGAGATGCAGGAAGGCGCCATGGAGGCGGACGACGCCCCGCCTGGCGAGCTTCCCGATGAATCGGACCTCGGCGATTCCGAAAGCTCCGGCGAAACGCCGCGACCGCCGCAGACGAAGCCTGGCGACAATCGCGCCACGGATTACAAGGCCTACGCCCCGCGTTTCGACGAAGTGGTGACCGCCGAGGAACTGTGCGATCCTGAAGAGCTGACGCGCCTGCGCGGCTATCTGGACAAGCAGCTGGCCAATCTGCAGGGGGTGGTGGCCCGCCTCGCCAACCGTCTGCAACGCAAGCTGCAGGCGCAGCAGAACCGCGCCTGGGAATTTGACCTCGAAGAAGGCATGCTCGATCCGGCGCGGCTGCCGCGGGTCATCATCGACCCGTTCCAGGCGCTGTCGTTCAAGCAGGAGAAGGACACCAACTTCCGCGATACGGTGGTGACGCTGCTGATCGACAATTCCGGCTCCATGCGCGGCCGGCCGATCACCGTGGCGGCCACCTGCGCCGACGTGCTGGCGCGCACCCTGGAGCGGTGCGGCGTCAAGGCTGAAATCCTCGGCTTCACCACCCGCGCCTGGAAGGGCGGGCAGTCGCGCGAGCTCTGGCTGCAATCGGGCAAGCCGGCCAACCCGGGGCGCCTCAACGATCTGCGCCACATCATCTACAAGGCCGCCGACGCGCCGTGGCGGCGGGCGCGCAAGAATCTGGGCCTGATGATGCGCGAGGGCCTGCTGAAGGAAAACATCGACGGCGAAGCGCTGGACTGGGCCCACAAACGGCTGCTGGGGCGGCCCGAGCAGCGCAAGATCCTGATGGTGATCTCGGACGGCGCGCCGGTGGACGATTCCACCCTGTCGGTGAACCCCGGAAACTATCTGGAACGCCACCTGCGCCAGGTCATCGCCGAGATCGAGCAGCGCTCGCCGGTGGAGCTGATCGCCATCGGCATTGGCCACGACGTCACCCGCTATTACCGGCGCGCCGTCACCATCGTCGACGCCGAGGAGCTGGGCGGCGCCATGACCGACAAGCTGGCGGAGCTGTTTGATGAGACCCCGGCGCCCCGCGCCAGCCGGGCAGGACGGGCCGCGCGCGGCCGGTGATCCTGCCGGCGCGAAGCGTTAACGGCGGATGGATGGCGCGGGCGACCGCGCCATTTATTTTGCGGGCGCGGCAAGCGCGAAGCGGGCCGTCCAAGCGGCGTGGATGAGCCAGAGGCGGGGCGACGCTGGCCCGTCCGGGCAACAAAAAAGGCGGCCCTGGCCGCCTTTCCTTCGGGCTCCGCAACCGGAGCCACGCGCGTCTGACGCGGTGCGTCAGACAATGCGACCGTCGCGCCTCAGCTGGCGGCGGCGGCCTTCTTCTCGATCTCGCGCTTCAGGGCGAGCGCGCCCTGCGACAGCTCGGAAGCCGAAGCCTTGGCGAGGAAGCCGTCCAGGCCGCCGCGGTGCTCGACCGTGCGGAGGGCAGCGGCGCTGACGCGGAAGCGAACGGCGCGCTCAAGCGCCTCCGACTGGAGGGTCACATTGCACAGGTTCGGAAGGAACCGGCGCTTGGTCTTACGATTGGAGTGGCTCACGAGATGGCCGGTCAGAACGGCCTTCCCAGTCAGCTCGCAACGGCGGGCCATGATCGTTGTCCTGCTCAACGGCGAAGCGGCGCGGTCCCCAAATGGCGGACAGCTTGCTTGACCGACAATTCCATGAAGTGCCGGAGCTATAATGGCGCGCGGCGGCAGCGTCAAGCCATTGTCCCGGCGCGGACGGACAAATGTCCTGGACTGGCGCGACGGACGGAACGCCCTTCCCGGCAACCGCTGCCGGGGACCAATGCAGAATGGCCTGCCGGGCTTCACCATACAGAAACCGGAATCATGCCATATGGCCGCCCACCATCATCTGGCGCGCGTCCCCCCGGGACGACGCATGCGGAGGACCTACTGTGGCCGCGAAACTGTCGAGCGATCTGCGATCCGGAGCCCTTGTCTATCACAGCCATCCGAAGCCGGGAAAGCTGGAGATCAAGGCGACCAAGCCGCTCGGCAACCAGCGCGACCTCGCCCTGGCCTATTCGCCCGGCGTCGCCGCCGCCTGCGAGGCCATCGCCGCCGACCCGGCGGAGGCCGCCCGCCTCACCATCCGCCAGAACCTCGTGGCGGTGCTGTCCAACGGCACCGCCGTGCTCGGCCTCGGCGACATCGGGCCGCTGGCCGCGAAGCCGGTGATGGAAGGCAAGGCCGTGCTGTTCAAGAAATTCGCCGGCATCGACGTCTTCGACATAGAAGTGGCGGAGCGGGACCCGGAGCGGCTGATCAATGTGGTGGCGGCGCTGGAGCCAACTTTCGGCGGCGTCAACCTGGAGGACATCAAGGCGCCGGAGTGCTTCGAGATCGAGGAGCGGCTACGCGAGCGCATGTCGATCCCGGTGTTCCACGACGACCAGCACGGCACCGCCATCATCGTCGCGGCGGCGGTGACAAACGGCCTGGCGCTTGCCGGCAAGGACATCGCCAACGTCAAGATCGTCGCCTCGGGCGCCGGGGCGGCCGCCCTCGCCTGCCTGAACCTGCTGGTGTCGCTCGGCGCGAAGCGGGAGAATATCTGGGTCACGGACCTCGAAGGCGTGGTCTATGAGGGCCGCCCGGTGCTGATGGACCGCTGGAAGGCGGTGTTCGCCCAGAAGACCGACAAGCGCACCCTGGCCGAGGTGATCCCCGGCGCCGACATTTTCCTCGGCGTCTCCGCCGGCGGCGTGCTGAAGCCGGAGATGCTGGCCGCCATGGCGCCGCAGCCGCTGATCATGGCGCTGGCCAACCCCTATCCCGAGATCATGCCCGATGAGGCGGAGAAGGCCCGCCCGGACGCGATGATCTGCACCGGCCGCTCCGATTTCCCCAACCAGGTCAATAACGTCCTGTGCTTCCCCTTCATTTTCCGCGGCGCGCTGGACGTGGCCGCCACCACCATCAATGAGGAGATGAAGCTGGCGGCGGCCCACGCCATCGCCGCCCTGGCGCGGGAGGCGCCCTCGGACATGGTGGCCATGGCGGGCGGGGGCGCGCAGCCATTTGGCCCACACTCGCTGATTCCCAACCCCTTCGATCCGCGCCTGATCCTGCGCATCGCCCCGGCGGTGGCCAAAGCGGCCATGGACACCGGCGTCGCCACCCGGCCGCTGGCCGACATCAAGGCCTACGCCGACAGCCTGACGCGCTTCGTGTTCCGCTCCGGCTTCGTGATGAAGCCGCTGATCAGCCGCGCCAGGGAAAATCCCATGCGCGTCATCTATGCCGAGGGGGAGGATGAGCGCGTGCTGCGCGCCGTTCAGGCGATTGTCGAGGACGGGGTGGCCTACCCGATCCTGGTCGGCCGTCCGGCGGTGGTGGAAACGCGCATCAAGCGCTTCGGCCTGACCATTCGCCAGGGCGTCGATTTCGACCTCACCAACCCGGAGGACGACCCGCGCTACCGGGACTATGTGGCCGCCTATCTCGACGTGGCCGGCCGCAAGGGCATCACGCCGGACGCCGCCCGCACCCTGGTGCGCACCAACAATACGGTGATCGCGGCGCTGGCGGTGCGGCGTGGCGACGCCGACGCCATGATCTGTGGTCTGGAGGGTCGCTTCCAGTCGCGGCTGCGCCACATCGGCGACATCATCGGTCTTGCGCCCGGCATCAAGGAAATGTCGGCGCTGTCCCTGGTCATCACCAGCAAGGGGCCCTTCTTCATCGCCGACACCCATGTGCGCCAGGACCCGAACGCGGAGGAACTCGCCGACATGGCCATCGCCTGCGCCAGCCATGTGGCGCGTTTTGGCATGGAGCCGCAGATAGCGATGCTGTCGCATTCAGATTTCGGCTCGTCGGATTCGCCCTCGGCCCGCAAGATGCGGGCGGCGCTCGAACTGGTGCGCGAGCGGGCGCCAGACCTGGTGATCGACGGCGAAATGGCCGCCGACACGGCGTTGTCCGAGATGGTGCGCGACAAGGTTTACCCCAACGCCCGCATCAAGGGCGCGGCCAACGTGCTGATCATGCCAAACCTGGACGCCGCCAACATTGCTTTCCAGATGACGCGGGCGGTGGCCGACGCCCTGCCGGTCGGCCCCATTCTGATCGGCCCGGCGCAGCCGGCGCACATCGTCACCCCTTCGGTGACGGCGCGCGGCATCGTCAACATCACGGCCATCGCCGTGGTCGAGGCGCAGGAACACGCCGGGAACAGGCTGGCGGGCGGCGCGGCTTGAAAGCAGGCCGGCCTGACGGCAGTGTCGGGGCGTCACAATCAACCAGAGGAAGCGTCATGAGCCTGTCGGGATTGCAGACGTCCGCGCCGGCGCGGACGTGCGGCCCCTGCACCCTGTGCTGCAAGGTGATGGGCATCGCCGCGCTCGGCAAGCCGCGCGGGCGCTGGTGCCCGCATTGCAAGCCGGGCAAGGGGTGCGACGCTTATGACGCCCGCCCTGACGAGTGCCGGACGTTCTCGTGCCTGTGGCTCGGCGAGGGATTTCTGGGGGAGGAATGGCGGCCGGACCGCAGCAAACTGGTGCTGTACACGGAGCACGGCGGCGCCCGGCTGGTGGTGCAGGCTGATCCCGGAGCGGCCGGCGTGTGGCGGCGCGAACCGTGGTTCAGCCAGATCCGGGCCTGGGCCGCGGCGGCGACGGCCAGCCGCCGCCAGGTGCTGGTGGTGACCGGCGACAGCACCACCATCGTGCTGCCGGATCGCGAGGAAAACCTGGGCCGCCTGCAGGACGGCGACCAGGTGATCGTGCATGAACGCCACGTCAACGGGACGCCGGCCTGGGATGTGGAGATCGTGCGGGCCTGAGCGGCGCCGGAAGCGCGGTGATTACAGCGGGCGGGCCTCGTCGGGCAGCATAATCGGGATACCGTCGCGGATCGGATAGGCCAGGCGGGCCTGGCGGCTGATCAGCTCCTGGCGCTCCGCGTCATACTCCAGCGTCGCCTTGGTCAGCGGACACACCAGCAGTTCGAGCAGGCGCGGGTCAAGCCGGGTGGCGGGATGGGCGGGGTTGTCCTGGTTCTGGGCGTCGGCCTGGCCGGTCATGGGATTGCTTCCAGTTGATAGACATCGGGACGTTGTCTTCCAGAGCATTTCCGGTGAAACCTGGTCACCCCAAAATGCTCCAGCTCTTTAATTTCACGCGTTTTTTCACGAAAAGTGGGCTTCCACTTTTCTCAAAAATGCTCAGGCCCCGCCTTATTGCAGCGAGGGGTCTGAACCGGCGCCGCCGCGCGCCAGTTCGATCTCGGTGATGGCCACCAGCATTTCGGCGCGGGTTTTGAGGTCCGGCGCCTCCAGCAGCGCCTGTTTCTCGCGCATGCCATAGGGGCTCATCATGGACAGGGCGTTGACCAGCGCCTCGTTGGAGGCGGTGCGCACGCCGCGCCAGTCGATGCGCAGGCCGCGCGCCTTCACGAACGCCTCCAGCGCGGCGATGACCGCGTCGCGATCGACGTCCTCCTCGCCAGCGCGGGCGCAAAAATCATTGCAGAAGGGGTGGTAGTCGACCCGCGCCTGGCGATAGGGCGTCGTCACCACCAGTTCCTCGGTCAGGCGGAAACGCGCCACGCCGGTCAGGGTGATGAGGTAACGCCCGTCGCCGGTTTCAGCGAAATGGGTGATGCGGCCGGCGCAACCGATAGCGTAAAGCTCCGGCGCCGGCGAAGGATCCTCTTCCTTCAGCGGCTGGATGATACCGATGACGCGGCGGCCGGCCAGCGCGTCGTCAACCATGGCCATATAACGCGGCTCGAAGATATTCAGGGGCATCTCGCCACGGGGCAACAGCAACGCTTCCGTCAACGGAAACAGCGGAATCGTCAGCGGGCAGTCCTGGGGACCGCGATAGACAGCGTTCATAACCACGGCAAAATGCCTCTTTCCTGAACTTTTGCCCGGGCTTTTCGGTCGCTCAGGCAAACATCAGCGACGACAGGCGGCGCCGGCCCGCCAGGGTCGCAGGGTCCTTTGGTCCCCACGCTTCGAAAAACTGCACCAGCTGCTTGCGGGCGGCCTCATCGTTCCACGCCCGGTCCTTGCGGAACAGCGTCAGCAACTCCTCCACGGCGGCCTTGCGATCGCCACGGGCGTTATGGGCCAGCGCCAGATCGAAGCGCGCCTCGTGATCATCGGGATTGGCGGCGAGCCGCGCCTCCAGCTCCGCCGCCGGACCAAGATCGCCAGCCTGCTCCGCCAGCTCCAGCGCCGAACGGGCCGAGGCGATGGCCGGGTGGCTGGCCTTGTCCGCGGGGGCGAGCGCGAGGAAGCTGCGGGCGCCCTCCAGGTCGTCCAGCTTCACATGCAGCTTGACCAGCGCCGAGATGGCGTCGGGGTTGTCCGGCTCCTGTTGCAGCACGGCGGCGTAAAGCTCGGCGGCGCCCTGGGCGTCGCCGGCCGCGTCAAGCGCCGCCGCGTCGGCAAGCAGCGCGTCGATCGCCGTTGGCCCCAGCGGCCCCACCAGGCGTTCGATGAAGGAGCGGATCTGCCCTTCAGGAACCGCCCCCATGAAGCCGTCCACCGGCTGGCCGCGCTTGAAGGCGATCACGGCCGGAATCGACTGGATGCCCATCTGGCCCGCGACTTCCGGGTGATCATCGATATTCATCTTGACCAGCGACACCTTGCCGCCAGACGCCGCCACCACCTTCTCCAGAACCGGCGCAAGCTGCTTGCACGGCCCGCACCACGGCGCCCAGAAGTCCACCAGCACCGGCGCGTTCATCGAGGCGCGGATCACGTCATCGGCGAAACTTGCCGTCGTCACGTCCCTGACGGCGGACACGGCGGGGGCTGAAGCGGTCTGGTCGGTCATCGGCAACTCGGTCATGGGCAGCGGGATTCCCTGGCAATGGCGTCCCTGGCAATGGGCCCGTTGGCAACGGTCCCCCTGGCAGCGGCGCCCTGGGCGCTACGCGCGACCGGCGGATTTTCCGGTCACGGCGCCTGCGTCATTTTCTGCACGTCAAAATGGGGCCTCCCCGGCCAGAAAACAATTCCGCCGACGCAATTCGCGGCAGACAATTGCGGCGCCCCCGGGGCAAGTCGTGCGCGGCGCCTCCAGACTTCGGATACCGCCAGCCTTCCGAAGACCGCAGACCTGAAAAGCCGCCAGCACGCGCCCCACCAACAGCCGGGGCTCGCGACCGGCCCGCCTGCATGAGGCTGTCCGCCCCTGTTGTCCACATCCCGGGCGAAGCCCACACTTTTTCATGGGACGCGCGACATCTCCCCTTGCGTCGGCCCGCGTTCCAGGGCACATAGCGCCCATCGGCGGCGGCGACGCTGCTGACGGAAGCGGGTGTAGCTCAGGGGTAGAGCACAACCTTGCCAAGGTTGGGGTCGAGGGTTCGAATCCCTTCGCCCGCTCCAAATATGGCCAGCAGACAAGCCGCCGCGAGGCGGCTTTTTTGCGTTTGGCCTTGACCTGCCCCCATGGTGCTTCCCCGCATGTTTCCCACAGCAGCCGCGGCCTTTTGCAGGTGGTCGCCAAGTCTGGATCACCGGCGGGGAAAAATGCGACGGGCATATTGCGCGCGGGAAAAATCTGGGGCAAATAGCGCTCATCGGCGGCGGCGACGTTGCTGACGGAAGCGGGTGTAGCTCAGGGGTAGAGCACAACCTTGCCAAGGTTGGGGTCGAGGGTTCGAATCCCTTCGCCCGCTCCAGATATGGCCAGCAGACAAGCCGCCGTGAGGCGGCTTTTTTGCGTTCAGACCGCTCTTGCGTTCACACCATGCCCAGCATGCGCAGCAGCGCCAGGGCGATGGCCGTGAGGCCGAGGATCGACAGCACGGCGGCGGTGACCACGCGCCAGCCAGACCGGGCGACCATGCGCACATCGACGCCAAGCCCCAGGGCCGCCATCGACAGCAGGGTCAGGATGGTCGCCGCCTCGTTGGCCGGCGCCACGAGCGCCTGCGGAACCAGGCCAACCGAACGCAGGGCCGCGAGGATCATGAAGGCGGCGATGAACCAGGGCAGCGCATGCAGCGCGCCTGGCTGGCGGCGCCCGACGCCCTGCTCCCTGGTCGCCGGCTGCGGCGCCAGCCTGGGCGCCAGCAGCGACAGCAGCAGGCAGACGGGCCCCAGCATCAGCACGCGCACCAGCTTGACCAGCGCCCCCATGTGCATCGCCGTGGTTCCAAACGGCGCGGCGGCGGCCAGCACCTGCGGCACGGCGTAGACGGTGAGGCCGGTGAGCGCGCCATAGCCGACGGCGCCCATGCCCAGCCACAGACCGAGCAGCGGCAGTCCCAGCACCACCAGCACGCCCAGCACCGCCGTGAAGGCGATGGAGGCGGCCACGTCATTGCTGTCCGCGTCGATGACCGGGGCGACGGCGGCGATGGCCGAATTGCCGCAAATCGAATTGCCACAGGCGATCAGCAGGGCCATGCGCGCCGGCAGCCGCAGCAACCGGCAAATGCCAAAGCTGATCACGATGGCCAGCGCCACCACGGCGGCGACGCCGGCGATCATCCCTGGCCCCGCCGACAGCAGGGTCGCGGTGCTGACCGACACGCCGAGCAGCGCCACGCCCAGCTCAAGCAGGAAGCGGGCGCTCCAGGCGACCCCCGGCTCCCACTCCGGCCCCGGCCTCCAGAAGCTGCGCACGGCGGCGCCGGTGAGAATCGCCAGCACCATCGGCTCCAGCCACGCCTTGCCGAACAGCGACCGTTCGCCCGCCTCCAGCGCCAGGGCGACGGAGCCGACCAGCACGCACAGGCCGACGCCCGGCGCGAGCGCGCGCAGGCGGGCGACAGCCGATCTGGCGAAACCACAGAACTGGCGACTGGTGACGGCAATCATGGAATGTCCTTTCGCGGCGCATCCTGAACGCGGCGAACCAATCATTCCAACGCATCGTTCTTGTCGTTATAATCGGCTGATCAGATCAATTGGCGAAGCGGTTCCATGACGCTTGAACAGTTGCGCATTTTCGTCGCCGTCGCCGAGCGCGAGCACGTCACCGCCGCCGCACGGGCCCTGCATGTCTCGCAGTCGGCGGCGTCGGCGGCGATCGCCGCACTGGAGGAGCGGCACGACGTGCGGCTGTTCAACCGGGTGGGGCGCGGCGTCGAACTCACCGACGCGGGGCGCATCTTTCTGCCGGAGGCGCGGGCCGTGCTGGCGCGGGCGGCGGCGGCGGAGCAGGCGCTCGATGAATTGCGGGCGCTGACGCGGGGCAGCCTGCGGCTGGTCGCCAGCCAGACCACCGCCGCCTACTGGCTGCCGGCGATTCTGGCCCGCTACCGCGCCGCCTACCCGCGCATCGCCATCAGCCTGGACATTGGCAATTCCGACCAGGCGGCAAGCCGCGTTCATGACGGCGACGCGGATTTCGGCGTGGTGGAAGGGCCGGTGGACGATCCGGCGCTGGCGGTGTTCCCGATCGGCGCCGACCAGCTGCAACTGGTGGCGGCGACGCCATTCACGCAGGCGCCCGACGCCGCATGGCTGCGCGCAGCCCGCTGGGTGATGCGCGAGCGCGGCTCCGGCACGCGGGCGGCGCTGGAAGAGGCCCTGCGCGGCCAGGGCGTCGACCCGGCGGCGCTGGACGTCGCCCTGGTGCTGCCCTCCAACGAAAGCGTGCGCACGGCGGTCGAGGCCGGGGCCGGGGTCACCGCGCTGTCATCGCTCGTGGTCGGCCCGTCGCTGGCCGCCGGCGCGCTGCACGCGGCGCCGACCGGTTTTGGGGCGCGGCTGTTTTACGGCCTGCGCCACAAGGAGCGTTACCGCAGCCGCGCCGCCGACGCGCTGGTCGAGCTGATCGGCCCGTGGAAGGGGTGAGCGGCTATTGGCGCGGCGCGGGTTGCTGGCCTTACGGTCTGTCGCCGGCCTGCGCCACGGCCGGATAGCCGGCGTCGGCAAGGGCGCGCAGAACAGCCGCCGCGTCGGCGGCGCCGGCGATGCTGGCCGTATGGGCCGGCAGATCGACATCGACCTGCGCGCCGGCGGCGACCGACTGCACTGCTTTGGTGACCGTGGCGGCGCAGTGGCCGCAGGTCATGTCGGGAATGTGAAGAACCAGCATGGTCATCTCCTGAAACCGGATGGGTCACGCCACTCAACGCCTTCCAGCAGATGGAAGGTCAAGCATGATTTTTTTCGTCGCCGGCATCGCCAGGCCCGCCTTCGCTCCCTTTCTGGCTCTGGCGAAAAAGCGCGCGGACGACCTGTTGACCTTCCAGTTGCAGGAAGCATTACACCATCGTTTCAACGGGAGCGGCGCGCCCAGGCCGGGCGACCGGGAGCAAAGCCGGCCAACCAGCGCCGGGTTTGCCCGCCCATGATGAATCGGGACATTTTTCCAGCCGTCGGCGTTGTCCACGCGGGGATGTCCCACGACAGGCCAGAGGAGGCCAGGCGATGAACGCCATTACCGAAGCCGGCGCTTTCCAGCGGCGCTTTCCCGTGACGGGAATGACCTGCGCCTCCTGCGTGCGCCGGGTTGAAAACGCCATCAGGGCGGCGCCGGGGGTTATTCAGGCATCCGTCAATCTGGCGACGGAGAGCGCCGACGTCGCCCTGTCGCCGGGCGCCGACCCCGCCCCGGTGATCGCCGCCATCCAGCAGGCGGGCTACGATGTGCCGGCTGAAACCATCCAGATCGACATCGACGGCATGACCTGCGCCTCGTGCGTCGGGCGCGTCGAGAAGGCGCTGGCCGCCACGCCGGGCGTCGTCTCGGCCGCCGTCAACCTGGCGACCGGACGCGCAAGCGTTCAGACACGGGCCGGCGCGGTGGATCGCGCCGCTTTGGCGGCGGCAATTCGCAAAGCCGGCTATGAACCGCGCGAGGTCGCCGCCTCCAGCGCCGCCGACAGCGCCAGCCGCGAGGCGGCGCGCGCCGCGGAAATGGGACATTTGCGGCGTGATCTGATCATCGCCGCTGCGCTCACCATTCCGGTGTTCCTGATCGAGATGGGCGGCCACGCCATCCCTGCCCTGCACCACTGGCTGGCGGCGAGCTTCGGGCAGCAGAACCTGCACATCATCAGCTTCGTGCTGACGACGCTGACGTTATTCGGGCCGGGCCTGCGCTTTTTCAGCAAGGGCATTCCCGCCCTGTTGCGCCTCGCGCCGGACATGAACTCCCTGGTGGCGCTCGGCGCGTCGGCGGCATGGGGCTATTCTACCGTCGCCACCTTCCTGCCACAGGCGCTGCCGGAGGGATCGGCTCACGTATATTTCGAAGCGGCGGCGGTCATTGTCACGCTGATCCTGCTGGGGCGTTTCCTGGAGGCGCGGGCCAAGGGGCGGACCAGCGACGCCATCCGCCATCTGATGAACCTGCAGCCGCAGGTCGCCCACGTGCAGCGCGACGGCGTGTTCGTTGAAACCCCGCTGGAGGCGGTCGCGGCGGGCGACGTGCTCCAGGCCCGGCCTGGCGACCGCATCGCGGTGGACGGCGTGGTGCTCTCCGGCGCTTCGCATGTGGACGAGTCGATGATTTCCGGCGAGCCGGTTCCCGTGGCCAAGACCGAAGGCTCGGAGGTAATCGGCGGGACCATCAATCAGGCCGGCGCCTTCACCTACCGGGCCGAGCGGGTCGGCGCCGACACGGTGCTGGCGCAGATCATCCGCATGGTGGAGACGGCGCAGGGCGCCAAGCTGCCGATCCAGGGCCTGGTTGACCGCATCACCATGTGGTTCGTGCCGGCGGTGATGGCTGTCGCCGCCATCACGTTCGGCGTCTGGCTGATCTTCGGCCCCCAACCGGCGTTGAGCTTCGCCCTCGTCAATGCGGTGGCGGTGCTGATTATCGCCTGCCCATGCGCCATGGGCCTCGCCACGCCCACATCCATCATGGTGGGCACGGGCCGCGCCGCAGAGCTTGGCGTGCTGTTCCGCAACGGCGAAGCGCTGCAATCGCTGGGCGACGCAAAGGTCATCGCCCTCGACAAGACCGGCACGCTGACCGTGGGCAAGCCAGCCCTGACCGACCTCGACGCGGCGCCCGGCTTTGACCGCGCTGAGGTTCTGGCGCTGGCGGCCGCGGTGGAAGCCCAGTCGGAGCACCCGGTGGCGACCGCGATCGTGACGGCGGCGCGCGAACAGGGCCTGGCGCTCGCCGACGCCAGCGATTTCTCCACCGATGTGGGCATGGGCGTCAGGGCGCGCGTCGATGGTCGCGACGTCGCCATCGGCGCGGCGCGCTACATGGCGAAACTGGGCGTCGCCGTTACGGCGCTGGAAGCAGACGCGGCCCGCCTCGGCGCCGAAGCGAAGACGCCGCTCTACGCCGCCGTCGACGGCCAGCTGGCGGCGATCATCGCCGTCGCCGACCCGGTGCGGCCCACCACGCCGCGCGCCATCCAGGCGATGCACGCCCTTGGGCTGAAGGTGGCGATGATCACCGGCGACAACCGGCGCACGGCGGAAGCCATCGCCGCCCAGCTGGGCATCGACGACGTGGTGGCGGAAGTGCTGCCGGACGGCAAGGTGGCGGCGCTCAACCGCCTGCGGGAGGCCTACGGCGCGGTCGCCTTCGTCGGCGACGGCATCAATGACGCGCCGGCGCTGGCCGAGGCCGAGGTGGGCGTCGCCATCGGCACGGGCTCTGACGTCGCCATCGAAAGCGCTGACGTGGCGCTGATGTCCGGCGATCTCACGGGCGTCACCAACGCCATCGGCCTGTCGCGGGCGACGATGCGCAATATCCGCCAGAACCTGTTCTGGGCCTTCGGCTACAACGCGGCCCTGATCCCGGTGGCGGCGGGCGTGCTGTACCCGGCGACCGGCCTGCTGCTGTCGCCGATGCTGGGCGCCGGCGCCATGGCGCTCTCCAGCGTGTTCGTGCTGGGCAACGCCCTGCGGCTGCGTAAGTTCAACCCGTGACGCCGCGCGAATGCTGACGCATCGGCGCGTTGCAAAACTGTTGCTGGCGTCATGCAGGCGCCGGCCGGGCAAGCCTGGCGGCCTCGCGCCGCCAGGCTTGAACATCCAGCTTTGGGAACCTTATATCGGAAAGCGCCCCCGGCGCGTCCCGCCGCCGGGCCGCATGTTCGCAGGAGGCCATCATGAACATTGGCGCCGCATCGCAACAGTCCGGCCTTCCCGCCAAGACCATCCGTTACTACGAGGACATCGGCCTGCTGACGCCGGACCGGGCTGGCAATGGCTATCGCGACTATTCCGCCAGCGACGTGCACCGCCTGCGCTTTCTCCAGCGTTCGCGCAGCCTTGGCTTTTCCGTAGAGGAATGCCGGCAGTTGCTGTCGCTATACGGCGACCGCAGTCGGGAAAGCGCCGACGTCCGGGCCATCGCCAAAAGCAAGCTGGCCGAAATCGAGCGCAAGCTCACCGAACTGGCGGAACTGCGCGATACGTTGCGCCACCTGGTGCGCAACTGCCACGGCGACAATCGCCCGGAATGTCCGATTCTCGACGACCTCGCCGGCCGCGAGAACGCCCGCCTGGCCCGCGGCTGACCTGTGTATTTCTTGCAGGGCGAGGCGCCGGTTGTGCTGTTGACTTGCGTGCAGACAGCATGGAACTTCAACCAGAAGGTACGGCGGCTCGTCCCTTCCTGAACAGAGATGCGATGGAAGATGTGAAAGACACGCCCAGATCCATGGCCGAGCGCATGCGCGCGCTCGACTGGTCCCGGTCGCCCGCCGGCTCGCCGGACTCCTGGCCGCCGGACATCCAGAGCCTTTGCCGGATCATGCTGCGGTCAGCCACCCCCATGGGCCTGCTGATCGGCCGGGCCGGCGCGTTCATTTACAACGACGCGGTGCGGGCGCTGATCGGCGAGGCCTATGACGACGTGCTGGGCCAGCCGATCGTCAAGGTGTTCGACGGCGTCGACGACTTCTACCTTCCCTTGCTGGACCGGGTGTTCGAAGGAAAATCGGCGGTGTTTCGCGACCTGCCGTTCCGCCTGTTCCGTAATGGCGCCTGGGAGACCGGCTGGTTCGATCTGGAATACACGCCGGTGGTTGACGCGCGTGGCGTCATCCATGGCGCGCTGGTCATCGGCAACGAAACCACCGGGCGGGTGCAGAGCTACCAGGACCTGCGACTGGCGCGCGACAAGCTCGACCATGCGCTGGACGCCAGCGGCATCGTCGGCGCCTGGACCATCGATTTCGCCACGGACACCATGCATGCGGATGACCGGGTGGCCAGATTGCTCAATGTGCCGCCGGACATCGCGCGGGACGGCGCGGCGACGGAGCTGTTTCTCGCTGGCGTCTATCCCGATGACCTGCCGCAGGTGCGGGCGGCGCTCGAGCGGGCGCGCACCAGCGGCGTCTATATGTGCCAGCATCGCGTTGTCGGCCCCGACGGCGTGCGCTGGATCGCGGCGTCCGGCCGCGCGGGTCGGCTGCCGGATGGCGAAGGCGCGGCGGCGTTCACCGGCGTGGTCGTCGATGTCACCAGCCAGATCGAAACCGCCGCGGCGCTGGCCGAGAGCGAACAGCGCTTCCGCACCTACACCGAGGCGCTGCCGCACATCGTCTTCAGTTGCAACACGGACGGGCGCACGACCTATCTGAACCGGCGCTGGTATGAATTCAGCGGCCAGCCGGAAACAGCGGAAACGGTCAGCGACTGGCTGACCTGCGTTCACCCGGATGACCAGGCGGAGCTGCTGGCGAACTGGCGCCAGGCGCTGGCCACCGGCGCGCCCTGCCGCTGCGTCTCCCGCCACCGGAACGGGGCCGGCGCGTACCGCTGGGCGCGGGCCGTGGTGCTGCCCATTCGCGATCAGGCGGGCTCCATCACCAGCTGGATCGGCACCCTCACCGACATTCACGAGGCGCGCCTGCTGGAAGCCGAGAAGGAAACGGTTTCCCATGAACTGGAGCACCGGATCCGCAATCTGTTCGCACTGGTTCAGGGGCTGATCAACATCACCGCCCGCGAAGACCATACGCTCCAGTCATTTACCGGGCAGCTGCGCAGCCGCCTGAGCGCCCTGCACCACGCGCACGGGCTTGTGCGCGACGGCGCGGCCAACCAGAGCTCCGGCTCCAGCTCGCTGCTGTGGCTGATCAGGGCGTTGCTTGAGCCCTACGACTCCGGGCGGAACCGCGCCTTGGTCAGCGGCGACGATGCGACGGCGCCCGCCAGGGCGATCACCTGGCTGGCGCTGATCTTTCACGAACTGGCGACCAACGCGACGAAATACGGCGCGTTCAGCACGGCGGACGGCGCGGTCACGGTGACCTCCGAACGCATCGGCGAGACCTTGCGGATCACCTGGAAGGAAAGCGGCGCTCCACCCGCGGCGCGGGCCGACAACACGGGCAATGGCTTCGGTTCACGGCTTCTCGGCATGATCGTCGAGGGAAACCTGCGCGGCGCCATCAGCCGTTCCGTGGAGCCGGACGGCGTGAAAGTGACCCTGGAGTTGCCGGCCAGCGCCTTCGACCAGGATGCAGCCACACCCGGCTGAGCGGTGGCGGCGGGCGGGCGCCCGCGCCAGGAGCGCCGCCGGAGGAGCGCCGCCGCCCCCCGCCAGGCGCCTCACAGGGCGCCGCGGAAGGTCAGATTGTAGCGCAGGGCGCCGGTGAGCGGGTGCTCGCCGTCCTTCAGGCGCAGCACGCCATGATAATACAGCCGTGACGGCCCGCCCCAGACCACGACGTCGCCGTGACGCAGCGCGTACTTTCTCACCGGGTCGCTGCGGGCGGCGCCGCCGAACTGGAACGTGCATGGCAGCCCCAACGACACCGAAACGATGGGCCGGGAGAAATCCCGCTCGTCCTTGTCCTGATGCAGCGACATGCGCGCGCCGGGCGCGTAGCGGTTGATGAGGCAGGCGTCGGGGGCGAAATCCGGAAAACCGGCTTCAGCGGCGCTGGCGCGCGCCAGGGCGACAAACGCTTCGGGCATCGGCGGCCATGGCGCGCCGCTGTCCGGGTCGCGGCGCTCATAACGGTAGCCGCGCCGGTCGGTGACCCAGCCGGCCTCGCCGCAGCTGGTCATGGCCACGGACATTTCAAAGCCGCCGGGGGTGCGCATATGGCGGAACGGCGCCGCGGCGGCGACGGCGGCGATGCCGGCCAGCAGCTCGCGTTCACTGGCAAGGGCGCGGCCACGCAGCAGCACGGCGCCAGGCCCCATGGGTTCCGGCGTCGTGTCCTCCGGCGCCGGCCCGGAAGCGATCCCGGCGAGATCAAACAGGTCCATGTGGTCGCCTCCCCGCCCAGGCCGGGCTCCTGCGCGTTACGGCGCGTCAGGCCGCAGCATCGCCGCGCCGTGGTCTCAGGTTTTTGCGTCTTCGCGGTCATGCGCCGCCGCCGTGGCGGCGATGTCCCTGAATATGGCGTCCCATTCGGCGTCGTCCATGTCGACGAGGCCGAAACTGCGCAGCAGGAACACGCCCTCCGTCGCCAGGAAGGCGAGGCGCAGGGACCCCGCGTCGGCGCCGGAAGCCGCAATCTCACGCAACCGGGCGGTGTACCAGGTGCGGGCCTCAGCGCGCTGGCCGGCGCTCATGGACAACGCGGCGAGCATCACCGCGGCGCGATCGGCGGAGGCCAGGCCCGACTGCGCCGTCGCCGCCACATGCGCCCGCACCTGTCCAGCGATGGTGCCGTCGTTTTCCGGCATGGCGGCGACCTCGCCGTCAAACTCCGCCTCCCAACGGTCGATCATGGCGCGAATCATGGCGTCGCGCGAGCCGAAGCAGTACTGGACGCCGCCCTTGCTGATTCCGCCAGCGCGGGCAACGGCTTCGATTGTCAAACTGTTGATACCTTTCTCGCGTATCACAGCTTCCGCGGCGTCCAGAACCGCGTTCCTGTCGATGGTCTGCCTGCGTCCCATGGCGCGCGCGCACCTCTTTCATGGAGCTACCCGTTCGTACCCGAAGCGGATCCTGCCCCGTCCTTCTGGTTCACCGCATGTTCCCGGCGCGGGGCAAACCGCGCTTCACGCCAGGAAAACGCTACGGACATGCAGCCGGACGGGGCGGAGCAGAGCGTTCTTACGACGTTTCTGGTCCAGACGCTCCGGGCCCGGCGGCGCGATCCGCTGCGATGCAACGATCTGATCGAAAAGGAATATTTCTCCGATGAGCGGTTCGCCGCTGACCGGAGCAAAATTGCCCCCTTTTCAATCCATACGTATGGATTTATAAAGTAAGCGTACGTTTCGCAACCTCCGGTGGCTGTGAGAGAAGCCCCGGACACAATGGTGACCCATGTATACCCCCAATCGCTGGATCGTCCTTGCGATCGCATCCAGCGCGCTACTGCTTGTCGTGATCGACATGACAGTGCTTTATACGGCCCTTCCTACCCTCACCCATGACCTGAACGCCACCGCGTCGCAAAAGCTCTGGATCGTCAACGCTTACGCGCTTGTCGTCGCCGGCCTGCTGCCCACCGCCGGCGCCCTGAGCGACCGCTACGGCCACAAGCCGATGCTGCTGGCCGGTCTCGTCATCTTCGGCGTCGCCTCCATCTTCGCCGCCTTCGCGCCGGACGCCGGCTCGCTGATCGCCGCCCGCGCCGCGCTGGCCGTTGGCGCGGCCGTGATGATGCCCACGACCCTGTCGATCATCCGCATCGCCTTCACCGACGAGCGCGAGCGGGCCATGGCCATCGGCGTCTGGGCCTCGATCGCCTCCGGCGGCGCCGCCCTTGGCCCGGTGGTGGGCGGGGCGCTGCTGTCATGGTTCTGGTGGGGCTCGGTGTTCCTCATCAATGTTCCCATCGTCGTCGCCGCCCTGCTCGCCGGCGCAAGGCTGATCGCCCCGTCGCGCCCCAACCCGGCCCGCCGGATCGACCTGATCGGCTCGGCCCTGGCGATGATCGGCGTCGTCGCCCTGGCCGTCGCCATCAAGGAGATCGGCGCCGGCGCGCGGTCGCTGCCGGTGATCCTCGGCGGCTTCACCCTCAGCGGCGCGACGCTCACCCTGTTCGTGCGACGCCAGCAGGGCATGGCCGCGCCGATGATCGATTTCCGCATGTTCCGCAAACCCGGCATCGCCATGGGCATGCTGGTGGCGCTGCTGACGTCAGTGGCCATGATTGGCGTTGAGCTGGTCTACAGCCAGCGCCTGCAACTGGTTCTCGGCCTCTCGCCGCTGGAGGCGGGCCTGTCGATCCTGCCGCTGCCGCTTGGCGCGCTCGCCGCCGGCCCCCTCGCCGGCATGCTGGTCGGCCGCGTCGGCGCGCCGCGGGTGATGTGGACCGGCATGGCCGTCGCCGGCGCGGCGCTGGCGCTGTTCATCGTCGCGCCCGCCCATGGCCAGCTCACCCACGCCCTGTTGCTGGCGGCGGCGAGCGGCGGCCTCGGCGGCGCCATGACGGCCGCCTCGGCGGCGATCATGGGCAACGCGCCGGCGGACCACAGCGGCATGGCCGCGTCCGTCGAGGAGGTGTCCTACGAGCTGGGCGGCGCCATCGGCGTCGCCGCCATTGGCGGCGCGCTCTCCGGCCTGTACTCCAGCGCCATGGGCGCGGTCGCCGGCGCGCCGGCGGCGGCCCGCGACAGCATCGACGGCGCCCTGCGCGCCGCCGGACAGATGTCGCCGGACATGGCGGCGACGCTGCTGAGCGAAGCGCGGCTGGCCTTCGACAACTCGTTCTACGCCGTGCTGGGCATGGCGGCGGCGCTGGTGCTGGCCACCGCAGCGCTCGTCCGGGTGGCGACGCGTCACATGCCGGCGCCGGCCCCAGCCCGTATTGGCTGATCCGGGCGCATTTGCCGAGTGGGCAGTTATCGAAGCGGGGGTCTGAGCGGCCCCGCTTTTTTCGCCAACGCGGCCGTTTGCGCGGGTGATTGGAAAACGTTAGAGCGTTCGTCAGCAAGGCGGCCGCCACGACGTTTCGCGACCGCCGCGCAACCAGGACCGCGCGCAGTTCCCGCGCCCTGCCCTGAAGCAGGCCGTGGGGCGCGACCATCATGACAGCGGAGACCCGGACTGGAACGCTGGAGCCTGAAGCGCTTTTTGTGGGCCACCCTTGGCGTCGGCTTCGTCGCCATCGGCGTGGTGGGGGCGGTGTTGCCGGTGTTGCCGACGACGCCGTTCCTGATTCTGGCCGCCGCCTGTTTCGCCCGGTCCTCGCCCCGCCTGGAAGCCTGGCTGCTGAACCACCGCCGTTTTGGCCCGTTGCTGCGCGACTGGCGGCGGCATCAGGTAATTCCCCCGCGCGCCAAGCGCCTTGCCTGTGGGGGTATGACGGTTGGCTACGGGTTCTTCTGGTTCACGGCGGGGCCTGGCTGGCCGCTGGCCATCGCCGTCGCCGCATTGATGCTGACGGGCGCCGGCTATGTGCTGTCACGCCCATCAAGGCCGCCGCCGGCAACACAGCCGTAAAAAAGGCGCGGCCCTGAACCGAAGCCGCCTGCCGGCGACCTGCTGTTCAGGACCGCGCTGCGCCGGGCGAAAGCTCCGGCGCGCCTGATCCATAGACCATTTTCAATGCGCGACGAGCGGGACTCATCGCGCATGGGCGTCAGGACGCGAAGTACTGCTGGGTGCCGTGCGCCTCGATGGCTTCGGCGAGGCGGCCAAGGGCGTGCACATAAGCGGCGCTGCGCACGCTGATGTTCTTGTCCTTCGCCAGGCTCCAGATCGCCCGGCCCTCGACTTCCATGTTGGTCTTCAGGCGCTGGTGAATCTCGCCGACGGTCCAGTAGAAGCCCTGACGGTTCTGCACCCACTCGTAATAGGAGACGGTGACGCCGCCGGCGTTGGCCAGGATGTCCGGCAGAACGACGATGTTCTTTTTGAACAGGATGGCGTCAGCCTCGGGGGTGATGGGGCCGTTGGCCAGCTCGACCACGACGCGGGCCTTCACCTCATCGGCGTTGCTCTCGTTGATGAGATCTTCCATGGCGGCCGGCACCAGGATGTCGCAGGGCACGCTGACGATGTCGTCCGGCGGCAGGGCCTCGATGCCGTTGGAGCCGGCGAGCGAAGTCAGGCGGTTGGCGGCCTTGGCCTCCAGCACCGCATCGACGTCGAGACCATCGGCGCAATACAGGGTGGCGCGCGAGTCGGAGACGGCGACGACCTTGTAGCCGACATCCGCCATCAGGCGGGCCATGTGGGTGCCGGCGTTGCCAAAGCCCTGGATGGCGACGGTGGAGCCGGGGGCGACGCCCAGTTCCTTCTCCAGGTGGCGCACCAGGTAGAAGCCGCCGCGCGCGGTGGCGTCGTCACGGCCGAGCGAGCCGCCAAGGGAAATCGGCTTGCCGGTGATCACCGCCGGCGAATTGCGGCCGACGATCGAGGCGTATTCATCGGCCATCCAGCCCATGATCATGGCGTTGGTGTAGACGTCCGGGGCCGGAATGTCGCGGTCGGGGCCAACGATATTGGCGAAGGCCTGCATGTAGGCGCGCGACAGGCGCTCCAGTTCTGCCTTCGACAGCAGGTGCGGATCGACCTGCACGGCGCCCTTGCCGCCGCCATAGGGCAGGTTCATGACGGCGCACTTGAAGGTCATCCAGAAGGCCAGCGTCTCCACCTCGTCCATGCTGGCCTGCGGGTGGAAGCGGATGCCGCCCTTGGTGGGCCCGCGCGTATCGTCATAGCGGCAGCGCCAGGCCATGAAGGATTTGCGGGAACCGTCGTCCATGCGCACCATCAGGCGCATTTTCGTGGTTTCTCGCGGGTACTTCAGCTTCTCAAGGACGTCCGCGTCGAGATCAAGATACCGGGCCGCATCATCAAGGCGGGTAAGGGCCTGCTCAAGCTGGGACTTTTCCATGATGTTCTTCCTGAAACCTTTGCCGGGCGCTGGCCGGCGGCGGAAGAAGCATGGAGGGGACCGGAAACGGCCATGACCAGGGCGACGCCTGCCTGCGCAAACATCACCTGATCGCCTGAACCCCATCCTGGGAGCTGTCCGCCGACGCGGCCGGCGCCGGTCTTTACTGGCGCCGCGGGGGTGAGGATGGCTGGCGCCAGGCGCCCACAGGCCATCGACTCGCAGATGCATAAAGGCGAGCTGAACAATTTTCCAGCGATTTCGGGATATTTTTGCGCAGAAAACGCGCAGGTCGCCCATGGGCGCGAAGCACACGGCAACGGTCATCCGCCCCGCGTCAGCTTTTCAGGCGGTTTCTCCGCGGACGCGGCCTGCGAAGATCACTCCGGCAAAACGGCTTTCCATGATGGCTGGAAACAGGAGAGCCAACCTTCGGCAACAATTATATTATATGTTATATTTCACACTGGTTTCATCTGTTTGCGCCAGCGGGCGACAATCCGGTCGCGCTTCAGCCTGGACAGGCGCTGCAACCAGAAAATCCCGTCCATCTGGTCGATTTCGTGTTGCAGGCAGGCGGCGCGAAAGCCGTCCGCCGCCTCCTCATGCGGCGCGCCGTCAAGATCCCGCCAGCGCACGCGCACCCGGGCCGGGCGCGTCACCTCGCCATGGGCGCCGGGCATGGAGATGCTGCCCTCCGTATGGCTTTGCGTCTCCGCTGACGCCTCAACGATCTCGGCGTTCACATAAAAGCGCGGGCCGGCGTCGCCCGGCAACTCGATGACGAACAGCCGCACGGGGACGCCCATGTGCGCCGCCGTCGCGCCAACGCCAGGCGCCGCCCGCATCATCGCCAGCAGCTCATCCGCCAGCGCCCGCAAATCGGCGTTGAACGCCGCGACGGGCCGGGAGGCTTCAGCGAGGCGGGGATCGGGCCAGCGGACGGGAGAGCGGACTGTCATGACAATTCCCAATGCCGGGCGGGGCGCCCGCATCCGCGCTTGTGCGCCGCGCCTGCCGGCGATGCAAGGGACAGAGACCGGCGGCCCCCATGGGGAGCCGCATGGCTGCCTGAATGAGCGCGGCCAGCGCGCGTCCGGCCGGGATGCGCCTTGCGCTGGTCTTGCGCCGTTCTGCACATTGCCGACAGGGCAAAAGCCGGCGCTTTCGCCGCCTGGGGACGCGGCCCGCCGGCCAGCGACGCAATTCCCCGGCGGCTGCGGCTTGAGTTTTGGCCCCGGGACCGTTAAGGGACCCCCATCCGCACTATGCGGCTTGCATCTGCTGGTTGGGGAGGACGCCATGTCATACGACGGCCTCTTCCAATTGGGGATGGGCGCAGTTCTGCTGAGAGCCTCCCAAACGGAAGACACGATCGGTTCCGGCGCCATGACGCGCCGCACGCGCGCCCTGTTTCATGAGGCGCAATCGGGTACGCCGACGCGAGGCTCGCGAACACGTAGCGCATGCGCCGCGACGCGCATGCGCCCGTGCGGCCGCTCCTCCGGCTCCAGAGCGGCGCCATCCATGCGCGAACGCGCCTATGCGGGCGCGGCGGCGTGGATCGCCAGCCGGCTGGCCAGCCAGACCGGACGGACCTGACGGGTCGGCCAGGTTTGACGGTTCGCCAGATTTGACAGGTTAGCCTGGCGCCGGCCAACCATTTACTGTGATTTTGACGACATATCGGGGCGCCATGCTGGTTGCGCCCGTTCAGGGCGCCGTCCGGCAGGCCGTTCACCGGGCCGCCAGCCGGCGCTTTCTCCGATACCGGCAACGCGCGCGCCGGACGCCTCCGGCGGCAGCGGGCAAGGGCAGGACCAACACGTGACCATCCAGACGCCGTATTACCTGATCGACAAGACCGCGTTGCTGCGCAACATGGAGATCGTCCGGCGCGTGCGCGAGCAATCCGGCGCGAAGCTGCTGCTGGCGCTGAAGTGCTTCGCCACCTGGTCGGTGTTCGACCTGATGAACCAGTATCTCGACGGCACGACCTCCTCGTCGCTGTATGAGGTGCGGCTCGGCCGCGAGAAGTTCGGCGGCGAAACCCACGCCTATTCCGTTGCTTACGCCGATCACGAGATCGACGAGGTCGTGTCCCATGCGGACAAGATCATCTTCAACTCGCTCGGCCAGTTCACGCGCTTCGCCGATCGCGCCCAGGGCATCCAGCGCGGCCTGCGCCTGAACCCTGGCGTGTCGTCGTCCAGCTTTGATCTGGCCGATCCGGCCCGCCCGTTCAGCCGCCTCGGCGAGTGGGACGCCGACAGGGTGCGGCCGTTCATGGACCGCATCGACGGCTTCATGATTCATAACAACTGCGAGAACAGCGACTTCGAGCTGTTCGACGCCATGCTCGGCCAGATCGAGGAACGCTTCGGCGATCTGCTGTCCCAGGTGAAATGGGTCAGCCTTGGCGGCGGCATTCACTTCACCGGCGATGGCTACAGGCTCGACGCTTTCTGCGCCCGCCTGAAAAAGTTCGCCCAGGATTATGGCGTGCAGGTCTATCTGGAGCCCGGCGAGGCGGCGATCACCCGCTCGACGACGCTGGAAGTCAGCGTGCTGGACATTCTCGACAACGGCAAGCAACTGGCCATCGTCGACGCCTCGGTGGAGGCGCACATGCTCGACCTGCTGATCTACCGCCAGCACGCGAAGGTAGAGCCGGACGCCGGTCCGCACCCCTATATGGTGTGCGGCAAATCATGCCTGGCCGGCGACATTTTTGGCGAGTTCCGGTTTGAGAAGGAACTGGCGGTTGGCGACCGCATCTCGTTCCAGGATGCAGCCGGCTACACGATGGTGAAGAAGAACTGGTTCAACGGCGTGAAAATGCCGTCGATCGCCATCCGCGAACTGGATGGCGAGGTGCGCCTCGTCCGCGCCTTCGGTTACGATGACTTCGCGGCGGCGCTGTCCTGACCGCCTGTCCACCTTGCAGATTCACTGAACACGGGGTTTTCGCGTGAAATGAAGAAAAACGTCCTTGTCATCGGCGCCGGCGGCGTCGCCCAGGTCACTGCCCACAAATGCGCGCAGAACAACGATGTGCTTGGCGACATTCACATCGCGTCGCGTACTGTCAGCAAGTGCCGCGACATCATCGCGTCGATTCACGAGAAAAAGAGCATGAAGGTCGACGGCGTCCTCGAGGCGCACGCCCTTGACGCTCTCGACGTTGAGGCGACGAAGGCGCTGATCGCGCGCACCGGCGCGCAGATCGTCATCAACCTGGGCTCGGCCTTCGTCAACATGTCGGTGCTGCAGGCCTGCATCGAGACGGGCGCCGCCTACATCGACACGGCGATCCACGAAGACCCGCTGAAGATCTGCGAAAACCCGCCGTGGTACGGCAACTACGAGTGGAAGCGTCGCGAGGCCTGCGCCGCCGCCGGCGTCACCGCCATTCTCGGCGCCGGCTTCGACCCGGGCGTGGTCAACGCCTACGCCGCCCTGCTGGTGCGCGACTGGATGGACGAGACCGACTCCCTCGACATCATCGACGTCAACGCCGGCAGCCATGGCAAATGGTTCGCCACCAATTTCGACCCGGAGATCAACTTCCGCGAGTTCACCGGCCAGGTGTGGTCGTGGCAGAACCGACAGTGGACCTCGAACCAGATGTTCGAGATCCGCAAGGAATGGGACCTGCCGGTCGTGGGCGCCAGCACCACCTACATGACCGGCCATGACGAGATTCACTCGCTGTCGAAGAACCTCGACGTGCCGAACATCCGGTTCTGGATGGGCTTTGGCGACCACTACATCAACGTCTTCACCGTGCTGAAAAACCTCGGCCTGCTGTCCGAGCAGCCGGTGCGCACGGCGGAAGGTGTCGAGGTGGCGCCGCTGAAGGTGGTGAAGGCCGTGCTGCCCGATCCCTCCTCGCTGGCGAAGGACTACACCGGCAAGACCTGCATCGGCGTGCTGGCCAGGGGCAGGAAGGACGGCAAGGAGGCCGAGGCGCTGATCTACCAGATCTCCGATCACAAGGAGGCCTTTGAAGAGGTTGGCAGCCAGGGCATTTCCTATACCGCCGGCGTCCCCGCCGCCGCGGCCGCCCTGCTCATCGCCACCGGCGAATGGGACGCGAAGACCATGGTCAATGTGGAGGAACTGCCGGCGGAGCCGTTCATTAACCTGCTCAACCGCATCGGCCTGCCCAGCCGCGTGAAGGACGCCAGCGGCGACCGGGATCTGGCCTTCTGACAGATGTTCCGGCGCGCGCCCTGAACGGGCGCGCCGACCAACGGACATTCCAGGGCTGGCGCAAGCGCCGGCCCCCTGCATGCCGGCGAAGCCGCCAGGAGAGGAACGTGAGCGCCATGCTGTCCAACGCCCTGCCCTTTGACCGGCTCGTCGACGCCTGCGCCAGCGACTGGCGCGCCTACGTCGAACATCCGTTCGTGCGCGGCATGGGCGACGGCTCCCTGCCCGGGGCGAGCTTCCGCCATTACCTGAAGCAGGATTACCTGTTCCTGGTGCATTTCGCCCGCGCCTGGGGGCTGGCGGTCTACAAGGCGCGCAGCATGGGCGAGCTGCGCCAGGGCCTCGATATCCTGAAGGCCATCGTCGACCTGGAGATGGGGCTACACATTTCCTGGTGCGCGGAATGGAGCGTCAGCGAGGACGACCTCGCCGCGTTGCAGGAATCGCGCGCCACCATGGCCTATACACGCTATGTGCTCGACGCCGGCGCCAGCGGCGACCTGCTCGACCTGCACGTGGCGCTGGCGCCCTGCGTCGTCGGCTACGCCGACGTGGCCAACTGGCTGCTGGCGCAGCCGTTCCTGAAGCGCGACGACAATCCCTACATGCGCTGGATCACCATGTACGCCGACGCCGAATTCCAGCAGGCGGCGCAGGCCGAGCGCGACTGGCTCAACGCCCGCCTCGCCGGCGTGACGCCGGAGCGCTTCGCCCAGCTGTCGCGGATCTTTCGCGACGCCACCCGGCTGGAGGCGGATTTCTGGCAGATGGGGCTCACGCTGGCGGACTGACGCCGGCGGCCGGTTGACCGGGCCGAATTCTGGGGCTGGCGCATCCTCGCGCAAGACCGGAGCCGCCCTGCCGGACATGCTGCTGATCAGCGTTTCGGCGGCCCTGCCTGCTGGCTGCGCGCGACGGCGTCGCGCTCCAGGCGCACCCCAGGTCCCGCGCGGCCGGCCGCGATAAAGCGCACGCCCGCTTTCTCGAAGGCGCCGACGATCTGGTTTTCGCTGGCCTTTTGCAGGCCGTGCCGGCAACTCTCGAAGTCGCGCACTGTGCTGCGCGACACACCGGCTTCCGCCGCCAACTGGCATTGGGTCCAGTCAAGCAGGCCGCGCGCGGCGCGGCATTGCCCTGGACTCATGCTGCGGACAGGTTTCAGAAATGCCCCCATGTGCATCAACCATCACGTGCATCAACCATCGCATCTCACCCCGGAACGCGAAGATGCCGGGGCATCTGCGTCCCGAAAAGCTCAAGCCCCGCCCGGGCCTGGTTCATGCGCGATGTTTCTGACGGATCGCGCATGGACGGGGCGGCGGTTACGGCGCCATTCTGGAACCGGTGTTCCGGCAGGCGTTTTTTTCCTGACGCCGTGACTGTCCAGTTCGTTGAACCCGATTGCATTTCGCCCGCCAAATCAACCATAATGGGCGAACAGGGGCAAGCTCGACCGATATAACTGGTTTTGATGGCGGATCCGCTGTTCTGAAAGGTTTTTCCATCGCAGATGCCCGACGCCAAGCTGCCCCTGACGCTCATGCTCTTTTTGCCTTTCGCCAGTTCGGCGGCGGCGGCGCTCATGCCGGCGGGGGCGCGCAATCTGGTGGCCTGGCTGGCGGGTCTGACGGCGCTGGCGGTGTTTGGCCTCGGCCTCTGGGCGGCGCCCGAGATTTACGCGGGCACGGTCTTGCGGGCGCAGTACGCCTGGCTGCCGGAGTACGGGCTGAATTTTTCCATCCGGCTTGACGGCTTCGCCTGGGCCTTCGCGATGATCGTCTCCGGCATTGGCGCGCTCGTGGTGCTCTATGCGCGCTATTACATGTCGCCGGATGATTCAGCGCCGCGGTTTTTCGCGTTTCTGCTGGGGTTCATGGGGGCGATGCTTGGCGTCGTCATCTCCGGAAACCTGATCCAGCTGGTGTTTTTCTGGGAACTGACCAGCCTGTTCTCCTTCCTGCTGATCGCCTACTGGCATCACAAGGACGCGGCGCGCGACGGGGCGCGCATGGCGCTGACGGTGACGGCGGCCGGCGGCCTGTGTCTGTTCGCCGGCATGCTGATCATCGGCCATATCGTTGGCAGCTACGAACTGGACGTGGTGCTGTCGTCGGGCCGGACGATCGTCGATCACGCGATGTACCCGGCGGCCCTGGCGCTGGTGGCCTTCGGCGCCCTCACCAAGAGCGCCCAGTTCCCGTTTCATTTCTGGCTGCCGCGCGCCATGACGGCGCCGACGCCGGTCTCGGCCTATCTGCATTCGGCCACCATGGTGAAGGCCGGCGTGTTCCTGCTGGCGCGGATGTGGCCGGTGATGGCGGCCAGCGACTACTGGTTCTGGGTTTTCACGCCGCTTGGCGCGGCGACGCTGCTGATCGGCGCCTTCCTCGCCATGTTCCAGCAGGACCTGAAGGGCCTGCTGGCCTATTCCACCATCAGCCATCTGGGACTGATCGTGCTGCTGCTCGGGCTCGGCAGCCCGCTGGCGGCGGTGGCGGCGATTTTCCACATGATCAATCACGCCACGTTCAAGGCGTCGCTGTTCATGGCCGCCGGCATCATCGACCATGAGGCCGGCACGCGCGACATCCGCCAGCTCGGCGGCCTGTACCGGGCCATGCCCATCACCGCCACCCTCGCCATGGTGGCGGCGGCGGCCATGGCCGGCGTGCCGTTGCTCAATGGCTTCCTGTCGAAGGAAATGTTCTTCGCGGAGACCATCGAGAGCCATGTCGATTCTGCCTTTGATCACATCCTGCCCTACCTCGCCACGCTGGCCGGCATGTTCTCGGTCGCCTATTCGCTGCGACTGATCGACCAGGTGTTTTTCGGTCCCGAGGCGACGGACCTGCCGCGCAAGCCGCACGATCCGGCGATCTGGATGCTGGCGCCGGCGGCCCTGCTGGCGTTGATGTGCCTGCTGGTCGGCGTGCTGCCCACCTGGACGATCAGCGGCTTCCTGAGCGCGGCGGTGTTCGGCGTGCTCGGCGCCCTGACGCCGGAGTACAGCCTGGCGGTCTGGCACGGCCTGACGCCGGCCCTGCTGATGAGCGTGGTGGCGCTCGGCGGCGGCACGCTCACCTATCTGGGCCTCAAGGACTATCTTTCCGGCGAAGTGGAGGGGCCGCCGTTGTTGCGCCGCCTCAGCGGCCGCCGGCTGTTCGAGCGCGCCATCGCCATGCTGTCGTGGCGCTGGGCCCGCGTGCTGGAGGAGCTGCTGGGAACCACGCACCTGCAGTCGCAGCTGCGCGCCCTGGTCATCGTCATGGTGCTGGCCGGCTGCTGGCCGCTGCTTGGCGGCGCCGCCTTCTCACCCGCCACGGCCCTGGCCAACGTCGGCGCCTGGCTTGGAAGCACATGGCTTTCGCCGGGCTGGCTGACCTCGTCGGTGCCGATGGTCGGCATGTTCGACCCGGCGTTGCTGCTGGTGTGGGCGGTGGGCGTCGCCTGCGCCGTGGGCGCGGCGTGGCAGGCCAAATATCACCGCCTGGTGGCGCTGATCCTGATGGGCGGCTCCGGCCTCGCCACCAGCATCACCTTCGTCTGGTATTCGGCGCCGGACCTGGCGCTGACGCAGCTGCTGGTCGAGATCGTCACCGTGGTGCTGATCCTGCTGGGTCTGCGCTGGATGCCGCGGCGCGACGAGCTGATTCCCGACGACCAGCTGACCTCCGCCCGCCTGCGCCGGCTGCGCGACCTGTTCATCGCCATCGCGGCGGGTTGCGGCGTGGCGGCGCTGGCGTTCGCCGTGCTGACCTCGGAGCAGACCGCCACCATCGGCGACGAGCTGATCCGGCGCGCGTACCCGGAGGGCGGCGGCCACAACGTGGTCAACGTTATTCTCGTGGATTTCCGCGGCTTCGACACGCTGGGCGAGATCACCGTGCTGGGCGCGGTCGCGATCACCGTGTTCGCCCTGCTGCGCCGCTTCCGGCCGGCGCGGGACAGTTTCGCCGCGCCCGACCAGAAGCGCTTCCAGATCGAGTATGACAGCACCCGCTACGCGCCGGGCAAGGACCCGATCAACGCCCACTACATGCTGGTGCAGGGGGTGATTATCCGGCTGCTGTTCCCGGTGATCTGCGCCATGGCGGCGTTCCTGTTCATGCGCGGCCACGACCTGCCCGGCGGCGGCTTCATCGGCGGGCTGACCTTCGCCATCGCCTTCATCCTGCAATACATCGCTGGCGGCGCCCGCTGGGTGGAGGACCGGCTGGTGGTGCTGCCGGTTCGCTGGATCGGCGCCGGCATCCTGCTGGCCGCCGCCACTGGCCTCGGCGCGGTGCTGTTTGGCCGGCCGTTCCTCACCACCGCCTTCCGCTATGTGGAGTTGCCGCTGTTCGGCAAGACGCCGATGGCCAGCGCCCTGTCGTTTGATCTTGGCGTGTTCGCGCTGGTGTTCGGCGCCACGGTGCTGATGCTGATCGCCATCGCCCACCAGTCGATCCGCGTCTATCGCACCATGGAAAAGGCGTCCGTTCGTGAAAAGGCTGCGGCGCGCAGCGGGGGGGAGGCCTGATGGAGCCCGTCATCGCCATCGCCATCGGCGTGCTCACCGGGTCCGGCGTCTGGCTGGTGCTGCGTCCGCGCACCTTTCAGGTCATCGTCGGCCTGTCGCTGATCTCCTACGCGGTGAACCTGTTCATCTTTTCGATGGGCCGCCTGAGAGTCGGCGCGCCGACCTTCACCGGGAGCGCGGGCGGCGCCAACGCCCTGGCTGATCCGGTTCCGCAGGCGCTCGTTCTCACGGCCATCGTCATCAGCTTCGCCATGACGGCGTTGCTGCTGGTGGTGACGATCGCCTCGCGCGGGCTCACCGGCAGCGACCACGTGGACGGCCGGGAGGACGGCCTTTGAGCTGGACCCAGCACCTGATACTGGCGCCCATCCTGCTGCCCATGGTCGTCGCCGGGCTGATGCTGGTCATCGACGGCCGCAGCGGCAGGACCACGGCGGCGCTCGGCGTGTTCTCCACCTTCGCCCTGCTCTTCATCGCCATCGTGCTGCTGGTTCAGGCCTCAGCCGGCGGCGCCCAGAGCGCCGTGCAGGTTTACCAGATTGGCAACTGGCCCTCGCGTCTCGGCATCGTGCTGGCGCTGGACCGGCTGTCGGCGATGATGCTGGCGCTGACGGCGCTGCTGGCGACGGCGGCCATGGTGTTCTCGCTGGCGCGCTGGCACAAGGCCGGCAGCTTCTTCCACCCGCTGTTCCAGGTGCTGCTCGTCGGCCTCAACGGGGCCTTCCTGACCGGCGACCTGTTCAACCTGTTCGTGTTCTTCGAGATCATGCTGGCGGCGTCCTATGGCCTGGCGCTGCATGGCTCCGGGCACGCCAGGGTGAAAGCCGGGCTTCATTATATCGCCGTCAATCTCGTCGCCTCGTCGGCGTTCCTGATCGGCGTCAGCCTGATCTATGGCGCGACCGGCTCCCTCAACATGGCGGACATCGCCAGCCGCATCGGCGATCTCGACGCGCATGGGGCCATGCTGTTCCGCGTCGGCGCGGCGGTGCTGGGCGTGGCTTTTCTGGTGAAGGCGGCGATCTGGCCGCTGGGCTTCTGGCTGCCCACCACCTACGCGGCCGCCGGGCCGCCAGTGGCCGCCATGTTCGCCATCATGACCAAGGTCGGCGTTTACGCCATCCTGCGCCTTGGTCTGCTGTTCTCGCCGGACGGCCAGAGCAATGTGCTCGCCGCCAGCGGCCTGTTGCTGACCGGCGGCGTCATCACCATCATTTATGGCATGCTGGGCATGCTGGCCTCCCAGGCCATGGCGCGGCTGGCCGGCTTCAGCGTGCTGGTGTCGTCCGGCACCCTGCTGGCGGTGATGGGCGCCGGCAACGCCAATGTGTTCAGCGCCACCCTGTATTATCTGGTCAGCTCGACGCTGGCGATCGCAGCGTTTTTCATGCTGATCGAGCTGGCGGAGCGCGGGCGCGCCCGCGCCGACGACGTGCTGGCGGTGACGCTGGAGGCCTATGGCATCGTCTATGACGAAGACAGTGAAGACAGCCGCGAGGCGGGGGCCGCCGTGCCGGCCATCCTGGCGATCCTGGGCATCGCCTTCATGGCCTGCGCCCTGCTGCTGTCGGGCCTGCCGCCGCTGTCCGGCTTCATCGCCAAATTCGCCATGCTGGACGCCCTGCTCGACCAGGCGCGCAACGGCCCGGCGCCTGGGTCGGCGTGGGCCGCGTGGCTGCTGGTGGCGACCCTCGTCGTCTCTGGCCTCGCCACGCTGATCGCCATGATGCGCGCCGGCATCCGCACCTTCTGGCCATCGTTCGAACGTGAGGCGCCGCGCGTCAGCATGATCGAACTGGGGCCGGTGCTGGTGCTGCTGGCCCTGTGCGTTGGTCTGACCATCCAGGCCGGCCCGGCCATGCGCTTTGTCCGCCACACCACCGAACAGCTGGCCGAGCGCAAGCTGTATATGGACGCCGTGCTGAAGAAGCCGGTGGTCGCCCCCCAGGCCTCCGCCGCCGAAGCGTCCGCTTCTCCGGCCGGCGTCCCGGGGGCCCAGGCTCCAGTCACGCCCCCGCCGAAGCCGCCCCCACCGAAGAAGGAGGCCTCGCGATGACAGGGCGCGCAAGCCGCTTCCTCACCTGGCTGCTGCCGTGGCCCGCCGTCTCGGCGCTGGTGCTGGCGATCTGGCTGCTGCTGAACCAGAGCGTCTCGCCAGGGCAGATTTTTCTCGGCCTGCTGCTGGCGCTGACGGCGCCGCGTTTGTTGACAACGCTGGATACACCGCCATTGCACATCCGCCGGCCGTGGGCGCTCGTGCGTTTGCTCGGCAATGTGCTGCCTGACATTTTCATCTCGAATTACAAGGTGACGCGCGCAATCCTGTTTTCCGGGCCCGAACGGCAGGCTGGCCATGTCCTGGTGCCGTTGAGCATACGCTCGCCCTGGTCGCTGGCCATGCTGGCCTGCATTCTCACCGCCACGCCGGGCACCGCGTGGATCAGCTTCAACCCGCAGACCGGACTGCTGCTGATGCACGTGCTGGACCTGAAGGACGCGGACGAGCTGGCGGGCGCCATCACCCGGCGCTACGAGAAATGGCTGCAACAGGTGTTCGAATGAGCATGACCATTCTGACCTGGTCGCTGATGGCGGCCCAATTCATGCTGGCCATCGCCATGGTCTGCGCCTGTCTGCGCATGTTTCGCGGCCCGCGCGCCCAGGACCGGGTGCTGGCCATGGATTCGCTTTATCTCAACGGCATGGGGCTGATGCTGGTGTTCGGCATCGTCTCGGGCAGCACGCTGTATTTCGAGGCGGCGCTGGTGATCGCGCTGCTCGGCTTTGTCTCGACCGTGGCGCTGGCGAAATTCCTGATGCGTGGGGAGGCGATTGAATGATCGCCATCAAGACCCTGCCCGACTGGGCGGCCCTGCTCACGGCGTTTCTGGTGCTGGCCGGCGCGGCGCTGACCATGATCGGCGCCATCGGCCTGGTGCGGTTCCGCTCGTTCTATGAGCGCGTGCACGCGCCCACGTTGGGCGCCACCCTGGGCATCGGCGGCGTGCTGCTGGCCTCGATGGTGTATTTTTCCGTGAGCGAAACCCGCCCGGTGGTCCATGAAATCCTCATCGCCCTGTTCGTCACGGTGACAACGCCGGTCACCATGCTGATGCTGACCCAGGCCACGCTTTATCGTGACCGGGCCGAAGGCAGGGCGCCGAAAATCACCGATGCGCCGCCGCTACCGGCCGACGTCATCACGCCGGACAGGGCTGCTGGCGGCAAGCAGGACTGAACGGGACGCGCGCCGGCCGCAACGCCGGACCGGCTGCCGGCCCCCGCCACGACGCCCGCCGGATCCATGCGAACATTCGCGTCTGGCGATACAGGATCACGACAAAAATGACATGGAACCTTTCCCTGTCCGGCCCGGTCATTGCGTATGATCCTGTTCATTCAACCAAATCACAACAGATCATCGGCTGAATATATCTGTTTTAAACTTCGGCAAAACTGCTACGGTCTGGCGGATCACACCCGGAAGCTGTCATCGCCATGCCAGTTCACGTTCCACAGCAGAACCGATCCATCCGGGCGCCTGCCCCGGCGCGTCGCAAACATAACCGGCGGCGCGCCACATCGCAGCCACGCCAGCGCCCGCCCGCCGCGCGACAGGGTGGCAAGCGCCTGCTTGATCTGGCGATCGCCGCGCCGTTACTTGTGGCGCTGGCGCCTCTCATGCTGCTGATCGCCCTGCTGGTGCGGCTGGATTCGCCAGGGCCGGCGCTGTTCCGCCAGACACGCACGGGCTGGCGCGGCGCGCCCTTCACCATTTTCAAGTTCCGCACCATGCGCATGGCGGCGTGCTGGCCCAACCCGGCCGTCACAATTGGCGCAACCGGCGCGCCGGGCAGTTTCCAGGCCAGCCTGCGTCGCATCCAGACGGCGGGCGCCGCCCCCGGCGTCACCCGGACCGGCCGCCTGCTGCGCGCCTCCAGCCTGGATGAACTGCCGCAGTTGCTGAACGTGTTGCGCGGCGAGATGTCCCTGGTCGGCCCGCGCCCGCACATGCCGGAGCTCGACGCCCTGTTCCGCCCACGCCTGCCGCATATCGACCGCCGCTACGCCGTGCGGCCGGGGATGACAGGCCTCGCCCAGATCGGCGGCGCCCGCGGACCCACGCCGGATGTCGCGGCCATGGCCACCCGCCTTGAGCGGGATCTGGCCTATATGCACGGCTGGTCGCTGCGTCGGGATCTGGCCATTCTCGCCATGACGCCATGGCGCCTGCTCGTCCCGCGCAGGGGCGCTGTCGCCGGGTTTCGCGGCGCCAGAACCGGCGCGGCGCGATCCGGGACAGCGCGATCCGGCGCCATGGCGCCAGGCCACCGGGGATTTTCCGCCGGGCGCCGCGCCCGCACTACCCATATGGCCCCCGCCCCGCTACATAGGGAGCGGCTGCGGCGCCGCGCCAGGTTTGCCTGACCGGACCGGCCTCGTCGCCACGGGCAGGTCGCCTGACCTGACGCGGGCCAGCGGCGTTTCAGGCGCGCCGTGCGCCGGCATCGGGCGCGAAACGCCTGTCATCGTGTTCGGGCAAAACCGGAGCGGGCGCCTTGCGCCCGGCGTTTATCGCCAGTGGTGCGGCGCGGATCGACGCCCCAGCTCCTTACAAACTGCGGGGTTTCATGCGTGTCGCGATGATCGGCGCAGGCTATGTCGGCCTGGTTTCCGGAACCTGCTTCGCTGACTTCGGTCATACGGTGACCTGCGTCGACACGGACGCGGCGAAGATCGACAATCTGCGGGCCGGCAAGCTGCCGATTTATGAGCCTGGCCTCGACCAGCTGGTGGCCGCCAATGTGCGCCAGGGGCGGCTTGACTTCACCACCGATCTCGCCGCCGCCGTAGCGGACGCGGACGCGGTTTTCATCGCCGTCGGCACCCCCTCGCGTCGCGGCGACGGCCACGCCGATCTGACCTATGTGCACCAGGCGGCGGCGCAGATCGCCACGGCGCTCACCCGCTACACGGTGGTGGTCAACAAATCGACCGTGCCGGTGGGAACGGGCGACCAGGTGGAGCGCATTATCCGCGAGGCCAATCCGGCGGCGGACTTCTCGGTGGCGTCCAATCCCGAATTCCTGCGCGAAGGCGCCGCCATCGAGGATTTCAAGCGCCCCGATCGCATCGTCATTGGCGCCGAGGACGCCCGCGCCCAGGAGGTGATGCGCGACCTGTACCGGCCGCTGTTCCTCAACCAGGCGCCCCTCGTCATGACTGGCCGACGCACGGCGGAGCTGACGAAATACGCCGCCAACGCCTTTCTGGCGATGAAGGTGACCTTCATCAACGAAATGGCCGACCTGTGCGAACAGGTGGGCGCCAATGTGCAGGAGGTGGCGCGCGGCATCGGCCTCGACAAACGCATCGGCGCCAAGTTCCTGCACGCCGGGCCGGGCTATGGCGGCTCGTGCTTCCCCAAGGACACCCTGGCCCTGGTCAAGACGGCCCAGGATCACGGCAGCCCGGTGCGGCTGGTGGAGACGACGGTGGCCATCAATGACGCGCGCAAGCGCGCCATGGCCGCCCGGGTCATCGCCGCCTGCGACGGCGACGTCGCCGGCAAACGCATCGCCATCCTTGGGCTGACCTTCAAGCCCAACACCGACGACATGCGCGACGCGCCGTCCATCGTCATCATCAACGAATTACAGGCCGCCGGAGCGCGCATCGCCGCCTACGACCCGGAAGGCGTCGACCAGGCGAAGCAGGTGCTACGCGACATCGACTACGCCGCCGATCCTTACGCCTGCGCCGCCGGCGCCGACGCGCTGGTCATCGTGACGGAGTGGGATGCGTTCCGGGCGCTCGACCTCAACGAATTGCGCAAACGCCTGCGCCGCCCTGCCCTGGTCGATCTGCGCAACATCTATCCGCCGGAAGACGTGGCGGAGGCGGGCCTGCGTTACTGGAGCGTGGGGCGCCCCACGGGAGCTCCAGCAACGGATGACCCGGCGCAGTAGGTCTCGCGCAGTCCATGGCGTCATGGCGTATCCGGCCCTGGCGGACGCCACGCGCCTGAGACGTCAGCGTGCAAGCGCGCCGGGTCACAGGGTGGCGCAGAATCCGGCTCCATGTGAGCGGGTTTGCTCCAGCCTTGCAGGCGCTTGTGTCTTCCACCCCAGATTACGGATAATGCGCGCGGCAAATCAGCCGCGCCTGTTCCGGAGGCTTTCCCGTGCGTCACACGTCAGGTGAAACGTCGTCCGTCCCGACCGGCCAGCAAGCGGAAACCGTCACGGCCCTCGCGGCGCGGCTGGCCGCGCGGCTCGACGCCCGGGAGGCGGTCATCGCCATTATCGGCATGGGCTACGTGGGCCTGCCGCTGGCGATCGCCGCCGCGGCCGCCGGCTTTCAGGTCATCGGCTTCGATATTGATCCGGCCAAGGTAACAGGGCTCAACGCCGGTCGCAGCCACCTCAGCAGCGTCCCACAGGACCGCGTGGCCGCCATGGCGGCGGGCGGGCGCTTCACAGCGACCGGCGACCCGGCCCGGCTTGCCGACGCCGACGCCATCCTGATCTGCGTGCCAACGCCGCTGTCGCGTTATCGCGAGCCGGACCTCTCGTTCATCGTGGCGACCGGCCGGCAGGTCGCCGCCTTGCTGCGCCGGGGCCAACTTGTCGTGCTGGAGTCCACCACCTGGCCTGGCACCACCAATGAGGTGCTGAAGCCGGAGCTGGAGGCTTCTGGCCTCAAGGCTGGCGAAGACTTTTTCCTCGGCTATTCCCCGGAACGGGAGGACCCCGGCAACGCCAGCTTCGGCACCTCGGCCATACCGCGCGTGACCGGGGCCGACGACGCCCTGACCCGCGACCTGCTGCAACGGCTCTACGGCGCCATCGTCGCCCGCGTCGTGCCGGTGCGCGACGCCCGCACCGCCGAGGCGGTGAAGCTGACGGAGAACATTTTTCGCTCCGTCAATATCGCGCTCGTTAACGAACTGAAGCTGATCTACGAGCGCATGGGCATCGACATCTGGGAGGTGATCGAGGCGGCGAAGTCGAAGCCGTTCGGCTACATGCCGTTTTACCCTGGCCCCGGGCTCGGCGGCCATTGCGTGCCGATCGACCCGTTCTATCTCACCTGGAAGGCGCGCGAGTTCGGCGTGCCGACGCGCTTCATCGAGCTGGCGGGGGAAATCAACACCGCGGCGCCGCACCGGGTGATCGAACGGCTGACCGACGCCCTGAGCGCGCGCCTGCGGCGCAGCGTCCATGGGGCGCGCATCCTGCTGCTGGGCGTGGCCTACAAGAAGAACGTCGACGACACCCGCGAAAGCCCCGCCTTCGTGCTGCTGGAAGAGCTGGAGCGCCGGGGCGCCGAGGTGGCGTTCTACGATCCGTTCGTGCCGGTGATTCCCATGACCCGCGAGCACGCGCCGCTGGCCGGTCGCGTTTCCATCTCCTGGTCAGCGGAGGCGCTGGCCGGCTTCGACGCCGCGCTGGTGGCGACCGATCACGACGGGGTTGACTATGAAACCCTGACCGCCAGCGTGCCGCTGGTGATTGATACGCGCAACGCCACCGCCGACGTGATCGCCAACCGCGACCGCATCGTCCGCGCCTGAACCACGCGTCGCCGCCATTAACCACGCGGCAGCCATTAACCACGCGGGCCGTGCGGGAACGCACAGCCTGCTTTTTTGCTTTATCAGACGGTAAACAAATGATTAATGACGGGCAGACGGGATAGCGCGCAGCGCGCCCGGTCGGACCAAGCTCGACGGAACATGTGTCATGGCCAAGAATCTGTTGCCTTTCCTGGTTGGCATTGTCGCCCCGCTGGTTGGCGCGCTGTATCTGCTGGCGCACACCTGAAGCCGCGGGCCGGCCGCTCCGACGTCCCGGGCCAGTCAGCCGGCCACCATCCCCGACGCCGTCCGCCGATGTGACGCTTCTGCTTGCCAACCTGAGGCGTTGCGCCCATTGTCCGGACGATCGGGGGCCAAAGCATCGGGATTTCACAGTACATGAAGGGCATCATTCTGGCCGGCGGTTCCGGCACGCGCCTGCATCCGTTGACGCTGGTCACCTCCAAGCAGCTGATGCCGGTTTACGACAAGCCGATGATCTATTATCCGCTCAGCGTGCTGATGCTGGCGGGCATCCGCGAAATCCTCATCATCTCCACCCCGCATGACCTGCCGCAGTTTCAGCGCCTGCTGGGCGACGGCGCGCGCTGGGGCGTTGAATTCTCCTACGCCGAACAGCCAAGCCCCGACGGGCTGGCGCAGGCCTATATCATCGGCGCGGATTTCGTCCGCGACGACAATTCGGCGCTGATCCTCGGCGACAATATTTTCTATGGCCATGGCCTGACCGATCTGCTGGCCGGCGCCCGGGCGCAACCGGATGGCGCGACGGTGTTCGCCTATAACGTCATGGACCCGGAACGCTACGGCATCGTTGAATTCGACAGGAACGGCCGCGCCCTCAGCATCGAGGAAAAGCCGGTCAAGCCCCGGTCGCACTGGGCGGTGACCGGCCTGTATTTCTACGACCGCGACGTGGTCGACATCGCCGCCAACCTGAAGCCCTCGCCGCGCGGCGAGCTGGAGATCACCGACGTCAACCGCGCCTATCTGGAGCGCGGCAAGCTCAACGTGCAGCAGATGGGCCGCGGCTTCGCCTGGCTCGACACCGGCACCCACGACAGCCTGGTGGACGCCGCCAATTTTGTCCGCACCCTGGAAAAGCGCCAGGGCCAGCGCATCGCCTGTCCCGAAGAGGTGGCCTTCGAGCAGGGCTTCATCGACGCCAGCCAGCTGGAGCGGCTGGGACAGGAGCTGGGCAAAAGCGGCTATGGCCAGTATCTGGTGCGCCGGGCGCAGGAGGAGCGTTGACGTCAAAGAGGGGCGTCAAGGAGGTGGCGCGGGGAGGCGCTGAACCGGCCAGGGTCCACCTCCGCGCCCTGCTCGCTGGACAGCGCCGGCGACATTTGCTCAACACGACGTGACGCGCTGCATCACCTGTTGATGCAGCGCGTTCTGGTTTCCGGGCAACCCGAGAGGAGACAGGGATTGGCGTTTCGCTTCGTGCATGCAGCCGACATCCATCTGGATTCTCCCCTGCGCACCCTGGCGCTGCGCGACGCCGGGGTCGGCAGGCTGATCGCCGACGCCACCCGCGAGGCGCTGGCGCGCATCGTCGACATCTGCATCGAGGAGCACGTCGACGCGCTGATCGTGGCGGGCGATCTGTATGACGGCGACCAGACCTCGATGAAAACCGCCCTGTTCCTGGCCGGGCAGATGCGCCGGCTGGAGGAGGCGGGCGTTCAGGTCTACCTCATTCGCGGCAACCACGACGCGGCCTCGCGGATCACGCGGGAGCTCACCTTCCCGGCCAATGTCACCGTGTTCGGCGGCCACGCCCAGGCGGTCGAGGTGACCCGGCCGGCGGGGGCCACGCCGGTGTTCATCCACGGCCTCAGCTTCGCCCGCCCCCATGCGCCGGAATCCCTGCTGCCGAAGTTCAAGGCGCCGGTGGCGGGGGCGATCAATATCGGCGTGATGCACACCAGCCTTGGCGGAGCCGAGGGGCATGACGTGTACGCCCCCTGCGCCATCGCTGATCTGGACGGCAGCGGCTTCGACTACTGGGCGCTCGGCCACATTCACAAGCGCGCAGTCCACCAGGGCCGTTGCGCCATCGTCATGCCGGGCAATCCGCAAGGGCGCGACATCAATGAAGCCGGGCCACGCTCCGTCACCCTGGTTTCGATCGATGACGCGCGCGCCGTCGCCCTGGAAGAGCGCCTCACCAGCGTCGCCGAATTCGCCCGGGCCGAAATCGACCTGGGCGGCGCGCAAACCCGGGCGGACGTGGCGGAGCGGCTGCACCGGGGCCTGGCGGAGCTGCGCCAGAGCGTTGGCAGCCAGCATCTGGTGGCGCGGCTGCGGCTGGGCGGCGCAACGGCAATGGCCGGCTGGGCCCGGCGCGACGCCGACCGCCTGCTCGCCGAAGCCATGGCGGCGGCGCAGCGGCTGGACCATTGCTTCATCGACAAGGTGGAGATCGGCCCCAACCTGCGCGACATCGCGCCCGCCGCCATGGGCGCCGACGCTGATCCGACCCACGAACTGGCTCACCTCATCAGCGAGCGGGTGTTATCCTCCGAGGCCTTCGCCGCCGCCGCCCGCGCGGCGCTATCCGACGTGGTCGGCCAGTTGCCGCCCGAACTGCGCGACGCCTTCGATCCTGGCAACGACTCAGCGCGCGACGCCCTGATCACCGCGCTGGCCCGTGAGGGCGCGGCCGACGCCCTCGCCTGCCTGAGCGCGGACGCAACGGAGCAGGACGGCTGATGCGCATCGAACGGCTCGACCTGACCCGCTACGGCAGGTTCACGGACCAGACCCTGGATTTTGGCCCGGCCCGCCCCGGCAAACCTGACCTGCACATCGTGCTTGGCCCGAACGAGGCCGGCAAGACGACGGCGCTGAACGCCTGGCTCGACCTGCTCTATGGCATGGCGCCCAACACGCCCTATGCCTTCCAGCACGGCTACGAGCTGATGCGCGTGGGGGCGCGGCTGGCGCTCGCCGATGGCGCGCGCGACTATGTACGGGTGAAGCGGGCCAAAAACAGCCTGCTCGACGCCGACGGCAACCCGGTGCCGGACGACGCGCTGGCTGAGGCCATGGGCGGACTTGGCCGCGCCGCCTACGCCAACATGTTCTCCCTCGACGCCGATGCGCTGGAAGCCGGCGGCAAGGAGGCCATCGCCAGCAAGGGACAGCTGGGCGAGATGCTGTTTTCCGCCAGCGCCGGGCTTGGCGCGCTCTCCAGCGCGCTCGGCGACCTGCGCGCCCGGGCCGACGCCTTCTGGAAACCGCGCGGGCGCAACACCGAACTGGCCAGGCTGAAGAGCGAACTGGCGGAGTTGCGCCAGCAACGCGACGCGATCGACGTCATCGCCTCGCGCCACGCCATGCTGCGAACCGAGCTTGAGCGCTGCCTCGCCAGCTATGAGGCCGCCACCACAGACCAGGGGCAACTCCGGCGCCGCAGCGACGACATTCGCGGCGTTCTGGCGGCGCTGGATCTGGCGCCGCGGCTGGCGGCCCAGCGCGCCAGGCTGGCCGAACTTCCCGAATATCCCGAAGCGCCCGCGGCATGGGCCGACCGGGCCGGCGAACTGGTGATCGAGGATGCCCGGGTGCAGGCGGGGCTGCGCGCGCTCAGCCAGCGGGAGGAAGAGCTGACGCAGCGTCTCGCCGCGCTATCGCCGGACGAGGCCGGCCTGCGGCTGGGCGCGGAGCTGCCGGCGCTCGCGGCGCTGCACGCGCAATATGTCTCGGTGTCGCGCAGCCTGCCCAACCGGCGGCAGGATCTGGAAACCTGCGCCCAGGACACCACGGCGCTGCTGCGGCGACTGGAGCGGCCGGCGGATGAGGACGCGGCCGGCCTGCTGTTGCCGGGACGGCTGGTCATCACCTTCCGCGAACTGATCGACCGCCGCGCGGTGATCGACGCCCAGTTGCAGGACGCCCGGCGCGAATACGCCGACGCGCTGGCGGCGCTGGAACAGGCGGAAGCCAATCTGGCGGACATGCCCGCGCTCGCCGCGGACACGGCGTGGGCCATGGACGGCGCATGGCTGGCGCGTCTCGCCGCCGCCGCCGACCATGCCCGCCAGCAGGGCTTCGACCGGCGGCTGGCGGCGCAGCGGCGCGACGTCGCCGACGCCAGCGCCCGGCTCGACCAGCGCCTGCAACTCCTGGCGCCGTGGCGGGGCGACGCGGGGGCGTTGGCGGCCATGGCGGCGCCGGCGGACTCGCTGCTTGCGACGCTGGGCCGAGAACTGGCCGAAGCGTTGCGCGCCCGCGACCATCTCAACCAGACCATCGAGGGCCAGCGGGCCGATCTGGACAAGACGTTGGCCCAGCTGGCCGGCCTGGCGCGGATCACCGGCGCGGCGGACGAAACCGGCGTGGCGCAGGCGCGCGCGCGGCGCGAGCAGGCGTGGGCCGCGCACCGGCTGACGCTGGACGCGACCAGCGCCGACGCTTTCGAGGCGGCCATGCGTCACGACGACATGGTGGCTGAAACCCGCCTCACCCGGCAAAAAGAACTGTTGCAGGCGGTGCAGTTGCGGCAGCAACAGGCGCAGATCGAACAGCGTCTGGGGCAACTGGCGGGCCGGCTGAGCGAGGCGGACAGCCGGATATGCGCCCTGCGCCAGCAGACCGGGACGCTCGCCGGCGCCCTGTCGCCGGAACTGGCGGCGCTCGATGCGCCGGACGCCCTGGCGGACTGGCTGCAGCGGCGCCAGCGCGCCCTGGAGGCATGGGAGCCGCTGCTGGCGAAGCAGCAGCAACTGGCCGAAACCACCGCTCTGCGTGACGAGGCGGCGGCGGAACTGCGCGCCCTGCTCGACCAGGCCGGCGTCACGGGCGACGGCGACAGCCTCGCCGCCCTGGTCGCCACGGCGGAGCGGCTGCGGGGCGCCGCTGACGCCAGCCGGCGCCAGCGCGAGGAGCGGCAGCGGACGGCGCGGGAAAGCCAGAACCGCAAGCGGACGCTGGAGCGGGTGGAAGCCGCCGCCAGCGCCTGGCGGGGCGATTGGGCCGAAGCCTGCGCGGCCTGCTGGCTGGGCGATCTGCGCCCGTTGCCCACGCCGGCGCAGGCGCGGGCGGCGCTCGACCTGCTGCCCCAGCTTGAGGCGACGCTGGCGAAGCGCGAGGATCTCGCCAGCCGCATCGGCAAGATGGAGCGGGACCGGCGAAATTTCGCCGACGCGGTGCTGGCGCTGGCGCGGCGGCATGGGGCGCATGACACAACGGAGGCGGCGGACGACGCGCTGGCGCTGTATCAGCGCCTGCAGGCGCGGGCGGCTGCGGCTGGCGAGGCGCAACGCCGGGGCCAGGATCTCCAGAACGAACAGGCTGACGTGCAGGAGCGGCTGCAACAGCTTGGCCAGCAGACGGCGCTGCTGGAGGCGGAAACCGCCCGCATCACCAGCCATTTCCGCGTGGAAACGCTGACGGAGGCGCAGCAGGCCCTGGCGGCGGCGCAAAAACGCCGCGAGACGCTGGCGCAGATCGGCGAACTGGAGCAGCAGATCCTGCAATTCACCGGCGCGGCGACCATCGCCGACGCCGACCGCCACCTGGCCGGGGCTGATCGCGGCGCGTTGCAGGCGGAAGCCGCCACGCTGGCGGCGGAGATCGACGCGGCGCACGCCCATGTGCTGGAGCTGCACGCCGAGCGCCGCCGGCTGGAAAAGGCCATCGCCGACATCGGCGCCGACGCCGCGGCGGCGCAGCTGGAAACCCGCCGCCAGACGGTGCTGCTGGACATCGCCGAGAAGGCGCGCGGCTATCTCAGGCTGCGCCTCGGCGTCGCCGCCACGGAGCTGGCGCTGTCGGCCTGGCGCGACAGTCACCGCAGCTCCCTGCTGCGCCGCGCCTCCGAAGCCTTCAGCCAGATGAGCTGCGGCGCCTGGGCGGGCCTGACGGCGCAGCCGGGCGCAGCCGGCGAGACGCTGGTGGCCGTGGACGCGGAGAACCGGCCGAAGGAGGTGGAGAAACTGTCGAAGGGCGCCCGGTTCCAGCTCTACCTCGCCCTGCGCATCGCCGCCTTCCACGATTTCGCCGCCGGGCGGACGCCGCCGCCGTTCGTCGCCGACGACGTGCTGGAAACCTTTGACGACGCGCGCGCCGCCGCGACGCTCGACCTGTTCGCGGACATGGCGGGACGGGCCCAGGTGATTTACTTCACCCATCACCGCCACCTATGCGACATGGCGGCCCAACGTTGCCCTGACGCCAGGTTGCACATGCTTTCCGCCTGACAGACGCTGCCGATCCATAACCAAAACAGCTTGTTTATGGAAAAATTGCCAATTGGACGGCGCTGCTGAAGCTTGCGATAAATCTGCCCATACAGGGAGAAAACGTCTCAAGGACGGCGGCGGCCGGGACCATGCCACGCGGAAGACGTCGCAACAGAACGACGTTGCCGCCCATGGTTCCGGCGCCATCCTCAAGCCCTCAATCCGACATGTCGTCATGTCCCGCGTCCGTCCCGCTGGCCGGGCGGGCGAACGGCCGCGTCTTTCACGCCTGGACGCGAAGACGCTGACGCATCCGCGCCCTTAAAGCGCAAACGCCGCCGGGCGTGAGGCGCCCTTGCGCCCTGCGCAGGGATCGCCCACGACGACGCGCCAGCCGGCGCGGCGGGCGGGCCGATGGGCAGACTGTCATGTTGAGCCGGCATATTTTTTCCTGAAGGAGCGGTTTCCACGGGCGACGGGCGCCCGCCGCCGGAAATGCGCCCCGGATTTTCACAGGCGCCCTGCCGACGAGGTCACTGGACCGGCGGCGGGCGCCCCCGTCAGGCCGGCGCGCATCCTGAACCGACCGGATCGCGCGCCAGACAGCAGGAGCCCAGCATGGATTTCGAGCCCACCCAGAAGGTCCGCGAACTCAAGGCCAAACTTGAAAAGTTCATGGACGCGCACATCTATCCGAACGAGCATGACCACCACGCCTTTGTGCGCAATCCCGACAATCTGTGGAAACACTGGCCGAAGCTGGACGAACTGAAGGAAAAGGCGAAGGCCGAGGGCCTGTGGAACCTGTTCCTGCCGCACGAATATGGCGAATACTCCCCTGGCCTTTCCAACCTGGAGTATGCGCCGCTGGCGGAGATCATGGGCCGGGTTCCGTGGTCGTCCGAAGTGTTTAACTGCGCCGCGCCAGACACCGGCAACATGGAGGTGCTGGCCAAGTTCGGCACGCAGGCGCAGAAGGACCAGTGGCTGACGCCGCTGCTGAACGGCGACATCCGTTCGGCCTATCTGATGACCGAGCCGCAGGTCGCCTCCTCCGACGCCACCAATATCGAGACGGAAATCCGCGCCGACGGCGACGATTACGTCATCAACGGCCGCAAGTGGTGGATCTCGGGCATCATGGACCCGCGTTGCAAGCTGCTGCTGCTGATGGGCAAGACCAACCCGGAAAATCCGCGCCACCAGCAGCAGTCGACGGTGATCATTCCGCGCGATACGCCCGGCGTGCACATCGTGCGCACCACCACCGTGTTTGGCAGCCTGCATTCGCCGGGCGGCGAAGCGGAGCTGCGGCTTGAGAACGTGCGAATTCCGAAGTCGAACATCATCATGGGCGAAGGCAAGGGCTTCGAGATCGCCCAGGGGCGCCTTGGCCCGGGCCGCATCCACCATTGCATGCGCTCAATCGGCCAGGCCCAGCGCGCCCTGGAAATCATGGCCAACCGCGTCGACAGCCGCGTCGCCTTTGGCAGGAAGCTGGCCGACCAGAGCTCGATCCGCCAGGACGTGGCCCGCTCCTATTGCGAGATCGAGATGGCCCGCCTGCTGACCCTGAAGGCGGCGGACCACATGGACCGCTATGGCAACAAGGTGGCCAAGGACCTGATCGGCGCCATCAAGATCATCGCGCCGCAGATGGCGCAGACGGTGATCGACCGCGCCATCCAGGCCCATGGCGGCATGGGCGTCAGCGACGACACGCCGCTGGCCTATTTCTTCACGCTGAACCGCTTCCTGCGCATCGCCGACGGCCCGGACGAGGTGCACATGTCGCAGCTCGGCAAGCTGAAAATTCAGGAATACGTCAACGCGGGCAGGTAAGCGCGGGCAAGACAGACGCATTGGAGACGCGTTAAAACACAGGCGCGCTCCCGACGACGACACCAACGGCAAGGCGCGACGGGCCAGGCCCGTCGCGCCCTGTGTCAGGTCAGACAGAAATCGACATTATTATGATTGATTTTGAGGCGGCGGCGGATCCGACATTTGCGCCTGCCCGGAAACGTTAAATTTCCACAAGGACGTCGGCAATACGTCGCTATATTGATAGCCGAACACCATTACGTTGACATTTTGCATTCCGTCGGTGACCCCGCTCCACTGCCAAAAGGTTCCATCCGTCAAGGACGCGTCCTCTTTCACCGCGTAGATAATAACCGTGCCGTCGTCCCAGTATGGCTTTAGCTGAACATAGTCCCCACCATCCGAAACGCCAACAACTGCCTGTTTCCCTTTATCGTTTTCGCCCGTGAACGTCTTGACGTACTTTGTTTCACCTTTAAACGATATGGACATTTGATACAGCATTTTATTGTTAAGCTTGGCGTTACCCAAGGACTCAAACGTCCACTTATTATCTGAGAGAACGGCGGACAGGGGCTCGCCGTGCAACAGGTTAACCATGTCACTCTTGGCATCTGCCAAATACAGATTCTTTTCCTGATTGCCATAGTCGTGATTGTCTTTGTCGGTCGTCACCAGACGACTAATGGCGACGCCCTTCCCCCCGAGCGCGCTTGGCCCGGGGCCGACCAGCCCCGTGGTAAGCGGCTTCCATGCCGCATTATTGTCGCCAGTCATGTTGGCGAGCAGCAAGCCCGGCTCCGGCAGAGCCGGATTAATAAATAAATCCTCGGAAGCATTTCCATATACATCAACAACTTTCACCGCCATCGAATTCCATGTGTTGTTTGATTTTCCAAGATCACCGAAGCCAGCGACAATCGTCATCTTGATGAATGCAGCTTCATTACGCGGAATTACCATCTTGTCGCCGGTCAACTCTATGCCGTCGAGCGTCATGGTCTGCACCCCATCGGGCGCCGTCACCGTGACCCAGCGGTTCAGGGCGTCATTGTTAAAATCATCTTTCCGAATGAGATAATTATTATTCTGCCAGAGATAGCCCTTTACCTGATAACCGCCCCTTTTAACATCATGGAAAACGCAATCTTCTGTACTACGGAGCTTCGTTTCACCGGGAATTATACTATTATCTGACGAAATGAAAAGGCCGAGCAGCGGGGCGGCCTTCTGATTAGCCAGACCCACGGTCACATCCCAGCGGCGCTGGTAGTTTCCGATGTCATCAGGCCCGTCTTTGTTCTGGGGGCCTTTGTCATTGAAGTCCGTATACTTCGCCCTGGTCACCTCCTGGATCACGTCCTGATCAAGAACATAGACCGGCGAATCCACCGCGACGATGTCGACGGTGTAGGCACTGTCGCCGTCTTCATCCAGGATGAAGTACTCCTTCTCGACACCCACGTAAGGAGAGTTGGGCGTCACCACCATGCCCACCGTCGTGCCCCGGACCTCACCCTCTTTGTGTTTCCGGCCATCATCACGGAACGTGATATAGAATTGGACCAAGACGTTGGCAGCGGCGTTATCTTGCTGATGTTCGTCAGGGATCGCCATCCGGCCGGGAGCAGCCGCCTGTCCTTGCACGAACTGTTTATCAAAGTCGTTTCGAATGTCTTCGACCTGAACGAATCTGAATTCGTTGGCGCCGTAGGGCGTTGCGCTGGTGAAATCCATCAATTCTATCGCCGCCCGCACCTCTTCTTTGGTTGGCATATTGCCATCCGTCAGATAGTCGTTTAAGATGTCCGTAGGCGTAATCATCACCTGAATCCAGGCTTGGTTCAGGCCATTTTGATAAATGTAAGCGGATTTCTCGGCCGTTCCGATAAAGTCAACCCTGATGTTACTGACCATACTCCACGCCGGGCCGAAAACAATGGTCTTGCTGTTGGTTAAAATCTCTTTGACCTTGGGGTGAGCGTCGATCATAAGTGCGACATTTTCGATATAGCCGTCCTTCATAAATATCGTGGCTGGCGTAATCCCCTCCGGGACACGCTTGCCGTCAGGAGGCGCGTTGTATGTTGCAGTGACCTTATCGTAAAGCGCTTCAGTAGCCTCGGGGCCCATGTGGGCGTGTATAGACTTGCCATCATCTTTGAAAGAAAAGGCAAGATCTCCGTAGCCAACCCACTCCTTATCCTTCCAATCACCATCCTTCTCATACTTCAACATATATTTGGCTTCGACCCGCACCGTGCTTTTAAGGATGGCGGGGCCGCCGTCGGCTGGTTGACCGTCGGCGCGTTTGTCATGCCAATGGTCTTGCTCGTCCTTCGTAGTTTGATACGCGACGCTGCTGACGCTGATATAAAGTCCGGACGGAATTGTGCAATCGAAGTGAATCGATTCAGTTATCGTTCCATTTTCGGTCGTCAGTTGGGCCGTCACCTTGCCGCTGCACCATGTAAAGGCGTTGATCATAACGGAAGCTTTACCGTCATCCCCCGTAGTCACCTCGGTGGTGGTTTCCTGGTCAGTACCGGGAAAGAATGCCGGGCTCTTCTCACTGTTGAACGTGAGCTTCACCTTTTGTTGCGCAAGGGGGCCGCTGTCCTTCCTGGTCTCGATGTAAATGGCGCCGCCGGCCGCCGCGGCTTCAAAGGTGACGGGGGCAGAGGATGGGTAGGGTGTAACATCGGAAGGGGTGGAGGAAAGAGTGAGCGTCACGGCCGACGGCGTGGTGAACGTGAAGGACTGGTCGTCGGAGGGCTCCCCGAATAACGTGCTGCCGCTACCGCTGGCCTTTACCACGCCCTCCTCCGCCGAGCTATCGACAATTTTCACGCTCGCATAACCATCGTCGTCCACCGCCACAACCTGGTGACGTTTGTCGCCGTCAGCCTCCACCTCGAACGTGGCCCCCGGCGCGCCAACCAGATCGAACGTTATGAAGCCGGGCACCGGCATGCCGGCGTCCTTCAGCGACGCCTTGGCGACGATGGTGCTATGGCCGTTAGCCGGCGCACGGTCCGGCGTCAGGCTCAGGGTCACCTTGGGACTGGCCTGCTGTATGAATTTATAAGGCTTCTGATCCGGAAATCCGGACGGGTTCTCTGGATCGAGAAGCACTGTACCTTCACTTGCGGTGCTGCATTGAACCTTGACCGGTTCGATTTGGCCCACGTCGTCAGCCTGCACCGTGCAGTTCTGGGAGCCATCCGAAAAGGTCGCGTCACCCTTAAGCCTTAAAGTCCCCTTCGCATTTGGCTGGGCCATGCCATGCAGCGCAATCGTTCCAGACACCATGATGTCACTGCCGACAAGCTGTTGCGGCGACTCCAGGACAATGGTGGCGACGGCATTGTCTGTGGGCCTATCATCGATTGTTTCAGTCATGACTGTCTCCTGAATATATTGAATAATATTGTATTTCATCAATTCATTGAGAGAATGGGCTATATATGAAGTCAATTTCAATATTGGCCTCACAATAACCCGGCTGATCGAGGGTTATGACAGCGGTTTCGGCTGCCTCATTTGTAATACTGATCGTGCAACTATAATCGGAATGGGTCAGAGTGGTCGCGGTTTCGCCATAGCCGTTAACAAGGGCCGAGCCACTCGCCGCAACCTTGACGGTTGTCACGTTATACGGGAGCGAAACGCTGATCTGGCAGGCGTCGTTGGCGCCGGCAATCGCTGTCTTCCGGCAACCATAGCTCGTCAGCCCCGTCTGATCGACTTCGTAGCGGCCGGCAAAATTGCTGGTGGCCCCGGCGACGGCGTCCGTTCCATCGTCGGCTACCGAGACGTAGCACAGGATCGGCGTTGGGCTCCCTCCCTTCTGGATTTTGTAGATATCGACTGCCGCCAGCCCGGCGGCGTTGGTGACGAGGGACAGATCGTCGCTATCGTTCGCGGAGAAGGCGACGCCCTGATCGACAGACAGGGTGATGGCGCGAAACGGCAGCGTCGCGACCCACACCCGGTTGGCCGGTAGCAAATAAGGCTTGTCTGGCGTGCGAAACGGCGCCCCGGAGGTGGCGCCGACCAGGATGAAGAGCTCTCCCGCATCCAGCAGCAGCAGGGCAGGACGGGAAACGCCGGTGACGCCCGACGCGCCGCCGGCGGCGCCAACGCCCGCAAACGCCTGCCCAACAGCCCCCGCATGCCCACGCGGCGCACAATCCGGCGCCACGGCCGCGCGCGCCTCGCCAGAAACTGCACCGGACCTCTCAACGATATAGCGGGCGATGCAATGCCCACCGTCGCCCGCCGCCAGCACGTCAGCCATCCTGGCGAACGCATCGACGTAGCCAACAGCCAGATCGGCCGCCGTCACCGGCCGGGACAACAGCACCCGCGTCATGTCAGGAACCGGCGTCCAGACGTCGGTATAGCCCTCCCAGATGATGGTGATGCCATCGCCCTCGCCCAGCGAGGCGGCCGGCGCCCGCACCGTGACGCCCCCGGCCAGGGCCACGGCCCGGAAGCCCGCCACCCCGGCCGGAAAGTCAGGGAATAGCGGGGGCGGCAGCCACGCCCCGTCGGCGCCGGATACGTCAATCTGCGTCGGCGGGGAGAGGGCCCCGTTTCCGGCGGCGTCCGTTACCCCATACCGCACGGCCACAGGGCCATTGCTGAAAGCCCAGGCCGGAACCATGAGGGGGATATCCCCGTTTCTCGGGACATCCGGCGGCGGAACGCCTGGCGCCGGCGCGCCGTCGAGCAGAACGACAAAGCTGTCGCTGATCCGGTAATCCGTATAACGGGGAACCCGCACCTCGACCGCATCCCCGACATTGCCGATATCGAGCTTGCCACTCCGCGCCTGGGGCAGCACGGCGCTTTCGAGCCCTTCATAGCCGCCATTCTGCGACCAGCGGCGTGACTGTCGCGTTGTCAACATGGCCTCTCCTCCCAGGCGGCCGTTTGCACGCGCGGGAGCCGCGCCAGCGTATTCGCCAGGTCCCAATTTGCGATGAAGTGGCAATTGACGAACAGGACCTCCCCATCAGCGGACTGAGGCAACGAAAGACGCGCCGTCACCGCTTCGGGAACCTGGTCAACAAGGCGGATCTCCGCGCAGCCATCCGCGCCGATCGGCTGAATCTTGCCGTCGCCGATCGCGTCCCCCACGAGAATCCGCCCTGTCCCCGTGGCGCGGGACGCCACCTGGAACATGGCCCACGGATCCGTGTCCTGGTCGATCGCCACGAAGACGCTGCCGTACTGGGCCCCGCCGGCGCGGGCGCCGGTCGCGACGCCATACCAGAGGAACTTGCCCGGCCCGGGCACGAGCGGCGCGAACGACAACACCCTCCGCCACTGTGTCTGCGAGGCGTCTATCGCCGTGAACACCGCCGCGCCGGGGCCGTTGGCCGACGCCTTGAAGCAAATCCTGGCGGAGCCCTGGCCATCCGCATCCAGAATCAGGGTTTTCGACGTGTCGCCATTCAGGTCGTCGAAGCGGGCCTGGCCGCCGCCAACCGCGATGCGAATGACCTCACCGCCGTCGCCGCTGATCCAGACTGTATTGAACCCGGTCAACGGGCTGATCCCGCTAACGGAAACCGGCGCGCCGCCGGTCGCAACGAGGCTTGCTATCGTCATTGCCCACCCCCTATGGCGCCTTCCAACAACCTGACCGCGCTTCGTGGATGAAGCGACGATTCCGGTTCTGGAAAGTATTTCGGTTCAGATTGAGCCGACATCTCACCGGCCCCCCTGTCGATGCACACGAAATGGCCACATCGGGCGTCGACCATGCCCTGCGCGCCGCCTTTCAGGGGCGGACGCGCCGGCAACCTGCAGCCTGTCGCATGGAGGGCCCTGCCCGCCTTGCCTGAGCCGCAAGTCTGCAGGTCATGCCACACCTGGCCCATGCGCACGGTTCGACACTCATACAGTATTGAGGTTCATCAGCACGTAATCAGAATACGTTCTGTTTTGCATCTGGTCTTTATCGCCATGTTTGACAATATAGTACTCGGCGTAAAAAGTAGCCTGACCTTCGCCACGAGGATTATTTGCATAACCGCGCAGATAAGTGCTGGAAAAAACAAACTCGGTCTGACCGGCATCAATATTGGTTTGCATAACATTGTAATTTTGAGGCAAAACATTGCCGATCTTTTGCTCGGTCGACATATCCCAGCCGCTCAAATAGATGGTGGCTACAATCAGATCGCCAACTTCCGGCGTCCATTCGTCCACCGGCTTGACCGCAATCTGCAACTTCAGGCCGTTCTGGATTGTATTGTTGTTGACGACCTGCGCTGCGTTCTCAACAACCGGTCGCGGCAGATCACGCGGCTGGATGCTCGTGTCAGGTTTGAACTCCCCAGGGTCGCCAACACAATGGAAATCCGCCATGTGCAGCGACGTCACGCAGCCGCCCTGCTGGGAGTTGACAATATAATAGATTTCATTAGTCAGATCTTCGCCATCTTCAGGATCAGAATCCGAGCGGAACAGGGCCTTGGCGAGCGTCACCGACAGCTCGACAGGCTTGTCTTCACTCTCTGGGTAATATACCGCCTGATACGCGACGTTCTGATCGTTCATGAACACGAAGAGATCGTAGGATTGATTCGTCTGGAAGGGACCAGTCGAGATGGAAATGGCGACAAAATCCGAGGGATTGGAATCAAGATTGTATCTTCCGTTGATATTCTGGAGATTTATCCTCGGTTCAATGTAAGAAAAATCGACATCGTCGGCATCGTAGACAGCGACCATGTCCATGGACTCGGGGGAGATGGCCTGGCCGAAACACCGCAAGGCGAGGCAGCTGGGCTCCGTTTTGGGCACGAGGGTCAAGATCGCCACCCCATCGGCATTCGTGGCGCTCCGGATGACAGGGTCCGGCGAAAGCAGTGAGGTTGCTGTTGGGGCTACTTTCGTCTTCTCACTGCCCGCAAACGCGTTCACGCCTTCGAAGATGTCCGGGTCATTGATGCCGGACCAGAACACCGGATAGTCCGGAACCGGGCTGCCCGCTTCATCTGTCACGACAGCCTTCATCACGACCCGGTGGGCCTGCGGATCCGCCGCGGTCAGATTATCAGCCGAATTCACGGCGACGACGGGCGTGTCAATCAGGTATCTGATGCTGGCGGATGTTTTCCGCAGCGTCCAGTCAATCGCCGTATTCCCGCCGTACCCCGCCAGGACAATATCATAGCCTACTGTCGACCCACCCGACCCGCCCAGCGGCGTGTAGGCGTAAAAGTCACCCTGATACTGAGCCGGGTTCTTGTTGGGAATTTTTGACAGGGAGAGGTAATACTTTTGGCCGTTCTTCTGCACGGTGTCGACGTCTGGCTTGACCGACGAATAGAATTCAAGCTCGATCTGGATGGCGTCCGAAGGAAGATTTTCATCATCTTCCGCCGCTGTATAGGTCACAACGCAATGCACAATCTGATTGCGAAAGACCTCAGCCCCGAAGGGAGGATCGAATGTCATGTTGCCGTTATAGGCTGGGCTTCCAGGCATGGGGCGCTCCGTTACAAGAATTAATGAAACAAATTCGCAGATGCGCCCCTGAATTACATCAATAATATTAGATTGCTTGCCTTAGATTCGGAATTTGCGTCAGAATTCACCTGCGCAATCTGAGGGAAGGCTTCGCGCCCGGCCAGAGGGCTTGCGCTTCCGGAACGCGCCCGGCGCTGGCAATCAGGATGCAAACATCAGGCGGCGCGCCCATTTCATCGCGCGCTGGCCGGCCAGAAGCGTCATCAGTGCGTCAGAAACGCTGGCGCGCAAGCTATTTGGCCAATCTCTATAAGACATATGCTCTCAATCTGAAATTTACTCTGCCGCTACCGGCGCCATCATCACGCGATCCGCAATGAAATTTGGGACCCCTGATCATGGCTACGACTGGATACTTTTCCCATTCAGATAATTTTGTGAACAGCGTTGCGAGCAATGTTGACCCCCGCAGTGGCATGTACACATGCACGGCCACGCTCGGGCACAACTCCGAAAATCTGTTTCGCGGCCCCAAGATTCCATTGGCGATCGGTTACTCACCGTTTCAGACCCAACAACTTGGGCTTGGGATGGGCTGGGCCTTCAACTTCAGCTCATATGATGAAGTTCGGACCATTCTCACCTGCATGACCGGTGAAAACTACACGATTGATCACACGGGGCCGTACTACACGCTCAAGCAGGCCAAGCTGACATCGCTGAGCATGACGGCAGGCGACAGCTGGTACAGAATCGATCACGGCGATGGAACCATCGAGATCCTGACGGGCCCGGATCACGGCGGCAAATTGAAGGTGCCAACGACCATTTACTCGCCAACCGGCGCTGCATACAGCTTCACCTGGGATATGGACACCAATGGCGCGCCGCGAATTTCTTCCATAACGGACGACATGAACGCTACAGTTATGTCCGTGGTTTACGAGAGTTCTAAGTTTACTCTCAAGTTGTGGCCAGGTTCGACAAACGAAATCGTTTATACCGGCATCATCAACGAGCAACAGTTGGTATCGCTCTCCGCGAGCGGCACAGACGCCGGCGGCTCCCTGCAGAGCTGGAGCTGGTCGTTCCACTATGTCAACATGGATCCCCACGGCATGGTGCTCAATCAGGTGACATACCCGATGGGGATGATCGAAAAGGTGACCTACAGGCTCGACGGCCACGCGTATCCCAGTGGCGGTCCGGATAAACCGCTGCCCTATGTGACTGAATTGACCCGCAATCCCAACGGCGACGGTCCGATCGAAACGTTCAAGTATGACTTCAGCAAAAAGAACTTTCTTGGCGGCGGCGCAAAGCAGGCTGCAATCCCTTATCAGCCTACCATGGACAACCTGTATGCTCACGCTGGCGAAAGCCCAGCGTACGTATATACATCAACGATAACACATGTTGATGGAGACAACACTCCGGTCGTCACCACCCGCACCTACGATACCTTTCACAGGTTGATCACAGAACGCGATGAATACGAAAACTCCACATGGCGCGAGCAACAGACGACTTATGCGGGCAATGCAAATCAGAGCTTCGAGAACCAACCCAACAATTACCAGCTTCCGACGCTTGTAAAGACGACCTATTCGACGCTGGAGAGTAAGGGTCAGGCCCAGCGGTCGGAGGACACGCATTATACCTATGACACCGATGATGGCGTGCGCACCATGATGACCACGCCGGATGGCGTCATTACCGATTACGACTATTACCCGGCCAGCGGGACCACGGCCACGAAGGTCGACGACTTCACCTACCAGTGCCCGGCAAGTCTCTCCGGGCGCAAGGCCCACATCAAGACCATCACCATCACCTATCCCAGCGTAGACAATGCGGGCAATCCAATCGACGCGCGCACCGAGGTGCACGAGTTCGCATGGGACAGCATTAAGCTGCCCGGCAGCGACCAGTCCACCGGACCGGCTCCCTATGCCGTCGTGCCCACAACCGTCCGCTCATCGACCATCCCGCATGGCAAGAACATCAGCAACGGCGTCAAGACAAAGCTGCGCCTGCTCAACATCACCTATGTCAACTCCGGCAAGCATCTGGGCCGCGTCAACACCGCCACCGAGCAGCTGCCAGACGAAAACGGCAAGTTCCGCGACGTCGCCCAGCTCGCCATGACCTACACGACCACCAAGGACACCTTCACCGAGCAACTGACCTATACCGGCTACCTCCCGACGTCCGTCACAGCCACGGCCAGCCGCTCCTTCTGCGTCCGCACCGGACAGATGACGCAAAACGTCAATCAACTCGACGTCGTCACAACCCGCGCCTATGACTGGCTCGGCCGCATCCAGACGCTCACCACCGCCAGCAGCACCGACTACGCCCGCGCCACGAGCTGCGCCTACTCCCTCGCCAAACTGCACGATACAGACGACGCCCCCACCCTCTCGGCCATCGTCTCCCAGGGCGACGCGCGCCAGCTCCGCGTCGTCTGCGACGGAGCCAGCCGCGCCACCGCCATGTACAAGGGCGATGCAGAAACGGACGTCAAAAACTGGCCCCAGATCGCCACCGCCAGCTATGACGCCCTTGGCAGGCCGTTCACCTCCACCATCAAGGATTACACACAAACCGGCGGCCAAACAAAAAACACCAGCAACGCCAAAGGAAGCTTCGGCTACGACAACTGGACCATCAACAACCTGCGCGAGGTCACCAACGGTCCATGGAGACGCGACGACTTCGACCCCGTCACCCTCGAGGGCGTCGCATCATGGACCCGGAACGTCTCACCTTCTGCGTCCGGCAACACCCTCACCAAATATGATACCCTCCAGACCCCCACCTCCGTCACGCGCAAGACCGCAAAGGGCAAGGTGGATGGCGTATCCACCATGGTGCATGACGGGCGCAAGCGCCTGCGCATCCATACCGACGAAGCCGGCAACACCGTCACGGCCAGCTATGACGACTGGAACCGCCCCACAACCCTTACCCTCGCCGACAACACCAGCGTTGGCGTCACCTACGACACGGCCTTCACAAAGAACCTGCCAACCGCCATCAGCATCAACGCCCTCACGGTCGCCACCCGCTCCTACGACGGGCTCGGGCGCGTCACCACCGAGGCATGGGGAAAGCAGGAGAGCACATGGACCTATACCGGGGCCGGCAAACGCCCCACGTCCCACGCCATAACAGGCGGCAACACCGTCGACTTCACCTACGTCGACGAGCTTGGCCAGGCCATCGCCTCCCGCAAGGTCAGTGGCGGCGCCCTCTCCCACACCTTCTCCTATTACGACAACAAAAATGACCTGAATATTCCCGCCGGGCTCCTCAAAACCGCGACGCAGACCGACAGCGAAACCGGAAACAGCGTCACCGTCACCCGCGCGTATGACGTATGGGGCCGGCTCACCTCAGAGCAGATCACCATGGACGGCAAAACGCTCGGCAAGGCCGCCACATGGACATACACCGCGCTTGGAAAGCCACTGACCTACACCGACCCCACAGGACGCAAGTTCACCCTGACCTATGACGCGAACGGCCGCCTCTCCGGCATTGACACCGGCGCGCTCAACGCCGGCGAGCCCACCGTCGCGTACAGCTATGACGACGCCAACGGGCGCATCAGCGGCTGGGCCGTCAAGGCAAAAGGCCAGTCCCTCGCAACCGCCAGCATCTCCTATGACGATTTCGGCCGCGAGACGTCTCGCACCATCGCCATCGAAGGCGGCGAAACCCTCACCATCACCGGCGGAAACCCCACCGGAAGCGCCAGCGACAAATATGGCCCGAACAGCCTCGTCAAACAGACCAGCGTCCTGGTCAGCAGCGCCACCGATCCCGTCCAGGAAAACAGCTATACCTACGACGCGCGCCGGCGCCTCAAAAAATACACCTGCTCCGGCCCGAAGGCGCCGGCAACAGCCAGCGGAACGCCCCTCACCTCCATCGACTACACATACGATGACTATAACAACATCACCGCCGTCACGCGGAACACCGCAGCCGGCCCCGAAAACACCACCTACAGCTATGTCACGGATGGCGACGACGCCAACCCCTTCGTCCTCGACAAGCTCAACGACGCGAAGGTGACCAGCGACGCCGCCGGCGCGACAACCGCCATGAACGGGCGCACCTTCACCTATGACGGCTTCGGACGCCTCGCCAGCGTCACCGATGGCGACAAGACCACCACCTACCGCTACGACGCCCTCAACCGCCTCATCTGCCAGACCCCGGCCCAGGGCGATCCCATCTACTTCTTCTACGCCGGCGACGCCCTCGCCACCATCGTCAGGTCCCCCGACGGCGACATCGGGGCCGGCGACGACACCACATGGCTGCACGCCGCTGGCGGGCCCGCGCTGGAAAGGGGACCAAACGGAACCACCATCATCGCCGCCGACGCCTCCGGGACCGTGACCGGGTGGGCCGCGCCGGGCGCGAAAACATTCAACATCATCGCCTGGGATCCCTACGGAGCCGCCTCAAACATCCCGGCAAACGCGCCCATGCTCGGCTACAACGGACACTACCGCGACGCCGAAACCGGCCTCCAGCACCTCGGCAACGGATACAGGCCATACGACCCAACAATCGGCCGCTTCCTCGCCCCCGACACCGAAAGCCCGTTCGGAAAAGGCGGACACAACCCCTTCGCATACTGCGACAACGACCCCGTAAACTTCAAAGACCCTACTGGGCACATGAAATGGTGGAAGATAGTGTTGCTCGGGCTTGCCGCCGCAGCCGCCTTAGGCGCCGCCGTGGCCACAGTGGGCTGCGTGGGATTGGTCGGCCTCGGCATTGCAGGAGTGGGCGCCATCTCGGCCACCGGCATCATTGCCGCCGGCTTCGGCGCGGTGGCGAGCGCTTCTGTTGCCGTCTGGGAAGTCACCGAAGCCATAGACCTCGTTGCCCGCCCATCAGCGGCCAGTTACAACACCCCGGATTCCGGCAGCGCAACAAACAGCGCTGGAGCCACCTACAAAAAATCGCACGCGGTACATAAATGGGCCGGTTGGGTCGCGATCTTTACCGGGTCCATAGCTCTTGGCTTGGGCATCCGGGCCGTCGTCGTCGCAGGCGCAGTTGCGGCCACGGAAACGGGAGTGTCAATCGGAACGATGACGGACGCAGTGACGACAGGAACGGACGCGATGCCGGCCGCGCCGGACGCTTCGACAGCGACCTCCCAGGCCGGCCCCGCGGTCGCTGAGGGCGGATCAGACCTGGCCGGGCAGGTCCTGAACGACGCCAGCCAGCGCCAATCGCTCCCCACCAACCAGGCGCTGCTTGGCTCCCAGCACGGCGCGCCCGCCCAGGGCCCCAGCCTGAACCCCGCCGACCTCGTTCCAGCCGGGCACCCCCACGCGGTGGCGTTCACGGGCGACATCTTCCCCAGCGGCGCCCCGGCGCGGCAACGCCAATGGGGCGCGCCAACACCCCATACCGCCCCCGGCCTTCATCCGGGGAGGCCGGAATCAACTGGCCCCTGACGTCAGGAGCGCGGCGCTGACGCAACCCGGCCGCGAAGCGCGCGCGGCGGCCGGGATTGGCCAACGGACGATGGACCCACCCCATCGCCCGCGGCGCCCAGCGGAGGTCACCCGCCCTTAGAATTATTGCATATATTTCAATGGAATAAGTATAATTTTATATTTCAACATAACCATGGAGCATGAATCAATTCAGACGCTTCTGGTGTGCGTCATTAATTTGCAACTATTTTAAATACTTACCATCGACAACATACATTGAGCGTACATTCACCTGATCAACGATCGGAACAAAGGAATTCAACATGTCTGACGGTGACGATACCGACCAAAACGGGGAATACAAACTTGAGCTATCCGGTGGCCAAACAACCCCGATCAGGGACGCCGACGGAAACCCGGGGTTTGCCGTGCTCACGGCGACGTTGACGAAGTCCAACCAGCCGTACGGGAGCCAACCGCTCACATTCGAAATCCTGTTCAAACCCCATGCGTGCCATCTCGATCCCAGTGATAGCGGAAACAACTTTGAGTATACAACAAAAACAGGTCCTGATGGGAAAGCGCAAGTCAATGTTTATTCCGACGTAGCTCAGAGCCTGACAGTCAGCGCCAATTACGCAGAGGGATCTCATATTCTTTCACCGGAAAATATTATTGAATTCATATCGCCAAAGGCTGACAAACTTGTTGCAAAACTTGATCCGTCCACAGCCACCATGAATCATGTCATCAAGGTGACCGCCTCGGTGACAGCGCAGGGAACTGGCGTTGGGAATACCACCATCAACATGGCCTTGCCCCGCGTTGTCGGCGACAACCCTAACGCCGCGGTGTTTTGCACGAGCGACGGCGAGCCGTTCAAGGACACGTATGACTGCCAAGTCACGAGCGACAGTAATGGCAATGCGACGGCGTATTTCACGAGTCCGCTTTGGGCAAGCGGCCAAATTACGATTGAAATCGACGATCCAGACCACTCTGTCGATAAACAGAAGCTAAATTATGTCTTCGCGTATGACAGCGATATTGAAGCTATCTTCAATGATACAGTAGTTTGTGAATTAGAGCCTGATCCAGCAACAGAACCGACAGTCAACAGCGGCAGCGGCAACAACCCGCAGGTTACCGCCGTGGCGCCGGCGGACGGCAAATCCACGCTGCAGATCAACGGCCGGGTTCAGTACAAGAACCAGCAAAAGCAACTCCCAGCCAACCCCAAAGTCACTCTGCGCACAGACGGAGCCTGGGCCTTCTTCGACGCCCCTGGAGCAGGCAAATCGCGCGAAATCACCGTCGCCTGCGACGACCTGAACGATGTCCCCGGCTACTTCACCGCTAAGCTGATCAGCAACGCGCCGGAAATCGGCAAAGTGAGCGTAACGATAGATCGCGACATCGATGACCGCGGCAACGACCTGCCCCAGCCCGCGCCCGAACCAGTTCATGCTCTCTATGAGTTCTGCGATGCATGGAGCCAGGTCAACAACACCAAGATCCAGTTCACGCTCGGGAGCAGCAGCGACTATTCCATCTACGCCAACGGCTTGCATCAGGCGCCGGTGACCCTGTCCTTTGAGTTGTTCTCCATTAATAACACCGATAGCAAAGACCCTCTGCCCCAAGAGGGCTGCCCCACCGTCGCGGAGGTGGCGGCGCGCGTCGTGTTTCTGGAATATGTCAGCGGCCAGCCCATCTACAGCCTCGAAAATGGAAGCTCCTGGCCGGCGGACCGGACCTGGGGGTTTAACGCCACGCCCAATCAATATGACCGGAACAGCGTTGACGGCGGCGCCACAATGGCGATTCTCGATACAGATCGGTCCACTGTAGACGCTGGCCGCGCCACGCTTTACTATTATATTCGCCATCGCCCCGCCAACACACACGGCTCCGTGCAAATCGGGGTCGACATCGCCCCGACGGGCCAGTACCTGGACAAGAATGCGAACTTGCAGCAAGCAAAGCAGGTGCGCTACTCGCAGATTGACAAAGCCTTGGGCGGGCCAATTCTCACCATTAACGCGTTGCCGCCGCCACAACTGGGCCCCGACAGCCTTGCCAGCACCTGCGATCAGCTCAGCTACGGCCGGCAGAATGACGATGGCCCAGCCAACAACCCAGCAAATTCGGAGTATAACTATAATTATTTTCGTCAATTTAATTATTCAATCAGACCGTCGGCCGCATTCAAGGACAAATACAAAATCAGATATGTAAATTTTGCCGCCACCAACCCAGACAATTTGGGTAAAAGCTGCTGTTACTCATCGCATATACTTGGGTTATATGATTATAGATTATATTTGTGGCCAGTAAATATATCCGGATTGGAAGGTAAAGGCGATACAACTCCAACCGCTGGTTACATGATGCAAAGCGACAATCTCTATTATGGCGCAACATTCCAGCCTGAAGAACCTGAGGACAGCGTCTTCTACGTGACCCGCTACATTGGTTTTGGCGCTACATATTACAATCAATATATCCAGACTGACATCAATCTTGTCATGACGGACAATTATGGCAACACCTATCAGGTCTGTTTGCCCGCCGAAACCACGGCGCCAAAATACGACCCGACGACGATGAAGGACTGGAATCCCGCACGTCCCGGCGCTGGGTCGCGCAACAGCTCCAACACAACCGACACCTCCGGCGCCTACACAATTGGGAACGCCCAGAACGGCATGAGCATTGGCCAGAGGAGTCCTGTTGTGGATGGCCCGCCCGCCTCGGCCAGCGACGAGGAACTCGTCTATCAATTTATTGCCGGGAAAACAGGCCCGCTCCGTATGGGTATTTTATTGAGTAAACTTTATGGCGGCGGCCTTTCCCCTAACGCGACCTGCTCGCCCGTATTCAACATGTCGTTCGCCGATGACAGCATGTGCCAACGTTCCATTATTTATGACAGCGCCAATTACCAGAGCAAACTTATCTGCGCGCCGGGAGCCTGGAGCAGTAGCACGACAATCCGGGGCGTGACGCTTCGCCCCATGTGGAAGACCGGCGGGATTCTGCTTGGCGTCAACCCGAACCTCTCGAAAGACTCAACGGGCAACGTGCTTTATGCGTCAATCTCCGGGAACAGCGGCGATCAGATCAGCGTCGGAGCCTGGTCAGCCGGTAACGATGCACTGGTCTGGAAAGCCAACCCGACAGAATGATTCCACCCCGCGCCCAACGCGTCCGTTCCCTCAGCCCGCCCGGAAGCGATCTTGAGCGCTCAGGACCTGGCGGTAGGGCGATGCGTCGGGCCACTGGTAAATCTCGTCGCGGAGGAAGCGGAGTTCTTCTTCCGCGGCGTCTTCCGGCGTCTCGATCCACCATGCCCTTGGGCGGCCGTCGGAGCCGTCGGACCAGCGGTAGCCGCGGGCTTTCAGCTGGTCTTTCATGTCGAAGGGGCTGCGTTCCGCCCAGATACGCACGCTGATGCGCCGGCTGGCGGCGAGCAGGGCGGCGAAAGGCGTCGGCGCTCCGGCTGCCGTTGCGTCGCCGCCGGGCGCTTCGCCCGGATGCGCCTGCACCGCGTCGTCGCGGGCGCAGACCGGGCGGGCCAGCACCTCCAGCAGGGCGTGGCAATCGTCGACCGCGCGGTGGCCGTCATGGAACAGCCCGGCCTGCCCCACCAGATACCCCAGTTTGGCGCCTTCGAAGCCATAATCGCGCCAGGAAACCTCCTTCACCGAACAGGCCCATGCCTTCGTCGCGAACACCGGCGACAGCGCCTCGCAGAACGGCCGGTCGAAACCGGCATTGTGCGCGATCACCAGATCCGCCGGCTCCAGCAGCGCCGCCAGCGCCGCTTCATCAATGCGCTGGCCTGCCACCATGGCGTCGGTGATGCCGGTGAGGCGGGTAATCTCCGGCGGCACCGGCCGCGATGGCTCCTGAACCGCGCCATACACGCCAACCACATCACCGATGGCGCCGTCGTCACCATAGGTGAAGGCCACGGCGCCGATCTCAATCACCTCATCCGCATCATGGCGCAGGCCAGTGGTTTCGGTGTCGACGATCACCGCCAGGCGCGGCAGGGGGCTGAGAGCGCGGTCAATCACCGGGCGCGGCTGGAGGCGGCGCAGGATGCGATAATCGCCGGTTTGCGCCAGCGCCTGCGCCATGGCTTCTGGAGACAGGACGCCCGGGGCGGCGGCGGATGCGCCAGGCGCGGTGGCGGCGGCGGACACGGCGCGGCGGCGGGATCGGGACGCGGCCGCGGGCGTCGCCTGGAAGCCGGCCTCATGGTCGAACAGATCGAACTGGCGCGCGACGTTGCTCAATGGTTTCTCCACCCGGTATTCGCCTGGCGCCCCAGACAGGCATGTCTGTCAGGGCATGTGGACGCAGCCGCTGCCTCCCGCAAGGGAAACCCAAGCCTGTGGCCGGCGCAAGGCGGCCGCCTTCATGAATAACAGTTGTCGCTTCCATGAAGAACAGAGGCAGGAGCACGGGAACAGGCCGCCATGGCGACGCGCTGGCTCAGTCCGGCAGCAGCAGGGACATTGGGGGCGCGAACACCCGCTGCTCGCCCAGAACACGCACCGCGAGCCCGTCCGGGAACAGCGGCGCGAAGGCGGCGTCGCGCACATTGAGGCCGCCGGCATAGGCGCCGAAGGCCGGCAGAATGCAGCGCCGCTCCCCAACCGCGAAACAGCGCCGGCGCAGCGAACGGCCGCGCACCCGCAGGCGGGCGACCGGATGCAAATGGCCGCACAGCTCGACGCCATCCGCTTCCGTCAGCGCAGCGTCCGGCGCGTGACGGAAGGTAACGCCGCCGTAACGGAATGCATCGGCCGAGGCGCCGCCCAGCTCGGGGGGAATGGCCGGATCGTGGTTGCCGGTCACCCACAGCCAGTCGCGGCCATGGCGCAGGTCGGCGAGCAACGTCCGGTCCTGCGGATCGAGCCGGGCCGGGCCGCCGACATCATGAAAACTGTCGCCGAGGGCAATCACGGCGTCAGGTTGCAGGCGGGCGATGGTTGCGGCCAGCCGGCGCAGGGTGGCGCGCGTGTCCCAGGGCGGCAGCAGTACGCCGCGCGCCGCAAAGGCCGAGCCTTTTTCCAGATGCAGATCGGCGACGACCAGCAGCCGCGCCTGCGGCTCGAACAGCACGCCGGAGGGATCCGCGAGAAAACGCATCGCCCCGAGGCGCACGAAACCCGCCTCCGCGCCACACGCCGGAGCAGCGACGTCGGCCGGCCGTGCGGCGGAAGTGTATTCGGCCAGGAGTTTCTCAGGCAAGAGCTTCGTCCACCAGCGCGCCTTCCGCTTCGGCCAGCAGGGCGTCCGCGTCGCCCGGCGTCGATTCGCGGCCGATTTCCAGCACAAGCGCGATGGACAAAGGCGAAATCCGCTCCAGCGGCTGCCAGACCACGCGTCCGCGAATACGGGCCAGCATATCGGCGAGGCGCTTCAGATCAAGCAGGCCGGAAGCGGCGTCGCGTCGCGCCGCGCGCAGCAGCACATGGTCCGGCTCGTGGCGGCGCAGCACGTCGTAGATCAGATCGGTGGAGATGGTGACCTGGCGGCCGGTTTTGGCGGCCATGCCGGGATGGCGACGTTCGATGAGTCCGGCGATGATGGCGCAGTAACGGAAGGTGCGCTTCATCAGCGCCGATTCATCCAGCCATTCCTCAAGGTCATCGCCCAGCATGTCCTCGCTGAACAGGTCCTCCAGCGCCAGGCGCGGCGCGCCGGATGAACCGGTCGCGAAGGCCGCCGCCAGATCGCCGGCCGCCCAGACGGCGACGCCGTAATCGTTGGCGACGAAGCCAAGCGGGCGCAGGCGGGCCCGCTCCAGCCGCCGGGTCAGCAACATGCCGAGGGTCTGGTGGGCGAGCCGCCCCTCGAACGGCCAGACCGCCAGGTAATGGCGGCCGGCATGGGGAAAGGTTTCCGCCAGCAGTTCGTCCGGCTGCGGCAGGCGCGAATGCTGCTGCTGCCAGGTCAGCCAGGTCTGCACTTCCGGCGGCAGGGCCTCCCAGCTGTCGGAATCGGCCAGCAATTGCCGCACGCGGGCGGCGAGAAAGGTGGAGAGCGGAAACTTGCCGCCGGCCCAGGCGGGGATTTTCGGATCGCGGCCTGTCGCCCGCGTCACCAGCGCCTCATTGGCGGCAAGGCCCTCGAAGCGTAAAATTTCGCCGGCAAAGACAAAGGTGTCGCCCGGAACCAGCTGCTCGGCGAAATCCTCCTCCACCTCGCCCAGGATGCGCCCGCCCATCGCCGGACGCGGCGTCAGGCCAGGCTTGCCGTCCGGGCGGCGGGCCCGGGCGGGGCGTGACAACCGCACCTTGATCTTCGCCGCCTCGACGATGGTTCCCACATTCAGCCGGTAGCGCTGGGCGGCGGCGGCGGTGGCGATGCGCCACTGGCCGTGGCGGTCGCGGCGGATGCGGGCGAACTGTTCATAGCTGCGCAGGGCGTAGCCGCCGTTGGCGGCGAAGGCCAGCACGTCGTCGAAATCAGCACGCGACAACCCGGCGTAGGGCGCGGCGGAGCTGACTTCGGCGAACAGGTCGTCTTCGGTAAACGGCCCGGCCACGGCCATGCCGAGCACATGCTGGGCCAGCACGTCGAGCGCGCCTGTGCGCGGGTCCGGCGTATCCTGCGCCGCCTCCTCCACCAGCTCCAGCGCCGCCTCGCATTCCAGCGCCTCGAACCGGTTGGAGGGGACCAGCCAGGCCCGCGACGGCTCGTCCAGGCGGTGGTTGGCGCGGCCGATGCGCTGCATCAGCCGGCTGGCCCCCTTCGGCGCGCCAAGGTTGATGACCAGATCGACGTCGCCCCAGTCCACCCCCAGATCGAGCGTCGCGGTGCACACCACCGCCCGCAGACGACCGTCCACCATCGCCGCCTCCACCCGGCGGCGCCGGGTGGCGTCGAGCGAGCCGTGATGCAGGGCGATGGGCAGGGTATCCTCATTCAGCCGCCACAACTCCTGAAAGGCGAACTCGGCCTGCAGGCGCGTGTTGACGAACACCAGCGTCAGGCGATGGTTGCGGATGGCCTCATAAACCTCGGGCATGGCCCAGGCGGTGGTGTGGCCGGCGATTGGCAACTCAACTTGTCCGCCCAGAATGGCGATCTCCGGGCGGGCGCCGCCCTGCATGCGCACGATGTCGACCGCCGCCGCCGCCGGGCCGACGCCAGACAGGTAGGTCGCCAGCGCCTGCGGCTCACGCACCGTCGCCGAAAGGCCGGTGACGGAGAGGCCCGGCGCCAGCCGCCGCAGGCGCGCCAGGTCCAGCGCCAGCAGGTCGCCGCGTTTCGAGGTCACCAGCGCATGCAGTTCATCCAGCACGACGCGGCGCAGGGCGCCGAACAGTTTTTCGGAATCCGGATGGGCCAGCATCAACGCCAGTTGCTCCGGCGTGGTCATCAGGATGTGCGGCGGCCGGCGCATCTGGCGGGCGCGTTTGTGCGGCGGCGTATCGCCAGTGCGGGTTTCGACGCGGATGTCGAGCGCCATACCGGCGACCGGCGTTTCCAGATTGCGGGCGACATCCACCGCCAGCGCCTTCAGCGGCGAAATGTACAGGGTGTGCAACTCCTCCGCGTCGGGCTTCGCCGCCAGCTCCACCAGCGAAGGCAGAAAGCCGGCAAGGGTTTTGCCGGCGCCGGTGGGCGCGACCAGCAGAGCCTGGCGGCCGGCCAGCGCCAGATCAAGCAGCAGCAACTGGTGGGGCCGGGGGCGCCAGCCCCGCGCCGCAAACCACCGGTCAAAGGCGGCCGGCAACAGACCGGCGCGCAAGGCTGGCGCCGGCCCATCGACATCCAGCACGAACAGCCGGCCGTCGTCCGGGGAGCGCCGGGTTGGAGCGGCGCCCGGATCTTGCGCTTCGTTTGTGTTTCGCGCCCCGTCACGCCTGGCAGCCTGTCGCCTCGCCATGTGCGCTCCTTGCCCTGTGAGCCTTGGCTTGTGAGCCTTTGGCGCTGTGAGCCCTTGGCCCTGTGAGCTCTTGGCCCTGTGGGCTCTTGGCCCTGTGAGCTCTTGGCCCTGCGAGCCTTTGGCCCGGGCATTTCGGCGCCATCCAGCTCACCGACAAGGCCCCTCGCCCTGATCTTACGCGTGTCGCACGCGGTTCGCCCGTTGCTTTTCCTGGAAAAGCTGCGCGCGTGACGGCTGGCCGTGGGTCACCCGCCTCTCGGAAGAAACGCGGCGGCTGCGGCGCTGGTTCATTGAGGCGCGCAACCAGCGCCAGACGCCGGAGGCGTCGTCCTTCCGGAGCCCCGGCAGACCCCTGGCAGACCCTTCCCGGAATTTTTTGAGCCGGACGTGAACCATTGTGGTCGTCGCCGCGACCCATGGACATCGGGGCGCCGGCAGGACCCGCAGCAGCGCCGCAAAAGATGGAGGATGTCATGAACGTCGCCGCCACCACACGCAAGACCGCCATCGCCGTTGTCGCCGCCGCCATCGGCGGCCTGGGGCTCGCCGCCGCGACGCCAGCGAGCGCCGGTCCAGGACATGGTTATGGATACGGGCATCACCACCGCCACGGCCATTTCTACCGCCCGGGCCATGTCTATGGCGGCGCGGCCCTCGTCGGGGGCCTCGCCCTCGGCGCCATCGCCGCCAGCACCATGACGGCGGCGCCGGTCTGCTATTTCGCCCGCGAGCCGGTGATTGATCCCTGGGGCAATGTTATCCGCTATCGGGCCGTGCGCGTATGTGACTGAGCGCGGCCTACACGATCTTCGGGGGGGCGGGCGGCCACCGGCTTCCCGCCCTTTCAGCGTCAGCCGCCCTGCCCGGCGAGCCTGGCCGGCGACGCCTTTTTCAGGACGCCGCGCGACTGGTCCAGCCCAATGCGCGAGCGGCGCATGCCGTAGCAGACGTACGCCGCCCCCGCCGCAACCAGCCACAGGGCAAACAGACCCATGGTCACCGGCGCCAGCCCGGCCACCAGGTAGAGGCAAAGCGCGATGCTGGCCAGCGGCGTATACGGGTAAAGCGGCACGCGGAAACTGCGCGGCAAATCCGGCTGGCGCACGCGCAGGACCATGACGCTGAGCGCGGCGAGAATGAAGGCGCTCAGGGTGCCAATCGACACCATCTCCGCCAGGATGCCGAGCGGAAAGAAGCCGGACAGCGCGGCGCTCGCCGCCGCCACCGTCACCGTGTTCAGCGCCGGAACCCCGGTGCGTGGGTTAACCCTGGAGAACAGCGCCGGCAACAGTCCGTCGCGGCTCACGGCGTAGAGCACGCGCGTCTGGCCGAAGAGCAGCACCAGGGTAATGCTGAAGATCGAGATGATGGCGCCGACGGTCAGCACGATCGATGGCCACCGCGCCTGCGTCACATTTTGCAGAATGACGGCAAGACCCGCTTCCTGACCGGCGAATTCAGCAGCCGGCTGGGCTCCGACCGCAACGATCGCCACCCCCATATACAGGGTGGTGACGACGATGAAGGCGATCATCGTCGCCAGCGGCAGGGTGCGGCGGGGATTGACAGCCTCCTCGCCAGCAGCCGCGATGCTGTCGATGCCCACATATGTAAAGAAGATCAACGACGCCGCCGCGCCGACGCCGGTGACGCCATGCGGCATGAACGGGTGCAGGTTGCCCGTGTTGAAAGCGGTGGCGCCCACCATGATGAACATGATCAGCACGCCGACCTTGATCACCACCATGATGGCGTTGACCGTCGCCGACTCCCGCGCGCCGCGCAGCAACAGGAACGCCGTCATGCCCAGCAGGGCCACCGCCGGCAGATTGATAAGGCCGCCCTGGGCCGGCGGCGCGGAAAGATAATGCGGCAGGCTCCAGCCAACCAGGTATTCACCCAGCTGGTTCAGATATTGGCCCCAGGTCACGGCGATGGCAGATATGGAGACGCCATATTCAAGCAGCAGGCAACTGGCCAGCAGGAACGCCGCCGCCTCGCCCAGGGCCGCATAAGCGGCGGAATAGGCGGAGCCGGCGGTGGGCAACGCCGACACCAGTTCAGCATAACACAACGCGCTGAGCGCCGCCGCGACGCCGGCGATAATGAACGCCACAACCACGGCAGGCCCGGCCAGGGGCGTCGCTACCCCCATTATGAAGAAGATTCCGGTGCCAATGGTGCTGCTGATGCCGAGCAGCGCCAGACGCGTGACGCCCAGCGAACGTTTCAGCTCCGTCCCCCCTCAGCCTCCGTCACCGCCCTGAGCGCGTCCACACTTTTGCGGCGCAGCATCTGCCGGGCATATTCCGGGAACATCGACATGCACGCTCTCCTGTTGAAGGTCTGTTGGTCCCCCCTCTCCTCATCGGGGCGCCCCGGAACCGGCCGCGCCGGGTTCCAGGAAGCCGTCCCATCCGCCGCGCCCCGCTTCCTCCAGGGGCAACGAACTCCTCACCAGCCGCGGCGCGACCTCTGGCGAAATCCGGTCGCTGAAAAATTCTCAGTGACCGGGCCTTAGGCCGCTTTTTGCGCCATATGGGCTCCACGTCTCCAAAGGCGCCGACCTCCCGTCCGGCGGTTCAGCCTCCCGGGCGACCAGCCCAGGCGCCGTTCAGCTTCCACTGCCTGGCCGGTCGGAATGACCAAGCGACCGCTCCGGATCGATCAGGTCGCGCACCCGCTGCTTCAGGGTCTTCGCATCCGGGAAGCCGCCGTCGATGGCGCGGTCCCAGATCAGGCTGTCGTTGACCCGGATGCGGAACACGCCGCCGGTCCGGGGCAGCAGCGCCACTTCGCCCAGATCCTGACCAAAGGTGGACAGCAGCTCCTGAGCCATCCAGGCGGCGCGCAGCAGCCACTGGCACTGGGTGCAAAACTCGATTGAGACGCGGGGTCCGGCCATCGGGACATCCTCCTGTTGCAATGGGCCGGAACCCTTGCACGGCCGCGTCATCCCGGCCAGACGCCGCTCACACCCCCGGCTGGCGCGGCGTGACGTCAGGCGCAGCCCCGAGGACGGCCGCGCGCTCCGCCAGCGGCTCGCCAACCTCCCTTGCCCCGCCCCAACTGGCGACGGACGGCCGGTCCCAGACACCAGGCTCGATGACGCCCGCCAGTTCGGGCAGCAGGGCCGGATCGAATTCCGGCTCACGGCCGGCGTCGCGCTGGGCGAGGTAATCGCGCGCAAGGCGCACCACCAGGCCGGACAGCAACACGATGGCGGCGAGGTTGATGGCGGCCATGATCCCCATGGTGATGTCGGCCACGCTGAACACCATGGAGACCTGCGCCATGGAGCCCCACAGGGTCATGGCCAGCAGGCCCAGACGCAGCAACAACAGGCCGGCGCGCCCATCGAAACGCAGATAGGCAAGGGCGCCTTCCGCGTAAGCGTAATTGCCGGCAATGGACGTGAAGGCGAAACAGGTAATGGCGATGCTGACGAATGGCGAGCCCCAGGGCCCCAGGTGCACGTCCATGGCCTGCTGGGTGAGCTGGACGCCGGTGACGCCGGAGCCAGGCTGCAATTTGCCCGAAAGCAAAATCAGCAGGGCCGTGGCGGTGCAGATCACCAGCGTGTCGATGAATACGCCCAGGGCCTGCACAAAGCCCTGGCTGCACGGGTGATGCGGGCTGGGCGTGGCCACGGCGGCGATATTGGGCGCGGAGCCCATGCCCGCCTCGTTGGAGAACAGCCCGCGCCGGACGCCATTCATCATCGCCGCCGTCATGCCGCCAGCGACGCCGCCCGCCGCCTGGTCGACGCCAAAGGCGTTGGAAACGATCAGCTTCAACAGCGCCGGAGTCTGGTCAATGTTGATCGCAAGCACGACAAGCGCCACCGCGATATAGGCGACAGCCATCAACGGCACCACGACCGCAGAGAAGCGCGCCACGCCCGTGACGCCGCCGGAAATGACCAGGGCGGCGGCGATCGTCACGGCGACGCCCGTCCAGAGCGGCGCAACGCCAAACGCCTCCTGCGCCGCGCCGGCAATGGAATTGGCCTGCACCGCGTTGAAGGCCAGGCCGAAAACGATGATCAGACAGAGCGAAAACACCATGGCGGCGCGCGGCGCCTTCAGGCCACGCGCGATGTAGAACGCCGGGCCGCCACGATAGGCGTCGCCGGCGCGCACCTTGAACAGCTGGGCAAGGGAAACCTCGGCGAACGCTGTCGCCATGCCAAGCGCCGCCACCAGCCACATCCAGAATGTAGCGCCCGGCCCGCCCAGATACAGGGCCACCGCGACGCCAACCACATTGCCCGTGCCAATCCGCGCCGCCAGCGACGCGCACAACGCCTGGAACGGCGAAATGCCAGCCGGATCGTTGACCGCCGGGCGCGCCAGGGTGCGCAACATTTCCGGAAAGCGCCGGATCTGCAGCAGCCGCAATCGGAAGGTAAAGAAGACGCCGGCGCCGAGGAGCACATATGTCAACACGTCATCCCAGAGGAGATCGTCGACAAAATTTATATAATCTCTCAGCATTTCGGTCACGACATATATTTTGTTATATATTCATAGTAATTTACAACAAAAAAATTCTTCCATATTTTTAATTAATATTACCAAATATGGATGGCGTAAAGACGTTACAGCGCATTTTCGCCGCCATGCCGGCGACGCCGGCCAGCCCGCCCCCAGGACCGCTTGGCGAGGCGGCGATCCACGCCAATAATGCCGCGGCAAAAAACAGGAGGACGCACCATGGCGCACACCACACCGCGCACCTGGCTGATCACGGGCTGCTCGACGGGCTTTGGCAAAATTCTTGCCCAGGCGGCGCTGGACCGCGGCGACAACGTGGTCGCCACGGCGCGCAGGCCAGAGACGCTGGCGGACCTGAAACCGGCGGCGGACGGCAAACTGCAGGTCGCCAGGCTCGACGTCACCAGGCCGGGCGAGGCCGCCGCCGCGGCGGAGCTGGCCGAACAGCGCTTCGGCCGCCTCGACATTCTGGTGAACAACGCCGGCTACGGCTTTGTGGGCGCGATCGAGGAAGGCGAGCCGGAGGAATACCGGCCGATGTTCGAGACCAATGTGTTTGGCCTCATCGAAACGACCCGGGCCGCCCTGCCGGCGTTGCGCCGCGCGCGCGGCGGCCGCATCGTCAACCTGTCCTCCATCGCCGGCATCGCCGGCCGCGCCGGCTTCGGCTACTACAACGCCAGCAAATTCGCCGTGGAGGGCCTTTCCGAGGCGCTGGCGCAGGAAGTGGCGCCCTTCGGCATCAAGGTCATCATCGTCGAACCGGGACCGTTCCGCACCGAATTCCTTGGACGATCGATCAACGCCGCCCGCAATGAAATGCCGGCCTACGCCGAGACCTCCGGCGTCACCCGCCGTTACGCCGCCGAAAACGACGGCCTGCAGGGCGGCGACCCGCACAAGGCCATCGCCGTCATCCTCAAGGCGATCGACGCCGATGCGCCGCCCCTGCACCTGGTGCTGGGCGACGAGGCGTACCCCCGCGTCCGCGCCAAGCTGAAAGCCTTCGAAGCCGATCTCGACGCCTGGGAGCCGCTGGGCGGCGCGGCGACGCGCTTCGACTGAGCCGGGGCGCTTCACGGGCCAGGCGGCGTGGCGGCATGGCTTCAGCGAATCTGGCTTCAGCCGGGCCTCGTCCGGCGACGCATCCCAGCGACGCCGGACGACGCCGGTCAGCAATGCTTAACCTGAACCGTTATTTACCATATCGCGTTAACCTGCTGGCGAGAACGGGCGCCCGATGCTCGCCAGGAACAGGGGCCTTTTGGCCCTTCCGTTCAAACCTGACGGCGGGACCTGAATCCCGCGCGGGACGGCGGCGGTTCCAGACGCAAGGGTGAGGCGCCCTTGCCGGAATGCAGGAATGACAGGGATGATCAGGCAGGAACTGCGGGATTTCGTTGACGACGTGCTGGACGCCGGACGGGTGAGCGAACGGGACGTCCGGCGTCTCGCCGCGGAGATCCTGGCCGGCGGCGTGGCGCGGCGCGCCGAAGTCGACGCCCTGGCCGCGCTCGACCGGCTGATCGCCGACCGGCATCCCTCGTGGGACGATACATTCGTCGATCTGGTTGTGGCCCATGTGGTGGCCGGAGCGGAGGCTGGCGGCCAGGTGGAGCGCGACGTGGTCAACTGGCTGATCACCACCCTCGATGCAGCCGGCGCCATGACCGACAACGGCCTGCGCATCGCCATCGAGGTGACCCGCGCCGCCAATCACGTCGACCAGACGCTGATGACCTTCGTGCTGCAAACCATGCAGGCGCGCCGGCCGCTGGCGGGCGGCGGCATGGACAGGGCGACGGCGGCGCCGGGCGCGCCAGATCGCGCGCAGGCCCTGGAAGCCGCCGCCTGACCGCGGCGGACGCCGGCCGGTCGCCACGGTCCGGCGTCGCCTCCCCCCCTGACACGGTCAGGCGATGGCTGACGGCCCGCCGGATTCAGGGAAAGAGGGCGGCGCTTCGCCAGCCGGACGTTACTTCTTCAGCGGCCCCACCATGTCTTCGGGGCGGACCCAGCGGTTGAACTCCTCATCGGTCACATAGCCAAGTTGCAGGGCGGCGGCGCGCAGGGAGAGGCCCTCGCGATGCGCGGAGAGGGCGATTTCCGCTGACTTTTCATAGCCGATGTGCGGATTGAGCGCCGTCACCAGCATCAGCGAATTGTCGAGGTTCTCGTTGATGCGGTCGATGTTCGGCTCGATGCCGACGGCGCAGTGGTCGGTGAAGGCGTTGCAGGCGTCGGCGAGCAGCAGCGCCGATTCCAGCAGGTTGTGCAGCATCACCGGCTTGTAGACATTGAGCTGGAAATTGCCCTGGGAGCCGGCGAAAGCAACGGCGTGATCATTGCCGAACACCTGCACGCACACCATGGTGAGCGCCTCGCACTGGGTCGGGTTGATCTTGCCAGGCATGATCGACGAACCGGGCTCGTTCTCGGGGATGCGCAGTTCGGCGAAGCCGGCGCGCGGGCCGCAAGCGTAGAAGCGCACGTCATTGGCGATTTTCATCAGCGCCCCGGCAAGGGCGCGCACCGCGCCGCTGGCCACCACCATCTCGTCATGGGCTGACAGGGCGGCGAATTTGTTGGCCGCCGAGACGAAGGGAAAGCCGGTTTCCCTGGCGATATGAGCCGCCGTCAGTTCGCCGAAGCGCGGATCGGCGTTGAGGCCGGTGCCGACGGCCGTGCCGCCAATCGCCAGATTGAACAGGCCCGCCATGCCGGCGCGCACGGCGGCAAGGCCGTGGTCAAGCTGGGCGACCCAGCCGGAAATCAGCTGCCCCAGGGTCAACGGCGTGGCGTCCTGCAGATGCGTGCGGCCGATCATGACAATGTCGGCGTATTGCGCCTGCTTTTCAGCCAGCACGTCGCGCAGACGCTGGACCGCCGGCAGCAGGGCGTGGGCGATGCCCTCGACCGCCGCCACATACATCACCGTAGGGAATGTGTCGTTGGACGACTGGGAGTGATTGACGTCGTCGTTGGGATTGACCGGCTTTTTCGAGCCCACGACGCCGCCGGCCAGCTGGATGGCGCGATTGGCGATCACCTCATTGGCGTTCATGTTGGTCTGGGTGCCGGAGCCGGTCTGCCAGACGACGAGCGGAAATTCATCGTCCAGCTTGCCGTCAATGACCTCCTGGGCGGCCTGGACGATCAGCTTCACCTTGTCGGCCGGCAGCTCACCCAGCTCGCCATTGGCTCCGGCGGCGGCTTTCTTGAGAATGCCCAGGGCCCGGATCACTGGCCTGCCCCAACGGAAGCGCGCGACGCCAATGGGAAAATTGCCGATGGAACGCTGGGTCTGCGCGCCCCAGAGCCGGTCGGCCGGCACCTCGACCGGCCCCATGGCGTCCTTTTCCGTCCGGGTATTGGTGTGTTCTGCGCTCATGACACTCTCCCTCGTTCAGACGCCCGTATCGCCGGCGCGCCGCCCTGCCGGAACACCGCAAATCCCTGCGCATATATTTCACACTTGCGCGCCGTGACAACATGAATACAGGACGTTCGCACCCCAATGTTCCTGCCAACGCCAACCTTTTATTTTTAATCATTCGACAAACGACGTCGAACCCTTTGCACGTCCTGACGACAACCCGCGCCAGGGCGTTGTCTCACCCTCCCCGCGCCTTTCCGGCGGCCTCTGCCGCGCCCTCCCCGCCCGGCGCCTGACTCATCCTGGTCCCTGTTCGCGTCCGTTTCCTGGCGCGACGCGTCGCCTGCGCCCAAAAATGTTCTATGATGCCCGCAACGAAAACATATCCCGGAGCAAACGCCTTGCAATCCAGCACCTCCAATCGCGAAATCCGCCTGGCCGCCCGCCCGGTCGGCATGCCCACCCCCGACGATTTCGCCCTGGCCGAAACGCCGCTGCGCCAGCCGGCGGAGGGCGAACTGCTGGTGCGCAACCTGTGGATGTCCGTCGATCCCTACATGCGCGGCCAGATGATCGACCAGAAGAGCTATGTGACGCCGTTCCAGGTCGGCGAGGCGCTGTATGGGCGGGCCGTCGGCGTGGTGGTGGAATCGCGTCACAAGGATTTCGCGCCCGGCGACCATGTGTTTCACATGCTGGGCTGGCGCGATTACGCCGTGGGATCGTGGGAAGGCTTCGAGAAGATCGACGTCGGCCAGGCGCCGGCGCAGGCCTATCTCGGCGTGCTCGGCGCGCCGGGGCTCACCGCCTATACGGGGCTGTTCCGCATCGCCGACCTGAAGGATGGCGACAGCGTCTTCGTGTCCGCCGCCGCCGGTGCGGTCGGCTCGGTGGCCTGCCAGCTGGCGAAGGCGCACGGCTGCCGGGTGATCGGCTCGGCCGGAAGCGATGAAAAATGCGCATGGCTTCGGGACGTGGCTGGCGTCGACGCGGTCATCAATTATCGCACCTGCGGAGACCTCAATGCGGCGCTGGCCGCCGCGGCGCCGGATGGCCTCGACGTGTATTTCGACAACGTTGGCGGCGACCACCTGGAGGCCGCGCTCAACCAGATGAAGGTGTTCGGCCGTATCGCCCTGTGCGGCATGATCGGCGGCTACAATAACGTGGCGCCGGCGCCCGGCCCCAGCAATCTGATGCTCGCCATCAGCCGCAGCCTGAAGCTGCAGGGCTTCGTGGTGCGCCATCACATGGATCTGCGTCCCCGTTTCCGCGAGGAAACCGGCGCGCTGATCCGCGCCGGCAAAATGCACGTTCAGGAAACGGTCGAACACGGCCTCGAAAACGCCCCCGCCGCATTCCTGAAGCTGTTTACCGGCGACAATAGCGGCAAGATGCTGGTGAAACTCGCCTGACGTCGCCGGCAGCGGCAGGACGACCGCGAGGGACGGGGCCATGCCGCCTGGGGGATCGCCTGCATGACGGCGGCGGCCATGTCCCGCCGCCGTCGCGCTTTTCGCGCCACTTTATAATCATTACAAAAGATAAGATTTTACAACAGGTTGACGCCCACCGGCGGAGCGGCCACAACGCAAAAACGCGTGAAATCGCGGCGCGCCCGGCGGCGCGCCGCCGTCTGGCTGAAACCTGATCTGAACCCGATTTGTCCATTCCACCCGACATCGTCTGCCTGGATGATTATGAGCGACACGGCCGCGCGCGGTTGCCTTCGAACATCCAGGCCTATATCGGCGGCGGCGCGGCGGATGCGATCACCCTGCGCGACAACCGGGACGCCTTCGCGCGCCTGCGGCTGCTGCCGCGTGTTCTGGCTGACCTGCGCGGCGCCAGCGCCGCCGCCAGCCTGTTCGGCCTGACGCTGGCGACGCCGGTGATCGCCGCGCCCATGGCCTGGCAGAAGCTGGCGCACCCGGAAGGCGAATTCGCCATGGCCACGGGCGCCGCCGCCGCCGGCGCCGGCTGCATCGCCAGCTGCCAGGCCAGCGTCGACATGACGGAGCTGGCCCGCAACTCCCCGGCTCCCCTGTGGTTCCAGCTTTACCCGCAACCCTGGCGCGAGGACACGCTTGCCCTCGTCCGGCGGGCGGAAGACGCCGGCTATCGCGCCCTCGTCGTGACGGTGGACGCGCCAGTGAACGGCGTGCGCGACGCCGAACAGCGGGCCGGCTTCCGCCTGCCGGCGCATGTCCAGTCGGTCAATCTCGCCGGCTTTGCCCAGGCGACGGCGGCCCGGGCGCAAGCGGCGCGCAGCCCGGTGTTTCGCGGCCTCGTCGACGCCGCGCCCGGCTGGGACGACATCATCTGGCTGCGGGCGCAGACGCGGCTGCCGCTGCTGCTCAAGGGCGTCGTGCATCCCGATGACGCCGACCTGGCCATTGCCCTTGGCGCCGACGGCCTGATCGTTTCCAACCATGGCGGGCGCGTGCTCGACGGCATGCCGGCGGCCATCGACCTGTTGCCGGCGGTGGCGCGCCGCGTCGACGGCCGCATCCCGGTGCTGATGGATGGCGGCGTGCGGCGCGGAACCGACGTGCTGAAGGCCCTGGCCCTTGGCGCCCGCGCCGTGCTGGTCGGGCGCCCGTTGTGCTGGGCGCTGGCCACGGCGGGCGCCGCCGGCGTCGCCCATGCGCTGGCGATGCTGGCCACCGAATTTGAAGCGGCGATGGCGCTGACCGGCCGGCCGACGCTCGCCGCCATCGACGCGACCGTTCTGGCGTCTCCTCCAGGAGCTATTCCTTCAGGAACCACGCCGGCCTGCCTTCCGGAGCCGCCGCGCGGCCTCCGGAACAAACTGGACCTTGAACCCAGGGAGCACTGACGTGAACACGTCCCGGAACATCTCGCGCAAGGCCTTCTGCGGCCTGCTGTTCGGCCTCGCCGCTTTCGCCGCCGCCCCGCTCGCCGCCGCGCCGGTGACGGTGAAGCACGCCTCAGGCGAAACCACGCTGAAGGATACGCCGAAGAAGGTCGTCGTGTTCGATCTGGCCTCCCTCGATAACCTCGACGCCCTCGGCGTCCCGGTGGCCGGCGTTCCCTCCGGCGTCAAGCCAGCCTGGCTGCAGAAATATAACGACGACAAGGCGCCGAAGGTCGGCACCCTGTTCGAGCCCAATCTCGAAGCGCTGGGCGCGCTGCAGCCGGACCTGATCATCGTCGGTGGCCGTTCGCAGGCCAAATACGCCGAGCTGTCGAAGCTGGCCCCGACCATCGACATGACCATCGACGCAAAGGCGCCGTTCGCCAGCGCCCGCGATCACATCACGACGCTCGGCAAGACGTTCGGCAAGGAAGAGGCGGCGAAGAAGATCATCGCCGACCTCGACGCCGGCGTGGCGCAACTGAAGGAAAAGGCGCAGGCGGCTGGCAAGGGCCTGCTGATCCTCACCGTCGCCAACCGCATGAGCGCCTATGGCCCTGGCTCGCGCTTCGGCGTCATTCACGAGGCCTTCGGCGTCACCCCCGCCGCGCCGGACCTGAAGATCGGCACACACGGCCAGCCGGTGACCTTCGAGTTCATCCAGAAAACCAACCCGGACTGGCTGTTCGTCATCGACCGCGACGCCGCCCTCGGCAAGACCGGCAACGCCCGCAGGATGCTGGACAACGACCTGGTCGGCCAGACCACGGCGTGGAAGAAGAACCAGGTGGTCTATCTCGACCCGGCCAACTGGTACCTGGTCGGCGGCGGCGCGACGGCGCTGAAACAGGACATCGACCAGCTGAACAAGGCGTTCGGCGGCAAGTAAGCGCTTCCCTCCCCGTCATGGCCGGGCTTGTCCCGGCCATCCACGTCTTCACGCATCCGTACGGGTCCGGGTCTGGTCCGATGTGTGAACACGTGGATGCCCGCAATACGTGCGGGCATGACGCGGAGAGAATGGGCGTCGCGTCGCGAAACGCTCCGGACGGTTTGTGTGTTCCGGGCCCGATCCGGAACAATTCACCCACGCGGGGCGGCTGGCCTGCCCCGACTTCTCATCCGCCCCCGAAGGGCGACCACCCGCATTACCCGGCGCCATGACCAAAACCACGGCGGCCCTGGCCGTTTTCCTTCTTCTGGCTGTTGCGAGCCTGTTCGCCGGCGTCAGCGACCTGACGCCGGGCGCCGTGCTGGCCGGCGATCCGGCGGCGATCAATCTGCTGCTGACCAGCCGGGCGCCGCGCACCATCGCCGTGGTGCTGGCCGGCGGTTCGGTGGCCATCGCCGGGCTGATCATGCAGATGCTGGCGCGCAACCGTTTCGCCGAGCCCTCCACCTCCGGCACGGTGGACGCGGCCAGCCTCGGCATGTTGTGCGCCACGCTGCTGCTGCCGGACATGCCGGTGATCGTGAAGATGATGGTGGCGGCGGCGTTCGCCCTGGCTGGCGCCGGGCTGTTCATGGGCGTGCTGGCGCGGATTCCGCTTTCGTCGCCGCTGGTGACGCCGCTGGTCGGGCTGATGCTCGGCAATGTCATTGGCGCGGCGACCAGCTTCATCGCCTACCGTTACGACCTGCTGCAATCGCTCGCCGCCTGGTCGAACGGCGATTTCTCCACCATCCTGCGCGGCCGCTACGAGCTGCTGTGGGTTGCCTTCGCCCTGGCGGCGCTGGCGTGGTTCACCGCCGACCGGCTGACCGTGGCCGGGCTTGGCCGCGACTTCAGCGTCAATCTGGGACTGAATTACCGCCGCGTGCTGCTGTTCGGCCTCAGCATCGTAGCCATGGTCACCGCCATGGTGGTGACCACGGTCGGCATGATCCCGTTCCTTGGGCTCGTGGCGCCCAACCTCGCCAGCATGGCGCTGGGCGACAACATGCGGCGCGCCATTCCGCTCACCGCCCTGCTCGGCGCCGGGCTGGCGCTGGCCTGCGACCTGCTCGGGCGGCTGGTCAACTATCCGTTCGAGATCCCGATCGGCACGATGATGGGCGTCATCGGCAGCATGCTGTTCCTGTACCTCCTGCTGGGGAAGCGCTTCCGTGCCGGCTGATCTCTCTGCTTCCCCAGGCTCCGGTCGCGGCGGCGGCCTGGTGCTGCTGGTCCTGCTGGTGATCGCATTGTTCGCCTGCACGGCCTTCATGACCGTGGGCGTCACCGGCGGCTGGGCCTTCGTGCTGCAATTGCGGGCGGTCAAGCTGGCGGCGCTGCTGCTGGTGGGCTGCGCCATCGCGCTCGCCACCGTGCTGTTCCAGACCGTGTCCGGCAACCGCATCCTGACGCCGTCGATCATGGGGTTCGACGCGCTCTACATCCTCATCCAGACGGCGGCGGTGTTCGCCATTGGGACCAGCGGCCTCAATCTCATCGACAAGCGCCTGCTGTTCGTCGGCCAGGCGGCGCTGATGACCGCCTTCGCCGCCCTGCTCTATCGCTGGCTGTTCACCGGGGCCATGCGCAGCCTGCACCTGCTGCTGCTGGCCGGCGTGGTGCTGGGCATGCTGTTCCGCAGCCTCGCCAACATCCTGCAACGGATGATCGACCCGAACGAATTCGTGGTGTTGCAGGACCGCTTTTTCGCCAGCTTCAACACGGTGGACACGACGCTGCTTGGGGTGGCGGCGGTGATCACCGCCGTCGCCGCCATCGCCATCTGGCGCATGCGGGCGACGCTGGACGTGCTGGGACTTGGCCGCGACGCCGCCATTGCCCTTGGCGTGCCCTACAAACGCACGACCATGACCGCGCTGTTGCTGGTGGCCGTGCTGACCAGCACATCGACGGCGCTGGTGGGGCCGGTCGCCTTCTTCGGCCTGCTGGTGGCCAACCTGGCCTACGCGCTGATCCCGTCACACCGCCACGCGCTGACCCTGCCGGCGGCGGCGCTGATCGCCGTCATCTGCCTGGTGGGCGGCCAGACCGTTCTGGAACGGGTTTTCGCCTTCAACACCGCCCTGGCGATCATCGTCGAGTTTCTGGGCGGCATCGTATTCCTGTTCATGCTGGTGCGGGGAGCCGTCAGGTGATCGAGATCCGCGACGTCCGGAAATCCTACGGGGACGCCGCCGTGGTGCAGGGGGTCAACCTGACCCTGCCGCGCGGCGGCGTCACCGCCATCATCGGTCCCAACGGGGCCGGCAAGTCCACCCTGCTGACCATGATCGGCCGACTGCTGCCGATGACCAGCGGCCAGATCCTCGTCGACGGCATGGACGTGACCCACGCCGCCAGCAACGCGCTGGCCAGGCGCCTGTCCATCCTGCGCCAGGACAATCACATCGCCGCCAGGCTGACGGTGCGTGATCTGGTGGCGTTCGGCCGCTATCCGCATTCGCACGGCCGGCTGACCCGGGAGGATGGCGTTCACGTCGCCCGCGCGCTGGAGTTTCTGGGCCTGACCCATCTGGCCGACCGCTTTCTCGACGAGCTGTCCGGCGGCCAGCGCCAGCGCGCCCATGTGGCGATGGTGGTCTGCCAGGACACCGATTACATCCTGCTCGACGAGCCGCTGAACAATCTCGACATGAAGCACGCAGTCGGCATGATGCAGCTGATGCGGCGCATGGCCGATGATCTTGGCAAAACCATCGTGGTGGTGCTGCACGACATCAATTTCGCCTCATGCTACGCCGACCATATCGTCGCCATGCGCGATGGCCGGGTGATCCGCGAAGGCGCGCCCGCGGCAATCATGACCGCCGACGCCATGCGGGCGATCTATGACATCGACATGCACATCGAGGAGATCGGCGGCGACCGCATCGGCGTGTTCTACCGCCAGCCGACGAGAGACTGAGCGGCCCTACGCCTCCGCCCGCTCCAGCGCCTGGCGGCCCAGAGCGGCGAGGCGCGGATCGGCGTGACCGGCCAGCGCCGCGCCCATGGTCCGCCAGAAATCGGGAAAACCAGCGGCGATCGCCCGGGCGAACCATGGCAGCGCCGCCGCCGTATCGCCGGCGTCGACCAGCAGCCGGCCCAGATTGAAGGCGCCCCAGCAATCGCCGCCCTCCGCCGCCGCCTGATAGAGGGCGCGGGCAGCGGCGGGATCCGGCGGCGCGAAGCGGCCGTCTTCCTGGAACAGTCCCAGCATGTTCAACGCCTTGGCGTTGCCGCGCCGCGCCGATTCCGCGTAGAGATCGAACGCCGCGGCGTCATCGTGGGCGACGCCGGCGCCGCGCATGTACAGGTCACCGAGATTGAACATGGCCCATGCGTCGCCCATGGCTGCGGCGCGGCGATACCATTCCGCCGCCTGGGCCGGGCTGGCGGCGACGCCCCAACCGTGCTCGAGACAACGCCCCACCATGTTCAGGGCGCGGGCGTCGCCGCCGCGCGCCGCGGCGCGGAACCATTGCAGCGCCGCCGCCACTTCGCCGCGATCCAGCGCCGTCTGGCCGAGGGCCAGCTGCACCTCGACGGTCTTTTCCACCTGGTCGGCGCGCGTTCGCGCCGCGTCAGGCTGCGAAGACGCTGCTTTCTGAACTGGCGTATGTTCGTCGCACAAAATCGCAGCCGCTTTCCGTCACAGGTCGGCCCAGCGCCGCAGCAGGTTGTGGTAGTGGTTGACGAGGCCCAGCACCACCTGGCTGTCGTCGCCCAGTTGCTGGCGCGCGCCCATCACCGCCAGGTCCAGGTCATAGAGCATCGCCCGTTCCGTATCGTCACGCACCATGGACTGGGCCCAGAAGAACGAGGCCCAGCGGCTGCCGCGCGTCACCGGCATCACCCGGTGCAGACTGGAGGCGGGATAAACCACCATGTGCCCGGCCGGCAGCTTCACCGTATGGGTTCCGAAAGTGTCCTCCACCACCAGTTCGCCGCCGTCATAGTCGCCGGGATCGGACAGGAAGATGGTGGTGGAGACGTCGGCGCGCAGGCGCGAGCCGTCCGGCAGCATGCGGATGGCATTGTCGACATGGGCGCCGAAGGTCATGCCGACGTCATAGCGGTTGAACATGGGCGGCAGCACCCGCAGCGGCAGGGCAGCGGCGGTGTAAGTAGCGTTGCGGGCCAGCGCCCGCAGCACCAGATCGCCGAGTTCACGCGCCTCCGGGCTGTCGACCGGAATCTGCAGGTTGTTCTTGGCGCGGGCCGCCTGATCGCCAGCCGTGACGCGGCCGTCCACCCACCCGGACTGCTCCAGCGTCTGGCGGCAGCGCCGCACCTCTTCCGGCGTCAGCACGTCGGGAACCTGAACCAGCATGTCGAACCCTCCCGGCGCGCCGGTGTCGCGCGCCGCTGCAACGGAAACGCCCGGACCTTGCGGCCCGGGCGCGGATATGTCGGGCCGGAGCATCGCGCCGGGACGTCAACGCATCCGCAGCCTGCAAGCCCTGGGCTCACCAGCACCCAACGCGTCAGACGCATGGAAAGCTGGCGAAGCGTCCAGCCGCCGATCAGAACGAATTGAACGTGGCGGCCAGGTTGAGCAACACGGTGCGGCCGGAAGCCGGCACGGCGCGGGAGGCGTTGAAGGCCGAGACGTAGTTGCGATGGTCAGTGAGGTTATAGACGTTCACCGAGACGCGGAAGTTCTCGTACTTCCAGGCCACCATGGCGTCGAGCGAGAAGGTCTCCGGCATGCGGGCCGTGTTCGGCGTGTCCGCCCAGTAGGATGAAGCGTACTGCATGCCGCCGCCCAGGGTGATCACGCCCGGCAGCTTCGTCACGTCGGTGGTCAGATCATAGCTGGTCCACAGGGTGAAATTGTTGTGCGGGACCGACGGGGCGAGATTGCCTGCGGTTCCGGTCTTCGTGCGGGTCACCTTGCCGTCGAGATAAGCGTAGGCGGCGGTGACGGTCCAGTTGTCGGTCAGCTTGCCGCTGGCGCCAAGCTCAAAGCCGCGGATGCGACGGCCTTCACCATTCTCGCTGAAGCCGGAGATGACCTCGCCGGTGGTCGGATCGATCGAATACGAGTTTTTCTTGTCGATGTTGAAGGCGGCGGCGGTCAGGCCCAGCTTGCCGTCGAGCAGGTCAACCTTGGCACCAACCTCGAAGGTATCGGCGCGCTCCGGCTGCAGGTTGTTGGTTCCGGGAACTTCCGTCGCCACGCCGCCAACCGCCACGGCGATGTCGGCGCCGACCGGACGGTAGGAGCGCGAGAACGACGCATAGAGCGTGGTGTTCTTGAAGGGCTCCCAGATGGCGGCGATCGACGGGCTGGTCTTGTAGCTGTCCTGCGCGCCGCCAAAGGTATACGGCATATTGCTGAATTCAGACCGGAAATAGTCCCAACGCACGGCGCCCTGCACCGAGAACTGGTCGGTCAGCCAGATGCGGTCGCTGGCGAACAGGCCGATGTCGCTCGAATTGGCGAAGCGACGGGTCGCGCCATAGGTGGCGAAAGCGGCCGGGTAGGCAAAGCGCGGGTTGATGATCGTCTGGTCGTTGATGCGACCGGTCCACACGCCGTTGTTGCGTTCGTCGTCCTGGTAGTTGGCGTCGACGCCGACGATCAGCTTGTGGCGGAAGCCCAGCAGGTTGACGTCGGCCTTTGCGGTCAGCACGTCCTGAACCGCCCAGCCTTTTTGACGATAGGTCATGCCGCCGCCGGCGCCATAGGGCAGAAGGTAGTTCTTGCCAGCGAAAATGGCTTTGGCGCAGGCGCCGGAACACACCGAGGGATTGGTGCCGGAGAAGTCGCGGTCGAAGAACGTGGCGCGGGCGTCGTTGCTGATGGTCAGCCAGTCATTGACCTTGTGCGAGAAGCTGGCGGTGACGGCGTGCACATTGCCGACGTCACGGTCGGTGCTGCGCACATAGGACTGGCCGCGGCCGACCCCCGGGACGCCGTATTCCGTGAGGGGACGGAACAGGCCATCCGCGCCCTGCAGCATGCCGACGCCATAGTCCGGCACATTGTCGTTGTGCTGGTAGCGGTAGTTCAGGCGGAACTGGGTGTCGGTTCCAAGGCCGGTGGCGAAATCAAGCGCGAAGCCGGTGCGGCGCTGCTTGACGTGATCGCGGTCGGCCACGTCCTGGTGATGGTAGACGCCGTTCAGCCGGATGGCGGTGGTGTCGTTGATCTTGTAGTTGCCATCGACCTGGGTGCGCGACACCAGGCCCGAGCCGATGCCCTGCTCAACCGTGAAGAAGTTGCTGAGCTTCGCCTTCTTGCTGGTCTGGTTGATGACGCCGCCCTGGCTGCCGATGCCGAACGCCTCGCCGGACGGGCCCTTGATGACCTGAACGCTCTCGGTGTCGAAAGAGTCACGGACATAGGCGCCAAAATCGCGCAGGCCGTCCACGTAGATGTCGCCCTTGGCCGAAAGGCCGCGGATGCGGAACTGGTCGCCGCTCTGGCCGCCGTTGCCTTCGCCGCTCGACAGGGTGATGCCGGGCACGTTCTTCAGCGCCTGCTCCAGGGTGGTGACCTGCTGCTGCTGCATCAGCTGCTGCGTCACCACGTTCACCGTCTTCGGCGTTTCGCGCACGGTCGCCGGCAGGCGGGCGATGCCGGTGCTCGCCTCGTTGGTGTTGCCGCTGCCCTGGCCCGCGCCGGTCACGGTGATGGTGTCGAGCGCAATGTTGCCGGCGGCGTCGCCGGCCGGGGCGTTGCTGGCGGCGGTTTGCGCCGAGGCGCCGGTCGACAGGCCGGAAACCGAGGCGACAAACCCCGTCGTCAGCGCCAGGCCAGACATCAATGGCCGCAGTGATGTGGAGGCGCGCTCCGGCGTCATGTCGATGCTCCCAGGAATGGAAATGTGCAAATGCGAATACTTGTGACGAACGGCGAAGCGTTCGCCAGTCAGGCCACAGGGCCTGTGAAAATGTCGGACGGACGGGTCCGCCGCATTCCCTGACAGGCTCTTAATCAAAGGTCGCAAAGGCTGGCAAACGTTATCTTTGAGAACAATTCCAGACAACAACGCCGGAATTGGTCTTATCCTGGAGATTGTCTGGAAATGACGCGACGACCCGGCGCGCACATCCAGTGCATAATCGCTCCAGACTACGGATGAACCGCCAGCGGTTCAGGACGTTACCCTGTGAGGGCGCCGGACGTCTTGCGGCGGGACAGCCTGGACGCGCCCGGATTTGTGTCAAAATCGCAACAACGGCCGGATTTTGACGAATTTGCGACGCCAGCACGCGCCGGTTTCCCAGGTCCGGCGGCCGGGGCCCACCTTTCAGGCGCCGTTACGTAAGGAGCCGCCTCGCCGGCCTCGTGACATTCCCTGGCCGCCCCATGTTCATGGCTGTCGCAACGGCGCGGGGCGCGGCTATGGTCTGTGTGTTCGCCGGACGGCGGGCAACCTGAAGGCGCCCGGTTGAAGCAGATCCGGAGACAGGCCAGGATCGCGCGGCATGACAGCAACACCAGCAGATACAGGTTCCGCCAGCGCCCCTTCAGGGGGCATCACCGTACTGCTTGTTGAGGATGACGCGCCCACCCGTGGACGGTTGCGCGACGCGCTGGCCAGCGAGCCAGGGTTCACGATCCGCGAAGCGGGAGCCATGGCGGAGGCGCGGGCGGCGCTCGACCAGAGCGCGCCTGACGTGTTGCTCACCGATCTGCAACTGCCGGACGGTCATGGCGTCGACCTGATCCGCGAAACGCGGGCGCGCTTTCCCCGGGCCGAAATCATGGTGATCTCGATTTTGGGCGACGAGGAGAGCGTCATCGCCGCCATCAGCGTCGGCGCCACGGGCTATCTGCTGAAAGACGCGTTTCCGACCGACATCGCCGCCACGGTCCGCGACCTGGTGGCCGGACATTCGCCCATTTCCGCCTCCATCGCCCGCTTCATCGTGCGGCGCGCGCAACGGGAACCGGATGCGGCGGCGCGGCCGCAACTGAACACGGCCCGGTTGACGCCACGGGAGATTGACATCCTGTGGGGCATCGCCAAAGGCTTCAGCTACGCCGATATCGCCGCACATCTGGGGCTGTCGCGCCAGACCGTGCCGGGACATATCAAGAGCATTTACCGCAAGCTCGAAGTCAACACCCGGGGCGAAGCCGTGTTTGAAGCCGTGCAGCAGGGGCTGATCAAACTTTGAGCGCAGAGGCGCAGCCCGCCGGCGCGGGCGCGACGCCGCTTCCCGCCCGCTGGCCGCGGCGCCGTTTCGCGCTCCTGCACCTGTCGCTCCAGGCGGTGGTTGTCGGCCTGTGCCTGCTCGTCATCAGCATTCCCCTGCCGGCTCCCGGCAGCCGCTACGCCGTGCGCGAGGCAACGGTCGCGGGCCCGGACGGGCCGACGCCGGCGCTCCTGCCGGCGACATTTCCCGGATCGACGCCGCGACGCATCAATCTGGCCCTCAGCTTCACCGCCCCGGACAGGCTGACGGAAGAATGGTCCGTGCTGACGCCGCGCTTCACCAACGCGGCGCAGATCCTGGTCAATGGCGTGGTGGTGCTCGACACCCGGCGCAACGCCAGCAACAACCGACCAGATCGCAACGCCGCCGATATGGCGGTGATCCCTGCGCAACTGCTGCGTCCTGGCGTCAACGAACTGAGCGTACGCCTGTATGTCTGGGGGCCGCTGAGCGGCTTCCTCGACACACTGTACGTGGGACCCGACAGCATCCTGCGCGACGCCTGGGGCTGGCGCGTCCTGCTATTTGACGCCCTGCCGGTGGTTCTCTCGTCCTGGCAGGTGATCCTCGCCCTGGTGCTTGGCATCATGTGGTTCAAGCGCCGTCAGGAGACCGCTTACGGCGTGCTGGCGGCGGCCATGGCGCTGGGGGCGCTGCGCACCTTCCTCATCCCGCCTGAACAGGTATCCTGGCTCGCCGGCATACGCGCCGCCGCCATTGGCTCCGCGCCGCTGGAAAGCGGCCTGATGCTGCTGTTCTGCATGCTGTTCCTGGGACGGCGGCTGACACCGCTGTTCACGGCCCTGGCCTTGGCGCCGGGCGTCATCATCGCCGTCGCCGGACTGGCGGGCGGGCCAGACATGGCGCGCCAGGCTTTCATCTGGCCCGGCCTGCCAGCCATGGCCCTTTGTCTCGGGGGCGTCGCCTGGCTGACTCACAGGGCGGCCCTGGCGCGGCGCGACCTGGTCAGCGTGCTGCTGGCCAGCGCCGCCACCGTGCTGGCGACCTGCCTGATCCGCGACGTGCTGACCATCGCCGGCGCCCTGCCTCACCAGCGTATTTTCGTCACCCGCATGGCCTACGCCGCGGTGATGACGGTGACCGGCGCCTGCCTGACCTGGCGCTTCGCCAGCGCCCTGAACGAAGTCGACAGCTTCGCCGGCCGGCTGGTGAGCCAGGTGCGCGAGGCTGAGGACAAGCTGCGCGCCAGTTTCGCGCGTGAAGAGCAGCGCAAGCACGCCGCCGCCCTCGCCAGCGAACGGGCGCGACTGACCCGCGACCTGCACGACGGGCTGGGCGGACAACTGGTCAGCATCGTCGCGCTGGCCGAACGCAGCGGCGGCGCGCACGGCGCGCAGATCGGCGAGGCCGCCCGTAGCGCCCTGCGCGACCTGCGCCTGGTGATCGACGCCATGGACGACATCGACGGCGACCTGATGCTGGCGCTGGGGGCCTGGCGGGAGCGCACCGCCGCCCGCCTGCGCCCGCACGACATCCGCCTCGACTGGCAGCCGCTGTCGCCCGGCGGGCTGCCCGTGCATCAGGAACTGCGCCCCTGGCACGTCATCCAGTTGCTGCGGCTGCTCGACGAAGCGGTGACCAACACGGTGAAGCACGCGAACGCCGGCTGCATCACGGTGAGCTTCGGATCGTTCAGCGACGGGGACGGCCCCGCGCGCGGCCGCATCATCATCGCTGATGATGGTCACGGCTTTTCGGGCCAGGCGACGCCGCAGGGCCGGGGCCTCGACAACATGCGGCGACGCGCCGGGCGCTGCGGCGTCAGCCTCAGCCTCGACAGCGGACCTGATGGCGTCCGCGTCACCCTGGACCTGCCGGCGCGTTTCCCCGAAACGGAAATCCCCGCCTGAAACCGCCCGGGCGGCCCTTCCCCGGCCAGTCAGTCCCCATGAACATGGCATGGGCCCGCCTGGCGCCATCCCGCAGTTTGGCGACGTTGGGGGAGCGCCGGAAGCCACGGCGCCCAATGGCGCGGCGTCAGCGCGAGCCATGGCGTCGCCTGCCTGAAGACCAACAAGAACAAGCTCAGCGACGGTTGCAGGCAGGCGCCCGCCGCGCGCTGAGGCCGGCAAACCTGATCGGCGCCGCGGGCCGGCCCCGCAAGAACGTCAGGCCCCGGCCACGGCGGGATCGGGTTCAGCGAAGCCCTGCCGCCGGGCGCGGCGCCGCGTCATGAGACGGCCGCGCGTCATACGCGGGTCGCGCGCCCGTGCAATTTGCTGCGAGGAAAAATTGCCTGATGGGCAAGAACATGTTCAGAGTATCCAAAATGAGGCAGCGGCTGGAGGGCATATTGTCCAGATTGCGCCGCCATCATACGCCAAAGGGAGGCGTGCGTTGAAGATCACCTGGATAGTACGCCCGCCTGCGTTACTGGCCGTCGCGGCCATTGCCGGACTGCTCACGGGCTGCAACGAGCCCAAAACCCAGGCGCCGCCGCCACCGGTGGTTTTCACCGCAAAACCGGTCAGCCAGACCGTCACCCAGTATATTCCGGCGACGGGCCAGGCGTTCGCCATCCAGCAGGTGAATCTGGTCGCCCGCGTCCAGGGCTATCTCACCAGCATCAATTACGTTGACGGCGCGGCCGTGAAAAAGGGCCAGCTGCTGTTCGTGATCGAACAGCCGCCCTACCAGATCAGCCTGGAGCTGGCCCAGGCGGCCCTGGCCCAGCAGCAGGCGCAGCTGAAGAACGCCCAGATCGAACTGGACCGGCAACAACAGCTTTACGTCAAGCAGGCGGCCTCGCAGGCGGCCCGCGACGACGCCGAAACCAGACGCGACGCCGCCCAGGCTGCCGTCGAACAGGCCGCCGCCCAGGTGAAGCAGGCGCAGCTGAACCTTTCCTACACCGAGGTGCGGGCACCGTTCGACGGCATTGTCACCAACCACCAGGTCGACGTCGGCGCCATGGTCGGCGTCGGCGGCCCCACCACGCTGGCCACCATCGTGCAGAGCGCGCCGCTCTATGTGCAGTTTTCCCTCGACGAGCAGCTGGTGCAACACATCCGCGACCTGATGCGCGAACGGGGCATGACCCGCGGCAAAACCGACGGCGCCGCAGTGGAGATGGGACTGGCGGTTGGCAAGGATTTCCCTTACCGGGCGAAAATCGATTACGTGTCGCCATCCATTGATCCCAACACCGGCACGCTGCTGGTGCGCGCGCTGGCGCCCAACAGCCAGGGCGCCATCCTGCCCGGCAATTTCCTGCGCATCCGCATTCCCCTGCCTGACCCGCAGAAGGGCCTGCTGGTCCCGGACAGCGCCCTGGGCGCCAGCCAGGGAGGCCGCTATGTCCTGCTGGTCAACGACAAGGGACTGGTGGAGGAGCGCCATGTGGACGTCGGCCAGGTCACCGACAGCGGCATGCGCGTCATTCTCTCCGGCCTGACCGGCGACGAGCAGGTGATCGTCGGCCAGGCGCAGGGCGCCGTGCCAGGGGCGCGCGTGCAGGCAGAGCCGGCGCCGCCCGCGAAAGCCCGGGGGTTAGGGGCAGTCGGCGACAGCCCCGCCAACGCCGGCCCCGCCAGCGCCAGTCCGCCCGGCGAACCGGCTGACGGGAAAGCGGCGCGCTGATGACGAAATTCTTCATCGAGCGGCCGATTCTGGCCAATGTGATCGCCATCCTGATCGTCCTGCTGGGCGCAGTGGCGGTCTTCAATCTGCCGGTAGCGCAGTACCCGAACGTGGTGCCGCCAACGGTGCAGGTAACCGCGCGTTACCCTGGCGCAAGCGCGTCAGTGATCGCGCAGGAGGTGGCGCTGCCCATCGAGCAGCAGGTCAATGGCGTCGAGGGCATGATCTACATGTCCTCCACCAGCACCAGCGACGGCAACTACACGCTCACCGTCAGCTTCGCCATTGGCGCGGACCCTGACAAAAGCCAGATCCTGGTGCAGAACCGGGTTTCCACCGCGCTGGCGCAGCTGCCAGTCGTGGTGCAGAACCAGGGCGTGCAGACCAACAAGCGGTCAACCTCGATCCTGCAGATCATCACGCTGACCTCGACGGACAAGCGCCAGGACAGCCTGTTCCTGTCGAATTACGCCACGATCAATCTGGTGGACGAGCTGTCGCGCCTGCCGGGCGTCGGTTCGGTGAGCGTGTTCGGCGCCGGCCAGTACGCCATGCGCATCTGGCTTGATCCGCAGAAAATGCAGGCGCGGGGCCTCGCCCCCGCCGATATTTCCAACGCCATCAACGCCCAGAACCTGCCCATCGCCACCGGCCAGCTTGGCGCGCCGCCCACCGTTGGCGGCAACGCCTTCCAGTACACCCTGCTGGCCCAGGGCCGGCTTGCAGACGTCAGCCAGTACGAGAATATCATTATCAAGGCCGACAACGCAGATGGCGGCCAGGTGACGCGGCTGCGCGACGTGGCGCGGGTGGATCTGGGCGCCCAGACCTACAGCCAGGACTTCCGGCTGAACGGACAGCCCGCAGCGGGCGTGGCGATCTTCCAGCTGCCGGAGGCCAACGCCCTCGACGTCGCCGGACTCGTGGAAGCGCGGATGAAAACGCTGGCGAAGGACTTCCCGCCCGGCGTGATGTGGACCACGCCGTTCAACACCACGCTGTTCGTGAAGGCGTCGGTGAGCGACGTCTATCACACGCTGGTGGAAGCGGCGGTGCTGGTGCTGCTGGTGATCCTGATCTTCCTGCAGGACTGGCGCGCCACCCTGGTGCCGACCACCACCGTGCCTGTCACCATCATCGGCGCCTTCGCCGCCATGGCGGCGCTCGGCTTCACCATCAACATGTCGACGCTGCTGGCGGTGGTGCTGGCCATCGGCATCGTGGTCGACGACGCCATCGTCGTCGTTGAGAGCGTGACCAAACACATGGAGCGGGGCCTCACGGCCCATGAAGCCACCATCCAGGCCATGAAGGAGCTGACCGGGCCCATCCTCGGCATCACCCTGGTGCTGATGGCGGTGTTCCTGCCGGCGGCGTTCCTCCCCGGGCTCAGCGGCCAGATGTACCGCCAGTTCGCCCTCGTCATCGCCGCGACGGCGCTCATCAGCGCCATCAACGCCATGACCCTGACGCCGGCGCAGAGCGCCCTGTGGCTGCGACCGCCCAAACCCGTGCAGGATCGCAACGTGATCTTCCGCGTGTTTGAGCGCGGCTACATGGCGTGCGAAAACGCCTATGTGCGGATGATGGCGCGGCTGGTGAAGCATTACCGCGTCGTCTTCGCGCTGACGGTAATCCTCGTGGGCGTCTCCGGCTACGCGCTCAGCCGTGTCCCGACCTCATTCCTGCCGGTCGAGGACCAGGGCTACTTCATCGCATCGGTGCAACTGCCCGACGGCGCCTCGCTCGAACGCACCCGCAAGTCCCTGTCCGAGCTGTCGGAGCGGTTTCGCAAGGTTCCGGGGGTGGTCAATGTCGTCGCCATCGCCGGCCTTTCGGCCATGAACGACAGCGCCAGCCTGGCCAACGCCGGCGTGCTCTACGTCATGCTGACGGACTGGAGCAAACGCGGCCCCGGGCAAGGCCTGCTTGGCATGTACGAAAGCCTGTCGGAGGCAGCGAAGGCGTTGCCGGAAGGCGTGGCCACCGTGCTGCCGCCGCCGCCGATCCAGGGCATTGGCAACGCCTCCGGCTTCACCATGAAGGTGGAGCTGCGCAACGGCGAGTTCGATTACCAGAAACTGCAGCGCATCGCCGACGCGATCGTCAGGCAGGCGGTGGCGTCGGGTAACTTCATGTCCGCCGTCAACACCTTCAGCGCCCAGGCGCCGCAGGTGCTTGTCAACATAGACCGAACGCGCACCGAAATCCTCGGCGTCCCCTTCAACGCGGCGGCCAATACGCTGGGCTCCTACATCGGCTCGTCCTACGTCGGGCAGTTCCTGAAGTTTGGCCGGGTGTTCCAGATCTACACCCAGGCCGACGCGCCATGGCGCATGAACGCGGACGCCATCGGCAACCTGAAAGTGCGCAGCAACACCGGCCAGATGGTGCCGCTGGGCGCCATCTCCGACATCGACACCAGCATCGGCCCCTCGTTGATCAGCCTGTACAACATGTATCCGGCGGCGACGGTGGTGGGCTCTCCGGTGATGAACGTCAGCTCCGGCCAGGCGATGGCGCAGCTTGAGAACATCGCCGCGCAGGTGTTGCCGCCGGGAACCGGCTTTGACTGGAGCGCCCTCTCTTTTCAGGAGGCGGTGGCCGGCGGGCAGATTTACATCGTCTATACGTTGAGCCTGCTACTGGTCTATCTGGTTCTGGCCGGCCAGTATGAGAGCTGGCTGGCGCCGCTGGCCATCATGCTGTCGGTGCCGCTGGCCCTGCTGGGAACGGCGGGCGGCCTGCTGGCCATCGGCATTCCCAGCAATCTTTACACCCAGATCGGCATGATCCTGCTGATCGCGCTTTCCGCCAAGAACGCCATCCTGATCGTCGGCTTCGCCCGGGACCTGCACCTGCAGGAAGGGCGCGGGGTGGCCGAGGCGGCGGTTGAGGCCGCGCGCCTGCGCCTGCGTCCGATCATCATGACCTCGCTGGCGTTCGGGCTTGGCCTGGTTCCGCTGGTGCTGGCGGACAGCGCCGGCGCCAACGCGCAGAAATCCATCGGCTTCGCCACGCTGACCGGCATGATGGGATCGACGCTGCTGACCATCACCGTCGTGCCGTCGGTGTTCATGGCGCTGCAGCATCTGGAAAACCGCAGGAAACAGAAGAAGCCGGCCGCGCCGGTCGCCGCCAGCCCAGGACCGGCGGAAACCTGAGGAGAAGGCGCCGGCGGGACGTGAGGTTTGGCCTCTCCGCCGGAACCGGCCCGGGCAGGCGGCCGGGGCGGCGGAAGCGTCCGGCCAGCCGCCGCTGCGGGGAAGCTAACAACACGCGCGCGGGGCGCGAAACCGTGAGATTTCGCGCCCCGCGCCTGTTTCCAGATCAGTCTGTCTGGGTCAGCAGGCCGGCGATCCACACGGCCATCAATGAAATGAGCGCGGTTACGGCGATCACCCCGGATGTCATGGCGGCCTCCCTGAGGCGTGGCTCATGAACCCCAGGCTACCGGGCCCGGCAGACCGGCGCTGTGCGCACTCACACGGCCGGCGCCGCCGGAGCGGCGTCCAGCCGGCGCTGGACCATGCCCTGGTGATAGTCCACGCCGACCGCGTCGAGCGCTTCATGCAGGGTTGGGAAAATCCGGTCTGCGCCGAGCTCCGCGGCGACGCCGTGCCGTTCAAGATCAGCGCGCAGGCCGTTGCTGACCCGGCCCAGCACAACCTGAACCCCCTGCTGTTGCAGGTTGGCGATCAAAGCGCGGACGACCCGCGCCGCCGAAAAATCGATATTGGTGGTCGCGGAGGCATCGATCACCAGATCACGCACCGGCGCCGGCGCGCCCGCGACCAGCGCCAGCGCCGTATCGGCGAAGCTGTCGGCGTTGGCGTAGAACAGATCCGCGCCGAACCGGCAGACGATCAGCCCCGGCGCCGTCTGCAAACCCGCCCGCGCCGGCGCCGGCTCCCAGCGCCCGGATGCGCCCGGCGTCAGAACCGAGACGTGCGGCCGGTAGGAATGGCGGACATGGCGGATGAGCGACAGGGCGATGGCGAGCAGGATGCCCTGCTCCACGCCGATACAGGGCACGGCCACGGCCGTCAGCACCGCCAGGCCGCATTCGCCGGGGCTCTCGGCGTAGATGGCCCGCAGCCCCCGGATGTCGATCATGTTCACGGCGATGGTGAAGACGATGCCGGCGAGCACCGCATGCGGCAGATACTGCAACGGTCCGGTGAGGAACAGCAGAATGATCGCCACGACCGCCGCGAAGGCAAGCTGCGCCACCTGGCTGCGGGCGCCGTTGCTGTCCGCCATGGCCGTCTGCGTAGGGCTGCCGTTGACGACGAAGGCGCCGCTGATGGCGGCGCCGGCGTTGGCGGCCGCCAGCCCGAGAATATCGGCGTTGATGTCTGACCGCTCGCCATATCTGACGGCGTAGACGCGGCTGGTCGCGGCGCTCTGGGCGAGAATCATCACCACGCAGGACCCTGCGACCGGCAGGAGCGCGAGGGTTTCGGACCAGGAGACATCCGGCCAGACCAGCGAGGGCAGCCCCCCGGGCACGGGGCCGATGACCGCGACGCCATGGCCGGCGAAATCGAACCAGGCGCTGGCGGCGATCAGGCCGGCGACGACGAGCAGCGGGACCGGGAAACGCGGCGTGAGCCTGCGCCCCGCCAGAATCGCGCCGACGGCGGCCGCCGCCAGCCCCAGCTCAAACGGCCGGGCCCGCCCGAGCCCCGCCGCCAGTTCCTGGAGCTGGCCGAGGGTCCGCCGCGTATCCACCTCCAGCCCCAGCATGTCCGGCGCCATGGCCACGCTAACCTGGACGCCGACGCCGGTCAGAAAGCCGACCAGGGTGGTGCGGGAGAGGAAATCAGCGAGAAAGCCGAGGCGGAACAGCCGGGCCGCCAGCAGCAACACAGCGGTTTGCAGCGTCAGCATGCCGACCAGCGCCATGTATTTCGGGCTGCCCATGGTCGCCATGGGCGCAAGCGCCGTGGAGAAGATCGCCGCCGTCGCCGAATCCGCCGCCACCACCAGATGTCGCGAGGCGCCAAAGATGGCGAACAGCACCAGCGGCAGCAGCACCGTATACAGGCCGGTGACCACCGGCGCGCCGGCGATGCGGGTGTAGCCGAGCACCTGCGGCGCGTTCATCGAGGCAAGGTTGATCCCGGCCATCACGTCGCGCAGGGCGCCGCGCGCGGTAAGGGGGAAAACACCTGGGAACAGCCTGTCCCGCAACCCCGGTTTGCCCTGAAACCAACGCATCCGCATCCCGACCACCCTGTCGCTTACCGCCGCGCCTGACGTTCAGGCGCCGGCCAGCGCCGCGACGGCCTCGCTGGCGATCACCTGCTCCTCATCGGTCGCCAGAACGAAGACGCCCCGCTGGCTGTCCGTACTGGCGATGTCGAAAGCGTTGGCGGCGTTCTTCTCCGCGTCCAGCCGCACGCCAAGCCACGCCAGCCGCTCGCAGATGAGGGCGCGCATCTGCGGCTGGTGTTCGCCAATGCCGGCGGTGAACACCAGGGCGTCGACGCCGCCGGCGGTGGTCGCCAGCCGCGCCGTCTCCCCGGCGACGCGTAACGCGAACAGCTCCAGCGCCTCGCGCGCTTCCGGCCGGTCGCTGGCCAGCAGATCACGGGTGTCGGCGCTGATCCCGGAGACGCCAAGCAGGCCGGAGCGGTGATAGAGCAGGTCCTCCACCTGTCGCAGCGACTGCCCTTTCTGGCCAAGCAGGTACAGCAGCGCCCCTGGGTCGAGCGCGCCGCAGCGGGTCGCCATGGGAACGCCGTCGAGGGTGGAGAAACTCATGCTGCTGTCACGGCTGAGGCCGTTCTCCATGACGCAGAGGCTGGCGCCGGAGCCCAGATGCGCCGCGATCACCCGGCCGGCGGCGACGTCAGGCCGGCGACGCGCCAGCTCCCCCGCGATGAACGCGTAGGACAGTCCATGGAAACCATAGCGCCGCACGCCCGCGTCATGCAGGGCGCGCGGCAGGGCGAAGCGACGGGTCAGGTCCGCATTGGCGGCGTGGAAGGCCGTGTCGAACGACGCCGTCTGCCTGAGGCCGGGTCGCAGCCGGGCGATCGCCCGGATCAGCTTCAGGGCCTGGGGCTGGTGCAGGGGCGCCAGCGGCGTCAGGCTGTCCATGCGCGCCAGCACGGCGTCGTCAATCAGCACCGGCTTGGTGAACAGGCTGGCGCCGTGCACCACCCGGTGGCCCACCGCCGCCAGGGCGCCCAGATCGAAATGCCACGACAACCGGCTGAAAGCTTCCGACAAAACCTCATCCAGTTCCTCGCCGGCGGGCGCGGCCAGTTCGATGTCGAAATGGTCGGGCCCTTCCGTCAGCTCAAACCGCAACGGCGCGCGGCGAAAGTCGATCATGCCCTTACCGATGCGGCGCGGACGTGGACCGCCAGCGCCGACGTCCAGCGCGAACAGACCGATCTTCACCGTGGATGAGCCGGCGTTGAAGGTAACGAGCAGTTTTCCGTTCATCGCCGCGCTCCCGGACATGGTCGCCGCCGGACCGGAAAGCCCGACATCCTGGCCTCACGGCGACAAAACCGCGCGTCCGCTGTAAAAAGCCGCCGCGGCGGGATCGGCGCGGCAAGACCCCGCGACAGAACCGGCGCTGACTGTCGCCGTGCCGTCAACCATTGGACGGACAGGCGTCGCTGGCCGCGCCAGCGGCGCGCTTCCCTCCCCCCGGATTGTTACTTTACCGCCCGGCGGGGTCAATCATCGTGGGTCCGCATCGTCATTTCGCCCGCTTTCACCGCGAAGCTGTCTCCCTGACCTCACGGAACCGTTCGGTTGGCGAACAGCTGTTCCACATTGAATTTGCCTCACGCCGGTGTAGCCTGATCCGGGCGTGTGTTCAGCGCATCGCATATCGGAGTTCCGCAGCAATGGCTTCTTCTGGCAAGCGTTGGATCATACTGGCGCTCGCAATCGCCGTCGCGGCTGGCGGTTATTACGCCTGGCGCACGTTCGGCCCCCAGGATCTGCCGGCAGGCATCGCCAGCGGCAATGGCCGCATCGAGGCCGTCGAGATCGATATCTCGACGAAATCGCCAGGCCGCATCAAGGAAATCCTCGTCGATGAAGGCGACTTCGTCGAACCGGGTCAGGTGCTGGCGCGGATGGACACCGAGCAGCTCGAAAGCCGGCGCAAGCAGGCTGAGGCGGAGAAGCGGCGCGCCGAGATCAGCATCGAGACCGCCGGGAACCTGGTGAAACAGCGCGAGGCCGAACGCGAGGCCGCCGCCGCCGTGGTGGCGCAGCGCGAGGCGCAGCTTGACGTCGCCTCGCGCAAATACGAACGCTCGCAGCGCCTTATCCGCACCAACGCCACCAGCCAGCAGACCCTGGACGACGACCGCGCCGCCGAGCAGGGCGCGCGCGCGGCGCTGGGCGCGGCGAAGGCGCAGCTGGCGGCGACCGAAGCCGGCATCAGCGCCGCGAAAGCCCAGGTGGTGGATGCGAAGGCCGCGGTGGACGCCGCCCAGGCGGCCATCACCACCATCGCCACCGACATCAACGACAGCACCCTGAAGGCGCCGCGCGCCGGGCGGATCCAGTACCGCGTCGCCCAGCCTGGCGAAGTGCTGTCCGCCGGCGGCCGCGTCCTCAACCTGGTCGACGTCGGCGACGTGTTCATGACCTTTTTCCTGCCAACCGCCCAGGCGGGCCGGGTGGCGCTCGGCAGCGACGCGCGCCTGGTGCTCGACGCGGCGCCGCAATACGTGATCCCGGCCAAAATCAGCTTCGTCTCCGACGTGGCCCAGTTCACGCCGAAATCGGTGGAAACGGAGGAGGAGCGGCAGAAGCTGATGTTCCGCCTGAAAGCGAAGATCCCCGGGGAGCTGCTGAAGAAATACGTGCGCCAGGTCAAAACCGGCCTGCCAGGCATGGCCTATGTCAAGGTTGACCCCGCCACCGAATGGCCTGCCCGCCTCGCCAAAACGGTCCAGTAGTCATGACGGACCCGGCGGCGATGCGCCAGCAGCAGAGCGAACCGCAACCGGCGGCGCAGGCGCCCGCGGCCCGCCTGCGCCAGGTCAGCCTTTCCTATGGCGCGACGCAGGCCCTGAAAGACATCACCCTGGATATTCCAGGCGGCTGCATGGTCGGCGTTATCGGACCAGATGGCGTCGGCAAATCAACGCTGATGTCGCTGATCGCCGGCGCCCGCGTCATGCAGGAGGGGCAGATCGAAAGCCTGGGCGCGGATATCAGCAACGCCCGGCAGCGGCAGGAGGTGTTGCCGCGCATCGCCTACATGCCCCAGGGGCTTGGCAAGAACCTCTATCCGACGCTGTCGGTGTTCGAGAACGTCGATTTCTTCGGCCGCCTGTTCGGCCACAACCGGGCCGAGCGCGAGCGGCGCATCGCGGAGTTGCTGGCGCACACCGGCATGTCCCGCTTCGCCGATCGCCCGGCCGGCAAGCTGTCCGGCGGCATGAAGCAGAAGGCCAGCCTGTGCTGCTCGCTGATACACGACCCCGACCTGCTGATCCTGGACGAGCCGACCACGGGCGTTGACCCCCTGTCGCGCCGCCAGTTCTGGGAGCTGATCGACATCATCCGCGCCGGTCGCGCGGGCATGAGCGTCATTGTCTCCACCGCCTACATGGAGGAGGCCGCGCGCTTCGACTGGCTCATCGCCATGAACGCCGGCGAAATCCTCGCCACCGGTACGCCGCGGGAACTGCTGGACCGGACCGGCGCCGCCGACCTCGACGCGGCTTTCGTGGCCCTGCTGCCGGAAGAGGCGCGGCGCGACCACCACGAGGTGGTCATTCCGCCCCGTCCCGCCGGCGAAACGGCGGACATCGCCATCGAGGCCGAGCACGTCACGGTGAAGTTCGGCGATTTCACCGCCGTCGATGACGTGAGTTTCCGCATTCCGCGCGGCGAAATCTTCGGCTTTCTCGGCTCCAATGGCTGCGGCAAGACGACGACCATGAAAGTGCTGGCCGGCCTGTTGCCGGCGAGCGCCGGCGTGGCGCGCCTGTTCGGCGGCGAGGTCGACCCGAAGGACATGGCCGTGCGGCGGCGCGTTGGCTACATGAGCCAGGCGTTCTCGCTCTACACAGAGCTGACCGTCAGCCAGAACCTGAAGCTGCACGCGGAGCTGTTCGGCATGGAGGCCGCGGCCATCGGCCCGCGCATGCGCGAACTGGCAAACCGCTTCGATCTTGAGGACGTCATGGACGCCCTGCCGGACGATCTGCCGCTGGGCGTGCGCCAGCGGCTGTCGCTGGCCGTCGCCATTATCCACGGCCCGGACATCCTGATCCTCGACGAACCGACGTCCGGCGTCGATCCGGTGGCGCGCGACAATTTCTGGCGGATACTCAGCGACCTGTCGCGCCAGGACAATGTCACGATCTTCGTCTCGACCCACTTCATGAACGAGGCGGGCTGGTGCGACCGGATCTCGTTGATGCACGCCGGGCGCGTGCTGATCTCCGACACGCCGGAGGCGATCACCCGGGCCTACCACGCCGACACGCTGGAGAACGCCTTCATCGCCTGTCTGGAAGAGGCGGTGAAGCAGACCGACCCGGCCGCCGGACAACCGCCAGCCCCGCCGGATGGGGAGACGGAGACGGCGGCGCCAGAACACGCAAGCCATATCCGGCGCGGCTTCGATCTGCGGCGGATGCTGGCCTATTCCCGGCGCGAGGCGCTCGAACTGCGCCGCGACCCCATTCGCGCCACCCTGGCGATCATCGGCACGGTGCTGCTGATGTTTGTCATCGGTTACGGCGTCAACATGGACGTGGAGAACCTCAGCTTCGCCGTTCTCGACCGGGACAACACCGCCGCCAGCCGCGATTACGCCCAGCAGATTTCCGGTTCGCGCTACTTCACAGAGAAAGCGCCGCTTGCCAGTTACGAGGAGCTGGACCGGCGGATGCGCAACGGCGACATCAGCCTGGCCATCGAAATTCCCCCCGGTTTCGCCAGGGATGCAGCGCGGGGGCGCCCGGTCGAAATCGCCGCATGGATCGACGGCGCCATGCCGCAACGGGCCGAAACCATTCGCGGCTACGTGCAGGGGATGCACGGCGCCTGGTTGCAACAGAAAACGCGGGAGCTGCTGGGCGCCGGCGCCAACACGGGCGTGTTCCAGATCGCCATCCGCTACCGCTACAACCCGGACCTGCAAAGCCTGGTGGCCATGGTGCCGGCGGTCATCCCCCTGTTACTGCTGATGATTCCCTCCATGCTGTCGGCGCTGGCGGTGGTGCGGGAGAAAGAGCTGGGCTCGATCATCAACTTCTACGTGACGCCGGTGACAAAGCTGGAGTTCCTGCTGGGCAAGCAGGCGCCCTATGTGGGGCTGGCGTTCATCAACTTCCTGATGATGACGGCGTTTGCGGTGTTCATCTTCAAGGTGCCGCTGACAGGCAATTTTCTTGCCCTGGCGGCGGCGGCGCTCATCTATGGCTTCATCACCACCGGCATGGGCCTGGTGATCTCCACCTTCATCCGCAGCCAGATCGCGGCGATTTTCGCCACCGCGCTGATCACGCTGATCCCGGCCGTGCAGTATTCCGGCATCATCGACCCGGTGTCGTCGCTGCAGGGCATCGGCGCCTTCATCGGACAGATCTATCCAGCGACCTATTTCGTGACGATCTCGCGCGGCGTGTTCTCGAAGGGCCTCGGCTTCGGCGACCTGGCCGGCTCGTTCATTCCCCTGCTGATCGCGGCGCCGGTGCTCACCGGCCTTGGCGTCGCGCTGCTGAAGAAACAGGCGGGCTGACATGCGCATCGCCAATGTGGCCCGGCTGGGCGTGAAGGAGCTGCGTGGCCTCGGACGCGATCCGATGATGCTGCTGCTGATCGTCTACGCCTTCACCCTGGCGATCTATACGGCCGCGAAAGCCATGCCCGAGACGCTCAACCAGGCGGCCATCGCCATCGTCGATGAAGACAATTCGCCATTGTCCACCCGCATCGCCACAGCGTTCTACCCGCCCTATTTCACGCCGCCCCGTCACATCTCCACCCATGAGATGGACCAGCGCATGGACTCCGGCCTCGACACCTTCGCCATCGACATTCCCCCCAATTTCCAGCGCGACCTGCTGGCGGGGCGCTCGCCGGCGATCCAGCTCAACATTGACGCCACGCGCATGAGCCAGGCCTTCACCGGCGGCGGCTACATCCAGTCGATCCTGACCAGCGAGATCGCCGAATACCTGAACCGGCGGCGCAGCATCACCGCCCTGCCGGTGGAGCTGACCCTGCGCGCCCGGTTCAACCAGGAGCTGAACAAAAGCTGGTTCGGCGCCATCAACAACATCATCTCGTCGATCACCATGCTGTCGATCATCCTCACCGGCGCGGCGCTGATCCGGGAGCGGGAGCACGGCACCATCGAGCACCTGCTGGTGATGCCGGTGACGCCGGCCGAGATCATGGTGAGCAAGATCTGGTCCATGGGCCTGGTCGTCCTGCTGGCGTCGGCCATGTCGCTAACCTTCGTCGTCCAGGGGGCCCTGGGCATTCCTGTCGAAGGCTCGACGCTGCTGTTCCTTGCCGGCGCGACGCTGATGCTGTTCGCCACCACCAGTCTTGGCATCTTCCTGGCGACCGTGGCGGGCTCCATGCCGCAGTTCGGGCTGCTGCTCATGCTGGTGCTGATTCCGCTGCAACTGCTTTCCGGCGGCGTGACGCCGCGCGAAAGCATGCCGGAGATCATCCAGACCATCATGCTCGCGGCGCCGAACACGCATTTCATCATCCTGTCGCAGGCCATCCTGTTTCGTGGGGCGGGCTTCGACGTGGTGTGGCCGCAGTTTCTGGCCCTCGCGGGCATCGGGGCCATCCTGTTTTATTTTTCATTGCAGCGGTTCCGGCGCTTCCTGCGGTAGGCGCCGGACAACGCTGGCCGGACGGACGTGACAGGACGCGATGTCGCGTCCGTTCCTGAACTGACGGAGGCAGCCATGAGCGAGATCCACAGCCACCACGGGGAGCCGGCGCTTGACGCTACGGAACTGTCGCTGATCGACCGCTACTGGCGCGCCGCCAACTATCTGTCGGTGGGCCAGATCTATCTGATGGACAATCCGCTGCTGCGCCAGCCGCTGGCGCCGGAGCACATCAAGCCGCGCCTGCTCGGCCACTGGGGCACGACGCCGGGGCTCAATTTCATCTACGCCCATCTCAACCGCATCATCACCAGGCGCGACGCCAATATCATCTACATCTGCGGCCCCGGCCACGGCGGGCCGGGCATGGTGGCCAACACCTGGCTTGAGGGCGTCTATTCCGAGATCTACCCGCAGGTCAGCGCCGATGAAGCGGGCATGCGCCGGCTGTTCAAACAGTTCTCTTTCCCTGGCGGCGTGCCCAGCCACGTGGCGCCGGAGACGCCGGGCTCGATCCATGAAGGCGGCGAACTCGGCTATTCCCTCGCGCACGCCTTTGGCGCCGCCTTCGACAACCCGGACCTGGTGGTCGCCTGCGTCGTCGGCGACGGCGAGGCTGAAACCGGGCCGCTGGCCACCGCCTGGCATTCCAACAAGTTCCTCAACCCGGTGCGGGACGGCGTGGTGCTGCCGATCCTGCACCTGAACGGCTACAAGATCGCCAATCCGACCGTGCTGGCGCGCCTGTCGGACGATGATCTGCGGGCCCTGTTCACCGGCTACGGCTATGAACCGGTGTTCATCGAAGGCCATGAGCCGGAGGCCATGCACCAGCTGATGGCCGCGACGCTCGACCGGATCTTCGACCGCTTCGCCGAGATCCGTCGGGCCGCGACGCTGGAATCACCCGAACGGCCGCGCTGGCCGATGATCATCCTGCGCAGCCCCAAGGGCTGGACCGGGCCGAAGTTCGTCGACGGCAAGATGGTCGAGAACACCTGGCGCGCCCACCAGGTGCCGGTCGACGCCTGCCGGACCAACGCCGGCCACCGCCAGATTCTGGAAGACTGGCTGAAAAGCTACGATCCCAAGGACCTGTTCGACGACAGCGGCGCCCTCAAGCCGGAGCTGAAGGCGCTGGCGCCGAAGGGCGTTCGGCGCATGGGCGCCAATCCGCACGCCAACGGCGGCCTGCTGACCCGGCCCCTGGTCACGCCGGATTTCCGGCAATACGCCGTGGCCGTGACGGAGCCAGGCGACAGGGAGGGCCAGGCGACGCTGATCCTCGGCCAGTACCTGCGCGACGTCATGCGCCTCAACGCCAGCACGGCCAATTTCCGCGTCTTTGGTCCCGACGAAACCGCCTCCAACCGCCTCTCGGCGGTGTTCGAGGCCACGGACCGGGTCTGGATGGCGGAGACGCTCGACAGCGACGACCACCTCTCCGCCGACGGGCGCGTGATGGAAATTCTCAGCGAGCACATGTGCCAGGGCTGGCTCGAAGGCTATCTGCTCACGGGCCGCCATGGCTTCTTCTCCTGCTATGAAGCCTTCATCCACATCATCGACTCCATGTTCAGCCAGCACGCCAAATGGCTGCAGGTGTCGCGCGAGCTGGAATGGCGCAAGCCGGTGCCATCTCTCAACTATCTGCTGACGTCCCACGTCTGGCGTCAGGACCATAACGGTTTTTCCCACCAGGACCCGGGCTTCGTCGATCTCGTCGCCAACAAGAACCCGGAAATCGTGCGGGTGTATTTCCCGCCGGACGCCAACACCCTGCTGTGGGTGGCCGATCATTGCCTGAAAACCTGGGACCGGGTGAACGTCATCGTCGCCGGCAAGCAGCCGGAGCCACAATGGCTGACCATGGATGAGGCCGTCCGCCATTGCGAGGCGGGCGCCGGCGTCTGGGACTGGGCGGGAACCGAGGACGGCCTGGAGCCGGACGTGGTGATGGCCTCAGCCGGCGACGTGCCGACCAAGGAGACGCTGGCGGCCATCGACCTGCTGCGCCAGCACCTGCCCCACCTGCGCATCCGCATGGTGAATGTGGTGGACCTGATGACGCTGCAGGACCCGCAACACCATCCGCACGGCATGACCGACGCGGAATTCGACCGGCTGTTCACCCGCGACCGGCCGGTGATTTTCGCCTATCACGGCTATCCGTACCTGATCCACCGCCTCGTCTACAAACGCCGCAACCATCCCAATTTCCACGTGCGCGGCTACATCGAACAGGGCACCACAACGACGCCGTTCGACATGACCGTACTGAACGAACTCGATCGCTATCATCTGGCGATCGAGGCGATCCGCCGGCTGCCGATCCTGGAGGAAAAGGGCGCGGCGGTGATCGCCGGCTTCGAGGAAAAGCTGCGCAAGCATCACGACTGGATCCGCGCGCACGGCGAGGACATGCCCGAGGTGCGGGAGTGGCGCTGGACCTGGGGCAGGGGCGAAACCGCGTCAGGCTAGGCGTTTCGCCAGCGCAGGAAGCGCCTTGCGTCATGGAAAACAGGATATCGCCAACTGGTTATGGCAAGCGCCGGCCTGGCATGAACGGGCCTTGCCCGGGGCGCAGGCTGCAAGGGCTTTCCCATGTCCGGTCTTGTCAGCTTCGACAGCCTCATTGCGCGGCTGGGGCTCGCCCTCGCCATCGGCCTGCTCGTCGGCCTTGAGCGCGGCTGGCGGGAGCGCGCCGAGCCCGCGGGCAGCCGCACGGCGGGCATCCGCACTTACGGCGCCGTGGGGCTGCTTGGCGGCGTCACGGCGGCCCTGTCGCAAGCGCTGGCCGCCCCGGCGGTTCTGGTGGCGGGGCTGCTTGGCTTCAGCGTGGTGTTTGCCTGGTTCAAGCAGCGGGAAGAGGCGCAGGACGGCGGCTTCAGCGTCACTGGCGTGGTGGCGGCCATGCTGGTGTTCTGCCTGGGCGCCCTCGCCGCGCTGGGGGAAGTCCAGGCCGCCGCGGCGGGCGCGGCGCTGCTCGCCGGTCTGCTGGCCAGCCGCGAGACCCTGCATGGCCTGCTGCAACGCCTGAGCTGGCCAGAGGTGCGATCGGCGCTGACGCTGGCGGTGATGACCGCCGTGGTGCTGCCGCTGTTGCCCAACCGGGCCATTGACCCATGGGGCGGTTTCAATCCGTGGGAAGTCTGGCTGTTCACCGTGCTGATGGCGACCATCTCATTCATGGGCTATGCGGCGGTGCGCCTGCTGGGCCCAGCGCGCGGCATGGTGGTGAGCGGGATCGCCGGCGCGCTGATTTCCTCCACGGCGGTGACAGTGGCGCTGGCGCGGAAGGCCGCTGGCGGCGAGCGGGCGGCGCCGCTTGCCGGCGCTGCCTGCCTCGCCGCCATGACCTCCCTGCTGCGGGTGGCGGCGGTGACGCTGATCCTGCGCCCCCAGATCCTGATGACGATGGCGCCTGAAACCCTGGCGGCGGCGCTGACCTTCGCCGCTTGCGGCGGTCTGTTGCTGTTGCGCGGCCAGGCAAGCGGGACCGCCTCCACGCCTGGCAATCCTTTCGAACTGGGCTCCCTGCTGGTGTTCGCCCTGATGTTCGCGCTGATCTCGACCATCAGCGCCGCCGTTGTCGGACGTTTTGGCGGCGGCAGCCTTGTGGCTGCCTCCGCCCTGTCAGGGATGTTCGATGTGGATGTGGCGGTGCTGAGCGCCCTGCGGCTGACCGACCAGGGGATCGACGCCAATGTGATTGGCCATGGCGTCCTCGCCGCCCTTTGCGCCAATGCGGTCGGCCGGTTGGCGCTGGCGGTCGCCGCGGGCCCAGCCGCGTTCTGGCTGCCGCTGCTCGGAGCCACCATCACGGCGGGCGCCGCTGGCGGACTGGTCTTTCTCTTGACGGTCTGAAACGCCTGGGCGCATCGCCAGGACAAGCACGGGCCTGGCGGTCAGATCCCTCCCCTTTTTCGCACGCCATGGCCGCCGCTGGCGTGCATCGGCGCACCTCGCGCAGCGGGCGCGCCGGCTAGCTTGCCCCTGAAGCAGGATGCTTCGTGAGGGACAGCACATGAACGCCATCAAATCCGCGAGCTCGATCATTTTCGCCACGCCCATCGGCTGGGCCATGATGGCGGTGGGCCTGATCGTGACGGTGCAACTGGCGGGCGCCTGAGCGGGAGCGAACGGCGCGGACCAGATCACCGTCAGACATGAAAAGGCGGCGCATCGCCGATGCGCCGCCTGATGACGGTCCGGGCCAGTAGCCACCCCGGGAGGCCGGCCTCGGAAAATCCGGCCTGGTTTCGGGCCAGCCTGGTTATTCGGCGGCCTGGCGCGCCGGCTTGCTCTGGATGACCTCGAAGCCCTCGAACTCCGGGTGGCCGGCCGTCATTGGGCCGTTGTCGGGCTGCGCGGCGCGCTGGTGCGACTTCTTGAACTGCTCGGACCGGGTCCAGGCGTCGAAGTGCGCCTTCGAGGCCCACAGCGTGTAAGAGGAATAGAGGATGTGATCCTCCTTCTCCGGGCCACGCAGCATGTGAAATTCGATGAAACCATCCAGTTCGTGCAGATAGGATTCGCGGTTGAGCCATACCTGCTCAAAATCCACGGCCCTGTCCTTGAGGACCTTGAAACGGTTCATGCCAATGTACATCAGGCTCTCCTGCTCAGCCGACGGTTCCGCCCCACTCCACCGGTCTGATCCAGACCGACCGGCCTGACGCCGGACACATGCGGCCACGACACATATATATTCTGACAACGACCCTAACAGAAAACGGCGCATGTCGCGTGACAAAACGGGGCGCAGTCGCCCCGCTTCACGCCTCAATGGGAGGCAAATCTGATCGTCAGGCCGGCCTTGGCCTGCATGCCGGCGCTCGACGTGTAGTTCAGGTACTGGGTGTAACGCCTGTCAAAAAGGTTCTGCACCGAGACGTCCGCCCGCACCCAGTCATTGAAGGCGTACGAAGCGAACAGATCGACGAGACCGTAACCAGGCGTCGCCAGATCCACCTGGTTCGGCGGCAGGTTGCGACGGCTCTTGCCGAAGACGCCGGTCACGCGACCGCCGACCGTCAGACGGTTGTCGAGGAAACGGAAACCGAGCGTGCCCGAAATCCGGTTCGGCGGCACGGATGCAAGGCCATACCCGGTTTCCTGGTCCTTGCCGCGCACATAGGTTCCGGCAATGGTGGTGAAACCCCAGCCCCAGTCATAGGCTGCTTCAAGCTCGGCGCCGGTGAGGCGGACCTTGGCGAAGTTCTGGTACTGCTGGTCCGGCATCAGCGCGCACATGCGGCGCGCCTGGGCCGGCGGGAGCCGCGAGCACACGGAATTGGGCATGCCGGGGATGAAAGCGACCAGGGTCGAGGTGTCGGCGTTGGTGAACCCGATATAGTCGTCGATGTCGTTGCGGAACACCGTCGCCTTGGCGCGGAACGTATCGCCGGCCTTCAGCACGTCGTTGTACTTCAGGTTGACGCCGGCTTCGAGATTGTGCGCCACCTCGGGCCTGAGGTTCGGATTGGGCAACATGCGGAAGGCCGGGAACGGGTGATAGCCCTCGATCAGCGTTTCAGTGATGGTGGGCGCGCGATAGGCCTCGGCGTAGGTGGCGTACAGCTCAAGGCCGGCAATGGGCGTGACGCCGATGGTGAACTTGGGCGAGGCCCGGCCGCCGTCGCTCCCCGTCGTGGGGCTGGACAGTTCGTAATGGTCATAACGCACGCCGCCGACCACGCGCAGCCAGCTGCTGTAACGGATCTCATCCTGAACGTAGACGCCGAACAGGGTGCGCTCGCCGCCCGGCGTGAAGGCGGAGCCATAGCCGCCCGCGGTGTCCCAGGTGTGAACCTTGTCCCAGACGCCGTCGCCGCCATAGGTCAGGGTGTGGGACAGGGCGCCGGTCTGGAACTTCGACGTATTGAAGATATCGAAACCAGTGGTTTTCTGGTCATAGATAATACGGCTCAGTCCCGGCACGGCGCCAAGCGCGCCATATGTGCCGCTGGGTGAATTGGCCATGTAACGCTGCGACATCGTCGTGTCGTTGGCGTAGACCTTCATGTTGAGATCAACCAGCGGCGTCCCGGGGCTGCGGAAACGGTAGCCCAGGGTGTAGGTCCCGGTGTTGAGCACATTGTCAAAACGCGCGCCCTGATTGCTGGAGCCGCTGTTGCTGAACCCGTAGTTCTGGCGCAGGGCCGTCGCGGAGATCTCATGCCCCTCGGCTGGCCGGATGTTCACCTTGAACAGACCGCTGGCCACCTCACTGCCGGTGTCGTTGATCACCGTGCCGGCGCCATCCTTGTAATTGTAGGTCTGGCGGGTAAGGAACTGGCCATAGACATCGGCGACGCCGCCAATCCTGGCGCCGACGGCGCTGCTGGACAGGAAGCCCGCGCCGTTTGTCCCCAGCACCAGGCGCTGCTCCGCGCCGACCTTCTCGTCGGGCTTGAGCAGATCGTCGATGCCCCGCGTCTGGAACAACACCACGCCGCCGATGGCGCCGGAGCCATAGATCGACGACACCGGACCGCGCGTCACGTCCACGCGGCTGACCAGCTCGGGATCAAGGTAGAACTGGCCATTGGCGTTGTGACCGCTGACGCCATAATTCTGGCGGGCGCCGTCCACCAGCACCGCGACGCGACCAAAGTCCTGCAAGCCGCGAATATTGATCGACTGGGCCGGATCGTTGGCGTTCTCCTGGCTCCAGACCCCAGGAATTTCACGCAGCACGTCGGAAATACGCGAGGGATTGAACCGCTCGATCTCGTTGCGGTTGACGATGCTGACGCCGGCCAGCTGGTCGATGGCTTTCTGCTCGACGCGGGTTGCCGAAACCGAAATTGTATCAAGTCTGATTTCCTCTGCGGTCGCCACTGTGATGGCCAGAAATGACGCAGACAGAAACAGCGCCCCGCACGCATATTTGCGCATCGCCCAGATCCCGAAGTTCGACAGTTACGGTTTCCGCCCGCGCTCTGCTGTCCCTCGCAGCCGCGCCCGACCGGCAACATCTCTGCCCCTCCGTAAATTCAGGAAATACATGAGTCAAACATAATATTACTTCGAAATTATAATGATTTAAAACTGAGACACGATCTTGATTCATTCCAGTTCCAGACTGATCCAATTATCAGAATGAATCTAAACTGAAATCCTGATATATCCCTGCATAGACACCTGGGACCTGCTGCCGCGCGGTGGCGTCGACAGCAGGCGAAACGCGCCGCGCGCATCACCATATCACACTGATATACATATATAATTTCATGATTCAGCTAAGTCTGGATCCAGCCATGGACGCGGCGTGAACCGACGCCAACGCCGAAACAATACAAAGTTTATCTGTAACTGTACGCGCCTTACCTGTATGGAGGCGTGAGGACGGAGGGCGGCTGGGGAGCGAATCTGACATGGGCGTCCAGCTTCACGTCACGCCTCGCGCACGCGCCGGCCCGACGTATTCAACCCGGAAGGCGCATTGGCGTTTCACGGCGCCTGGCCTTCATCCCACATCCGGCGCCGGCCCGACCCCACCACCGGTGAGGCGGGTCCTGCCCTTCTGATTCGTGAGCCCTGGAGGAGCGGCGCCGTCCGCCAGCGCCAGGATCACCCGGCGGCCGGCCTGGCCGGCGACAACAAACGGAACGTCAGCCATGACCGACCAGACACGGCGCGACACAGCGCACCTTCCGGCGCCGGCGCGGGCGCCCCGTTTCACCAGGCGCGGATGGATGGGCGCGGCCCTTTCCGGCGCCCTGCTCACGCTCGCCGCGGCCTCCGGGGCGATCGCCGCGGAAGACCCGGCCCCGGCGCCAGCCAGACGGATCGTCGTGGCCGGCGGAGCCCTGACGGAAATTGCTTACGCGCTGGGGCAGGGCGACAGGATTGTCGGGGTCGACACCACCAGCACCTTTCCGGCGCAGGCGCAGAAAGACAAGGCCGGCATTGGCTATGTGCGACAGCTCTCCCCCGAGGGCATCCTGTCGCTGCAACCGGACGTGTTGCTGCTACAGGAAGGCGGCGGCCCGCCGGAAGCGCTGACCCTGGTGTCCCAGGCCGGGGTGCGCATCGTGCGCGCGCCGGAAGCGGCGAGCGCGCAGGGCGTGCTTGATCGCATCGCGACCGTTGGCCAGGTCACGGCCGCCCAGGACGCCGCCGGCAAGCTGCAACAGCAGGTGCGGGACAAATTCGCCGCCCTCGCGGAAAAGCGCAAAAAGATCACGAAGCCAGCGCGGGTGATGTTCATCCTCAGCCTGCAAAACGGACGCCCGCTGGTTGGCGGCGCCGGTACAGGCGCGGACGGCATGATCCGTCTGGCCGGCGGCGAGAACGTCGCCAGCGGCTTCCAGGGCTACAAGCCCATGACCGACGAGGCGGTCATCGAAGCCGCGCCAGACGTCATCCTGATGATGAGCGGCGGCCCGCGCCAGCATGCCGCCGGCGACGTGTTCAAAGCGCCGGCGCTTGCCGCCACGCCGGCGGCGAAGACGCAGCGGCTGCTAAGCCTGGACGGCCTGTATCTGCTCGGCTTCGGTCCGCGCGCGCCGGATGCGGCGCTGGAGGTGTTCCATGCGCTCTACCCGGAGCTGAAGGACGCCCGCTAACCCGCCGCACAAGGAACGCGAACAGGCGGCGCACACCGGCGCCGCCCGGGGATTGAGCACCATGCAGGGATCGGAAGCGGTCGTATTCAGGCCGGGCGCGATATTGCTGTTCATCACGCTGGCGCTGCTGATGGCGGCGGTGGTCGTGCTGTCGCTGGGCGCGGGCGCCGTCGACATCAGCCCCCGGCGGGTGCTCGCCATTTTTGCCGGCGGCCTTGGCCTCACCGACCAGACGGCGACGCCGCGCGAGGCGCTGGTGCTGTTCGACATCCGCGCGCCGCGCACCCTGCTCGGCCTGCTGGCCGGCGCGGCGCTGGCGGTGTCCGGCGCGCTGATGCAGGGCCTGTTCCGCAACCCGCTCGCGGATCCCAGCCTCGTTGGCGTGTCATCCGGCTCGGCGCTGGCGGCGGCGGCCTCCATCGTCGTTGGCGACCGGCTGATCGCCGCCTTCTGGCCAGCGGGAACAGCCCTGCCGTTCGCCATTCTGCCGGCGGCGGCGTTCCTGGGCGGGCTGGTCACCACCACCGTCCTGTACGTCATCGCCACGCGCCAGGGGCGCACCTCGGTCACCACCATGCTGCTGGCCGGCGTGGCCCTGGCGGCGCTGGCCGGCGCGCTCACCGGCCTGCTGGTTTATGTCGCCGATGACCGGCAGCTGCGCGATCTGACCTTCTGGTCGCTTGGCAGCCTTGGCGGCGCCACCTGGACCAGGGTGGCGGCCGTGGCGCCCGCCGTGCTGCTGGTGATCGTCGCCGCGCCGGTGCTGGCGCGCGGCCTCAACGCGCTGCTGCTGGGCGAGGCAGAGGCCTATCACGTGGGCGTGGCGGTGCAGCGGCTGAAGCGGCTGGCCATCCTGCTGACGGCGCTGGCGGTGGGGGTCGCGGTGGCGGCGTGCGGGGCCATCGGTTTTGTCGGCATCGTTGTGCCGCACGTCATCCGCCTGGCCTGCGGCCCCGATCACCGGGTGCTGCTGCCGGCCAGCGCCCTGCTCGGCGGCTCGCTGCTGGTGGGCGCCGACGTGCTGGCGCGGCTGCTGGTTTCGCCGTCAGAACTGCCGATCGGCATACTTACCGCAGCGGTCGGCGCGCCGTTCTTTCTCTGGCTGCTGCTACGCGGCCGCAGGGGAACATTCGCATGAGCCTGTTGACGCTTTCCGCCGCCAGCTACGGCGTGCGCGGCAAAATCCTGCTCAACCAGGCGAGCATGACGCTGCGCCCTGGCGAGCTGACTGTCGCCATCGGCCCGAACGGCGCCGGCAAATCAACCCTGCTGCGCCTGTGCTGCGGCGAACTGGCGCCAACCGGCGGCCGGGTTCTGTGGGACGGCGCGGACCTCGCCAGCATGCCGCCGTGGCGGCTGGCGGCGGCGCGCGCCGTGCTGCCCCAGGCCTCCAGCCTCGGCTTTCCCTTCACGGTGGCGGAAGTGGTCCGTCTCGGCATGGAGACGGTGGGCCGCAAGCTGACGCGCGCCGCCGCGACGGCGATCATCGACAGCAGCCTGGCCAGCGCCGACGTGGAGCATCTGACGGGGCGCAGCTATGAGACGCTTTCCGGCGGCGAGCGCCAGCGCGTGCACTTCGCCCGCGCCGTCGCCCAGCTCGCGGCCGGGCGCGCCGCGTCAGGGCGGGATGACCTGCCCCAGGCGCTGTTCCTGGACGAGCCTACCGCCAGCCTCGACATTCACCACCAGCTGCTGCTGATGCGCGAGGCGCGCCGGCTGGCCGACAGCGGCGTCGCGGTTTTCGCGGTGCTGCACGACCTCAGCCTGGCGTCATCCTGCGCCGACGCCATCCTGCTGATGCGCAACGGCGGCATCGTCGCCCAGGGCGCGCCGGACGTCGTGCTGACGCCGGATTGGGTGCGGCGGGTGTTCGGCGTCGAGGCTGAGATTCTCCAGGCCAGTCGCGGCGGACCCGCCTTCGCCTACCGGCTGCCGTAGCGGCGCCAGACGCCCGGCCCGCGCCAGAACCGGGGCGCCCGACAGGCGGCGTTATCCGGCGTCGCCGGACCGGACGGGGAACAAACCGGAGACACCGCTGGCAACGTTCGCCACTGCCGCCTGTTTCCCATCGCTTTTTTCCAGACGGGCTGCGCCCGGACGCCCGGCGACTTCCCGCGCCGATGCGCGTAAATTTGCAAACTTCGCACATTCGGGATGGGAATTCCGCAATTCTTCGCAGAATAAGCTCTTCCCGGAACGCCCCCGGTTGCGGATATTGCAAAGCGTTGGAGCAACAATCAGGCAACAAGGGTCGAGATGGGGAAGCGTATCAAGCGGCTGATGGTCGCCAACCGTTCTGAAATCGCCATCCGCGTGTTTCGCGCGGCGACGGAACTGGGCATCGAAACGGTGGCCATCTATGCGGAGGAGGACCGGCTGTCGCTGCACCGCTTCAAGGCGGACGAAGCCTACCGGGTCGGCGCCGGCAAGGGTCCCCTGCAGGCCTATCTCGATATCGAGTCGATCATCGACATCGCCGTGAAAGCCCGGGTCGACGCCATTCACCCCGGCTATGGCTTCCTGTCGGAAAGCCCGGAATTCGCCGGGGCGTGCGCGGCGGCGGGCATCATCTTCATCGGTCCCTCGCCCGACACCATGCGCCAGCTCGGCAACAAGGTGGCGGCGCGCAATCTGGCGGTGTCGGTCAACGCGCCGGTGATGCCGGCCACTGATCCCCTGCCCGATGACGAGGCGGAGGTGCTGCGCCTCGCCGCCGGCGTCGGTTATCCGGTGATGCTGAAGGCGAGCTGGGGCGGCGGCGGCCGCGGCATGCGACCCATCGACAATGAATCCCAGTTGCTCGACGCGGTGGCGGCGGCGCGGCGTGAAGCGAAGGCGGCGTTCGGCAAGGACGAGGTGTACCTGGAAAAGCTGGTGCGCCGCGCCCGCCACGTCGAGGTGCAGTTGCTCGGCGACGCCCATGGCAATCTGGTGCACCTGTTCGAGCGCGACTGCACCATCCAGCGCCGCCATCAAAAGGTGATCGAGCGCGCCCCGGCGCCCTATCTGGACGACGCCGCCCGCGCCGCCCTGGCGGAAGCCGCCCTCGCCATTGGCCGCGCCGCCAATTATCGCGGCGCCGGCACCGTGGAGTTCCTGATGGACGCCGATACCGGCGCCTTCTACTTCATCGAGGTCAATCCGCGCATTCAGGTGGAGCACACGGTGACCGAGGTCGTCACCGGCCTCGACATCGTCAAGGCGCAGATCCGCATCGCCGAAGGCGGCCGCATTGGCGTGATGGAAGAGACGGGGATTCCGCCGCAGGAAAAAATCCGCCTCGCCGGCCACGCCATGCAGTGCCGCGTCACCACCGAGGACCCGGAGCGCGGCTTCGCGCCGGACTATGGCCGCATCACCGCCTATCGCGGCGCCTCCGGCTTCGGCGTGCGCGTCGACGGCGGCACCGCCTATTCCGGCGCCGTGGTCACGCCGTTCTATGACGCCATGCTGGAGAAGGTCACCGTCTGGGCGCCAAAGCCGGACGAGGTGATCGCCCGCATGGACCGCACGCTGCGCGAGTATCGCATTCGCGGCGTCGCCACCAACCTGCCGTTCCTGGAGGCGGTGCTGGCGCACCCCGATTTCCGGGCGATGAACTACACCACGCGGTTCATCGACGACACGCCAGAACTGTTCAACCTGACGCCGCGCCGCGACCGCGCCACCAAGCTGCTGCGCTCCATCGCCGACGTCACCGTCAACGGCCACCCGGAGATGAAGGGCCGCAACGGCCTCGCCTCCGACCTGCGCACGCCGGAGGCGCCGACGTTCGGCGGCGCAACGCCCGACGGGACGAAGCAGTTGCTCGACCGGCTGGGCCCGCGCGACTTCGGCCGCTGGATGCGCGAACAGAAGCGCGTGCTGATTACCGACACCACCATGCGCGACGCCCACCAGTCGCTGCTGGCGACGCGCATGCGCAGCTTCGACCTGCTGCCCGCCGCCAGCTCCTACGCCAGCGGCCTGCCAGGCCTGCTGTCGCTGGAATGCTGGGGCGGCGCCACCTTCGACGTGGCCATGCGCTTCCTCACCGAAGACCCGTGGGAGCGCCTCGCCGGCATCCGCCAGCGGGCGCCCAACCTGCTGCTGCAGATGCTGCTGCGCGGGGCCAATGGCGTCGGCTACACCAATTACCCCGACAACGTGGTGCGCCACTTCATCCGCCAGGCGGCGGACGGCGGCGTCGACCTGTTCCGCATCTTCGACTGCCTGAACTGGGTGGAGAACATGCGCGTCGCCATCGACGCGGTGGCGGAGACCGGCAGGATCGCCGAGGGCGCCATCTGCTACACCGGGGACGTGTTCGACCCGGACCGGGCCAAATACTCCCTCAACTATTACGCCGGCCTGGCGCGGGAACTGGAGGCGGCGGGCTGCCATGTGCTGGCCATCAAGGACATGGCCGGGCTGCTGCGGCCGCCGGCGGCGCGGGCGCTGATCAGGGCGCTGCGCGACGTCACCGATCTGCCCATCCATTTGCACACGCACGACACCTCCGGCGCGGCCAGCGCCACGGTGATCGCCGCCATTGAGGCGGGGGTCGACGCGGTCGACCTCGCCACCGACGCCATGTCGGGCGCGACCTCGCAGCCGTGCCTCGGCTCGGTGGTGGAGGCGGTGCGCGGCACGGAGCGCGACGCCGGCCTCGACGCCGACGCCATCCGCCGCATCAGCTTCTACTGGGAGGGCGTGCGGGCGCTGTATGCGCCGTTCGAGAGCGACCTGCGCGCCGGCGCCTCCGAGGTCTATCTGCACGAGATGCCCGGCGGCCAGTTCACCAACCTGAAGGAGCAGGCGCGCTCGTTGGGGCTGGACACGCGCTGGCACGAGGTGGCGCGGGCCTATCGCGAGGCCAACGACCTGTTCGGCGACATCGTCAAGGTGACGCCGTCGTCGAAAGTGGTGGGCGACATGGCGCTGATGATGGTGGCCCAGGGGCTGACGCCAGCCGACGTGCTCGACCCGGAGCGGGAGATCGCCTTCCCCGCCTCGGTGGTGGAGATGCTGAAGGGCGACCTCGGCCAGCCCGTGGGCGGCTGGCCGGAAGCCCTGCAGAAAAAGGCCCTGCGCGGCCAGCAGCCGATCACCGTGCGGCCCGCCTCGCTGCTGGGCGAGGCGGACCTCCCGGCGGCGCGCAGGCAGGCGGAAGCAGAGGTGGGCCGGCAGATCGACGATCAGGAGCTGGCCTCCTGGCTGATGTACCCCAAGGTATTCGCCGATTACGCCCGGATGGCCGACGCCTACGGGCCGCTGTCGTCGCTGCCGACGCCGGTGTTCTTCAACGGCATGAAGCCGGGCGATGAGGTCGTCGCCGAGATCGAGCCGGGCAAGACGCTGATCATCCTGCTGCAGGCCATCGGCGAGGCGGAGCCGGACGGGCATGTGAAGCTGTTCTTCGAGCTGAACGGCCAGCCGCGCGTCATCCGCGTCGCCGACCGCAGCCGCGTCGTCGCCACGGCGCGGCGCAAGGCCGACGACGGCGACCCCAGCCACGTGGCGGCGCCGATGGCCGGCGCGGTGTCGTCCATCGCCGTGCGCAAGGGCCAGAAGGTGGAGGCCGGCGCGCCGCTGCTGACCCTGGAGGCGATGAAGATGGAAACCACCCTCGCCGCCCCGCGCGCCGGCGTCGTCACCGACGTGGCCGTGGCCGTGCGCGACAATGTGGAGGCGCGCGACCTGCTGCTGCTGCTGGAGTAGGCGTTGACGCGAGGTTGGGGAGCCCCTGGCCTCGGCCCGGCGTTTCAGCCCGCCAGCGACGTCAACTGCAAAGCAGCACAACCGCACAACCACGTCATGCCCGGGCCCGCCCCGGGCATTCACGTCTTTGGACTGCTGATCACTGGCGATTGTTGCGGACCTGGGGCCCGCGGGAATGCCCAGGGCGCGCCCGGGCATGACGGTTGGGGATGGACGGCGCGGAGGCAAGGTCAGACCGGGCACAATGGCCCCGACGTCCTGCCTCACCGCGCCCGGCGCACGCCGGGCAGCACGTAGCGGCGCTCCAGCCAGCGGGCGGCGACGACCACCACCGAGACCAGCGCCAGATAGACCGCGCCGGCGACCAGATAGGCGTCGAGAAAGCGGAAGCTGCGGATGGCGAGGTCCTGCATCTGGGCGAAGAATTCCGCGTACTGGATCAGGAAGGCGATGGAGCTGTCCTTGAGATTGAGAATGACCTGATTGGTCAGCGCCGGCACCGACAGGCGCATGACCTGCGGCAGGATCACCAGCTGGAAAATCTGCACGTCGGAGAAGCCCTGGGCGCGCGCCGCCTGCAATTCGTCGGGATCGAGCCCGCGAAACGCCGTCATCAGATAACGGGCGTTATAAGCCGCCACATTCAGGGTGAAGCCGATGACCGCCACCGTAAATGGCGTCAGCTTCAGCCCCCACTGCGGCAGGCCGTAGTACATCAGGAACAGCAGCACGATCAGCGGCGTGCCGATGAAGAAGGAGATATAGCCTTCCGTCAGGCGGCGGCGCAGGGGGCCGCCGCTGATCGCCAGATAGAAGACCACGACGCCGCCGATGAGGCCGGTGACGCTGATGACCGCCGCCAGCAACAGCGTATTGCCGAGACCCGACAATACCTGCGGCCAGTACTCCAGCATCAACGCGAGGAAGGAGGCCATCGTTCAGCGCTCCGCCAGGCCGGCCGGGCCGACAGGCTGCGCCTCGCCTAAGGGCTGCTCCTGCTCTATGGGCTGCGCCGCTTGCGCCTGCCGCAATTCCTGATGGAAGAAGGCGCGGACGCGCGGATCGGCGTTGGGACCGAACAGCTCGTCCACCTCGCCTTCAGCGTGGATGCGGCCCTGATCGAGGAACATCACCCGGCCGCCGGCGGCGCGGGCCAGGTAAAGATCGTGGGTGACGCACAGCATCGACACGCGCTCATCGCGCAGCTGGTGCAGGATGTTGACCACCTCCCGCGACATCAGCGGGTCGAGCGCCGATGTCGGCTCATCGAAGAACAGCACCGCCGGGTCCATGGCCAAAGCGCGGGCGATGGCGACGCGCTGCTTCTGGCCGCCGGAGAGCTGGGCGGGATATTTGTGGGCGTGCGCTTGCATGTCCATGCGGGCAAGCTGGCGCAGCGCCCGTTCGTCAGCCTCCGCCGCGGACATGCGGCGCAGGTGGCGCAGCGCCAAAGTGACATTCTGCAACGCCGTCAGGTGGCGGTAGAGCGCGAAATTCTGGAAGACGAAGCCAATACGCTGGCGCAGCGCCCGCTCATCAACGCCGGGCCCCAGCACGTCGCGACCCTCGAACACCACGCGCCCGCCGGTCGGCGTGGCGAGGCGATTGAGGCAGCGCAGCAGCGTCGACTTGCCGGAGCCGGACGGGCCCATGATGACCTTCAGCTCGCCCTGGGCAAGCGCGAAGCTGACGCCGTCGAGGATTATCCGCCCGTCATACTCCAATTTCAGGTCCTGGACCGACAGCAGCGTCATGGCGTTCTCATCCCGTCAGGCCAGGAATGCGCGTGCGCTTCTCCAGCGCCCAGACGCCCGTGACCAGGAGTTTGTAAATCAGGAAATAGATGATCCCCACCGCCAGATAGATCTCGACGCCGCGCAGGGTCGTGGCCGACAGCGACATGGCTTCCTTCATCACGTCGGGGATGCCGACCGTGTAGGCGAAGGGCGAGTATTTCAGCACCGTGGTGAATTCGTTGATCATGCCAGGCACGGCGAAGCGCAGCATCTGCGGAATTTCGATCAGCCGCAGGATCCGGAAGCGGCTGAGGCCCATGGCTTCCGCCGCCAGCACCTCGCTGGCGTCAACGGAATCGAAAGCGCCGCGAAACACCTCCGCCAGATAGGCGCCGGCGATCACGCCGAGGCTCAGCATCATGGCCACCAGCGGCGGCACGCGCAGGCCGGCGTTGGGCAGGCCGAAGAACACGATGAACAGCAGCACCAGCACCGGGACGGCGCGGAAGACGAAAGTAAACGCGCCGAGCAAGGCCCTGAGCCAGGGCCGGCCGAGCCGGCTGAGCATGGCGACGCCGAGGCCAACGACGACGCCGGTGAGGCTGCACGCCACCGTCACCATGACGGTGTAACCAACGCCGCCGGCCAGCTGGAGAAGGATTTGCAGGAAACTCATGGGGCGGCCCCGGCGCGCAGGGGCCGGGCCAGACCAGCGCACGGCGCGCAGGCGTTGGCGACAAAACCGGCTGACGTCAGGAAGACTGGAGGTGCATGCATGGGGGAGCCATTGTCCAGTTTCGCATGAATGCGACAGCCCCATGCGATGCAGGGTAAATGGAACCCTGCGTCGCGTTAAGAAATTGCCCCAGAACCGGCGGACGGCGGCAAAATTCCGCCTCCATGGCCGCCGCGCGTTATTTCAGCCATTTGTCGATGATGGCCTGGCGCTCTTCGGGCTTCAGCTCGGTGGTCAGATATTTGTCCACGTCTTCCCGCAGCTTGCTGCCTTTGGGGAAGGCAAAGCCGAAGCGGTCGAAGCCGGTAAAGACGTAGCTGTCCTGGATCGGCATGGTCTTGCGGTAGACCGAGGCGACGGTGCCGTCGAGGAAGGCCAGATCGAGGTTGCCGTTGCGCAGGTCGGCCAGCACTTCATTGTAGGACGGATAGACCTTGACCTGATCGAGCTTGTACTGGCCCTTCGGTTCAAGGGTGTTCTTGATGAAGTCGCTATAGGCCATGCCGCGCGGATAGCCAATGCTGTACTTCTTCAGGTCATCAAGGTTGTCGATCTTGATATTGCGGCTTTTGAGGCTGACGAGATTCCAAGTGTTGTCCATGTAGGGAATGGAGAAATCCATCACTTCCTTGCGCTTGTCCGTGATGGAGATGCCCGAGAAGGCGATGTCGGCCTGGCCGGCGACCACAGCGCCCAGCATGCCCTGCCAGTCATAGGGGGTCAGCTTGATGGTGCAGCCGCGTTTCTTGCAATAGCCTTCAATCAGTTCCAGATCGAGCCCGACGGTCTTGCCGTTCTCCTCATAGAGATTGGGAGGCGACGCCGGCGTCACCGCCGCCCGGATCACCTTGCCCTGCTCTTCCGATGAGCAGCCGGCGAGGACGAGAAGACACAGACCGGCAAGAGCGGTGATTCCACGCATGTTGGCGTCGCTTTCAGACAAGCGGCGTCGCGCCGCAACCGTTGACGTGGAATCGTAACAAACGGGGCGCCTACCGGCAAGGCGGCGGGCGGCGGCGGCCTCAGCCCGCCGCCCTGCGCAACTGGGGACGCCCCGCCGGCCTGGCCAGGCCCAAATGCGCGCGCAGGGTCGATCCCGTATACGTCTCGCGGAAGATTCCCTTGCGACGCAGCAGCGGCACGACTTCGTCCACGAATACGTCAAGGCCGTCTGGAACCACATCCGGCATCAGGTTGAAGCCGTCGGCGGCTCCGGCGTGGAACCAGGCGGCGATGTCGTCGGCGATCTGTTCGGGCGTGCCGACGATCAGCCGGTGGCCGATGCCGCCGCCGATGCGGCGGATGAGCTGACGCACCGTCAGGCCGTCGTTCACCGACAGTTCGACGAGGGCCCGTGAAAACGTCTGCCAACCTTTGGCGTCGACGAGCAGGGAGCCGGGAAGCGGCTGGTCCAGGTCCAGCGTCTCCGGCTCCACGCCCAGCATCTTGGCGACGCGCTGCACGGCGAACTCCGGCGGAACCAGCGACCACAGCCAGTCCTCGCGGCGGCGGGCTTCCTCTTCCGTCGCGCCGATGACCGTGGCGAGACCCGGCAGGATGACGATGTCATCGCCGCGCCGGCCGTAACGGGCGGCCCTGGCGCGAATGTCGTCGGCGAAGGCCCTGGCTTCCGGGATGGCGTTGGCGACCGAGAACACCGCTTCGGCGTGCCGCGCCGCCAGTTCGCGGCCATCGTCGGAACCGCCCGCCTGGACGATGACCGGATGCCCTTGCGGCGAGCGCGGCACGTTGAGCGCGCCCTGGACGCGATAGTGACGCCCCACATGGTTCAGGTCATGGATGCGGCTTTCATCCGCGAAAACGCCGCTGGCCTGATCGCCGACAAAAGCGCCGTCCTCCCAGCTGTTCCAGAGGCCCTTGACGACATCGGTAAACTCGGCGGCGCGCTCGTAGCGGGCGCCGTGCTCCGCCACGTCGTCGAAGCCGAAATTGCGGGAAGCTCGCGGATCGGCGGTCGTCACCACGTTGAGGCCGGCCCGGCCGCCGCTGACCAGATCGAGGCTCGCGAAACGGCGGGCGATATTATAGGGCTCGTTGTAGGAGGTGGAGGCGGTGGCGATCAGGCCAATGTGACTGGTGGCGCGGGCCACCGCCGCCAGAATGACCGTGGGCTCAAGGGCATAGAACGGCCTGTAGGCTGGCCGTTCGGTGATCGCCGGCACGTCGGCCAGGAAGATCGCGTCCAGGGTTCCGCGCTCCGCCGCCTGGGCCACGCGCACATAATGATCGGCGCTGATGAAGGCCTGCGCGCCGTGCGTCGTGGCCCGCCAGGCCGAGTTGAAGAAGCCGGCGGTGAGGATGTTGACGTTAAGGTGCAACTGCCGTGCGCTCATGGATCGGGCTCCGGTGCAGGGGCGATCAGAAGAAGCCGAGTTTCGGCAAGGGCGTTCCCGTCAGCTCCCACGCGCCAAGCGCCTGGGCTTTCAGCGTTCCGGGATTGTGGGAGGCCAGGGTGCGGGCGTTGCGCCAGTGCCGGTCGAGATTTTTGGCGCGCTGGGTGGCGGAGGCGCCGCCCACGTCAAACAGGCGGGTGGCGCTACGCAGGGTCAGTTCGTCCACCACCAGCTTGGCGCGCGCCGTCAGCACGGCGGCGTGATGCGCCAGTTCCTCATCCGGCTCTCCCCGCGCACGGGCGGTCGAGAGGGCGTCATGGGCGTCGGCGGCGGCGAGAATCAGGGTCTCGGCGGTCCATGCGTCAGCGCCAATGCGGCCGACGATCTCCTGCAGCAGCGGATCGTCCTCCGGCCGTTCGGCGCTGGAGTAGTAGAAATTGCGGTCGCGCCGGCTGCGCACCAGGTCGGCGGCGTCAGTCGCCACGTTGCGCAGGATGCCGGCGACAACGGCCGTCACCAGCAGCTGGGCCAGGGTGTTGCTGTAAGGCAGGCCAAAGCCGGAGCCCGGCTCGTCCGGCAGAACCTCGTCGGCTTCAATGCGGACATTGTGCAGCACGGTGGTCCCTGAGCCGGTGAGCCGCTGGCCGGCGCCGTCCCAGTCATCAACCAGTTCGACGCCTTCGCGGCGGGTTGGCAGCAGCACCGACAGATTGCGCCCGTCCGGGCCGGCGGCGCGCACCAGCAGGATGTCGGAGAACAGTGCGCCGGTGCTGTAGAACTTGCGACCTTTCAGGCGGAAGCCGTCGCCATCCGGCGTCAGCGTGGTGGCGTAGGCGCTGACGCCGCCGCCGACCTTGCCGGCGCCCTGCTCGGTCATGGCCAGACCGACGATGGCGCCGGCGGCGATATCCGGCAGCCACTTCAGCGCGGCCCCCCGCGCGCCGGCGGGAAGGGCGAAGCGATCAACGAACGACAGGTGGTTGCGCAGGATGTGGGCGACGTTCGGATCCGCCGCCGCCAGATCGAGCACGACGCGGAACAGCTCGCGACTGCTGACGCCAAAGCCGCCGCTGGCGCGCGGCAGGCGCAGGGCGCCGAGCCGGCTCTCGCGAATCCGGCGGATCACGTCGAAGGGCAGGATACGGCCGCGGTCGCGATCGGCGGCGCCGGCGCGAATCCAGGCGAACAGGTCGCCGAAATCCGGTTTCACGGTTTCAAGCGAATGGACGGAGGAATGGGCAAGCTGGGACATGGCGGAACCTGTCTGAAACGGGATGGGCTATGGATCACTCCGCCGCGTGGCGGCGGGACCGGACGAACTGGTTTTCGGGCCGTTTCAGCCCGAGGTTCTCGCGCAGGGTCTGACCTTCGTATTCGGTGCGGAACAGGCCGCGACGGCGCAGTTCCGGCAGCACCAATTCAATGAAGTCGATCAGGCCGCCAGGCAGCACCGGGGCCATCACATTGAACCCGTCGGCGCCGTAACTGACGAAGCGCTCCTCAAGCTGGTCGGCGATGTCGGCGGCGGTTCCCACCAGCTGCCAGTGGCCGCGGGCGCCGGCGATGCGCTCATAGAGCTGGCGGATGGAGAGGTTCTCGCGGCGGGCCAGTTCGGCCACGAGGGCCTGGCGGCTCTGGCTGGCGAGGGTGGGCGGCAATTCCGGCAATGGACCATCGGGATCAGATCCGCGCAGATCAACGCCAAGCTGCACGCGCAGCAGCTCGAAGCCGACCTCCGGCTGGATCAGCGCCTGCAATTCATCGAACTTCGCCTGGGCTTCGGCGCGGCTGCGGCCGACCAGCGGAAACACGCCGGGCATGATCTTCAGGTCTTCCGCCGCGCGCCTGTACCGGGCCAGCCGACCCTTGACGTCGGCGTAAAACGCCTGGGCTTCGGAAAGCGTCTGCTGCGCCGTGAAGATCACCTCGGCCGTGCGCGCCGCCAGCTCCCTGCCGGGTTCAGATGAGCCCGCCTGGACGATCACCGGGTGGCCCTGCGGCGGGCGCGGAACGTTCAGCGGCCCCCTGACCCGGAAATGCGCGCCCGCATGGTCGAGAACGTGCATCTTCTCCAGGTCGACATAAACGCCGCTCTCGCGGTCGCGCGGAAAGGCGTCGTCCCCGAAGCTGTCCCAGAGCCCGCGCACGACGTCGGCGAACTCTTCGGCGCGTTGGTAACGGCGGGCGTGTGGAACAGGCGCGGCGTGGCCAAAATTGAGCGCCGCCTCCGGGTCGTTCGAGGTCACGAGATTCCAGCCGGCGCGGCCGCCGCTGATATGATCGAGCGACGCGAACTGGCGGGCGAGATTGAACGGATCGCTGAAAGTGGTCGACGCCGTGCCGATGAGGCCGATGCGGCTGGTGACCGCCGCCAGGGCCGAGAGGACCGTCAGCGGCTCGAACAGGGTTATGCCCGTATGCGCCTTGCGGGCGGCGCCATCGGGATGCAGCAGCCGCACATCGACGCTGTCGGCCAGGAACATCGCGTCGAATTTGGCCGCTTCGGCCGCCTGGGCGAAACGGATGTAGTCCGCAAGCCTGTCGTCGCGCGCGGCGGCGGGATGACGCCATGCGGCGATGTGATGTCCTGAAATGTAATGGAACGCGCCCAGTCTGATGCGCTCGCCAGGTCTGCCCATCGCCATACTCCACCTGAGGCGGGCAGCGCGGCCGCCCGGCTGCCCACGGGAACGCCTGTCCCGGAAGGCATGGTGCGGGCCTGGAAGGATGCAAGGCAACCACTTGAAATAAATAACAAAATTATTTCAGGAATGGCGAAAACGACAAAAACTCCTTCTGCCGGAGCCTGTCCGCCGGCAAGTTTTCGCCGTCCGCCCGGCGCCGCCGGCAAGACTGCGGATCAATCCGGCGGGCCAGTCTGACGGGCCAACGCCAATCTCAGGGAGGTCGCAGACCGGCGGCCTCAGCCGGGCGGGAGTTGCTGCTGCACGAGTTGCACCCAGAAAGCGGCGCCGATGGGCAGGATCGCGTCGTTGAAATCGTAATAGGGGTTGTGCAGCGCCGGGTCGGAGCCGGTTTCGCCGGCGCCGATGCAGATATAGGCGCCGGGACGCTCCTGGAGCATGAAAGAGAAGTCCTCCGAACCCATCGACGGCCTGAGATGGGTGAGCACCTTGTCGGCGCCCACCAGCGCCGCGGCGGCGCGCGCGGCGGCGGCGGCTTCGACGGCGGTGTTCACCACGCCGGGATAACCCCGCATATAGGTCAGCGCGATGCGCGCGCCATGGGTCTGGGCGACGCCGGCGCAGATGTCATTCATCGCCGCCTCAACGCGGTCCTGAACGGCGGCGTCGAGGGTGCGCGTCGTGCCGCGCAGCACCACGTGTTCCGGAATGACGTTCCAGGTGTCGCCGCCATGGATCTGGGTCACCGTGACGACAACTGAATCGATGGCGCCGATCCGGCGGCTGGCGATTGTCTGCAGGACGTTGACCAGATTGGCGGCCACGACAATGGCGTCGACGCCGGTTTCGGGAGCGGCGGCGTGGCTGCCCTTGCCGGTGATGCGAATCTCGAAACGGTCAAGGAAGGCGGTGGCGATCCCCTCGCGCACGGCGAACAGCCCGCGCGGAATCTGCGGCATGTTGTGCATGCCATAGACGGCGTCAGCCGGGAATTTCCTGAACAGACCGTCCTCGACCATCTTCCTGCCGCCGCCCTCATTCTCCTCGGCCGGCTGGAACACAAAATGCACCGTGCCCCTGAAGGCGCGGGCGCGGGCCAGATGGTGCGCCGCGCCCAGCAGCATCGCGGTGTGGCCGTCATGCCCGCACCCGTGCATCTTCCCCGGCGTAAGCGACTTCCAGGCCGGTTCGCCCAGCTCCTCAAGATCGAGCGCGTCCATGTCGGCGCGCAGGGCAATGGCGGGGCCCTCGCCGTTTCTCAATGTGCCAACAACCCCAGTGCCGCCGAGACCACGGTGCACGGATATCTGAACCTCCTCCAGCGCGTCCGCGACCACCTGGGCGGTGCGGTGCTCCTCGAACGCAGTCTCGGGATGGGCGTGCAGATCATGCCGCCAGGCGCGCATGCGCGCGCAGATATCATCGGCGATCCTGATGTCGTGGGACATGTCTGGTCCTCTTGTCCGGTTGTCTGGGCGCAATTTTGTCTGGGCAGGACAAGCCGCCTGGTCGCGGCGGCCTGGAAACGCGCCGCCCGCGTCAATCCGGCCGCCCTTTCCTTGGTCGGCAAGCGGTCCCCGAGGATAACGCCGCCACGTGGATATGATTGCAAGGCCGGCAGTTTGACAACATCACGGCATTTGCACTGCGTAACGTATTCAATCTGACAGCGCGTCGCCTTCGTCGACAAGGCCATGGCAGCCAGTCCGACGCCCCCAACATGATCATGCCCGTCAGCTGTGCGGTGCGCGCAGCCCGGGGCTGTGTTTCCACAACGGGACACAGACACAGACCGGATGATATAGGGCCTGCTCTCACGGGAGGACATAAATGAAAATGAAATTCTCCGAAAAATCAGGGCCTCTTTGTTCATTATTATTAAGCATAACGCTTGGAGCCGTCATGTTTACTTACGGAGCGCAGGCGGGGGCCCTGTCGCCCCGGTTGACGGAGCCGCGTCTGGCGCCGGTCACGCCCGATCAGGGGAATGAAGCGCAGCGGGCCTGGCTGGCAAAACGCACCGACGCCAACGTTTACAAGACGTATGCCAGAAACCTCGATCTTGCCCAGGCGATGGAGCCGTTCCTCAATTTTGCGCTCAGGGGCTCCGGTCTGCCGCCACGGGAGCGGGAGATCGTCATATTGCGGATGGGCTGGCTGTGTCAGGCTGAATACGAATGGGCCCATCATGCGCGTATCGGCAAGCGGGCGGGCCTGACCGGGGCCGAGGTGCACCGGATCGCCGAAGGCCCAAAGGCCGAAGGCTGGAACGACTTCGATCGCGTGCTCCTGCGCATGGTTGACGAACTGCGTTACGACGCCATGGTCAGCGATGCGACGTGGCGGGCGCTTCGCGCAAGGTACTCCGACGCCCAGGCCATCGACGCGGTGGCGACGGCGGGGCAGTATCAGTTCATATCGATGTTCCTGAACAGCCTCGGGGTGCAGCTTGACCCCGGCATTCCCGATCTGGTGGACCGGCTACCGCGCGACGTGGCTGCGCCAGAGCCTGCGGCCCGGCCGGCGGCTCCGCGGCTGGCCAGGTCCCGTCTGGAGCCGGTGGCGGCTTCGGCCATGACGCCGGAACAGCGTGACCTCGTGCAGGCGCAGCTCCAGAAGGGGGTATTGCCAAATTTCGACGCAACGCTGCTGAACCACCCCAAGCTTTACGGTCCATACAAGACAGCGGACGGATACATTCAGCATGCGGTGCTCCTGCCGCCGAAAACCCGCGAAATCCTGCTGCTGCGCACCGCCTGGAACACACGTGACGCCTATGGCTGGGCGCATCACGTGAGGCCGGCGAAGGCTGCCGGCCTGACGGACGCTGACGTCGAGCGCGTCGCCGCCGGGCCGTCCGCCAGCGGCTGGAACGAGGACCAGCTGGCGCTGCTGCGCGCAGCGGACGAATTGCAGCGGGAGGCTTTTATCTCCGACGCGACGTGGCGGACGCTGGCGAAGTATTACGACAGCAAGCAACTGGTCGATATTGTCAATGTCGTCGGCAATTTTGCCATCAACGGCCAGATCGCCAATACCCTAGGCGTGCAGGTGGAGCCGGGGTATCCCGCAATGCCAAAGGGCTGATCGCTGATATTCACGTCCGAAGGGCGGCAGGCTGCCCTTCGGACATCGCCGCGGCCGGCGACGAGGCGGCGCCCCAAAGCGCCAGACCAACGTTTGGCGGCCTTGGGCGCCCTCCCCTTCCTGAAGCCGGCTCATCGCCCAGGGATCATCCGGCGCGGGCGCCGCCGTCCTGTCGATTGGCGCAGGCTCCCCCGGGAGGGGGGCCCCCGACGCCCACCGCTGGCGCAGCCTCAGATCATCCTGTCCGGCTGGTTGCCAACGCCATCCCGCATCCGGCCGATTTCAACGGCGATGCTCCGGTAATCCAGCGGCCGTTCAGCGGTCTGCAAGGCCAACCGCAGGAAACGGATGGGAAAGCGGATGGCTTCCCGGTTGGGTTCGCTCAGATCGCCGCCCCGGTCGGACGCGCCGGCCTCGGCCCGGTCGAGCGCGCTTTCCAGGTCCGGCTGGGTCAGCACGCCCTGGCGCTTCAGCGTATCGCACAAGGCGGCGAGCGCCAGCAGCACGCCTTCCATTTGCAGGTTTGCAGTATTCATGTCGCGGCTCCCTGGTGACGGATCGGGGTTGCTCCGGCGGCGACCCTGTTCGTTCGCTTCGGGCCAGTGACCAGCAGGGTCAGGATCATGGCTGCATAGGCGACGGCAATGGCCTTCGGCGACACCACCTTCTCCCAGCCGGGCGTCAGACGCTCCGGAACCACGCCATAATCAACCACGGCCGCAACCGCTGTCAGGCTCACCGCGTCGGCAAGCGGCGCACGGCCAGGCGCGGTCCTCCGGATCGCCTGAAAGATCGCGGCCCAGAAAACCGATGCGGCGAAGTGCGTGACGTAGCCGACAATGGTGTGACGGATATCGAAGCGACGGACACGGCCCGCCGGATCGCCGTAACGCCAGTGGCTGGTGGCGTTGAGCGGCTGAAGCGCCGGCTTTCCCTCAAGCCGCGCCAACCCCGCCAGCGTCACCGTTGTGGCGAGGCTCACGGCGGCGCCAGACAGCAGGCTTCCCCACAGGAAGGACGGCATGGCGCAGGCTCCTTTCATACCGGCAAAATGCGACGGTCCAGGGCGTGGATTGTTTCATCCCACGAGGTGAACGCAGCCCGGCGATGAACGTTCCCCACGGCCATGGCGCGGGCAGATGGAACAGGCATCTGTCAAAGCGCTCCATTGCTGTCGCGTGGTGGTCCAGAACTGGCGGGAACATCAGGTTGGCGGCAGGGGTTACATCCTCACCCAGACGCAGCCGGATGGACCGGGGCCGCTGGCCGTGCGTCAGGCGTCAAATACGGCAGGCCGGACATGACCACAACGGAAACAGAGGCCGCTTCGCTTGCGGAGCTGGGGGCCGCGGAGGCCCGATGCACCCGTTGCCCCCTGTATTTGCCCGCCACCCAGGTGGTCCCGGGCGAGGGAGCGCCGCAGGCCCGCATGATGCTGGTCGGCGAGCAACCCGGCGACCGGGAAGATCTGGCCGGCCACCCGTTCGTCGGCCCGGCGGGGCACGTGCTGGACGAGGCGCTGCAGGCCGCGGAGATACCGCGTGAGGAGGTGTTCATCACCAATGCGGTGAAGCATTTCAAATTTGTTCCGCAGGGCAAAAAGCGCCTGCACAAGCGCCCCAACGCCGGGGAAATCCAGCGCTGCAAATGGTGGCTGGATCAGGAGCGAAAACTTGTCCGGCCCGAGGTGATGGTGGCGATGGGCGCGACGGCGTTGCGCAGCCTGCTCGGAAGGGCGACGCCCGTGTCATCCGTCCGGGGACAGGTGAAAATCCTGGAGGACGGGACGCCGCTGATCGGCGCCATCCATCCTTCCTATCTCTTGCGGATCCGGGACGCCGGACAACGGCGACGCGAGCGCGACAATTTCATCTCCGATCTCCGGCGCGCCTGGAGCCAGCTGGAGGCATCCTGACGCCAACGACTTCGTTCCTGACGGCGCCGCGCCCGGTGGATCACCGGGACCTTTTATCCGCCAGCGGCCGGACGTGGCTGCCCCCCTCACCTGGCGCGCTGGTCGCCGACGCTATGGCGGCGCCTGCCGCGCGGGACGGTAGCAGCATCGCCGTTACAGTCTCCGTTCACGCCGCTTGATGCGCCACCACGCGTGCAGGAAACGCCACCCCAACAAGAACGATGTTCGGAAAAATATGGCGGCTGCCCGCCGTCCGGCCGGGCGCCGCCCCTGATAAATGAATTTCGACTCGACATTCATTTTTGAATTGACATACCTGTCCGGACGTTGAAATGTTCAAGCCGCAATGATGGAGCCAGCCAGCCGATGACCGGCTGGCGGGCCCATCATGTATCTGGCGCAGACTCGCCTGCATCAGTAAAAGAATAGAATTTTGAGGCGAGATTGAGGGAGATTCAAAGTATAAAAATATTCTTTATGTATATAAGTAATTTTATCATTATATATATTAGTAATATCAGATACTTCCCAAAAACATGACCAGCGAGGCGTGCAGCGACAAGCATGCGTTTCTGGAGGGACGCGCACATCAGGGACGTTGCGCGGCAGATCCCATCTGCGCGCAATAATATCGCCCTGAAACAGTTCTGCTCCCGTCGACAACAACATCACGTGCTCGATAGCTGCCTATAACCAAAATAAACGATGTAATTTCGGGGAACGCAATGTCTGTGACCGCAGCCGCCCGCTATTTATCCGCCCTGGCCGAATACGGAATAGACTCGATATTCGTAAATGCAGGAACCGACTTCGCGCCGATCGTCGAAGCCTATGCGGCCAACAAAAAGGCTGGCGGACCTGCCCTTCCGAAGCCCGTAATCTGCGCGCATGAAAACCTGGCTGGTGGAATGGCGCATGGCGCTGCGCTCATCTCGGGCAGGCCGCAGGCGGTCATGCTCCACGTCAACGTAGGCACAGCCAATGTCGCCTGCGCTGTCGCCAATGCCGCCCGCGACCGGGTTCCCCTGCTTGTCACCGCCGGCCGCTCGCCGATCCTTGAGGGCGGCGCAACCGGCGCACGCGACCTGCCCATTCACTGGTCCCAGGAAATGTTCGACCAGGCCGGCCTGATACGGGAGTTCGTCAAATGGGATTACGAGTTGCGTGATCCTCGCCAGATAAATGCAGTGGTCGACCGCGCGCTGAGCCTCGCATATGCTCATCCGCGAGGACCCGTCTATCTGTCACTGCCGCGCGAAGTCCTTGCCGAGCCGGCGCAGGAGTTGGCGTCAGCGCCACGAACGCCTGTTCCTGCGATTGTACAACCTGATCCCGCCGCCATCACATTGCTGGCGGACCGGCTTGTATCCGCCAGGTTCCCCGTCATTGTCGCCACGGCAAGCGGCGCCGAACCCCAGTCTGTCAATCTGCTTGCCAGCTGTTGCGCAAAGTTCGGGATCGGCGTCGCCGATCCGTGGGCCCGCTATCTGAACATCCCGTGCAACCATCCACACCGGATCGGGGCGGATATTGCTGCGGTCCTTGCCGAGGCTGACGTCCTGGTTTTCCTCGAGTCCGACGTGCCATGGATAGAAGCGTGGGCAAAGCCGCGCCCGGACGCATTCATTGCACAGGTCGGCGTTGACCCGCTGTTCTCCGCATACCCCATCAGATCTCACCGGTCTGATCTCAATATTGGCGCAACGCCAGGCGCGTTCCTGACCGAGCTGGCCGACGCTCTCGCCAGGCGCGCGGGCGAGATCGATCCTGGGCGGTCAGAGCGTATTCGCGCCATGGCTGACGCGAACCGCCAGGCGGTCGAGGCCCAGCGGGCGGCGGAGAGCAGCGCCGCCGCTGACGCGCCCATCACGCGGTCAACCATCTCCGCCGTTCTTGGCGAATTGCTCAGGGACGATGACATCGTCTTCAACGAATACGTTGCGGCGCCGGAACTGCTGAACCGCACATCGCCGGGAACCTACTACTTTCTGCCCGCGTCTGGCGGATTGGGCTGGGGCCTGCCCGCAGCCCTTGGCGCCAAATACGCAGCGCCTGACCGCACCGTGATCGCGACTCTCGGCGACGGCGCTTACATGTTCGCCAATCCGGCGGCGTGCCACCACGCGTCCGCGAAACACGCTCTGCCGGTGCTGACGGTTCTGGCCAACAACAGCAACTGGTGGGCCGTCGATCTGGCGACACAGCTTGTTTATCCCGATGGCAGAGCCGAAGCTGAGGACCGCTTCTCCAATCTTTCGCCGTCGCCAGAGTTCGCGGCGTATTGCATCGCCTCTGGCGGTCATGGCGTGACCGTGCGCCATCGCCACGAACTCAGGGACGCCCTGGCCGAAGCGCTGCGCGTGGTGCGTGACGAGCGGCGTCAGGCGCTGGTCGACGTCCGCTGCATCTAGCCGCCGCTGTCGCCTGGAAGACGCCGTAGGCGCCCTTGCCCTGAAATTCTGTTTCCCGCGCCGTGAGGTAGGCCTTTATGCGCTACAACTATGCTGAACTGTTTGCCGCTGTCGCTGCAGCAATGCCGGATCGCGACTGCATCGTTTTCCGGAACCAGCGGCTGAGCTACGGTGATGTGCGGGAACGCGTCAACCGCCTGGCGAACCTGTTATTTGTCCGCCGTCAGCGCCAATGGCACAGATTTGAGGTTGTGATTTAAGGAGGATCTGGGCTTCGTCGTAGTGACGAAGGAACGAAGATGAAGCCCAGATCCTCCAATGCAAAATCGTCGACGA